>ERZ827492.18-NODE-18-length-205617-cov-24.971006_pt1 | contig 205617 bp, 218 predicted proteins | sample MGYA00519704_ERZ827492 | MGnify/ENA primary metagenome ERZ827492 (study PRJEB31778, sample SAMEA3449325) | human gut metagenome | biome: human gut; feature: human-associated habitat; material: faeces | place: United Kingdom | collected 2010/2012 ... | reverse complement strand
CCTAATACTGCAAATAATACATTTTTATTTTTCATACCCATTCCTCCAATCATTTCAGCAAATTACTATTTATTGTTGTGATAATCCGTATAAACTCATAAACCAAGAATTTATGTCAAAAGATTTGTGTGTTTCTGGTTCTCCATAGTTTACTCCAAATGTTTCTACTGTCATATTTTTTATTACAGGTGCATTTACTGGTGTAGTAGTTGTTGATGTTTCTCCTGTTTGTTCATCAGTTTTTGTTTGTGTTTCTATTTTTGTTAGTTTGTCAACAACATCCATTCCTTCTATAACTTTTCCAAAAGCTGTGTAATAACCGTCATATCCTTTTTGATCTTGTGCCATTATAAAAAATTGTGCATATCCTGAATTATATCCTTTTTCTGTTAAGCTAGAATCCATAGATGCATAATATGAATAGTCTTGTCGTGCTAATCCTACTGTTCCTCTTTCAAAGCTTAAAGTATTTTCTTTATAATTATTTTTAGCGAACTCTCCATTTATACTATATTCTGTACTTCCTGTACCATCTCCCTGTTTATCTCCACCTTGTATTAAGTCTTCTTGTATTCTGTGAAATGTTAGTCCATTGTAATAACCTTCATTGACTAATTTAACAAAGTTTTTTACTGTATTTGGTGCCATGTCTGGATACAATTCCATTTTTACTGTACCATATCCTTCTACTTCCATAGAAACCACTGGTCTTTGTAGTTTATATGTTGCTTTTTTATAATAACCGTATCCTAAAAATCCTCCTATAATAATTACAATTATTAATGCAGCTATGCTATAAGTTAATTTGTTTTTCATTTTGTTTCCTCCCTTTTATTCATAAACATAAACTATGTCTTCTTTATTTATGTTTTTTAAAAATTCATCTATATTCTTATCTTCAGAATTTGGTTCTGTTACTTTAAGCCAGAATCCAGTAAGCTTAATTCCATTTTGTGAAAACTCTTCTGGCACAGTCCAATCATCATTCATCTTTGTATTATCTTCAAATATATTCGAATTTCCTTTTATGAACTTAATTTCATTTGTTGAATTATTTTTTGCATATCGTGGAATCCAAACTAGATAATCACTATCACTGTTTTTTGAATATGCAAATTTAATATTGCTAGAATAGTCATACCATATTGTATTACTATCTACTTCTGTAAACGTGTCAATTTTTTGTCCAGCTGAATTTATACCTTTTATCTGAACTATTTTACTCCAGTTTTTTTCTATTCGTGGTGGGTTTGTAATTCTTATTACAAACGACTCTCCCTCGTATTCATTTCCTACATTATCTATAACTTTTATTTTATACTCACCAGCAATAGAAATTAAAGTTTCGTTTGGATTTATTTGTTTTAAATAAACATAATTATCATTTTCTTTTTTCCATAGTTCATACTTTAATGTATCTGATTTCAATTGCACTGTATTGCCATTCTTTTCTGTTCTTTCTACTTTTACTATCTTTAATATTGAAGTTAAGTCCTGAGCGGTTTTAGAATACTCGAAAGATAGAGTTGTATTAGGTTTTTCATATTGAGTTAGCTTTTCCCCTTTTGGCAGTTTATATTGAGTATAATATGTTGTGCCTCCATATTCAAACCCTACTGTGCTTATAACTTCTCTAGTTTTAAAATTTATGATTATGTCTTCATCTATATTGTCCAATTCTAATTGTGTCCTTAACTTTTCTTTTGAAAAGTATCTTACATAGTCGTTAAACTCTTCAGTAGTTGGCCATGATATTCCGTCGCTATTTACTGCACTATTTACTATATTTTTTTGTTCAGCATTTAAAGCATCTCCAAGTGATGCAAAGTCATTCTTTTGTACTACTTCATCTACTTTTGTTTGAATTAATTGCATTTGTGATACAAATTTTATTTGTTCGGCTCTATCATAAGATTCAATTCCTGTATATGTCGCTACAGAAGCTAATATTAAAAGTATAATAATAGTTAAAACTAATGCTATTATTGTAATACCTTTTTGAGATTTTTTATTTTTCAAATTTTTCACCTCATTAAATCATTAAATTATCAAATACAAATTGTTCTTGCATTCTTCTTAATGATTGCTTAATCGTTCGTGCTCTAACTTCTCCTATTCCATCAACTTCATCTAATTTGTCTACATCTGCAAGTAAAATATGTTGGAAAGATTTAAATGTTTTTACTAAATTTGTAACAATACTATTTGGCATTCTTGGTATTTTATTTAAAATTCTATATCCTCTTGGATATACCGCAACTTCTTCATAGTTATCGAATTGGTCATATCCTAGCATTTTAGCAATTAGCTCTGCTTGTACAAATTCAGTTTGTGAATATGCTTGTATATTTTGTAATATCTTTTCTGCTACTAATCTTCTTGTTGGTGCTATGTAATCTTTTATTATTAATAGCTCTTCTTGTGGTAAATCTTCTACTAATTCTTCTAGTTGCATTTTTACTAAAACTCCATCTGCTCCTAATTCATATATTGAGCGTTTTACTTGTTCTGCAACTCTGTTTACCATTTCAGCTCTCTGTATACATGTAATTACATTGTCTAATGTAACAATATCATTAAATTCATACTCATTTAAAACTTTTAGTTTTGTATCAAAAACTCTTTTATAATTTTCTAGAGTTTGAAGTGCTTGATTTGCTTTTGTTACTATTTTGCTACTGTCCTCTATTGTATATCTAAAGTCTCCTTTAAATACTGTTATTATATTTCTTCTTTGAGATATACTCACAACAAGCTCCCCTGTTTGCTTTGCTGTACGTTCTGCTGTTCTATGTCTTGTTCCTGTTTCTTGTGTTAATATTTTTGGTGATGGTATTATTTGTGTATTTGCTAAAAGAATTCGTTTTAAATCTTTGCTTAATACTATTGCTCCATCCATTTTAGCAAGCTCATATAGTCTAGCAGGAGTATATTCCTCATCAATTCTAAAGCCTCCATCTACTAAATCTAAGACTTCTTTTGTATCTCCTATTATAATTAAAGCACCTGTTTTTGCTTTTAATATGTTGTCTAGACCTTCTCTAAATAAAGTACCTGGAGCTATAATCTTAAGTATATTGATTAGTTCTTCATCATTTTTTGTTTTCTCTGTCAAACTATCACCTCTTTAATTCTAAGCATCTCATCGCTTCCGAAATATTTTGCACACTTATTATATCTAATTTGTATGTATCTTTCAATAGTTTTTTATTGCTTTCTGGAATTATACATTTTTTAAATCCTAGTTTTTCTGCTTCTTTTATTCTTTTTTCTATTTGATTTACACTTCTTACTTCTCCTGTTAGTCCAACCTCTCCTATTGCAATTACATCATTTGGTATTGGTATATTTTTAAAACTAGAACTTACTGCAAGAATTATGCCTAAATCTAAAGCTGGTTCATTTATTTTTATTCCTCCAACTATGTTTAAATATACATCTTGATTTCCAAGTGGCAGTCCTGTTCTTTTTTCTAATACTGCAATTAATAATGTTAATCTATTATAATCTATACCATTCGCAGTTCTCCTTGGCATTCCAAATACGCTCGTAGCCGTTAATGCTTGTAATTCTACAAGTATTGGTCTTGTACCTTCTATGCTTGCTACAACAATTGAGCCTGCTACATTTTCATTCTTTTCTGACAATAGTACAGATGAGGGATTGTCAATTTCGCACATACCTATATCATTCATCTCAAACATTCCAATTTCATTTGTTGAACCAAATCTGTTTTTTACTCCTCTTAAAATTCTATAAGCAAAATATCTTTCTCCTTCTAGATATAGAACTGTATCGACCATATGCTCTAAAACTCTTGGCCCAGCTATATTACCATCTTTTGTAACATGTCCAATTATTATTGTTGTAATTTCTTCCTGTTTACACATTTTCATTATTCTTGCTGTTATCTCTCTTACTTGACTAACGCTACCAGGTCCTGAAGTTATTTCATCTGAATACATTGTTTGTATAGAATCTATTATAACCAATTTGGGATTTGTTTTTAATATTGCATCTTCTATTACATCTATATCTGTTTCTCCTAAAAATACAATATCATTGTTTTTTATTCCTAATCTATCTGCCCTTATTTTTATTTGTTGAGCAGATTCCTCTCCAGATACATATAAAACTTGTCCTTCGCCTTTAATTTTATCGCATATTTGTAGAATTAAAGTAGACTTACCAATACCAGGTTCTCCTCCAAGTAAAGTTAGGGAGCCTTTAACAAGTCCCCCTCCTAATACTCTATCTAGTTCACCAAACCCTGTTTTTGTTCTAGCAATATCTTGTTTCTTTACATCGTCTAGTTTTACTGTTGTCGCTGTTTTTTTGCTAGCTGATTTTCCACTAGATTTTAAATTAATTTTTTCTTCATAACAAGTATTCCATTCATTGCAAGCTGGACATCTTCCAAACCATTTAGAAGATTCATTTCCACAATTGCTACAAACAAATACTGTACTTGGTTTTGCCATACAATTCTCCTTTAATTAAAATATTAATCACATTTCTAAACAAATCAAAATTAATAGATTGTGCATTTTGCCAAGATACTGATTTTTATTTGTTTTATTTGTATAGTTTTTGCAATACATCTATAAACATCGCATGTGACCATCCTAATCCTATTACCCATTTTGCTTGCATTGTGCTATTGTCTATTTGTTCTGCCAAATATCCATGTTCTGTTGCTGTTTTTACAACGAACTCAAAACATTCTCTTGCTTTCTTTTTATTTCCTGCTTCTAAGCAATATTCTGCCATCCATAAGTTTGCTATTACCCATGGATTTCCTCCTGCATAGTTATCTCCTTCATATCTTAAATAGCCACCTGTATATGTTCTTAATGTTAGTTCTATTCTTTCTAATGTGTTTAGCATTTTCTTTTCTTTTGGTGCTATTACTTTAAATGGTGTAACCAGTCCTAGTAAGCTTATATCCATTTTTTGATCTTTATTTCTTACAAATGTTTTTTTATTGTTATCATATAGATTTTTTAATATGTAATTTTTGATTTCTACTAAATATTTTCTTAATATTTGCAATTCTTTTTCAATTTTTTCTATTTTTAATCTATTTTTTTCGAACTCTGGTTTTACTATTTCATATATTTTTATCATTGCATCAAAGCTTGAAAAGATTGTTGCAAGTGAATATGTGTGTATTCCCTCGTTTTCTTCCCACAAATCATAACTTTTATATTCTTCTTCTTTTTCATCTAAAACATTTTGTACGTATTTCTTTAAGAATTTTATAGCACTTTCACTCATTCTTAATGTGTCTTTTAAAAATTTTTCATTCTTTGTATGCTCATAATGATTGTAAATTCCATATACTACACTTGCTGTTTCGTCTATTTGATATCCCCAGCAAGGAGCTAAACTTCCATCTGTATAAAATCTTTGCTCCCACATTCCATTTTTGCTTTGTGTCATTTTGCAAAATGTTTTGTAGTATTTTTCTGTTTCTTTTGTCATTCCTAATATATCTAATGAATTTGTTATAAATATTGCATCTCTTGGCCAACAATAAGAGTATCTTCCGCATTTTGTACGGTTTTCGTCTATCTCTACTGCTGCTGATATTCCTCCTGTTAACTCATTTGTAAATAATGGATAAAGTAATATTGTTCTCTTATATATTTTTTCTAGTTTTTTCATGTATTTAGTATTAGATTCTGGAAGTTTTATTGTATCATGTTCTTTTACATATTTTTCCCAATGTTTTTTTGCTTTGTCTAATTCCTTTTTTACATCTATATTTTTTGCTTCTGTAATTTTTGTTTCTATTTCTTTTATTGATGAACCATGAGAAATTGTTATATATATGTCTAATTCTTTTTCTTCATTTGGTTTTAGTGTTCCTAAGTCATAGCAAATACTTGAATCATTTGACATTCCTATATAATCTTTATCCCAAATTACACCGTTTTCTATGTTAGCTTCATTATTATTTATTTGTGAAGCTTTGACTTTATTATTTGAGCAAATAGAAAATGTATAATCATGCATATATTGAACTAGGCTGTCATTAACATAGTAGCCACTTACTTGATTATTGTCATTTGTAAGTAAAGCAGAATGTATTATAAAGCTTACATTTAAATCTATATTGTTTTGGTTTTTGAATTTATATTTTTTTACAATTACGTTTTTATTTATACATACAAAATCTGTTTGTAAAATATTTAATTTAAAATATGTATTTAATATATTTGTATTTAGTATGTTTGTATTTTCTGTAAAATATTGTTCATATTGGTTGTTTATGTCGTCATGTAAATAAATCATATTTGAATCATTTATTTTTACTCCTGTATGAAAATAATCTACAAATTGCCTGTAATCTGTGTTTGGGTAAAATACCCTTAATAGTTCTCCTTTTTTGGTATAGCTGGCTGTTATTTCTTTATTACCTATAATTGCATCATTATAATATTTTTCCATTTGTATCTCCTTCAAAATTATTCAGGGCAGACACAGGTCCTGCCCCTACGTTTATTGTAATTACGAAATTGTTTTTACTATTTGTTGTTCTAATTCTTTTATCTTTTCGTTTATTGCCATTATTTCTTCGTCTTTTTTATCCTCATCGAATATGTCATCTTTTATCATTGAGCTCATATCTTCTAATTCTTCTTTTAATGTAGATAATCTATCTATTACTTCTAATCTTAAATATCTATGTTTATCATACATATTAACTTTTGATTCTACTGATATTTTATCGTCTAGTTTGTAATCTTCTCCATATTCTGGTATTGTTACTGGTATATCTGTTGTTTCTAGTAATTTTTCTTTTAATACCTTTTGCCCTTCTGGTTCTCCATGTACTAGGAATATATGTTTTGGTTTTGTTATAAATGAATATACAAAATTTAAAAGTCCTTCTTGGTCTGCGTGTCCTGAATATCCTTCTATGTACTCTATTCTAGCATTTACAGCTACTTCTTCTCCAAATATTTTTACTTTCTTTTCTCCTGCAACCAATTTTGCTCCTAGTGTTCCTGGTGCTTGATAACCAACAAATAATATTGTGCTGTTTGGATTCCATAAATTATGTTTTAAGTGATGCTTTATTCTTCCTACTTCGCACATACCACTAGCTGATATTATTATTGATGGTGTTGTATTTTCATTTAGTGCTTTTGATTCTTCTGCTGTTTGTGTAAATTGTAATCCTGGGAACTCTAATGGATTATCTCCGCTTTCTATTTGTTTTCTTACATCCTCATCAAATAATTCTGTGTTTTGTCTAAATATTTGTGTTGCAGATATTGCAAGTGGGCTATCTACATATACTGGTGCTTTCATTAATTTATCATATTTTTCTAAGAATTCCTTATCTGTTCTATATTCTTTTAAATTGTTTAGTTCATATAAAATTTCTTGTGTTCTTCCTACTGCAAATGATGGTATTACAACATTTCCACCTTTATCTAATGTTTCTGCTACTATATTCAAGAATAATTCTGCTTTTTCATCATTTCTTATATGAAGTCTTCCTCCATATGTTGATTCCATAACTAAGTAATCTGCTGTTTCTATCATTGTTGGAGAATCCAAAAGTGGCATGTCACTATTTCCTAGGTCTCCTGAAAATACTACTTTCTTTTCCTCTCCGTTTTCATTTACCCATATTTCTATAATACTAGAACCAAGCATGTGTCCTGCATCATTAAATCTAACATGTATTTCTGGTGACAATTCTATTATTTCATCATATTTTACTGGTTTAAATATTTTTAAACAATCTATTGCATCTTGTGCTGTATATAGTGGTGGTAATTCTGGAAGTCCTTTTCTTTTTCTTTTTCTATTTTGCCATTCATTTTCTTGTTCTTGTATATGTCCACTATCTGGAAGCATTATTGAACACAAATCACATGTTGCTTTTGTTGCAATTACTGGATTTCTATAGCCTTCTACATATAATTTTGGAATTCTTCCAGAATGGTCTATATGTGCATGTGTAAGTAATAAATAGTCTATATCGCTTACATTATATGCAAAATCTTCATAGTTTTCTCTTTCTTCTGCAGCTTTTCCTTGATAAAGTCCACAGTCAATTAAAATTCTTTTTCCTGCTCCTTCTAATAAAAAGTTTGAACCTGTAACAGTTTTTGTTGCTCCTAAAAAAGTAATATTCATAAAATTCTCTCCTTTATATAAATAATTTGATTTTTTTATTTAATTTAATATTAATTTCTTCGTTATTTTCATATTGTAGAATTCCCGCTATTGCATTATCATCATATACTTTTAAAACAAATTTATCGTTATTTTTTTTCATTTCTAAAAGGATTTCTTCTAGGTCAATTATTCTGTAATTAAATATACTTGATATTATTTCATAATTTTTCTCAACATTCTTACATAATATATTTATTGCCCTTAAATTGCAAGCTTTTGTTATTAAATATTTTTCTGTTTTTTTAATATCTGCTTTTAATTCACCTATATCTTTTATTAAATCTTCTTTATTTATTGGTATTAGTTTATAATATCTAAATACAAATATTTTTTCTAAAACATCTTTCTTTGTTTCAATTTTTTTTAATGTTTTATTAAAAGCTTTTAAAAAAATTTTTTGGAAGTTTACCATTTCCATAAATATTTGGTTTTCATTATATTCATTTAAGTTTAATTCCTTAAAAAGTTTAACATTTTCGTCTAATTTTAGTTTCATCTGAACATAAGTAAATGGTTCCATTAATTTGCTACATTTCTTTAGTTTTGCAAATAGTTTTTCTCTTCTATCTTGTAATAAATCCGTATAGTCACTAAGACTAAATATTTTTTTTTCTCTTCTCAAATTTCCTTCCATAAACTCTTTTCTTAAAGCTTGAGTATCGCTCATTATTTCATCTATTCTTTTAATTTCTCTATTTATTTTTTTCTTTTCATTTGCTAAATCTTGTAAATATTGCTTCTTATTACTTATTTTTTCTAAATCCTTATTCATTATTTTTTCAATTTTTATAAATTCTTTTAGCTTTTTGTTATCTGCTTTTATTTCTTCTAAAATACTTATTTTATATAAGATATTCAATATCTTTTGAGCCAGTTCTTCTCCATAATTTAATTTTAATCTTAAATCTAGTTCTTCTATAAAATCTAGTTCTTTGCTTCTATTTATTTGTTCTTGTAAAAAATCGTTTCCAATTAATATTTTTACATTTTGATAAACAATATTACATATATAGTTCTCTATTTCATCTACAACAACATTCCAAGACCATCCATCAAAATCTCTTATTATCTCTTCTGTATCTATTATTTTTCCTTTGTTTAGTAATTTTTCTAATGGTCTTTTTAAAAAGTTATATTTTGGTTTTATTCCCAACTTATTTTTTGCTAAATTATATAGTCCATAGCAAACTGTTTTTTCATTAGGATATGAAATTATTTTATTATCTTCTACAATAAATTTTTTGTCTCCTAATTTTGTTTCTTCATTTAATTTTGGTTTTACTAATTCTATTTCATTGCAATCTTCTTGTATTATTTTTAGCATTTCTTCAAGCATATCTTTTTTAGTATTTGTATACACTTTTACTTTGTTATAGTCATCATAAGATGTTTCCATTTTATATAAAATATTAAGAAGGATATTTTTAGTACCTTCAGAAAAAGATTTTTTTTCTAATATTTTTTCTAGTTCATTATTATAATCCTTTATATTTAATTTAGAAAAAATTTCTTCTCTTCCCAAGATATCTACACCCTTCTTTCGTTAATAGTTATTCTTCTGATTGTGTTTCTGTTTCCACAGGTTTTGCCATTTTTAGTTCTTGCCATTGCTCTTTTGAAACTAAAACCTGTCTAGGTTTACTTCCCTCATACCCAGAAATTATTCCTCTTGCCTCCATTTGATCTATAATTCTTCCTGCTCTTGCATACCCTACTTTAAATCTTCTTTGTATAAATGATGCTGAAGCCTGTCCTAAATCTACTACTGTGTCTATTGCTTCCATTAAGAATGGATCTGTTTCATCATCATCTTGTTCATCTAATTCTTTATCTGTAGTATTTGCTCTTTCTATTTTTTCAAGTACATCTTCACTATATGTAGGGCCACCATTTTCTTTTAAGAAGCTTACTATTTTCTCTACTTCTCCATCAGAAACAAATGCTCCTTGTATTCTTATTGGTTTTAAAACTCCTGTTGGGAAAAATAGCATATCTCCTTTTCCAAGTAGTTTTTCTGCTCCTGCAGAATCCAAAATAGTTCTTGAATCTACTTGTGATGTTACTGCAAACGAAATTCTACTTGCTATATTAGCTTTAATAATACCTGTAATTACGTCAACAGATGGTCTTTGTGTTGCTATTACTAAGTGCATTCCTGCTGCTCTTGCCATTTGTGCTAATCTACATATCGCATCTTCTACATCATTTTTAGCTACCATCATTAAGTCTGCAAGCTCATCTATTATTATTACTATTTGTGGCAACTTTCCTTCTGCTCCTTCTTTTTCTAGAGCTTCATTATATCCTGCTATATCTCTAACATTCTTCTCTGCAAACAAATGATATCTATTTACCATCTCTTGAACAGCCCAAGCAAGAGCTCCTGCAGCCTTTTTAGGGTCTGTTACAACCGGTATTAATAGGTGTGGTATTCCATTGTATACAGAAAGCTCAACAACTTTTGGATCAACCATTACAAGTTTTACTTCACTTGGTTTTGATTTATATATTATGCTTGTAATTAATGTATTTATACAAACACTCTTTCCAGATCCTGTACTTCCTGCAATTAAAACGTGTGGCATTTTTGCTATATCTGTAACAATTGCTTCTCCTGCTGCATTTTTGCCTAATGCAAATGCTAATTTTGATTTAGCACTTTTAAATTCATTGCTATCTATAATATCTCTTAAATGTACTACTTCTTTTTCTTTATTTGGTATTTCTATTCCAACTGCTTGTTTACCTGGGATTGGTGCTTCAATTCTTATTGTTTCTGCAGCAAGGCTAAGTGCAATGTCATCTGCTAAATTTGCTATTTTGCTAACTCTAACTCCTTCTGCTGGTTTTAATTCATATCTTGTTATTGTTGGTCCAACAGACACGTTTTCAACTTTAGCTGAAACTCCAAAGCTATATAATGTCTTTTGTAATTTATTTGCTGTATCTGTTACAGCTTTCTTTCCCATTTTAGTTGTAGCTTTACCTGGTGTTAAAAATTCTACTGGTGGGAATTCATAGTTCTCATCCTCAACAGTTAATGCATGCTCTAATGTTAAAATTTCTTTTGATTTATCTTCTTTAATCTCTTCTTGTTTTTTAAATAATGATGTTTGTTCCTCATTATTATTACTTGCAATTTTTATATTTATTTGGTCTTCTGTTACCGCATTGTCTTCTGGCATTATTTTTAATTTTTTCTTTTTATCTTCTTTTTCCCTTGAAATTATTTCTTTATCTGCTTTTAATTTTCTTTGTTCTAGTCTTTGTGCTTTTGCTTCTTGTTTTTTCTCATTTCTATTTTCAACATATTCTTTTAATAGTTCAGCAGGTTTTATTCCAAATAAGAAAATTGAATCTATTACTGCAATTCCTATTGCAATTATTACTGTTCCTATTTTTCCTACCAAACTTATTAACCCTATTGCACAAATTGCTCCTACTGCTCCACCACCAATATTATTGCTTCCATTTTCGTATGCCTGTTCCACAGCTTTTTCAAATCCACTTTCCATATTAAGTTTTCCTTGTGAAATTTGAATTACAGTGATAATAGTTGTTATGCATAATAAAAAAACTGCATATTGCAATATTTTTTTCATAAAGTTATCTTTGTCCTCATCGCATGCCAAAAAAATAGCAATTGCAAAAGTTCCTACTGGAATAACATATTTTATCCAACCCATTATTCCTCCTAGAATTGGACTTAATGTTTCTCCAATATATCCAGCTTTTGTGTATATTAATATTGCTAGTAAAATACTTATAATTATTAGTGAAACTACTTGTAAATCTAAAGTTTTTCTATTTTTCTTTTTACTTCTTCTTCCTTTTGACATATTTTCTCCTTTTATTAATTGGATTCTCTATAAATTGGAATTTATAATTATATTCAAAATTAAAATATATTGCAAACATTGTATGGGTCGACGTCCTCGGCGACCCGCAATGCATCGCAGAAATCTCTCCAACAAATACCAATTCGCATATAGTTTGTGAGTCTAAAAAAGCCAGAAATTATAGGAAATCTATAAATTTTAAAATTTTGACTTCCATTTTAATTTCTGACTTCCTAATTAATCTCTTATTTTAGCTCTTTTCTGTTTTGTTCTATTGTTCTTATTGCTTCATTTAAAGTTACACTAACATTGTTTATTGCAGATTCTAAATTTGCAAGTATGCTATCTGCATAATCTTTTGTTCCTTTTGATATTTCTCTTGACATTTCATTTGCAGTTTCAATTATTTCTGCTTTTTGTTCATAAGCTTTTCTTGTAATTTCATGTTCATCTATCATTGCTATTATTCTGTTTTCTGCCTCTTTTACAATTCCATCTGCTTCTTTTTGAGCTTCTTCTAAAATACGAGCTCTTTCTTCTTTTACCCATTTAGCTTGCTTTAATTCATCTGGAAGTTTTAGTCTTATTTCCTTTATTATTTCTAGTACTTCTTCTTTGTCTACTATTCCTTTTTCTGTGAATGGCAGGCTCTTACTCCTTTCCATTATGTCCTCTAATGTTTCTAATAATGTGAAAATTTCCATGATTTTACCCCTTTCGAATAAATATGACATACACACTTCCATATTTTCTTATGTCACAAATTCTCATTTCTTTATATTTTAAAATTTCTTGTTCCTTATTTTTATCATCTGTTTCAAATATTATTGTTCCATCTTCTGTTATCATACTATTTTCTAAAATATATTTAATTGCTTTTATTGCAAAATCAGATTTGTATGGTGGATCTAAAAATATTATATCAAATTTTCTATTTTGTTTACTTAATTTTTTTAAAGCGTCTACATAATCTTTATTTATTATTTCTACTTTGCTTTCTAGCTTTGTTTCTTCTATATTTTGTCTAATAATTCTTATAGCTTCACGAGAATTATCGCATAGTACTGCACTTTTAGCACCTCTACTTAATGCTTCAATTGCTAATGCACCACTTCCAGAAAACAAGTCTAAAACTTCTTTATCTTCTAGTTCAAACTGAATTATACTAAACACAGCTTCTTTAACTCTATCTAATGTTGGTCTTGTATTTAGTCCGGATAATGTATTTAATTTTTTGCCTCTTGCTGTGCCACTTATAACACGCATAAGTATACCTCTTTTTTTCAATTATCTATATTTTATTTTATTTTCTCAATATGTCAATAGAAATAACATAATTGTAACATATAAATAATATTATTGTAATTATTGTAACATTTCTACAATAATACGAGTACATTATACATAATAACTTTATATTTTGCAAGTTTTTTTGAAAAATACGAATTTAAATTTCAATTTACCTCTCTATTGTTCTATAAATTGGTTTTCCTATTTTTATAGTATTTATTTTCTTTTGCATTTCTACTATAACCAATGGTAATATTGAAATTACAGCTGTATATATCCATTGTTTACTACTTAATGGTACCACATCAAATATTCCTGCTATTTTAGGAATTATTATTACTCCTACTTGTAATATTGATCCTATTAAAAATGCTCCAATTAAATACTTATTTTTAAATAGCCCAGCTTTAATTAATGATTCTTCACTTCTTACGTTAAAACTATGTATTAGTTCTAACATGCTAAGTGATATAAATGCCATTGTTCTTCCCACTTCTAGCCCATACAGTTTGTTTCCTAAACTAAAAGCAAATAATGTAAGTATTCCTATCATAAGGCCTTCAACAAATATTTTTTCCCATAAGCCATCTGCAAAAATGCTTTTTTTATTGTCATTTGGTTTTTTATTCATTATATCTTTTTCTGCTGGTTCCATTCCAAGTGCTATTGCTGGAAACGAATCTGTAACTAGATTAATCCATAATAATTGAATTGCTAATAATGGAGTTTCTAGTCCTAATAAAAGTCCAAAAAATATTGCTACTATTTCTCCTATGTTTGTAGCAATTAAAAAATGAATTGCCTTTTTTATATTTGCATATATGTGTCTTCCAGTTTTTACAGCTTCAACTATTGTTACAAAATTATCATCTGCAAGTATCATATCAGACGCATTTTTTGCAACATCTGTTCCGACCTTTTCCCATTGATATCCCTATATCTGCATTTTTTAAGGCTGGTGCATCATTTACTCCGGTCTCCTGTCATTGCTACAACATTTCCGCTTACTTTGAAATGCCTTTACAATTCTTACTTTATGTTCTGGCGAAACTCTTGCAAATACAGAATAATTCATAATTTCTTTTTCTAAATCTTTTTGTGAAATTTTATCTAATTCCTCACCTGTTATTGCTATTCCTCCAAGCTTTAAAATTCCTAATTCTTTTGCTATTGCTTTTGCTGTAATAATATGGTCTCCTGTAATCATTACTGTTTTTATCCCTGCTTGTTCGCATTTACGTACAGCTTCTTTTACTCCTTCTCTTGGTGGATCATACATTCCAATTAATCCAACAAATATCAAATTGTTTTCTAAATTACTATCTATTTTGCTTGGCAAAATATCCATATCTAAATATGACACAGCAATTACTCTTAGTGCTTCTTTTGCCATTTTGTCATTTTTATTTAATATAGTAGCTTTGTTGTTATTAGTTAAATCTTCTATTTTTCCATTGTTATATATCTTTTTGCATTTTTTAATTAATATATCTGGTGCGCCTTTTGTTATAATTCTATATCTATTTCCAACTTTATGTATTGTTGTCATTAGTTTTCTTTCGGAGTCAAATGGTATTTCGTTTACTCTTTTTTCTATTTTATATATATCATTTTTATTTTCTCCAATCTCTAGTGCAGCATTTACTATTGCTGCTTCTGTTGGCTCTCCTTCTACATTTTTTTCATTAATTGTACAATCTGTACACATACATGCTAATCTTAGTATATTCTTTTTATTTTCTTCTATAATTTTTGTAGTTATATCTTCTACTTTTACTACTTTCATTTTATTTTGAGTTAAGGTTCCTGTTTTATCTGAACATATTACTGTACTGCTTCCCAAGGTTTCTACTGCTGGCAGTTTTCTTATAATACTATTTCGTTTTGCCATTTTTGTAACGCCTATTGATAATACTATTGTTACTATTGCTGGTAATCCTTCTGGTATTGCTGCTACAGCAAGTCCTATAGAAGTCATAAACATTTCGTTTACAGGTATTCTCTTAAATAATCCTATTATAAATATTAAAAAGCAAATTGCAAGGGCAGCAAGTCCTAGTTTTTTTCCTACTTCTCCGAAGTTTTATTTGTAAAGGTGTTTCTGGTGCTTCATCAGAAATTATTAAACTTGCTATTTTCCCTACTTTTGTATTCATTCCTGTTCCGTGTTACTATTGCTTCTGCATGTCCGAGCCACAGCAATAGTTGCACCAAATACCATATTTATAAGATCTCCTATTGGTGCTTTTTCACTTAGTATTGCTCGTTCGTCTTTTAAAACAGGTACTGTCTCTCCTGTTAACGCCGACTCTTCTACTTTTAAATTATATGATTTTACAAGTCTTGCATCTGCAGGAATATACGAACCTGTTTCTATTATTATTAAATCACCTGGAACTACATTTATGCTAGGTATACTCTGTATTATTCCATCTCTCTTTACTTTTGCAGTTGGTGCTGACATCTTTTTTAAAGCATCTAACGATTTTTCCGCTTTTGCTTCTTGTACAACTCCCATTATTGCATTTAAGACAACTATAAATATTATAATTATAGAATCTAAATAATCATTAGAACCTTCTACTTTTGACATTACAGCAGATATTACAGCCGCAATTATTAGTATAATTATCATAAAATCATTAAATTGTTTTAGAAATTTTACTAATATACTTTCCTTTTTCTTTTCTGTTAATTTGTTTTCTCCATATTTTTTTATTCTTTCTTCTACCTCTTCTTTTGTAAGCCCATTAACAGTATTTGTTTTTAATCTTTCAGATGTTTCTTTAATACTTATTGTTTGCCACATACAAGCACTCTCCTTTGTAATTTTATTAATTAATCTTATGCTTGTATTTTTAATTTATTACAATTTATGTTGTACTCCATTATTATCTATTGTGTAATTATCTTTATAAATTAAATCTGATACTGTAACTATTTCATATCCTTTTCCTTTTATGTTTTTTATTAATGTGTCTAAGCTTAATGCTGTATTTTCTGTTCCATTATGCATAAGTATTATGCTTCCTTTTTGCAATTTAGGCCCTATTCTTTCCCACATTTGTTCTGCTGTAAGACCTTTATAGTCCAAAGAGTCTATGTTCCATTGTATTGTAATATGATTTGATGCTTCTGCTGCTTTTAGTACTGTATCGTTATATTCTCCATAAGGTCCTCTATACAAGGTAGTTGGATTACCTGTTATTTGTTTTACTCGTTCTGAGCATCTTGTTATTTGTTCTACATTTTTTTCATAATTTAAATTATTTACATGTGGATGTGATTCTGAGTGATTTGCAATTTCATTTCCACTTTCATATATTTTCTTTACCGCTTCTGGAAATTTTTCTATCCAATCTCCAACCATAAAAAATGTCACTTTTACTTGGTTTTTTGTTAAAGTTTCTAATATTAAATCTATATCATCTGCGTTCCATGCACAATTTATTGTAAGAGCAACCTTATTTTCTTCTGTATCTACATTATATATTGGTAGCATTTTAGAAGTTTTTGCAGATGTTTGAATACTTGTTCCTATATTCTGAGTTTTAAATGTAGCTGCTAACAAAAACAATACAAGTACCGTACTTAATGCTATTCCAACTGATACTAACCTATCTTTATTTGTTACCCAAAACATAAAAAGCCCCCCTAAAATATGTTATTTAATTTTATTCATATTTTAGGGGGTTATTCTTTTTTTATAAAACTTTGTTATGGTCTTTTTTATATTCATTAAGTTTAGCTATTAAACTAGCTTTCTCTTGTGGTGATATAAACGCTCCTCTAACTGCGCTCTTATTCATCTTGGCTATATCATCTATTGTTAGATTTGTATGTTCTAAAACCCATTTATATTCTTCAATTATATTTGTATTAGATACAGTATCATTGTCTGGATTTATAGATACTTTAATTCCTTTTTTATAAAGTTCCTCTATTGGATGATGTTCTCCTGTTGCTTTTGTTTGCAAATTACTTATTGGACATATTTCTAATGGTATTTCTTTTTCTATTAATTCTCTAACTAATTTTGGATCTTCTATGCATCTTACTCCATGACCAATTCTCTTTGCTCCCATTTCAAGAGCATTTTTTATGCTTTCTGGTCCTTCTGCTTCCCCAGCATGTATAGTAAATGGTATATTTTGTTCTTTAGCTACTTTAAATATATCTGCAAATTCAGAAGTTGGAAATAATGCTTCTGCGCCTGCCAAATCTAGCCCACATACTCCATTGTTTAAATATTTTTTTGCTGTTGCAACTGTAGTTAAATTACTTAATGTATTATCTTCTCCTCTCATACAGCATAATAGCAAATTGCCTTCTATTTTTAACTCTTCTTTAGCTCTACTCATTCCTTTTATTGCTGATTCTACTACTCTTTCATAAGGCAATCCTTCTTGTATATGTAAACTTGGAGCAAATCTTACTTCTGCATATATTACATTTTGTTTTGCTAAATCTTCAAACAACTCATAAGTAGCTTGTTCAATATGTTCTTCTGTTTGTAGAACTTTTAATGGTAAATTAAATTTTTGTAAATATTGGTTTAAGTCTCTACAATCTTTGTCTACCATTAATTTTTCTTTTACCTCTTCTAAGGTAACATCATTTTTTTCTTGTTTAAGCCAATTATATACAGTTTCTGGTCTTAAAGAGCCATCTAAGTGCAAGTGTAAAACAACTTTTGGCATATTTTTTATTTCTTCTAAATTCTCTTTTTTCATCTATTATCACCTTTTAAATATTTATTAAATCTTTTACAACTTTACTAGCAATCATAAGTCCTGCAACTGATGGTGAAAAAGCTATACTACCTGGAACATGTTTTTTGCTTGTTTGTTCTTCTGTGTTTTCTTCTGGTTTAATTGGTTCTTCTTTTGAATACAAAACATTTAGTTTTTTTATATTTCTCTGTCTTAATTCTTTTCTCATTACTTTTGCTAATGGGCATACACTTGTTTTATATATGTCTGTTATTTCAAATTTAGTAGGGTCTAGCTTATTTCCCGTTCCCATACTCGATATTATTGGGATATTTAATCTTGTAGCTTCTTCTATTAAGAATATTTTAGCTGTTACTGTATCTATTGCATCTATTACATAGTTTACTGAATTATCCAGTATTTTTTCTTCGCACTCTGGCATATAAAAAGTTTTATATGTTTCTACTTTTGCTTCTGGATTAATATCCAATATTCTTTGTTTCATTAAATCTACTTTATATTGTCCAATTGTTTTTGTAGTTGCAATTATTTGCCTATTAATATTTGTAATTGTAACTTTATCATTATCCACTAATATAAAGTTTCCTACTCCACATCTTGCTAGTGCCTCTGCAATATATGATCCTACTCCTCCTATTCCAAATATAGCAACCTTGGAATTAGCTAGTTTGTTTATTGCATTTTTTCCTATAAGCATTTCTGTTCTTGAAAATTGGTTTAACATTTTTTGCTCCTTATATTTTTCCATTTTAATCTTCGTAAATTGATTCTTTTAATAATTTTTCAAATTCTTTTGGTACATTATTTTCTTCATTATATCTTTTTTCTATGTCAGTATTGGTGTCTACCAATTTATAATTCTCTTTGTAATAATTTAGTAAATATGGTAGTTCTTTTTGTTCTGTTTCTAATTGTTTAATAATTTTGCTTATTGCATAGTTTACTTCTTCTGGTGTTCCTACACACTCAAATGGCTTCGCTTCTCCATAACCGCATAATTCTATAAAAGTATTTAGCAAGTCTTTATTCTGGTATAAATCTTCTTTAAATATTTTTACCAATTTCTTTTTATATAAATATGGACTAAGTACTATAAATACAAATAAGCATTTTGGGCAATTATAGCACCATTTCCAAGGAGTTTCTTTACTTCCTATATTACAACTTCTAAATACTTTATGATATTTCTTCATCTGTGAAAATATCTTTGCTACTTGTAGCTCATTTAAAGGTCTTAGAATGCTAAAATATTCTACGTTCTCCTCTAAATAATTGTTTATATACCATCTAAAGTCTTCCTCAAATTCAAAACTTTTTGAATACTGATGATTTATTTTTTCTTCTTTTAAATTGCTCTCATTGCTACTTTGTTCATTTGAAACTGCTATATATTTTTTCCCTGTCAAATATGCTACAAAATATGATATAAACGCAATTGATGCAGAAAATGGTGTGTGTCCATTTAGAAAGCCTTTTTCATTTAGTTCTAATAATCTTTTGTCCATGCTTCTTTTTACATGTATTATCTGCTCATCTTTGTAACCTGCTTTTTTTATTGCTTTTATTTGAGGAACTTTGTCTCCTATTACTAAACACAAATTATCCTTTTTGTGTTCTTTTAGCAATTCTAATGTAACACAAGAATCTTTTCCTCCACCTACTGGAATTAATGCACCTTTGTATTCTAAGCTTGTTTCTACAAAAGTAGTTGTATTTGCATACTCTGGTCTGCAGTTACATTCTATTTCAAATAACTCGTCCATTGGAATTTTATCTATGTGGTTAATATATCTAAATTCTCCAAGTCCATTATAATATATTTTTTTAAACCAATCAATCTGTTCTTCTGTTAGTTTACCACATTCTATAAGTATTCTTTTGGGACATGCTACTTTCCAATAACTAATTAATTCTATCATTCCCATATTAAAAGCTATAGCTTTTAGTGTTTTTGTATTTATTTTGTCAAAATCTATATCTAATTTACTTATTTCTATTGTTGGTTTGAATTTTTTTAGTCCCAATATTTCAAAATAAAAGGTTATTGCTATTGTGTCATTATCTTCTTGCATTATTTTGTAATCATCAAAAACAAAACAATTATATTTTTTTCTTAATTCCTCAAAATTCTCCATATTTATACCTCTTTAAATTAATCTTTTAATAATATACAATAATATACACTAAAACGATAAAATTGTAAAGATTTGTAAAAAAATTGGAGAATAGATTTCATTGACATTTACAGACTTTTTTCGACTTGTAGGCTGTGATAAAATAGCGAGTGCACTCACTAACACACTCGCATTCAATTACTTTCTATTTTTAAATTCATTTATTTTCTCTTCGCCTTTTGTTATCCAATCTTTTAAATTAACTTTTGCTTTTATTGATGGGAAGGCTTCTACCAATCTTCTATGTAAAGCTGATTTTTGTGTTATAATTTTCTTCACTTTTTTAGATATTTCTTCTGTATTATCTTTTACATTTACAGAAATTTCTTTTAAGTTTGATATTATCTTTCCTGATATTATATTATCTGTTATATATACAGCCAATAGTATTCCACATATAATGTGTAATGCTATATTTGGCATTTTCCCATATATATTAAGAAATGCAGGATTTACTATATAAAGTATAAGGCATCCCATTATTCCAAAAGGCAATAAAGTTTCTAAACATATTCTACCATTTATATTAAATTTTCTTTTGCTGTAATCCCACCATCTTGCATGAAAAATCTTCTCCATAAAATAACTTGTAAAATACTCCAATGTTCCACATATTAATATTGAAAATATAAATGTTGCTGGAATATCTGATTGATATTTTTTTAGTAGTATTGTAAGTAATATCACTCCATAACCATATATTGGGCAGTATGGTCCAATTAAAAATCCTCTATTTACAAATTTCTTTTTGTCTATTAATGTTTTTGTTACTTCCATTACCCATCCTAGTACTGAATATGTAAAGAATAGTAAAAAATATAATTCTATTGTTCTTAGCATATTATCCCCCTTTATTTATATCTTTTTTATGTATTATATATTCTCATCATTTTGTCGTCAAGTTTTAAATTATACTATCATTTTTGTTAAATCTTTTAAATTATTTTCTTCTTTTAATGTTTTATTTCTTTTTTTGTTTGCTTTTAAATTATCTTTTGCAACTGTCATAAGTAGTTTAATTCTGTTAGTTTGGTTTGTTTCACTTGCTCCTGGATCATAATCTACTGGAGTTATATTTGCTTCTGGGAACTTAGTTCTTATTGTTTTTATTACTCCCTTTCCTACAATATGATTTGGTAAACATGCAAATGGTTGTAAACAAATGATGTTTTGTATTCCTTCATTCATAAATTCAATTATTTCTGCTGTTAAAAGCCAACCTTCTCCTGTTTGATTTCCAGTAGATAATATTTCTTGTACCTCTTCTGCAAGTTTATTTATATTACATGGCTTCATATATCCTTTTTTAGAACTTGCTAATGCTTTTTCATAGTCTTTTTCTATTTTATCTAATAAATCTAAACCTACTTCAAAAATATCTGCTGTTATTTTAGAAGTCTTTAATAGCTCATGTTTTATTGGATTATTCTTTAAGGCATATTTTGCAAATCCCATTAATTCTGGCATATATACTTCTGCGCCTTCTTTTTCTAGGATTTCTTCTGCAAAATTATTGCCATAAGGATGATATTTTATTAATATTTCTCCAACAATTCCTACTTTTGGTTTTTCTATACTTGTATCTAGTTCGATTTTTTCAAAATCATTTACTATTTCACATAAACTCTTATTAAACTCTTTTGTACTTGCAGTTTTAAGTAATTCTTTACATTTTTTCATCCATTTATTATATACTTTTTTAGTTTCGCCTTTGTTCACTTCATAAGCTCTGTTTTTATGTAATACAGTTTGTAATAAATCTCCATAAATTGTAGCTTTTATTAGTTTTCTTAATAATTTTAAAGTTATTTTGAATCCTGAATTTTTTTCAAGTCCTGCCATATTAAATGATATTACTGGAACATTTGAAAATCCTGCATCTTTTAATGCTTTTCTTATAAATCCTATATAGTTTGTTGCTCTACATCCACCACCTGTTTGAGAAATCATAAGTGCTGTTTTATTTATATCATATTTTCCACTTTGAAGTGCTTCTATCATTTGTCCTGTTGTCAAAATTGACGGATAGCAAGCATCATTATTTACATACTTCAATCCTGTTTCTACAGTATTATTTGTACATTTTTTTAGAACTTCTACTTTGTATCCTTCTGAATTTAATACTGATTCAAACAATTCAAAATGTATTGGTGCCATTTGTGGAATTAATATTGTATAATCTTTTTTCATTTGTTTTGTGAATTGTTTTTTTACTGTTTCGTAATTTCCATTTTCATCATCATTTTTATCTTCACATCTGTTATTCATACTTGCAAGTAAAGAACGTATTCTTATTCTTATTGCACCTAGATTATTTATTTCATCTATTTTTATTAAAGTATACATTTTGTTATAACTTGCTAAAATTTCTTCAGCTTGGTCTGTTGTTATAGCGTCCACTCCACATCCAAATGAATTTAGTTGAACTAGCTCAAGATTCTTTTGTTTCCCAACAAAATCAGCTGCTGCATATAGTCTTGAATGAAACATCCATTGATCTACAACCCTTATTGGTCTTTTTACCTCTCCTAAAGGCGCTACGCTATCTTCTGTAAGTACCGCTATTCCTAGACTTGTAATCATTTTATCTATACCATGATTAACTTCGCCATCCAAATGATATGGTCTTCCAGCTAAAACAATTCCTCTTAAATTATGTTCATTAATATATTTTAAAGTTTCTATACCTTTTTTATGTATATCTTCTCTAAAGTTTTGATATTCCTCTTCTGCCTTTTTTATTGCATTATTTAGCTCTGATTTAGTAAACTTATATTTCTTAAATTCCTCTATTTCCATAAATCTTTTGCTAAGTCCTTTTTTGTCAAGTGGTAAAAAAGGATTTATAAATTCTACATCTTTTAATTCTTCTATGTTATTTTTTAGTGTTTCTGAATATGATATTACTATTGGGCAGTTGAAGCTATTATTTGCTTTTTCGTCTTCTTTCCTAGAATACATTATACATGGATAAAATATTGTTTTTACACCTTGTTGTATTAAACTAATTACATGTCCATGCGATAATTTTGCTGGATAACATACAGATTCTGATGGTATGCTCTCCATACCTTTTTCATAAGTTTTTCTATTTGTTTTTTCAGAAAGTATTACTCTAAATCCTAAGTTTGTAAATAAGGTAAACCAAAATGGATAATCCTCATACATATTTAGAACTCTTGGTATTCCTATTGTTCCTCTTTTAGCATCTTTTTCTTCTAATGGTTTATATCCAAATAATCTATTATATTTATATTGATATAAATTAGGAATTTCTTTTCTAGATTTATCTAATCCCGCTCCTCTTTCACATCTATTGCCTGATATGAATTTTTTTCCATTTGAAAACTCATTAAATGTAAGTAGACATCTGTTCTCGCACCCTTTACATCTTGTATGTATTACTGTTGTTTTTAGTTCATCTATTTCTTTTGATTTTAATATTGTAGATTCTGCTGGCTTTTCTTCTAATTTACTATATGCTTCTTTTGCAATTAAAGCAGCCCCATAAGCTCCCATTAATCCTGCAATATCTGGTCTTATTACATTTTTTCCTACTATTAATTCAAAAGCACGAAGTACTGCATCATTATAGAATGTTCCACCTTGTACAACAATGTTTTCTCCTAAATCATCTACATTTCTTATTTTCATAACTTTTTGTATCGCATTTTTTATTACAGAATATGAAAGTCCTGCAGATATATCACCTACACTGTAACCTTCCTTTTGTGCTTGTTTTATTTTTGAATTCATAAATACTGTACATCTTGAACCTAAATCTACTGGTTTTCTAGACATGATAGCTTCTCTTACAAATTCATCTAAGCTCAAGTTTAAACTTTTTGCAAATGTTTCTATAAAAGAGCCACATCCAGATGAACATGCTTCATTAAGCATAATATTATCTACTGCATGATTTTTTATTTTTATGTACTTCATATCTTGTCCGCCAATATCTACTATACTATTAACTTCTGGCATAAAGTTTTTTGCTGCAGTATAATGTGCTATTGTTTCTATTTCTCCTACATCAACATTTAGTGCTGTCTGAATTAGTTTTTCTCCATAACCAGTTACACCACTATATACAATTTTTGCTTTTTCTGGAATTTTTGTATATAGTTTTTTTATCATATTTATAACGCTTTCAAGTGGCTTTCCTTCATTATTTTTATATGCAGAATATAAAAGATTTCCCTCTTCATCAATTAAAACTAATTTGCTTGTTGTTGAACCTGCATCTATACCTAAATAGCAATTTCCTATATACAATTTTAAGTCTTTTCTTTTTATTTTATCTTTTCCATGTCTTTTTCTAAAATCTTTGTATTCTTGCTCTATTGTAAATAATGGTGGTAGATGATTTTTTGTTTCATCTTTATAGCTTTTTAGCAAATCTATTTTTGCTTTTAATTTTTGTGCACTTATAGGTTTATGATTTGAAGACTCTATTGCTGCACCTTTTGCAACTAGCAAATGTGCATCCTCTGGAAATATTATTTCTTTTTCTGTTAAATTCAAAGTTTCTATAAATCTTTTTCTAAGTTCAGATAAATAATTTAAAGGTCCACCTAAAAATGCAACATTTCCTTTAATTGGTCTACCACATGCTAGTCCACTTATTGTTTGATTTACAACTGCTTGAAAAATAGATGCTGCTATATCTTCTTTTGCTGCTCCTTCATTTAAAAGTGGTTGAATATCTGTTTTTGCAAACACTCCGCACCTTGAAGCAATTGGATATATTGTTTTATAGTCTTTTGCAAGTTCATTTAATCCCATTGTATCTGTACTTAAAAGACTTGCCATTTGGTCTAGGAATGCTCCTGTTCCACCAGCACATGTTCCATTCATACGTTGTTCTATTGATTTATCAAAATAAATTATTTTAGCATCTTCTCCACCTAATTCAATCGCTACATCTGTTCTTGGTATATATTTTTCTATTGACCTTTTACATGCTACTACTTCTTGAATAAATGTCATTCCTAAAAGTTCGGAAACAGATAAAGCTCCGTGAACCAGTTAGTGCTATTGTCATTTCTTCTTCTTTGCATTTATCTGCTAATTTTTCTAAACATTCACATACAGTTTTTCTGGTATCTGAAAAGTGTCTTTGATAGCTTGTACTAATTGTTTTTAAATTTTCGTCCATTACAACTACTTTTACTGTTGTTGAACCTACGTCTAATCCTATATGTATCATATTTTCCCTTCTTTTCTCCTAAAAATCAAATTTATAATAATATGGTTGTATATCTTTATATATAGAATCCATATAAATAATCTCTCCATTTTGTGCTTTTAACTTTAAATTTGGAAATGTTCTTAACATCTTTTTATCTGAAAATACTTTATTTCCAAGTTCTGCTGTATTTTTCATTTCAAGCACTCTTTCATAGCTATTTATATATTTTTCTTTATTTATTACATCTAAATTGTACGAATATACTGTTCTTTCAAAAAACAACTTTAATGCAAATGCAGTTAATATTCCATCTATTGCTAAGAATATTGTTCCTATAATAACTAAAGTTTTTAAGTAGTTAGCTGGAATTTTTGCTTTTACTTTATCTATTAATCTATCTATTATTGGATTAAAGTGCCTTATTAAATATAGTGCTAATAATCCCCAAAGCAAAGAAAATGTAAAGCATATTCTTCCATTTATATTAAGGAAATTGTTTGAGTAATCCCACCAATTTACTTTAAAAATCACTTCTCCAAGGTAGCTTATAATGTATTCAACAATAGAACCTACTAAAAATCCACCAAAGAATAGTGTGTAATTGTTCTTTTTAAAGCATTGAAGTCCTAATATCATTGCTACTGCCCCAACCCCATAAATTGGGCAAAATGGGCCGTATAAGAATCCTTTTCTACTTTCTAGCATTCCTTTTGTAAAAAGTCCAAATAATGTTTCTATAATATACCCTGCTATGCTATATATAATAAAATATGTTAAAATCCTCCATATGCTTATTCCTGCTATTTTTAGTGTCTTTTTTTCTTTCATCTTCTTTCCCCTTTATTATTAGATTTATTTATATAAATTGTAATTTGTAATTAAATTCAAAATTAAAATATTAAAATTCAAAAAATCGTTCAGGTCATGTCGCTTTCATAGAAATTGTAAACCTTCTTGCTCCGCAGCGCCCTCATTAAAAATGAGATTCCCTACTGCGCTCGAAGAACAATTTCTAATTCAAGCTAACTCCATTCACAATTTTTTTCATTTTTAATATTTTAATTTTTGAGGAACATATTGCAAACATTGTAGGGGTCGCACTCCTGGGCGACCCGCAATGCATCGTAGAAATCGCCCCTAACAAATTACAATTTAATTGGTAATGTTACTATAAATGTTGTGCTTTCATTTAATTTACTTTTTACTTCTATTTTTCCACCTGATAATTCAACAATTCTTTTTGCTATTGTCATTCCTAATCCTGCTCCTGGTTTAGTATGTGATTTATCTACTTGATAAAATCTATCAAATATCTTTTTAGCCTCTTCTTCTTCCATTCCAATTCCATAATCTTTTATTTCTACAGCAATGTTTTCTTGATTTGTTTTCATTTTTATATCTATTTGTCCATCTTGTTTAGAAAATTTTATACTGTTTTCTATTATATTCATCCAAACTTGGTACATTAAATCTTTTTCGCCCAAAAATTCTTGTTCTTTTAGGTTTACATTAAACTTAATATTTTTTTCTTTCCATTTTGGCTCTAATACGCTTATTGTTCTTCTTATCTGTTCTGCTATATTAAATTCTGTTTTATTCATTATTCTTTCTTGATTTTCCAATTTTGCAAGTTTTAGAATGTTTGTAGATAAATATAAAAGTCTATCTGATTCTTCTTTTATAATTTCTGCATACTCTTTTCTTTCTTCTTTGCTTAAATCATCAGCTTCCAATAGTTTTGCAAATCCTTGTATAGAACTAATTGGTGTTTTTATTTCATGTGATACATTATTAATAAAATCTTTTTGCAAACATTCAATACTATTTAGTTCTTTTACCATTTTATTAAAATTGTGTGTAAGTTCGCCGTATCTCATCATTTCTAACTGTTTCCAGTTCTACAGTAAAGTCTCCTGCAGCTACCTTCTTTGTTGCATCTGTTATTTTTTTTATTGGATTTACTATTTTTCTTGCAATATTTTGAATTAAAGCTATTGTTATTAATAGTATACTAATTATTGATACTCTAATACTTCTACTAGAAATTTTAATAAGCTCTTTTACAGATTGTCGTTGCTGTGCATTAATTTCAATAAGTTTTATATTAATTGATCTTTGTACAAATATATAAAAAAGGAACGCAGTAACTGCAATAACAATTAGTATATATATTACTGCTGTTTTTATAATTTTTCTTTGTATTGATTTTTTCTTTCCAAATATTGTGGTAAAAAGTTTTTTAAACATTTTTATTTCCTTTACAAGTTATTTTTTTGTTATTATTGCTTTGTAGCCTATTCCTCTGATAGTTAAAATCTCAAATTCTTTTATATCATTTAATTTTTCTCTTATTCTTTTTATATGAACATCAACTGTTCTAAAGTCTGATTCATTATCCAATCCCCATATTTCTTCTATTAGTTCTTGTCTTGTAAAAATGGTGTCTGGAGTACTTAAAAATTTGTATAATAGCAAGAATTCCTTTTGTGTTAGTTGATAATTTTTGCTTTTATATGTTACAGACATTTGCTTATAATCTAGTATTAAGTTTCCTATCACAAGTTTCTTTTCATTTGCAGCATTCGCTCTTCTTAGCAATACCTTAACTCTTAGCAATAATTCCTCCATGTCTATTGGTTTTACCATATAGTCATCTGCTCCTAATAAAAAACCTTCTTTTTTGTCTTCTATTGTAGATTTAGCTGTAACCAATAGTATTGGAATAGTGTAATTAGCTTCTCTTAATGATTTGGTAAGTTCATAGCCATTCATTTTTTCCATCATAATATCACTAATTATTAAATCTATGTAATTTGTATCTATAACCTCTAATGCTTCTTCCCCATTTGTAGCTTCATATGTTATATATTCGTTTTTTCTTAAATATGTTGTTATTAGTTTCCTTAAATTTTTGTCATCTTCTACTACTAATACTTTAAACAATTTTTTCACCTCTTTTGGCCGTATTAGAAGTGGCAATATATACAAAAGGGGATGATGCTTGGATATATTTTTGCGCCACTTCTAACCGTGGTTATATTATCAAAAAAATATGAACTTATTATGAACTATATCAAATTTTGAAAATTTTGTCTAGTTTTGGCGAATAGCATTTTTCCTATACAGCAAAAAAGAACTAAGAGTTGATTTCTTAGTTCTTTTTTGATTATTTAATTTTTTATATCATATTATGAGCCTAAAATTATAAAATAGAAGTCTTTACCTTCATTCTCAAAAAAATTACACCATTTATTTCCGCATGTCCATGTAATATAGCACACCATTTCTTTCATCTTTTTGATAATTTAATTCAGATAATATATATCCTACTGTTGTACCAGTCTTCTCATTGGAAATGTAACCCAAATACATATCTGTGCCTTTAAATACTGCAAAATATACTTCTCCATATTCATCTTCTAGCAGCTCTTCACTGGTATACCATTTATCAACATCTTCTTTTTCATTTACTCCTCCTTCTTTACCCCCACAGTACATTTTTGTTTCAAAGTCTGGTAGATATTGATCTAATTCTTTTTGTTGTTCTTCTGTAAAATATTGTCTATATTTTTTGTATACTTCTGTTCCGTATATACAATTTTCATAATATCCGTGGTCATTTAATTTGAATTCGTCAAAGTCATTCCAAATATCTGTTAGTGGAACAGTGTAATTTGTATCTTTTAAAGTTAAATTTTCTTCGTTTTCATCTAAAGTTCCATATTGTTTAACTATTTGTTTAAGATCACTTTTGGTTATTTTTTCTCCTTCTTTATCTGCAATCTTTGTTGCTATATCAGCTGTTATTTGCTCTTTTACTCTTGCTATTGTTGTTCCTTTTGCTCCTTCTTTTGCTGACGAAAACAGTCCTCCGTTAATTGCTGCTGTTACTGTTACTCCTACTAATATTAGCATTACAATTATTGTTATTATTAATGCTATTAAAGTTATTCCGCCTTTTGTTTTTTTTCATTTTTCTTTTTCCCCCTTATAATTTTAGATTGTAATTTGTTATGGCACAAAAAATACGCCATATTTATATATTTTTTCCACATGAAAAATACATAAATATAGCGCATATATTTATTTTTTTATTATTTAATAGATTATTGTGTGTGTGTGTGTGTGTGTGTGTGTGTGTGTTACAGCCCCAACGGTTACATGGTTTATCATTTGTTTATTTTCTCCTTCTTTTGTTTTTTAGGCGGACATGGTCGTCCGCCTCTACATGAATTATTCTACATGTTATTATTCTTCATGTCAATACTTTTATCCAAATAAGCTAAGTTGATTGCTTTTACTCATTCCTTCAAAGCATCCAAATTTTGTAAGCATTTCTATTACTGATTTTCCTGCTTTAGATTTTATTTGAAAATCGTCTATTGACATAAACTTTCCGTGTTCTGCTTGTACTGCATTATATATACTTTCTGCCGCTACTCCTCCTAGCCCTGGTATACTAGAAAGCGGTGGACGGATTGCTCCATCTTCTATTTGGAATTTATTACTGTGTGACTTGTATAGGTCTATTGGCAAAAATTTAAAACCTCTTTCATACATTTCTAGTACAATTTCTAATATTGTATATACACCTTTTTCTTTTACTGACATACCATTTCCAAGCTTTTCTAGTTCTTTCATTTTTGCTTTTACTTTTTCTTTTCCATATATCATCAGTTCGCTGTCAAAATCATCTGCTCTTATGCTAAAATATGCACAGTAATATGCAAGTGGGTAGTTAACTTTAAACCATGCTATTCTAAACGCCATTGTTACATATGCCACAGCATGTGCTTTAGGGAACATGTATTTTATTTTTTGGCAAGAATCTATATACCACTCTGGTACGTTGTGTTCTCTCATTTCTTCTTTGTATTCTTCCCATTTTGGCTCTGCACCTTTTGCTACTTTTCCTTTACGGACTGCTTCCATTATTTTAAATGAATGGTTTGGATCTAACCCTTTTTTTATTAAATATGTCATTATATCGTCTCTTGTACATATTGCATCACTTAATGTAGCTTTTCCTTCTTTTATTAAAGTTTCTGCATTGTTAAGCCACACATCTGTACCATGTGATAATCCGAGATATTCTTATTAATTCCTCAAATGTTGTTGGTTTTGTTTCTTCAAGCATTCCTCTTACGAACTTTGTTCCAAACTCTGGTATTCCAAATGAACCTGTTTTTGAACCTATTTGCTTTGGTTCTACTCCAAGTGCTTTTGTTGATGTAAATAGGCTCATTGTTTTTTTGTCGTCTAGTGGAATTGTTTTGGGGTCAACTCCTGTTAAGTCTTGAAGCATTCTTATAACTGTTGGATCGTCGTGTCCAAGCATATCTAGTTTAAGTAGATTTTTATCTATTGAGTGATAGTCAAAGTGTGTTGTTATTATATCTGAATTTGGGTCATCTGCTGGATGTTGCACTGGAGTAAATTCATATATTTCTCTACCATGTGGTACAACTATAATTCCTCCTGGATGTTGTCCTGTTGTTCTTTTAACCCCTGTACATCCCATAACTATTCTTGAAATTTCTGCATTTGTAACAGGAATATTTCTTTCTTCAAAATAATTTTTTACATATCCAAATGCTGTTTTATCTGCTATTGTACCAACTGTTCCAGCCTTAAATGTTTTTCCTTTTCCAAATATTACTTCTGCATATCTATGTATTTTTGATTGATATTCTCCAGAGAAGTTTAAGTCTATATCAGGCTCTTTATCTCCATTAAATCCCAAGAATGTTTCAAATGGTATATCCATTCCATCTTTAAATAGTTTTGCTCCACATTTAGGACATATTTTATCTGGTAAATCGACTCCGTTTTTTATTCCATAATCAGTAAAGTCTGAATATTTGCAGTTTGGACATCTATAATGTGGTGGAAGTGAGTTTACTTCTGTAATTCCAAGCATATTTGCAACAAACGAAGAGCCAACAGATCCTCTGGAACCTACCAAATATCCATCTTCATTTGATTTCCAAACTAGCCTTTGAGCAATTATATATAATGTTGAGAATCCATTTTTTATAATTGAGTCTAGTTCTCTTTTTAATCTATCTTGTACTACTTGTGGAAGTGGATCTCCGTATAGTTCTTTTGCTTTGCTTGTACAAATATCTTGAATATCTCTTTCTGCATTTTCTAATACTGGTGGACATTTTTCTGGTGATATTGGGCTTATTTCTTCACACAAATCTGAAATATAGTTTGTATTTGTAACAACAACTTCGTATGCTTTTTCTCTGCCTAAGTATTCAAATTCTTTTAGCATTTCTTCTGTTGTTCTTAGATATAATGGAGCTTGTTCATCTGCATCAGAAAAGCCTTGTCCTGCCATTAAAATTCTTCTATATATTTCGTCTTCTGGGTCTAAGAAGTGAACATCACATGTTGCAACAGTTTTTTTGCCAAGTTTATCACCTAATTCAACTATTTTTCTATTTATGTCTTGTAATTCTTCTTTACTTCCAACTGTTCCGTTCCTTAGCATAAATTCATTGTTTCCTAGTGGTTGTATTTCTAAATAGTCATATCTTTTTGCAATTCTTTCTATTTCTTCTTCTGATTTTCCTGCAACAATCGCTCTATATAATTCTCCTTGTTCGCAGGCACTTCCTAGTATTAAACCTTCTTTATACTTTTCTAATACGCTAGTTAAAATACGTGGTTTTTTGTAAAAATAATTTAAATGTGAAACAGATATTAATTCATATAAATTTCTTAAACCTTTAAGATTTTTTACAAGTATTATTGCATGGTATGAAGGAAGTGTTTTGTATAGTTCTTTCTTCTCTTCTTTTTTCTTACCTCTACCTTTTTTTGGTTCCTCTGCTTGCACTTCTAGCATTTTTAAAAATACTTTTACTAATGTTTTTACATCATCTAAAGCTCTATGTGCATTTTCTACTTTAATGCCTAGCTTTTCTGCAATTATTCCTAATTTATGTTTTTTAAAATCTGGAAATAATTGTCTAGATAATGCTAAACTATCTATGTATTCGTTATCCATTGTAAGCCCTAGTTCTTCTGCATTGTATTTTAAAAATCCAACGTCAAAATCTGCATTGTGTGCAACTAGCTTTAAATCTCCTATAAATTCTAGAAATTTAGGCATAACCTTATCTATTGTTTCTGCATCTTTTACCATGTCGTCTGTAATATGTGTTATCTCTACTATTTTTTGCGGAATTGGTATTTCTGGATTTACAAAGCATTCAAATGTATCTACAATTTCTCCATCTTTTACTCTTACTGCACCAATTTCTGTTATCTTTTCTGTCCTAAAAGAAAGCCCTGTTGTTTCTATATCTAGAACTATATATTCATTATCCATTCCATTTGATAAGTCAACTGCATTGTCATCTGGAACAAGATATGCCTCAACTCCATATACTACTTTTATTCCATATTTATCTGCTGCTTTTTTTGCCTCTGGGAAAGCTTGTACAACTCCGTGGTCTGTAATTGCAATTGATTTCATTCCCCAATTACTTGCCCTTTTTATTAAATCTGTTGCACTACTTACTCCATCCATTTGGCTCATTTGAGTATGTAAATGCAATTCAACTCTTTTTTCTTTTGCATTATCTTTTCTTCTAATAACTTCTATATCTGGCATTTCTATAATTATATTTGCAATTACTCCTAGTTCTTTAGCAAAGTTATCATATTGTGCATTCCCAGATATTTTTAATCTTTTTGCTTCTTTTAATCTTTGCAAAACAGTTGGTGCTTTTTCGGCTTCTACGAATGATTTACAAGTTATTGTACTTGTTCCATCATATATATTAAACATAGCAAGTGTTTTTCCATTTTTTAGTTCTCTTGCATCTGTACTAATTACTTTTCCTTCTATTGCAACTCTTCCATAGTCTGATGTTAAGTCTTCAATTTTTACTATTTGTTCTTTTATTTTGTCTGTTCTTCCAAAAATTAATGGAGTCTTTTCTTCTTGCTCCTCTTCTTCTGGCTCTGGAACATTTTCTACTACCATTTCTTCTTGCATACTTATTTCATTAATTAAATCTTGGCATGCTTCTTTTTGTAAATTTTCCAAGTATTCTTCTTGTTTTTTTATTGTCTCTTCTGTAACATTCTCTTTGTATATTACTTTACATTTTACACCATATAAATTGTTTACTACTTGTTCTATCTCTTTGTCTATCTCATAAGAATGTAAAAAATCTGCACTTTTTGTTTTTAAATCAACAATTACCTTATTATCTTCCACTTCAACTGTGCTAGTATTTAAAATGGCTTTTGTTAATGGAAACTTTTTAGAAATGTAGCCAATTATGTCTTTCCAGTCATTTGCAAGCTGTTGGTGAAAAAGGGGTCTGCCCCCTTTTTCCCTCATTTCGATATAAAGTTCTACTTTTTGTATTTGAAATCTTGTTTTTAAATATTCTTCAAAACTTGATATTTCTTGAATTTTTATTTGTTTTTCTGTTAATAGTTTTATTTCTATTTTTTTACTTTTCTTGAATAGATTTATGTTTTCTATTTGTGCTTCTAATATATTTTCTTGTCCTTTATAATCTTTAAAAACGTCTTTTACTATGTTTGACATTCCGTATTCTTCCTCTCCTGTTTTATATGATTGTGGGTCGCCCAAGAGTGCGACCCCTACTTTCCTATTTTATAATTCCTAAAAAATCCTTAATATGTCATTATATGTTACAAATATTGATAATCCTATAAGTATGCAAAATCCTGCCATTTGTATTCCCATTTCTATGTTTTCTTTCATTGGTTTTCTTCTTATTGCTTCTATTATTAATATAACAATTTTTCCTCCATCTAGCGGTGGAAATGGAAGTAAGTTTGTTACTCCAAGTGATAATGATATTAGTGCTAACATATATATAAATTCTACTATTCCATCTGTTTTAGAAACCACTTCTGATATTCCTACCGGTCCCATTAGTTGGTCTGCTTTTACTTCTCCCTTAAATAGCATTTTTAAATTGTCTACTATTGATACAGAAAAATCTACAGTATCCCAAAATCCATAATATATATTATTTGCAAATGTGTTTTCTGCAACTCTAAATATTATTCCTAATTTATATGTTTTTGTTATTTGTGGTTCAATTTCAAATTCTTTTATTTGATTGTTTCTTTCTACTTCTAATAATATTTTTTCGTTTGTGCTTGAAGATATTAGTTCTATTACTTTGTATGGGTCATCTTTACATTCTATTCCTTCTATTTTTACTATTTTATCTTCTGCTTGTAATCCCGCCTTCTCAGCTGGACTTTCTGGATATACTCCTTTTATATTAGAAGACAAGTTTTCATCTTTTGCCTCTAAATATATTCCAATACTTTTTGTTTCTTCTTTTGTTGGAATTACTTTTATTTCTTTTATCTCGTCATTTCTTTTAATTGTTACTAGAATTTCACTTCCATTTGATTTTTGCAAAGCTTCATCTATATCACTTTTTAGTCTCATTTTTTTGCCATTAATTTTTAAAATTTTATCGTTTTGTTCTATTCCAGCTTCCTGTGCAGAATAATTGACAACAGTTGAGTCAACTACATTTGATATATAATTTCCACTGCATGATACTAATATAAAATAAACTAACAACCCAAATATTATATTAACAGCTCCACCAGCTAAAACTACTGCTATCCTTTTTGGAATACTTGCCGTACTAAAAGAACCTTCTTCATTAGAACGTTCTTCTTCTCCTAGCATATTTACAAATCCACCAAGTGGTATAAGTCTTAATGCATATTTTGTTTCTTTCCCTTGTTTTTTCCAAATTGTTGGTCCAAATCCTATTGCAAATTCTTTTACTTTTATTTTACATGCTTTTGCAACTAAAAAGTGTCCACTTTCATGTATAAATATTAAAAATCCTAATAGGAATATTATTTTTATTGCACTAATTAAAAATGAAACCAATTTATGCCTCCTTTTTTATGAAAATTGGATTTATCTTTATAATAAATTCAACAAGAAATATGCAAATGGTGCTATAAATATTATGCTATCTATTCTATCTAAAATCCCACCATGTCCTGGTATTAGATTTCCAAAGTCTTTTATTCCTTCTGTTCTTTTTAATGTAGATGCTGACAAGTCTCCTATTTGGCTTAAAACGCTAAGCACTGCTGTTATTAATCCTATATATAAATATGAAATTGATAGTCCGCCAAATTTGTTTATGCAAAGGGTGTATATTAGTGAAATCAACACAGCACCAATTGTTCCACCGTACGCATCCTTCTTTTGATTTTTTAGGACTTATTTTACTGAATTTATGTTTTCCAAATTTTACTCCAACGAGATATGCAAATGTATCTGTTCCCCATGCAGAAATTAAGATAAACCAAATTAGATATTTTCCATTTTCCATACCATATAGCATTGATATAAATGATAAGAAAAATGTTATATAGAATATTCCAAAAAGTGTTACTGCTATGTCACTTATACTGGTTTTCATATTACTTGCAATTACTTTCATAAAAAGCAGTGCTACTATTAACGCTATTGAAGCTACAACAGTGGTTAGCAAATATTCTTTTGGAATTACATGTAAAAATGGAATTAATAAACATGGTATATATGCTACCCATTTTACTGGTTTATAGTCTACACTTAAGCATTTTAAATATTCATACATTGCTATAATTGATATTACAGCTATAAATGCATCTATTATATATGTATTCCCATATATAAAAATTAATGCAACAATTGGGAAACCTATTAGTCCACTTAAAATTCTCTTTAATTTCATACTACTCTCCTTCCATTTATAGTTGTTTGAATCGCTGGGTTCAGTGCCTCCTACACTGCTTGTAATACATTGTTTGTATTTTAATAATCTATGGTCTTCCTCCAAACCTTCTGTTTCTTTTTTGATATACACGTATTGCTTCTAGTAAATCCTCTTCTCCAAATTCTGGCCAGTGTTTATCTGGAAAATAGAATTCTGTATATACTAATTGCCATGGTAAAAAGTTACTTGTTCTTAGTTCTTTACTTGTTCTTATAAGTAAGTCTGGATCTGGCTGTCCTGCTGTATATAAATTATCTGAAATTAATTGTTCGTTTATGTCTTCTATACTTATTTCGTTGTTTTTTACTTTTTCTGCAATTATTTTTGTAGCTCTAACAAGTTCTGGTCTTCCACCATAGTTAAATGCTATATTTAGAGTAAGTCCTGTGTTGTCTTTTGTCATTTCTATAGCTTTTTCTATTGATTTCTGCAAGCTTTTTGTTAATCCTTTTATGTCTCCTATTACTTTAATTCGTATATTTTGTTTGTCTTTTTCTTTTATAAATGCATCTACACGCATTCTAAGTATTGCCATTAATGCAGATACTTCTTTCTTGCTTCTTTTCCAGTTTTCTGTTGAAAATGCATATACTGTCAAATATTTTATTCCTATTTTGTTACAAAATTTTGATATATCTTCTAATGCTTGTGCTCCTGCCTTATGTCCTTCTCTTGTTGTAAGGCCTCTATCTTTTGCCCATCTTCTGTTTCCATCCATTATTATCGCTATGTGCTTTGGTAAATTTTCTTTATCTATATCTATATTTTCCATATTATTGCCCCTTTATATCTTTTCAATTTATACTATTCTATCATATTATATAAAAAAAATGAAAGCTTTTTGAAAATATTTTCAAAAAGCTTTGTCATCTAATCTATGGTTCCATTATATTCGCTAATTGGTATGCTATTGTAGTATAAATTTTCTGGAGCTACATCTTCTCCATTAGCCCATTCAACCGTATCTCCTCTTGGTTGTACATTTTTAAAATAATTTATTGATTTTAACTTATTATAATATGGTATTTTTAGTATATTTTCCGTCATATCATATATTTTTTCTTCTCCTGTTTTATATTTTATATATATATAGTATTTGTCTAAAGCTTTTACTTCTTCAATATCTGGTACCATATTATTTCTCCCCCCTCTCTTGTTATAATGGTCTTATCTTAAAAAATCTTCCTTCGTCTTTCATTAAATTCCAAAGGGTTATTAATTCTTCTTTTCTAATTATTATCCATGCTTCAATCAACTTTCTCTGCTTTAATGGTAAATTTCCACTTAACATATTAGCTTCAAAATCATACACCGCTTTATATTCATTGTATCTTATATGAACATGTGGTAAATTATGTTTTGTTTCATCATTAAAATATACAGATACAATAATCCCATAAAATTGTGAAATTATTGGCAAAAAGGTTTCACCTCCTTAATTATACCATTAGCATTTTAAAATTTCAATATTTTGGAAATTATAATTGCAAGAATTGCAACTACATAGATTAAACATATTTCATTTATATACCAAGATTCATATAAATGTCAATATAATAAGAAAGGCATTTTGCTAAGTATACCTTCGAAGAAAGTGCAAAATACATGCCACTCACTTCGTTCGGGCGTTTTAAGGTAGCCTAACCTTGTTGTATACGGAAAAATCTTACATGAGGTCAAGATAAAAGTCGATTTTTCCTATACAATAAAAAAGCTTTTTGAAAATATTTTCAAAAAGCTTTTTTTCTTATACACTCATTATTTCTTTTTCTTTTTCTGCTAATATTTTATCTATTTCTGATATTTTATTGTCTGTTAATTTTTGTATTTTGTCTTCGGCTCCTTTTAGTTCATCTTCTGTCATTTCATTATCTTTTTGTAATTTTTTTGCTTCATCCATAGCTTCTCTTCTTATTGAACGAATTGATACTTTTGAGTCTTCAGCCATTTTTTTAACTTCTTTTACTAGTTCTTTTCTTCTTTCTTCATTTAGTTCTGGAAAAGCTAAACGAATAACTTTTCCATCATTATTTGGATTTATTCCTATTTCTGCTTTTAATATTTCTTTTTCTATTTCTTTTAACAAGCTCATATCCCATGGTTGTATTACTATTAATCTTGCTTCTGGAACTGAAATTCCTGCTACTTGATTAATGGGTGTTGGTGTTCCATAGTAGTCTACTTTTATTTTATTTAATATTGCAGGATTTGCTCTACCTGCTCTTACTTCTGAAAAGTCTTCTTGTAAAACACTAATTGTTTTATTCATTTTTTCTTCAATATGATTTAATTCCATAAAATTCTCTCCTTTATTATTTGTTTTTAATTTATTTTACTAATGTACCGATTTTCTCGCCTTTAATAATTCTAACTATATTCTCTGGGTCATCTATTCCAAATACTACTAATGGTATATGATTATCTTTGCAAAGTGATGTTGCTGTTGAGTCCATAACTTTTAAATCTTGATTTAATATATCTAAATAAGATATTTCGTCATATTTTACTGCATTTGGGTCTTCTTTTGGATCAGCTGAATATACTCCATCAATTGTTTTTGCAAGTAATATTACTTCTGAATCTGTTTCTGCTGCTCTTAATGCTGCTCCTGTGTCTGTTGAGAAATATGGATTTCCTGTACCACAAGAAAATATTACTACTCTTCCTCTTTCTAAATGTTTTATTGCTTTTCTTTTTATATATGGCTCTGCTATCTCTCTCATTTCAATTGCAGTTTGAAGTCTTGTATATATTCCCCTTGCTTCTAATGCATCCTGAAGAGCTAAACCATTAATTGTTGTTGCAAGCATACCCATATAATCTGATGTTGTTCTTTCCATTTGATGTCCATATCTTCCTCTCCAGAAGTTTCCTCCTCCAACTACTATTGATACTTCTACTCCCATATCTACTATTTCTTTTATTTTGTCACATATTTTTCCTAAAGTTTCTGCATCTACTCCATTTTTTCTTTCTCCTGCTAAAGCTTCTCCACTTAGCTTTAATAGTATTCTTTTATATGCTATGTCTTTCATAAAACACACTCCTTTAAATTTTCGTTATTATTCTATCATATATACTTATATAAAAGAAAGTGTTTTTTAAATTTTTTTGAATAAATTGGAATTTGCATATTTATGTAAACTGTGTTATAATTATATTATAATGTGTTAATATTTATTTAATACAACCCCTCTGTATATATAAAAAGCAAGGAATTCGAATTCCTTGCTTTTAGTTTTATTTTGTATAATAGTATGATAACGAAATTTTGCTTTCTGGGTTAAATTTTGTTGCATATATTATAAATTCAGTTTTTGTAGTATCATATTTTAGTCTTCCAGTTGAATTGAAATAATCTTGTATTTCATTAATTGTCTTAAAACTTCTTTGTTCTGAATCTATATTCAATATTACTGGCCTTTTTTCATCTATTTTTAACTTTGTATTTTTAGGTAATTTCTCATTTACTTCTCCAACATTATTTGTTGTTAAGTTTATTGTTTTTGTTTCTCCAAGAGCTTCACCAATTTGTGATAATTTTTTACTTAAATCATTAGCTGTTGCTAAAAAATGATAGTTATTACTTTCAGTTCCATTATCATTTGACATTTTAGCTATAATACGATTTGAAATTTCCTGTTTCCATGCGTCCTCTCCTTGAAGCTCAAATCCCACTGTATAAATCTTCGCTTTTGTTTTTATCTTATTTGCATAATTGTTAATTGCTTTTTCTGTATTTGTTTGTGTGTCAAATCCATAATATGTTCCATTATCACCAGGTTTACTTGTATCTTCATATGAAGTACATGATGGGGCTCCATCACCTATAAATACAACTACAGTTTCTCTGCTTGAGTCTTTTGATAATTTATTTACTTCTTCTAATGTTGTTCTCATTGCCACTTGTATATTTGTAAGTAATGCTCTTTTTAATGAAATTGAATTTATTATGTTCTTTAAGTCTATGGCATTATTACTATTACGTTTTTGTACCGTTGTTCCTACGAATGCTCTATTTAAGCTTCTTAGATTTGCTTCATATGTTGTTTTATATCTTCTATCAAGTTCTTGTGAATTTTTTATTGCATTATCATAGCTGTCATAATTAAATGTTATTAAAGTAATTGTATTATTTGTGTTTACTAAAATGTTATCAATAAATTTATTTGCTTCTTTCTTTAATACTTCTAATCTTGTTTTTCCATTTGATGTCTTATCCAACATTGAAGATGATAGATCTAATACAAGTATAACATTTTTTCCTGTATAACTTTTTGTAGTTATTTTTATATCTTTCACTATTTCGTGTTCTGTCTTGTTTGTTTCTTCATTATCTACTATTGCTGTATTTTCAATTTTTTGTGCTACATTTCCTGTTACTTTTACTTTAAAGCTTACTGTTATAGGTGTTGTTGTGTTTGCTGGAATTGTTTTAGTCCATTTTACTCCTGTAACTTTTCCATTATTTGTTATTGTAATACCTTCATCTTGAACACTATCGAATTCTGTATTTAATGGTATATTATCCGTAATATCCACTGTTTTTGTCTCTGTTCCGTCATTTTTTACTTTAATTGTATAAGTAATAATATCTCCGTACTTTACTGTAGAACCTGTTTTTGGATTGCTTACTTTTTCCGCTGTAATATGTGGTTTTACTACATGATTTATTACTTCGTTGGTATCTTCCCCATCTACTTTTGCTGTATTTTTTATTGTTGTTCCATACTCTTTTTCTGATAAATTATTTACTGTTACAGTAAATTCAAATGTTTTACTTTCTCCTGGATTCAATGTTATATTTTCCCATACAACACCTTTTTCGCCTACTTTGTTTCCTCCTACTGTTTTAATTTCTTTTAAAGTTGTTCCTTCTGGTGCTTCATCTTCTATTTTTATTGTTTTTGCTTCTGTTCCATCATTTCCTGCTGTAATTGTATATGTTATTGTATCTCCTTCATGTAAGTTTTCTGTTTCTACTGGATTATTTGTTTTTACTCTTGTAATGTGTGGTTTTACTACATGATTTATTACTTCGTTAGTATCTTCTCCATCTACTTTTGCTGTATTTTTTATTGTTGTTCCATACTCTTTTTCTGGTAAGTTATTTACTGTTACAGTAAATTCAAATGTTTTGCTTTTCCCTGGGTTTAATGTTATATTTTCCCACACAACACCTTTTTCGCCTACTTTGTTTCCTCCTGCTGTTTTAATTTCTTTTAAAGTTGTTCCTTCTGGTGCTTCATCTTCTATTTTTATTGTTTTTGCTTCTGTTCCATCATTTCCTGCTGTAATTGTATATGTTATTGTATCTCCTTCATGTAGATATTCTGCTTCTACTGGATTATTTGTTTTTACTCTTGTAATGTGTGGTTTCACTACATGGTTTATTACTTCATTAGTATTATCTCCATCCACTATTGCAATGTTTTTTATTGTTTTGCCATAAATTCCCTCTGGTAATTTATCTACTGTTGCTTTAAATGCAATTTCTACTGTTTCATTTCTTAATAATGGTATATCATACCATGTTATTTTTCTATCTTCTTCATTATAATTTCCAGAGTGACTTGCACTATTTGGCTTATATGTTATTCCATCTGGAATTGTGTCTTCTACTTGTTTTATTATTGTGTCAACTTCTCCAGTATTTGTTATACTTATTGTATAATCTATAGTTTCTTCTTCATGCAATGGTTCTGTTTGTTTTACGCTTTTTTTATACACTATAACAGGATTCTCTGTTTCATTTGTTTTATCACCATTTACAATTGCAAAATTTCTTATCGTTCCGCTTGTTTTTTCTTTATTAACTGTAACTATAAATCTTAATGTTATTTCTGTTTCAGCCGGAATATTTATAGTCCATGTTAATTTTTCATTCTCAAATTCTGCATTTTCCGGTTTTTGAAATAATGTCGTTCCTTCAGGAATTGTATCGTACACTCTTATATTTTTTGCGTCTATTTTACTAATATTCGCTACATTAATTTCGTAAAAGATTTTTTCTCCCGGTCTAGTATATGTATATATTGTTTCTTCTGGGAATGCTATTCCTTCATCTTTATATATAATGTCGGCCTCTGTATAGCTTTTTTTATTTATTTCTAGTTCTGGTACATTCAATTCATTTTCAGTAGTCTGAATAAGTGTTTTTACACTTATTGGTGTCCAGCCTACTAAAAAATCCTCTGAAACTAATTTGTCACGATATGTGAAAAATTCCTGTTCTCCTTGTACTCTATTTGCTGAATTGTTTTCGCTTGTTCTTCTTTCTGTTTGTATATTAGAATTTGTTTGTGTATTATTGTTTTGTGTGTTCTCATTTATTCTTTCTTGATTTGCTTCTTGATTTATTTCCTCATTGTTTTCTTCTACAGTTGGTGATGTAGTTTCTTCATTCTGTTTATCTGTTCCCGTAACTGGTAATGTAACTTTTTGAGATTCTTGAGCTTTTTTATCTTCTTGAGCAGCTGAAGCTTTACCCGAATCCTTTAAGAATAAAACTGTACCTGTTATTGCAACCGCTAAAAGTATTACAGTTAAAATACTAATTAGTATCGTTTTGGTACTAAATTTTCCTTTCATTTTTTTCCTCGTATAATTAAATATGCTAATTATACTCTCCTTTCATTTAATAATTTGTTTTTATATTTCTCTTGCTTTTATAATAAGCCTTTCCTTGTTTCCATTAGTACATGTAATCAATGTCAGTTCTCTTGAACCGAACTCTTTTGTTTCTGTAATAGAAATATCATTAGGGTTTGTAATGTATTTATCATATATTGTATACTGCTTAATAGTTCCCTCAAGATCTGTTAAATTGATTACATCTCCCAATTCTAATTTTTTTACCTTTCCAAACATAGTTCCATCATAATTATTGTGCCCTGCTAAGCATAAATTTCCTACTTCATTCACACCATTTCCCCAAAACTTTGTTATGGATATATGCATTGTTTCTTTCGTTGTTACTGCTAATATTGGATATTCTATGTTAATTTTAGGAATTTCTATTATTCCTATCACATCAAATCCTTTATATTTTGCTTGTTGTGTTGTATTTTGTTGCGTCTGTTTTATATCTAATAGTGCAGTTGAAATTTCTTTTTCGTTTATTCTGTTCTTTCCATATTTAATTAATATTAGTCCTATTACTATAATTATTAAAATTATTATAGTGATTAGTAGAAAATTGTAAACTTTTCTCATATTTCACCTCTAATGTTTTTCTGTCTTTATTTTTTCTGTCTTATTTCTTAAGATAAGTACTACCACAAGCGCTACTACTAATACTGCTAATATTATAAATAGAATTGGATTGTCATATGTAACTGGCAATTTTGTTGTTATTTTTTCCGAGATTACTTCTGGTTTATAATCTTCAAAACATCTTAAAAACTGTACGTCTATTTTGTTTTCACCATTTTTTTCTGTTTTTAACCATAATATATATTGTTCTCCATCATGTGATTCTTCTGGTTGTAAAATAGTATTATTATTAACTTTTATCCACTTTGCATCATCAACATTTGGTACTAATTTATTATAGTAATTTGAAAATTTATTTGCTACTTCTAGTTTTGCATACATATTATTTTCAATTTTATCATTTGCAATTTTCTCTGCAGTTTTCATAAATTCATTGTGCTCTTCACTTGCAGGCAATTTAACTAATTGATAGTATGTTGTTCCTTCCTCTAAAACATCTACTTTTCCAACTGTTTTTGTAACTTTTACTTCATTTACTACTTCTGATGTAGTAATAGTATTTTTTGTATCTACTTTTATTATTTTTGTAAGATTATTTATAAGATTTACATTGCTTTCTTCAATAGCTTTACTTAAATCAATCTCTACTCCTTCTGCAAAATATTTTCCACTTAAATCTCTAGCCCACAAATAAGTTTTTCCAGAAAAATATGCACTATATAATGAATTGTCAATATATGCTACATTATTTTCTTCACTTGTTGAGTCTAATATAGAACTTTTATAACCTAAGGTTTCTTTATTTGCCCCTTGGTCATTGCTAAATGCAAATTCAAATTGCAAATTCATATGTCCTGATATATAAATTAAATATTTATTTCCTGATTTTTTTAATATTTGAATATTTTCATTCGCACCATTTACAGTATATATCATCCCAAATATACTTATAAAAAGAATTGCAATTATTGTTGATACCATTAGTTTGTTTTTGTAACTAAGCATCTTTTACCCCCTTAAATTTATTTTTTTGCACGTAATATTATATTCAATAAAGCCAAAGATAAAACCAAGGATGTGTTATTTATGGATATTAATAGCATCATTGATAGATTAAATAATGAATTAGAAAAATTGAATAATATAAAAAACTCTGTAAATACTAATGATTTTTTTACAGATAATGAAAACTTTAATGACGATTTAGATTTAAGCAGTCCAAAAGAAGAAAATTCTAGTGTTGAAAGCGCTATATCTTTAGATAAATCGCAAAATACTAATAATCCTCGGTAGTGTTGACAATGAATTAGAAAGTCAAGATAAAAGTCGATTTTTCCTATACAATAAGAAAAGTGGCTTCGCCACATGTACAAAAAAGGTTGCCTTTTTAATAGCAACCTTTTATTTTATTATTATTTTTTTAATATCTTTTCTATTTCTTTAAATCTTTTTATTTTTTGTGTTGTTGTTTTTTCTAATTCTTCTTTTGTTAAAATTAGTTCTTTTATTCTCTTAAATTGTGATAATTTTTTGTTTATTTCCTTAATATCTTCCCATACTAAATCTTTGTATTCTTTTTCTGTTTTTTCTCCAAAGTGAGATTTTATTTCACTTTCATCATATACAACTTTTATACCTAATGCAATTTCCCCTTTTGAATTCTCCCTTGGAAATAACATACTTTCTTTTACATAAGGTAATTTATTTACTAAAAATTCTATATCACTTGGGAAAACATTTTCTCCATTTTTTAATACTATAACTTCTTTTTTTCTTCCTGTTATAAATAAGTAACCATCTTTATTATAATATCCTAAATCTCCTGTATGAAACCATCCGTCTTTTAAAACCTCTTTTGTTGCTGCTTCGTCTTCATAATAACCAAGCATTACATTAGGTCCTTTTGTAACTATTTCTCCTACACCATTTTCGTCAACATCTTCTAGTCTTATTTGAATATTGAATGGAGCCATTCCAACACTTCCTGGACAATGTTCCTTGTCTGTTTCTGCTGCAACTAACGGAGATGTTTCTGTTAGTCCATATCCTTGTACAGTATCTATTCCGAAATTGTTGTATCCTTCTATTACGTGTTTATCCATAGCAGCTGCTCCAAAGTAAGCTATTCTTAAATTTCCTCCTAATTGGTTTAAAACTGATTTAAATACTTTTCTTCTTATATCAATATGGAATTTTAATAAAAAGTTTGCAATTTTACTCATTGTATTTACAACTTTTTCTTTGCCTTGATCTTTTATTCCTTTTTGTATCTTTTTATATATTGTTTCTAGCACTAAAGGTACTGCTACAAATACACTAATATGATATTCTTGTAGGTTTTTGGCAATATATTTTAATCCATCACAAAAAGCAACTGTTGCTCCACTATAAAATCCGTATAGGAATGTGATTGTACATTCAAAAGTATGATGCAATGGCAAGAAAGATAATAATACATCATTTGGATACATTTTTGACATTTTAGCCATTGCCATTATGTTAGATGTTATATTTTTTTGTGAAAGCATTACACCCTTTGCTGTATTTGTTGTTCCTGATGTAAATATTAAAACACTCATTTTTTCATTATCTATTTTTACTTTATCATATTCTTTGTTTCCGTTTTTTCTTTCTTCTTTTCCTTTTTCTACTAATTCATTAAAAGATAATATACCATCTTTTTCTTTATTTAAATCCATATTTATAAAATATTGTAAAGTTGTATCTTCTTGTTTTATTTCTTCAAAAACTTTACTATATTTATTTTCATACACAACAGCATCTGCTTTACTTCTTTTTATTAAGCTTTTAATTTCATCGTCTGGTAATGCTTTATCTAATGGAACAATTACCATATTTGATGTTGTAACTGTTAAATAAGTAACACACCATTCATATCTGTTGTTTCCTATAACTGCTACTTTTTTATTTTCTAATCCTAATTTTAAAAGTGATGTTCCAAATGCTTCTACTTCTTCTCTTATTTGACTGTATGTTTTTTCTACTATTTTTTGATTTGGTTTTCCTAAATTTTTCTTAAATTTGTATGCTACATTATCTGGATATTTGTTAGCACTATGATTTACTAAATCTCTAAAATTATATATTTCATCGATTTTATAAATTTCGCTGTTTAATTTTTTCATTTTTATTACCTCCAAATTTGTTATTTCTTTTTTTACTTTCAATAGTTTAGCACTATTTTGTTAAACAAGTCAAGAATTTGTTGGTATTGCTATTTCTACACTTTTATGCTATACTGGTAGAGTACTTATTTTTCAATTCTACTATTAGTAGAATAGTTAGGAGAATGTAGCTGTATGAACGATTTAAAGCAAATTATTGCAAATAACATAACAACCCTTAGAAAAGCTAAAAATTTAACTCAATTGGAATTTGCAAAAGAACTAAATTACTCTGACAAAGCAATATCAAAATGGGAACGAGCAGAATCTATTCCAGATGTTGTAGTTTTAAAACAAATTGCAGATTTTTTTGGAGTAACTATAGATTATCTTTTAAATGAGCACTTAGAAAACGAAAAATTGATTGTAATAGAAAACAAAATCAAATCAAGCAGTCTTAATAAAGTTTCTCTTTCATTATTGTCTGCTTGTCCTATATGGATTGTATCTACAATAATTTTTAGCTTGGTTTCAATTTTTAAAGGTATTTATGTATGGTACGTCTTTTACATTAGTGTTCCTCTAACAATACTTATGTTTTTAATTTTTAATAGTCTTTGGGGAAACAGAAGGAATAATTATATTATAGTTTCGTTTTTTGTTTGGAGTATATTAGCGTGTATATATTTGTGTTTGATTAAGTTTAACCTTTGGCAATTGTTTATATTGGGCATTCCTGCTCAACTTGCAATTATTTTGTGGTCAACATTAAAATTTAAAAGGAAAAAATAGAAAGTTACAATGTAACTTTCTATTTTTATTTATATATTCAATTATTATTTTTCTTCTTTTAAGCAATCTTTGCCATCTACTATTCTTGATACAAGCATTGCTGAACTTGTATTTCCAACAACATTTAATACTGTTGCTGGGCAATCTATAATTGTTGCTATTATTGTAAGTATTGGTAATGCTGCTACTGGATATCCCATCATGCTTAATATCATCATTTCTGATATTGTTCCTCCACCAATTGGAACTGCTGTAACTAATAATGTAGCTACTAATGAAACTAATAATATTTGCATAGCTCCACCAAATGTTGCTATATTTGTTCCAAATAAGCAAACTAAAAACATAACTTTAAATACTGATCCAATTATGCTTCCGTCTTTATGTAAGTTTGTTCCTAGTGGTATTGATGTTTCTGCTATATCACTTGATATTCCCATATTGCTTGTAGCTTCCATATTTACTGGTATTGAAGCTGCACTTGAACATGTTGCAAGTGCTGTTACTGTAGGTGGTATTGCATTTTTCCAAAATACTTTTACGCCTTTTTTCTTGCCTGCAATAAATGCATAAACTGTATACATTATAAAATAGTATAAAACTGATACTACTAAATATATAATAAATGTTTTTGCATATCCTAGAGCAATGTTTGCCCCAAAGCTTCCAACTAATGCTGCAAAATAGCATCCTAATCCTATTGGAGCATAATACATAACAATATTTAATAAATTCATTATTATAGTAGTTGCTGATTCAAGAAAATCTTGAACTGGTTTTCCTTTTTCACCAGACATCTTAATTGCACATCCAAATAGTATTGAGAATATAACAAGTGCTATTAGATTATTTTTTGAAAGTAATCCAGTAAAATCTGATACTGTTATTGCAGATACTGTTCTTTCAAGTATGTTTAGTTCTTCTGCTTCTTCTGCTTCTACTTCTTCACTGCTGTTTTCTAATGATTCTAGTATAGCTTTGCCATCTTCTACATTTACAAGTTTAACAAAAAATGTACTTAATAGTCCTACTACAACTGCAATAATTGATGTTATTACAATTACTAAAACTATTGAACCCATTATTTTGCCTAAACGCTTTGGTTGTTTTATTCTTGCAATTGATGTACTTATTGTTAAGAATACCAATGGTACTATTATAACAAACATCAAGTTTAAGAAAATATCTCCAAATGGACTTAAAACTGTTGCACCTTCCTTCCATATTAAACCTATTATTGCCCCTATAATTATAGAAAGTAGCAATATTACTGTCTGACCATAATGCTTAAAAAACTCTTTCATAGGTTTTCCTCCTTTAAAATTTTATTACGCATACATTATATTGTTTTTTTCTCCATTAATCAAGTATTTTTGATTTTTTCTTTCTTTATTTAATTGATGTGGAAAGTGTTATTTATATTAATTTTTCTAATAACCTCTCCGTCTAATTTCTTTAAGGTTATTTTTTCTTCATCAATTGTTATATAGCTTTTGCAACTTCCTCCTCTTGGTTTTGATATTGATCCTGGATTTGCAATTATTCTATCTCCTATTCTCTCTATGCTTCCAACATGTGTATGTCCATATAAAAATATTTGACCACATTCTTCTGGTAAATTATTTCTATTATATATATGTCCATGTGTTAATGTAATTTTTACGTTATTTACTGTTATATTTATTATATATGTTAAGCCAAAGTTAAAAATACCATCAATTTCAGAATTATCACAATTTCCTTTTACTGCAATTATTGAACCTGCCATATTATTTAGTATTTCTGCTACTTCAAAATCACTTGATGAAAAATAGTATGAAGAAAAGTCTCCTAGTATAATTAATTTTTCTGCATTCTCTTCTCTAAATCTTTCTATTGCTTTCTCTAAGCACTCTATATTTCCATGAATATCTGATATACACATTACTTTCATATTTTTCAATCCCTTCTTAATTCAATGTGTTTAAGTATATTATAAAAGGCAGTATTTTTAAATACTGCCTTCTGTTTAATTCGTTTATCCTAATGCTACATCCAAAATCATCATAATTACAAATCCTATTGCAACTCCTATTGTTCCAATATTTGAGTGTTCTCCTGATTGAGATTCTGGTATTAGTTCTTCTACAACCACATATATCATTGCACCTGCTGCAAATGATAAAAGGTATGGAAGTATTGGAACTATAGCATTTGTAAGCAATATTGTAATAATGGCACCTATTGGCTCTACAATTCCAGAAAGGGTTCCATATAAAAAGGCTTTTGGCTTTGACATTCCTTCACTTTTTAATGGCATTGATATAATAGCTCCTTCTGGAAAGTTTTGTATTGCTATTCCTATTGCTAAAGCAAAAGCACCTGCCATTGTTATTCCTGCATTTCCTATAAGAGCACCTGCAAAAGTAACTCCAACAGCCATTCCTTCTGGTATATTATGAAGTGTAACCGCAAACACCATCATTGTTGTTTTCTTTAATTTTGCTTTTATTCCTTCTGGTTTTTCATTATTTAAGTGCAAATGTGGTATTACACTATCTAGTACGAGTAAGAATACAATTCCTAGTATAAAACCTATTGCTGCAGGAATCCACGCTACTTTTCCTTGTCCTTCTGCCATATCTATTGATGGAATAAGTAAAGACCATACAGAAGCTGCAATCATTACCCCAGAAGCAAATCCTAACAACAGTTTTTCTACTTTAGAATTCATTTTGTTTCTCATTAAAAATACCATTGCTGCACCTAAAGTTGTTCCTAAAAATGGTATTGCTAATCCAATTGCTAAATCCATGTAGTCCTCTCTTTCTTGTAAGGCGCCAAAAGTAGCCTCCTTACAAATTTTCTTTTATTCGTTTCCTTTTAGGCTTGAAACCATATCTATTGTTTTTACTTTTCTCGCTAAAATTTTATTTACAAAAATTGCAACTACTAAACTTCCAATAGCAGCATACAAGTATGATAATACATTTACTTGTGCTACAAAATCATAGTTTTCTCCTAAAGCTTTTTCAAATATATATACTATCATAAAATATCCTAATGGTAAACCTGCAATAATTCCAATAATTGAAAGCCATAAATTTTGTTTTACAAATATTTTCTTTATTTGTTTGTTTTTAAATCCTAAAACTTTTAGTGTAGCAAATTGATATTGTTTTTCACTAAATGATAATATTCCTAGATTATATATTATTACAAATGCAAGTATTGCAGATACTATTATTAAAATTATAACCATTGTTTTTGTTGTTTCTAACATGCTTTGCATACCATCTTTTAAGTTAGTAATACTTTGAATTACATTTACTCCATCCAAAGATTTTACTTCACTTAAATCTTCATTCGTATATAAAGAATCTGGTTTATAATTTAATCCTAAGCTTTCATAGAATTTTCTTGTCATATTTAAATTTTGATTTTGTGGATCGCGATTAAATCCTTCTATTTTGCATGTATACCAATTGTCATCTCCAAATACATGGAATTTTATTTCATCACCTATTTTTAAATTAAATTTGTTTGCAAATTTTTCTGTAACATATATTCCATTGTCAATTAAAGTCATATATCTTTTGTTATGATCTGTATATTTTAAATAATCCTTTGCATCATTTACTACAAGAGCATTTGTCTCTTTTTTATCATTAATTTGAATTTCTATTCCAAGTGTTTGACTTGTTGCTTCTCCGTATTTATTAGTTAAATTTTCAAGTTGTTCTTCTGTATGATTTGCATCTAACGAAAGTTTATATTTAAAATCATTTATTACATCAAATTCCCATTCTAAGTAAGAATTCATAGTATCTAGCAAACCAAATGCACATACTAAAAGCATCGTACATCCTATAACGCCAACTATTGCCATTATGCTTCTACCTTTGTTTCTACCAATGTCTCTTATGTTCCATTTTGTAGATACTGACGCTTTCTTAAATATTCCTTTTGATGTTATTCCAAGATTTTTAGTTTTTACTTTTGGAATTTCTGTTCTAAGTGCTTCTACTGCTGATTCTTTTAATATTTTTCTACAAGATAAATATGTAACAAGTGTTACTATTAAAATAACTCCTATTGCTAATTCATAAACTATTGGCAATAAAACTGTATTATAAACAGGAATTTCAAAATATTCCATTTCCATATTCATAAAGAATTTTCCTATTGTAAAGTTTCCTACTAAAAGTCCTAATGCACTTGCTACTAAACTTATTATAAATCCATAATTTACATATAGTCTTGTTATTTTTCTTCTTTTTATTCCTAACGCTTTTAATGTTCCTATTTGTGTTCTTTCTTTTTTTACAAATCTATTCATTGTTGTAATTACAGATAGCATAGCAATAAATAAGAAAAGCAGTGTAAATACACTTGAATATGTATTTCCTTCTTCTATTTCTGCATTAAGTGTTACATAAGAAGAATTTGTATCTCTATCAGTTACTGCTATTGCAGAGGTTATCTTGTTTTCTATTTCTCTTTTTGTTTCATCTAATTTGCTTATATCATCTACATCTACTATTACACTACTAAAAATATAATAATCTGAAATTTTAAAATTGTCTATACTTTTTTCTATCATTTCATTAGAAATTTCTACATTTTTTAAATATGGTTTTTTTTCTTTCATATTTTTTCTAATTTCATCATAAATAAAATCTGTTGGGAATTCATTTATAGATAAGTACATGTAGCCATAATCTTTATGTGTTGGAAACAAAGCACTTTCATCTTTTACTGTATATATGTGGTCTGGTGTGTTTACTAATCCTACTATTTTTTCTTTTAATTCATATTGTTTATATTTGAATTTAATTTCATCTCCTATCTTTAGTCCGAGATTTTTTGCCAAATAGCTATCAAACCATACTCCAGATTTATTTTTGTCGAACTCTTCTCCTTCAACAATATGCATTTTAGAAATGTTATTACTTTCTATAAAATTTGTTTCTATTGATACATTTTTAAAATCTAAAAGTTCTGTTTCTATTGTTAAAAGTCTTTCTGCATCTTTTACATTTTCTATATTTTTTATTTCTTTTAAATCATCATCTGAAAAATTTTCTCCTGTAAGCCATAAATCCTGTAAGTTATTATTTTCGTAATAAGCTTCTCCACTTTTTCTCATTCCGTCCATATAACTATGAATTCCAGCAAATACAAATACCCCTAAAAATACCATTATAAATATATTTAAGAATTGAGATTTATTAAGCTTTATGTCACGTAAACATTTTTTTATTAACATATTACCATTTCACCTCATCAATCTTTTTAGGATTTGGATTTGCAGTTACGCTTTCTATTTTTCCATTTTTTACTCTTATTACTGTATCTGCAATATCAGCAAATAAGCTATTGTGTGTTACTATTATTACTGTATTTGCTCCATTATTTCCATCACATTGCTTTTTTAATAGTTTTAAAATATCTACACCTGTTTTAGAATCAAGTGCTCCTGTTGGTTCATCACATAATAATAGTTTTGGCTTTTTAGCTATTGCTCTTGCTATTGATACTCTTTGTTGCTCCCCTCCCGATAATTGATTTGGAAATTTATTAAGATGTTCTTCTAGCCCTACAGCTTTTACTGCTTCTTTACTGTCCATTCCGTTCTTAACAACATCTTTTATTAAATCCACATTTTCTATAACTGTTAATGTTGGTAAAATGTTATAGAATTGAAAAATAAATCCTATGTTTTCTGCTCTATACTCACTTAATTTATTTTCATTGTATTTTGAAATATCTTCTCCATCTATCAAAATACTTCCTGATGTTGGTATGTCCATTCCTCCTATTAAATTAAGTAAGGTAGATTTTCCTGCTCCAGATGGTCCCAGTACAACAACAAATTCACCTTTATTTATTGATAAGTCTATGTTGTCTAAAGCCTTAAATTCTTTTTCTCCTGTTTTGTATATTTTGCTTACATTTTTTAATTCTACTATCTTTTTCATAGTTCCTCCTTAATATGTGAATTATTATTCATATTTTCTTTTGTTATTATATTATACTTTTAAAAAAAGTCAATATAATATGAACTTTTTTTCACATTTCTTGACTTTTTTTGTTTTTAATTCTATAATACTTTTAAACTATTTAATGGAGGTAATTTAATGGGTAATGCAGAAATAAGAAAACCAATACAAAAACGCTCTATTGAAAAGAAAGAAAAAATTATACATGCTGGCTTTGAGCTAATTTGCCAAAAAGGTTATTACAATACTAATACTGCTGAAATTGCAAAGGTTGCAGGAGTATCTACTGGCATTGTTTATCAATATTTTAAAGATAAGCATGACATTTTAATAGAAGGAATTAGATTATATGCAAATTCTCTTTTTTATCCTATGTTATTTATTGCAAATGAAAATATAAAAACAAATATTAATAAGGAAAATTTCTCTTCTATTTTAAGAGATATGATAAATAAATTTATTAAAAATCATAAAATTTCTAAAACAGCTCACGAAGAAATAATTGCAATGACACATTCTGACCAAGAAGTTGCCCAAATTTTTCATAATTCTGAAATGGAAATGGCAAATAAAGTTACATCCATTCTTTTAGAAAATGGCTTTAAATCTGAAAATCTTAGTGAGGAAGTGCATGTTGCTATTGGTATGATAGATAACTTGTGTCATGAAATTGTTTATCATAAGCATAGGGAATTAGATTATGAAAAAATGATTAATATTGTAGCTAAGACTATAACTAATATGTTAGTGAACAAAGCAACTTAAGTTGCTCTTTGTTCTCGTCGATTTGAGTTTCCGAATGAAATGAGGAAATCTTGATTATAGTATATTAAAAGGGCGTTTGAAAACGCCCTTTACCTTTTTCTGTTTATTTTAGAAATTTCTTTGAATTTATCTCTTTTTTCTTTTAAATACGCTTCGCTGTCACTATTATATTTTGCTTCATTCTGAAAATTTACAAGTACCCAAAAATTGTTCTACTTCTATTTCATATTGTTCTGGTGTAGTACTACTGAATATATTACGTATATATGTTATTTTTTTCTTATATAAGATCCAATCGTTCCTTTATATTAATTTTTCTAGTATTTGAATAGCATTAGTTGCAGCACCTTTTCTTATATTGTCTGCCACTACCCACATATTTATTCCAGATTTAACGCTATAATCTCTCCTTATTCTTCCAATATATACCTCGTCTGTTCCTGTTGAATTTATGGCTAATGGATATATTCCATTTTTTATATCGTCTTGAACTATAATCGACGGACTATTTGATAATAATTTCTTTATTTTATTTATATCTATTTCTTTTTCAAATTCAACATTTATTGATTCAGAATGTGAATTTAAAACTGGGACTCTTACCGTTGTAGCAGTTATTCTCATTTTAGGATTATCTAAAATTTTCCTTGTTTCATTTATCATTTTTAATTCCTCTTTAGTATATCCATCCTCTGTAAATGAGTCTATTTGAGGTATGCAATTATTTGCAATTACATATGGAAATTTTTGATTTTTCAATCCTTTTAATGTGTTTTCTAAGTCCTTTACGCCTTTACTTCCTGCCCCTGATACTGCTTGATATGTAGAATACACTATTCTTTTTATTTTATATTCATCATTTAATGGTTTTAATGCAACTACTGCTTGTATAGTTGAGCAGTTTGGATTAGCTATAATGCCTTTATGTTTCTTTATATCTTTAGCATTTACTTCTGGAACTACTAGCGGTACATCTTTGTTCATTCTAAAATAACTACTGTTGTCTATTACAATTGTACCATTTTGAACTGCAATTGGCACATATTCTTTTGATACTTTGGCACCAGCCACAAATATTGCATAATCAAATTTTTTATTGAATGTTTCCTTTGTTAATTCTTTTATTTCATATTCTCTTTTCATGAATCTAACTTTTTTGCCTTGTGACTTTTTAGATGCAAAAAGTTCATATTCAAAATTAGGAATATTTTTTTCTTCCAATACTTTTAAAACAGTCTGCCCTACTAAACCAGTAGCACCAATTATTGCTAATTTTTTATTTTTCATATTTTTCTTCTTCCTTTAATAAATCTTTCATATTATACATTCCTGATTTTTTATTAATAATATATTTAGCTGCCTTTAAAGCACCTCTTGCAAATATTCTTCTTGATGTTACATTGTGTGTTATTTCTAAGCTTTCATTCTCACTAAAAAATATTACGCTGTGCTTTCCAACTTCTGTTCCTCCTCTAACGGAATGAATTCCTATTTCAGTATTACTACGTTTATTTTTCTTATCATGTCTATCATATACATATTTTAACTTGTTTCCTAATGTCTCATTTATAGAATCAGCAAGCATTAATGCTGTTCCACTTGGACTATCTATTTTATTCCTATGATGTGTTTCTATTATTTCAATATCTGACTCTTTAAGTTTAGTTGCTAAATTTGATATAATTTCATTCATTAAACTAATCTCATAAGACATATTGTTTGATTTGAAAATAGGAATTAATTTTGCATATTCTTCATTTATTATTTTTGTCTCACTATCATTAAATCCTGTTGTTGCTATTACTATTGGTATTATATTTTTCTTTGCATATTTTAAAATATTAAATGTAGCACTAGGATTAGAAAAATCTATTATTACATCTGGTTTTTCTTTTATTTTTTCTATGTTGTCATATACTGGTATTCTACTGTTACACTTTATTTTATCATATCCGGCGCAAGCAATAAAATCATCACTTTCTTCTATTTCTTTTAAAAGCTCTTGCCCCATTCTACCTGCTATTCCGCTAATTAAGATTTTCATTTTTTCACCTCAATCAATCCATATTTTTTCATTTCTTGGATTAGCTTTTCTCTTGTTTCATCACTCATTCTTATTAATGGTAATCTCGGAATTCCAACATTATATCCAAGAATATTATATGCTTCTTTTATTGGTATTGGATTTACTTCCGAAAATAAACATGATGTTAAATCTAAAGTATTAAGTTGTAATTCTATGGCTGTTTTTATATTTCCATTTAAAAAATTATAAACCATGTCATGTACATTCTTTGGAATAATGTTAGAAAGTACTGAAATGACTCCTATACCTCCAACCGAAAGTACTGGCAATATTTGGTCATCATTTCCAGAATATATTGCTAAATTATCTTTACATAAATTTGCTATTTCTGCCACTTGTGATATATTTCCACTTGCTTCTTTTATTGCAACTATATTATCTAATTTTGAAAGTTCCAAACATGTTTTAGGTAATATGTTAACACCTGTTCTAGAAGGTACATTATATAATATTATTGGAATCTTTATTTCACTTGATATAGCTTTATAATGAGCAACTAATCCTTTTTGTGTGGTTTTATTATAATATGGCGTCACTAGTAAAACCGCATCTGCACCAACGCTTTCAGCATATTTTGACATTTCTATTGCATTTTTAGTGCAATTACTTCCTGTTCCAGCAATTATTGGTATTCTTTTGTTTGCCACATCTATAGCAAATTTTATTGTTTCTTTTTTTTCTTGCATAGACATTGCTGAAGATTCACCTGTAGTGCCACAAACAATTATTGCATCTGCTCCTTCTTTAATTTGATACTCAATTAATTTTCTAAATTCATCAAAATTAACACTATTTTTTGTAAATGGAGTTACAATAGCTGTTCCACAACCTTTAAATATTATTTTTTTCATTCTATCCTCTCCTCCTTTATAATATGTCTTTTAACAATTCTTCTTGTGTTTTAGTTGAGAGTAATGCTGGTGGTATATCAAAAATGGTAATAGCTCCATATTCACCTTTTTGATATAGTTTATATACAGCTCTAGCATATGCTACTAATACACTTGCTGTGAATTCCGGATTAGAATCTAATTTTAAAGAATATTCTATTATCTCATTCGAATCATTATTTTTCCCTGTTTTTCCGCTTCTTATTACAAATCCACCATGTGGCATTGTATTATGGTTTTCTCTTAACTCTTTATCTGATACAAAATTTACAATTGTATCATAATCTGCAAAATAATTTGGCATATTTATTATTTCTTTTTTTATTTCTTCTTTGTCTGCATTTTCTTCTAGGACAACAAAGCACTCTCTTATATGCTTTTCTTTAGCTGTTAATTCTGGATTTTCTCCATTTCTCACTTTTTCGATTGTTTTTTCTATTGGTATTGTGTACTGTTTTGCATCTTTAACTCCTTCTATTTGTCTTATCGCATCAGAATGCCCTTGGCTTACTCCTTTCCCCCAAAATGTATATGTATTTCCTTTTGGTAAATAACATTCCGATAACAATCTATTTAATGAAAAAATTCCTGGATCCCATCCACATGAAATTAAAGCTATTTTTTTAGATAGTTTTGCATTTTCATTTACATTTCTAAAATGTTCTGGTATTTTTGCATGTGTATCAAAACTATCTATTACATTAAACATTGACGCAAATTTTGGTGTTTGAACTGGTAAATCCTTCGCTGATCCTCCACACAAAATCATAACATCTATTTTATCTTTCCAATTTTCTATCTCTTCAATTGAATTTACTTTTACATTTGTTATTGTTTTTATATTGTCGGGGTCTCTTCTTGTGAATATTGCTTTTAGTTCCATATCATTATTATTTAAGATTGCAAGTTCCACCCCTTTACCTAAATTTCCATATCCTATTATTCCAATTCTTATCATCATTTTATCTCTCCTTCTTCATATATTACTGTTCCTATACTATCAAAATTAAAAGTAGATTTTACTATTATCTTAATATTTTCTTTTTTAGCCATTTTTACGCATTTGCAGTGCAATACTCTTGCCCCATCTTCTGCCATCTCTATCATTTTATTATATGATATCTTTTTGTATTTTATTGCACTTTTGTTTTTGTTTGGATCTTCTGAATAAATTCCGTCTACATCTTTAAATATTTCACATTCTTTTAATCCAAGTGCCTTAGCTAAAGCTATTGCAGTAGTGTCAGAGCCTCCGCCTTCCTAATGTTGTTATATTATTATCTCTAGTTACCCCTTGAAATCCTGCAATTATTACAATTTTTTCTTCTTTTAATTCTTTTAGTATTCTATCAGTTTTTATATCTATAACATTAGCATCTCCATAATTAGAATCAGTAATTATTGGAACTTGCCAACCAAGAAGAGATATTGCCTTATATCCCAAATCACTTAAACACATTGATAATTTTGCTATAGTAATTTGTTCTCCAGTTGCTAATAAAACATCTTGCTCTCTTAAATTCTCTTTTGTTGAAATTTCTCCTTTCTCTTTTAATAATTCATCTGTCATATTCCCTTGTGCTGATACTACGACTACAACTCCTTTTCCTTTTTCTTTAGCCCCGAATTATATGTTTACAAACATTATTCAAACCAGGACCATCTGCTACAGAACTGCCTCCATATTTTTGAACTACTATATTCATTTCTATAACCCCTTAATGTAAATAAAACGATATTTAAGTCTAAATATTCATTTTTTAAATATATGTAAATTGCTTTTAGTATAAATCTCTATAATATTAATAGATTTTATACATTGCAAATTTCCATCAATATCATCTATAATTATTAAAGCAATACTATTATATGTTTTTTGTATTATTTAATCAAGTTTTACTTAAAAGTTTATATTACTATATATTACCTAAAATTATTAGAAATGTTCCTGTTTTTAATTGTTTCTTTTAAATCACCTTCTTTTTAATGCTTTATATTGGCAAGACCAAAGGGCAATTCTAAGCCATTTTGTTCTCTTATAAAATTATTTCCTAGCCATATTCTTGCGATAACATCTGTTATGAACAATATAAATATATCTCTTGCTATTTCTATTGGTTTCTTATTTGAAAAATCAATTCCTAGATCAAATATTTTGTTTATTTTAGCCATTTTCATTCTTTATTTCTACAAAATACTATTTTTATTTTTCTTGTTTATTTTAGAAATTTCTTTGAATTTATCTCTTTTTTCTTTTAAATAAGCTTCGCTGTCACTATTATATTTTGCTTCATTTTTTAACTTTAAATAAGAATTGTATCTTTCTTGAGATAGTTCTCCATTTTCTATTGCTTCTAGTATTTTACAGCCTGGCTCATTTGTATGTGTACAGTCTGAAAATTTACAAGTACCCAAGAATTGTTCTACATCTTTAAAAGTTTTATCAAGTCCTTCTTCACAATTCCACATTCCAAGTTCTCTCATTCCTGGTGTATCTATTATCATTGTTCCATTTGGTAACATTAGTAGTTCTCTATTTGTTGTAGTGTGTCTTCCTCTTGAATCCTCTTCTCTTATTTCGCCTGTTTTCATTACTTCTTTTCCCATAAGTTCATTTACCAAAGTTGATTTTCCCACTCCAGATGAGCCTAGAAATACAAGTGTTTTTCCTTTTTTAAAATATTTATTTAAGTCTTCTAGCCCCTCTTTTGTTTTGCAACTTATAGCATGTACATCTACCCCTATTGCAACATATTCTACTTCTGAAATGTATTCTTTATAATTTTCTACCAAATCACATTTTGTAAGTATTATAACTGGTATCGCACCCGAATTCCATGCTAAACTTAAATATCTTTCTATTCTTCTTATATTAAAATTATCATTTAAAGATTGCATTATAAATACATAGTCAAAATTTGCCGCAACTAGCTGTTCATGTTGTTTGTGTAGTTCATGATTTCTATCTGCTGAAGCAGAAGCTCTTGAAAATGAGCTTTCTCTTTTTAGCGTTTCTAAAATTAAGCTATCGCCTAAGTCATTCCATTCTATCAAAACAAAATCTCCTATTGTAGGATATATTGAATTTGGATTATCGTAATAGCTTCCTTTTTTTAGTCTAGCAAATGTCTTTCCTTTATTACAAACAATTTCGTACCTGTCCCTATATGTTGTTATTATTCGTGCAGGTATTCCCGCTCCATTTATTATATAATTTTCTTTTTTAAATCCGTAATCTTCTATATTCATTTTTTTACCTCCTAATAATCTTTCTTTTAGATTACTACGAGATCCAATCTTAATTTTCTCAAAAATACCTCCTTATAAATTAATTCTTAATATGATTTATATCACAAAAACAGATAGTTAGCAATGCTAGCTATCTGTTTTTTATTAATACTATTTAACTTTATTTTTTTTTTAATACACTTGTAACTACTATACCTATAATAGCTATAGTTAACATCCCAACAAAAACTAATATATTGTCACCTGTTTTGGGACTTTTTGAATTGCTTGTGTTGTTAGTCTCTGTATTTTCATTGTTATTATCATTTATTTCTGTATTGCCGTTATTTTCATTGTTGTTTCCATTTTCGACTTCACTTTCAGCTAAGGTATAAATACTAAAGTGTTTTGTTTTAAATATAGCATATCCATCTTTTACTTCAACTTTATATTCTTCTGTTTTTCCATCACTTGAAGTATAATATGCCACAAGTTCTTTACCTTTTAAATTATCTGGTACAGGAATTCTTACTTCAAATGTACCATCTTCTAATTTTGAAACGAATGGGGACAGACCCCTTTTGTTCCTAGAGTTTAATAAATTATACTTTATCAATTAAATAATAATGGTATATTTCCATATATTGTTATTCTTAATATTCCTATAATGACTAAATGTAGTGGATAATATAAGTAAAAGAACCATTTCATCCAATTTAGTTTGCCTTTTTCTCCATTATAAAAATTTAATACTGGATATACTAATATAACTGCTAATGTAATTAATCCATAAGTTTTACTTACAAATAAATATGAAATAGCTGCATAGATTATAATCCAAAAACTCATACTTATTATTTGCTTTTTTAAATTGCCTCTATTGGAATACATAGATAAAATTGCCATTACTGCTATACAACTCCAATCAGATGAAAAAGTTATAATGTTTATTAAAATAACTAGTATCCATTTTTGCCATTCTTTTAAATTAGTTTTGTAATTTATAATATAAAGAGCAACTACTGACCAAGCAAGAGACCACATAATACTTGTTTGATTAAAAATATTTCCTGAACTAAATGGCATATAATTTATTCCAAAGGCAAAGCAATATGCAAAATGAGATATTATTGCAAAAATAAATAATCTTAAAATATATTTTTTTAAGTTTTTAGTATAATAAAAGCCTTCACAAATAAAGAAAAACATAATAGGTGCAGTTAATCTACCAATTATATGTAATATATTTGAAATTATATTATTAGGCATTCCTGGGTAAATTAAATCTGCAATATGATCAATTGTCATTGCTATAATTGCTATTAATTTTAAATGATTTGAATTCAACTTTTTCATTACATCACCTACTTAACAACTTACTATTTCTCTAATCTTATATGCAAAATTGGATAAGGATTTCCTTGTTCATCTGTTTCACTTCTTTTAATGCTTGTGGTACGTACTCATTACTTTTTTTGCCCAAGTTCTTTTTTTACATTCTGGGCATTTTAAATGTCTTGTTGTTCCTATATGCATAGCAAACATTACTTCTTTATATTCTGGCACAAATTTATAATGACATTTTCTACATTCATAATATCCAGCATCTAGTTCAAACTTTAGTGCAGTAAATCCTGCTGCTAAAAATAGCACTGTTGATGCACTAATTATTGTTCCAAGAACAGTACCCTCTTCTAGTGTTTTTACCGCTAAAAGTAATATTCCAATATAGAATACTGAACTTGTTATTAAAATTGTCCACATAGATGTCATAAGTTTTTTATTTTTTAGTTCATCTTTTTTTGCTAATTCTACTAATAATTCTTCTGTCTTTTTATTATAATTATCCATTTCTATCCTCTCCCCACTTAATAATTCATTTACACTTATTTTTAGCTCATTACATAATTCAAGCATTATTGATGAATCAGGCATTGCTCTTCCATTCTCCCATTTAGATATAGCTCTATCTGTTATGTTTAATTTTTCTGCTAATTGCATTTGGGTTAAATGGTTTTCCTTTCTACATTCAGCTATAAATTTTCCGATTTTAATCTGATTCATATTATTACCTCCTTTAGATTAAGTGTATGATATTATTATTAAACAGTCTACATACCATTGGTTGAGTGGGGTATTTTTTTACCAACTAATGGTTGTTTTTAATGTTATTGTAGATTTCTGCTTGCAAGTCTTGAAAGTCTTTTTCTATATATTTAGCCACGCCGTCATCTTCTATATTTATTTTTTTGTATGCTAAATATATTAAATTATATATTTTCTGTTTTGATTTGTCTACCAAAAGTTTATAATTAGGTAACGCTTTTATTATTACATTCTTTAAAATAATTTGAAATATATTTAATACTAAATTTTTGTAATCTGATGAATATTCATACAGAATTTTTTCTATTTCTTTTTCTGAAAACATGTTACAAAATTCATTTTCGTAATACAAGCTTTTTAGATATTCTTCTATAAACTCTACTCCTTCTAGCTTTCCTATCAAATTATTATATAATGGATAATCTGCTGTAATTTTCATGTCATGTGCTTTAAAATCTGGATCATATATTTTCAAAAAGCCTTCTATTCCGCCAATAATTGTATCATTGTAAATCTCATTATCTATATTAAGCATATTCTGTCTTACTTTTATATACATTAACCTTATTACTTTTAATATTTCATCATCTGTAATCATTTGGTTTTTATATGCTTCTTCTATCAAAGTTTTAAAGTAATTTTTCTCATCTAACTTTTCTCTTTTTATTTTATATATCATATTTACGTAGTAAATTGCAGACTTGATTTTTTTGCAATTTTGTGGTATAGTAAATATATCAAAAAGAGAGAAAGCACTTGATTTTTCAAGTGTTTTCTCTCTTAATACTATTTATTGTCACTTTTCATTTTTATTCTAAACATTCTTGTTGCTAATATCAGTATTATAATTGTATATACAAAAAATATAACTATATTTTGTGTTGTTATTATTTCTAAATTGTTATTTAGAATTCCTTTCGTAATTGTTAATGCAGAGTCAAATGGTAAAAATTTACAAATTTTTGCATAAGTATTCCCTAGCATTTCCTTTGGAAAATACATTCCGCTTGTAAAGCACACTAACTGAATAATTATGCTTGAAACTCCTGATGCTGCTTTATCTGAAACTAAACTTCCTATTAGTATTCCCATTGCAATAAATAGCACTGCTATTATGATTGATGCTAAAACTGTCCATATAATATTTATGCTAAATTGTAATCCTAAAAATATTGCTATTACAAACAATAATATATTTTGTAATAGAATGATTGGTATAAATGAAATCATATACCCTAATATGTATTCTATTGGCTTCATTGGGCTTATTCCTAATCGTGTAAGAAGTGATGTTGTTCTATCTTTTGAAATTAGCATAGCTGTAAATAGTGTAATAAAGGAAAAACTAAATATCATAATTCCTGGTGTGAAATTTTCTAGTTTATATGCATCATTTGGTATTTTAAATTGTTGAAATATAAATAGTAAAAATAATGGCAAAACTATTGCAAAAATAATGCTTAATGGATCTCTTATAATTTCTTTAAAATTTCTCTTGGCAAAATTTAATGTTCTCATTACAATTCACCTCCAGTAGCAATTTTTACAAAAGCATCTTCAAAGTTTTTTGCTCCTGTTTTTTCTATAAGTTCTTTTGCTGTTCCTATTTGAACTATATTTCCTTTATTCATTATTGCAATTCTATCTGATAAGCTTTCTGCTTCTTCCATATAGTGTGTTGTTAGTATTATAGTAACTTTTCCTTTTAAACTTTCTATTATTTTCCATAATTCTTTTCTTGCAATAACATCTAGTCCTAAAGTAGGTTCATCTAAAAATAATATTTGTGGATTGTTTATTAGTGCTATTGCTATTGAAACTTTTCTTTGCCATCCTCCTGATAATGTTTTTGCTTTTTGCTTTAATACTTCTTCTAATTTAAACATTTTTATTAGTTCATTTATTTTTATATCTTTGTCTTTAATTTTATATACTCCTGCCATAAATTCTAAGTTTTCTTTAACTGATAAATTAGGAGCAATTGCTGTTTCTTGTGGTGAAACATTTAATTTTTCTCTAATTTTCATATAGTCTTTTTTTGTATCATATCCTAATACCTTTATTTCTCCATCTGTTGGCATTATTAATGTTGACATCATTTTTATTGTTGTAGTTTTTCCAGCACCATTAGTTCCTAATAAAGCAAACAGTTCTCCCTCTTTTACTTCTAAATTAATATTATTTACTGCAACTTTGTCTTTAAATTTTTTTGTTAATTTTTTTATTTCAATTGCATTCATATTATTTGTCTCCTTTCGGAATAAATTTATCAATACTTTCTTCTAACACATTAGCTTTAACTATTGCCATTCCTTTTTTCTTATCACATAAAACCACTACCGAATCTCCTGGTTTTATATCAAACATATCTCTTGCTTCTTTTGGAATAACTATCTGTCCTTTTTCTCCCACTTTGCTAATTCCAACATATTTATCTTTATTCATAAAAAACCCTCCTTGTATGATTTGTTATACTTTTCATACTTATTTTATCACATTAAATTTAAAAAGCAATAAAAAAACATTAAATATTTATTCCTATTCAACAAAAACAAGGAAAGCACTTATTCAAGTGCTTTCCTTGCTTTTTAGCTTTGGATTTTGTCAATTAATTTAACACATTTTCTAAAGCTTTTTTAGCTTTTCTTTCTTTTTCCCGATTGGAAATATATTTTTTAACTATTTCTAAAACTTCTTCCTTTGTGAGGTTTTTTTCCTCCTCATCAGCTCTTATGGTTAATATTTCCCGACCATCTTCCAAAGTTACTTTCATGCCTATTATCCTCCTGTAATAAATAATTTGAGCTTTCGCTCTTTATTAAGTAGTTTATCATTAAATTTCTTAAAATTCAACTAGTCATAATAAAAAAATAAGCGCAAATTCTCACCTGAATTTACGCTTATTGTCACATATCAACATTTATTTTAACATATTTTTTATTGTTTATTTCTTTCTTCAAGTTCTTTTAGAAATTGTGAATAATCTCTTACTTCTCCCTCTTCACTTTTTGTTTCTGCTTCATCTTCTAATGATAAAGGTTCATATACAGTACCTGCAAACCATACTTCTCCTGTTTCTTTGTTTCTAACAACAAACATATATGGTTTATCAAATGTCAAATCTATTTTTTCTACAGGCACATCATATAAATAATCAAACATTTCACCTGCACCTGCTCCGCCAATAAATGTAGCTGCCGCTGCTTTTATACCATCTTGTGTAAATTCAATATTGGCTTTATGTTTTGCTTGGTTTATATATGCTTTCTCATCTGTAATGCCTTTTAAGTTAGCTTTATTTTTATCAAATATATCTTTTACCCCCATGTCATTTAAATCTTTAATAAGATTTAAATCATAATCGAATTTAAATTTAGGAATATAACCTACTACTTGAGTAATAACTCCTTCTTTGAAGTTTTCTCTTTTATTAATGTCTTTTAGGTTTTCTATTATTTTATTAATTTCTTCTGCTGTAATATTACTTATATATTTATCCAAATTTTCTTCTGGCATTATTGCAACATATTGTAATGTTGTTCCATTATATTTTTTTAAATCTTTAGCGAATGATTTTACTTTCTCGTCTTGATAAACATAAAAATCTGTGTTCTTATCTACACTTTTATAGTTTTTTTCTATTTCTTCCATATATGAATCTAGGTATTCTTTTACTGCTGTTTCTATATTCTTGCCTTCTAAATAATATGATGCATAATCGCCTTCATTCAAATACTTTCTAAATGCATCTCCTACTGTTTTTCTAATATTATCTTCTCCCAATGTGTTAACAATATCATAGTTGTTTACAGAAGCAATTATTCCCATACCAGATATTTTATTTTTCACACCTTCAAAATCGCTTGATAAAAGGTCTTTAGGAGCCATCCAACTATACTTTTCATGTCGATAATCTGTTGCAGTATAATTGTTTTCCAAAAATTTATTTTCCCATTCCATATCAATTGCTACTGCATTTACAAGTGCAAAGTCTACTTCATTCACACTTGAATCATCTAGCATATTATCTATAAGTTTAAGAGTTTTATTGCTAATCCATGAATTAATTTTTTTAGCTGAAGTAAATGAATCATATTCAACATCTGCATTATACTTATTTTTTAAATTATTAACAAAACTTTCTTTTACAGAATTTTTATATGTATCTCTTATAAATAATGCATTTGCTAATGACATGTTAGCACTATTAACATATTTGTTAGGTTTATAGTCCCCAATTAAATTTAAAATTTGCTCTTTAGATTCTCCTTCTGTTCCTTCATTTAGCATAGCCAAAGCATATTTAATAGAAAGTGGACTATATATTTTATTTTTTCTCTCATTTTCTAGTTGTAGGAACCTTAAATCAAAATCCTCTAACGAATTGCTTTTAAGTGCATATTTGAAAGCTTTTTTAGTATCTGTAACTTCAGTGTCACCCACTTTACTTTCAACTGCATTTGGTTTTTCATTTTTAAAGTATACCACCACAACTACCATTGCTACAATTAGCAGTATTATAATAAATAAAAGTATTGCTGTTCCTAAGCTGATTTTTAATTGCTTTTTTTCTTTCTTTTGTTCTTCCATTATTATATCCCCCTTTTTCTTTAGTTATTAAACTGCATACAAATATTATCATAACGTAAAAATAAAAGCAATATTTTCGCAGGCATTTATTGTCAATATTTTACATTAGTATTAAATACTTTAATTCTTATAATTTTTATACATATCCTCGAGTTTTTCAAAGTCACAACATATCCCTTTAAAAAAATTGTAGTCTATATTTTCATTGTCTTCTAATACTTTAAACATATTTAATGCTTTTGTTATAATTTCTTTAGTAACATTTTTATTATTTAAATAAATTATTTCACTTTTTAAGTAATCAACATATTTTTCCTTTTCTATCTCCACGAGTCTTATACATTGTTCTGTTATAGGTATCATATTATTTAACAATAATTGTGCAATAGTTTTGTTTTTATTTTTTATATTAATTGTTAATTTAGAGTTTCTTTTTTTAACCTTCGATGTGAATGGAATACAATATTCGTATTCATCTTTTTTTATTATAATTCCATAGAATTTTCTTCCTTCTTTCTGAGACACTTTGTTTTCAAATTGCTCTAAATACTTTCTATATGAGGAATCTACTTCATATATTAGCAAATGCCCATTCTTTATTTTTAATTCAATTTCCATATTAATCGCTCCTTCTTTTGCAAAATTAAAGAGAGATTACTTAATAGTAACCCCCCTATTTTTAATCTTCCACTAAAGCAGGAACTCTCTCATTTTTAATCTTCCACTAAAGCAGGAACTCTCTCATTTTTAATCTTCCACTAAAGCAGGAACTCTCTCATTTTAGATACTTTTAAAGCACCTATATTAGTATATTCATTATACTATATTTTATTTACAGCTGTCAATATTTTACATTAATGTTTTTTAGCACGTCCTTTTCGAATCCTTCTATCTAAGCCAAAATAAAACCAGTTATAGCTTTCGTATTTTTTACAAGTATTTATGTATGTAGGATTCGGCAAGCCGCGTCCTAAAAACAATCCAAAGGGATTGTTTTTACCCTCACTTCGTTTCGGGCACGTCCTTTTCGAATCCTCCTATCTAAGCCAAAATAAAGACTAGTTATAGCTTTCGCCATAACTAGTCTTTATTTTGGCTGGGGTGGTAGGATTCGAACCTACGAAATGTCGGAGTCAGAGTCCGATGCCTTACCGCTTGGCGACACCCCAATATTTAAGGTAAGGGGATAAATTCATCCCCTTGTATTCTATTTTAGAAATCCTTGTATTATTTGTTCTTCTGCTTCTTTTTCGTTTAATCCTAATGTCATTAGTTTTATTAGTTGTTCTCCTGCAATTTTTCCAATTGCTGCTTCGTGTATTAGGTTTGCTTCTACATTGTTTGCTATAATTTCTGGTATTGCTATTACTTTTGCACTATCTTTTATTATTGCATCACATTCTACATGTCCAAAACATTTTGAATTTCCCTTTACATTTGATTTGAATTCTTGTACTGATTTATCAACTGCTACAGATCTTGATGTAACATGTGTGCTTGCATTTTCTCCATTTAATTCAACTTCAAATGCTGTTGTTGCAGTTTGTTTTCCATGTGTCATTATTTTTTCTGATATTACTAAATTTGTATCTTTTTCTAGTATTCCTTTTGTTGTTCTTATTGTTGAGTCTACACCTTTTATTTGAACTGTTTCCATTTCCATATAACTTCCGTCTTTTAATGTCACTTCTGTTACTGGATTTAAAATTCTTTTTCCTTTTCCAGAGCCTTCTCCATAATGTTTTTCTATATATTTTACTCTTGCTCCTTCTTCTAAAAAGAACCTATGGATTCCATCATGTTGTGAATCTTTATGATGGTCATTGTGTATTCCACATCCTGCAATTATTACTACATCTGCATTTTTTCCAATATAGAAATCGTTATATACAACATCTGTTAGTCCACTCTCTGTAATAATTACTGGTATGTGAACAAATTCATATTTTGTATTTTCTTTAACAAATATATCTATTCCTGGTTTATCTTTTTTTGTTACTATATTTACATTTTTAGTTACTTGTCTTTCTATTCCTTGTCCATTTTTTCTGATATTGTATGCACCTTTAGGAGTTTCGTTCATATCTGCGATTTCTTTTAGTAAGTCTTTATCTACATTATCCATTGCTTTCTCCTCCTAACCTACAACAATCACTTTTTTCTGTTTTTAAGATAGAAGACATAACTTCTTCTTTTTTGCCTATTATTTCTATATGTCCATTGTTTAATAAAACAATTTCATCCGCGATATTTAGTATTCTTTCTTGATGAGAAATAATTAATGTTGTTCCTTTTGTTTCTTTTCGTATCTCTTCAAATACTTTTATTAAACTGTTAAAACTCCATAAGTCTATACCTGCTTCTGGTTCATCAAATATTGTAAGTTTTGAATCTCTTACTGCAACAGTTGCTATTTCTATTCTTTTTAATTCTCCACCTGATAAAGATCCATTTACTTCTCTATCTACATATTCTTTTGCACATAAACCTACTTTTGATAATATTTCACATGCTTCTTTTCTTGTAATTTCTTTTTTAGCAGATAATTTTAATAAATCGTATACAGTAATTCCTTTAAATTTTACTGGCTGTTGAAAAGCAAAAGCTATTCCTAATTTTGCTCTTTCATCTATTTTCTTTTTAGAAATATCTTTTCCATCTAATATAACTTGTCCACTATCTTGTTTTTCAATTCCCATTATAATCTTTGCAAGTGTAGATTTTCCGAGAACCATTTGGACCTGTTATTACTATAAATTTATCAGAATCTAGTTTTAAACTTACATTATCTAATATTTTTTTATTATCTCTTGTAAAACATATATCTTTTAGTTCTAGCATGATATATCCTTTCTATTTATTTTATTGGCATAAATATAATAACACCTTTTTTTGAATAAATCAAGAATTAGATTTTAATCCTTTTCGCCCTGGGTATATTGCTAAATCTCCTAATTCTGCTTCTATGTTTAATAGTCTGTTATATTTTGCTACTCTGTCTGTTCTACATGGTGCTCCTGTTTTTATTTGTCCTGCATTTGTTGCTACTGCTACATCTGCAAGTGTTGTATCTTCTGTTTCTCCTGAACGGTGTGATACTACTGCTGTGTATCCGTTTTTCTTTGCTAACTCTATTGCATCTAATGTTTCTGTTAAAGTTCCTATTTGATTTAATTTTATTAATATGCTGTTTGCTATTTTATTATCTAATCCTTTTTGTAATCTCTTTATGTTTGTTACAAATAGGTCATCTCCTACTAATTGTAGTTTATTTCCTAATTTTTCTGTTAGTTTTCTCCATCCTTCCCAATCTTCTTCTGCTAATCCATCTTCTATTGATATTATTGGATATTTATTTGCTAAATCTTCCAAATATTCTATCATTTCATCTTCTGTTTTTAATTCTTCCGTTTTCCAGAAATAATAGCATCCTTCTTTTCCTATTTTTTTAGCTTCATCATACATCTCTGTACTAGCTACATCTAATGCTAGTACTACATCTTCACCTGGTTTGTATCCAGCTTCACTTATTGCTTCTACTATAAGTTTTAGAGCTTCTTCATCACTTGATAAATTTGGTGCAAATCCTCCTTCATCCCCAACACCTGTTGCTAATCCTTTTGCCTTTAAAACTTTTTTTAATGTATGGTATATTTCTGCTGACATTCTTAAACATTCACTAAATGATTTTGCTCCAACTGGCATAATCATAAATTCTTGGATATTTACTGTATTGTCTGCGTGTTTTCCTCCATTTAATATGTTCATCATTGGAACTGGCAATGTTTTTGCATTTACTCCTCCTATATATTTATATAAGCTCATTCCAAGTGAATTTGCTGCTGCTCTTGCTACAGCCAGTGATACTCCAAGTGTTGCATTTGCTCCAAGTTTGCCTTTGTTTTCTGTTCCATCTATTTCTATTAATTTTTTGTCTATTTCTGCTTGTTCAAATACATTCATGCCTTCTAATTCTTTTGCAATTATTTTATTTATGTTCTCAACAGCTTTTAATACGCCTTTTCCTAAATATCTTGATTTATCTCCATCTCTTAGTTCTACTGCTTCAAAGCTTCCTGTTGATGCTCCTGATGGCACCATTGCTACTCCATTTGTTCCTTCTTCTGTAATAACCTCAACTTGTACTGTTGGATTTCCTCTAGAATCTAATACCTCTAAAGCTTTTATTTCTTCGATTGCTAAATAGTCTTTCATAAAAATTCCTCCTTTATATTAATATATTCCCAATTTATAGCAAATTAATTCAAAAGAGCAGTTATTTTAAACTGCTCTTTCAATATTTTTATTATTATTATTATTTCATTGCTTCTTCGCAAGCAACTGCTACTGCAACTGTTGCTCCAACCATTGGATTGTTACCCATTCCTATTAATCCCATCATTTCAACGTGTGCTGGAACTGATGATGATCCTGCAAATTGTGCATCTGAATGCATTCTTCCCATTGTATCTGTCATACCATAAGAAGCTGGTCCAGCAGCCATATTGTCTGGGTGTAATGTTCTACCTGTTCCACCACCACTAGCTACTGAGAAGTATTTTTTACCTGCTTCTATTCTTTCTTTTTTGTATGTACCTGCAACTGGATGTTGGAATCTTGTTGGGTTTGTTGAGTTTCCTGTTATTGAAACATCCACATCTTCTAACCACATTATCGCAACACCTTCTCTAACATCGTTTGCTCCATAGCATCTAACTTTTGATCTTTCTCCATCTGAATATGCTATTTCTTCTACAACATTTACTTTTCCTGTAAAGAAATCAAAATCTGTTTTTACATAAGTAAATCCATTTATTCTTGATATTACTTGTGCAGCATCTTTTCCTAAACCATTTAATATTACTTTTAAAGGTTCTTTTCTTACTTTGTTTGCAGATTTAGCAATTCCTATTGCTCCCTCTGCTGCTGCAAAGCTTTCATGTCCTGCTAAAAATGCAAAACATTTTGTTTCATCAGATAATAACATTGCACCTAAGTTACCATGTCCTAATCCAACTTTTCTATCATCTGCAACAGATCCTGGTATGCAAAAAGCTTGAAGTCCTTCTCCTATTGCTTTTGCAGCATCAGATGCTTTTGTACAACCTTTTTTGATTGCTATTGCAGCACCTAGTGTATATGCCCAACAAGCATTTTCAAAACAAATTGGTTGAATTCCTTTTACTATATCATAAGGATTAAATCCTTTTTCTTTGCATATTGCTAATGCATCTTCAAAATCTTTTATTCCGTATTTTTCCATTACTGGTTTTATTTGGTCAATTCTTCTTTCATAACTTTCAAATAATGCCATTTTTTATTACTCCTTTCTTGGGTCAATTTTTTTAACTGCCTCATCAAATCTTCCATATTGACCACTTGCTTTTTCTATTGCTTCTAAAGGTTCTAATCCTTTTTTGATGTTTTCCATCATTTTACCAAGATTTACATATTTATATCCTATTATTTGGTTATCTTTATCTAATCCTATTTCTGTTATGTATCCTTCAGCTAATTCTAGATATCTTGGTCCTTTTGCTAATGTTGAATATATTGTACCTGTTTGGCTTCTTGTTCCTTTTCCTAAGTCTTCTAATCCTGCACCTATTGGAAGTCCTCCTTCTGAAAATGCTGATTGTGTTCTTCCATATACTATTTGCAAGAATAATTCTCTCATAGCTGTATTTATTGCATCACATACTAAGTCCGTATTTAATGCTTCTAGTATTGTTTTTCCTACTAATATTTCTCCTGCCATAGCTGCTGAGTGTGTCATTCCTGAGCATCCTATTGTTTCTACTAAAGCTTCTTGGATTATTCCATCTTTAACGTTTAATGTTAACTTACAAGCTCCTTGTTGAGGTGCACACCATCCTATCCCGTGTGTTAACCCTGAAATATCTTTAATTTCTTTTGATTTTACCCATTTACCTTCTTCTGGTATTGGTGCTGGTCCATGGTCCACTCCTTTTGCAACTGGACACATTTCTTCTACTTCTTTTGAATAAATCATGTATATTCTCCTTTCCAAATTTGCGAAGCAAATTTGTACTCTTCACTATTTATTCTTCATTCTTTGCTGTGATTTGTGGTTCATAAAATTTGCTTCATATATTTTTTAAAAATTAATACCTATTATTTCTCTATTAGGCTTTCACCTGTCATTTCTTCTGGTTTTTCTATTCCTAATATATCTAACATTGTTGGAGCTAGGTCTGCTAAACGTCCTTCTTTTAGCTTTGCATCTTTTCCAACTAATATTAATGGTACAGGATTTGTTGTATGTGCTGTATGAGGTTCTCCTGTTGCATAGTCTATCATTTGTTCTGAATTTCCGTGATCAGCTGTAATTAATAGCACTCCATTTACATCTTCTACTGCTTTTACTACTCTTCCTACGCACTCATCTATTGTTTCTATTGCTTTTATTGCTGCTTCTAAAACTCCTGTATGTCCTACCATATCTGGATTTGCATAATTTAAAATTATCGTATCATATTTTTTAGATTCTATTGCTTCTACTACTTTATCTGTAACTTCTATTGCACTCATCTCTGGTTGTAAATCATAAGTCGCAACTTTTGGTGAAGGAACTAAAATTCTATCTTCTCCTGGATATTGTTTTTCTTCTCCTCCATTAAAGAAAAATGTTACGTGTGCATATTTTTCTGTTTCTGCAATTCTTAATTGTTTTAATCCATTTTTTGCAATTACTTCTCCATAAGTATTTTTTAGTTCTTGTTCTTTAAATGCAATATGAACATTTTCTATTGTAGCATCATAAGTTGTAAAGCATACATAATATAATGGGAAATATTCTCTTTCAAATTTATCAAATTCTTTATCTACTAAACTTCTTGTAATTTCTCTTGCTCTATCTTTTCTATAATTAAAGAATATTACAGAATCATTTTCTGAAATTGTTGCTACTGGATTTCCATCATTACATATTACTGTTGGCTCTACAAACTCATCAAATATTTCTTTTTGATAAGATTCTTCTATTCCAGCTATTGCAGAATTTGCTTTTATTCCTTCTCCTTTTACTAATGCATTATATGCTTTTTCTACTCTATCCCAACGATTATCTCTATCCATTGCATAATATCTACCTGATATTGTTGCAATTTTTCCTACACCTTTTTCTTGCATTTTCTTTTCTAATTCTGCTATATATCCTTCTCCAGATGCAGGTGGAGTATCTCTTCCATCTAAAAAGCAATGAACATATACATCTTCAAAATCTTTCCTTTTTGCAAGTTCTAATAATCCATATAAATGTCTTATGTGGCTATGCACACCACCATCTGATAATAGTCCCATTATATGTAATTTAGTATGATTCTTTTTACAATTTTCTATTGCAGCAACTAATTCTGGATTACTAAAAAAGTCTCCATCTTCAATTGATTTTGTAATTCTTGTTAATTCTTGGTAAACAATTCTACCTGCTCCTATGTTTGTGTGTCCTACTTCTGAATTTCCCATTTGCCCTTCTGGTAATCCTACATCTAATCCACTTGTTCTTATTATTGATGTTGGATTTTGTTTCATTAGTTTATCTAACACAGGTGTATTTGCAAGTTTTACTGCATTTCCTTTTTCATTTTCGTTTATTCCAAATCCATCTAATATCATAAGCATTGTTAATTTTTTATCCATTATATTTCCTCATCTTCCTTCAATCTAATGTATAGTGACGTAATTTATCTTCTTATTTATATTCTACTATTTTTGCAAACTCGTCTGCTTTTAAGCTTGCTCCGCCTACTAGTCCACCATCTATATCAGACATTTCAAATAGTTCTTTTGCATTTGAAGATTTTACACTTCCACCGTATTGTATTATAACACTATCTGATACAGAATTTCCATATATTTTTTCAATTTCTTCTCTAATCCATTTAATTGTTTCATTTGCATCTTCTTTTGTTGCTGTTTTTCCTGTTCCTATTGCCCAAATTGGTTCATAAGCAATTATAGTTTTTTCTACTTCTTCACTAGATAAGCCATCTAATGCTAGTTTTGTTTGAGTTGTAACTATATCTTTTGCATTTCCAGCTTCTCTTTCTTCTAAGCTTTCGCCTACGCAAACTATTGGTTTTAAGCCTAAACTTAATGCCTTTTTTAGTTTTTTATTAACACTTTCATCTGTTTCGTTATAATATGCTCTTCTTTCTGAGTGTCCTATTATAACATATTCTACACCAATTGCTTTTAGCATTTCACCTGAAACTTCTCCTGTATATGCGCCTTTTTCTTCTGCATTCATATTTTGTGCACCTATTTTTATGTTAGTTCCTTGTGCATGCATTAAGCAATAGAATAAATCTGTATATGGCACACATATAACCACTTCATTTTCTGTATCTTTTACTAATGGTTCAAGCTCTGTAATAAAGTCTATTGCTTCATTTGGAAGTTTATTCATCTTCCAATTTCCTACGATTACCTTTTTTCTCATACTTTTCTCCTTTTTTAGCGGAAACAAAATCCGCCTATACAATATTAATTTTTCCATTTCATTTTGGGCGTATGCAATACGCCCCTACATATATCTTTAAAACAAATCAAAATTAGTAGATTGTATATTTTTCATTTGTTTTTTACTCTTTGTCTTGTAAACATGCAATTCCTGGTAAAGTCTTTCCTTCTAGAAACTCTAGTGATGCTCCTCCTCCTGTTGAAATATGTGTCATTTTATCTGCTAATCCTAATTTTTCTATTGCTGCCGCAGAATCTCCTCCACCTATTATTGTTGTTGCCTCTATTTTAGAAAGCATTGTTGCAACAGCTTTTGTTCCTGTTGCAAATTTGTCAAACTCGCAAACTCCAAGTGGTCCATTCCATACTACTGTTTTCGCATCTTTTACTGCTTCTTCAAATTTTTCTATTGTTTTTGGCCCTATGTCTAAGCCCATAAATCCATCTGGAATTTCTGTTGAATCAACCATTTTTTCTTCTCCATTGTTTGAATATTCAGAAGATACATGGTTATCTACAGGAAGTAATAGTTTTACTCCTTTTTCTTGTGCTTTTTCTAAAATGCTTTTTGCTAAATCTAATTTATCTTCTTCGCAAATTGATGTTCCTATGTGATGACCTTGTGCTTTATAAAATGTGTATGCCATTCCTCCACCAATTATCAAAGTATCTACTTTATCTAATAAATTTTCTATTACTCCAATTTTATCTGAAACTTTTGCTCCTCCAAGTATTGCTACAAATGGATGCTTAGGATTCTCTAATGCTCCTCCTAAAAACTCTAATTCTTTTTCAATTAAGAATCCTGATACTGCTGGCAAATAATCTGCAACCCCCGTTGTTGAGCTATGCGCCCTATGAGCTGTTCCGAACGCATCATTTACATATATTTCTGCCATGCTTGCTAGAGCTTTTGAATATTCTGGATCATTTTGTTCTTCTTCTTTGTGAAATCTTACATTTTCTAGTAATACAATGTCTCCTTCTTTCATATTAGATGTAAGTTCTTTTGCACTTTCTCCTATAACATCTTTTGCAAGTTTTACATCTTTGTTTAATAATTTAGAAAGTTCTTCTGCTACTGGTTTTAAAGAATATTTTAAATTAAATTCTCCTTTTGGTCTTCCTAAATGTGAGCAAAGTATAACTTTTGCATTATGATCTAGTAAATATTGTATTGTAGGAAGTGCTGCTCTAATTCTTCTATTATCTGTAATCTTTCCTGTTTCGCTATCTATTGGAACATTAAAGTCGCATCTTACTAATACTTTTTTACCATTTACATCTATATCTTTAACTGTTTTTTTGTTCATGATTAATTCATTCCCTTCTCTGTTTTCGCTATTTTGCCTGCAAAAGGCATAAACTATTCTCTTATATATATTAAAGTGTGAGGTTAGAAGTATGAGGTGTGCATTTGAGTTAGCCTTTATTGGTTTTTCTCTTCACACTCCTCTCACTTCTCACTTCACACTTCTAAATTCTTATATTATAATTCTGCAAAGTATTTTATTGTTCTTACCATTTGACTTGTGTAAGAATTTTCATTATCATACCAAGCTACTACTTGAACTTGATATAATCCTTTTTCTACTTCTGTTACCATTGTTTGTGTTGCATCAAATAAAGATCCATAAGTAATTCCTATTATATCAGAAGATACTAATGGTTCTTCTGTATATCCAAATGATGCACTTGAAGCATTTTTCATTGCTTCATTTATTTTTTCTACTGTAATGTCTTCTCCTTTAACAACTGCTATAAGTATTGTTGTAGATCCTGTTGGAACTGGAACTCTTTGTGCAGATCCTATTAATTTTCCATTTAATTCTGGAATAACTAATCCTATTGCTTTTGCAGCACCTGTTGAGTTAGGTACTATATTTATAGCTCCTGCTCTTGCTCTTCTTAAATCACCTTTTCTGTGTGGTCCGTCTAATAGCATTTGGTCACCTGTGTATGCATGAACTGTTGTCATTATTCCTGATTGAATAGGTGCAAAATCATTTAATGCTTTTGCCATTGGTGCTAAGCAGTTTGTTGTACATGATGCTGCTGATATAACTGTATCTTCTGCTTTTAATATATTTTCATTTACTCCGAATACTACTGTTGGTAAGTCTTTACCTGCTGGTGCAGATATAACTACTTTTTTTGCTCCTGCTTTTATATGAGCTTCTGCTTTTTCTTTAGTTGTGTAGAATCCTGTACATTCTAATACAACATCTACTCCTAATTCTCCCCATGGAAGATTTATTGCATCTTTTTCTGCATATATTTTTATTGTTTTTCCGTCTACTGTTATTGAATCTTCTCCTGCAACTACTGTATCAGCTTTTTCATATCTTTTTTGTGCTGAATCATATTTTAATAAGTGTGCAAGCATTGTTGGACTTGTTAAATCGTTTATTGCAACAATTTCATATCCTTCTGCTCCAAACATTTGTCTAAATGCAAGACGTCCTATACGTCCAAAACCATTAATAGCTACTTTAACTGCCATTTAAAATCCTCTCCTTTTTTGTAAGGTAATACTTATTTATTTTCCTACTTAATATGTTATTAAATAGATTGAAATAATATGTATTCTATTATTCCCTACTTTTTAATTTTTAACAGTGCCATTGTATATCAAAAAAGAACACTTTTCAAGTGTTCTTTTTAAGTTTTTTATAGTTTATCTAGAATATTCTTTTTCCTTTATATGTAATTGGCACTTCTTGGAATAAGAAATTTTTAAATGATTGCCATGTTACTTCTTGATGTAAGAAATCATTTATTTCATCTTCTATTTTTTGTTGATATGGAGTTAGTTCAATTGTAACATCATATAATAAAGCATTTTTTACTTTTGTCCAAAATCCTGTTTTTTCTGGTAAATTTGTTTTAGCAACTTTAAATTCACTTCCTATTGTTCCGCTTGCGCTTTCCCCTATACCGTTTCCTGTATTTACACCTTTTCCTACTGTTTCTCCTGTTGAGCTAACAGTTGCATTTTTTAGAACATTTGCTATGTCCTTTACAGCACCATTTCCTATTTCGTTTACTCCTTCATTTGATGGATTTTCTCCCATTTCGTTTCTCCTCCTTTATTGATATGTGTTTTGTCCATATCTCTCTTTTGTAACGTAGAACTATTCCTGTTTATATACAAAATTTATTCTCGAACAATTCTTATATACATTTTATACTATAAATACATTTTTTTATCAAGATATTTTTGTCAAAAAAATATTATATTTTCATTGCAAAAATATTACAGTTTTGTTACATTTCTCCAATTAGTTCAAGTTCATCTCTACTCACTATTTTTACTTCTTTTATTTGGTTTTCTAATTTTTCTTCTTTTATTTTAACAACTAAGTAATTTGTTGTGTGTCCTTTTATGTATTTTCCATCTTGTTTTTCAAATAGAACTTTTACTTTTTTTCCTATATACCTATCTAAAAATTCTATTTCACATTCATTTGATAGTTCTATTAATTTGTGGCTTCTCTTTTCTTTCACTGCACTATCTATTTGATTTTTCATTTTTGCAGCAACAGTTCCTTTCCTTGGTGAATATTTAAATACATGCAATTTTGTAAATCTAATCTTTTTTAAGTATTCGTATGTTTCTTTAAATTCTTCTTCAGTCTCTCCTGGAAATCCCACTATAACATCTGTTGTAAGTGCAACGTCTGGAAAAGTTCTTCTTAATAAATTTACTTCTTTTTCAAATGCTTGGGCTGTGTATTTTCTGTTCATTCTTTTTAGTGTTTCGTCACATCCACTTTGCAATGATAAATGAAAATGATCACACATTTTTGTTACTTTTTTTAATCTGTTTACAAATTCTCCTGTTATTATGTTTGGTTCTAGTGAGCCAAGTCTTATTCTTTCTATTCCGTCTATTTTTTGTATTGCTTCTAGTAAGTCTATTAATCTAGTATTGTTATCAAAATCAATTCCATAAGAAGCAACATGAATTCCAGTTATTACAACTTCTTTTATTCCATTTGCTGCAATTTCAGTAATTTCTTTTACTACACTTTCTAGTTTTCTACTTCTAACCCTTCCCTTCGCATAAGGAATTATACAATAAGAACAAAAATTATTACATCCGTCTTGTACCTTTATTACTGCTCTTGTTTTTTCTGTGTATGTAACGCTTCCAAAATCAACAAATTCTTTTTGCTTATTTATATCAGATATTTTTACTCTTTCCGAATCTCTATTATCTCCGTATTTTTCTACTATTTTTACAATATCTTTTTTCTCTGTATTTCCTACTATTAAATCTATGTCAGCAATTTGTTCTAATTCTTCTTGTGCTGTTTGTGCATAGCATCCAGTTGCAACTAATATACTGTCTGGATTTATTTGTTTTGCTCTTCTTATTATTTGTCTTGATTTTCTATCCGACATATTTGTTACTGTACATGTATTTATTATATATACATCTGCAAACTCTTCAAAGTCCACAACTTTATAGTTGTTATCTATAAATTGTTCTGCCATAGCATTTGTTTCATATTGATTTACTTTGCAACCGCAAGGTATAAAAAGCAACTTTCTTCATATTTTATTCTCCTAAGTCTTATAATTAATTATAATTTATTTACTAAAAAATGAATAGCTATTTTTCACTATTCATTTTTAATCAATTTATATTAAAGAGGGATTGTTATTTTATCTTTTTGTTTTTCCATCTAATGCATCTAAGCCATCTAGTGCTTTTCCCGTTCCAAGGGCTACACAGCTTACAGCATCTTCTGCAATCATTACATTTATTCCTGTTTGTTCTTGTAGAAGTTTGTCTAATCCGTCTACTAAGCATCCTCCACCAGTCATATATATTCCTCTATCGCTTATATCTGCTGCAAGTTCTGGTGGTGTCTTTTCTAATGTTGAATGAACTGCATCAACAATCATCATAGCTGGTTCTGCTAATGCTTCCATCATTTCACTTGATTTTATTGTTATTGTTTTTGGAAGTCCTGTTATCAAATCTCTTCCTCTTATATCCATTTCTGTATCTTGTATTTTTGGATATACGCATCCAATGTTTACTTTTAAATCTTCTGCAGTTCTTTCTCCTATCATCATGTTGTGTTTTTTCTTTATATATTTAACTATTGCTTCATCAAATTTATCTCCAGCCACTTTTATAGATGTACTAACAACAGAACCCCCAAGTGATATTACTGCTACGTCTGTTGTTCCTCCACCAATATCAACAACCATATTGCCACATGGTTTAGAGATGTCTATCCCTGCTCCAATTGCTGCAGCTATTGGTTCTTCTATTAAGTATACTTTTCTTGCTCCTGCTTGTGATGCTGCATCTATAACTGCTTTTTTCTCTACCTCTGTAACTTGTGAAGGTATACATATCATAATTCTAGGTGCAAATACAAATTTTCCACATATTTTACTTATAAAATACTTAAGCATTTTTTCTGTAACAGTGTAGTCAGAAATCACTCCATCTTTTAATGGTCTTGTTGCTACAATATTACCTGGTGTTCTTCCAAGCATTCTTCTTGCTTCTCCACCGACTGCTAGAACTTCATTTGTAACATTATTTACTGCAACTACAGATGGTTCTCTTAAAACAATTCCTTTCCCTTTAACATAAGCAATTACTGTTGCAGTTCCTAAATCTATACCAATATCTTGTCCAAAACCAAACATGTATACATCTATCCTTTCGCTTTTTGTTTCATTATTGTTACACTTTTGTTGCAATTATATTACAAATAAACAAAAATAGCAAATGTTTTTTAATATTTTTTAAACATTTTGCTATTTTCTTATTATTCTTATTTTTAATTTATGGTAACAAATATACAAGTGTTATTATTCCTGCAATCGGCCACCATTTTTCTATTGTTTTTTGTGCCTTTGTTTTTGGGGCTTCAATTATTTCATCTGAAATACTAAGTCTAATTTTGTTTACATCTGTGTATGTGTAGCTAATATCAAATTTTATGGTTTCGTTTAAGTTAATGCTTTCTAATTCTTTGGTCTCTTTTCCCAACCAAACGCCATCTTTATTATAAAAATCTATTTGGAGATACGTTTTTGGTATATGTTTTCCTGTGTCATTTGTTACCTGACCTTTTATGTATCCATGTGTATATGCTGATTTACTTTCTGTTACTTCTATTTTTGGCGACTCTGTTGCTATATTAAAATTAGTTAAATCTCTATAATCATCTTTCGTGGCAAGATATGTTAATCCATTTACAAGTAAGTATAATAATATAAGCCATATTAAATACTTAAAAAACTTCTTCATTTTTGCCATAATATTTGCTCCTTTTTTATTTTCCTTTAATAATTATAATATAATTTAGTAATTTTGTAAAGGATAGGTTATTTTACTAAGATTTCTTTATTCAAATAAACAGAATATATATATACTTTTTCTACATTTTTATTCAAAGCCTCTTCTATTGCCTTTTTGTAAATAGCTAATTGTGTTTTGTATTTTTCTATAAGTTCTTGCTCGTTGTTTTTTTCTACATAATCTGTTTTATAATCAACTAATACAATTTCATTATTTTGATTTATATAATATAAGTCAATTATACCTTGTATAAGTATTTTTTCTTTTGTATTCTCATCTATAACACTACTATGGAATGGTTGTTCCTTATATATCTCTTTGGCATTCTGTATTTCTTTAAATAGTTCTGTTTTAGTAAATTCTAATATTCTTTTTTTATCTATGTATTGAGATTGTTTTTCTGTAACTATGTTTAGATATATTAATTTTTGTATTAAGTCATTTAATGTCTTCTCATTATAGTTTTCTCTAAAGTCTAATTTTTGCAAAATCAAATGCATTAATGTACCAATTTCTGCATTGTTTAGTGTTTCTATGTTTTGCATAAATTTTGGTTTTTCTACTATCTGTATATTCTTTTCACTATCTTTTGCAATTGCACTTACAGACGTTTTTCCTTCTATTTTTGTGCTCTCTATATATTTATATTTCCATGTTAATTTTTTGTTTACTTCTTCTTTTTGTTCTTTAGATATATCTTTTATTACATCTATTTTCTTTTCTTTTTTATTATCATTTTGTTCTTTAGTTTTTTCGTTTTCTAGCACAATTTTATTGAATTCTATTATGTTCTTTTCTTTGTTAAATAAATATACATATTCTAGCCAATCTAAATATGTTTTTGATTTTTTTACCAAATTTAAAGGAATTTTCTGTGCGCCGTCATACATATCTAGCTCTTTTTGCTTGTTTTCTAATGTTTTTTGTAAATCCTTTTCTACACCCGTTATTATTATTTTTTCTTTTGCTCTTGTTAGCGCAACATACAAAAGTCTCATTTCTTCAGATAGTAGTTCTGTTTTTGATTTTATTTTTATTGCTTCTTTTGCTATTGTATTGTATTCTATTTTTCTTTCAAAATTTATATATTTAGGTCCAAATCCCATATCTTGGTCTAATAGTATTTGTTCATTTAAGTCTTGCATATTAAATTGTTTGCCAGCTCCACTTAAAAATACTATTGGGAATTCTAACCCTTTACTCTTATGAATACTCATTATTCTAATTACATTCTCATTTTCTCCGAATAAGTTTTGCAGAACCCATGTCGTCTGAGCCTTTGCTTATTTTGTCTATGTAATTTATAAAATTATATAATCCTTTAAAGCTTGCCTTTTCATAGTCTTTTGCTTTTTCGAAAAGTAATTTTAGATTAGCTGTTTTTAATTCTCCATTTGGTTTACTACTTACAAAGTTATAATAATTAGTACTTTCATATATATACCAAATAAGCTCATCCAGGCTTAGATACTCTTGTTTCAGTTGCCAATCGTTTAACATATTTAAAAATTTATTTACTTTGTTTTTTAATTCTAGATTTTGAGATTTTTCCTTTGTTGTTTCTAGAGCTTGATAAAACAGTCCATTTCTTTCTTCTAATCTTATTTCAATTAATTCATTATCTGTAAATCCTCCTATTGGTGATCTTAAAACTGTAACTAATGGAATATCATTATTTGGATTGTCTATTATTTTTAGAACTGATAGAATTATTTGTATTTCTTCTGTTTCAAAATAATTAGATCCTGTGTCTGTAAAAGTTGGAAATCCATTTTGAGTTAATTCTTTTTCATATACTTTTGCAGTATCTGATGTAGTTCTTAAAAGTATTACAATATCTTTAAATGTTGCTTTTCTATATCCTTCTTTTTTATCATATACACAATAATTGTCTTCAAATAGTTTTCTTATTCTATTTGCAACAGCTTTTGCTTCCATCTCACTTTTTTCTAATATTTTTTCTTCTGTTTCTTCCTCTTTTTCCTCATCTTCTTTTTTTAAATCTATTATATTTAATTCTGCTTTGCCTGCAACATTTAATTCTTGTGTCGCTTCCTTAAATTCTGCTCCCTTGTTTAAATATTCTTTTTCGTTATATTCTATTCCTCCCAAATCCATGCTCATAATATTATCAAAAACTAAATTTGTTATATCTAACACACTACTTCTACTTCTAAAGTTTTGAAATAGCTGTATTTTAGTGTTTTCTTTGCATTCGTTTGTAGCTTCATCTGGCATTTTATAGCTATTGTATTTTTGCAAAAATAGTTCTGGTCTTGCTTGTCTAAATTTATATATACTTTGCTTTACATCTCCAACCATAAAAATATTTTTTTCATTAGAAATTGTAGTTAATATATATTCTTGAACCAAATTACTATCTTGATATTCATCTATTGCTATTTCTTTAAATTTTTCTTTATAGATTTTTGCAACTTCTGTTGGTATGTAATTATCGTTTTCATCTTTTTTTACTAGAATCTTTAATGCAAAATGTTCTATATCACTAAAATCTATTATGTTCTTTTCTTTTTTGTTCTCTTGATATTTATTAGAGAACTTTAATATTACTTTTTCTAGTATGTTTAATATTTTATACATATCATATATATCTTCAATAGCTTCTTTTGATTGATATATAAATATTGTATCTCTAAAATCTTTAATTGGTTTTTCTACTTTATCGCGTATTTGCTTGCTTTTGTCTTTTAGCTCTGATTGTATTTTTCTAGAAATAGGCCATTTTTCAAATTGTAAATTGCAAATCAAATTATAGATATCATCCCATGAATCTTGTTTTAATAATTTCTCTATTTTTTCTATATCTTCTAGTATTGTTATATAATACTTTTCTAGCTCACTATCATCTTTTAATTCGTTTTTTACTGTTTTTAATGCAGTTACCGCACTTTGAGCTTCTTCTTTAAAGTTTTTTATTAATAATTTTCCCCATTCAGTTTGCGAAAAATCGGTTTTGTTTGTTATATTAAATTTATCTACATTTTCACTAATCCATTCCATTGGAAACGGCATACTTTGAGAATAATTGTATATTTTTAACACTAGTTCTCTTAATTGGTTATCATTTCTATAACCACAATATGTATCTACAAGTTTTATAAAATCTTTGTTTTCTTCTTCATAAAGCTCTTCAAATACCTCTTCTAATGTTTCTTGTTTTAAAAGCTTTATTTCTGCATTATCTCCAATTCTAAAGTTTGGTGATATTCCTATTTCATAAAAATAATTTTTTATAACTTCTAGGCAAAATGAGTGTATTGTGGAAATATTGGCATCATTTAATAAAACAATTTGTTTTTGTAAATTTTTATTTTCTGGTTCTTCTTCTATTTTTTTGTAAATTGCTTCTAGTATTTTTTCTCTCATTTCAGAAGCTGCGGCATTTGTAAATGTTACTATTAAAAGCTGATTTATATCTATTTTTTCTTTAATTATTTTATTTATCATTCTTTCTACTAAAACTGTTGTTTTTCCACTTCCGTGCTGCTGCTGCGACTAAAATATTGCTTCCAATTTTATTTATTGCTTGTAATTGATTTGGTGTCCAATTATGTGCCATTTTTTCCTCCTAAAAATTATTCATATAAATAATATCACAAGCAAAAGAACAAAGCAATCAAAACTGCTTTGTTCTTTCAATTCGTTTCTGTGGTACTATTTATTTATTTTTTCCTCTAGCCAATTTTCTAACTCATCAATTTTTACTCTTACTTGTTCCATTGTATCTCTATCTCTTATTGTTACAGAGTTATCATTTTCTGTTTCGAAGTCTACTGTTATACAATATGGTGTTCCTATTTCGTCTTCTCTTCTATATCTTTTTCCTATACTTCCTGCCTCATCATATTCACACATATATTTTTTAGATAGTTTTTCAAATACTTCTGTTGCTTTTTCACTTAGTTTTTTAGATAGTGGAAGTACTGCTGCTTTGTATGGTGCAATTGATGGATGTAGATGTAACACTGTTCTTACATCACCTTCTCCAACTTCTTCCTCATCATAAGCATCACATAATACTGTTAAGAAAATTCTATCTACACCAACTGCTGGTTCTACACAATATGGTACATATTTTTCGTTTGTTTCTGGGTCTAAATATGTTAAATCTACTTTTGATGCTTCCATGTGTCTTGTTAGGTCATAGTCTGTTCTATCTGCTATTCCCCATAATTCTCCCCATCCAAATGGGAATAAATATTCTATATCTGTTGTTCCTTTACTGTAGAAGCAAAGTTCTTCTTTTGAATGTTCTCTCATTCTTAAGTTTTCTTCTTTAATTCCTATTCCTAGCAACCAATCTTTACAGAATTTTTTCCAGTATTCATACCATTCTAGGTCTGTACCTGGTTTGCAGAAGAATTCTAATTCCATTTGTTCAAATTCTCTTGTTCTAAATATAAAGTTACCTGGTGTTATTTCGTTTCTAAAAGAACGTCCCATTTGGCCTATTCCTAATGGTAATTTTCTTCTTGTTGTTCTTTGTACATTTTTAAAGTTTACAAACATTCCTTGTGCAGTTTCTGGTCTTAAATATACTTCTGATTTTGCATCTTCTGTAACTCCCATAAATGTTTTAAACATTAAATTGAATTTTCTAATCTCTGTAAAGTTTGATTTTCCACAATTTGGACATTCTATTTTATTTTCGTTTATATAATTTACTAATTGTTCATTTGTCCATCCATCTAATCCTGTTATATCTTTTCCGTTTTTGAATCCCCATTCTTCTATTAATTTATCTGCTCTATGTCTTGTTTTACATTCTTTGCAGTCTATAAGTGGATCACTAAATCCTCCTACGTGTCCTGTTGTTACCCATACTTCTGGGTTCATAATTATTGCTGCATCTATTCCAACATTATATTTTGATTCATGTATAAACTTTTTCCACCACATGTCTTTTATATTTTTTTTCATTTCAGAACCTATTGGGCCATAATCCCATGAATTTGCAAGTCCTCCATATATTTCTGACCCTGGATATATAAATCCTCTATTTTTACATAAATTAACTATCTTTTCCATTGATTTATCTGCCATTAGTTTTTCTCCTCTCAAAACTTTTAATATGATTTTTCTTTATTTTACGTTTTTTATTTTATACGTTATTGTGAATTGTGTCAATATTTTTACAGTATATTACAAAAATATTACAGTTTCAAAACGTAAATATTACATTTTCGTCTATTTATGTTACCTACTTGTAACATATTATTTACACTCCTAAATTTCTGTGGAAACTGTGGATAACTTTGTTAATAATTAATTTTTCTAGCTTTTTTAAACAATTATATTCACAAGTTGTGGATTTTTTTACCAACCGCCCTGTGGTTTTACAATTATTTCCATTAATTATGTGTCCAGTAAATCTGTTTGTTTTTTCCTTTGTATTTCTTTTGTAAGTAGCCTTTTACGTTTTTTGCTTTATGGGCAAAAAAATAAAAACCTTTTGGTTTTTATTTAGTAGTCAAAAATATTATTATACATATAATTTCAATAATTAGTATTGCTGGAAAACCAATTACAAATTGCATTTTTTGTGTCTTATGTCTAAAAGTATACATTCCAGCAATTCCACCTATTCCTCCACCTAGTAATACAAGCATAAATAATGTTGATTCTTTTATTCTCCATTTTCCTTTTTGAGCTTTTTTCTTATCTATATACATTGCTAAAAATGCTATTAAATTAATTGCTATTATATACATTATTACATATTTCATTTTAAATTCTCTTTTCCTTATTGTTTTATTTTTATTTTTCTTTTATATTTTATATATTATTTTTATTATGGTGTCAAGTAAGGAAAAAAGAGGAATGTTTCCTCTTTTCTTACTTGCAATATATTGTTGGATCCACATTTACGTTATCCTTTAAAATCTCAAAATGCAAATGTGGTTCATCACATATTTCAAATGATGCAGAATTTCCAACTGTTCCAATACTCTGTCCTTTTTCTATCTCTTCTCCTTCTGATACGAACTCTGTTGTAAGTAAATTAGAATATACTGTTTTAAATCCATTTACATGTTCAACTATTACTGTAAGTCCATATCTAGGATCATTTTTTATTGCAGTTACTTTTCCTTTTTCTGCTGATTTTACTACTGTTGTTCTCTCTGCTTTTATATCTATTCCTAAGTGTGTAATCCACTCATCTAGTGTTTCTGAATATATCAAAGTATCTTTTGCAAAGTTTCTTGTAATTTCTCCTTCTGCTGGTCTTACAAACTCTGGATCTTTTATAACTACTGGTTTTTCAGCAACCTCTTCTGTTTGTTTATTGTTTTCTTCTGTTTGTACACTAGTAGTTTTTTCTATATTTTCTTCTGTATCGTTTTGGTTTTCTTCTATTTTATTTTCCATTGTATTTATTACTTCTTCTATTGTTTTTCCTATTTCTGTACTAGCTTGTTCTATATCTTGTTCACTACTTTCTATATCGTTTGGCACAAGTTCTGCAATTTTTTCTGCTGTTAATGTGCTATATGTTGAATTTTTTAATTTATTATTATATATAACAAATGTTATAACAAAAGTAAGTATTATTAATAATAAAAATCCTCCAACCAAAAATAGTAAATTTCTAGAATAATTTCTCTGTCTTAATTCTCTTCTTCCTCTTCTCATTGTATGCCTCCTTATATTTATCTTTAGTAAGATTATTTCCTTATTTTTGAAATTTATTCATTTAAAGATTTACTATTTCTACACCTGTATAATAATGTTTTATTATTTCTTCATAGTTTTTTCCTTCCTTAGCCATGCTATCTGCTCCTGTTTGGCTCATTCCTACTCCATGCCCATACCCTAAAACATTAAATTTTACATTTTCTCCTTCAACAAGAATTTCAAATTTTGCTGACTTCAAACCAAATATGTTTCTTATTTCGGTACCTGCTAATTCTAAATTTCCTATTTTTATTTTTTTAATTCTTTGCCCTTCTGTATATTCTAGTACTTCTATTTGATTATCACTTGAAAAATCTATTTCAAAGTCACTATGATATTGTTTTATTTTATCTATAAATTCTTCTTTGCTAATAGTTAATTCTGAACTATATTGTGTATAGTTACTTTCTCCACTCGTTTCCACTGCTTGTAAATATGGCTCGTCTTTTCCTCCCCAAACACTACTTGCAATTTCCGTTTTTCCTCCGCTATTTGAATGAAAAAATGCATTAATTGGTTTACCTTCATACATTATAATTTTACCTTTTGTGCTCTCTACTGCACTTACAATTTTTGACCAATTATTTTCTCTTTCTGTTTCATTCCACTTTTCGAATCTCGCTTCTTTTGAAATCCATGCTTGACAGCATTTGGAGTCGTCACAAATGTCTGCGTTTTCGTGTTTGTTTCCATTTGTTATTTTATATATAGTATACGTTCTAGCAACAACAGCTTGTGCTTTTAAGGCCTCTTCTTCAAAATTTGCAGGCATTTCACTTGATACAACTCCATATAAATATTGATCTAAATTTAACTCTTCTATTTCTCCTGTATTTGTATGCAATAACTTTACTATATTATACTTTCCATAGTTGTATTCTTTGTTATAATTCTTTTCTTCATTTACTGGTATTTCTAATTTTGTTTCTTTTGTTTCAAATTTTCTTGTAAATATTGTTGGAATTAAAAAGCAAAATAATACAAAAGAAATAATATAAAATATTATTTTTCTCATTTTTACTACCCACTAACTTACAATTTTTTCTTTCATTTGATTTAATATTCTCTTTTCTAATCTTGAAACTTGTACTTGTGTTATTCCTAGCATTTTTGCTACTTCTGTTTGTGTTTTTCCTTTGTAATATCTAAGTAAAATTATTTTTTTATCTCTTGTTTCAAGATTATTTATCAACTCTTCTACGCAAAGTTTGTTTAGCAAAATATTAGTTTCATCTATTTGATTAGATATTTTTGCTATTTTGCTTTCTCCTGTTTCGTCATCATATACATTTTTATCTATTGACTCAACACTTCTTTGAGATTCCAATGCTACAACTATTTCTTCTTTTTCTACTTTTAATTCTTTAGCTAGTTGTTCTATTGTTATTTCTTCTCCCTCTTTGGCAAGATGTTCTTTTTGTACTTGTCCTATTTTTGCTGACAGTTCTTTTATGCTTCTACTTACCTTAATTGTTCCGTCATCTCTTATAAATCTTTTTATTTCTCCTATTATATAAGGAACAGTATATGTAGATAATTTAAATTCTAGTGAAGTATCAAAACCTTTTATTGCTTTTATAAATCCTATATAAGCAATTTGTTCTAATTCTTCTTTATCATATCCTCTTCCTAAAAACCTTTTTACTATACTCCATATTAATCCAGAATTTGTTTTGATTATTTTTGTCATAGCCTCTTCATCATTATTTTGAGCCTTTATTATTTCTTCTGAATCTATTTCATACATAAATTACTCCTTTGTGCTTCTAACATTTTCTTCATTGTTACTTTTGTTCCTATTCCTAAAATAGACTCTACTTTCATTTCGTCCATAAAACTTTCCATTATTGTAAATCCCATTCCAGATCTTTCTAAATCTGGTTTAGATGTATATAATGGTTCTTTCGCTTTGTCTATATCCTCTATACCCTTTCCTTCATCTGATATTACTATTTCTATAGAATTTGCAAATAACTTGCATTCTATTTTTATTATTCCTTCTTGCTCTTCATACCCATGTATTATGCAATTGGTTACTGCTTCTGAGACTGCTGTTTTTATATCTGCTAATTCTTCTATTGTAGGATCTAATTGTGCTGCGAATGCTGCTACTGCAATTCTTGCAAAAGCCTCATTACTTGACTTGCTTGAAAACTCTAATTTCATTTCATTATCATATACATTTTTCAAATTCATTTCCTCCTATATTTTCATTTTCTTCTATCGGTACTAGTTTAAGAACTCCTGACATTTCTAGTATTTTTTTTACAACTGGTTTAACATTAGTTAATGACATTTTGCCACCGAACATTGTTACTAATTTATATCTTCCTATTATCATTCCTATTCCACTGCTATCCATAAATGTAACATTTTCAAAGTCAAAAATTACTTTTTTGGGTATATGTATCTGTATTTCATAATCTGCCCTTTTTCTTATCTTCTCACTTGTATGCTGATCAATTTCTTCTGTTATTTTTAGAACTAACAACTTGTCTTGTTTTTTGTATTCACTTATCATTTGTATTCCTCCTTTTTCTAATGTATAGGGACAAAGCTTTCTTCGAAGATAGTCTTCGTTTGAGAGCAATGTCCCTACTTGGCATCTGGTAATGTCAACTTTCTATATTCTCTTACACAATATATATACAATTTTTGGAAATTTTTTCCTTCCGTAAATTTTAGGAAGTTTTAGCGAAAAAAGAGAAATCCTTAAAAAGGATTTCTCTTTTTCTTAACATATTATTCTTATTATTTTAATTCAATTTTCGGGTTTTCTGTTACCATATATTCTGCTTTTGGAAATACTCTTTTTTCTGCTGGAACAAAGCCTCTTACTTGTACTGTTGGAAGTATCCAAGTATATGGGCCTATAAATGTTCCTGGTACTGCTGTTGAGTTTGCTCCCATTCTTGAGCTATCTCCTATTATGCTTCCAAAGAAGTCTGTACCTGTATCTATAATTTCTCCATTTAATTTTACTTTTATATTAGCTTGATCAAATCTTCTATTTGCAAGTATTGTTCCGCTTCCTATTCTTGTTGATTTTCCAAGTATAGTGTCTCCAACAAATGCTAAACTTGCTACTTTTGATTTGTTTTGTAATATGCAATGTTTTACTTCTGAAGCATGCCCTACGCAACAATTATCTCCAATTATTGAACCTGGTCTTATTAATGCACCTGATTGTATTTCTACATTTTTTCCTATCAATACTGGTCCCTGTATTGTTACATTTGCATGTATTTTTGTTCCTTCGTCAATAAAATATGGTCCCTCTATTGAGCAAAATTCTCCAACCTCAGCTTTATTAACTTGCATATTTTCATTATCCATAAATCTTTTTATATAATTATTTATGTTGTTTAAAGCTTCCCATGGATATGTGCAATTATCAAATACCTCTTTAAATCTAAAATTCTCTATTTCTTTAAAATAGTAGTTTAATTCTAATTCTTTCATTTTAGCCTCCTTTGTTATTTTGTTGTGGGTACAAATATCTATTTCTTATATATTACTTTATAATAACTATTATTTATATTTATTTAAAATAATTTCTAAGTCTTTTGCAAATTCCTTAAGCATTACTATTTTTATTCCTATTTCTTTGCCTTTTACATAGTCATCTATAACCTGTTTTAGTTTTTTCATATTTCTCATCTCTGGTTCTATTTCTTTTGTATATTTCTCTGCTCTTATTAATAATTTTTCTTTTATTGCCACTATGTCTTCATTGCTAGCACAAGAAAGTCTTTGGAACATTTGATATGAATCATAATATTTAAAAATTGGTACATTCATACATTCTTTGTCAAATCGCTCATAGAACAATTCCATTTTCATTGGTATGCATTTAAATATTTCTTCTGCTTTTTCTATATACATTTTGTCTTTAAGTGTTGTGTTTAGCATGTAGAAATGTGCTAGAACTTCTTCTATTTCTGGAGTTTTTTCTCCTATTATAATTTTTTCTATTTCTTTTTCTGCATTTTCACTGTATTCAGAATTTAAAGCAGCAGCATTCATTCCATTGAAAAATATTGTTTTTAAAGTCTTTATATCATATTTTATTAAACCTTTATTTACAAAATAGGTAAAATATATAAATAATTTCACTGTGTCAAGTAATTTTACATTTCCTTCTTTTACGTCTTCTATTACTTCTTCTATTACACCAGGAAATTGGTCGTCTGAAATTTTCCAGTATTCTTCTGTAAGTAGTCTTTTATAACCTGGAAGCTTTTCTGTATCTATTGTATTTATAATTGTTTCCATATTTTTCTTAAATGTCTTCATGTCAAAAATTCTTGTTCTTACATACATTTCTATAAACTTAAAGAAACGATATTCTGATTTAAAATTATAGTAATAGTTATTATCAAATTCTTTAATGTAAAATTGTCTATTATCCATTAGCACTCTTGATGATACTAATATTGATTTATATTCTTCATTGTCTTTAATATTTACGAATTTATCTTTTGTTATTTTTCCTGCTTTAATTTCAAAAGATATTGCTATTGTAAATATTAGCATTGTTTGTAAAACCCTATAATTTGTATTTGGATAATATTTATTAACCATCTCATATATTTTTTTAAAGTCATTTAATGCATGTTTTAAAATTCTTAAGTTTCTTGTTCCACTTTTATTAAATGTTGATATTATATAATTTGTATTTTCTCTTAAAAACCTTATTAACTCTGGATTATTTTCATAACGCATTAATATTCCATTTATTATATAGCTGAATTCTGGAACATATTCAAAAGTTTCACCTATTAATTTTTCTTTTATTCTTTCATAGTCATTTGCTTTATCAAATACATATTCTATTTTGTCTCGTATTTTTTCTACCATTGGTTTATCTGTTTTAGATAAATCTCCTTCTTTATCTAAAAGATATGTTGCTATAAATGTCTTCATTTCTAAGTTTGTGCTTTTTAATTTTGTTGATAATTCTTTCTCATTACATATTATTATTGTTTTTATATGATCATGTTCAACAAAGTTATTTATATATCCGAAGTATATCTATAACATCTACATTTGCTCTTTCTAAGTCGTCAAAACATAAAACTTTGTCATCTGTTGAAAAGAACTTACTATAATCCACTTTGTCTCCATTTTGAGTAACCCCAAAAAGGTTTGCCATGTCTAGACCTGTTTTTGCATATTCTGGAATAGATTGTTGTCCTGTTGCGTTCATGTATTTTCTCATGTTTTTATCCATTAATTGTGTAGTTTCTATAAATATTTTTTTACTTATTTCTTCTAGGTTTGATATTCCATATAAAGACATATAAATTGTTGTGTACTGCTTTCCGTTTAATTGCAATGAGTCTATTTTGTTTCTTATTTTATTATTCCAAAAATAAGTTTTTCCACTTCCCCATTCACCATTTATCATTATTGCATAATCTGTATAGTCTGCTCTTACATAATCTAATATACTTTCTACTAAATCTTCCATATCTCTCCTTCCTACAAAGTCTGTTCAATTCTTTGTTTTAATCTTTTGCAATTGTTAAAACTCCAACTGTTTTTGCTCCTGCTTCTTTTAGAATTTTGCTACATTCATTTGCTGTACTACCAGTTGTATATATGTCGTCAAATAACAAAACACTTTTTCCTTGTATATTTTGTACATTCAAAACTTTAAAGGCACCTTTTATATTTTGCTTTCTTTTATTCTTATTTAATTTGCTTTGTGCTATAGTATTTTTGTTTTTTACTAGTACATTATTACAAAGCTTTATATCTATATTTTTCGATATTTCTTTTGCTATTAGCTGTGTTTGGTTATATCCTCTTTGTAGTTTTCTTTTTTTATGTATTGGAACCGGAATAATTATATCATATTTTTTTAAAAGTCCACATACTTTTTTATTTTTTAATACTATTTTTGCAAATGTTTTGTATATATATGCTTTGTCTTCAAATTTATATTGCAATATTTTATCTCTAATTATTCCTTCATATTTAAGAATGCTTATTAATTCTTTAAAATACTTATTTTCAGGTTTTATGACTATATCTATTTGATGTTGGATTATTTTCATTTTGCATTTATTGCAAAGCTCATTTTTACATATTTTATTGCAAAATCCACATACATTTGGATATACTAATTCTAACAGATTGATCATGCTTGTCCTCCTTATTTTTAATTTTTTTTGATTAAACTCTTGTAATATTTTTTAATTTATGCTAAACTAGTATTTAGTCAGTTTATTAGGTAAATAATAGGAGGTGCTCATAGTATTATGGCAAAATGTGAAATATGTGATAAATCAATAAATTTTGGAAACAAACTAAGTATTACTCGTTCTCATATAAGCAAAAGAACAACTAGAACTTGGAAACCAAATTTAAGAACTATTAAAACAATAGTTGACGGTCAACCAAAAAAAATTAAAGTATGTGCTAAATGCCTACGTTCAGGTAAAGTACAAAAAGCATAAAAATAGGTTTTTTATATAACCTATTTTTTTTATGCCTTTTTGTATGTACTACTTTACACCAAAAATTAGTTTTACTATTCCTCTCAAAAATTTAGGAACTTTTTTTACAACAATCGTCATCTAAAGCACTCTCCTTTATTTCATAATATAATTTTATTTTTTCTAACAAGAAAGCCATGCTATTCCTACTACCACAATGGTAATACCTATAATAAATAACCAGCCTGTAAAAGGAAGCAATATAACTAATAACACTCCGCAATCCAAAACCGATTAAACATACTGCTAGTGTTTTTTTGAATAATCTTAACATTATTACCTCCTCTATTTACTTTTTGATAATTCTTGTTTATTATTATAATATATTAATTAAATTAGGAAAGGGTGATAAATTTGGAACATAATCTCGCTACAAATAACATAATTAAAATAATAGAAATTTTAAAAAGAACTTACCCAGATGCTAAATGCAGCTTAGATTTTTCCACTCCTTTTGAGCTTGGCATAGCTGTTATGTTATCTGCTCAGTGTACAGATGAGAGAGTAAACAAAACAACTCCAAGCATTTTTAAAAATTACAACACTCCACAGGATTTTATAAATATGCCTTTATCTCAATTAGAAGATTTAATTCATCCTTGTGGTTTTTATAGAACTAAAGCTAAAAATATAAAAGCTTATTCAGAAAAAGTTCTAAAAGAATATAACGGAACTTTACCTCAAAATATAGATAAATTAATGGAATTGCCAGGTATTGGTAGGAAAAGTGCTAATGTAATAATGTTAGAAGCTTTTAATAGTCCTGTTGGAATAGCAGTTGACACTCATGTAAAAAGAATTGCAACAAGATTAGGGCTAACAACTAATACAGACCCTTTGAAAATTGAGCAAGACCTTATTAAAATTATTCAACCAAAGTACTTTAAGGATGTTAACCACATTTTTATATGGCATGGAAGAAATATTTGCCTTGCCCGTAACCCAAAGTGCAAAATCTGTCCACTGGCAAAATATTGTTTTTCTGTTGACAAAGCTTAATAATAAGCTATATATTATTGTTATAATTATTATTTTAGGAGGTTTTTTTATGATAAAAAACAAATTTAAACTGTCTTTTTGTATATTTACAATTTTTTGCATAATATCATCTATATGTTTTGCTACAAATGCAAACTCAGATGTAGTCCCTATTTCTATGGAAGGTGGAGCACCTGTAGATACTTCTACTCCTTCAGATGTTAGATATAATGATTTGTATATTTCGGATAAAGAAACTACTGTAAGTAACACTATTATTGGAAATGTTTATGCAAGTGTTGATACTCTTAATATTACGCCTACTTCTGGAAGTACTTCGGCAAGTAGCGTTATTTCTGGAAATTTGTTTGCAACAGCAGGTACTGTATCTATTAAGTCTGATGTCTCATATTCTGATGGAATTGATAAAGATGGAGCTCAAAAAATATCAAGTATAAATAAGTTTCCTATAATCAGTGGAAATGTGTTTGTTACAGCAAATAAATTCATAGTAGATCCCGGAGTAGAAATTAAAGGTGATTTATTTATTTGTGCAAACGAAGTTATTTTATCGAAAAGCGCCGTAGTCTATGGAAACATTTATGCTGTATGTAATAAAATGGATTTAAATTGTCAAGTTTCTGGAGATTTATATACTAGCTGTAAAGATTTTAATATGAATTATTATGGAATTGTGTATAGAGATTTACACATAAGTTCTGGCAATGCTAATATAGGTGGTTATGCATACAGAAACTTGTTTATAAGCTCAGACAGTATAGTAACTACTTCTAATTTTATATGTGCTAAAGATTTGACTGTTGAGGATGCTAACAAATTCATCTTTTCAGGAAAAGTTCAAGGAAACGCAACTGTAAAATCAAAACAAATAGAATTTAAAAATGAAGAAGATGGAAAAAGTATAGATTGCAAAATTATAGGTGATTTTAATTATACTTCAAAAAATGAAATCGAAGTTTCTAAAGATATAATAGCTGGTAATTCTAATTTCACAAAATATACTTCTAACCCATTAAAAGGTATTGGTAGCTTTTTAATTAATTTACTAGCCACTCTAATATATGTATTAGTTGCATATTGGATTATTAAAAAATTTATGCCAAACTTCTTTAATAAACTTTCTAATGTTAGCACAAAAAATATGTTAATTAATCTAGCAATTGGTTTAGGAATATTAATACTTGTTCCACTTGCTTTTATATTACTACTTATTACTGGTGTTGGCTCATCTTTAGGTGTTGTGTTAGCTATGCTTTATGTTGTAGTATTGCTAATTGCTACTCCTATATTTGCAATATTAATTACTGAGTATATTAAAAAGATGACAAAAACGACCATTAATTCTTTTGCTTTATTAATTATTGTTACAGTAATATTGCAACTGTTATTTAAAATTCCTTTTGTAGGTTTTATACTTTCATTTTTAGCTACACTTACTGCAATTGGAAATACTTGTGTATTAGCATTAAAGAGAAAATAATTTTAAAAATATATTTTATTATACGCACTTATTTTTAAGTGCGTATTCTTTGCACTATTAATAAATAATAGTATTTACTACTAGTATACTTTTTGTTAGCTATATTTCATTTTTTGGTTTTTGTGAATTATTCGTTGGATTTCAACATTTTGATTATTTACTGAATAAAAAATTAAATAGTTCTTATGTTTCATATTTTACCAAAACATTGTTTGGTTGTCAATATTTTTTTGTTTTTTATTTGTAAGGGTCGCTGTCCACAGCGACCCGCAATTAAATTGTTGTGAAATTATATATATGCAATATATTATGGCGGACACAGGGTCCGCCATTACAGTTAATATTTATAATAAATCTTTTACTGATTCACTTATTATTTTGTTTACATCTGCAAGCATTATATTAAATCTTACTTCTATGTCAAAATACTCTTTTATTTTTGGTTCTGTATTTAGTACATTATACATCTCTTGAAGTTTTTTCATTTTTTCTTCATCTTGCTTTTCTCCTTGAAATGACATAACTTGTACTTCGTATCTTGTTTTTTCAAAGTCTTCTATTTTTGCTTTCATCTCTGGAACCGCATCTATCTCTTCTTTTATCTTTTTGTATTCTTTATATTCTTTGCTCTCTTGTATTGCTTTTGCTAAATTGTTAGCCTCATCATAAACGTACATTTATCTTTCCTCCTTGTGCCTCATTTGTCTATTATTACTTTATGCATAAGCTTGGCGCTTCTTATTAAACGAAATTAAATTTGTAATTTCTGTTTCTACTGATTTTATTTTCTTTTCTTTCTTTGCATTTTCTTGTGCTATTTGATGAGCTTGACGTTCTGCCATTGTTTGGCAAATAGCTTTTTGGTATATAAAATGTGTATCTTGTGCTATTTTTGTCCATGAATATTCATTTTTTACTTTTGCTCTTGCTTTTTTTGCTATACTATCACATAATTGTGGATTAAACAATAATGCAAGAATTGAATCTGCAAGTGAATTTGGATTACCTGCATAAGATTTCATTCCATCTACTCCATGTTCTACTATTTCATTTAGTCCCCCAACATCTGAAACTACTGTTGGCACTCCTGCTAGCATTGCTTCTAGTGCTACTATTCCAAATGGTTCGTATGTACTTGGAAATACTGATATATCTGCACATTTATACATTTTTGAAACCTGCTTTGCATTTAAGTAACCTGTAAAATATACTTTTTGCCCTAATCCCATTGCCTCTACTTGTGCTTTTAATTCATCTAGCATTCCACCTTTTCCTGCTATTACAAGTTTTGCATCATGATAGTTTTCTAGTATTTTTGGCATTGCAGAAATTAGATGTTGAACACCTTTTTCATATACTAATCTTCCCATAAATAGTATTATTTTTTCATTATCTGCTGCATATTGTCTTCTAAAATCGTAATCTTTTTCTACTCCACTATATACAGTACTATTTATCCCATTTGCTACTACATTTATTTTTTCATAAGGAAGTCCAAATAGTCTTTGTAAATCGTTTTTCATAAATTTACTATTTACTATCACTTCTGATGATTCATAAGTAAGCATCCATTCTGTATCATTTATATATCTTTGAACTTCATCATGAATTCCACCATTTCTTCCAGCTTCTGTTGCATGTATTGTGCTGACTAATGGTAAATCATAAGAATTCTTTAATGTTTTTGCTGCATAAGCTACTAGCCAGTCGTGAGCATGAATTACATCAAATTTTTCTCCTTTTGCTATTAATTCATTTACCTTAGCTACCATGTTGAAGTTAAGTTGCATTATCCAATCTATAAAATTATTTGGATTTATCATATAGTTATCTACTCTATATACATGAACTCCTTTATCATTTTCATAATATGGTGCATTTCCTTCTCTATATGTAACAACATAAACATCGTGTCCATCTTTTATTAATCTTTTTGATAAATCATTTACTACTCTAGCGATTCCCCCAACTATTCTTGGTGGATATTCCCATGTAAGCATTAGTATTTTCATGGCATTAGCCCCTTTCAATTTTTCATTAGTTTAGTCTATAATATTCTTGTATATTGTATAAGATTTTTCGTCAAATGTAAACACATATTTACAATATTTAAAAAAAAATTTTTATTGTTTTTTCTATTGAATTAATTCTATTTTTGATATATTATTATATATAATAATATTTTATTTTACTAAGGAGGAATTTTAATGCCAAAAGCTACAAAAGAGGCTTCAAAAAAAAGCAATAAAGATTTAATTTCTAAAGAAATTTCTAAAACTCAAAAAAAATCTAATACAAAACAAGTAGCTAAAAAAGATACCACGCCTAAAACAGTTTCTAAAAAAGCAACAAAATCTACTAATGCTACTGTTTCAAAAACTTCCCAAAAAGCTCCTAGTAAAAAAGCATCTACTAAATCAAAGTCTACAAAGGCAGTAGCAAAAAAGAATTTGCCTAAAAAAAATGCAAAAAAATCATCTGCTTCTAAAATTAATTTATTAGAATACTATGACTTGCCTTATAGATATAATCAAACAGTTGTAAAAGTTTTGGCTCAAACTCCAAAAACACTTTTTGTATACTGGGACATTTCAGATGAAGATAGAAAAAACTATGTTAAGCAATACGGCGAAGATTTTTTTAATACAACTAAACCTGTTTTAATAATCCACAATGTTACAATGAATTATACCTTTGAAATTGAAATAAATGATTTTGCAAATTGTTGGTATTTTAATATTAATGATGAGAAATGTGAATATGTTGTAGAGCTTGGAAGAAGACCAAAAGATAATAATATATCTATTCCAAATAATTACTTATATGTAACTGCATCTAACAAAATTGAATCACCTAATGGCCATGTTCTTTTTGAAAAAGCTCAAAAAACTCTTTATTATAGAGATGTAAAAACAAATAAAACATATTCAAAAGATGTTGCCAACTTAGAATTTATTAAGTATTTTGGAAGAATATATAATTTAGCATCTTTATACAAAGAAATTTACAAAGATGAAAATATATTTGATATTAATAACCCTACATCTAGTTTTATGTAAAAAACAAAGGAGAAAATAATGAAAACTGAAAAAGGATATGTAAGCTTCATATTACATGCGCATCTACCTTTTGTACATCATCCAGAAAGCGAAGATTATTTAGAGGAAGAATGGCTTTTTGAAGCTATTTCGGAAACATACATTCCACTATTATTAAACTTTAAAAAGTTAGAGGAAGAGAAAGTTGATTTTAGAATAACAATGTCACTTACCCCTCCTCTTCTTTCTATGCTTGATAGCAAACTATTACAAAACAGATATATAAAATATTTAAAAAAACATATTGAACTTTGTAAAAAAGAAGTTGTAAGAACTGCTTATGATAAAAGATTAAATGAACTATCTCACTATTATTTAGATAGGTATTCAAATGATTTACATGTTTTTAAAGATATTTATAAATGTAATTTGATAGAAGCTTTTAAACATTTTCAAGATATTGGTGTATTAGAAATAATCACATGTGGAGCTACTCATGGTTATTTTCCAATTCTATATGTTAATGAGAAAACAGTTAAAGCTCAAATTGCTGTTGGTGTTCAAACTTATGAAAAATACTTTGGTAAAAAGCCTAGAGGAATTTGGCTTCCAGAATGTGGTTATGTTCCAGAAGCAGATAAATATTTAAAAGAATTCGGTATTGAGTACATAATTACAGAATCACATGGTATTTTATTTGCCGACCCTACTCCTATTTATGGAACATTCGCTCCTATTGTATCTCCAGAAGGTATAGTTGCATTTGGTCGTGATATAGAAAGTTCTAAACAAGTATGGAGCTCTATTTGTGGTTACCCTGGCGATTTTAATTATAGAGAATTTTATAGAGATATTGGTTATGATGCTGATTATGATTACATCAAGCCATATATCGCAAAAAATGGTGTTCGTGTAAACACTGGTATTAAATATCATAGAATTACTGGTAAAACAGAATTTAAAGATTACTATAATGTACAATGGGCAAAAGATTCAGCAGAAAAGCAAGCAGGTCATTTTTTAGATTCACGAGTTAACCAAATAAATGACTTGTCAAAATTTATGGATGTTCCCCCTATTGTTGTATGCCCTTATGATGCAGAACTTTATGGTCATTGGTGGTACGAAGGTCCTTATTGGCTATATGTTTTATTTAAGAAAATTTATTACGATGATTGTAATTTTAAATTAATTACTCCTGGTGAATATATAGATAAATATCCAAGAATGCAAATTGCTTCACCTTGTAGGTCTAGTTGGGGGGCAAATGGATATAGTGAAGTTTGGCTTAACCCTACCAATGATTATGCTCACAAACATTTACACGTAGCTGGCGACAGAATGTGTGAACTAGCTAGACTTTATCCTAATGCAAAAGGCTTAAAGAAAAAAGCGCTTAACCAATGTGCACGTGAATTACTTTTAGCTCAAAGTAGCGATTGGTTATTTATTATTACAAACGGAACAATGGTTGATTATGCAAAGAAAAGAATAAAAGATCATATTGGAAGATTTACAAAACTATATGAACAAATTAAAGCAGACAAAATTGATGAAGAATTCTTAAAATCAATAATGAAATTAGATAAAATCTTTCCAGATATTGATTACATGATTTATTATTAATAAACAAGTTTCAAATTCTCCTTTTCTTACATAATATATGTATATCTAATTAGTTTTTAGTAGATAATAACATATATTAGAAAGGAGAATTTTTGTGCTTAAATCTTTATGTATCAAAACTAACAATAATAGAGTTATTAATTATCTACTAGATAAATTTAGTAATGCAAAGCTTAACGATTTATATATCTCTACTTCTAAATTTAAATTGTATAACAATTTTATCATACACTATAAAGGTAAAGAATTAGATACCTTTTACAATGTTACATCTAATATTTTATCCTCACTAGTCATAAATTTATATGAAGAGACTCTTTTAAAACGTATAATCTCTAACAATTATTTCTATTTTACAGATATAGAACAAAGAAAAATTTTAGATATCTGCAAAGATTATTTGTATTGCGGAGATTTAAGTGAAGTTTCTCTTAGGAAAGATAGTTTAAAAATCTCATTTATAGAATATTTTGCAAATAATAAGTCTGTTATATTAGATGGTTTTATTAGTTTTAGGATTAATGATTACATTAAAATCGTAGATTATCTTGTAGACCTAGCAGTAAACAAATTTGTAATTGATAGAGAATATAACGAATTTGTTGACTTACTAAAATGTTATATAAACTCTAAAGAAAGCAAAACCTCTATAGTTCATTTAATATATCAAAATCAAGAAACAATTCTCCTTGATGAGTTTAAAAACATTATAAGTATCGATGATAATGCTTTAAATAGTAAATATTTATCTGATATAACATTTTCTTCTAATGATTATGCTTTAAATACTTTACTTACTTTATTGCCTGAAAAAATTTATATACATGTAATAGATAATGTTCAGGACGAATTCATTAATACTATAAAACTAATCTTTGATAATAGAGTTTATATTTGTAATGATTGCAATCTGTGCAAAATTTGCAGATTAGAAAAAATTCATAATTAGATAAATTGTAATTTGCAATATTATATTTAATGTGATATAAATTAAAACAAAAACGCACGAGGTATTTTAATGAGTTCTTTTGTTTTAAAAATAATTGCAGTAATTACAATGTTTATAGATCACTTAGGTTATACCCTATTTGGAAAATTCTCATATCTAAATTATATTGGTCGCATTTCCTTCCCTATATTTGCTTTTCAAATATCAGAAGGTTATATTCATACAAAAAGTCTTAAAAAATATTTTTTAAGATTATTTTTGTTTGCCCTAATCTCTCAAATTCCTTTTATGCTATTTCACTCAATTATTTCTGATACCTTTTGCTTAAATATATTCTTTACTTTACTACTTGGTCTTTTAAGTATATACATATATGATAAATGTAAGTATAAATTTATAGGAATTCTCTCATGTATCTTACTTGCCCTTATTGCACAATTTTCTAATTGCGACTATGGAGCCTATGGAGTTGCAATTATATTGATTTTTTATATTTTTAAAAATAATGTTGTTAATTTCACAATTTTCTTTATGCTTGCCACATTAATAAGATACTCTGTTCCTTGTATTAAATATGGCATTTTTCCAAAAGAATATTTGTACTTGTTTATCTGTACAATAATTCCTAGTTTATTCTTTGCTACATACAATGGCAAAAAAGGCAAAGATACAAAGTATTTGCTATATTTATTTTATCCTATTCACTTAATTTTGTTATATGGGTTTCATTTAATTTTGAAATAAACTATAGTGCAAAGTTTATTCCTCTTGCGACTACATCTTTCATATTTTCAATTAGCTCATCAATTTCTTTTGGAGTAACTATTAAATTAAAATCTTTTGGGATAAGGGCATCTTTTATTATTCCATATTTATCTTCATCTTTTAATTTGTTCAAATAATCATTTGATTCTCCTTCATTTTGTAGTTTTTCTATAAACACATCTATACTATCTGCTGCAATTGTTGCTGCTTCAACTACCATTGGTACTCCTATTGCAATTACAGGAATTCCGAGCGTAACTTGACTTATTTCATTTCTTGCATTTCCTACTCCTGCCCCAGGAACAATTCCTGTATCTGATAATTGTACTGTACTACTTATTCTTTCAATACTTTTTGATGCTAAACTGTCTATTACAATTATAAGTTTTGGCTTTATATTATCTACTATTCCCTTTATTACCTCCATTGTTTCTATTCCTGTTGTACCGTAGGACTCCCGGTGCTATTGCACTAACAGGTCTTGTGCCTTCTTCCAAATATTGTGGAGCATATTTTAATAAATGCCTTGTAATATCAATTTCATTTACTACTTTTGGTCCTAAAGAGTCTGGTGTTACATACACATTTCCAAGTCCAACTACCAAAATGTCTCCTTCTTTATCCGCATGTTTATTAATTAGTTCTTTTAATTCTTTTGTAACAATTTCAGAAGCCTTTTGTATTTCTGCATCTTCTGCAATTTTTAAATTTTTTATATCAATAGTAATATATGTTCCCATTGGTTTTCCAATTGCTTGGGCTCCTTGATTATCTATGATTTTTACCCTATTTGTTTTTATATTTTGGTCTTCTTCAATTGTTTCTGTTTCTATTCCTGGAATTTCTTCTAAATTATTAGCTTTTCTAAAAATATCTCTTCTTTCATCAGCCAAATCAGTATTAAAATTAAACATAAAAAAACCACCTCTTTTACTATTCTTAGTAAAAAAAGTGATTTTATACGCGTTACAAATTGTAATTTAAAATTAGCAAAAGACCAATATTATAGAATTCTACAAATATTGGTCTTTTAAGGAGTTTAAGAAACCTTTTTATGGTGACGAACAGCTCGCCATTTGCCATTAGGAAGTTGCTCAACCCATGCACTTATTTCTTCCCAGCCACTTTCAGCAGGATGTGCCTTTCGAATTTCATTCAAAACCATAAAAGCTTCTTCTCTACTCTCCTTTTCAAAAGGGGATACAAATGTCTCTTCAAAGATTGCCATACTAATTCTCCTTCGTACATAATTAATTCAATTTTGAATTATATTTATTATAGCATACTTTACATAATATATCAAATTTCTGTCTGCATCCTACTTTTATTATACATATATGTTACTTTACATAGTTTTTTTCTATTTCTTCTACAAGTTCAAATCTATACTTTTGCCCAGTTATATTATCTTTTCTTTTTTTATCTATTTCTTCTAAAAACATACTTTCTTTTCTTACCCAAATTTGAGAATCATCTCTATGATATAATGCTTTGTATACTACAATTCTTTCTTGTGTTTCTGAATCCAATGCAATGTTCTCTACAAAGTAGTAGTTACCCTTGAAATGCCTATAGACTTTACCTATTTGTACTTGATTCATCTTTACATCCTCCTTATATTTCTATTCTGTTTTTAAACTTATTTTCTATTTGCTTTTTTAGCTCTAAATTTTTTTCTTTTGTTAAATTTGGATCATCCTCCATAATTCCTATTGCAACATTTTGTACCTTTTTTAATATTTCTATATCTTCAAATAAGTTTGCTATTTTAAATTCTGGTAATCCATGTTGTTTTGTTCCAAAAAATTCACCAGAGCCTCTTAATTCTAAGTCTTTTTCAGAAATAACAAATCCATTGTTTGTTTGGCACATTATTTTCATTCTCTCTTTTGTATTTTTTCCGTTTGCCCTCATATTTTAAAATGCAATATGATTTATATTCTCCACGTCCTACTCTTCCACGTAACTGATGAAGTGTTGCTAGGCCAAATCTTTCTGCATTTTCTATTACCATTATATTGCTATTAGGAACATCTACACCAACTTCTATTACTGTTGTAGAAATTAGAATATCTATTTTCCCATCTTTAAATTCTTGCATAATTTGATCTTTTTCTTTAGGTTTTAATTTTCCATGAATGTATTCAACTCTATAATTAGAAAACACTTTTTTATATTTTTTATATACATCTAAAACTGCCTTTGCATCTATTTCTTCTGATTCTTCGACTAATGGACATACAATGTAACATTGTCTTCCTTCATCTAATTGTTTTTTTATAAAGACATTTACTCTATCTTCCATTCCTTTAGTTACTGCAAAAGTATCTATTTTTTTCCTATTTGGAGGAAGTTCATCTATTATAGAAATATCTAGGTCTCCATATAGTATTAATGCCAATGTTCTTGGAATTGGAGTAGCTGTCATAACCAATACATCTGGATTTTTCCCTTTGCTGCTTAGCACACTTCTTTGGCGTACTCCAAACCTATGCTGTTCATCTGTTACAACAAGTCCTAAATTTTTAAATACAACATTTTCTTCTAGTAAACTATGTGTACCAATTAATACATCAATTTCACCATTTGATAATCTTTTTAAAATATCTTCTTTTTGTTTTTTAGGAATGCCACTTACTAGTAATTCACATTTAATATTAAAATGTGAAAGAAGTCCTTCAAAATTTTTTAAATGTTGTTTACTTAAAATTGCAGTAGGTGCCATTACAGCTACTTGATAACCAGATTTAACAGCTTTGTATGCAGCAATTATAGATACTGCAGTTTTTCCGTGACCCAACATCTCCTTGTAGCAATCTATTCATAGGTTTTGGACTTTCCATATCTTTATTTATTTCTTCTAGTACTTTTGTCTGTGCATTTGTAAGTTTAAAAGGAAGTTCCTTTATTGCATCTTGCATTTTAATATTTTCTTCAAACTCTATTCCCTTTGAATCTACTGTATATTTTGTCTTTAAATTTAAAAGTGCAAGTTGCATAATAAGTAGTTCTTCAAACACCAGTCTTTTTCTAGCCTTATTATATTCTCCAAAATCTTTTGGAAAATGTATATCATTTATAGCCTTATTTATATCATCTAAATTATATTCCTCTATTAAATATTGAGGTAAAGTTTCATCCAAACCGTTATTTACTTCTCTCAAACCATTTTCTATTATTTGCCTTATAACATTTTGAGATAAATTATATGTAAGAGGATACAATGGAATTATTTTTCCTGTATTTTTGTTTTTATTTTCTTCTTCGAACACAGGCGAATTCATTTCTACAAATCCAATTCTTTTCTGTACTTTTCCAAAAAAGTTATATGTTTCTCCGAAGTTTAAATTTGTTTTTTAAATATCTTTGGTTAAACCAGGTAATTTGGCAAAGTCCGGTTTCATCTCTTACTGTAAGTTTATAGATTACCATATTTTTTCTTATTCTTTTTTCCATAAGATTAGAAACGCATATTGCTTTTATTAATGCCTCTTCCCCATCTTCTAACTCTGCGATATTCTTTTCTTTTCCTCTATCTTCGTAGTCTCTTGGAAAATATGTAATTAAATCATATAAATTAAATATGCCTATACTGTTTAAAAGTTCTGCTCTTGCAGGCCCTACGCCTTTTATGTATTTAACATCTTTATTTAAATCTAACATTAAAAACTCCTTTTTAATTTGTTTTAATTAAACATGAAAATTGTAATTTGTAAAATGGATGTGAGAGATGTACTTTCAATTTAACTGTAAATATTTGACATGTTAAAAATAATGTTTTATAATATAGGAAAATAAGGATCCACAAATATGTGGTTGCCGTTGATAAAAAAAGCACATTTTACCCTGGCAAGAGCAGAAATGTGCTTTTATTTTTATTGTTGTTTGCTCAAAACTATAGTCAAGACTACAATTAAGGCAAATGCTATAATAGCTGTTATAACTAATGCAATTAAAAGTATGTATATAATTGCTGTTAAATAATTTTCTATCATTAGCACCACCTCCAATCTCTGTTGGTGGCAACTACACATATCTGCTTCTCCTTACTTTCTGTCAAAAATATACTTTAATTTAGTGTATATGTCAATATTTCCCAGAACATTTTTTCGCCTATTTTTTCAATTTATATTTTAATCCTGTATTTCTCTTTTTTATGTCTGTATTTTGTATCATAAATTCTATTATATTTTTATTGCTAATTACTATTAAAAGTTTTTTTGCTCTTGTTATTCCTGTATATAACAAGTTTCTTGTAAGTAGCATTGGTGCTGATTGTGGTACACACATTATTACTACATCAAATTCACTTCCGTTGAGATTTATGTATTGTTATACTATAGCTATGTTCTAGCTCATCTAAATTTGTAAAATCATACCACGCAACTTTTTCATCATCAAAGCAGACTTCTATTTGTTTGTTTACTTCATCAATTTCTGTAATTATGCCTAACTCTCCATTAAATATGCCACTACCAGCTTCTAATGTACTATTTGTTTTTTTCTCCCAATAAATATCATAATTATTCTTAACTTGCATTACTCTATCGCCAATTCTAAAAACTCTATCTCCATTTTGTTTTTCTATAGTAGATTTTGGATTTAATGCATTTTGCAATTGTTTATTTAATTCTTTTGTTCCAAGCATTCCTTTTTTGGTTGGCGTTAAAACTTGTATGTTTTTAAAAAAGTCATAGTCGCCATACTTCTTTAGTCTACCTGTACAAAGTGATATCACATCTTGAAGCATTTTTTCTTGTGACATTTCATTTATATAAAAGAAATCTTCTAATTTGTCTTTTTCTTCCACTCCAATAAATGTCTCTCCACTATTTACTCTATGTGCATTTGTTATTATCTTGCTCTTTGCAGCTTGTCTAAAAATTTTATTTAGCTCTATTGTTGTAATTGCATTTGATTCTATTATATCTTGTAAAACATTTCCAGGTCCTACTGATGGTAATTGGTCAATATCTCCAACTAAAACTAATTTTGTTCCTAAATATATTGCTTTTAATATGTGATTCATTAAAAACATATCCACCATAGACATTTCATCTATTATTACTACATCAGCATCTATTGGCGTTATTGGATAATCTAAACTTATAAAGTTTTCATCGTCTAATTTTCTAATTTCTAATAATCTATGTATTGTTGTTGCTTCTTTGCCTGTTTGTTCTTGCATTCTTTTTGCTGCTCTTCCTGTTGGAGCACATAAAACAACCTTCATTTTCCTTGCTTCATATAATTTTATTATAGATTTAATAATTGTTGTTTTACCAGTACCAGGCCCACCAGTAATCACACATACATTGTTTTCATTTACTGCTTTTATTGCTTCTTTCTGTTCTTCTGATAAAATAATTTCTTCATCTTTTTCAGTTTTTTCTAGTTCTGTTTTAAAATTCTTTATATGCTTAATATTTTTTGCATTATCAAGTCCAATTAATTTTTCGGCTATATTCTGTTCTGCTGTATAGAAAGTATCTAAATATACCCATTCTTTGTCCTCATATTCTTCTAAAAATATCTCTTGTTTTGCTTTTAAGTTTATTATTTCATCTTCTGTTATTTCTGGTTCTATTCCTAATAAATTAGATACATAATTAATCAAATTGTCATATAGCACAGCACTATTTCCATTGTTTCCAGCTAAAATTAGGCTATATTTTATAGCACTTGATATTCTGCTACTACTCTGCTTGTCTATTCCTAAATCCATTGCCATTTTATCTATTTTTTTAAAATCCACTCCATAAGTTATCTCTAATAGTATGTATGGATTTTTTTCTATCTTTGGAATTGCATCTTGTCCTAGCTTTTCATAAACCTTTTTACAGTTTTGTCCTGTTATTCCAAATCTCTCTAAAAAGCCTACAATTTGCCATAAATCCCATTTTTCATTAAACTCATCTGATATTTCTTGAGCTTTATTTAAGCTTATTCCCCTTATGTGTGCCAATCTTTCTGGTTCAAACTTCAAAACAGGTATTGTTTCTTCTCCAAATTTATCTACTATTCTTTTTGCTGTTGCAGGTCCAACTCCTTTTATAATCCCGCCAGATAAGTACTTCTCTAATGCTTCCAACGTCTCTGGCATAATTTTTTCAAATGTCTGGATCTTAAATTGTCTTCCATAATCCGGGTGATTTATAAAATTTCCAACTAATTTAAGGCTATCTCCTTTATTTATAAAAGGTAGGTAGCCTACAATTACAGTTAATTCTTCCTCTGTTTCAAATTCAGCTATTGTATAACTGTTTATTTCATTTTGATATATGATTTCTGATATTTGTCCTTTAATTTCCAAGTCTACTGCTCCTTGTTTTAACAAACTTCTTATTATTTTATATCACAAATCTTTATCTATGTAAATTATTTTTCGTTTACATTGTCAATTAAATCTTTACAAGTTTTCCAATCTAGTAAATTAATAAATTTATAGTCTTCTTGCAATTTTTCTAATATTTCTTTCGTATTATCTGTAGAACCTAAATCAGATATTATTATATCATTTATATTTTCTTCTTTTCCATATAGTACTCTAAAAAGAATAGAACGCATAAATCCTTCTATTTGTTCCTCCTGATTTTTTACCGCTATTATAAAATAAATTCCTTCTGTTTTTATTTTACTGTATACACACGCATAATATATTGTTTTTACAATTTCTATAAATCCGTACAGTGCCAACACCCAAACAATACCATTTAAAATAAAATCAAGCATATAACACCCTCTCCTTAGGTATTATATGCTTTTTGTTTTGCTTTGGTTACGATGCTTTTTCTAAAATATATTTTTTAAACTTGTTTTTTCTTTTATGTAACTTATCATTTTATTCATCCTCTCACAAACATTTTTGCTATATTTTATGAGAAGTTTACAAAAATTATTACGAATTTTGCATAAAAAAGAAGGAGGAACTCTGAAATTTCAAAGTTTTCTCCCTCTATCTGTGTTTGGAAACAAATTAGGATAGTTTTACAGTGGTCAGTGCTACTTAATATAAAGCGTGGCACGAAAACCAGTGTTGAAACAGTAGTTAACAGGATAGCCGAAATTGCGATAGGCGACAGGGCAATCGCCCCCATTAACGTCGAAATTGCCACCGCGGATAACATGAAGCGAACTTTCGTTCTGTTCTTGTGTCCATTCATCTACATTACCTGCAAAGTCGTAGATGTTATTAGCACACCATTCTTCTCTGCTTCCTGTTTCAACTACTTTCTTCGGAGAATTCTCTGTATTCCAATGGTTGCCCCATTCAGTAGAGTCCCCTGCAATTTCAGCAAGAGTTTTAACTTCCGTTTTGATAAACCATTCCAATACCGAATCATATTCTGCACCAAAAGTCAGATGACTTTTAACTGCTTCATTGTCTTCGATAGTGGATGCAATCTTCTTGGCATCATAAAAATCGATGTTTTTCCACGGCATAACTCCTTTTACCGACTGCGGTTTTCCTGCTAAACTCTTGGAAATGTTATAACGAGAAATATAAAATCCCCCATATTTTTTGACACTTTCAAATTGTTTAAGCAGTTTACCATTTAAAGCTTCATTGAATTCATCATCCGAAAATTCATTGTTCATGTAATTTCGTCTGCCGAATTTCTCCGAAAAATGTTCTCCATCAAGTGTTCCATTAGAGTCGAGACTTCCAACAGGAATCCATACAAACTGGCTTCCATCAGAACATCTTTCAATTACAAATCCATTGTTCCATTCTCCACAAACATGCTTATATCCTTCTGGAATTGGAGGATTTACATAGTTTGTAGAGTAGACATTGGCTGTAGCAATGTTCAGAGCTCTGATAATTAACTTTCCTCTTGTTCCATTTGAGACTTCAAAGGTTATACCCTTTTCTGCCTCAAGCACAAATTTTTCATACCGTTTCATAATTTATACCTCCTTAAGTATAGTTTTATAACGGTTTCAACGTGTCTATTGACATTATGTTAATGATACTACATTTTCTTGCATTTTGCAAATTTAACAATTCTTTCATTTCTAAAATATATTTTTTAAACTTGTTTTTTCTTTTTCTTTTATGTGATTTAGCAAAAATATTGATGTATCTAATTCTGCCATAACATCTTTTATTTCTCCAGCTTTTATTTCTGCTTTCATTTTTGTTAATGATGTTTCTATTAAATCTATTTCATCATGTAAAATTATTATTGACCATTTTGCATTTATTTGTTCCCATTTTTCATACATATTTTCTGATTTTTTTGCTAATTTTTCACTATCTAAATTGTTATTTTCTAAATCATTTTTTATATCTTCTAAATCATTTACAAGTAAATCGCTTGTTTTGTTTAGATACCTTTGAGTAATTATCGAGCCTGTAAATATTATAATTAAAATACTTATAATAATTATTATTTCTTTCATCTTTTTCCCTCTTTTGCTTGGCAAAATATTTGTCCTTTTCCATCAAATGTTACAATTAATGCTTGCTCTGGTTTTATCTTAAATTTTTCTACTTGTTTTTTTAGCCAATTATAATCTCTTCCTATTGCTTTTAAATTTTCATGCATTACTTTGCCATCTACTACTAAATCATAAGGTATTCCTTCATATTCTGGCAATATTCCAAAATCTTCTGGTATAGTATTTCTTTTTTCCGGTTTTTGTATTACTGTAACTTGACCACTTGTTTCCAATATTGCATATTCTACATCTCCTATATTAAAAATGTTGTTTTGCCTTAATCTTTCTTGTAATTCATTAACAGTAAATTTTTCTTTTTTCATTACTTTTTCATCTATTTTGCCTCTATATACTAATATTGATGGTTTTCCACAGATTATCTTTCTTCCATTTATACTTTTTAGATTTATAATTGATATTACTAATTGCACTAGTAGTAAAGCAAGAATTGGAATTATTCCATTTGTTATTGGTATTCCTGTATCTGCCATTGGTACTGATGCTAAGTCTGCTATCATTATTGCTATTACTAGTTCAAATGGCTGCATTTGTCCTAATTCTCTTTTTCCCATTAGTCTCATTACTATTAAGACTAATATGTAAATTATTAATACTCTTACAAAAATATTTATCATTTGGATTCCTTTCAAATTACACTTTATTTAATTATTTTTGTTAAAAATATTTTTAACAATTTTTGCAAAAAATATTCTTATATTCGTTTTTTTGTATATTAATTTTTTTTATGCAAATAATATTAAATGAACTCTTGGAAACCAAACAAGATTAAATATATATATTTAAGTTAGGAGGTTTTTTAAATGGCAGGAAATGACAATAATGTGAATGCACAAACTTCAAATGGTACAAGTACAGCTTGGCAAATTGTTGGACGTTTAATTGCTGCTGCTATTATTCTTGCAATTACAGCATTTTTTACACCTGGATTCCAAATTAATAATATTTGGTCTTTAGCAATTGCAGCTGTCGTTCTTACTGTATTAGATTATCTAATTGTTAAATTTACTGGTCTTCATGCTAGTCCATTTGGAAAAGGTTTTGTAGGTTTTGTTCTATCTGTTGTTATACTTTACGTAACTCAATATTTTGTTGCAGGTTATTCTATTTCTTGGGTTGCGGCAATAATTGGTGCATTAATTTATGGTGTTATCGATTACTTTATACCTGGCGAACAAAACATGTAAGCAAATGTATAATAACAAAAAAGCTATACTTTCATTTTATTTAAAAGTATAGCTTTTTTATTTAATTATTGTTTTTAGTTTTGTTCTTGTTCATTATTTTGAACATTTATTGATATTGTATTTACATAATCAACATAGCTAGATAATGAAGCTTCTTTACCATCAAATTCTACATAGTACTCTTCTTTTCCTGTATTATCAGTCTTAGAATAAATTCTAGTTACTTCATTGACAATTGGAGTTATTTCTCTCCCTGTTTCTAAGTTTATAATTCCATATTTATTATCCTTGCAAACTACTATTCCGTCTTTATTTTCATATACGTCTTTTATAATTAGTACTCCATTATATTCTTTTGTTTTATCGCCTACACAGCCAAGTTTATCATATTCAGTATTTGCAATTATTTTTCCTTTTTCGTCTATTACTCCATATTTATTATTTAACTTTACTTCATATAATAATGGTTCATAGCTTATTATCCTTACAGAGTCATATTTTACTTCAACAATAACCTCTTGTCCATCTTTTGAAATCACTCCATATTTTCCGTTACTTGCTGCAACTATAAAGTTTCCTGTATATTCATTATATGTAATTTCTTTGTATTTTGGTGTTATGATTTGTTGCATATTAGTATTTATTACTCCATATTTAATATCGCTTTCTTTCTCTTCTGATTTTGCAACAATTAATATATTATATATTATAGCTTTTTGATTTTCAAAGCTCTTATTTATTGATTTATATGTTCCTAATTCTATTAATTTCTTTTCATATTTTTCTGCTAAATAATCTGTTGTACAAATTTCGGTTCGATCATTCTCTTCAGAGTATGTTAATAATGCATCACATGTTGTGTTAAAATCTTCTAATGCAATATATAATTTTTCATTACTTTGAATTATAGGATTTTTTATATTATAGTATGCAAATCCTACATCTGTATTTGGTGTTGTTTTGTATATTTTATTACTTTCTAATTCAAAACCTACAATTTGATTATTATTCTCTAAATATCCTTTCGTCCTGCTTTCTTCATACTGTAGATATTCTCCATTTTGATATTCATATCCTATTAAAGGAGCTACGTCTTTTAAAGATACATATTTTTTTCCAGAAGCTTGATCATTTATAATTAATCCAGAAATAACATCCTTATTTTCTCCATTTACAGATAGAGTTGCTTTTTTCGGTTGGTTAGTCTTTACTAAATATATTAAAGCAATTACCACAACAAGTAGTACTATTGATACTATTAGTAAATTTAATACCACTTTTTTCCCTTTTGATTTAGGTTTCTGGTCATTATTATATTCTTGTCCTAATAAATCCATTTAAAATTCCTCCTACTCTTTTGTATAACCATATTTTTTATAAAATTCATTTTTGAAATTTAATAAATTATCATTCTCTATTTCTATTCTAACTCTTTCCATAAGTTTAGTCAAGAATCTTAAATTATGAATAGATAATAATCTTACTCCTAAAATCTCATTTGCTTTTATTAAATGTCTTATATATGCTCTACTATAGTTTTTGCAAGTATAGCAATCACATTCTTTATCTACTGGGCTCCAGTCTCTTTCATATATTGCATTTCTTACTACTACTTTTCCATTCCATGTCATTGCTGTTCCGTTTCTTGCAATTCTTGTTGGAAGTACGCAGTCACACATATCAATTCCTGCTAAGGCTGCTTCTATTAAATAATCTGGTGTACCAACTCCCATTAGATACCTTGGTTTATCTTTTGGCATAAGTGGAGTTGTATATTTTAGTATTTTTAAGAATTCTTCTTTTGGTTCTCCTACACTTATTCCTCCTATTGCATATCCTGGAAAATCAAGTGCAATTAAGTCTTCAGCTGATTTCTTCCTTAAATCTTCATAAAATCCACCTTGGATTATCCCAAATAGTCCTTGTTTTTCTGTGTTTTTATGTGCTTCTTTACAACGCACAGCCCATCTTGTAGTTCTTTCCATAGAATTTTTTGTATACTCGTATGTAGATGGATATGGACAGCATTCATCAAATGACATTATTATGTCTGCTCCTAAGGCTTCTTCTATTTCCATTACCTTTTCTGGTGAAAAGAAATGCTTACTTCCATCTAAATGAGATTTAAATTCTACTCCTTCTTCTGATATTGTCCTTAAATCACTTAAACTAAAAACCTGAAATCCACCGCAATCTGTTAAAATTGGTCTATCCCATTTCATAAAATTATGTAATCCGACCTGCTTCTTTTACAATATCATGTCCTGGTCTTAAGTATAAGTGATATGTATTTGATAATATTATTTGTGCTTTTACTTCTTCTTTTAGTTCTTCTGGTGTCATAGATTTTACAGTTGCCTGTGTTCCAACTGGCATAAATATTGGTGTTTCTATATCTCCATGTGGAGTATGTACTATTCCTCTTCTTGCACCAGAATTTTTATCTTCATGTAATAATTCATATACTATTGCTGGTTTCATTTTTATCTCCTTTTTATATTATTAGCATTGCATCACCGAAAGAAAAGAATCTATACCTTTCTTTTACTGCTTCATTGTATGCTTGCAAAATAAATTCTTTATCTGCTAATGCAGAAACAAGCATTAACAATGTAGATTGTGGTAAGTGGAAATTAGTAATTAATCCATCTATACATTTAAACTTATATCCCGGATAAATAAATATTTCTGTGTCATCTTCTATTTTTCTTACTTTACCTGTTTTTTCATCTGCTACTGATTCTAAAACTCTGCAAGAAGTTGTCCCAACCGCAATTACTCTTCTTCCCTCTTCTTTTGCTTTATTTATTTTATCTACATCTTCTTGTTTTATATAAAAATGCTCTGAATGCATTTTATGTGCTTCTACTGTATCTTCTTTTACTGGTCTAAATGTTCCTATTCCTACATGTAGAGTTACATTTGCAATAATAACTCCTTTTTGTTCTAGTTTTTCTAAAAGTTCATCTGTAAAGTGAAGTCCTGCTGTTGGTGCTGCTGCTGAGCCATTATATTTTGCATATACTGTTTGATATCTATCTCTTTCTTTTAACTCTTCATGTATATATGGTGGTAATGGCATTAAACCAATTTTGTCTAATATTTCATTAAAAATTCCATCATATTCAAACTTTACTTTTCTAGTTCCACCTGGCATAATATCTAATACTTCTGCTTTTAGAATTCCATCTCCAAATATAACTTTTGTGCCCACATGAAGCTTATTTCCAGGTCTTACTATGCTTTCCCAAATATCTCCTTCTATATTATTTAACAACAAGAATTCAACATTAGCTCCTGTTTCTTTTTTTCCATAAATTCTAGCTGGTATTACTTTTGTATTGTTTCTTACTAATACGTCTCCTGGCTTTAAATAGTCTATAATATCTTTAAATATTTTGTGTTCAATTGTTCTTTTACTTCTATCTAATACCATAAGCCTTGATTCGTCTCTTTTTTTTATTGGTGTTTGAGCTATCAATTCTTCTGGCAATTCATAATTAAAATCTGATACTTGCATTGCTGTTCCCTTCTTTTAATATTTATAATTAGTTCTGCTCTATAACTTGCTTTTTTGAAAACATATTAAATATACTTCCAAATAAGCTTTTTATTTCTTCTATAATATTTTGTGGTTCTTTTGCAAATTCAATATCAATAGGATATTTAAAATTGCTTTCATGTGATGGTTTTAAATTATATACAATTGGATTTAACCCTACTTTTTTACCATTAATACTACATGTCATATAATCCTTATACCACTGTTTTAATCCCACTAACTTTTGTTCTTTATATCCATATTTCTCATTATCATGCAATTGTGGTATGTCATATCCATATTCTGTAAGTATTCTTTCTAGAGAATGTAAAAATTCATGTATGAATACTTCTTCTGGGAATGTGTTTGCTCTTGTATCGAATGTATATATATAACTATTTTGATCATTTGGTAACCTTATATTCGAATAACCTATACCATGTAAATCCATTCCTCCGAAGCCCTATCCAATCATAAATTGGTATTTCTATATTTTTATCTAAATCGCCCAATCTTACTGCTACAAATATATAATCATATTCTTTTTTATTTAAGTATGGAGTTATTATATCTTCTACATCTGCTGAATCAACATAGTAACCATATTCTTCTGAATATGTTATTGTTTTTATTGGCTCTTCTATTTCATAAACATCATATTGTGCCGTCATTTGTCCTTCAGATAAATCTTTACAAGCCACTGCAAATCTTTGCATATTTGATTTTACACTTTCAACATCTTTAAGTTCCATACTTAATTTTAATTTTTGTCCGTCACTCAATTGTGTATCTATATTCTTCATTATAAAACATGCTACATTCCAATTATTTGAATTTGTTTTTATGCCTTCTTCTAGTTTAAAATCCGAAAACCATGCAGTTCCTTTACTGTTTGTGTCATTTCCGCCTAGTCTAAAACCTATTTCTATTGTATCTCTGTTTTTAGAATCGAATATAAATTCTAGTTCTTGCCAATCTTCCGTTCCAGAAATATACTTAGATGCTTCTACTGAATTTACTATAGAAATATGTGCTCCCCCATTGTTTTTTTTGCTAGAATTTTCAACATCTTTAGTTTTAACCATGCAAGTTAGTTTGTATGGCGTATTTTTCTTTACATTAATTGTTTTATAAAATATAGCATCATTGAATTGGTCTGATTCAATTTTATAGCTATAATTATCTGAATATTTTATTTTATTATCTCTTGTAAATTTTGTTATTCCTAATGTTTGTTCTGCTTTTGTAAAGTCATTAAAATAATAAACTTTATACAATCCTAAAAGTTTATAAATAACAAAAATAACTATAATTGTAAAAATTATATTTGAAATTTTTGAACCAACGCTTTTTTTAGACATTTAATCCTCCGTACATTTCTTTTTTATCATTTTTAATGCTTTAGGTCTTTCTACAGTTATAACGTGTGAGCATCCGCATGCATTTAAATTTAAAATCTACACCAATGCGAGTGATTTGCCAAGTTTTGCTTCCACACGGATGTTGCTTTTTTAGTTCTACTATGTCTCCAATTTTGTATTCCATAGATTTTCTCCTTTAGATAAATTGTAATTATATTCAAAATTAAAATATTAAAAATTCAAAAAATCGTTCAGGTCATGTCGCTTTCATAGAAATTGTAGATCTTCTTGCTCCGCAGCGCCCTCATTAAAAATGAGATTCCCTACTGCGCTCGAAGAACAATTTCTAATTCAAGCTAACTCCATTCACAATTTTTTTCATTTTTAATATTTTAATTTTTGAGAAAACATATTGCAAACGTTGTAGGGGTCACCGTCCTCGGCGACCCGAAGGCATCATGGAAATTGACCAAATAAATTTCAATTTACCCTATAAAATCTTGAATTCTTTTTTCTACTTCTTTTTTTCCTAGTACTTGCATTATTTCGTATAAATCTGGTGTATTGTGCTTTGTTGTTAGTGCTACCCTTATTACTGTACTAATATCTCCTACATGTCCTTTATAAGCTTCTGGATTTGATTTATATTCTTTTACTTCTCTTGCATATCCTTTTTCTTCTGCCAAATCTTTCATTTTATTAAACCATGTTTCTTTGTCATCTGATATATTAAAATGTTTTTCTATATATGCATTTAATATATCTTTTATCTCTGCCTCGTCATTTATTTTTTGGAATTCATAATCATTCATATTTTCAAAAATGTCATTATACATATACTCTATTGTATTTTCTACATCTGACCATTTTGCTATATCTTTTCTTGGTTTTGCTTTTCCTCTTTCTATATTTAACACTTTAATAGAATAGTCTTTATTTTCTTTTAATAGTTTTGCAAATTCCTGATTATATTTTTCTGCCCATTTTAAGGTTTCTTCATATATTTTTTCTGCTGTATATTTTGATATTACATTTTTAGAAACATCTAAAAGTTTTACCATATCAAAAACAGCTCCACTTACACTCATTTTATTTAATTGTAAATCAAATTCTTCTACTGGCTTATTTGGATTTGCTCTTCTCCATGGTTCAAAAGTAGAATTTGCAATATTTAGTAAATATTCTACAACTGCATCTGCTGGAATTCCCTCTTCGTGATAATAGCTTACTGCTGCTTCTGGATCTTTTCTTTTACTAATTTTTCTTTTGCTTCCATTTTCGTCCTTCATTATTGTTGCTGTATGAGCATATTTAGGTGGTTTAAATCCTAATGCTCTAAACAACTCTAAATGTAATGGTAAAGAAGATACCCATTCATCTCCTCTTATTACTTGTGTAACTCTCATTAAGTGATCATCTACCGCGTGTGCGAAATGATATGTTGGAAGTCCATCTGCTTTTATAATTACTATATCTTGGTCATTTTCTGGAAATTCTATATTTCCCTTTATGCTGTCTTTATGTTTTATTCTTCTATCTTCTCTACCCATAGATTTAAATCTTATAATATATTTATCACCATTTTTTATTTTCTCTATGGCTTGTTCAACAGGAAGTGTTCTATATTTTGCCCATATTCCATAATATCCTGGTTTTATTTTTGCAGCTTCTTGTTTTGCTCTAATTTCATCCAATTCTTCCGGAGTACAAAAACATGGATATGCTAAGCCTTGTTTTATTAAGCTTTTTGCATAAGCTTCATATATTTCTTTTCTTTCGCTTTGTTTATATGGTCCATAGTTTCCTATTTCTTCTGTTTCTGATATTACACCTTCATCTGGAGTTATTCCAAAATCTTTTAGCCCATTTACAATCTGTTCAACACCATTTTCAATTTCTCTTTTTTGGTCTGTGTCTTCTATTCTTAGAATAAATACACCTTCTGATTGTTCTGCTAGTTTTCTATCTATAATGCTTCCAAAAAGTCCTCCTATATGTATAAAGCCGGTTGGACTTGGTGCAAATCTAGTTACCATTGCTCCTTCTTTTAAGTTTCTTTCTGGATACTTTTCTTCATAATATGAAATATCTTTTGCATCCGGAAATATAAGTTCTGCTAAATCATTAAAATCCATATTTTTTTATTACTCCCTTCATATCGTCTTCTTTTTCTTCAATTTGTTTTAATAATTCCATTTGAGCTTTTGCTCTTATTAAATTATGATTTTCTATTTCTTTGTCAACACTAAAATAAATGTCACCATTTAAATAGTCTGCTAAAAATCTTATTGCATTTTCATAAGTCATCATCCACACACCAAGTGGTAGCATTTCTAGTTCTTCTTCTGTTATAATGTCTTTTACTTCACTTAAAAATCCCTTTGTAAATGCCTCAAATCTATTTATATCTGCATGTATTTTAGATACATCTTGCTCATCTTCTTTTGCTGTTGTAATTCCTGTTCTTAGCCCTTCTCCGAAGTCATAAGCTAATGCTCCCGGCATTACTGTATCTAAGTCTATTAAGCACACTGCTTCATCAGTATTTTTATCAAATAAAATATTGCTTAATTTTGTATCATTGTGTGTTACTCTAAGAGGGATTTCCTTTGATTGTAATTTATTTGTTATTATATTTGTTCTATTAATTCTTTTTTCATCAGTTAAGAAATCTATTGCCTCTTTTGCAAGTTCAAATCTTTCTTTTCTTTTACTATTATTTTCTTCGCTTGATAGTGCCTCTCTTAATTGATTAACTCTATTTGGAGTATAATGAAATTTAGGTATTATTTCATATAGTTCCTCTGCTGGGAAACCATCTAAATTCTTTTGGAATTTTCCTGCTGCTTTTCCTGCTTCTTCTAGTATTTCCATACTTTCTGTTGTTAGATATGTTTTTGTGTTATCAATAAATTCTTCCATTCTCCAGTTCTCGTTGTATATTGAATTAGGATTATCGTCTAGTGTATCAATCATTGTTATTGTAAGTCTATCTGTATTTTCACCTTTTTCTGTTGCTTTTTGATTCATGTACTTCGTTATTTTTTTAATATTTGTCATCAATTCTGGCAAATTTGGAAAAACATTTGTATTAACATATTGTAAAATATATTTTTTTTGCTCATCTTCTTTTGTTTTGTATGTAATAGCATAAGTTTTGTTTATATGTCCGCTATTGCACTTTTCTATTTTAATTGGTTCTCCGTCAATGCTAAAATTTTTAGCTATTTTTATTAATTCATCCTTTTTCATACTTATACTCCTTTTAATATAAAATATAAAAGTAATTTCTTTGAAGCTCAGCTTATCTATGGTGTAGACCTCTACGACCTTTTAATTATACTATTTAAACCTAGAAAAGTAAAGGAAAAAGCAAAAAGAAATAGACTAATAACATAGTCTATTTCTTTTACTTATATTTACATTTCCAAGTCTAAAAGTTCATCGCTCACAATATTGTCGTTTTGCATACTTTTATCAAATAAGCCTGTAGAAAATATCTCTTCAAACAGTGGATTTTGCGTTAATTTTTTCATTATTCCAATCATGTCATCTTGTGTTAATTCTTTTATATTTATATTATTTTCTGTATTAATTTCATCTATTTTTTCATCATAAACTAAGTTGTATTCTACTTCTAATTTTGCTTTTCCTAGTCCTACAGCTTCAGAAGTTTCTGCTGTTAGAGTGATTTTTCCTTTTTCTCCGTTTGTTTGTTTTTCTTCTTCTAATTTGGCTTCACCTTTTACTATATTTGCTTTCATTCCCATTGCTTTCATACTTATGTCATATTTATATACATTTTTATCTTCTTTTGTTATTGTAACTATTATTGTTTGTTTTTCACTCGCAGAATATACTTCTATGTTTGCTCCTACAACTTCGTTCAATAATCCCTTTGTATATAAAGATATTTTTATAGTATTTTTACCTGTTGTTTCTATTTCTTTAATAGCTTTTTCTGCTTTTTTTAAGTTATCCTTTTGTGATTCATCAAAGCACTCTAAAAACTCTTTGTTTTCAATTAAATTTGTATACATGTTAGATATTATATTGCATGTTTGTTCATCAGTAAGTTTTAGAGATGTTCTTTTTACTTTTTGGTCTTTATCCCCTATTTTAATAGTAGCTTCTTCTTGACTAAAATCTTTTATTTCTCCTAGTTGTTTTTTTAATTCTTTTTTTACAAGTTTAACAATTTTATCATTTTTTTCTTGATCTGTTATTGAACCAGTGCTTTCAAAAATGCTCTGCAAACCTTCTTTTTGTTCGTCATTTAAGTCTATTTTTATGTACTTATCAAATAGTCCGTCAAGATATGAATACATCTCACCATTGTTATAATATAATTGTGCTTTAACTTCTGGATTGTTTTCATACTTTAAAGCCAAATCAACAATCTCTTTTTTGCTTTCTGCATCCATTTGAACTCCAAAACCGAAAACGCATTTTGCAAGTTTTTCTAATTCTTCTTCATTTTCGTCAGCTTCTATTGTGATTCTAGTTTTAGTATCAATTTTTATGGATTTTGATTCTACTTTTTCTGCTTTTAATGCCTTTTCTATTGCAGAATAATAGATATTCTCTGGTTTTGAATTGTTAATAATGTACATTGCAACCAATACTGCAATTATTAAAACTGCTACAATTATTCCTATTATTAGTCCAAGTTTCTTTGACTTTTTTTCAGTAAATTCTTTATTTACTTTTTCATTTTCTTCCATTAAAATCCCCCCATTACCTTGTTTCTATCATAAAAACTCTTTTTAGTCAATACAAAAACCAGATATTAAATTATCTGGTTTTTATAATATTACACTTCCATTATAATTGGTAAAATCATTGGGTACTTTTCCCTTGTTTTTTACAATTCACTATTTATCTAAATTTCATTCATTCTTATATAGTTACACCCATTTTTAGCAACTTAATAAAACTTACTAAAACTTAGCCGGTGGGTAACAAAAGGGTAACAAATGCCTGTCTATTTATTATAAAACATATTTAATGTCTCTCTTGTTTTTTCTAATGAAAATCCTTCTTGAAAACTTATGTCGATAAGTATTCTTATTATTTTTTCATCTTCATCATATTTTTTACATATTTCTTCTACAATTAATTTTTCCATTTTATTTTTTCTCCTTATCAGAGAAACGCGTTTCTTAATCTATAAATATTATATATTCCTTTGTCGAAAAATGTCAACAAAAACTCATCGCAAGTTTCGACACAAACCTGACGCTCACAGCGTCATCTATCTTTTTATGTATTTTAATATTAAAATTAGGAATAATAACCTTAGGAGTAATTTTATGATAGTTTTTAATATTAGGAATATAAGAAAGAGTAAAAAAATAAGTTTAAGGAAATTAAGCGATATGACTGGTATCTCACGAGCTTATCTTTATGATTTAGAAAGTAATAGAAGATTTAACCCTACTTTATTTATATTACAGAAAATTGCAGAAGTATTAGAAGTTAATATAAAAGAATTGTTTTATTCTTTAAATGAATTAGAAAACTTAAAAGAAGAAATGTATCGCAGAATAGACGTGTACGGAATAGATTCAAAAGAAGTTTTAGAAGTTTCACAAGTTGTTGATTTGTTGATTAATATTAAAATGAATGAAGACTAGCCTCTCTCAGCTAGTCTTTGCTGTTTTTTCCTACAGCCCCCACAGTATTTAGAAATAAATACTTAATTATTATAGCATAAAAGACTAGATGTGTCTAGTCTTTATTGTCTTGAATTTGCTATTGTTGCAATTCCATTATGATTTTCTATAATTTTAACTGCATTTGAATTTGAAAATGTATGCATATAACAATGATGAATAGATAAGACTGCATCTTGAAAACTATCATTTTCTTCCAAATCAACTATTTTCAAGCCTATTTCTTTAGCCTTTTCATTGCTAATATGCCTTGAATGTATTTTAGTTTCTTTATTATTGTTCAGAAAAGTTATGATACTTTCTATTTTAGCTTCTTTATCTTCAACATTTTCAAACATCTTACCTTTTTCTAGCCAATCTTGAATTAGCTCGTTTGACAATTCTATTGCCTTATAACATTGTCCAATAAATGTAGGATGATATTTTGTGATAATCGTTTGCCAGATAGGTATCGTTGATGGATTTTCTATTATATCTTTTTTTGCTTTTTCAAATTCTTGTATAACTCCATAACATGGTATACCTCCAAATTGAGGGTCAACTGGTCCAATACTAGAATGTTTACCCATAATTATTTCTTTTCCTATGCAAGAAAGCATTGTTCCTCCTGACATGGCTACTTGGGGAACAATAACTCTTATGTCATCTTTAAAAACAGCCTTTAAATAATTACCTATTGCTTCGGTGGCTGCTACTTCTCCTCCTGGAGTATGTAAAATTAAATCCAATCCTTTTGTTTTATCTAATTTATGTATCGCCGTCATAAAACCGCTAACATCTGTATCATTAATTCCTGTATCTGGGTGATTATGATTAGATAAAAAACCTGAATAATAACATATTACATTCCTTCCAGTTAGTTTATATAGTTTCTTTATATATTTTCTTCTTACGATATCTAATGGCACACCTGGATCTTGACTTTTTAATTCTTTTAGTATTTCATTCCAATTTGACATATTATCTCCTATACTTTTGCAAAACTGCTTATATCCAATGAAGATTTTTTTGTATAATCATATCTAAATATCGAAGTGTTATTATTATCCTTTTTATCTAATTCTTTAATATTTAATTTTTTGTAAGTTTCAAAAATATCTTTCATAGTTTTTTCATCTAATTCAATATTTTTATTCATGATTTCTATATCTCCATTTTCATTTAATAATAAAATAATAATTTTTTTCATAAACTTTCCTCCATCTTTATTAATAGTATGTTCAATATTAATAAAAATAGACTAAAATTTATAATTATTTATTTCATTAACATTTTAACATACTTTTTTACAAAATGTAAAGTATAAAAATTAATTTCCTTGAAATTAAGCCAGAACTAGATTTTTTTCTTATTTTATTTTTAATAAATTTACAAAGATGACAAAAAGCATACAAAAAGGGACATTTACTTTTTTTAAAATAAGTAATAATATTTAATTATGAAGAGAAAGAGATCAAAGAGAAATCTTTGGTCTCTTTTTTGCAAAAAAATTTAAAGAAAAAGGATTTATAGAATATGTTAAAATTAATTTTTAATGTTAATATTTTTATTTTTCAAGTTTTCTTTTTATTATATGTTTGTGACAAAGCCAATTATTTTATAATAATAGATTTAAAAAAGGATTAATTGTTATTAAAAAAAATATAAAATAGCATAATTTTGTTCTGATAATAAAATCTATTTTTCTTCTAAATTTTGCCCCAAAAACGGCTCACGACAATCGTTTCTAAGCCCTTTATATTTTTAATTAATATACTTGTATGTCTTGATTTTAGGGTGTTTTTAATACTTATTCACTAATTTGCAATAATCTAAACAAACCCAACCACTTGGAGTTTTTGCCCAATTACCTTTAATTTCATAAGTATCAAATCTTGTTCCATTTGGATATGCTTTTACTTTTGCATAATTAGTTCCTGCACCTTTTCTTACATTTAATCCTGCACTTGTATTTACAACGTATAATCCTAGCACATAGCCATCATCTGAAGATTTATCTATGTTTTTGGTTGTATAGTTTAAACAAATCCAACCGCTACCAGATTTTAATCTTCCCCAGTCTCCTTGTGTTTCTATTATAGTATATATTCCTTTGTCTTTTATGCATCCTGTTATACTGTGATTTGTTCCAGCTCCGCTTCTAATATTTAAAGCATTCGCTGTTACTTTAACTAAATAACTTCCTGTTTTATTTTCAACAGGCTTGTTTTCAGTAGGTTTAACAGTAGCATTTGTAATTTCTTCAAATGGATAATTCTTTCCTGGGCAAGCTGTTGAATTTACATCTCTATGCCTTTTTACTGTAGATATACCATACTTGTTTTTTAAGTAAGCAACTAATTCTTTTATAGAGTTCTTTTGTTCTTCTGACATTATATCTGTTTCAAAGTTACCCTCTGCACATATTGCTATACTTGTCATGTTAGAACCATAAGCATGTGCTCCTACTGTATCTTCTCTTCTTCCTCTATATATAGAACCATCTTTTCTTACATAGAAATGATATCCTATGCATGTCCAACCTTTGCCTTTATGTATTCTATCTATTCCTTCTACATCTCCGTCATATACAGCATGATGTAATATTATCATGTCTGTTTTTGCTCTTTTTTGTAGAGTTCCATTTAAACTATATGTTTTTTCAATTATATTCATATTTTATCCCTCCTCTTTTATTTCTGGTAGACCTGCTATGCTTGTTAATAAACTTAATATACCTGCAAGCAGACTTGCACTACCTACTGCTAGCCAGTTTACATCTCCCATAACTGCACTTGTTCCTATTGTTGCTACTGCTGTCTGAGCTACTGTTTTGACTGCTCTTACTCCTGCACACTTTAGCCAGTTTAATATTTTTTCCTTGTTCATATTTTACCTCCCCTTGATTCTAATATCGATATTCTTGTTTCGTGGTCATTTAATTGCTCATGAATCTTATTTCTATCTTTTTGACTAAACTTCATTTGTTCAGTTAATACCTCTATTGTTGTATTCAACTTTGTTATTGTACTATTTAATTTTATTATTACGGTAAAAATAGGTATCATTGATACTATGAAGGCTATTACTGTTGTTACTGTATTATCCAACTTCTCTCACCCCTTTTGCTCATTTTCTAATTTTTCTATTCTTTTGATTGAATTTTGCATAAGGTTGTTTTCTTTTTTTAGTTGTTCTATTTGTTCTTGTTGTTCTTGTATTGCTTTTGTTGCAGTTGCTAAAACCGACAATACATTTATTTGCCAATCCTCTTTTTCCCCAGTTTTTATATAGTGCACAAAATTTTCATCTATCTTTTGCATTTCTTGTGCAATGTAACCTACTTTTTGATGTTTATTATCTTTTTTCCAATCAAACTGTTTGTGTTTTATTTTTTTTATTGTCTCTACTGCATTTACTTCTGTATCTTTTACATTTTTCTTTAAATTAATATCAGATGATGAAGCCCACAAATTAAATCCTGTATTGTCTCTTTTCCCAACGTGCAAATAATCACTTCCTGAACTTCCTGCACTAAATGCACTTACATTGTCACTTGTTGCCATATTATCTACATTTATTATTGAATTGTTTTTAAAGTCTATGCTATATCCACCTTCAACATTTAATCCTCCTTCAATTAAATCTCCAAGTGCAAAGCCTTTTTGCCCAAAATATCCTAAAAAAGTTCCATCTTTTGTTGTTAAGTTTATTTGTAGTTCTTCTGTTGTAATAGTGCCATTTGTAATATTTATGCCAGGAGTTGTTAATGTACCTACAATTGCAAATTCTCCGCCATATTCGCTTTGTTCTTCATAATATGTTCCTACAGTATAAAAAATCGGATAGAATGTTCCATTTTTTTCTATTCCCCAAGCCATTCCGCTTATTATTATTTTGACTAACATTCAGATTGAAAGCAATCATCGGGGTATTTTTATAATTAATAACTCCTACGTCACCAATTTTATTTTCTGAGCTATCGTAAAAGTGTTGTCCTGCTTTATCTAACGACATTAATATTTTTTTTGAATTATCTAATATTGCTAAACTAGCATTTCCGTTTAATATCATCATTTGTATAAATTCTGTTATTTTATTCCAAGCCACTTTTACATGTTCATAGTTTTGCTCTATCTTTGTTCCTAGCTCTAATTCATTTACTTTTTTATTTACTTCAGTTGTTATTTCATTTGCTTTAGTAGTAATTGCAGAGTTCATTTCTACTGTTGTACTGTAGTTATTCTCTAAATTTTCTTTAGTATCGTTTGCGGTTTTATTTGCTGTATTTAAGCCCTGTGCTAAAATTGGTGTTGTATCTGTTGTTGTGTTGTCTGACCACGTTATATGAGACCTTGTCCAAATATACTTTCCAGCCGTCCATATATCTTGCGTGTTTTTCCAGCTTCCGCCTGTTTGAGTAGTATTTGATGTTGACAAATAATATTGTTCCTGTATTGACTTAATTCCTTTGCCTGTTGCACCTGTATCGCCTTTTCCCCCGTCTTCTCCTTTTGCTCCTTGAATACAGGTTGCACTAGACTCTACTGTTGTTCCGTTAGCATAAACCGTAACCGTCTTTTGCCACATATATTTTCCTGTTTGCCACTTTGGTGCTGTAGTATTCCATCCTGTTTCAGGGGCAGTGACTGAATTGTCTCCTAATGCATACTGAACCTGTATTTCTTTTACCGTTGTTGTTTCGAGAGATGATACTTTTGAAGATATTTCATCAGTTGTGATTTTCTGCTCTGCAAACTTTTCAACTGTTTTCGTATAGTTTTTACTTGCATTTTGTTTTGTTTCATACATATCTGATAAGCCATTATCTCTAACGTAAACTATATCTAATTCTGTGTCACTAAATATATTTGTTACGTTTTTATATGTATGTAATTGTTCTATCTTATTCCAAGCCTCTTGTTGTTCTGTTGTATAAGGTACTATTTCTTCTGCTGCTAGTTCGTATTCGACGATTACAGGTGTACCGTTTGAGTATTGTTCTGATAGATACGCTTTAAATTCGCTTACTGTTTTAGCTCTTGTTTTGTTAATTCTAACTGCTATTTGAGTAGTGTTAATAACCATAAGTGCTTCTTTATCTACAGTATTAATCGTATAAGCACTGCTTACTGTTTCAAAATAATTACATAAAGCATTTACAGATTTTCCTTTTGTTAGAAATTCATTACTATAAACCCTTATTGTATTTGTTAATTCTTTATCTACAACCCAACGTTCACTACCATCTAAAATAACTTGTTTTCTCTTATTATGTATTCCATCACTTGCCAAGTAACTTCCTTCCATTAGTTTTTGTCCGTCTGATAATGGAAATGTTACTTTTTGTTCTTTGTATGGGGTGTATGGAGTTGCTGTTTCACCAATTTCTACTTGTAAATTATCATATATTGTATAGTCTCCCTTTGCAAAGTTAGAATCCATATTAGGTCTTAAACCTATACAAACATAATTTCTATTTTCGCCTTCTTCTACTATTCCTTTTATAGTATAATATCCCTCTGTTTTAATACTCTCTATAATTCCAAATGATTTTCTATTACCACTATTAAAATCAGTGTAATATAATCCAAAATCTACATATTGCTTTTCTTTTGAAAATAAAATATCACTTGATAATGTTAATGTTTTGCCTTTTAAATTCTCTACTGTATCAACCAAAAAATACAGCATATTATATTGTAGACCACTAGATATTATTTTTAATCCATTAGTTAATCTTTCATACAATGTGCTAGCATTATTATAAATTATCTTGCTATTTGCACAGTCAAACAAATTTTCTCCTACATCTTTTATTTCTAATGAGTTATATGGAACGTATGAAGTAGGTTGTGTGCCCTCTTCGAGTTGAATGTCATAATTATTGAAAATCAGTCCTATTTCAGATTTATCAGCACTTAACATATTGCCGTTTCCTATTGTTAAATATATATTATCTGCGTTTTTTAAATCATAGTTTGCATTTTGTAAATTACCATTATTAAGTATTCTTAATTCTTTAGTTGGAGTTACCTTTTCAGTAGTTAAACCAAAAACTAAATTTTGAGCTGTTCCTTTTAATTTCATGCTACCGCTTAAAATCTTTTTAAATTTTGGCATATCTTCTTTTAAAACAGGTGTAAACATAAAATAATTTGTAGTCTTCTCCCATAAAGAAGTATCAGCATACTTTGAAATGTCTAATATGTTTCTCCCCTCAATATTCTCTATCTCACTTGGGTAGTCTGGGGAAGGTGAAGTTCCGTAATCTTCATAGGTCATATCGTCATTGTCTACTGTTACTATTAAATCTGTATAATCTACATAGTCTCCAACATTTCCTGTGCCATTTCTATTTGAATATAATAAAATAAAAACTGTATCACAGACTTGCTCGCCTACTGTAGGAAATGCATTAGGCAGTGTTGTTTGTTTAATTTGACTAGAAACACCTGTGCCTGCTAAACTATAAAGTGCCATACTAGAGGAATTGCCAAAATATACAGCAATATATGGAACATTATCAGCACTCTTTGTCCAATTAGCACTTATTCTTAATGTTTTGCCTAAAAGCTCCGAACCTCCTAACTTTATGCCACCATACATAAACTGACCTGCATACGTTTGTGTTATTCTTACACCAGTGTCAAGTACACTTTTAGTTACACCGTTTGTTCTTATTATGGCATTCTTATTAAATATATTCTTTCCACTTCTTGTAGATTGTGTAGTTGAGCCTTTTACTTTTATACTTACTAGTGGGTCATCGCTACTGTCTTCTAAGTGTATATTCTTTCCTGTAGCTGTGTTTTGTGTGTTTGTTATGTTTTCTACTGATTGCTCTACTGATGATACTTTTGTAGTTAATCCATTTACGTCTTGTTCTGTTTTGGTTAGCTTTTGAGAATTTTCTGTTGTTTCTTCTGTTAGTTGGGTTATTCTTTGATTCTGCTTATCAACTAATATATATGTTTGATTTATCTTCTTGTCTGTACTATCTGCATATTTATATTCTGTTTCAGTTTCTTCTGGTTTTTCTAAAAACAAGTTCTCTTTCAATCCATCATCTATGTTTATTTCGTCATTTAATAAAGCTACTTTATATGTTGTATTGTTCAATTTAAAATTAAACAAGTCACACGCCTCTAAAAATAAAATTCCTTTACTTTGAACATCAAAAATATAAAATTCTAATGTTTTTAAGTAATTAAACATTTCATCTATATAATCAGCTCTATCATTTGTACTTAATAATTGACAATCTGCTATTCTATATTCATGTAAACCATTTACAGTAATGCTTGTATTATCTTTTCTGTAAATATTATCGCTTTCTTCAGCTCTGCTAAATACTAATGAGTTTATAAAATATTTTTCTCCTATCGTAACATTGTCCTCATCTAGATAACTCTCATCTATTGTCTCATTTGTTTCTGTTAAATATAATAAATAAAAATTATCTCCCTTAAACATAAGAAAACTACATGTAATTGTTGCAATTTCATCCAAAGCATCTCTAAAGCTATATTTTATTCCTGTATGTAAATTAGGATCTATTATTTTTTCAGAGTTAATAAAAGTGGCTGGAATATTATCAGTATTCCAACCTAATCTTTCACATATTTTTATTAGATAATTTCTAACAGTTATCTTTCCTGCAAAATTCAAATCATAGTCAACCATGGCTTCTTTCATTTTGCTATATGCCAAAACTCTATATGAATTTGTATCTTCTTGTCTTTCGCAACTTTGTACATAATAATTGTTTAAATCAATATATTTATAGTTCTTCTCATTAACTTTTACCCCTATTCTTCCGCTAATTTTAGTGTCTTTGGACATAAATACCTTTGAATCAAGTTCTATTTGATGCATTATTGTTTTGAATAAAGGGGTACTAAATGAAGGTTTTATATAATTTAAATTATCTGCATTAAAATCAGAATTATTTACTTTTAATTTTATATTAAATTGCCTGCCGTACGTTCTTAAGTCAATTTTAAAATTTTCTTGTACATTTATCATTCATAATACTCCCTTTTCTTATTTGAAATCACTGCACTGCTGTAGCCTTCTATTTTCCCCAAGTATTTTTGTGAGTATTCTTGGTCATTTGAATAGCAAGACATATTTGTAACTTTTTTCTTTAAATCTGGATTATAAAAAGTTACTTTGTTTTCAGCCTTATTAAAAAGAGATAGGATTGTTCCTACCTCTTCATCATTTAATTTTCTAAAATTCATTGTTATTTTTGGGTATATGCCCTTTAATGTTCCAGAATTATCTCCGGATAATGCTCTTCCTGTATCCTTCCCCCATATTTTATGATAGCCAAATTTAGCATCTATTAAATACTGTGCCATTTTTACGCCATCTATTATTAGGCTTTCCTTATCTATTAGCATAATTACCTCCCGTTTCTAGCAAAGGCAAGTTCTTGCTGTCTTTTTGCAATTCCTCTTTGTATTACTCTGCCATCCATATAAATTATATAAGAGCCTCCATTGCCTCCAATTTTTGATGCAAGTTTATCTGCTAGTATATCTAGCCATTCCATATTGTTTTCTAAGGGTACAACCGCTTCTCTTCCTGCTTCTCCTATAATTGCTTGCGTAGGTTGAGAAATAATACCACCTTTTGCTAAACGTGGTATTTGTGGTATATTAACACCCCACCTTTTACCTCCTATACCAGGAACCCAGTCCGGTGCTGTAAAGCTTAATCTATTCATACCTCTTATTAACGCATTTATTCCACCTATTATCAAATTAATAAGTCCCTTTATTACTCCCCATACAGTATTTACTATTCCTTTAACTAGATTTAGTAAGCTATAAATTACACTCTTAATAAACTGCCATACTGACGAAACGATACCTTTTATGCCGTTCCATACGCTGAAAAATATATCTTTTATGCCTTCCCATGCCTGTTTCCAATTTCCTGTAAATACACCTTTTATAAATTTTATAATTCCATCAAATATTCCTTTTATTGCTGTGAATAAAGAGTCAAATATATTTAATAATCCTTGCAATAACGAAGTAAAAATATTATAAATTGTCTCTCCTACTATTCCAAAATTATCTCTTACCCAATCTGTTTTGCTTACTAACCAATCAATTCCATTTTGTAAGAATGCCTTTATTTGCTCCCAGTACTTAACTATAGTTCCTACAATTAATGTAATAGCTCCTGCAACAGCTACAGGGACACTACCTATTATTATGGCAAGTCCTAATAAGGCTACGCCAATTCCTTGGATTATCTTCCCAAAATTCTCCCAAGACCCATCGTTTAAATATGAAATTAAACTTTGAATTGTGTATACAATTCCTGATATTAGTACCCCTATTCCTAATGCTTTTATTCCATCTAAACCTAATTTCCATGCTAAGAGTCCAACTGTAATTCCTGAAATAACCGATAAAATTAAATCTTTATTGTCTATAATCCATTTTAGCCATTCTGGTATTTCCCCTTGCATATTACTTAAATCCATACTCGGTGTTGCAATACCACTGTCTCCTGAAGAATCATTTGAATTGTTTGACAATACATTCATTTCGTCAAAGCCTTGCAATGATTTTTGTATTTCTTTAGCAGATTTTGCTGTTCCTCCTGCACTTGATTGCATTTTTTTAAATGCTTTTGCACTTGAATTTGCAAATATATTAATTCCGAACCAAGCTTGCATTATTGCATTTATATAACTTAAAGCTGTATACAATAACCTAGTAAGCCATTGGACTGCTGGAGCCACTATATTTGCAATGCAATAAGCCATATACTGCAAATCTGCTGATATCTGTGGATTATATTGACTAACTAGATTAACAGCACTTCTTACTGCACTCCACGCCGTCCTGATTCCTACTACAGCCATTGCCATTTTCCCAATTTTTGAAATTTGACCAGTTATACTTTTACCTATTCCATCTATAGAACTTTTAATGTTGTTGGCTTTTATTGATTCTATTTTTGATTTAAATTGTTGTATTTTTGTGTTATTTTCAGTTTGTTTCGTTTTTATCTTATCTAATTTACTATAAACCTTTTCTATTTTTGGAGCTTGCTTATCTATTTCACTATTTATATTAGAATACTTTGCTCTTACATTTTCTAATTCGGATGTAACTTTAATATAATTAGGCATTTCTGAATCTGGCAACGCTCTATTAAATCCATTTTTTATGAACATTGCTTGCTTTTCTTTATTTAAACTTGATATCTTTTGTTTGTATTTATCTGCTTCTTGCTGAAGCTTTTCATATCTATTTATCTCTTCTTGCAATATTTTCTGCTCTGAACTACCTTTTTCGTTGTCTGTTTGTAACTTTTTAATTTTACTTTCTATTTCTTCTATTCCTTTGTCTACATCTTTATTATCTATTTTAGTTTTAATTTTTAGGTAACCATCCAACTACATCACCTACTTTCTAGTTGTTCTTCAAAAAGTTTATCTAATCGTAATTGTTCTGCTGTCTTGATTTTTTCTTTATTTTTTAAAGCTACTTGCTTCTTCTGCTCAATCCATCTTTCTCTTTCTTTACTATCTTTTATTTGACTAATATCAAAATCCCTAACAAACCTAACTCTATTAAATACGCATTTTTCAGTTAATCCACATAGCAAATCAAAAAACTGCCACCAGTGCATTTTTATTTTTGATAAATCTATATTGTAATCACTAAAAAAAGAAGCTTGTATATATCCCCAATCTTCTTCAAAAGACATATTTGTTTCTTTTTCTTCGCTATTATTCTCTTTCTTTATGTTTAAATATTTTGTAGCGATTTTTAGTAGCCCTTCCCAATCATCTGAATTACTCAAGCCTTTCTCTCCAAATAATAAATATATTATTGCTAATGCTCTTTCTTCTTCCAAAACATTGCTTTCAGCTACTTCATTACATTTTAATGCTACTCTAAAATCTGTATTTATTTTATATTTTTTATTATTAACTAATGCATACTCAACATAACTATTCATCAGTTAACACGTCACTTTCAACTACTTTATATTTATTTTTTATTCTTTCTGTCATATCTGTTATTGTTAATTTAAACTTATCTTCATATGGTTTTAAAGCTTCTCCTATGTCGTCAAACATTTCATAATATGGCTTTCTTCCATTCAAATATTTTTTTGTCCCACCTTCGCCTAAAAATAAGTCCATTGCCGTTTCCATTTTTTTATAAAAACTTCTAACTGCTTTTACTTTAGCTTCTTCATTTGAAGTTAATAACCCTTTACTTTTATGATCTTGTTTTTTATCTATTATTACCATTTGCATTTTTAATTCTTTTTTTGCCTCATTTATCATTCCTACACATTTATTATATTTTATTGGTAAATCTATATCTGCCAAATCAAACTCTAAATATATTTCATTTCCATTATTGTCCTTAACAATATTATCATCTTCATCCATTATGCCTAATTTTAAAATATCTTTTTTAGGCTTAATTTTTATATAATTTTCCATGTTTCCTCCATAATAAAAAACACTAGTGTTTCTAGTGTTTTTTTAATAAAATTATTATTTTACCAACCTGTTATTTCTACAAGTTTATAACTTGACACTTTTTCAGTAACTAAACCTAATGCTTTATATTTCCAAGTTGCATTTGGCTCTAAATTGTTTATATTGTCAACAGCAGTTCCTAATTGTGCTCCATTATCATCATATAAGTTAAATGTTACTTGTACATAAGAATATGATTTGTCCGTATTGTTTTTTATTTCCCCTTCTATATAAGTTGTTCCTACAGCATCTGTTGTTTTTTTATCTGATATAAGAGTAAATTTTTCTTGTTTATTGTTGTTACTTGTTTGTACAGAACTATCTCCTCCACTTGCTATTGCTCCAATTCCAATGACAATAACTAATATCCCTAAAATGACTCTTAAAACTGTATTTTTTAATCTTTTACCACATTTAGGGCACACTTTAGCACTTTTACTTACTTCTGTCCCACAATCTTTGCATACTTTCATTGCCATAATTATTCCTCCTTTTATAATATATAAAAGAAGTATAATACATTGTAATTGAAAAAATTGTCGAATTTTGCAATTACAATGTATTTATATGTTTTTTTATTTAATTTCCTGTCTCTTCTTTTGTTTCTTCTGCAAATGTAGGTTTTCCGTTTGCAAATGTAACTGTTCCAAATGTTGGGTCCCCTGTATAGTTTATTGTATAATTTATTTTTGCACTATCTCCACCATTAGAGCCTATTTCTATTGAAACTGTCCATAATCTTGCTCTATATTTTGGTGTACTTCCAGCTTCATCAACACTATATTTATCTATTTCTAATAAGCTTGTTTCAGCATCTGAACCAGTCAATAATCTATATCTTATATTGTCTATAAATTCAAATACTTCATCACCTTTGTAGCATGTTTGTTCTACTCCTGATGTTAAGCCATAACTATCTACAGTTACATTTTTGTTTCTATGTATAATCCATTTTTCTTCTGTCTTTTCAGCATTGTAGTCTGTAGATTTATCAGTTATTCCCACGCCAATCAATGCCCAGTTTGCTGTCTGCTCTTTTGGCTTTGTATTTAAAAATTCAACTAATTCATCTCTATTTATTTTTGTTAAATTTGCCACTTTTATTCCTCCTTAAAATAATATAAAAAACATTGGATACGATAAATTGCTTCATTTGCATTAGTAGCAAATATATAGCCATTTGTAGTCGCACCAATGTCATATACCCCAGGTATGTCTGGAAAAATTTTTCCCTTTTTATTATTTTCTAACCAATTTCTTGTGTCTTCAAATGTTTTAGAATTATCTATATTGTTTTGTATATCTTCGTTCCAATGTAATTTACTATCAAAAGTAAACAAAAACTGTCTTTCAGAACCTCTTAAGAATTTGTTTAGTATTGGATTATATCCTGCATTTTCATTTATGGAATAAGCTTTAACTTTATCTACTAAATATTCTACATTCAACTCTGCATACTTATCTAAATACGGGCATTTAGCCATATAATCTCTTACTTTTTCTATCATCGCTTTTTCTTCTGACATTATTTATCTATCTCCTTTTGACCTGCATTTAATATATCTTCAAAATGGTCTGCCAACATTCTTTCTACAAAATGATCTCCTCTTAAAGCTCCTCCATGATAATTTAATTTTTTACCACTTGGAACCTTCTTAATATTAGGTCTGCTCCAATACCTGCCACTTATAGGATCATGAAAAGCACCTTTTTTGTATTTAGGATCAACATATAAAACGCCCTCGTGTTGATAATGAGCATAGGGTGTGTTTATATTAATTTCTCCACTTCCAATTTTTGTGGAATTATACATACTTGTTATCATTTGATTGCTATCTTGTGGCATATACTTATCAACATATCCCATAAAACTGCTGTCGATTACTTTTTGTGTCCTTCCACCTTCAAGACCATATTTATCTATGATTTGTTGTTTTTGAATACCACTAAAAGCTACCATATAATCCAACTTCATATTAAGCTCCTGTTATAGCAAAATGCCACATATCTTCTGAGCCATAGTCTTTAATAGCAATATTAGTAATTTTTATTACATCTTGATAATTTTCTAATAATTTAATTATAGTAGTAAAGTCTTCTACTTTCTCTTTTACTAGATAATCATCGTTTTGCAATGTCCACGTTTTTTGCTCCTTTTTAAACTCTTCTGGCTTTTGATATGGTTTGTTTCTATTATCATTCATTAATATTCTTGCGGATAAGCCATCACTTTTAGTTAATTGTGTCCCATTTATAGATACTCCATTATTAGAACTCCAAAAACCTTTCACATAGCTTACTTTGTATGCTTTCTTATGGTCACTGTCTATATATTGATTTATTACTGTTATATCCTTATCAAACATATCTTCCATGTCAAACACCTCTATATAATAAGCCTGTATGTAATAAATATAATCTAATTTCTTCTAGTATCTTATTTTTCTGGTTAGAAATTTCTTTTTCAAGGTCAGTTAAGTTAGTAGTATTTGCGAATGTTCTTGATAAATCGCCTACGCTTTCACTAGAAACGACTTTATCATTAACATTACTACTTGCTAACTTGTTTTTTCTTGATTCTAATTGTTCAATTTTAAACAATATATCAGCAACAGAGCAAGTTGCTATTTGTACTTCATCTTTATATTTTTCTATATCTCTATTAAAAATATTTTTTTGTATTTCAGCGCTTGCTCTTAATGCTAATTTTTCAAAATTTTCTTCGGGCATGTCGCCCTTATATGAATCTACATAAAAATTATAATCGATATAACTTGTCATGCCCTTTTCCTTTCTATGCAAAGTCTACTAATAGATCATCATCCAAGTCTTTTACTCCATAGATAATATCAAAAGAAACTTTGTCAGTTTTTGTTTTAGAATCATAATCAAACACAACTCTAACAGCTAATCCATTTGCTGAAGCAATCGCTGCTTTAGCTGCTCCTTGTGGCAATTCTAGTTGTCTAGTTACTAGAGCTAGGCCGTTTCTATGGAAGCCTAAAGAGTGAGCTTTATTTATAAGCATTGCACTTACAGGTGTTTCTAATGCAAATGGTACTTTTTCAGTTACTTTTAATGTTCCTGCTCCATCTGCTAAAGTTGCATCTTCTGCTACTTCAAATAAATAGCCATTAACGATTAATTTGTCTCCTGCTTTAATAGTACCTGTTTTTGCAGAGCCATCAGATACCGTGAATTGAGTAGCTCCTTTTGTACATTTTACTTTATAAGCAGTAGCAGTTCCAGCTGTTGCCGATGTGTTTTCAGGTGTATTTTGGCTCATAAATGAGTTCATAGTGTAAACTTTTCCAATTTCAGCTTCTTTTAAAGCTTCACTATCTCCTTTGTAACATGCTTTAGCAAAATTATCTAAAGTATTATATTTATACAAAGTATCTACTGCTAAGACTAAATTTCTGTTGTTATCTCTTGGAGCTTTCTTTTTATCTAATGCTTTTGCAACATTAGCAATATCTCCTATAACTGGTGTTGCTGATACAGATACTTTAGAACCAGCTTTTTCAATTCCTACTGTTAATAAATCAATGTCTACTGCTTGAGCAATTGCACTTAATGCAGGAGTAATTACTTGTTCACTAAAATCTTTTATATCTAATGTCATTTCTTTTGATGTTACAGGGATTGTAACATCTCTGTATCTATCTAATTTAACAGGCACTGAACCTTCTGATAGATTTTGTTCTTCTGTTTCTCCTATAAAATTTTTAGCAACAAACTTGCTTGGTTTTCTTACTGTTATAGTATCTCCTACCTGCACAAATTCTTTTGAATAATCTCTATGTACTAAATTAGCCATAGTTAAATTTGATTCTAATACCATTAATGCTTCATTAGCAATTATTTGTGGTGTTAATATTGTGTTTCCCATATTCTATTACCTCTTTCTTTCTAATTATTTTGTTTTCTCCATTGTTTGTAAGTGTTGTAGTCCATTTTTTCTGGATCTCCACTTATTACTTTTCCTTGCGGTCCTTGTGTTGGACCTGAAAATGTTGGCAAAGGTTTATCATTGTCAAATAAATAATCGTGACTTTCTTTGATAGAGTTTACTTGTTCCTCTAATCCCTCCACGATTTCAAATTTGTCATTATATTTAACCTTTTCCATGTCTAGCATTTTACTTAAAATACTAGCATCTTTTGCTTTATACTTAGATAAAGCTTTGTCTAAAGCATTTTGCTTTTTGAAAACTTCGATTTCTTTAGAACCTTCTGTTTTGCCTCTTTCATACTCAGCTGTTTTAATAGCCTCGACGTCCACTTTTTCAAGTTCAGCTATTTTATTGTTCTTTTCTGAAATAGTAGTATCTTTAACATTTATTTGTTCTGTTAAATCATCTACTCTGGCTTTTAAAGATGTTACATCTTTTCCTGCTTCAGTCATTATTTTTTCAATGACGTCTGTTTCTAGCCCTAAATCTTCTAAAAATTTTCTTTTCATAATGTTTCCTTTCTCCTACTACGAACTTTTACGTGTTTTTCGTTCACGATGTAGTTATGCACTTATTCACGACCTGCATACAGTCGAATTTTTGTATAAAAAATAGACTTTCAAACACGAAAGCCTATTAGTTATTTTACTTTTAGTTTAGTGTCATTGCGGACAATGAATATTTTACAATTTTCTGAATAAACTATTGATTATTAGCCTAATTTATAGTATAATTAAGTTAATAATATTATTAAAAGAAGTCGATTGAGAACCTCTAGGTTCACAGTTGACTTCTTCTATTTTCTTTTATATATTTTTAGAAATTCTTTATCTTTAAGTAAAATAATCCTATCTAACCATAAAAAATGTTTTGAGTTGTAGATATTTTCTACTTGTCTAATAGCTTCGTCTGTACTCATCTTTGATTTTGTTATATCTATTACAAAGTTATCAGCTTGTTTTTGTTTCCCTTTTAAGTTGCCTTGTATTACATATTTTCCACTACCGCTAATTTGTTTCAAATCATATCTTTTATTTTTTACTATATAATCTGGAGTCTTTATGCCTTTAGGTTCATTTATTCTTGGTATTATCTTTATATTTCCACCATATAATTCACCTAGCATATTTGCAACTTCTTTTTCTCTTTCAGTTGGATTTAATATAACATATTTACCATCTGCATTATATCTATTTCCTTCCTCATCAACATAATATAGTTGTTCTTTTAATTTATATTTTTGGTTACCATTGTTTAAAGTCTTTTCTGTTATATCTAAGTATTTACTTTCCTCAATGTTAAATGCTTTGTAGTCTTTTATATGTTCTCTGCTGTAATCTCTCTTTAAGTTGTTTCCCTCTGTAAATGTACTTAATCTGTCTTGCCACTCTCTTGCTTTCAAGCTTGCTTTTTTATAGTGTTCTTCATCAAGTGATTTCTTTGCAATTACTTGTTTTCTTTTCCATTTACGAGTACCATTTTCTAAATATCTTTGTTTCTGTGTTTTTTCGTATTCTTCTTTATTTTCATCATAAGTAAATCCTAAATCTTCCTTTTTAGTTGAGCCATACCACACCGTAAATAAGTGTTTACAGTTGATTCCTACTATACCTTGAACATCTCCATAATTGCAATGTTCCATAAAATCTGGTAATTTCTTTTCTTCTTCTGTTGCATTTCCATCATAGTTCCAACAAAAGAATTGTTTTCCTTGCCACCAAGCATGGTTTGTGTAATCTTCTCCTCCATCTCCAGTTCTAGCTCCAAAGTGATTAGTGACTCTTACAATGTGATTGCCACTTTCTTTTATTACTTCTTCATTTACTTTTCCTGCTAGTCCTCTTGTTGCTACTAATAAATCTCTTCTTACTGTTCCCACAACATCATAGTTCTTTATTAAGCCGTTTTTGTCTTGGTAGGTAAGTATAGATATGCCTTTGTCGCCTAACTTGTCTAAACTCTCTAATATTGCCTCCTGATAGCTACAAACACCTGCATTTGTTTTTATGTATGTTTCTGTTATTATATCTGTATAAGTTTTCCTTACTTGTTCTTGTATAGTTTTGTTTAAATTTAGAAAAGATTTTTCTATTTCATCATAACTATATTGTATTATATTTTGTATATTTGCACTATTTATTATTGTTTCTGGATTTAATAAAGCATTTTTTTGTGTTGCTATATTTAATTGATCAACAGGTATAGAGCTTATGCCTATATCTTTCATTGCTTTTGCTAATTCCTTTTTTGTTTTTCCTGTATATTCTTCTAATAGCTTTAATGTTTCATTATTTAGTCCTCCAAGTTCTTTTAGTTTTTCAAAATACCAATAATCACTATTAATAAATTCTTCATTTATTTTAAAATGCTCTGCAATTTTCTCTATTAGTTCTACTTCCATTTTAGAATATATACTTATAATAGACTTTATTGCACTTTGTATTTTATTTTCTATCATAAACTATTCCTCTTGCACATCGTTAGGTATTTGTTCTTTACTTCGTCCTCGCATTTTATTTACGTATTCTGTTGCTTCTTCTTCTGAATAATCTCTTGTTTGTACAAAGTATTCAATATCATCTATTAAGCCTGCATTCCTTTCTATTAAACTTTGTGATTGTTTCTTTTCACTATCTACTAGAATGCTATCGTCCCAGTCAAAACTTGCAAGTGCTCCAACTTTATGCTTGATACCGTACAAACTCATTAAAATATCTATACTATAAATCAAATCTTCTAATGCTGTTTGCAATGCTCCTTGTATATCTGAAACTGTTACATAATAATCTTGTTTACTTGATTTTATTTCTGTTGCTGTCTTTTCAATATTTTCTATTTTAGATATAGTTCCAAATGCTAACCCACATTGACTCTCACATTGTCTTAACCACTCATTTAATCCATTAAACAATGCTGTATCTCTTATTTGAGGACTAAATACGTTCCACTTACTTTCATCTCCAAAGTCTAACTTTCTATATAGTCTTTCTTTGCCTTTTGGTAATATATCATTTCCGTTTTTGTCTTTTGTAAATGCCGTTGCATCTATATCAACGGCAAGTTCAGAGCCTTCATATTCCCATAATGTTCTGCTGAATTGTTTGTCTATTTCTTCTAATGTATCAATAGCATTTGCAAATATTGCAACACCTACAGGACTTGTATTGTCAACTGGATTTGCAATAGGTATTTTGAAATAACCACCTAATAATCTATTAACATCATTTATTTGTATCTCTTCTTGAATATTTGCCCATTCTTGCACTTGTGAAAGTAGAATTTGGTTCCCTAATATGTTTGCATTGTGTAGCGTAGTTTTATATGCCTTATTTTTAATTGTTAATATTGTGTCATTCAATTCTTGATATTCAAGTCTTGTATATATTTCATTTCCTCTTGTAATTTGATCAATAAAAATAGCCCCTAGCAATTCGCCAGTGCTATCAAATTTTGTAGGTATAAATTTATCAGCTTGAATACAACTAATCTTTATTTTCCCATTAGCATAGAATGGTTTGAAAAACATTCCACCTTTTCCTAGAGCATATTCTGTATTTGTTCTTATATTTTTTATAAATCTTTGATATACTTTATCTATTTCTTTATCTTCTACCTGTGACTTAAATTCTATTGTTACAGCTTTTGCAACCTTTTCACATATTGTTTTCGCAACATGCAATGATCTTACTTCTTCATTTAACCATGGTGCTTTACTATTATAAATATTGGACCATTTTTCAATGGCTGACAGTATTTCATTGCTTGTTGATATATCTATATTAAAATCTTTTGCTATATCAGTTGTATTAAACATCTTATTTATTGCTCCTTTTATAAAATTTACTAATCTTTCAAACATTTTATTGTCCTCTCTTTTTCCATATTGTTTCTGTCGCATATCGTACAGCGTCAATATGATGGTTGTTCTTATCTGGATAGCCTGTAATAATATTTCCGTCTTTATCTTTTTCTAATTCATACTCGCTAAATTCTATGGCAGTATTAGGACACCTTTTAGGGTCTATTACTATCTTTATTAAACCTGCTAGCCATTTCATACTGTATTCAACACTTCCTGGTCCTTTCTCTGCTCCTCTTATAAATGCGCCGTAAGACTTGTAGTCGCCTATTGATTTATTTTCTGCACTGTCTGCAGTTATTAAATCACTATTTGTTACTCCTTTTTTTTGTAGCTTTTTCCATGTATCTTGATTTGATGTTTTATTACATCTTAATTCATCAAATATGTACAATGTTCTTCTTGCCATATCGAAATGCATATTGTTGTATGCAAATGGATCAGGAAACCAACCCCAGTCAATACCTTTATATAATCTATCAAAGTGAGAAATTTCTTCATCTGTTATCTCCCTTAATTCAAGATTTTCAAATACACTACCTCCATCGCCAGTTTCTAATCCCAAATATTCATTTTCATATATTATCGGCGCTGTTTCTTTAGTGTATTCTGCTTCGTCTATAAAAGCTTGTCCTATCCACTCCCTTGGAGACGTTCTATAATCACTATGGTGTGATAATCTATTTGATTTTGGTATTCTTTTTTCTTTATTAACAAAATGTTGCCTACTTGCTGGAGTATTGAATGTATAAAACTCAATAAAATCATTTCCACCTCTTATTACGGATTGATTTATTTTTCTCACTGCATTCATTCCTTGTATTTGGTCAAATTCTTCATACCATATTATTCCTATATACATTCCTTTAGGTGGCTTTATTGATTTTATTTTGCCTGGATCATCTGTTCCTCTAAAATATATTTTTTGTCCTGTACTTCTCTTGGTTATTTCCATCGGAGAAGTTTTAAAGCTATAATCATCTATTAATCCAGGATATGTTTCACTTAATTTGTCAATTCCCCACTGTATTTGTGCATAAACTGAATCTTTTAAAGTATTGCTTACTCTTCTTATACATAATGCACACATATTAGGATTATTTTCTAATAGCTCTGGTATTTTTTCTCCACAAAAAGAGGACTTCAATGAAGCCCTTCCACCATCTAACCAATATTCTAAATGTCCTCTGTTATCTATATCTCTATTCAAGTCTATAAATGCACTTGACATATCACTTGCTGGTATTCTTATTATTTGCTTTTCCTTTTCTTGTTTCTCTTTTGTTAATTCAAGAAATTTCATATCTTTGTCTACTATAATTCCATAAGCAGTCGCTAAATCTTTTACATTAGTAAACACATCAATATTGTCAACTTTTTCTTCCATCTTGTCGATCATCTTATTTAGCAATTTTATTCTTTTATTCTTTGTTTTATCTAATTCATTTAAAACATTCTTTGTATTTTCTTCTTTTTTTTGTGCAAGATTTTGCTCGATATCTTTATTTTCTTTTGTCAACCTTTTAACTGTATCAGGAGAAACATGAAACCTTCTTGCTGTCTCTCTTAAATTTTGGCATTCTATATAACATGCAATTATTTGTTTTTTTTCTTCATCATTTAATCTCTTCGCCATAAAATCACATCCTATATTCCTCCATTAGATATTTCATAACATCAACCTTACTATAGCATTCTTCTTTTTGTTCATATCTATCTTGTAATTCAAATTCATCTGTTTCTCCATTATATATTTCTACTTGTTCTTTTTTTAATATTTGATATTTAGTGCAGTACTTACAATTTTTTTCACTATAAAATTGAAAACTGTTTATTTTATATATTTTTCCTTTTGTAGATAAAGCATATAATAGTTTATTTATGTTTTGATTTATATTCATCTACTTCTCCTTTTTTCTTCTTACTAGGAAAGCATTTCTCATAATTTCTGCATCCATGACAGAACTTTCTCATACATTTATCAATATTCATCTTAATATTCTTGTGTAAAGCCCATTAGTGCTTTCTTTTGTTTTGCTGTTCTTGACTTTGGCTTTTCATACCCTTTTACTTTATTTTCGTCTTTTTCATAGTCCGTACATTTTGCTATTATCATATTGTTTAGTTTTACTAGTGCTATTCCTTTGTCACATACTTTACTTTTACATGTGCTACACATATATTTTTGAAAACTATTTATCATAATAGCCACCTCTTTTGTTTTTAATAAAACACTATGTAATGATATATAAGTATTACAGGTTAGTTTATAATACTCACGCCACACCTAACCGAAGTCCACGCCTCGTGGTATTGATATATCACTACATACTATTTTATTTTGAGAACTTAACTAGAATATTCTCTTGTACCTTGTAAATATAAAAAGGAGGTTCTGCTAATAGAACTTTATATTAACTTATCTAGTATCGTTAATTGCTATTCATTTAATAGATGCACATATTCTGCTCTATCATAATCTAATAATTGTTCAAATTCGTTTACAGATATTATTCTTTTAACATATATTGATATTTCTTTTCTCAACGCATCTTTTTCATAAGAGTTTCTTTTTATTAACAAGTCTAGACCTGCAGAAACAGTCTTGTTTTTCCCTACTTTTTTTATTGTTTCTTCTATATTTTCTACATAATTACTTAAAAAAGATAATATTTTATCTACCATATTCCACCTTTTTTATAAAAATAGAGATGAACTGTTTCCAATTCATCTCCGCAAAACTGTTTTTGTTTTTTTCTCTATTATAATTATAACTCTTTCAAATCAAAAATGCATCCAAATTTTATCACAATTTTATCACAATTTTTCATTATATAGCTGTATTTAATATTTCTAACATACTTTCCATTGCGTTGTCCCTTATGTTTAATAATTGATTTATTGATTTTGGCTTTTGGAACTCTTCATAATATTCATTTGCTACATAATCCCATTTAGCCCTTCTCATATAATAAGATTTTATTATAAATTCTTCTTCATTAGATAACTGTTGCAACATATTATTTACCCTTACTATCACTTTGTTTAACTTTTCTATCTCTTTCTTACATTGTTCTATTTTATTTTCTAAATAAGTTCTATCTTCTTTATTTATATGGTTTAATTCTCTATTATAACCTGCTACAGTATTATATGTAGTGTCTGATACTTTATTTGTGTTGCCTCTTGGTATATCAGATATAACCTGTCCTGACAGTTGCATTCCTTCTATTACATCTTCTTTGCTATCTTGATAAACTGTTCCTGCATATTGTAGCCTTTCTTCATACTCTTCTTGCTTAAGTTTTATTTCTGTTAATTTTGCTTCATTCTTCAAATGGCTTCTTAGCATTACTTCTAAATCTTCTTTTATGTATTTCATTATGCTTTCCTCCTTTGTTTTTTTACTTTCTATACATTTTAAGCAGTTCTCTCTGCTCTCTATTTTGCATTTTTAACATATTTCTGTCTCGTTCTAATTCTTTATTTTTATCTCTTAATATTTCGTTCTCAGTGCTTTCTTTTGAATACTGTTCTTGTTTTCTTTTTAACTCATCACTCTTTTCTTTTGCTATCATGAATAGTTTGTTATAATTAGAAACTATTTCTTTTACTATTTCTTGCTGATCTTCTGTTAAGTTTTCTTCTACAGTATTTAGTAATTTTTGTATTTTTGAAGAATTGTATATCATTATCTTTTGTCCTCCTCGATTTTTCTTGACTTTTATTTATAATTTTGTTATACTACTTTTATCTTAAGACAGCCCGAAGAATTAGGGCGATATAAAAATGTTCAGCTTTTTGCTAGTTTTCAATATAAACTAATTTTTGTTGGTTTTTATAGTTAGGAAAACTAACGTTGTCTTAAGATGGCTAGTTTTTTAACTAGCTTTTTTTATTGCTATAAATATCTTTCATTACATGTTTGTAAATTACTCTTTCAACTATGGCTAAAGCTTCATAATTGCTTATTAATTTTCCTGCGTGCCTGTTGTGTATTTCCGTTCTCACTAAATTTATATGTCTGTTGTAATCTCTTCTATATATTTCTGCTACTTTTCTTATACTTAATCCGCTTTTGCCATAAATTCAAGATTTCTTGTTCCATACTACACCTCTAGTATAGTATGTCTTATTTCGTTAACTTTCTTTCATTTTTATAAATGCCTCATTAAATTCATTGTATCGTGCTTTATAATAATCTCTTTGTCGTGTTATGGTTTCAATATATTCTTTTGTGCTTATTACTTTATTTTGTAGTTCAATTATTTGCTCTCCTCTTTTCATTATTTCTCTGTCCTTTTCTTTTAACATATTTAATACTATTTCTAAATCTTCAATATTTACCACTGTTATATCTCCGCAACATAATGACTTGCTTATATCTTTTTTTAGTCTTTCTATAACTTCTACAATCTCACTCATATTATTGCTCCTTTTCTAATAATTCTTGTAATGCTTCTATCTTACTTTCATAAATCAATAATTCTTCTCCTTGCATATTTACTAGATTAATTTTTAATTCTTCTATCTTGTCTTCTATTTTTGATTTCAAAATGAAGTTTAACTCAATTGTTTGTGGAGTATAAATATGTGTTTTGTCATATTCTACTTGTTCTTCTAACCTATTATTCTCTTTTAATACTCTTTTATAATCTGATAAAATATGCTCTATTGCTTTTGCTAATTTAAAATTTGTTTTAATTCTATCTCCATATTTCATTAGTAATATATTATACCCATTTGTTTTAAATTCTTCTAATATTTTGATATCTTCTTCTATACTATTTTCTTTCACTTATAACTCCCCCCCTACAAGTTTTTGTTTATTGTTTCTATCTATTCCTTTAATATTTGTACATAGTAATGTACCGTTTTTATCAGATACTTTGTATCCATTTACAATATCTCCAATTTCGATTAAGTCTATTAGTTGTTTGCTATGTTTAAATTCACAACATTTTCCATACTCTCCACTTGTATCTTCTTTACCTGTGTCAACTAAATAAGATTCTTCAAATACTTTTGCAACTTTTCCTATTGCTGTTTTGTTTTCATAGTTTGTTACTCTTACATATTCTCCGTACTTCTATATCTTTCATAATCTTTTCCTTTCTAGGCTAGACTTAATCTAGCCTTTATTATTTCTTTCTCTTGTATATGGTTCATATTCTCTGAAACCATATCTGATAAATAATATCTTTTATAATCTGTCTTTTCTCCAAATCTGTTTGTATTGCTTTCCCATTCTGTTTTAAACTCGTAGCCCTCTTTTTTGAGCTGGTCTATTCTAGCTCCTAGCTGTGTTATTCCTAAGTCTGCGTATGCTTCCCAGCTAGATATTGAACCAAATTCTCGTATGTAATTTATAATTCTATCTTTTTGTGCTATTTTCATAAATTACCCTCCTTTATTTGCGTACAAATTGTCAAGTTCACTCGTGTTATATTGTCTTTGTTCATAATTTTTGTTTTGCTCTTGTTTTAATGGATAAAAGCTTTTCCAACCTTTTAATACTGTTTCATTTATTATTTCTATTTGTGTTGTTTCATCTGTGCTTAACTTTTTTAATTTATTAAGAGCTAACTGCATTGCATTTTCTGTTAATGGAGATCTGATTTTTTTTCTCATTTCTACAAAGTTATCTAAAGCTTTTTTTAATTCTTCAGGATAGTCACTATATATATTCTTAATGTTATTAACATTCTTTACATTATTGTTTGTGTTATTTTGTTGTTCATTTGTTGTTATTTTGTTGTTATTTTGCTGTTCAAATTTTCTTTTGTCTGCTTGATAATCGCTGTATTTTTCAATAGTTATAACTGTGAATTTGTTGTTGCTTTTTGCTGTTATCATTCCGTATCTTTTCTAGCAATTTTATATATCTATATATTGTGTTTTCATTCATTTGTAATTCATCAGATGCTTTTTTTCTTCCAAAAACAAATTGCCCTTTTTTTAATTCAACAACTTGCTGTCCTACTAATTGTTCTCGCTCTTCATGAGTTGCTTTTAATAAACACCATATCCATATTTTTAGAGCTTTTTCATTCTCCCAAATGGGAGATTTCATTATTTTTCTATATAATTTTATCCATGTTTCTTCCATATTCTCTCCCATAATTAAAGGGTAGTTCTTATGCCTACCCTAGATGTAACTTTTTCCTATTAAATCTATAAATTCTTGTCTAGTATGAGTTTTCTCATATTCTTTTTGTGTATCTATTCTTAACTGTTTTATAATTTCTTTATTGTCATGACACTTTCTGCATAATAGCTTTACAAATTTATGTTTAATACTTCTTTTTCTATTGCTTCCACCGTAAATTTCATGTGAATCTAATTGCTTTGAATATCTACCACAGACCTCACAAATTCCAGATTTAATTAGGTTTTTATCTCTTTGTCTTTCTAATTTTGCTAGTTTACTGCTCTTCTTTTTCATCTGTCCACTTTTGAGTGGACTTTCTGTCTTTTTCTGTCCGGTCTTTGGCACTGGATTAAATGAATTACTTAAATCTATTGTTATCATTTTTTGCCCCACTCCTCTTTAAGTATATTAAGTTGCTCGGGTGTCATAGTTTCAATATTTAATTGTTTACATTCCTGTACTACAAAATCTATTAATCTACTCATTTCTGCTGTATTATAAGTACTTGAACCATAATAAGCTAATATGTTTGTGTAACCTTCCAATTTGCTCTTTGTAGTCTCGCATACCCAACCTAAGCCATTTTTAGTCCAAGCCTCTATAAATCTCTCTACAGCTTCATTTTTAACTGGAATAACTTCATACACTCCAATATTTCTTATTGCATCTTTATATATAATGTCTTTTGAAATATTTAACTTCTCTTCAAGTTTAGAAATCAAAACCCACATATACGCATTTGCGTCCAGACTGCGTTTATTTTTGTATTTTTTTATTTCAATAGATAACTTGTCCTCTTTTAATTCTTCAATGCTAGAAAGGCTTTCTCGTTCGTTTAAGACTAATAGAATTTTAGGTTTTTGTGTTTTATAGTCTATTGATATATCTTCTATTGTTCCTATACTTTTCATAAGCTCCTCCTAAAATGGTAATTGCTCATTTGATACAAACTCGTCTTTAGATTCTTGTTCAAATTTCATAACTACTATTTTTGGCTTTGCTATTCCATCCTTATTTTTATAAAAGCTCATAAAGCTTTCTAGTATTGTTACGTCTGTTTGGTTGTCTATTACTGTGTCTTTGGGGAATTGCACTGTAATGTACATTTTGTCGTATGTTCCATCAATGTTTTTACTACTGATACTTGTACTATAAACTGTTTTCCCGTTAAGCTCTTTTGCAAATATTCTTGTTGTCCCTACTAATTGTAAATTCTGTTTCATTTAATCCTCTTTTCTTGGAAATGTTCCCTTTTTCAAACATTCCATTAATATTTTTAAATTAGGTAAATACTCGTTGTTTATAAAATCTTCATCATATTCTACTTTGTGAAATTTAACTCTATCTAAATCAATTTCATTAAAATAGTTTTTATAATCACTTTCCTGCAATGCGTATGAAACTATATATAGATTTCTAGTATTGTACGCATACATTTCTACTTGTGCTTGCCTCCAATATTGTTTTGACACTTTAAATTCTTTGTTTATATTGTGTGTTTTCACTTCATAAATGCAATCCCTTGTGTTTCCGTCTAAATTTACTCTTAATCTGTCTATTATTATCTGTTTATCAAATTCTAGCTCTGGAATATTTAGTGCTGATAAAATTTTATGTTCATAATTGTTTCCTGCTTTTGTTGCCTCATTGCTAAAACTATTTTTGTTTAATGCTAATTTTTCAAGCCACCAATTTTCAAAAGATTTTGTTCCCCAATTTCCAACTACAAAGCTAGTATCACTTGCACCTATAAAGCCACTCCTATCTTGGCTTTGTATCAATGTTTGATAAATCCCTTTCAAAATTGCTTAAAGTATCAAAATAACTAAATATTGCTTTTACCTCATCCTCTGTTTTGTGTAGCTTTTCTGCGATTTCTTTTGTTGTTAAACCATCTTTCATTTTTTGAGTATATGTAAGCTGTACTCTTTCTTTTATTTTGAAAATATTATGTTTATATATGTCTGCGTCTTCAACTTTTTCTATTTCTTCTTTGCTTGCAATGCTTGTTTCAGCTCCAATTCCTAAAACCCCTAGAGCTCTACCTATCGCAGAAGTTTCGCAATTTTCTATATAACTTGTTTTGTTAATATAGCTTGAGCCTTGTGTTTCAAAAGCATGTCCTTTTGCTAAAATTTTCCCTTCTTCATCTTTTATAATTGCTTCCATTACACATACGCCGTTCTCATTAGATAATATTTCAGTTTCTATTGTTCCGTTTGGGTATAATTGTCTAAATCCAAGTATTCTCTGATTTACTTCTGTATATGCTTTCCCTTTTATATCTGTTGTCTTTAATGTATTATTTATTTCTTGTAGTTGTTTGTAGTCCATTATCTTTCCTCCTCTATCATTTCTTCAAAAATTTTATCTTGATGATCTCTATCTTCTCTTTCTGCCCATACATTGTCTGGTATATAGTCTGATTTATATTCATACTCTGGCATTACCATTGGATTTTCTACTTGTTCCATAACTATTGCTCCTTTCCACAGTCGCTACAATAATTATCATTTTTATTTAGTACTTTTCCACATTCTTGGCAAACTTTAAAAGATTGTTGAGATTTCTTTAATACAATCTCTTCTCCTCGCGTAAATATTTCTATTGAGTCTTTGGCTGATATTTCTAAATTCTTTCTTAACTCACTTGGTAAAACTATTCTTCCTAGCTCGTCCAATTTTCTTATAATTCCTGTACTTTTCATTTTACTTATTCCTTTCCTTGACTTTTTTTGAAAGAATCTGTATAATAAAAATATATGAATTTATACAAATTCTTATTTTGAACTAGTTTTGATGTGATGGTTGAACTAGTTCTTTTATTTTTCTTAAAATTATTTTTTCATTGTCATAAGTATTACTTGTTGCTAATTTATATACTGCCTTATTTGTTTTTGTTAATTCGTTATTTTTTTCAATTAAAATTGTATTGTTATGAATTGCTTCTTTTCTTAATTCCCTTAATTCTTTGTTGTCCGCATTTAAATCTCTTACTTCCCTTGCTAGTTCTACATTTCTTTTGTTTAACTCATCATATACTTTCTTTGCTATAAACATATTTCTCAACTCCTTTCTTATAAACTTCCTAAACCAGCCCATATACATAACTGATTTGCTATTCCTATTGCCACTATTGGTAACCAAAGTATACTTGTACCAATTAGAAACTCTTTTATTTCATTTAATATTTTCATTTGTATTTTCCTTTCTAATACCTGCGTATTCTAAAAATTTACTTTTTATAATATTATAGTTCCATTGCCCATTTCGACTTTCCACTGCTGAACCAAAATCAAATCTTTGTTGTCGTAATCCTGCTCTTATGTAATCTGCATTTTTACCAATAATTCTTCCGGCTTCATAGGGAGTTATTGTCTCAACCGGCTCTATATTTTGCATATACCCACCTTCTTTCTTTGTATCAGGTCGCAATTATTTTTGTTCGTGTTCTCGAACTTTTTGATTAAAAAAATATTCTGGTATTTCTTCAAATTTTATGTTTAGAATTATACATATTTTTATTATTTCTTTTTGTGTAAAATATGTATTGTTGTTTAATTTGTTGCTTATAGTAGTTTCATCTACCCCTAGTTTTTCTGCTAGTTTTCCTTGAGTTCCTAGAACTTCTTTTATTTTACCTTTTAATTTATCATAATTAATTTCTTCCATTTGCACCCTATATGCCTCCTTTCTTTGTTCGTGTTCTCGAACTACGATTATAATATCATAAAAAAAAATAATGTCAATACTTTTTTTGAAAAAAATTCGACTTTCTTAATTTTTTTTCAAAATTTCATTGATTTTTTTCGGAAAGTCGTTTATAATATGCTGTGGAGGGAATCTAAATGGATGGATTAGTAGATACATTTTCTAACAGATTAAATACAGCTATGCGTATACGAAATATAAAAGCAAAAGAATTATCTTTAAAAACTGGAATCTCAAAGTCTTCTTTGAGTGAATATATAAATGGTAAATATGAAGCTAAGCAAGATGGTGTTTACTTGTTAGCTAAAGCTTTAGATGTTAATGAGGCTTGGTTGATGGGATTAGATGTACCTATGGAAAGAAATAATTTCAAATTTGCTTCATATAAAGGCATTAACTTAGAAGGTTTAACAGATGAGCAAATAGCCAAAATCAGTGAATATGTTGAATTTATAAAAAATCAAAAAAATAAAAAACAATAACTTTGGAGATATTATATGAATACTTTAGAAAAACTTTATGATATAGCCGAAAAGGAAAATATATGCATCAATAATTACAATTGGGAAATATTTAAGGCTATGATTTTTGAAATAGATAGTGAATACAGCATTGCTTTAGACAAAAACCTAATTCACTCTTCTACCGAGGAAAAAGAAATTATTGCAGAAGAATTAGGTCATTATTATTGCAATGCATTATATTATATAAATTCAGATGTAATATTAAAATCTAAATGTGAATATAGAGCAAAAAAATGGGCTTATTCAATATTGGTGCCATTTCAAAACTTAAAAGAAAAAATCACACAGGGTTTTAATTTGTATGATTTAGCAGAATACTTCGATGTAGACTGTGAATATATGAATGATTGTATAAATTTTTATACTGATAAATATGGTATATTAGTTTAAAATAAAAAAGGAAAATAGATGTAATTAGATTTGCGACCTGATACATTTATTTCCCCCCTATAGCACTTGAAAGTAACTATATTTGTATTATAATATAAATGTATCTCATTTTCAAGTGTAAAAAATGAAAGTGAGGTATTTTTTATGCAAGAAAACAAAAAAAGAGCAAACGGTAAAGGTTCCGCTATATATATTGGGAGAAACAGAGAAAAACCATGGGGTGCACGAATAACAATTGGTAGAGATAAAAATGGAATAGCAATTAGGCATTATATAGATACTTTTAGAACTGAACTAGAAGCCTTGGTCTGTCTAGAAAATTATCATAAATCGCCATATTCTTTATATATAAAAGAAGAAAAATATAATCGAATAATTACATTTCCAAAAAATCCTTACCCTCTAGTCTCAGCTAAAAACCCTAAAAAAAATATTGTTGAAAAAGTAAAAAAAGATAATTATACTTTTAAACAAGTATATGAAAAATTTAAAGATTCAAAAATGCTTACTAAAGAAGAAGAACAACTAGAAAAAAAATATCACATACGACCAAAAAACAAGCCCTTCGGTCGTCATTATTGTAGAAGTATGATAACAGCTTTTCATAATTCAAAAGAACTTCATGACAAAGTATATAAAGATTTAAGAACTTCTGATTTTGATAAACAACTAAAAGAATCTAAAAAAGGAACGGCTCCTCAAAGGCAAATGATTAATTTATATATAAATCTTGATAAATTTGCTTTATCTGAAGATATTATTGAAAAAGGTTATGCTCAATTTATTGGAACAATTACTTGCAACAGGAAAGAAATAAAAAAAGCCAAAGATAAAAAGATAGAAAAAGAAAGACTTTTTTCTTATGACCAAATTAAATATTTATGGAATTTCGTCCCTAGAAGTACTGGCAAGCAAAAAGAAGATAAACAGCAAAGAGAACAGTTTGTTAGAGATTTTTGGTTAATGCTTCTATATACGGGCACAAGAGCCGATGAACTTCTTTCTGTATATAACGAAAACATTTTCTTGGATGATAATTACTTTATAGGTGGTTTAAAAACCGACGCTGGAATCAATAGAGAAATACCTATACACCCTGATATCAAATTCCTTTTTGAAAAATATTATAATCCAAATAATGAATTTTTATTTATGCAACCAAATGGAAATAAAATGGACTATGATTATTATTTATATCATTATAAGAACAATTTTAGAGACCTGCACCCAGAACTTTGTGGTCATACAGCCCATGACGCAAGACATACTTTAAGAAATGAATTAAGAAAGCTGGATGTAAAAGATGTGATTATAAACGCAATAATAGGTCATAGTAATGATGACGTTGGCGAAGACATATATTCCCATGTGTCTATTGAAGAAAAATTAGAAGCAATAAAAATGGTTACTTACAAAGGGCAAAAAAAGCTATATATTTTAGCTTCAAATCAATAGTAAACAATTAAGCAAGACCTGTTCAAACCTATAAAGAATTATTGCGTAGGCAACAAATGGGTAACAAAAAAGTAATACCAAGTTTTGAACGACTTGGTATTACTACGTTTTATTACACTTCCATTATTATTGGTAAAATCATTGGGTCTCTCTTTGTTTTTTTATAGATATAATCCCTTAATTCTTCTCTTAGCAATGATTTTATTGTTGCCCAATCTGTTATATGTTTTTCTTCAAATTCAGAAATTTTTGCTCTTAATAATTTCTTTATTTCTTCCATTAAATTTTCGGAATCTCTAACATATACAAATCCTCTTGATAATACATCCGGTCCTGCAACAACTGTTCCTGTTACAGAATCCATTGTTAATACTATTATAATAAGTCCATCTTGTGATAAACGCTGTCTATCTCTTAGCACAATATTTCCAACATCTCCAACGCCTAAGCCATCTACCATTATTCTTCCGACTGGTACTGTTCCTGTAAGTTTTGCTTCATATTCATTTAATTCTAGGATTCTACCATTTGTCATTATAAATATGTTTTCTGGATTTACCCCTACTTTTTTTGCTGTTTCACTGTGTGCTATTAATTGTCTGTATTCTCCATGTACTGGTATAAAATATTTTGGTTTTACTAAACTTATCATTAGTTTTTGTTCTTCTTGGCATGCATGTCCTGAAACATGTATATCTTCTAGTGCATTGTATACAACTTCTGCGCCAATTTTCATTAAATCATCTATTACTTTTGATACAGCATTTTCGTTTCCTGGTATTGGATTTGCAGATATTATTATTAAATCATTTGGTGTAATTTGAACTTTCTTGTGTTCTCCTGAAGCCATTCTTGTTAGTGCAGACATTGTCTCTCCTTGGCTTCCTGTTGTTATAATTGTAAGTCTATCATCTGGATATGATTTTATCATATCTATATCTATAAATACATTGTCTGGAACTTTTATATATCCAAACTTTCTTGCAGTTTCTATTGTGTTAATCATACTTCTTCCACATATTGCAACTTTTCTTCCATATTTTACTGCTGAATTTACTATTTGTTGAACTCTATGAACATTAGATGAGAAAGTAGCTACAACTATTCTTTTTGTACAATTTATAAATAACTTGTCTAGCACTTCTCCTACTGTACTTTCAGACATCGTATATCCTTTTCTTTCTGAGTTTGTACTGTCAGACATAAGTGCTAAAACACCTCTGTTACCAAGTTCTGCAAGTCTTCCAAAATCCATCATTTCTCCATCTATTGGTGTGTAGTCTATTTTAAAGTCTCCTGTGTGCACTACTACTCCCACAGGTGTGTGAATTGCAAGTGAGCATGCATCTGGTATGCTATGTGTAGTTCTTATAAATTCTACTTTCATTGTTCCAAAATCAACAGTTTGTCCTGGATTAACAACATTTAAATTTGCACTTCTTAATAATCTATGTTCCTCTAATTTATGTTCTATCAAACCTATTGTAAGTTTTGTTGCATATATTGGAACATTAATTTGTTTTAATAAGTATGGTATTGAGCCTATATGGTCTTCATGTCCATGTGTTATAACTAATCCTCTAATTTTTTCCTTGTTTTTTTCTAAATATGTTAAATCTGGTATAACTAAATCAATACCTAGCATATCATCCTCTGGGAAAGCTAAACCGCAGTCTACTAGAATTATGTCATTTTCATACTCAAATACTGTAATATTTTTACCTATTTCAAGTAATCCCCCTAATGGGATTATTTTTAATTTTTCTTTTTTAAATCTAAATTGCTCTCCCTGTTTTTTATTTCTTGATTTTTTTGTTGTTTTTTTAGTTCTTTCACCTTCATTTTTTACTTTGTTATTTCTTGGTCTATATTTTCTTTTTGGTTTTTCAGTTTTTGTATTATTGTTTAATTTTTCTTCCATTTATTTATCTCTCCTTTTCTTTTTTCCTTTTGTATAACATTTTTATATCTCAAATATATACTAATTCACACACCAAAATTAGCTTGCAAAATTTCAAATTGAATAGTTGCATCAATTTCTACCCAATAAAAAATATTTTAATATTTAAATTAATGATTTTATATTTTTTTCTCTTAAATAGATTCCATAAATATTATCTCTTAAAAAATGTAATTCTCTCTCCATACATTTTTATAATATTATCTCCAAAATCATTAATTATTTATACAAAAATCTCATACTCGTCCTAAAACTTAGGCACAAACTAAAATTAATTATACTATATTTGCTTAGTATTGTCAAATGAGGCAGTAAAATTTCGTGTGGAATTGTAATTTGTCTTCTGTAACACATTTTCAAATTTTGAATAATATATAACATACTCACAGATAAAGTTTTAAGTACTTCATTTAAAACAGTTTAATTAATAGTTGTACTTACTTAAAGGGAGGTGAAATCATGCCAGAAAACAGAGGAGGATGCGGATGCGGTTTCGGATTCGGTGGTGACTGCTGCTGGATTATAATAATCCTTATATTACTTTGCTGCTGCTGCGGTGGAAATAATGGCGGATGTTGCTAATTGCATTTATTAATACGTTATTAGTACAAAAAAGCTACTTATTATGTATAAGTAGCTTTTTATATTATTTGTACTAATTTATTTTTTTCTTCTATCCGATTTTCTCCTGTTAGAATCTCTTTTATCTGCAGAAACTATTTCGCTTGTTCTTCTTCTTTGTGTTATTCTTCTTTCTGTTTTTCTTCTATTTTCAAATATCTTTCCTTCATTGTCTGTAATCATATTTATCACCTCATACTTTTTTTGTATAATATGAGTATATTATACATAGAGATATGTTGTCAACATTTTTACTAGTACATTCCTTCCATACCTTGTGGCATTCCTGCATTTGCATGATCGCATCCACATTCTTTTTCTTTTTTGTCTGTTACAACGCTTTCTGTTGTAAGAATCATTGATGCTATGCTTGCTGCATTTTGAAGTGCGCTACGTGTTACTTTTGTTGGATCAACAATACCAGCTTTTTTCATGTCAACATATTCTTCTTTTGCTGCATTAAATCCAATTCCAGCTTCACTTGATTTTATTTTATTTAATATAACTGCACCTTCTAATCCTGCATTTGTTGCAATTTGTCTTACTGGTTCTTCTAATGCTTTTAAAACTATTTTTGCACCTATTTTCTCTTCTTCTGATAAATCATTTAAACATTTTTCTACTGCTGGCATAATGTTTACAAGTGCTGTTCCTCCTCCTGCAACTATTCCTTCTTCAACAGCAGCTTTTGTTGCAGATAAAGCATCTTCTATTCTTAGCTTTTTCTCTTTCATTTCTACTTCTGTTGCTGCACCAACTTCTATTACAGCTACTCCTCCAGCTATTTTTGCTAAACGTTCTTGTAATTTTTCTTTATCAAATTCGCTAGTTGTTTCTTCTAGTTGTGTTTTTATTTGTTTTACTCTTGCAGATAATTTTTCTTTATCTCCTGCTCCATCTACTATTATTGTGTTTTCTTTTTGTATTTTAACCTGTTTTGCTCTTCCTAATTGTTCAATTGTTGTATCTTTTAATTCTAATCCTAAATCAGAAGTTATAACTTCTCCACCTGTTAGAACTGCTATATCTTCTAGCATTTCTTTTCTTCTATCACCAAATCCTGGAGCTTTTACTGCGGCAACATTTAGCACTCCTCTTAATTTATTCAATACTAATGTTGATAATGCTTCACTTTCTATATCATCTGCTATTATTAGTAGTTTTCCTGATTGTTGCATTAGGCTTTCTAGTAATGGTAATATTTCTTGAATATTGCTAATCTTTTTATCTGTAATTAATATATACGGATTTTCCATTACTGTTTCCATTTTATCTGTATCTGTTACAAAATATGGTGATATATATCCTTTATCAAATTGCATACCTTCTACAACATTTAATCCTGTTGTTGCTGTTTTAGATTCTTCTATTGTAATAACACCGTCTTTTGAAACTTTTTCCATTGCTTCTGCAATTAATTCTCCTATTTCATTGCTGTTTGCAGAAATACTTGCAACTCTTGCTATATCTTCTTTTCCATTTATTTCTGAACTAATTCCTTTTAGTCCTTCTACTGCTGATTCTACCGCTTTATCTATTCCTCTTTTTATAGCCATTGGATCTCCACCAGCAGCTACATTTTTTACTCCTTCTTTAATTATAGCTTGTGCTAAAACTGTTGCTGTTGTTGTTCCATCACCTGCGATATCATTTGTTTTAGTTGCAACTTCTTTAACTAATCTAGCTCCTATATTTTCATAAGGGTCATCTAATTCAATTTCTTTTGCTATTGTAACACCATCATTTGTAATAAGTGGTGCACCAAAACTTTTATCTAATACAACATTTCTACCTTTAGGTCCAAGTGTTACTTTAACTGTATCAGCTAATTTATTTACGCCATCTAACATTTTCTTTCTGGCGTCTTCTCCAAATTTAATCTCTTTTGACATATATATCGTCTCCTTTTCTTTTATAATATTTTCATTCGTTTTTCGCTATTCTACTATAGCTAAAATATCCTCCTGTTTAACTATTGTATATTCTGTGTCTTCATATTTTACCTCTGTTCCAGAATATTTATTTATAATGACTTTGTCACCTTCTTTTATATACATCTTTACATCATCTGTTCCTGGTCCTACTGCTACAACTTCTGCTATTTGTGGTTTTTCTTTAGAACCACTTGATAAAATAATTCCACTTTTTGTAGTTTCTTCACTTTCTATCATTTTAATTAATACTCTATCTGCTAATGGTTTAATCATAATCACATTCCTCCTTTTGATTTGATTATTTGTCACTTTTTGTTAAAAATTAGCAGTCTGTTTCTTCGACTGCTAATAATTTATACCCATTTATATAAAAAGTCAATAGGTTTTATTAATTTTATTCAGATTTTTTATTGTTATTCGTTTGATTATATTTTTCTTTTTACCTTGATTTGAGTTTCCTAATTTAATGAGGAAATATCAAAGGCAATAGCAATTATAGCATTTTTATATACTAGAAAATTTCTCATTTCATAGTATACAAAAAAAGAGGCTATAAAATTATGTTTTATTAGCCCCCTATTTAATTCTTTTATGGTGCTCACTTAAAGGCTTGAGTTTCTCCTAACTTTTATATTTTTATTATATTCATTTGTTTGGTTTTTGTCAATATAGAATTGTAATTTTTTTACAATTCTATATTTTCTTTTCCTACTATCTCTTCAAATTGTTTTAGAATTTCTTCTGTTAAGTATATTGCTCCACATGGTAATAGTTTATCTCCATTTTTTACGCTTATTGCTATATTATTTCTATCTCCTGAAAAGAATTTTATTGCTCCTCTTAATTTTGATTTTTGTTCTTCTGATAAATTTGTTATATTTATTATTATCATTTTAGGTCGAACAGTTTCATTTGTTCCTATACTATTTGTAGTCTGTCTTTTAGTAAATTCATGACCTGCCACTTCATTATTTATTGTTGTATTCTCGTTAAATTCTGTTATACTATTTGCAACTATTTTTACATCGTCATCTTCTCTTATGCTTAAACGTCCTTCTATTAGCACTATATTTTCTTCCAATAAAATGTTTTGTGCTTTACTATAGCAGCTATCAAATACTATTATCTCTGTGCTTCCATATAAATCTTCTACTGTCATAAATGCCATTAATGTATTTTTCTTTGTATATTTTTTCTTTATAGAATTTATTATTCCTACATACTTTACTGATTTTCCATCTTGGCTAAAATCATTTTGCTCTTTCATTTGTATCATTTGAAGTGTATTAATTGTTGCAACTTTTTCTATATTCTTTCTAAACTTTTCTAATGGATGTCCAGATATATAAATTCCAAGCATTTCTTTTTCCATTGATAATAACTCTTTTTCGTCAAATTCTTTTAATGTTGTAAATTTATATTTCATGCTTTCTATTTTTTCATCTTCTGTTTTTCCTAAATCAAACATTGTAACTTGACCTTGCATTGTTTTTTTTGATGTATCATTTATTGTATCTATTATTGTTTCAAATGATGCTAAAAGTGTACTTCTTGTTTGTTCAAATTCATCAAAAGCTCCTGCTTTTATTAAGCTTTCTATACATTTTTTATTTACAGATTCTCCTTGCATTCTTTCGCAAAAGTCTGTAAAGCTTTTAAACTCTCCATTTTGTTTTCTATTTTTTACAATAGTATCAACTACAGATGTTCCAACATTTTTTACACTTCCGAAGTCCAAACCTTATTTTATCTCCATAAACTGCAAATTTTGTATAGCTTTTATTAATATCTGGTTTTAAAATTTCTATTTTTAGCCTTTTACATTCATCTATATATTCTGGAACTTTATCTAAATTTCCTAAAAAACTATTTAATGTTGCCGCCATAAATTCTGGTGGATAATATGTTTTTAGATACGCTGTTTCATACGCTACAACAGCATATGCTGCTGCATGTGATTTATTAAATGCATATTTTGCAAACTCAGCCATCTCGTCAAATATTTTATCTGCAGATTTTTCATCTATTCCATTTCTAACACAGCCAGGAATTATTACATTTCCGTTTTCATCTGTTTGTCCATGTATAAAGTTTTCCCTTTCTTTTGCCATTACATCTAGTTTTTTCTTTCCCATGGCACGTCTTACTAGATCGGCTCTTCCTAAAGAATAGCCAGCTAAATCTCTAACTATTTGCATAACTTGTTCTTGGTATACCATACATCCATAAGTTACATTTAATATTGGCTCTAAACTTGGATGTGTGTACTCACTATGTTCTGGATTAAGCTTGTTTTTTATATATCTTGGTATTTGATCCATTGGCCCTGGTCTGTACAAAGAAACACCTGCAATTATATCTTCTAAGCAATCTGGTTTTAGTTCCTTCATAAAGTTTCTCATACCTTGGCTCTCGAATTGGAATACACCTGATGTATTTCCACTTTGCCAAGTCTCTTCAAATACCTTTTTGTCATTCATTTCTTTATCGATTTTTACATCTATTCCCCTACACTTTTTTACTAATTTTATTGTATCAGAAATAACTGTAAGTGTACGAAGCCCTAAAAAGTCCATTTTTAATAAACCTAGTTCTTCTAGTGTTGTCATTATATATTGTGTTGATATTGTTCCTTCGTTTACATATAGAGGCACATAGTCTATTACAGGATCTTTTGTAATTACTATCCCGGCAAGCATGTGTTGAAGCCTGTCTTGGAAGTCCTTCTAATCCCATTGCTATATCTAGTAATTTTCTTGTCTGCTCATCTTGTTCATATAGATTTCCAAATTCTCTATTTTGCTCTAATGCTTTTTTTATTGTAATATGAAGTTCATTTGGAACCATTTTTGCAAGTTTATCCGCTTCCGCATAAGGAACATCTAAAGCTCTTGCAACATCTCTTATTACCATTCTTGCAGACATTGTTCCAAATGTTATTATTTGAGAAACATGGTCTTTTCCATATTTTCTACCAACATAATCTATTACTTCCCCTCTTCTTTCGTAGTCAAAATCTACGTCAAAGTCGGGCATACTTATTCTTTCTGGGTTTAAAAATCTTTCAAAAAGTAAATTATATTTTATTGGATTTATATCTGTAATTCCTAAAGCATACGCAACAATTGAACCCGCTCCAGAACCACGTCCTGGCCCTACTGCTATTCCTTGTGTTCTAGCATAATTTATAAAATCCCATACAATCAAGAAATAATCTACATATCCCATCTTTTCTATTACAGATAATTCATATTCAAAACGTTCTTTTATTTCATTGCTTGGATTATCTCCATATCTTCTTGCAAGTCCATCTTTTGCAAGTTTCTTAAAATAATCTGTATGTGTTGCAAATTCTGCTGGCACTTCATAATTTGGAAGCTTTGTATTACCAAATTCAAAATCCAAATTACATTTTTCTGCTATTTTTACTGTATTTTCTATTGCTTCTGGAACATTTTTAAAATACTCTGCCATTTCTTCTGGCGATTTTACATAGAATTCGTCTGTTCCCATACGCATTCTATCTTCATCTGTCATTTTTTTACCTGTTTGTATGCAAAGTAAAACCTCATGGTTATATGCATCTTCCTTTTTTAAGTAATGTGAATCATTTGTTGCAACTAATGGAATATCTAATTTTTTAGACATCTCTATTAATTTTTGATTTGCTAGTACTTGCTCTGGAAGCCCATTTGGTTGTATTTCTAAGTAGTAATCTTCTCCAAATAGATTTTTATGCCATAAGGCAACTTCTTCTGCTTTTTCTATATTGTTTTTTAAAATTTCTCTATTTACATTTCCTGCAAGGCATGCACTTAAGCACACAAGCCCTTCATGATATTTTTCTAATATTTCATAATCTATACGTGGTTTATAATAAAAGCCTTCTGTAAATCCCATTGATACCAGGTGTGTTAAATTTTTGTATCCTGTTTCATTTTTTGCAAGCAAAATAAGATGATAATAATGGTTATCTATATTAGGTTCTTTATCAAATCTTGTTCTTGGAACTACATATACTTCGCATCCTATAATTGGCTTTACTCCTTGCTTTTTACATTCTTTATAAAAATCTACTACTCCAAACATAACACCATGGTCAGTAAGAGCAATAGAATCCATTCCTAATTCTTTTGCTCTTGCTGGTAAATCTTTTATTCTATTTGCTCCATCCAATAAACTAAATTCACTATGGACATGTAAGTGCACAAAATTTGACATTTTACTCTCTCTTTCTTTTGGTTGTATTATATTATAAAGCATGTATTTTATCAAGTAATATTATTGATAATTTACATAATTTTATAATTAGATTGTATACATTGCTACATCCGTGTTTACATAAAATTTGTCTTTTTTTCTTTACTATTATGCCAATATATGGTATAATAAAAATGTTGGAGGTAAAAATATGATTAAATTAGTTGCTAGTGATTTAGATGGAACAATAATTGATAAAGCTGGCTCAATTTATGAAAACAACTTCAAAGCTATAAATGATTTAAATAAAAAAAATATAGATTTTGTAATTTGTACAGGTAAAACATACCCTATTGTAAAAGGAATGTGTTCTAAGTTTAATGCAAATTATGGTATTTTTGGTAATGGAAATGAAATTATCAATTTAAAAACAGGTGAAGAAATTTATAAACAATTATTAACTCCAGAGCAAATAAACTCTTGCATTTCTATTGCAAAAGAGCATAAATTGCATGTTCATTTGTATACAAACACCGAGATTATAACAGAAAGTTTGCAATATATGGATTTAAGAAATTATAAATTACAGCAAAGTAAAATTTATGACAGCTCTTTAAAAATTACAATCATACCTGATATTAGTCAGTATTTATTATTTAACAATCCTCAAGTATGTAAATTAGTTATTTCTTCTGAAAAAGACTTGTCTAATGTAAAAGATGAAATCTTAGAAAAAGAAGATATTTCTGTAACAACAATAAGAAAATATGGTGAATATAAAGACAGCATAATAAATAAAGAATATGAATATTTAGATGTATCTCCTAAAAACATAAATAAAAATACTGCATTAAATATTTTAAAAAACTATTTAAAAATAAATAATGATGAAGTATTAGCTATAGGTGATAATTTAAACGATTTAGATATGGTTAAAAATTCTGGAATTGGTGTTGCTGTTGCAAACAGCTATGATGAATTAAAAAACGTTGCAAAATATACAACAGAAAATCCTGTTGAAACAGGTGGATTTGCAGAAGCAGTATATAAATTTATTGAATTTTAAAGAAAATAAACAAATTCATTTCAGACGATATAGGGGTCGCCCAAGAGTGCGACCCCTACACTAAATAAATTACAATTTGTATAGTCCATTTTTATTAATATATTCTAAAACTTCTTTTTTAAAAAAAGATTCTACTTCTTCCCCATTTTTTATTTTTTCTCTAATAATTGTTGAGCTTAGTTTTATAGGCTTTATTTTTTTTGCAATTATTAAGGCTTTTTTATTATCTCTTAATAATTTATCTTCTTCTATTATTTTTTCTAGGTTATCTTCATTTCTTTCTAATACAATTATCTTATAATTCTTTAATATTCTTTCTGGTTCTTTCCATGTATGCAAGTCTTTTAGATTATCTGTTCCCATTATAAAATAGATATCATATTCTGGATATTCATTTTTAAATATATCTAACGTTTCTATTGTATATAACTGTCTACCATAGCTTAACTCTACATCAGATACTTCCAGTTTCTCTTCTCCGTTGCACATTAATTTGAGCATTTTATATCTATGAGCATCCTCTGTAAGGTTATTTTTTCTATTATATTTTGTGCTTACTGGAACAAATATAACTTTTTCTATATTGCATAAATTTTTTATTACTTGTTTTGCCAATTCTAAATGTGAATTAAGTGGTGGATTAAAGCTTCCTCCAAATATTGCAATTCCTTTATTTTGCATATTTACTACCTCTTTGTTATTTGTTTCTTTATTTATATCATATTTTTTGGGAATATTTCAATATTAATTATATAAATTGTAATTTATTAAAATCGTCTATATCTATTACATCCACATCCACTTGAATTATTATTAGAATTTGTACTATTTGTGTTTAATAAATTGCTTAAACACCCACATCCACTCTCATCATTGTCATCATTTTCATCGCTCTCATTGCAAAGTAGTTTAACTATTAATGCAGTGATAAAAGCAAGTACTGTATATGCAAGTGTTGCAATTAAAAATGTTGCATCAAAAGCTGCAAATGTAACGACTAAAAATATTGCAAATATTAATGCTGCAACAGCTAATGGGCATTTTAAAACTTTTTGTAATATTGCTGATACTATTATTACAGCTATTGGTAATGCAAAAAATATTAATAACGTATTCATATTAATTACCTCCATATATGTATTTTTTATATAATATGTTATTTGCAATGTTTTTGTGATTTAAATTTTAATTATACAAATTACATTTTTTTACTTGCTTTTTTTGCATTTTATGATAAAATATTTTTTGAATATGGAGGTAGTTTTGTATGGAATTTAAAAGATGTGCACGTTGTGGTTGTTTTTTTATGTCAAATAATGATGTTTGTTGTAATTGCGAATCAAAAGATATGTTTGATATAGCTAAATTAAATAGTATTATAGAAGATAATATTAGTTTTAATTCTATACAGGAGCTTTCTAGTGAAAGTGGTATTACTATAAATAATTTAAATAGATACATAAAAAACAATAAAATAGATTACAAATTTTAAAAGTTAAAGCTACTCACTTTTAGTGAGTAGCTTTTTAAATCGCGTCTAATCCATCTTTTAAATGATATAAATTTTTATATCCATGTTTTTTTAATATAGTTATCGCTTTTTTACTTCTCATTCCACATTGACAATAGGTTATTATAATTGAATTTTTATCTTGTAATTTGCTTTCACAACTTTGCTCTAATTCATATAGTGGGATATTTATACTACCATTTAAGTGTCCTTCTAAAAATTCCTGTCTGCTTCTAACATCTATTAAAATAGCATTTTCATTATTTCTTATTATTTCTTTTACTTCATTTAAAGATAGATTTTGGCTTTGCCTATTAAAATTAAGAAACTTTAAAATGTTCATTTTTATCACCTTTTATATAATAATATCGAATGAGTCTATTCCCATTCGATATGTATATTATTATATTATATGATAATTAAGTTTTTATTGTTATTTTTGTTTCTTTTTATTTTTATCTTTTGCCTTTGCTTCTTCTTTTCTAAACTTTTCCATTAATGCTATTATTACTATAACAAATAGAATTACTGCTAATGGCATTGTTAAACTATTTACTGGAAGTCTAGTAATTGCATATATACTAAATAAAAATGCTTCTAATATTACTGTTGAACCTAATGTTTCTAAGATTATTTTTGCTATTCCATATTTTCTATATCTAATAATAAAATAAATTATAATTAGGCCTATTGAAATTATAGATGGTACAATATATGGTTTAATCAAATCACATAACTGTACTTGTGCATTATTTGCAATTTTTAAATCATCTTCTTTTAAATCTAGTGAATATTTTTCATTGATTTTAGATAGTAAATTAGCTTTTTGCTCGTCTGATATTTCTTTTACTGTTATTAATATAAAACTATTTGATTCATTAATTGTTCTAACATTTGCTTTGTTTCCAACTACTTCTTCGGTCAATTGTTTTATTTCATTTGTATTTACGTCTTTTCCCATATTTATTGAAATACTACTATTCTTTCCATAAGATAAATTATAGTTTAATCCTTTTATGCAAAACATTACTATTCCAGCTAATATTATAATACCCATTACTGCCAAAAATATATTTTTTTTGTCTTTAAACATGTTTCTCCTCCTTGTTATGTCTTATACTAATTTTTTATTTCTTTTATTATTACTTGTGTGAATATTAAATTATATACATATAAAATTATTAGTCCCCATACCAATGTCATTCCTAAACTTGCTATATTGGTTAAAGTGTTAAATGTAAATACTATTGCTATAATGTAGATTGGGATTAATCTTACAGCAAATTTTGCAACTGTATTTTTTAAATAACTTTCTTTTTCATTTTTAAAAGCAAAATATATAAACATATAGTTTAATATTGTTCCTACTAATATTCCCACAATTCCTTCTAAAGATATTACCACATTTGTATATCTTAATGTTAATAGTAATAATGCTACATAACCAATTTGTAAAACAGATGCCAAGATTCCTTTAAGTTTCAATTTAATTATAAAGTACACTAAGCTAATTGCAAATATAGCTAAAAGTACATATATTGCAACTTTTACATTCTCTGTTGTTATTCTTGGTGATACTGTGTTTTCAGTTATTTCATATTGTATAGGTAGCACTCCACTATTTAATATTGCTTTTAATTCATCTGCTATTAATACATAGTTTTGTATAGAAGAATTATTCTTTCCACTTCCAATTGCAACATTCAAAGTTCCATCTGTTATTGTATCTCCAAAATATGTTGTTCTGTATTCTTGTCCATCAAATACTATTGCCACTTCTTTTTTTACTTCTTTATCTTCTGTTTCGCCATTTTCATTTGTTTGTTGCTCTGTTGTTTGTATATATTTTTTACTTATTTCTTCTAGTTTTTTTGTTCCTTCTTTATCAAATTTTATTTGTAAGTATACTGCAACTCCTGTTTCTGTTTGTCCATATACTACAGCTACTTTTTTTACACTATTATTATTTAATAAAACTTCTTTTGTATCGCTGTCTTGCAATTCAAATATTCCTTTTTGTGCAAGTACCGCCAATATTTCATCTGTTTCTTCATTTTCTGGAATTTCTATTTGAATATTTCCATTGTCCTTATTCAACCTTACTATATATTGTTCTGTTTTAAGGTCTTTTAGTCTTTTTTCTAGTATTCTTTTTACAAGCTTATAGTTAGAAGTAGTTAAGTTTTCATCACTATTTACTTTTGTTTCAACAGTTTTATATCCATTTTCTTCTGTATATTCAATGCCTTCTTGTTTTTCTGTTACTTCATTTCCATCTTTATCATAAATTTTAGTTTCTGAGATTTCATCACTTACATTAAAATTTGCTACTCTACTATTTTTAAATTCCATTCCTAACAAGTAATCTGGAACTACATTTACTACTTTGTACTCTTTTAGCTTATATATTCCTCCCACTGATGCTATTGAAATTATAATTATTGCTAATATAATTGTTGTTATTGTTATTATTTTGTGTGCTTTCACTTTAAATTCCTCCTATAAAAATTTTGTACCGTTTATAATCAATTCAAACCAAACTTGTAAATATTTTGCTGCATATTTACTCATCATGGTTCTATCCATAAATATTTCAAAATAGTCTAGCACTGGACAAATATGATTATCTATTGTTAAATCTAATGTTATTTTCTTTTCTTTATTGTTTACCACTAAGTCTGCATTTGTTACAGCATAGTTTACTCTATCATGTATATCAAAAGTTGCCATATTTTTGTTTACTACTCTATCTCTATGCACATCAGACTTGTCCGCAAGTATTAATGCTGCAGATATGTCACTAACAGCTGTTCCTGTTTGCTCATCATGGTTTCCTATTGCAGACATTATTTCTGTTCTATCTTTTAAATCCATTCCCATATCTTTTAATATTTGATATGCCAATATCGCTCCCGTATGTGCATGATCTACTCTATTTATTCCATTTCCTATATCATGTAAATATCCTGCAATTTTTGCAAGTTCTATTCTGTGTTTATCATATTGCAATGTTTCTAAAATTCTTCCTGCTCTGTTTGATACTATACTAACATGTCTTACCGAATGCTCTGTATATCCTAGTGCATCTAATTGTTTTTGAGCACCAATTACTAGCTCTTGAACTTCTGGATTACTCTTCACGTCTTCTAATGTTATCAAATTCAACACCTCCATTAATATTGTATTTTATAACATTTTTATTGTATATTAAAGGAGTAAAAATATCAACAGTTTTTTTATAAATTGTAATTTGCCAAGCAAATTACAATTTATTTTTTGTTTACTCCTATTATTCCTCCTAATGCTCCTGTTAATACACTTGCTATTATCATGATTATAGAGTTAACATTTAATGAGAAATTTCCTGTTATTAAACTAGACAATATATATAGTATAGCAATATATATTCCACCTACAAGAATTCCATTTAATATTCCATTCTTTTTTATATTAGAAGTGCTTAATGTGCTTCCAATTAATATGCTTATAGCACTTATAATAATTATTGTTACTGGCATTGTGGTCTCTGTAACGCTTGTATAGCTAAGTATTATTGAATAAATTAACAAACCAATTAGTGTAATTATAATTGAGATTGCACTTCCTTTTAATATTTTTATAATATTATTTTCATTCATATTTTCAGATACCTTAACCATTTGATTCACCTCGATTAAATTTATGCTTAATATTAAGAATTTATTCTCAAAACAAAGTAGCAATAAAAGAAAGAGGAAATAAGTTTCCTTATTCCTCTTTTCTTCTTAAAGGATTTCGCAGTCTTTATAGTAAGTTTTCCTTACTGTGTCGGCTTCATACACCTTTTTGCCGCTTTTAATAACATAAGCAACCTGCGTAAATGCGATTGTTTTTGTTACTCCGGTTTTGGTGCAAGGGCCAAAGATTTTTTCTCCGAATTTTAATGCAATTTTTGTATTGCATTCGTCTTCGAAGGAAAGTTCTACAAGTCCTTCATCTGTCAGCCGAACTGTTGCTTGGTTTGCCAATTCATTGAATGTTTCATTTAACATCCAGTAATCGGTATTGTCTGAGAACTTCTTTTCTGCCAACCTTTTAATCATGTGGATCTCTCCTTTAATATAATTATGCACATTTAGTACATAATTATATTTTAGCACATATTTACATAATTTTCAACATTTGCTATTTCAAGCCTGCTATTCTTTCCTCTATTGTTTTTATCATTTCGTTGAATTTTGCTTGTTTTACTTTTTCTTCTTCTACTTTTGCTGCTGGTGCTTTTGCAACAAATCCTGGATTTGAAAGCATTTTATCTGTCTTTTCTTTTTCTACTAATACTTTTGCTTTTTCTTTTTCTAATCTTTCTATTTCTTCTTTTATATCTACTAAATCTTCAAAAGGAATAAATAGTTCCAAATTAGAAGAAACAATACTTACTGCATTTTGTGGTATATTTTCTTTGTTTTCTCTAATTTCTATCTCTTCTCCAAATCCTAATTTTTTTAAGAATTCTTCTGATTCTTTTATAATATCTGTATATTTTTTAGTTACAAATATTAGTTTAGATTTTTTAGATGGATGTACATTCATTTTAGCTCTTGCATTTCTTATTCCTGTAATTACTTCCTTCAACTCTTCTACTGCTTGTTCTTCATCTTTAAATTCTAAATCTTCTGAATATTCTGGATATGTTGATATCATTATACTTTCGTCATTGTTGTACAATTCTTTATAGATTTTCTCTGTAACAAATGGCATAAATGGATGTAGTAATTTTAATGAATCTCCTAGTACTTTATTTAATACATATTGTGCTGTTTTTCTTGTTGCATTTTCTTTGTTATATAATCTTGTTTTCACAATTTCTATATACCAATCGCAGAATTCATTCCAAATAAATGTGTATATTTTATCTAATGCTACTCCTAAATCATAATTGTCCATATTTACTTTTACTTCTGCTATTAATGTATTTAATTTAGATAAAATCCATTTGTCTTCTATGCATAACTCTATTTTTTCATTGCTATTATCATAGTCCTCTAAATTCATAAGGGCAAATTTTGCTGCATTCCATACTTTGTTTGCAAAGTTACTTGCTGCTTCTAGTTTTTCTGGCATAAATCTCATATCGTTTCCAGCTGTTGTTCCAGAAATTAAAGAAAATCTTAATGCATCTGCTGAGTACTTATCTATTATTTCTAATGGATCTATTCCATTTCCTAAGCTCTTAGACATTTTTCTTCCTTGACTATCTCTTACAATACCATGCATAAGAACGTCCTTAAATGGCACTTTTCCTGTTTGTTCAAGGCTTGAGAACATCATTCTTACAACCCAGAAGAATATAATATCATAACCTGTTACTAATGTATTTGTTGGGAAAAATGTTTTAAAGTCTTCTGTTTCTTCTGGCCAACCTAGTGTTGAAAATGGCCATAGTGCACTACTAAACCATGTATCTAATGTATCTGGGTCTTGTGTTAGCTTAGTGCTTCCGCATTTTTCACATTTTTCTGGCTTTTCTATTTCTACATTAATATGTCCGCACTCTTCGCAATAATATGCTGGTATTTGATGTCCCCACCATATTTGACGTGAAATACACCAATCTTGTATATTGTTAAGCCAATTAAAATATGTTTTTTCAAACTTTTGTGGTATAAATCTTGTATCACCATTTTTTACTGCTTCTATTGCTGGTTTTGCCATTTCTTTCATAGAAACGAACCACTGATCTGATATTTTAGGCTCTACTGTAGCTCTACATCTTTCATGTTTTCCAACATTATGTACATAATCTTCTATTTTTACTAGGTTACCTAGTTCTTTTAATTTGCTTACTATTGCTTCTCTTGCTTCTAGTAAATCCATACCTTTATATTCTTCACATAAATCTCCCATTTTAAAGTTTTCATCAAAAACTTCTATTATTTCTAAGTTGTGAGATAAAGCTGCTTGGTAATCATTTGGATCATGTGCAGGTGTAATTTTAACACAACCTGTTCCAAATTCCATTTCTACAAATTCATCTGCAATTATTGGAATTTCTTTATTCATAATCGGTAATATACACTTTTTACCTACTAAATCTTTATATCTTTCGTCATCTGGATGTACTGCTATTGCTGTATCTCCAAGCATTGTTTCTGGTCTTGTTGTTGCAACTGTTAAGTATCTATCTTCTCCAACAACTTTATATTTTATATGCCATAAGTGTGTTGGTTCTTCTTCATATTCTACCTCTGCATCAGAAATAGATGTATTACAGCAAGGGCACCAATTTATCATTCTTTTGCCCTTATATATGTAACCTTTATCATATAATTTTTTAAATACTGCCAGAACTGCTTTAGACAAGCCTTCATCCATTGTAAATCTTGCCCTACTCCAATCAGCACTACAACCCAATTTTTTTTGTTGTTTTACTATTGTTCCTCCATATTCTTCTGTCCATTGCCATGCTCTTTCTAGGAATTTTTCTCTTCCTAAATCATGCTTGTCAATTCCTTCTTCTTTTAGTTTTTCAATTATTTTTACTTCTGTTGATATTGCTGCATGATCTGTTCCTGGAAGCCATAATGTATTAAATCCTTGCATTCTTTTATATCTAATTAATATATCTTGCAAAGTTCCATCTAATGCATGTCCCATGTGAAGTTTACCTGTAACGTTTGGAGGTGGCATCATTATACAATAACTTTCTTTTGTTTTGTCTCCACTTGGTTTAAAGTAACCCTTCTCCTCCCAATTTTTATAGATTTCGTCTTCAAATTTATCTGGCTCATATTTGCCATCTAAATTGTGATTGCATTTTTCGCACATACTTTTTCCTCCTTTTAATTTTAGGCTATGCACTTTATTGAGGTATTGTAACCAATTAATCCCTACAAAAAAATCGTCCTATTACATAGGACGATTTTTAAAACGTGGTACCACCTAATTTATACAAAATAATTTTAAAACGATTTTATATATCTCTTATATCTTTAACGCAGATTTACGAATTACTTTACTATTATTTCAAGTAATCAACTCCAAAGCTACATTCAGATTTTCTTTCCTTTAGAAGCTCTCAGCCGGTGACTTCTATTCTCTTTTAAGGCAGTTTAAATCTTACTCCTCTTTTTCATAGTTTTTTCAATATGGTATATATAATAACATATTTATATAAAAAAATCAACCAAAATTATATATTTAATTGCTATTTATATATTTAATTGCTATTCAATGTTTTATATATTACAATATGCCAAAATCATTCCTATTATTGTAATCAAAAAGCCTGTTATTTTTAAGCCTAATGCCCCATCATTTTGATCTCCAAAGCTAAACATCTTTTTTGTAATTGGTCTTGCATCATATATTAAAATCACTCCAAAAGTTGCAATTATAATTCCTAGTCCAAATAAAAATTTCATTATTCCACATCCTTTTTAGCAATATCTACAAAGTATTGCTTCTAATCCAATATTTATATCTATTAAACCATTTTTATAATTATAATCTAAATCTATTAATTCTTGCAATATTTTTCTTAATTCTTTTGTTTTAAAAAACTCTGCTTGTTTCTTATATTTTGTTACTAAAAACATCTGATTTGCTTTTAATTTTAAGCTTTCAGAAATATTTTTATTATACTCTTCTGCAAGTTTTACAATATATAATTTTTTTAAATGATTATATAATGTAACTAATATTTTTTGTATTGGTTCCTTATTATATAGCAATTCTTTTAACATTTCTAAGGCTTTTGTAATATCTCTTTTCCCTAAATTGTCTGTTAAATCAAATATTCTACTTTCAAGTTCTTTAATTGATAATTTATCTATGTCTTCTTTTTTTATTGTTCCATTTTTGCCTTCATATTCTATAAGTTTTCTTATTTCATTTATTAGTACCTGCATATTTGTACCGCATGTTTCAATAAAATATTGCAATGTATTTTCATCTACATTTACTTGGTACATATTACAAATTGCTTTTAGTCTCTTTTTTAATTCTATTGGTTTTAGTCTTTCAAAATTGCATACTTCTCCAAGTTCTTGAATAGTATTTGTAAGGTCACATTTAATAAGTTCTTCTTCTATAAAAATTAGCACTGTTGTTTGGTTTATTGTTTTTATATTTTCTTTTATATATTCACTAATCTTTTTTTGTAAATCTGTATTTGATTTTGTGTTTGATTTTCTCTCTTTTTTTAATATACCTGAATTTTTAACTATTATTAATTTTTTATCATATCCAAACGCAGGAGTTTCTATATCCGAAATTAATCCATTTACATTTGTTTCATTTATTTGTATATAGTTTATTCCTAATATTAAATCTCCAAATATCTTTTTTATTTTTTTTACTGCATTTTCTAAAAGGTATGTTTCTTCACCATAAAATAGATATACGCTATGTAATTTTTCTTGTTTTAATTCTTTTTCTAAATTTTCTACTGTCATTATACCTCCAATTTTATGAGACAAATCAAAAGTAGTATATTGTGCATTTTAATGAATGAGTAAAACCGGAGGCGTACGCTGTACGTTGAGGATTTTACGATTGAATTAAAATGTGCAAGATGCTGCTTTTCATTTGTTTTATTACAATTTTTCTGAAAACCTAGCACTATGTGCATGACAAATTGCTGCTGCCATGCTGTCTGTTGTGTCATCTAATTTAGGTAATTTTTCTACATTTAATATTGCTTTTACCATTTTTTGCACTTGTATTTTATCTGCTCTTCCATACCCCGCTACTGCTTGTTTTATTTGAAGTGGTGTATATTCATAAGTTGGTATTTGTTTTTGACATCCAACTACTAATACTACTCCTCTTGCCTGTGCTACGTTTATTGCAGTTTTTACATTATTATTGAAAAATAATTCCTCTACCGATATTGCATCTGGCTTATATTCATCTATTATCATTGATAAATCATCATATATTTTTGTAAGTCTTAGTGGGAATGATTCTCCTGCCTTTGTTGTAACAGCTCCACTATCTATTAGTTTAAATTTGTTTCCTTGATAATCTATTATACTATATCCAGTTATTGCAAATCCTGGGTCGATTCCTAATATTCTCATTTATTACCTCTTCTACATTCTGTTTATTATTCTAAATATTTCTGCTACACTCCATCCTTGTGCTATTGTTCCTTTTGGTAAATATGGAGTTTTAGAATCATATATTTCTGCAATGCTTCCTATTGCTCCTCTTTCATATAACTCTTTTGTAAATGTTTTTGTAATATTTTCTATAAATTCATTTAATTTAATTTGTAATTCTTTCTTACTTGTTTTATCTTTTTCTGTTTTGACCATATTTTTTAAAGTGTCATAATATAGCCCTAAAAGCCATGGCCATGTTATTCCTTGGTGATAGCTTGAATCTCTTCTAAAAGCGTCCCCCTCATAAATATCAACATAACCTTTTTCACCTTTGGCTAATGTTTTTAATCCATATTTATTAAGTAATTTTTTAGTAACTGTTTCAAGCATTTCTTTTGCAATTTCTGAATTTGGTTCTAGTACTGGGTGGCTAAGAGCCGTTGCAAATAGTTGATTTGGTCTTACTTTTGTATCTCCAATTACATCATATAAACATTTTTTCTTCTTATTATAGAATTGCTCCATAAATGCTTTTTGACACTGAGTAGCCTTTTTTGCATATTCTTTTGCTTCTTTTTTATTTCCAAATTTATTACTTAATTCTTCTAGTATTTTTAAGGCATTATACCATAAGCTGTTTAGTTCTACTGTTTTTCCGTTTCTTGGTGTAAAGCAATGGTTTCCATACTTAGCATCCATCCATGTATTTTGTGTGTTTTCTGTTCCAGCCGATAGAAGCCCATCTATATCTAAGAAAATGTTGTTATCGTCTAAATCTATTCCTTTGCAATAATTATTTATTATTAGTACTAGTTTTTCGTATATATTTTTTTCTATAAATTTATAATCGCCTGTATATCTTGCATATTTATAAACAGCCTCAAATAGCAATAGTGAACTATCTGAACTATTATATAAAGGTCTGTTGTCATAACCTGAATATCCATTTGGAACTAATCCAAATTTTATATCTCTTATGCTTGTTAAAAGTACTTCTTTTGCTATTTCATATCTTTTTGTAGCTAATAGTAATCCTTCAAATGAAATTAGGCTATCCCTTCCCCAGTCCAAAAACCATGGGTATCCTGCAATTATTGTATGAAGTCCAAAGTTAGGTCTATATACTATAAAATTATCTGTTGCTATAATAAAATCTCTAAGTAGCTCTCTTTGCTTTAGCTCTTCTTTAGGTAATTTTTCCATGTCTTGTTTTTCTTCTATCATTCCAGACTCATACATTAATTCATTTATTCTTATAATTTCTTTATTTATTACTTTTTTTACATTAATTTCTTCTATGTTTTCCTCTAATGAGCAAACAAATGAGATTTCTTTATGTGATTCTTGTGGTATATCTATCTCAAAGCTTCCTGGAACTGATAAATTTTCCTCTGGGAAAAAGCCTCTTTTTTCTTCCTCTATATAGTACATATTTCTAAAAACATCGTTATAATGTTCTATATAATTTCCATCAGATACACACATATATATTGGGGTTTCTGATTTATCATTTATTTCTACTTTCACTTTTTTACTTTTTATGCTTTGTTTTAAATTAAACTCCCAATTTGTTGTCATTGTATGAAAATCTCTAAAATTTATTATTGGTGTTATTGTGAATTTAGCCTGTTTTCCTGGATTATCTATTTTATATAAAACACAAACTGTATTTTTCCCGTATTGCATACATATAAGTTTCTTTATAGTTACATCTTTTACTTTATATGTAAAAATTGGAATATAATCTTTTTCAAAGCTCTCTAAATACTTATAGCCTGAAGAAATAAAATCTCTACACATATTTGAATACAAATCATATTTTTTGTTATTTATAGTTATACTTTCATCTAGTTTTGAAAGTATTAAGTGTCTTCTTGCTGGGGGTGTAAGCGGTGCTACTAATAGCCCATGATATTTTCTTGTGTTTATCCCAAATATTGTAGAAGAGCTATATCCACCTATCCCATTTGTAATTAACCATTCTTTTTCTATTCCATCTTTTAATTTCATTTCTTGTGTTTCTATTTTCATTTGTATATTTCTCCTTTAAATAACAAAGTGTTTTAGTTGTTATCTATTATTTATTTTTTTGCTTTTTTACTATATGTTTCTTTTAAGAATCTTTCTTTTTCTTTTGCTTCTTCTTCCGCTATTAATTTTTGTGCCTTTTCTTGAATTTTTCTGTTTTCTATTCTTGTTTTTTCACTTTCTTTTATAGATTGTATTCTTTCTTCGTATTTATCGCTAAATTTACTTCTTTTCTTTCTTGCTAATATATGTTGTTGTTTTTCTTTTGTTCTCTTTCCTTTGTTGATATTGTTCTTTTTTATTTTCTTCTTTTCATATTTTAATCTTGAATTTAATAACATATATTGTTCATCATTATGTTTGTCTTTAAATTTTAAGTCTGTACAAATTAATTCTATTATTAATTGTGCTGTTTTGTCTGGATCATGTCTTATGTGAGTTCCATCTATTGAAGCAAGTTCTCCTTTTATTAATTGTACATTTTCTCCTTTTATTTTATCAGAATCTATTTCTACTGTACTAGATCCCATTAAATTGTATTTTCTTATATACTCTGGTACGATTTCTCCAATATCTGATATACAGAAATTTACTATTCCTTTTCCACAATGTTCTACTATACTATTTATATGTTCAGAAACAGAATAGTCATCTGTTTGTCCTGGTTCTGTCATTATATTTGACAAATATATTTTTAGTGCTTTACTTTCCCTAATTGTTTTTGCTACATTTTTTACTAATAAATTAGGTATTACATCTGTATAAATACTTCCTGGCCCTATTATTATTGCATCTGCATCTTTTATTGCTTCTAATACTCCTGGTGCAGTTTTACAATTTGCAGGGTTCAAATATACTCTGTTAATTTTTGTAACCTTGTCCATTACTGTTTGAGATATTTTACTTCTTTGTGTAATTATAGTACCATCTTGTAATTCTGCACAAATATTCATTTCATCTAATGTTATTGGTAATACATTTCCTGTTATTGATAATATCTCTCTTGTTTTTTGTATACTTTTTGCAAAGTTTCCATATACATTTTGCATCGCTGATAAATAAATATCTCCAAATGTAAAGTCCTTTAATTTTCCTTCTTTGAAATTATAGTTCATCAAAGCATTCATATCTTTACTATTATTTGCAAGTGCAATTATTCCATCTTTTAAGTTTTCTGTTGGTTGTAATTTTAAATTCTGTTGTGCTTTGCTTTTTTCTTCACCATAAGATGTTACAGATATAATTGCTGTTAGATTGCTTGTATATTTTTTTAATCCTTCTAATACATTGTTTAGTCCAGCTCCTCCACCTATAACTACAATCTTAGGACCTTTTCTATATATACCTTTTTCTGAAACTAAATCTGTTATCTCCGATTTATTATTTCCTTTGCTTAATTGTATTTGGTTTCTCTCAATTACAATTTCTAATGTTCTTCTTTGTATAAACACAATACCTATTACTAAAAATACAAATCCTGCTACAAACGAAGCTATAATTTCTATTAAGTCTTTTAGTTCTAGCTTGTCTGTTACTAGTATCTTAGAGAATCCAAAGCAAGCTAATACTATTCCAATTAGTATTAAAAAAAGCCATCTCTTTATTTTTGTACTGTTTTTAAACCACTTTAAAAATTTTTTCATAATTAATCTTCTCCTACAATTTCAATTTCTAGTTCTATTTTTTTGTTAAACTCTTCATATACTCTTTTCTTTATGTACTCTATTAGTTCTAATACATCTTTTGCTGTTGCATTCCCTTTGTTTACAATAAATCCTGCATGTAAGTCTGATACATAAGCATCTCCTACATTATACCCTTTTAAGCCACATTTATCAATAAGCATTGCTGTAATATAATCATTCCCTCTTTTAAAAACACTACCAGCATTTGGGTAATTTAATGGTTGTTTAAGTTTTCTCGATCTTTTGTCATCTTCCATTTTTTGTTTTATTTCTGCTTTATTTCCTTTTTTTAACTCTATTATACTCTCAATTATAATTTCATTTTTGTTCTTTGCAAATCTACTCATTCTATATTCAAATTCATGTTCAATTTTATTTGCTGTTCTTATTTTGCCTTCTTTATCTAAATACGTTGTTGAAAATATAACGCTTTTAATTTCTTTTCCATAAGCACCTGCATTCATTCTAACTGCTCCGCCCATTGTTCCTGGAATTCCTGCTGCAAATTCTAGTCCAGTTAAACTATGTTCATATACCACATTTGCAATTTTAGACAAAAGTACTCCTGCTCCTACTTTTATTGTTTCTTCATTTATAAACTCTATTTCTTTGAAATCTGGTTTTACAACTATCCCTCTTATTCCTCTGTCTTTTACTAGCATATTGCTTCCATTTCCTATTACCGTTAATGGAATATTTTGTTCGTTTGCTATTGCTATTACATGTTCTAGCTCTTGAACAGTTTTTACTTTTACAAATACATCTGCTGGTCCACCTATTTTAAATGTTGTATGTTTTTTCATTGGCTCATTTAAATATATTTGCTCTTTATTTATTTTTGTTATTAATTCACTATATACGTCTGCCATATTACTCCTTTTAATAATACTTATTCAATATTATTATAAATAATTACATTTGAAATTTTATCATTTTTTTGCAAATTTTACAATATTAATTCATACAAATTGTTTTTTAAAAAATATGTGATATAATATTTCTAGGTGATGCTTATGTTTGAAGATGTAAGAAGAAATAAAATAAAATCTGGTTTTATAGTATCTGTTTTTATTTTAATGATTACTTTAATTGTGTATTACATTTCTATAGCTTTTGAAATAGATGCTTCTATAGCTTTAACAATTGCTTTGTTATTTTCTATAATAAGTAGCTGGGCTTCTTATTTCTATAGTGATAAAATAATTTTAGCAATTTCTCATGCTAGGCCAGCAACAGAAGCAGAGGATAAAAAAATTATAAATATATTAGATGGTCTTATGATTTCCTCTGGGTTACCTAGTAGACCTAGATTATATGTTGTAGAAGATGCTCAACCCAATGCTTTTGCAACTGGTAGAAATCCAAAACATGCTATTATTTGTGTTACTACTGGTCTGTTAGATAAACTAGAATATTATGAATTAGAAGGTGTTATTGCTCATGAAATGGCACATATTAAAAACTATGATATATTACTTTCTGCTGTAGTAACAGTTATGGTTGGATTTATAGTTATGCTTTCTGATATGTTTACAAGAGGGTTCTTTTATAGAAGTGGTCGAAGTAAAGATAATGATAGTGAAGGAAATGGTATTTTAATGGTAGTTGGCTTAGTACTTTTAATACTATCGCCTATTCTTGGAAAGTTAATGCAAATGGCTGTTTCTAGAAGAAGAGAGTTCTTAGCTGATAGCACAGCAATAGAGTTTACAAGAAACCCAGATGGTTTAATTTCTGCTTTAAGAAAGTTAGATGATGATCCTAATGAGTTACAATTTGCAAATAAAGCCACAGAAAACATGTATATCGTTAATCCATTTAAAAAGAAAGCTAATGAAAAGAAAAAAGCTAGTCTTTTTTCTACTCATCCAAGTATTGATGACAGAATTGAAGCTTTACAAAATATAAAATAAAGCAAAAAGAAGAGGGTTTCCTCTTCTTTTTGCTTTTATTGTTTAGCTACACTAAGTTTTATTATTAAATCCATATTATCATCTTTAGCTGCCTTGTTTTTTCTTATTGCTCCACATTTTTGGCATTTATATATTATTACATATCCTTTTTTATTACTTATTTCTATTCCTATTGGTTCTAACAAGCCATGACATTCTTCTTGCCTATCTCCTGGATTTACATCTACGTGTTTTGAATATAAGCAATGATTGCAATGATTTCTACAAGAATATCCTAGTTTTTCTACTTTTTTACCGCAATGCTCACATATAAATTCTTCGTCTATCTCTGTAAATACTCTCATATTCTCTCCTTTAATCTCCAAATATACTTCCACCAATAAATTCTCTAAGCAAAGAATTACTTGGTACATCTTTTTCTGATATTGGTTCAAAATAGCTAAGCATAGAATATAATCTTTTTGCTTCTGAAAATTCTTTTTCTTCTTGGCTTATTTCTTTTAATAATGGCATTGCATAATTTTTTAGTACACTAAGTTCATATATTAAAGAAGAATTAAACATTAAATCAGCCTCTTCTTGGTATGGAAATATGTTTTTTGCTTCTCCATTGTTTACAGATTGCCACATTTTTAATGTATGCATTGCACTATATCCTCTAAATTGATAATCTCTTACAATTCTTCTTATTAGTCTACTATCTGTTGTTGAAATTCTGTTGTAATAATCAATATTTAATACTGTTAGACAACTTATATATATCTTAAATTTCTGTTTCTTAGGAATTAAATATGTTAGTTCATCATTTAAGCAATGTATTCCTTCCATGATTAATATTTCGTCTTCTTCAAGTCTCATTGTGTTTTCGTCACTATATTTTTTACTTCCTGTATGAAAATCAAATATAGGTGCTTTGATTTCTTCGCCATTTAATAGTTTTAATAAATCATTGTTTAATAAATCTGTGTCTATTGCTTTTATATTTTCAAAATCATAATCTCCATTTTCATCTACAGGGGTATTTTTTCTTTCCACAAAATAATTATCTACTGAAATTGTTTTTGGCTTTAGTCCATTTATCCTAAGCTGTAAAGCTAGTCTTTTGGCAAATGTAGTTTTACCTGATGATGATGGTCCAGCAATTAGAACTACTTTCAAGTCTTTATTTTTTGCAATATTATCTGCTATTCCTGCAATTTTCTTTTCATGTAATGCTTCGTCCAATAGAATATAGTCTTTTATTTTATCTTTTTTTATTATTGTATTTAATCGATATAAAGTATTTACTCCTAAAATTTTATGAACATCTTCATATTCATCTAATGTTTCTAATAACTTTGGACATTCAATAAACTTTGGTAAGTGATTAGGCTCTTTTCTACTTGGGTACCTAATTAAAAATCCATCATGATATTTTAATAGTTCATACTTTTTTATACATCCTGTAGAAATTGGCATTACTCCATAAAAATAATTGTAATAATCTTCACAGTAATACAAAGTTACTTCTTTTTTTTCTTCTAAATCTAGTTGTAGTCTTCCCTTTAGAGTTTTTTCTTTTTCATAGAACTTTACTGCTTCTTCTTTTGTCATAAACTTTTTAATTATTGGCAAATCTTGTTCTATTATCTCTTGAGCTCTTCTGTTTACTTTTTCTATCATTTCTTCTGTAATTTTCATATTGTCGACTTCACATAGCATTGAATGATATAATTGGTAATCTACAGTTATCAAAGCATTATTATATGTTTCTTGAAATGCTTTGGCTATAATATATATCAAGCCTCTTTTATATACTCTCATTCCATCTTTTTGAGTAACATCTATTAACTCTATTTTTCCGTTTTCATTTATTTCATAGTTTAAACTTTTTAGCTCATTGTTAAATTTGCATGCCACAACTTCATTTTTGGATTTTGCTATTTCTTGCTTTAGCAAGTCACATACTTTTGTTCCATTTTTTACATCTATTTCTGTGTTGTTATATACTATCTGCACTTTCTACCTCCATTAAACTATATTGCCTGTTTATCTTGACCATTTACTTTTATTTTATATACTTGGATGTTTCCTTCTTCATTTTCATCTATGTAATACATGTATTTCTCTACAATGTTTATTGCATTTGAATATGTATTTACTTCTGTTATTTTTGTTTCATTTTTTCCATTTAGTTTTATGCTGTAAATAGCCATTTTTTCATCTTTAACCGTTTTTGCATAGTATAAATCATTTTTTGTAAAGTTTACTGTGTGTGTATCTACTCCTCCTGCAATATCACACACTTTTTCTTTTTTCTTTGCATTTGTTTTCATTTTATATAATTCATACTTGTATTCGTAGTTTTCCATATCATATCTTTCATTTATAAAATAAATTTTATTACCTGTAACAAAAAATTCTCTTCCTGCTTCTTCATCTATTTTAGTTACATTCTTTCCTGACAAATTCATTTTAGCGATAACATATTTTCCATTGTTTTCATAACTATAATAAATTTCTTTTCCAACTACTTGATAATTTTCTATTGCTTTGTTTGATAATTGTGTTCTATTTTTACCGTTTGTTTTTATTTTATAAAGGTTTGTCCCTTCAAAATAATAAATCCAATTATCTACAACTGTAATAGGAGCTGTACTAACATTTTCTGCTATTACTTGATTATTTTCTCCATTTAATTTTGCTTTTATTAATTGTGCTTTTTCTTCTGAAACATAATAAATATAATTTCCTGATACATTTAAATAATATCCATATTCACTACTTACTTTTTCTTTATTTTTTCCATTTTTCTTTATTTGATAAATTCCATCTACAGTTCCTTCGTCAAATGCCAAATAATAAATTTTATTTCCTTTTCTTGCAACGATTCCTTGATTTCTTAAATTTCCGCTTGTATTGCCATATTCTTCTTTTCCTGTTCCTATAATTAAAATCATTATTATAACTAAGATAGCTGCTAATACTATAAGTGATATTTTCTTATTTTCCTTATAGAAATTAATAACCATATTCTTTAAACCAATTAATTTTTCTTTCATTTTTTCACCTTTCCTTTTTCATAAGTATTTTTAATCTACACGAATTCATTATATAGTTTTATTTGTATATTTACAAGTATTTTTTTAAGCTTTTTGGATATATTAGTTGTAGGGGTCGACTTCCTCGGCGACCCACAATTAAAATCAAAAGGAGTTGTTCTTATGAATAAGCAAAGATTAAATGAGATTTTAAATCATAGACAATTAAGTGAAGTTTTTTATGAAGAAAAACCTGTATGGATTCAAGAAGTTAATGATGATATTGCTAAAATTGGTTTTTTAGATGGTTCTCCTGAAAAGAGTGTATATATAGATGATTTGTATGAAAGTGACTTGTATAAAAATAAATAAATCTTTCTATTTGTAAAAGTGAGAAAAGAAGGGACAATCCCTTTCTTTCTCACTTTTTTAACGGAATTATATTTCTATTATTTTTTCCCATGGTAATTCTTTTTTTCCAAAGTGTCCGTAGTTTGTTGTCTTTGTATATATTGGATTTTTTAGGTTTAAATATTCTATTATTCCTCTTGGTGTTAAATCAAATTTTTCTTTTATTATTTTTATTAGTTCTTCTTCGCTTTTTGTTCCTGTTCCAAACGTATTTACATGTGTTGAAATTGGTTCTTCTACACCTATTGAATATGATATTTGTATTTCGCATTTTTTTGCATATCCATTTGCTACAAGATTTTTTGCAATATGTCTTAACATATATGTTGCTGACCTATCTACTTTGCTTGCATCTTTTCCCGAAAATGCTCCTCCTCCATGTCTACTGTATCCACCATAAGTATCAATAATTATTTTTCTTCCGAGTTAATCCTGTATCTCCTAGTGGTCCTCCTATTACAAATCTTCCTGTTGGATTTATATAAATTTTAGTGTTTTCATCTATCATATTTTTGTCTACTACTTGCATAATTACTTTATTGTATATATCTTTTCTTAATTCTTCAATATCTACATCTGCATTATGTTGGTTTGATATAACTATTGCTTCTATTCTTTTTGGTTTATCATCTTCATATTCTACTGTTACTTGTGTTTTTCCATCTGGTCTTAGATAATTTATTTCTTTGTTTCTTCTGACCTCAGTTAGTTTTTTCGCAAGTTTATGTGCTAGCCAAATAGCATAAGGCATATATTCCTCTGTTTCATTACATGCATATCCAAACATTATTCCTTGGTCTCCAGCTCCACCTGTATCTACTCCCATTGCTATATCTGGACTTTGTTTATTTATCTCTATATTTATTTTGCATGTTCTGTAATCCATATCTGTTTCTTCATTATCATAACCTATTTCCTTTACAGCTTGTCTTGCTAATTTTTCTATGTCTATTTTTGCAGTTGTTGTTAATTGTCCTGCAACTGTAATTATGTTTTTAAATGCAAATGTTTCTACTGCTACTCTTGAATTTGGGTCTTGTTTTAGGCATTCGTCTAATATTGTATCTGATATGTAATCACATAATTTATCTGGATGCCCTTCTGTTACACTTTCTGAAGTAAAATAATATTTATTCATATTCGCTCACTCCTTATTTTATTATTTGTATTTATAATATACATTGTTTATATTTGTGTCAATGCTTTATTTTAAAATGTTTTTAAGAATAAAAAATAGAGGTGCAATCATGCACCTCTAAGATTATAAATCTTATTTATTTTTTAATGCTGCTTGTGCTGCTGCTAATCTTGCGATTGGAACTCTAAATGGTGAGCAAGATACATAGTTTAATCCTACTTTGTGGCAGAATTCTACGCTTGATGGCTCTCCACCATGTTCTCCACATATTCCAAGTTTGATGTTTGGTCTTGTTGCTCTTCCTTTTTCTGCTGCCATTTTAACTAGTTTTCCAACACCATCTTGGTCTAATTTTGCAAATGGGTCTGATTCATAGATTTTTGCTTTGTAGTAAGAATCTAAGAATTTACCAGCATCGTCTCTTGAGAATCCAAATGTCATTTGTGTTAAATCATTTGTTCCGAAAGAGAAGAATTCAGCTTCTTCAGCAATTTCGTCAGCTGTTAATGCAGCTCTTGGTATTTCAATCATTGTACCAATATGGTATTCAATGTCTGATCCTTTTTCTGCTTTAACTTTTTCAGCTGTTTCTACAACTATATCTTTAACGAATTTTAATTCTTTCTTTTCTCCAACTAATGGAATCATTATTTCTGGAACTATATCGTATCCGTCTTCTTCTTTAACTTCGATTGCAGCTTCCATTAATGCTCTTGTTTGCATTCTAGCGATTTCTGGATATGTTACTGCTAAACGGCATCCTCTGTGTCCCATCATTGGGTTGAATTCATGTAATTCAGCACATTTTTCTTTTAAGTGTTCTACTGTAACACCCATATCTTTAGCTAATGCTATGATATCTTCTTCTGCTGTTGGTAAGAATTCATGTAGAGGTGGATCTAAATAACGAACTGTCATTGGTAATCCTTTTAATTCTTTGTACATAGCTTTGAAGTCACCTTTTTGGAATGGTATTAATTCATTTAAAGCTGCTTCTCTTGCTTCTACTGTTTCTGATAATATCATTTTTCTTATTTTTGGAATTCTATCTTCTTCGAAGAACATGTGCTCTGTTCTACATAATCCTATTCCTTCTGCTCCTAAATGAACAGCGTTTCTTGTGTCTCTTGGGTTATCAGCATTTGTTCTAACTTTTAATGTTCTGAATTCATCTGCCCATCCCATTATTCTTCCGAAATTTCCGCTAACTGAAGCTTCAACAGTTTTTATATCTCCTTTGTAGATTTTTCCTGTTGTTCCGTCTAATGAAATGAAATCACCTTTATGGAATTTGTATCCACCAAGTTCGAATTCTTCTGCTTCTTCATTCATTTTGATATCTCCACATCCAGATACACAACATGTTCCCATACCACGAGCAACAACTGCAGCATGTGATGTCATACCACCACGAACTGTTAGTATACCTTGTGCAGCTACCATACCTTCTATATCTTCTGGTGTTGTTTCAAGACGAACTAGTACAACTCTTTCACCTTTTCCACCTTTTCCTAATTCTTTAGCTTCTTCAGCTGTAAATACTACTTTACCAGCTGCTGCACCTGGTGATGCAGGTAATGCTTCTCCAATTACTTCTCCTGCTTTTAAGCTATCTTTATCAAATGTTGGGTGTAGTAATTGATCTAATGATTTAGCTTCTATTCTTAAAACTGCTTCTTCTTTTGTTATCATTCCTTCGTCAACTAAATCGCAAGCAATTTGAATAGCTGCTGGTGCTGTTCTTTTTCCATTTCTTGTTTGTAAGAAATATAATTTTCCTTCTTGGATTGTGAATTCCATGTCTTGCATATCTCTGTAGTGATTTTCTAGTTTATTTGCTATTTCCATGAATTCTTTATAGCATTCTGGTAAATCTTCTGCAAGTTTTGTGATAGGTTGTGGTGTTCTAACACCTGCAACAACGTCTTCACCTTGTGCATTGATTAAGTATTCACCATATATTCCTTTTTCACCTGTTGATGGGTTACGTGTAAATGCAACACCTGTTCCAGATGTTTCTCCCATGTTACCAAATACCATAGCTTGTACGTTTACAGCTGTTCCCCAGTCACCTGGTATATCATTCATTCTTCTGTAAACTATAGCTCTTGGGTTGTCCCAACTTCTAAATACGGCTTTAACTGCTCCCATTAATTGTTCTGTTGGATCTTGTGGGAATTCTTCACCGTTCATAGCATTTTTGTAAACTTCTTTAAATCTTTTTACTAATTCTTTTAAATCATCAACTGTTAATTCTGTATCGTAATGAACTCCTTTTGCTTCTTTAACTTCGTCAATTATTTTTTCGAAGAAAGATTTTGGAACTTCCATAACAACGTCTGAATACATTTGAATAAATCTTCTATATGAATCATAAGCAAATCTTGGATTTCCTGTTTTTGCTGCAAATCCTTCAACTGCTACATCATTTAAACCTAAGTTTAATATTGTATCCATCATACCAGGCATTGATGCTCTAGCACCACTTCTTACTGATACTAATAATGGATCATTATTGTCTCCAAATTTTTTGCCTTGCATTTCTTCTAATTTTTTTAATGCTTCAAAAATTTGGCTTTGAATTTCATCATTGATTTTTTTACCATCGTTGTAATATTCTGTACAAGCTTCTGTTGAAACTGTAAATCCTTGTGGAATTGGTAAACCTAAGTTTGTCATTTCTGCTAGGTTAGCACCTTTACCACCTAATAATTCACGCATGTCTGCATTTCCTTCTTTAAAAAGGTATACGTACTTTTTGCTCATAAATTAAAACCCTCTTTCTTTTATATTTTTTTCAAAGTTCTGTATCATTATATATCATGCTTTTTTAAAATGCAATTGTTTTTGTAATATTTTTGTAATGTTTTTGAAATGTTTTTATTTCAAGCAAAAAGATTGCCCTGTCAAATTCATGACAGGGCTGTAGGTCTTATTTTTTGGTATAAGAAATAAATACATGATCTTCATTATCTTCCTTTTCTCGAATAATTCTGTATCCGTTTTCATCCAAAACTTTCTTGAAAAGATTTATCTTTCCTCTACCAAAATTTTTGAGAAGTCTTATCGTTTTGACGCCTTCCTCGGATGGTATAATTGCCCATCCTTGGTAATTTCTCCAGAACTCTGTTACCGGATCCTCTAACGGCCGGTGAAAATTTCCGAAGAAAATGTCATTTCTGCTGCTCATGTTTGTTTCTCCTCCTAAGTTAATATTTACCTACTAAATAGCAATAAAGCTACATATATATTATACTATCTTTTTGTTGCACAGTCAAATGGCATTTACTTTGTTATATTTATTGTTAAATATATATATCTAGTTACTCCATCTACATCATATGAAGCTTTGTATTTTATTGTACCAGATAAAAGGTCACTATTTGCTTTTAAATGGTACGTAATTGTAAGTGTTCCTGTTTGATTGTTTGCAACAGTTTCTGTTATTGTTGGTGTAATAGAATATCCGGTAGTGTCTTCTAGTAAAGTCACTTGCCCATTTGTTATTGTTACAGGATAATTATTTACAAAATTAAGTCTCATCATTACATCTCTTTTTTTTACATTCCAATTTCTTCTATCGTAATTTCCAACTACTTCTATTTTTTCTTCTGTGTTATTTAATTCTGTACTTTTTACTTTAAATGCACGAACGTCCTCTCCAACATCGTCTTCAAATTCTAAGTATTGGTCACTTGTTTTATTAACAGTAATTGTATCTAGCTTTTGCTCTACGTATCTAGCATTTGCAGTTCCGTTTATATAAAGTGTATCTGACCACAAAGCATAACCCGTGCTTATAAAGATTAGTATTGCAATAACTGCAATACCAATCAATAACACACTATTCTTTTTATGTTTCCTTTTGTATTTTGCCATACCTATAAATTTCTCCTATTTTACTTTTAATACAAATTTATATATTACATTATTAGTTATAACAAAGAATTCAGCTTCTTCTTTTTGGCTAGAATTCCAATATAAAATTGGCTTATACAATTCTTCTGATAATTTTATTAATTCTCCGAAATCATTAACTTCAATAATTTCTTTTCCTGCTAAATCTATATTCTTACTTAATTTTACTATTTTATCTTCGCAAGATTTTAATATTCTATTTAATTCAAATTTGTAATTATTTCTAACTGTGTTTAGATTTGTTGTATCTGTTAATATATGTCTTAACCATGCTAATGCAACAACAATTAGTATTGCATTTATCGCTATAACAGCAGTATTATTTTTGTTGTTTGTTGTTGTTTTATATAGTGTATCTCCTATTTCATCTGTCAATTTTCCAGTTATTGCTGTTGTTTGTTCACCTAACTCTATGTCTATATCTGATACATAATTATCTTTTATTTGTGTATCATTTATTTTGCCATCTATATTAACTCTCAATTGAACATTAAGTTTAGCTGTAATTGCCATTCCTAATGTTTGCTCGAAATTATAAATTTCATCGTTATATTCATTTACATCTATCGGAATGTTTTCTTTTATATTTATTGTGTTATTTGACTTTTTGTTTTCTGTTTCTTCTAATAAAACATACTCTTTTTCCCATACTTTTTGTGGTGTTCCGTTTTTAGAATAAGCTCCATTTAGTACTCCAACAATAGAATATGAGTATGTTAATTCTGTGTATTTTGAAGCATCATATGAAAAGTCGAACTTCATATTTATTTTATCTATTAGATTTGTTACATATGTTTTACCCATTGGTAATGTTTTTTGGTCCATAAATTTGTTGTCTTTTAAATCTACATCGTATGTTGTATTTAATTTATTGGTATATGTTAAAATAATTTCTTTTTTATCATATGTATCTTTTTTTACGGTTTTATTAAAAATGGTAGCAGAACAGAAAGCTATTATACTAATAGCTAAAACTATGTAAAAAGTTCTTATTGATTTTCTTAGTTTCTGCTTTCTTTTTCTCATTAGTAATTGTCTTCTCCCCTTCTTATAAACCTAATTCATTTTGTGTTTTTACACCAGTTATCCAGATAGCTGGATATCCTAAATATCTTATTTTAAATAAACATTTGCCTATAAGCTGATCTTCTGTTACTAAATTTTTATCTCTACTGTCATTGCTATCTCCTTTTGTTGCAAAATAGTATCTACCGTTTTCTTGTTTTATTTCTACTATTCTATGTACTACTGTAAAGTCAGGCATTTTATATTCAATTATGTCCCCAACTTCTACATCGTTTGGTCCACATTTTTTTATTATTGCTACATCTCCAATATTTATTTGAGGAGACATACTTCCTGTTGCTATTGCTATTGGTTTTACCGGAAAAATTCCTAATGCAAACCATATAGCAAGTATTACTATTATCACTAAAACTATAACTGATTTTGGTTCAGAGTCACTTGCACCTTCTTTTGATTTAAAATAATCCTTTTTTCTTTTTATATATCTTATATATAGTAACAATATTATTGGTGTCGCTATATCTATTATTGCTATCATAAACCAAGTCATTTTAGGTAATATTGGCGATAACCATAATACTAAATATATAAGCAAGTCATAACATACTGCTGCTACATAGTTTTTACAGTATGCTAAATATGTAAATAATATGTTTTTAGATAATACTGGTAAGAAAACTGATGCTATTTGTTTAAACGCATAATAAACATTCATATCAGTTATATTTAAAGTTTTTACTTCTAATAAAGTCATTATAATTATTAATGCTATACCCACTTTTTTCTTTTGTTTTTCATATGTATTATTTATTATTAGATATCTAACATATTCTCGTGTTAAGATCACGGTCCCTGTTACCCAAAAATTCATAATTGTGCCTTTTAAAGTTGTAGAGTTTGGGTTTTTACCAAATGATACAAATAATCCAGAAATTAAATATACTATTATATATCCTAATACAGCTATTAATGTATAATCTACTATTTCTTTTTTTAGTTTTGCTATTGCATATGTTTTTTTTATATATAACTTTAAACTTACACACAGTAAAATCCAAAATAGTGGATTTATTATTATAGAATATATGCTTCCCATCTTCACAAAAAATATTTGAGATAAAGCATAATATAAAATTAAAATTCCAAATATTAAAATTGTTTCTATTTTTGTTCGTTTCATTTGGGCTTCCTTTATACTAATTGGTTTTAATACGCTCTAAGGGTAATTTTATTTAAACAAATTACCCTTAGATTTATATGTTTTTATGCATCTGTATGTGCTGGTGTTCCTGTAAATGCATCTGTGCTTTGTTCGTATTCTAATTCGGCGCTAAATGATAAATCTTTTGTTGCTACTGTTGAGTTTTCATCCCATTTTACAGAGAAAGTAATTGAACATGTTTTTCCTGCTTCTACTACTTCACCTACTGCTAATCCTTCTGGGAATGTAATTTTTATGTCAGGATCTTCATTTCCAGTAAATTTTAAACCTTTTAATTTTGCTGGAACTGTACCTGCATTTTTGGCAACTACTGTTACATTTGTTCCTGCTCCTGGATAAGCTAAGTCTTTTACAAGTACTGTAACTGTGTTTTTATCAGTTGATATTGTTGCAGTTGATTCTGTTGTGTTTATTCCTTTTGCTGTAGCTGTATCAATTGTTGCAGAAGTAAATTGCATGTCAAATGTACCTTTTGCATTTGCTGTACCTGAAATTGTTAATGTATCACTAAATGCAGCATATCCTACTGCTAACGCTAGTAATAGCACCACCAATACTACGATTACATAATTTCTTTTTTTGTTTTTCATCTTTTGAAAACCTCCTTGTTTTTTTGATATATGATATATTATAGCATTTTATTGTTACAATTCAGTTACAACAGAATGTCATTTTTTGTTTTTTTGTAATGTTTTTTTGTTTTTTTTGTAACATACTTTTTCATTTTGTTGTGCTATAATTTATTTAGTTATATTTTTATTTAATAGGGGGAATATACTTGGAAACAATCACAAAAGATGAGATTTTTAACTCGAACGAATTATATTTATTGCAAAACTTTGAATCTAACTTAGTAACACTTAATTTGAAGATAGCAGAACAAGAAAATAAAAGTAATGAGGTAAAGTGTCTTTTTGATACTCTATTGAAAACTAATTCTGTTTCTAGAATAGATACTAAGAAAGATTACTCAGAAGAAATAAATAAAATTTCAGAAGAATTTAATCATAATGTAGAAAAATTAAATTCTTTAAAATCTTTATTAATTGATATAAATAGCGATTTTATTTCGCTTTCAAGAAAAGGTTTTACTTCTGATGGAACTTCTGCAAATTTAAAAGAAAAAATAAACAGCTATTTTTCTATATATGAACAAATTAAAAATGATATTGCATTATCAGATGTTAAAATTGATAGTTTTGTAAAGGAAATAAATTATCTAGATAGTTCTAATCTTACGGAAACTGTAATAGAAGAGCCAAACAAAGAAGGCATTCAAAGCAATGACACTTTAATAATTTCTGAAAAAGATAATAAAGTGTTTCTTCCTTATACAGTTTCTGAGATTGAATCATATATGGAAAAATATCCAAAAGAATACAAATCTTTAGAGTATGTAATAAATAAAGAATTTATTTTACCATTAGATTATTATACAAAGCACCCTAGCTTAGCAAGATTTAGAGAAGCATATTCTTTAATAAGAGATAGAGAAGCAAAATCAGTTTTTGATGCGCTTAAATACGCTCTTAGTGTAATGTTTGAATATGATTTAAACCCAGCAATTATTTCTGCTTGCAAAACAGAAGAAGCTCTTAACTTGTATATTGAATGTTTAGAAAATAAAGATTTATCTAAATTTAACTTGTTCAAAATAGAATTTAGATTAAATCCATTAAAAACAGCAAAATTTGAAACTGGTTTTTAATTGAATTTATTAAATGTGGAAACAAAAAAAACGGATTTTTAAAAAATCCGTTTTTTAGTTTAATTATTGGTTCATTTGTTTTGCAACTTCTTCTGCAAAGTTTTCTTCTCTTTTTTGAAGTCCTTCACCTTTTTCAAATCTTGCAAATTTTACTATTTCTGCATTGTTGTTATCTAACAATTTTTGAACTTTTATATCTGGTTCTTTTACAAATGGTTGTTCTAACAAGCAAATTTCTCCATAGAATTTTCCAATTCTTCCTTGAACCATTTTTTCAGCTATTTCTGCTGGTTTTCCTTCATTCATAGCTTGTGCTTTTAATATTTCCATTTCATGTGATACTACATCTTGTGGAACTTCTTCCCTGTTTAAGTATTCAGGTTTTGCTGCTGCAATTTGCATACATACGTCTTTTGCAACTTCTTCTGTTCCTTTTAGGCAATCTACTAAAACACCTATTTTTCCATCTCCATGAACATAGCTTTCTACTAATCCTGTACTTTCAAATCTTTCAAATCTTCTAACTGACATATTTTCTCCTATTGTTGCTATTTTATCTGTTAATATGTCTTTTATTGTTTTAGAAGAATCATTTATTGATTTTTCTGCTAATAGGCTTTCTACATCTGCTGGGTTTGTAATAGCTATTTGTTTTGCTGTATCTGCAACAAATTTTCTAAATTCTTCATTTTTTGCAACGAAGTCTGTTTCTGCATTAACTTCTAATACTACACCAACTTTTTTGTCGTCTGTTACATAGCAATATACTAATCCTTCTGCTGCTATTCTATCTGATTTTTTAGCTGCTTTTGTTATTCCTCTTTCTCTTAATAACTCAGCTGCTTTTTCCATATCTCCATCAGTTTCTGTTAAAACTTTTTTGCAGTCCATCATACCTGCACCTGTTTTTTCTCTTAATTCTTTTACTAATTGTGCTGTAATCATATTGCTTTCCTCCTTTAAAATTACAAATTCATATTTTATTATTGTAGGGGTCATCGCACACGGCGCGCCCCTACAATATTCGTAATCAAGTCTACATTAAATACTATTCTTCTACTGTTTCTGTTTCTTCTGCAACAACTTCTTCAATGCTTGTTGGTTCTTCTGATGCTACAGCTTCTTCTTGTTCGTTATCTAATGCTTCTCCTTGTCTTCCTTCTATAATTGCATTTGCCATAACATCTGTAATTAATTTTACAGCTCTTATTGCATCATCGTTTCCAGGAATTGGATAGTCAACATCTTCTGGATTGCAGTTTGTATCTACTAATCCTATAATTGGAATATTTAACTTTTTAGCTTCTAAAACTGCTATTCTTTCATTTTTAGGATCTACTACAAACATAGCTCCTGGCATTTCTTTCATATTTCTAATTCCGCCTAGATTTTTTTCTAGTTTTTCTTTTTCATTTTTTAACGCTGCAACTTCTTTTTTTGGTAAAACTTCAAAAGTTCCGTCGCTTTCCATTTCTTCTAATTTGTTTAATCTTTCAATTCTTGTTCTAATTGTTTTAAAGTTTGTAAGCATTCCGCCTAACCATCTTTGATCAACATAGAACATATTGCTTTTTATTGCTGCATCTTTAACACATTCTTGTGCTTGTTTTTTTGTTCCTACGAAAAGGATAGTTTTTCCTTCTTCTGCAACATCCTTCATAAATTTGTAAGCTTCGTCAATTTTCTTTGATGTCTTTTGTAAATCGATAATATGGATACCATTTCTAGCTTGATAAATGTATTCAGCCATTTTAGGGTCCCATCTTTTTGTTTGGTGTCCAAAATGTACACCTGCTTCTAGTAATTGTTTCATTGCAACTACTGCCATTTTACATTCCTCCTTATTTGTTTTTCCTCCACATAGTTTTTTACATTTAAGAACACTTATTTATAAGCACAATCTTAAACTATAACTATATGTGCGTATTTTTCAACTTGTATATTATACCAAACTTTTATCTGATTTGTCAATATAATTTTTCCTATTCAACAAAAAATGGGGAAAATCCCCCATTTTTTTAAATTATGCAGTTTCGCTCTTATTGGCTTCAATTGGTTTTTTCTTTATTTTAATCCTTTTTGAAGTTTTATTCTCATTTATAACTAGTTTTGGTCCATCTTTTCCTTCTACTGTATCTTTTGTTATTATGCATTTTTCTATTTTTGGATTTGATGGTATATCAAACATTATATCTCTCATTATATCTTCTATTATAGAACGAAGTCCTCTTGCACCAGTGTTTCTTTCTATTGCCTTTTCTACTATTGAATTTAATGCTTCTGGTTCAAATTCTAATTCTACCCCATCTAGCTCTAATAGTTTTTTGTATTGTTTTGTTAATGCATTTTTTGGCTCTGTTACTATATTTATTAAAGCTTCTTTGTCTAACTCTTTAAGAGTTGCAATAATTGGAAGTCTTCCTACAAATTCTGGAATCAAGCCAAATTTTAATAAATCTTGTGGCAATAATTCTTCAAAAATTTTATATCTTTCAATTTCCTTTTTGCTTTCTATTTGAGCTCCAAAGCCCATTCCTTTTTTTCCAACTCTATCTTTTATAATTTTTTCTAATCCCTCAAAAGCTCCTCCACATATAAATAATATGTTGCTTGTATCAATTTGTAAGAATTCTTGATGAGGATGTTTTCTTCCTCCTTGTGGTGGTACTGATGCCACTGTTCCTTCTACTATTTTTAGTAAAGCTTGTTGAACACCTTCTCCACTAACATCTCTGGTTATTGATGGATTCTCTGATTTTCTAGTTATCTTATCAATTTCGTCTATATATATAATTCCTTTTTCTGCTTTTTTTATGTCATATTCTGCTGATTGTATTAATTTAAGCAATATATTTTCTACATCTTCTCCAACATATCCTGCTTCTGTAAGTGTTGTAGCATCGGCTATTGCAAATGGCACATTTAATATTCTTGCAAGTGTTTGTGCCAAAAGTGTTTTACCACATCCTGTTGGTCCTAGTAAAAGTATATTACTTTTTTGTATTTCTACATCATCAATAATTTCATCACATGCAATTCTTTTATAATGATTATATACTGCAACAGATAATGTCTTTTTGGCATCGTCCTGTCCTATTACATATTCATCTAGAATCTGTTTTATCTCTGCAGGTGTTGGTATATCTTCTGATTTTAAATCCTCGTACCCTGTTTCTTCATCATAGTTTTCATCTTCTATTATATTGTTGCATATCGCAATACATTCATCACAGATATATGCATTAGGCCCTGCAACAATTCTCTTTACCATTTCTTGTGGTTTTCCACAAAAAGAACATTTTACACTTTTTGTAATGTTTCTATTTGCCATTGTTACCTCCTAACATCTATGATTTCATCTATTAAACCATATTCTAATGCTTCTTGTGCTGTCATGTAATGGTCTCTTTCTGTATCCTTTTCTATTTGTTCTAAGCTTTGACCTGTCTTTTCGCTTAGCAACTTATTTAATTTTTCTCTTGTTTTTACCATGTGGTCTGCATGTATTTTTATTTCTGTTGTTTGACCTGCTAGCCCCCCAGAAATTAATGGTTGATGTATTAATATCTCTGAATTTGGTGTTGCAAATCTTTTGCCCTTTGCTCCACATGTTAAAAGTACAGATCCCATACTTGCTGCTAGTCCTACACATATTGTAGATACTGGACATTTAATATAATTCATTGTGTCTACTATTGCCATACCGTCTGTTATAGAACCACCTGGGCTATTTATATAAAATGATATTTCTTTATCTGGGTCTTCTGACTCTAGGAATAGCATTTGTGCTATTATTAAGCTTGCTGTTACATGGTTTACATCTTCACTTAAAAATATAATTCTATCTTTTAATAATCTTGAGAATATATCGTAAGATCTTTCTCCTCTTCCTGTTTGTTCAATTACATAAGGAACTAAGCTATTTGTTAAATTTTCCATTATAATTCTCCTCCTTGGTTTTATTAATTTAAAAATTGGGTAATAGCCTAATTATAATATTCTACAACAAGCTATTACCCCCTTTATTTATTTTTATTTTTCTTCAATGCTGGTACTTAAAATAATTATTTTATTTTTGCATTTTCTACTAAGAAATCTATTGTTTTCTCTGTTTTTAGGCTATCTCCTACGTATTTTACTAATTCTGGGTTGTCTTTAACTTCTTCTTCTTTTCTTCCATAGTTTTCTGCCATTTCTTTTATCTTAGCTGATATTTCTTCTTCTTTTACTTCTATTCCTGCTTCTTTTCCAACTGCTTCTAATACTAATCTAGATTTTACAGCTGTTTCTGCTTGATCTTTGTATTCTGCTCTAAATTCTTCCATTGTTTTATTCATCATCTTTAAGTATTGGTCTATGTTCATTCCTTGGTAACTTAATCTTGTATTTATGTCTTGAACCATGTGATCTGTTTCTGATTCAATCATTCCTGATGGAATTTCTACTTTTGCTTCTTCACATACTGCTTTTATAACTTCGTCTTCTGTTTCGTATTTTGCTCTTGTTTTATTTTGTTCTTCTTGTTTTTCTTTTATACTGTTTTTTAATTCTTCTATTGTATCAAATTCGCTAATATCTTTTGCTAATTCATCATTTATTTCTGGCATTTCTTTTTTCTTTATTTCATGTAATTTTACTTTGAATGTAGCATCTTTTCCTGCTAAATTTGCAGAGAAATATTCTTCTGGGAATTTTACTTTTATTTCTTTTTCTTCTTCTGGTTTCATTCCTATTATTTGGTCTTCAAATCCTGGTATAAAAGTATTGCTTCCTATTGTTAATTCATGGTTTTCTGCTTTTCCGCCATCAAAAGCTACTCCATCTACAAATCCTTCGAAGTCTATTACTGTTATATCTCCAGATTCAACAGGTCTGTCTTCTACTGAAACTAATCTTGCATTTTTTTCTGCTAGATGCATTAATTCATGATTAACGTCTTCATCAGATACATTATACTCAACTTTTTTAATTTGTATACCTTTATATTTTCCTAATGTTACTTCTGGTTTTGTTTGAACTACTGCTGTAAATATTAGGTCTTTTCCTTTTTCAATTTGTTTTATTTCTACTTCTGGTTTGCTTACTGCTTCTATATTATTTTCTTTTAGTCCTTCTTCAAATGCTTCTCCTGCTACTTCGTTAAAAGCATCCTCATAGAATATTTGTGCTCCATAAGTTTTTTCTACTATTTGGTATGGTGCTTTGCCTTTTCTAAATCCTGGTATATTAAAATATTTAGAATTTTTGTTAAATACAGTTTTTATTGCTCCATCAAATTTTTCTGCTTCTACTGTAAATTCTAATTTTACTTCATTATTATTTTCTGTTTTTTCTACTTTTACGTTCATTTTTATCTTCCTTCCGTTTTTTATTAACTTTTGTATTATATCACATTTTTTATTTTTTGCAACCCCTATTGCTTAATAAAGCTCACTTTTTATTGAATTTTACATAAAATAGTGGTATAATTTATGCAGTGCTTTTTAGCATATATATTAAGGAGGTTTAAAACAATGGAAGTAAATCAAATCTTTCTACCCGAATGGCGGTGTCAATTAACCATTTTAGATCCATCAAACGATCCAAAATCGTACATTGGTAAAACAGTTAACGTTTTAGCGCAAGACTATGATTATCTGAAACAAGAAATGAAAGTTTTTATTGGAAATTCATTTCGTGGAATTATTCCTTTGGATGAATTAAGTATTTATGACTTAAGTAACCCAACAGCCAGATTAATAGCTCCATTTTTTGCAAAGCATCATTTAGTTTCTGCAAAAATCATAGATTATAATACTAATACTAATTGTTTTTTACTGTCAAGAAAAGAAAATATGAAAGACGCTTTATCGTATTTTTCATCTCTTGAAGGTAGCTATCAGACCATCTTTGCCTATAAAACAGGAGTAACAAAATCATCTGTATTTGTTGATGTTGGAGCAGGGATATGCGGTGTAATACCATATACTGAAATCTCTTCTTTTCGCGTTGACGTTTCAAGTTACTTTTATGGAATTTTTCACATTCCTGTACGTATTTTGTTTCAAAATGTATATGGAAAATTTATAGTTAGCCACAAAGATTGTATTCCACTTGAAAATTTGCATGTTGGTGATATTGTTACCGGAAAAATACTTAGGCCTTTAAGAGAGAATGATGGTATTTTCGTTGAAATCAATCCTAATCAGTCTGGAATTTTAGATGCTGATTACGGACTCCATGAAGTACAATGTGATGGCAAAAATTTATTCATTATTGAAGAAGAGTATCCTAATCCTGCACGTTGTGTAGAAGAAGGTGCGAACTATCTGTTTTTAATTAAATATGTAAAGCCAAACAAAGTGCATTTTAAGCTATCATTGTTGTAATCTAAAATAAAGAAATGTATGAGATTTCTCATACATTTCTTTATTTATATATTTTTTGTAATTCAAATTTAACTTGGTCACAACTTACCAACTTAAAATCAATACCGTCTATCTCTCCTTGTTTTGCATCTTTTCCAGACTCTCCATGCAAGTGTCCATATATGCAAGTTTTTACATTGTATTTTTTCATTGTAGCTATAAAATTCATTTCATTTTCTTTATAATTGTTGAATGGCGGATAATGCATACACACTATAATTTCTTTATCTTCTCCGTATTTTTCTATTCCGTCTTTTATTGATAGTTCTAATCTTATATTTTCTCTTTTTAATATTTTTTTATCTTGAGTATTGTCATCATCTTGCCATCCTCTTGTTCCCACTATTATTTTATTTTCAAATAAATAGCTATTATTATATATAAAATCTATATTTTCAAACTCATTTTCTTTAAGATATTCTCTCATTTTTTTTAATGTAGTCCACCAATAATCATGGTTTCCTTTTAGTAGTAACTTTTCTCCTGGCAAATTGTTTAAATATTCAAAGTCTTGGTATGTATCTTGTAAATACATTGCCCATGAAAAATCTCCTGGCAATAATACTAAATCATTATCTGTTATTTTTCTTAGCCAGTCTTTTCTTATTTTTTCTGCATGATTTTCCCAATTTACACCAAATATATCCATTGGTTTGTTATTTCCAAAAGATAAATGCAAATCAGATATTGCATATATTGCCATATTTCTCCCCCTTTATTATCTAAATTACAATTTTAAATTTGGCACTGCATTTAATGTAAAATCCGATAAGTTGCCTGCTAAATAATTGTAATATCCTGCTGAAGCTATCATTGCTGCATTATCTGTGCATAGTTTCAATTCTGGATAGTATATCTTTATATTTTGCTCTTTTTCTAGGTTTGCAAATTCACTCCTTATATATGAATTTGCAGACACTCCTCCTGCTAAAGCTAATTTAATTTGGTCTTTCTCCCCTACAGTAACATGTTTTATTGCCTTTTTTATATTTTCTACTAATATTTCTGTAACTGTTTTTTCAAAACTTGCACACAAATCTGCTTTATTTATATTAGGGTCTTTATGATTCAAATTTATAACTGCTGTTTTTATTCCACTAAAACTAAAATCCATATTATCAAAATGTGTTTTTGGTAATTCTATATTTGCTTTGCCTTGTTTTGCAAGGCTATCAACTTTTGGTCCTCCTGGATAACCGAAGTCCTACTACTCTTGCGACTTTATCAAAAGCTTCACCTATTGCATCATCCCTTGTTCTACCTAATACTTCAAATGAACAATAGTTCTTTACATATATAATTTGAGTATTTCCACCAGACATCATTAAACATAAGAATGGCGGTTTTAATTCTTTATGAGTTATGTAATTTGCTGCAATATGTCCTTCTATGTGGTTTACACCTACTAGCGGTTTGTTATTTGCAAATGCTAATCCTTTTGCATAAGAAACCCCTACTAATAAAGCTCCAACCAGTCCAGGTCCATACGTACATGCTATAACATCTATATCTTTTATACTGCAATTTGCTTCTTTTAAAGCTTGTTTTGCTATTTGATTAATAACTTCTGTATGGCATCTTGATGCAATTTCTGGTACTACGCCTCCATAGATTGTGTGTATATCTATTTGTGAATTTATTACATTAGAAAGAACTTCCCTACCATTTTTTACAACTGATACGGAAGTTTCGTCACAACTTGATTCAATTCCTAAAGTTAATATATCTTTCATTCTTTCATTTCCTTAATTTTTATTTGTATTTTTTAGAATAGTGTAAATAGTTTTGCTACAACCCATCTCATTCCTGCATATACTGCTGTAAATGCTGGTTGTAATATTACACTTGATAATCCTGTAATCCAAATTAGCAAAAATACCACATAAAATATTTGTTGGTTATTATAAAACCATTCTTTACCTTTTGCCGGTAAAAAGTGCATTAATACTTTTGATCCATCAAGTGGTGGTAATGGTATTAAGTTAAACACTCCTAATCCTATATTAATGCTTATTGTATAAAGTATTATATAGTTTATTATGTTTTGCCACTCAATAGAAAGACCTGCTAAGGCATTTGTTGCAGCAAATAAAGCATAATATATAATCATAAATATAAATGCTAAAATAAAGTTCATTATAGGTCCTGCTGCTGCAACTATTGCTTCTGCTTTTGATAATGAATATTTACCATTAAAATTTCTTGGGTCTATCTCTACTGGTTTACCCCATCCAAATCCTGCAACAATTAAAAGTATAATTCCAATTGGTTCCATGTGGCTAAAAGGATTTAAGCTAAGTCTTCCCTGTCTCTTAGGAGTATCATCTCCCAATTTTACAGCTGTCCACGCATGTGCAAATTCGTGAAATGTAATTGCTATTAGTACTCCTGGTATGGTTAATAATAAGCTTAATATACCAGCTGTTCCACTACTTACTAACCATAAAGCTAGCATAACAACTAAAATTATAGTAATTGTTCTTTTATCTAACGAAAAGTTAAACATATTTTCCTCTTTTCTCATCCCTATTCAATTTGTTCTATGCTCCATGTATATTAAGCATATATTTTTTAAACAAATCAAAAAGTGCTTTTTCAATTTTTTACCTTTTATACTATACCACATTTTTAAAAAAATTTCAATTGTTTACAAGTAGTATTTTTGCTAGTATACCATTTTTATTCATCATCTCAAAACATAAAATACAATCTAATTCTATTTTTATTTTTCTTTATCAGCTAGTTTAAATACAGCCTTCGTATATTTTAATAATTCTTTTTTGTTTTTAAATCCACAAGTTTTTGCAAAATAATCTGCATATATTGTGTTCTCTTTTACTACTCCTGTTTGTATTGCTTTGTTTATATTGGTAGCTTTCTTTTGATGATATATCTCCTAATCTTAAATATTCTGTTACAGTTAGATTGTAGATATTATCATTATTTTTTAACTTTTCATAGATTTCGGTTGTTATTATTCCATTATCTATTAGTTCATAATCGTTTTTAAATTCTACAATTTTTTTGTCTGGATATTTTGTTACATTTGCAACACGTTCTATATATTCCGCTTTACCTTCTTTATTTATTTTCCCTACATTAACAGGTTTGAATATCATTATAATTATAAATATAACAGCTATTATCAATATTAGAACACCTATGGTACTTAACTGCTTTTTATTTAGCTTTACTCTCTTTTTAGTTTTAGCTCTTTTTCCTGCCATATAATCGCTCCCTTTATTTTTAAAAGAGAACTAGAAAGTTCTAGTCCTCTCTTTTGTAGTATTTTTTTAGTTCATTTTTTTCTTTTTTGCAACTATTGTTGTTGCTCCAAGTCCTATTATTGACATACTTGCTATTGCTACATAAAGCATTACATTGTCACCTGTTTTTGGATTTGAGCCATTAAAAGTATATCCTTCTCTCACAGGCATATATGGTAGAAGTGACATGGATGTTCCTGAATTGTCCCCTCCTATGTAGTCATAACTATTATATTCTTTACCATCTATTTTACCGCCATTAGCATTTAGTTTTAGTACAATTCCATCACCTTTAAAAGTATCTTGAGTATATGTAGCAGTTATTTCTATACAATCACGTTTAGCAAAATAACTAGAATCATATGTAGCAAATCAGCTAAAAGAAGATATGCTATCAGATCAAATAGCAATAAAGGAATATAGAGACCCTTTCAAAGGGTAGTAAGTAATAAAAACGCAAACGAAAGTGGCGTAAGCTGTCAAACTGATGGCGCTTCAGCGTCAGCTAGTATCAAGGCCTTATAGGCCGATATAAAAATCCCCCAGTTATACTGGGGGATTTTTATACTAATGTTTTTATTATTATTTTTCTATATATACACTTGTTTTTTCTGTGTACATATCATCTGTTATAGGTTTATATCTTTCACCATCATAATCATCTGTGAATCTATTATATGCTTTATATATTTCATTGGTTTCAGTATCATATACTCTAATTGCATATTGATCTTTAGTTCCTACTGTAATGACTTTTCATCCCTTTGGCTTTTTAAGAGTAATATCGCCATTACTAAAATCTTCAAATTCTATTTGACTTGCTTTTGATTCAACTATTTTTATGTCTTTATCTGGATTATGAAATATTCACTTTCCTGTTTTCTTATTATCTACAACTGCCACCATTATCTTTAAAGTATGATTCTATGTATTCTACTAATATTTTACCTTTTTTAAATTCTTTATCTTTAACAATATTTTGAATATATTCGCTACCACTAGCCTCTACTATATTACCATTTTCATCTATTTCTATGAGATAGCTATATTCTTTATCATTTAATTTGCAATTAAGATGAATAGTTTGACTTGACTCTTCTGCTGGTTCTTTTTTTACAGCCCCAAACATAAATATTAAAATAAAAGTAACAATTAAAAACACAATAAATAGTATCCCGATTCCTTTTAAAATTTTTATTATTATTTCTACAAGTTTTTCTGTGTTACTAATTTTTTCAACCATTACTGATTTAATATCATTATTTAGTAACTCATCAATGCTAACATTTAATGTTTTAGATAGTAATTTTAATTGCTCTGGATTTGGAGATGTTTCACCTAACTCCCAATTCGATATTGTTTGCCTTGTAACATCAACTTTTTCTGCTAATTGTTCTTGCGAAAGTTTTAAGTCTTTTCTTAATTTAAAAATATTTTCTCCTAATTTCATATTCTTCCCCCTTTCACATACAATTATATAAGCGTTACTGTAAAACCTCTACCAAAAGTCTTTGGAACTTTGTCAAAGACTTTTAACATTTACTGTACATAACTAATATTTTGATTTTAATCATACAATTTGTGTTATTTAATATAATTCATCCTTTTTAACCATTTTATTGTGTCTTTAATTGTATCCTTCATATCTCTATTTTTATACTCCAATTCTTTTTTAGCCTTTTCATTGCTAAAATTAGAATTAGAAGATAATGTATATAGAGAATATTTTGTAAATAATGGAGTTTGCTTTTTTATATTATAATATAGTTCACAAATTGGAGCTACTAATTCTGCCAAACATAGTGGTAACACTATCTTAATTCTTTTTTTCTCCT
>ERZ827492.17-NODE-17-length-205887-cov-40.495501_pt1 | contig 205887 bp, 212 predicted proteins | sample MGYA00519704_ERZ827492 | MGnify/ENA primary metagenome ERZ827492 (study PRJEB31778, sample SAMEA3449325) | human gut metagenome | biome: human gut; feature: human-associated habitat; material: faeces | place: United Kingdom | collected 2010/2012 ... | reverse complement strand
ATTGGAATTTAAACAATGAAAAAGAAAAAAATCACACAAGTTTTTGAAAGAGCCAGTATCGATTTTTAAAAAACATTTTTATATGTTAATAAACAATAGTATAAGTATTATATATTAATTTTAAGGAGTTTAAGCAATGAACTATAAAATGTATGATGAAATGATGGAGCAACCTGATTCACTTAGAAGGACATTTGCAAGCGAAATGTCTAAAATGGATAGTGTTTCAGAAGCTGTATCAAAAGCAGATAAAATTTATTTAATTGGTTGTGGCAGTTCTATTTCTACATGTTATAGTGTTAGGGATGCATTGAGAATGTCCTGTGATATGAGTGTAGAAGTATTTACAGGCTATGAATTTTATTATAATAAAAAATTAACTGACGGAGAAAATTCAATAGCTATTTTCACATCACAATCCGGTGAAACTGCAGATACTTTAGCATCTCTTAAAAGAGCTAATGAATATGGAATTCACACTGTTTCAATTTCTAATGAACCTGATAGTTCAATGATAAAAGAAGCTAAAACTCCAATTATAACACAATGTGAAAGGGAAACAGCAATTCTTGGAACTAAAACATATGTAACTCAGTTAGCCTGTCTTTATCAGATTTTATTTAAAGGATCCAACTATGGCAAGGCAGATGAACTGTTAGATGATTTGAAACATATTCCTGATATTATTGAAGAATTATTAAAAACAACAGAAGAAGACAATAAAAAATTAGCTGAAGAGTTTAAGGATGAAGATATCTTCTACTGTTTAGGCAGCGGACCTAACTTCGGCCTTTCATTTAAATTAGCTATGACTATGCTTATGGAAGGAGCAATTAAACATGCATGTCCTGTTTACTCTGCGGAATTTAGGCACGGTTTAATAGAACGTGCAGAAAAAGATGTTCCAATTATTTTCCTGCGTTCAGGTTTTGAATCAGATGAAATAACTGACAAAGCTATTGAATTTTCTAAAAATTTAGAATTGAAGTCTATTGTTTATAATTTGGAAGATTATGCAGATATCAATCTGTTATTATCTCCATTAATATTTGTAGTTCCTTTAGAATGGTTTGTTTATTATTTGGCACATTTTAATGGTGAAGATCCTGGTGCTACAAGACATATCGGAAAAGTCAGATATTAATTTTTTTTAAAAAAAGAAATATGTAGAAAATTTATTCTACATTAATTTTATTTTTTGGTGTTTTTAATTTAGGAATAGTTATTAAAACTGTTCCGTTGTTGAATTTTGCACTGATTTTATCAATTTCAATATTGTTGCTGAATCTGATGCTTTTGCTGCATTTTCCTTGTTTTATATCTGAAATTAAAACAGTTTTATCTTCTTCTTCAATTTCTTCAGTATACGGTTTGAAAGTAGCTACAATTGAGATGTCTTTGTCTCCAGCTTCAATATCAATTTCTTCTTTTTCAATACCTGGAACATCTACTTTCAAGTAGTATTTTTCTTCAGTTTCTATTAAATCAACGTCTAAGCTGTGGATGGTTGCTTTTTTATAATCATCAATTTTCTGATCAATTATTTTTTGGATTGATTTAATACCTTCTTGAAGATCATCAAAGCCTCTGGATAAATCTTCTGTCATTTTTCCAGCCATATTTTTTGTCTGTTCCCTTTTTTCGTTTAATTTTTCCTTGCGGTAATTGATTTTTTCTTCAGCCTTTTCTTTGTGTTCGTCAATTTTTTCTTCAGCTTTTTCTTTGCCTTCGCTAATTTTGGTTTCGATTATATCTTTCTCTACCATATTTGTGACTCCATTATGTTTAATTAAATTTAATTGTTATTATGGACTTTTAATATATAAAGGTATCTTTAATATTCCTCTTCTTCATTTCTTTCTATTTTTTTAACAGAGTCTAAAACTTTATTTATTTTATCAATACCTTCTCCTTCAATAGCTGATATGAAAATGGAGTTATCTAATTCATCAACATACTGTTCCACATAGCTGGTGTCTTCAATAAGATCCATTTTATTAAATAGGTAGATTACAGGAATGTTGTCAAATATTTTTTCAATCTGTTTTAATAAATTGTACTGACTTTCCAGACCAAATCCGCAGGTTTCAGATGCATCGAAAATAAATAAAATAGCATCCGCCAAATGTTCCAAAGCCACTATTGCATTTAATTCAATATCATTCATTTCTAAAACCGGTCTGTCTAAAAGTCCGGGAGTGTCAATAATTTGAATACTTTTCCAATGTCTTTCCACATGCCCTATTTGAATACCTTTAGTTGTAAAAGGATAGTTGGCTATTTGGGGGTCTGCTCCAGATATCTGGTTAAGAAGTGTGGATTTTCCCACATTTGGAAATCCAGCAATTACAATTGTTGTTGCATCAAAGTCAATTGTAGGCATGTTTCTTAAGTTAGCTTTTGCAAAATCCAGAAAATCCAAATCCTTTTTGATTTTGTTTACAACAGATGCAATTCTACCGTATGCCTGTTTTTGAAGGGTAGTTGCCTTTTCTGACGGATTTTTCCTGATTTTACTTCCGTATTCTTTTTCAAGTTGTGTTAAAATACCATAAGCCCAGTTAAGTCCTCCAAGAGCCTGTTTCATATCATCCACACCAACAGTAATATCAATGTAATCCTGATAAAATGGGGGAAGGTCTTCTATATCCGGAACACTATCTAAAATGGATTTTAATTTGTCTTTGATTACCTGACAAGAAGTTATAACTCTTCTTTCTTCAATTCTTTTTCCTTTCAGATGTTTTGGTATTTTCTGTGTTCTCATTAAATCTGCTTGCTTTTTCCCTCTGCTAAATCCTTTATCAAGTAATTCATCAGGAGTGGGTATTGTAGGTATCATCATTATATCACTCTAAATATCAGTTGCTTATATGCTTTCTCTCTCAACCTTTCTATACTATAGTTTAGATTTGGCAGGTTAATTAAATTTGTGGATAAGGTTGTGATATTTCAGTTGGTATATTATTTGTTTTATATAATGAGTATAATAGGACATAATTATAAATGCACTATAAACATTTATATATGTGTGTGGATATGTCCATATTCTTCACAAAATTTTAAAAATTCTTTATAATCTTTATTACTTTCTAATGTTTCTCTATTACCAATAACAATCAATTTTTTCTTTGCGCGGGTTAATGAAACATTCAATCTTCGCAAATCATTTAAGAAACCAATGTCTTTATTAACATTACTTCTTACCAGGGATATTATTATAATGTCTTTTTCCCCTCCTTGAAATCCATCTACTGATTTAACATCCACATTTGTTTTTTTGTTAATTAATCGAACTTGATTTTTATAGGGGGAGATTACTCCTATATCTTTTGTTTTGATACTATTATTAAGACAAATATTAATGATATCTAAAGCTATTTCGATTTCTAATTTATTTATGTATGAGTGTGAATAATCTAAAGAGCTTTCTTTGTTATTTTCATGTTTTGATGTATCAATGAATATTAACGGGCTGCTGGAATCATATTTCTCAAGAACTCTGCTTTGCAAGAAATATTCTTTAGATTTTTTACTGCATATTAATTTATTTTCATAAAACTTTCTGTTTGGAAATTCCATAAGGATTTCATTCATTCTATATTGGATTAATAATTCTTCGGATTGATGTTTATAGTTAATGATGAGTTCTTCAAATAATGATGTTTTAAGATATTCTGTATTGTTATTAAAAATTACTGGCGGGAGCTGTTTATGGTCTCCTATAAGAACAAATTTCCCTGCTTTATTGATGGGTATTAATACACTTGGGATTGTAGCCTGTGATGCCTCATCAATTATTGCAATATCAAATTTAATATTGGATAAACTTTTTGATCCAGCTGAAGAGTTTGTAGTTAAAATTACATCGCTATGATTTAATATTTCTTCTTCAATTTCTAATTTTTCAGCATTAATATTTTTGTTATCAGCTAAATACTGTTTTACTTTATAATCGAGAGTATATTGTCTTAAATATGGAGGTATTTTATTTGATGTTCCAACGCGTGTAAACTTTATTTTATCATGTTTTCTTTTTAATTTTTTAAGAATATTGTCAATTGCAGTATTGCTCTCACCAGTAACCAATACTGTATGATTTTGTTTTACTTCCTGAAGAATTAGTTCAATAATTGTTGTTGTTTTTCCAGTACCAAATGGACCATGAATTAAGAAAAAATCATTGGAATGTACTGCACGTCTAACAGCTTGTTTTTGATATTTGTCTAGTTTTTTATCAAAAAAAGTAATTTTTTTATTTTCATTATCCGTTCTAGTTGCTATTTGCTTTTTTCTAAATTTCAATGCTTTTTTCCCGTTTTCATTTAAATTCAATAAATTTTTTTCCCATCTTCTGAAAGTAGTTTCATTAAGTATTAAATCAATTTTTGCAGTACTGTTTTTACTAACTTTAGGAATTTTTTCTTCAGTGCATACAATAACTGAATTAAAGGTTATGTCATGAATTTCACAGTTAATTTCTTCATCATTTATTGTTAATAAACATAGGTCCCCTTTTTTTATTTCAGTTCTTATTTTTTCTTTTCTAGTAAATTTAAGGCAAGTATAATATTTAGTTCCTCGTTTTTCACTGAATGCCAAATTATTAATTGCTCTTCCTTCCTTTTCTCGCTCTTCAGCATCCATCAAAGTTTTTTCATTATACATATTTGCTGTTACTATAATCTTTTCACTTTTAATTTGTTCTAAAAGAGTTTTGATTTCTTCTTCAACAAATTCGTCCTTAGGAGCATTTTCTTCAAAATCGTAGTAATTATATATCATAGTTCCTCTTGTGCTGTTTAGTTTAATAGATAAAGTAATAACTTCACTTTACTATTATAAGATTATTTTAAGGTTATTTTTCCTATTGGATTATTTTTTTATTTTTAATATTTTAGGTATGGTTGTTTTTAATATCTCTTTAATCTCTACTTAGACATATGTTTATACATGTATATATACTGTTTGTTTTAATACGAACATTTCAGAACCATCAAATGTAAATTACATTAATTTTATTACTTGTTTTATATAAAAAATATAATAAATAATATAATACAAAATATGAAATGATTATTATGGGAATTACAGATTATATCAAAACTCGATTATTGAATAATAGAGTAGAACAGTACAACACCAAGCGCAGTTATTGGGGTGAAGATGAAAGGCAACCTAGAATTGATGGAATCAATACTGGCCTTGACTTGCCGGATGCACTTCCACCAGTTATTAATAAAACAATAGCTAATGCCCGTTATGCGGTTAAACTTGACGGTTACACTTCAGGCATATTGAAAAACAGAATTGATAAAGCTAATGTTAATATGGTTCTTGTTGATAAGGAAAACAAATTATCTCAAGAGCAGAAATTGACATTAATTTTGTGGGCTAGAAAAATTGACATTTCTCAAGTAGCTAAAAATATTCTGCAGGGTGGAATGGTTGATGGTGAAGGCCTTATTAAGCCTGTTCAACGTTGGGATAAAAGCATTGGCAAATACATTAAACCAGTATTTTTGGAAATAGGCGCACACGGTTACGGATTGAAGAAAGAATTTAATGATGATAATGAAGTGCAGCTATACCTTCATGAAATGCCTAAGGATATTGTTAACGGATCTCCGGAAGAGTTTGATAATTATGTTAGTGTCGAAGAGGGAACATTAACTGTGAAATATGAACCTGAGGAAGTTATTAACTTCATGTATAATGAAATATACTGCGAAGCTCAAAGCATTATCCTAAATTGCCTTGATGATATATACCACAAGTGCAATTTGGAGAGAAATCAAGTGGAACGTATCAACAAGGACAATATTATTGAAGTTAAACCTGCAATGGATGCAAACGGTCAACCATATATCACTGAACTTTCATCCACTGCTAAGGAAAATCTTTATGCTGATTATGGAACTACTGCCGGAAGCAATGTAGCTATTGTACCTCCAGGAATTGAAAGTAAAATCTTAGGGGGTAACAACTACCAATCTGATTATACAAGACAAACAGAAATCTTTAGAAATAATATTTTAAGAACTTTTGTAACTCCCCAATCACAGGCAGGTAATGAAAAATCCAACCAGAACGTTGCGGAATACATTAACGATTCAGCCATTACAGGGTTCATTGTTAATGTGGCCAACGACCAGAAATGGGTTTTGAAATATTGCAATCAGCTATTGAACTTGCAGTTGGAGTTAATGGGCATTAGTGAAACTTTAGATATATATTTCAGCTATTCAAGAGATGATGTTTTAAGATACATTATGGAATTGTCTTCTGAAGGTGATGAAATCTATAAGAACTATCTCAGTAACTTTGAAGAGGAACAGCCTGTAGGTGAAAGGATTGTAACAGAAAGTGGTGTTGAAGTATAATAAATATTTATATAAAATAAGTAATAAAATATATAATAAATAATATAATAAAAAGTGATAATGATGAGACATGAACTTTTTGAAATCGGATCCTATGACTACTCCGACCTGGACGATAGACTTGACAAACCTGTAATATGGAGCGAAGATGATCTAAAGCTAATAGCTGAAAACTATAGGGGTGGAATTCCACTAACTTCAGAGCATGACAATATCTATGTGGGCATCGGAAATAATATTGAATACGAGAAAGGAAAGCTATTCATTGAAGTTCCGGACGAACTGAATATGGAAGGAAAAGGCCTATCTCCTAAAGTTGATGTCTTATTAAAAGATAAAGGAGATTCATTTGGAATTGATACTATGAGCTTAATAGATGTCGGTGTAACTAAAAACCCTAGAAAAATTACCTTATTGAATTCTGAAATAACTGGAGAAACCGGTGCAACAGGAAATCCAAATCCTGCACCACAAGGACAACCTCAGCCTGCACCTAGCAAAGATGCTAATGTCGCAACCAGCTTGCTTTTAGAAAAGCTTCAAGGAAAAGATGCAGAGATTGGAAAACTTCAGGATGAAATAAATAATCTTAAAGAAGAATCTAAAAAATATGATGAGATTAAAAAAGCTATTGAAGAAAATAAGGAATTTATAGATTCTAAAGACGATATTCTAAAAGAATTATCTGAATTAAGAAAAGCTGAAAATGAAAGGAAAATAAAAGAGTACGAAGCCAAATACAACTTTAACTATAATGAAAACGCACAGGATAAAGAGATAATTGATAAGTTATTATCTGGTGATGTTGATATGGAATTAATGGAAAAACTGGCTGAAAGAAGAATTAAAATTGAAGCTAGTAATGACGGTTCAACTCCTGGTGGTCGCAATCCTTCAAACTCTGGTGATGTTGGAGAAACTGGTGAAACCGGCAGCACTGGAGATGAAGATGCACCATCTTTTACAACTCGTGAAGAATATAATAAGATATTGAAGGACATGGGTTTTAATCGTACCAGAATTTAGCTATGATGGTGTTTTATTGCTTTTCACCGGAGCTAAAATTTTTGATATGTAGGAAACTCGTTATTATTGGGGAAGTGTTAGGTGTTTTCACTTCTCATAAAATATCGTGCATTGAAACCCTTGATGCCTAATTAAAGGGGGACAAGCCCCCTTTTAATTACCCACGAATGCCAATGCAAATAAAATAAAGTTTACCAAACTTAACCCCGAACCGACCGCTAAAGGGTCGGTTCTTAAATTTGACAAATTCATCTATTCCAAATCCATAAACTCGGAACAGGGGGACAAGCCCCTGTTCCTCGGACTTGACAAAGCAATTATTGTTAGGTCTATAGTATGGCCTTTCGCTTACGCTCAAGGCGTCCAGTCCTCGCTCACGCTCGGACGGAACATAATCTTTTATTAGTTGTTTGATTACACAACCCTAACAAGAGTTGATTGCATCCTATAGTATTGCTCGCCAATTCTATTCACCCAGGCCTCCCACAGATGCCTCCCTTCGGTCGGCATCGGGTCGGCCTGGGCGAATTGGCTCGCTTATAACATTGGTATGGCAAGGTTGCTCTGGTCTGCAAAAGATTAATGTTAATGTTAAATCCAGTTGGACTATCATCGTAAATGCCCTCACAAAAAATTCATCTTAAACATAAGTTAATTAAGTAAAAGAAGAAAAAATAATATGTATCTGAAATGAATATTTCCCCAAGAATTATTCAAAACATATTTTAAGAGGTAAAATAATGGATAACATAGTGTTTAAAGATTGTGAATACCGTTTCACGGAAAACAATGAATTATACTGTAAAAACAAAACAGGCACAGACACAAACTGCGATAACTGCAAAGAAAACATTCACTTGAACTGTGACAACTTCAGTCCGAAAAAAGATTATTGCTTGAAATTTTTCAAGGAAAATATAAGTGAAGTAACTGAATGCCAAGAAAAAACAGTGTTCAATGATAAAGATTTGTCCAGAAAGTGGAGTAATTAGTTATGGCTAATCTTGTCTGATAATGTAATGTTTAAGGGAAACATTAACTACAAACCTTTTTTTAGAATTAATTTCTTCAATTTTTTTTCACATTAACGACTGGTAATGTTAATGTCGAATCCAGTTCCACTATCGTTAATGTTAACGTTAATGTCAATTAAATCAATAGTAATTTTCTAGTTTTAATTATCTAATCTATATCTGACATTAACGGCAGCAGTTGTTAATGTTAGTCTTACTTTCAACCCTTGCATATATATCAAGGCGTATGGGAAAACAAAATCCGAATATTGAATCGTTAATGTTAATGTTAATATTACTATTTTTATTATATAATTTATATAAAAAGGATAATAAAATATTAATTATGACATTGCAGAAAAAATTACAAATCAATATTGTCATGAGCAATTACAACCAGAGGAGTGGTAGCTATTCATCCAGCCATGATTATATCTTTTTGGATAATTTAGCGAGCAGTTCTTACTCTAGTTATTTCAGAAGTGATTTGAAAAACCTGAAGATCAAAACCACTAATGGTACTGAATGTCAGGTATTATACATTCCAGCTTATGGATCTCAAGGTGCAGCGATACTTGCAAGAGTTCCTGTTGGCCAGATTTCACAAACCACAAAGCTACTTTTAGACGTCTATGATACCGGAACAGCCTTCTCAAGCACTTTATCAACGGGTAATGAAGTGTTAATGTTTGATGCAAATTCTGATACATACTCACAATTTTTCATGAACTACTCAGGTTTAAGCACAAATAATGACTCAACAGATGGAGGTCATTTTTTAAGAGCTAGATTTGTTCCAAACCTTGAAGGAACTTCTCCAACTGATTTGTTTACCACATTTGCTTCAGGTCAACCATTAGCTAATAATCGTGTTGTTGTAGCCAGATTCAAATACATTAACGGTAATGTTTTTGTCAATGATAATGCAACATATCATGGTTCAACCATTGGAGGTATCATGATGCAAATTGATGGAACTCTCTCACCTGATGAGTCTAATGTAAAAGCTACTGTCAACTATTGGGGTGGGGAAAAAGATTATTGTATGTTCACTGGTGCTAAAACTTTAGTATTGGCCAGTTCATTTGATGCTTACAATCAGGGAAGTGATGAAGAGGGAAACTGGAAACAATATCATTTTCATGACCGTGTGGGAACAGGAACATCAAATACATCAGATTATCTTGAAGGATTCAGCAGAAATAATCCAACTAAGATTTATCAAACCAATTATGCTGAAATTGAAATCTCTCCAACATTATATGCTACAACAGAATTTGAAGATTTCAATTATGTTGATTTGAAATGGTTAATGGTATTTCCATCCCCATTGTTTGCAGCCAATGGAATTCCGCAGGTAACAGTAACAACAAGGGATAAAACAGGCATTCGATTATATAAAGGAAGTCATGAATATACCAAAGCTTACAAAGGCTCTACGTTAATGTGGAATGCAGATGATAGTGACATGGACGATACTGGACTTCATATTCCAGATAAGATAATTAACCATAATTGGGATTGGGTGTTTTAAAATGATTATTGATTATGATGTAAATTCAACAATTGGACATGGCCGTGGATATCCGATAGGCCTTGAACATACAGAGAAAATGGACGTAATATCTTGTCTTTTAGATGAGGGCGAAAGGACATACGTTAATGATGAACATACGGCTTGGATTTGTTCCAATCAATGTGCAGTAGGAGACATGGTAACTTTAGATATGTCTTCAACTATGGAACATACAATTGTTAGAAAAGCTCAGGCAGGAGAACTGGCCTTCGGTTATCTTTTAGGCAAAGTTCAGGTCAAGACTTCAGGATTAACATTAGTTGCTGTGGCCGTATTAGGAGATGTATTCAGATTGAAACTCAAAAGGCCTGTAGCTGAGGATATATTGCCTAATACCAGAATCTACATTGACAGTGACGGCGAGTGCAATCCAGTTGAAGGTCATGACTTAAGGATGTTGTCAATCGTTAATCTTCAGGAAAATGAACATACTGATTATATTAGAGTTTATAGGCAAATGTCTGAGGTGGAAATGTATCCTGAATCTCAGAACTGTATTGATCTTGGAGATTGTAGTTTCGAACAGGATGAGATAACTCATATCGTTAATATGATTGTACCTTCAGAATCTAATATTATGGCGCAGGCTAATTATGTTAAAGATGCTGATGGTGTTACCTATTGTGAGCTTCCGGATGTAGCTATTGTCAATAATGTAAGGTTCGTTTGGGAAGATAACAAATTGTACATGGAATGGGAAGGTTGTGATGATGGCCAAAGTGTACACTTTATATAAAATAAATAATAATTTATATAATAAAATATATAATAAAAAATATAATATTATTAGTGAGGGAATAACATGACAATAAGGAAACTGGTAGGAACTTTAGAAAACAAAGGGCCATACATCGACCAGTCAACAGGCCACTGGTTCTACTGGAACGGCACAGGATACGTCGATAGCGGATATCCTTACGCTGTTAAACCCATCATTGAATTCAAAATAGAAAACGGCATCTTATATTATTCAATAACTTGGGAGGCACAATGAAATACATCAAATACTTTGAAACAATCGAAGAATACGAATCCTGGATGAAAGTGGAAGAAAATGCTGAAGAGGTATATCAAAGTGAAGAAAAGATTCTTGTTGATTGAGTAATCATCAGCCACACATACAAAGAGGAGGAAATCTAAATGATTTACGAATGGTTAGAAGCAAACAGAACAGACATTGACATTTTAACTTCATTTCTTGTTACAGCTATCCCAATTGTCATGCTCTATTCAGAAGCATTAGGCATTAGTGAAAACACTATCCCTTATTGTATTCTCATGATAATTTTAGGCATAGCCAGTCATTACGCAAGCAGGATAAGAGGAGAAGCTGATGTTAAAGACGCAAAACAAGATGTTAAAAGAGTATTGGGATTCCCTGAAGAAAAATAAGATTCTTTGGAGGATATTGTTATCATGAACAAAATAAAAAAGAAGATATTCATATGCAACTTTACCAAAACAATTTCAAGTGCTGTTTTAACAGCAATAGCCATCAACATTATCATGACCAATGCAACAAAGTACGCTTTAATTGAAGGACTATTGCCATTTACATTAGCTATTGTTATTGTTGCATTAATTGACATTTATGAGTATAGATGTGAAAAAGAGGATAAGGTTAATTTGGATGAACTGGAAGATAGAATCGAAAAACTGGAAGGTAATCTTGATGAAAGGTAAAATTCTAATTGCAGTTCCGACATTTGAAAATATCAAACCGCAATGCTTCAAAAGCATCTATGGTCTTGCAAATCCTAAAGATTTTAATCTTTATTTCGATTATGTGAAAGGCTATGACTGTGCACGTGCAAGAAACGAAATAGCTAAGCTGGCAATCAACCATAGCTTTGACTATGTGTTAATGGTAGATTCAGATGTTAGTGTTCCAAAGGATGCTCTTGTTAAGCTAATGGAATGTGAAACAGACATTTCCTTAGGATGGTATTTCAAGAAGAGAACAAGAACAGATGAGTCTGTCATCTTTGATTTTGGAAAAGACTTCACAGGTGAAAACATGATTTATGCAAAAACATTGTCAGAACTTAATGATCCGTTTGAAGTTAAAGGCGGCGGTCTTGGAATCAGTCTCGTTAATGTTAATGTCTTTAGAAAAATGGCATATCCATATTTCAAATATGTAATCTATGATAATGACACAATATTGTCTGAAGACTTGTATTTCTGCAATGAAGCTAGAAAATACGGAATGAATATCAAATGCAACCCAAATGTAAAGGGTGACCACATATACGAAGTGTTAATGTAAAATAGGTGATGTTAATGTCAAATCAAATAGTTTTATTGGAAGCAAGAAAAGAAGTCACAACTTTTCTCCTGGACGATGGAGATATAACATCAAAGGAAGTAGTGACTGAAACCGGTCAGGACATTGGCTATGAATACACTGCCAAACTTTATCCTGAAGATACAGTTGCGATTTCTCCAAATTCACAGATAGGAAAAGAAATGGTGAAAAAATACACTAGCGATAATGATGAAGTGCCAATTGGAATTATCGTTAATGACCCGGTCGTTATGGATAATGGCCATAGAAAAGCTAGTGTGTTAGTGTTAGGCCAACTATACAGACTTAAACTGGCAAGCAATGTTAGTGATATTGCACCTGCTGATAAAATAAAATTAAGTGATGCTGGAGCTATCAAATCTGATGAAGGTGAATTTCTAGCACTACATCCAGTAATTGATTCTGATGAATACAATTACGTAAATTGTTTTAAAATAGCTAGTTCAGGAAGTACAGGAGAAACCGGTGCTAAAGGTGACACCGGAGACACAGGACCTGCAGGACCAAAAGGCGATACCGGAGATACAGGAGCAATCGGTGAAACTGGTCCAAAAGGAGATACAGGAAATACAGGTGCAACCGGAGCCAAAGGTGACACCGGAGATACAGGAGCAACAGGCGATAGTGGTGCAAAAGGAGACACTGGAGATGATGGTGAAAGTATTGATGTATACAAAGACAACGCCCATAGACAGATAATATTTACAGGCCTAAATACAAGTGCTACTATTTATTTCGATGAAATTACAGGACCGAAAGGAGATACAGGAAATACAGGTGCAACCGGACCAGTCAATCTTGCAAGTTCCTTAGATACTACAGATACCACCAACGCAATTAAAAATGCGCCGGTAGCTACAGCTATTCAGGGATTGCAGACAGACATTGGAACAATAACATCCGCACAATCAAGTAATCTCAATTTATTAGGGAGCTAGATAATATGAGTTATACTCCTCCAGACCTTTCACAAGTTTTAACAAATGAACAAACAATGAATTCAAGATTAACAACTTGCAGAAATGACTTAAGAGCAATTCTCACAAAAGAAGAGATTGGATACAGAAGTGGGGATGCGATAATCCCATTGATTAGAAAGTTACCTGTTCCACAATTAAACAAAATAGAAGTTGAGATGCCGCAGAGTTTCTCAACCGGATCAGACCTTGATGTCAATGTCAAAACCATAGATACCAATAATGAGAGCATGGCCAATGTTAATGTTGATTTATACCGAATATATCTTGACCCCCAGTGGAATTCCACAAAAGGAGCATATTTGGGTCAAGTCACTACAAATTCAAGAGGTGAAGCTTCAGCCACTATAGAAATGCCTCAGGATAAAGGATGGTTTTATATCCAGGCAAGAAGCGGAAATATTGTTGGAGGCCATTTTGGTGGATACTGCAGCGAATGCATAAACGCCGAAGATTTTTCCTTTTCAACATGGTACAGCAATCTGTTCTCACAGCATGGTGTCGGAAGCAGTTCCCTATTGGATATAGTTGACTATGACGAAAATGAAGGATATGTTGATATAACAATAGAAAAAGCACATGCTTCTGCATTTTCAAGCAGTTTCGCAGGAATTAAATTGGACAGTCTGGGAACATTTACAAAATCTCAAACAAATCCAATGTTTGCAATTCTTGAAGATACAACAAACTCAAACAATACATATTGGATGGGATTCGGATTGGCATTCAATACTGATGCCTGGTCAACACCAATACTTGCTGCAGGTGCCAAATTCATGTACGGTGACGGTTCAGGAGAATACGGATTCAGACAGGCAATGGATGGAATTCCAGATTTAGGATCAAACAATAATGGAACTCCACAGCCTGCAGGAAATCCAAGATTATTTTATGCAGGAGGAGACTGGAGTTATACAGCATGTGTTTACGATGAATATGCATCAGACCCAACTGAAGAATATCCAGATGATATTGTAAGGCATGGAAGTTATAATTGGAACATGTCCTATTTCGGACCAAGCGGAAATGCGAAGTCAAGCATTCTCTTTAATTTCCCCGATTCCTCAACATACAGGACATTCAGATTTTATGGAGCAGGAGTGATATAGTGAGCATAGCAAGCAACGTTATAGATGAAAATACAAAATTAGGAACAGCAAGAGGATTGCTGCGTGAAAAACTGGCAGCCAATGGAATTTATTATTCCAATTCAGATAGCATATTTCAACTGGTGAGAAGATGGAATCTGAAATATGCAGACATCAGTTTCAACACTCCTTACTCAGGAGATATCTATGCAGGAGCACAAATCAGTGTTGGAGCAACAGTAACGGATTCATCAACAGACGATCCGATTTCAGGAATGCCCATAACTGTAGTTTCCGGAGGTCGCACTTATGATCTTGTAACCGGAAATGACGGTGTAGCTTCACTGACTCTGACTGTTGGTGAAATTGGCACAACATTTCAGGGAACTGTATATGCTGGAAAAAGCAGCGATAGCTGGAGTTATAAAGTTCCTGCATTTGCAGATTTTTCTGATTACGCAGGATACGGAGACACTGGTGACTATGAAATAGTTAAATATCCTTCAAGCATCACACATACCTTTGAAATTGTGGAAGTAAGCTATAGCGAGAATTATAATCTAACAAAACAAGTAACAAGCGGAAGTGTGGTAATGGCAATACCTAAAGTATACACTAACGGTATTGGAGGAACAAATGGAATACATATGAGTGTTGCATTGCGCCAGAAAAAGGACAGCAATCAGGGATGGGGAGACTGTATTGCTTTAGTCAATTCAAAATCATTAAGCCATTACAGAGATACCAAGATTCTGGAACTGGGAGCATATCCCGGAAAGCACGGTTCAAGATATTCAGGTACAGACCATGTAGTGCGTGATTTGAATGTGGTTTCATCCCAGTTGACTTTGGATTCGCAGCAATACTATTTCGACCTGTATTATGATAACGGATATTTCAAAGCCACAATAAGGACAGGCCCTACCCCATTTTATTCATATGAAGCAGACATCAGCGATAAGATAACATTTGATACATTTTATCCTGCAATAATAATTTATGAAGCAGGAGGACACATCCAATTTGAAAGCATATATGTTGAACAATGGACACATGAGGAGGAATAAACATGGCAGATAAAGAATGGATAGCAATAGGAAGAGTAGCAGGTGATACCGGAGAAAAAGGAGACACCGGAGATGCATTTACATATGAAGATTTTACACCTGAACAGTTAGCTGGACTGAAAGGTGAAACCGGTGATACCGGACCGGCAGGACCAAAAGGTGATACAGGTGATAAGGGAGAAACTGGTGAGACTGGCAGTAAAGGAGACACAGGCGAGACTGGAGCAACTGGAGAGAAAGGAGAACAAGGACCTAAGGGAGATACTGGAGACACAGGAGCTACTGGAGATACTGGACCGGCCGGCGCAAAGGGGGACACTGGAGCTACTGGCATTGGTACTACTATTAAAGGTTCGTATAACACTTACCAAGAACTGATAAACGCACATCCAACAGGAAATGCTACCGATAGCTATTTGGTTAACGGTTCCCTTTATGTTTGGAATGGAAATGCTTGGGAAAATGTAGGAAACATAAAAGGAGAAAAAGGTGATACCGGAGCAACTGGAACGCAAGGAATTAAAGGTGATACTGGAAGTACTGGTCCTCAAGGAGTTAAAGGTGATACCGGAGCAACTGGTGCAACAGGTCCAACAACAGATGAAAACGCAGGATGGAAACTACCAGTCGATCAGATATTAACAACCACAACATTACCAACAGGCATTAGTGCAGGCTATCGTGTAGCTATTGTTACAAGTTCTGTTATGGCCATTAAAGAGTATAATGGAACTTCATGGGATAGTCAATCCCTTAATCCATATTCAGTGATACCATTAAAACATTCTAGTGGAATACAAATGTATTTAGCAAAATCAACAGGGCCTGTTTATATGGGTGTTGAATATGGTGTCTTTGGTAAGTTTCGCTTTATGACTCAAGCAGCATATGATGCATTAAGTAGCTATGATAATGATACAATTTATTTTGTAAGAAGTTCGTAATTGAAAATGATTAAATGAATATAATATTTAAAACAATATTGTGTAATGTGGTTATAAAATCAGTTATTAGAGAATATACTCGTATAATCTAACATTAAATGAATTATATGGATGTTTTTGTGATTGTAATTTCTCAATGCTGTTAATCTATAAACTGATTCATAATCTTCATGTGGAGTGTTGTTAAGGGAAGATATATCATTTTCGTTTAATTTTTCATTAATTTTTACTATAATCTTTTCCATGTTCCAGTTATTCTTAAACTCTTCTATAAAACAAATCATCCCTGCAAAATCAGCATTACATGAATATTTGCCTTCTAAAAACTCTAAAATACCATTTTCATAATAGTTATCTTTAATATTTAAATCAGTTCCAAATCGTTTACATTCAATAGTATGGTAATATTTGTTAATGTGAATATTTTTTAAAGTTTGATATTGAATTTTTATATCTAATAACCCTCTTTCTTCAACATCTTCCCTTCTTTCTTGAGGTTCACAGTTTATAATTAAATTATTAAAACCATAATCTACTTGAATTTCAAGCATTGTTTCTACGAAATCATCTCGATATTCATTTTCTCTTTTTCTAATCATTTCAGATTTGGTATAAGTTTTAGTATTTAAAATTTCAAAATATGTGTGTATGGCTAAATTAATTAGTTTATTAAAATGTTCTTCACTATCAATTTTCTCAAAGCGTTCAAAATATTTAAAGTTGGAAGAATCTAACATTATTCATCCTCCACACCCATTAAGGAATTTGTAAATTCAATTAAATCTTTTCTAGCAATAGCTCTATGCCAATTTTTAAATTCATTAGATTTAATTACATAAAATGAAGTTTCTTCAAATCCTTTAATGTCTTTTTGTACGAATAAGTTTTGTTTATCTTCAATACTTATATCACCAAAGAGGTTCAATATATCTGATTTATTTTCATTATATTCAATTAAATGTTTTGGAGGTTTTTCATCAATGATAAATCTAATTCCAATAAAATGTTCTGATTTGTAACATTCAGCACGGAAATATTCATTATTTTCTGCTTTGAAATAATTTTTGAAATATTTAACAAAAACCATAATATAATCTTCTAAAATTTCATTTGAAACTTTATGATATACATTTTCTTTTTTACACATTGGTAATGTAATATCAGAGAAATAATTTACTAAATCTTTTTCTAAGTCAGTGAATGATAATAAATCAAATATCAAATCGTCAATTTTTTCTTGAATGATTTGTAATTTATCAATATCTTTGTTATTTAACATTTCATCAACATAATTAACCAGTTTATCGTTGATAATCATAGGAATATTTTTTATTTCATTTAAAAAGATTTGTTCTCTTTCAATACCAATTGATGAAAAAGTTAAAAAGGACAAATAAGAAAATAATCTTGAATTTAAAAAGCCAACCATGCATTTTAATAATTTTTCATCATATTCTTCTCCTTTTATAGACATGACACTATCAGTAAAAACCCATTGTTTTTCAGAATATGTTGAAACACATTCAAAATCTTGAGTAAGGGTTTTTTTAACTAAAACATAGGGCGGAGTAAATGTTTCTTCGGTTCTTGGACGTGAAACCTTTGAAATATTCCATTTTTCAACATGACTTTCATCAATATAATATCTCCGAAGCATTTTACGTTGAACATCTAAAAAATCATATTTGAAATATTTTGTTGCATCTTTATTTCCATTACCTTTCATTATTCCAAATGAACTGAACAAATCATATTTTTTAATATATTGACCAATATTTTTTTTAGAGTGCAATCTATTTATTAATTGGAAGTCTAAAGTATTTCCATAAACTAAAACTTTCCAAACCCAATCATGATTATACAAATCTTTTTGTGAAATAAATTTAATATCAGATTTCTGTATTACAACTGAAGATAATAAATAAAACAACTTGTTTGGTTTAAGTGAAATATGTTTTACATTACCGCAATTTTTCATATTGGAGTTATAAAATAATATTGAACCTGGCCCAATAGCATTATTAAATATTTCTTTCCTAATTGATGAAAACTCAAGCACTTCAGTTAAATTAAAATTCTTTAAGAAATATTTTCTAAATTTCAAATCATTAAAATTATATAATAGTTTACTTGTAACTATTAATGCAACATCAGAGGAATCATTTATAAAATCATCAACTCTAAGTAAAAATGATTGCGCTATCTGTTTATTGGAAATAGGCAAATCCATTTTTTCACAATATTCAATATGTGATTTCTGTTTTGATCCCCATGGGGGATTACCTATAATCAAATCAAAATCATTTAATGAGTTAAATGATCCTTCTAAATTAAAGAAATCATCATTAAAAAAGTTTTTATTTAATAATTCAGGCATCTTAAAATGCTTAATTTCTTCAATATCCAAATAATCAAATAATGTTAACTGAATTGAAAGGATAGTCATTTGAATTGCATCCTTATCAATGTCAATTCCATAAATGTTTGATGTTAAAATATTTTTTAATTCATTAGGGGTTATGGTAGAGTTTACCTCTAAATGTTTATCAATTATTCTTCGTAATGATTCAACTAAAAACACTCCAGAACCGCATGATGGATCCAAAATTTTACAAGCAGAGTTATTCTTTAATTTTTTATCTAAGGTATTATTTAGTATATAATCTACTAAGAATAACGGAGTATATATTGCTTTTTGATTCTTTTTAGAATTATTGTCTTGGAGAAATGCTTCATAAATATTACTTATTAATTCAATAGGAATTATTTTAAAATCATATGGACAATCAAGAACAGACTGCTCAGGATTTCGCATGTCAAAACCACTGAATAATTTATACAAATTTTTTAAATGTTTATCTGTGATTTTGTTTTTTTGATTTTCAGTTAATTTAAACAAATCTGGATTAAACTTTTCTTCAAGAGTGTTGAAAAATTCAAATAAACATTCTTTTTTGAGGATAACATTATTAAAGTCACAACCATAATTATTGATAAAAAACTCATCTTTACAAATACCTCTATCAATGAGATATTTTGAAAATATTAATTTTCCAATTAAACTGTGTATGATTTCCAAATCTAATTTATCTTTTTTTAATAATTTGATTGTTATTTTAATATTTTCCAATAGGTAATTTTGAACTTTTTTAGAGTTATTAAAGGAGTTGGAGTATTTATCGAAAAAAGTTCCATTAGCTAAGTTGTAAATATTGAAAATTTCTAATTCATCATCTTTAGAAAATTTACCTAAAAATGAGTTCTCATCATCGAAAATATTGGAATTGTAAACTTGAATTTCATCTGGAAGGATAATAAATATTATTGGAACATCATTGAGATTCCAGATTCCTTTACGAAAATCATCAATATCCATTTTAGAATATGTGTCGAATTCTTTGAAGATAATTAATGGATTTTCATCTAAAATATAGATTGCATCATAGTCTATGTATTTTAGAGAATTTTTGATACGTGAATTTATTTTTAAATCATCACCTTTTAAAAATAATCCATTATCTTTATTTAATTCAAGTTTATCCAACAAGTTTCTCAGAGAATCTTCCATGATTATAATTTAATTAATGAAGTATTTAAATATTTCTTTATTTGTTATACAAATCGATTAAATTACTTAATTTAATAAATACAATATTATATGCTGAGATAAATATTATTAGGTGATTACAATATTGTTTTTATGATAGAATCATGTTTTTTTGATTAATAGTTTATCTAACTAAATGATGAGTTATTAATTCAAAAATGAAAAAAGATTAATATCCAAATCTAATCATTATTTGATTTTTAAAGTTCATAATGACTTAGTGTTCTAGATTAAGCATATAATAAATAATTTATGTTAAATACATATGATGCGTAAGTAGCTAGGACAGTGATACAATTTATTTTGTAAGAATTTCATAAGTGATAATATGGAACTGTCGGATGAACTCTTAATAGAAATAAGTTATGTAAATATATCAAAGTATAGGACTAAAGTGATGAAATCATTAGATGGGGAAGTATTGATACCTTCCCAAATAGCTAAAGATTCGGGGGTCAGAACAAATCACATTTCAAAAGTATTGTCTGAACTGAAGGCTCATGAGCTGGTTGAATGCATTAATCCTGAAGTTAGAAAAGGTAGATTGTATCGATTGACTGATTTAGGCAAAGTGATAGTGAAAAAAATTGAATAAAATTTATTTTTTAATTATTCAAGTTTTTTTCAATTATCTCTATGTCTTTTGGATTAAGATTATATAATTCATATACATATTTATTTAGTAATTTCTCAGATTCCATTATTTTATTTAAAAGAGGTTTAATTAAATTAATACTTTTATTAAACTCTTCTTCAATAAGTTCTTGCATATCTCTAGAATTAATGTTTGCTCCTTGATTTTTAAGTTCTAATAAAAACTCATCATAAGTTAAATTATAATATTCGATGCCAATATTTAAATTTGTGGGTATGGTTCTATTAATCCATTTATTGAATTTATAAATCTCTTCTGATAAGTTAGAATTATATCCTATTATGTCTTCAGTAATATTCTCAATTAACTTATTTAAATTATTCTTTTCATATCTAATAGGTATTTTTGTTAAAGGTTCTGCATCTATTTGATAATTATTTCCTTGCATTTTACCTTTGTATTTTAACCAAAATTCTATAATATTTGAATTTAATATTCCAGTTAAATATTTAAGACTAATTCTTTCTGTTTTAATTATATTAAACGATAACTGAACATATGCCTTTTCGGTAGTATAAATAAATGTTGGTTTGTCACATTTTCTAACACATAATATTTTTTCACCCACATCAAAAAATTGTTCATCACGTTGCCAATGCAAATGATAGTTTTCTCTACTACCTTTTTTATTTTCCCTTCTATCTTCCATAATGTCAAAATAAGGAGTTAAATGTGAAATTAAATTTTTAATTGATGATAAATCAATATTTTTGGTATTCAAAGGAGTTAGATACAATAATTCGTTTGAATATGTGTAAGGGAACCTATATTTGCCCATATCTGTAGGTTCATATGTGGGTTTTAAAAATTCTTTCTCAAAATCAGTTAAATTTTTTAAGTAACCTCTAGGGAAAACAAAAACATTATCTCCTACAGTAATATTGTACTTTTCAATAGTTAAATTATCTATTTTTTTAATATTTCTTGAATTCACTTTATCTGGATTTGGAACTATCCCCTGAGATATTTCACTATCTTTTAAATAGATTACATTTTTATTAGGCAATTTATTTAAAATATTAGCAATATCCTTTTCATTAAAATTAAAGTATTCATCTTTGTTAATATTTCTATCAAATAATGTTTTAAATTGAGTAAAATTATTATTATCTCCAGTGATGTATAATAAATTATTAACTTCTTCACGAGTTAATTTATCATTTAAAATTTTACGATAGTCAAAAGAATAGGAGATATTTTCACTATTTTTTTTCATTATATATATCATTGTTTGAATTTCAGCATCATCAAATACTTTATAATTACCAAAATCAATATATTTTTCAAATTTAGCTTCATCATTTACTTTATTTCTAAATTTAGAAGCTCCTGCATTTGTTACCCAGTTATTAGGTGCAATGAAACTAATTAATCCATCATCTTTAATTAAATCTAATGCGATACTCCCAAAGAATGTCCAAATATCCATTTTACCTTGATAATATTTAGAATTTTTTATAGGAGTAAAAGCTTTTTTATTTTTCTTTTCTTTGATATATGGAGGATTTCCTACAATTATATCAAATCCTCCATTGTTGAATATTTCTTTAAATTCTTCACGCCAATTAAAAGCTTTATCGTCAATATTTTTATCTGAAACTAATGAATTTCCACATTTTATATTTTTATCCAAGTTAGGGAGCTTAAAACCTTGTTTTATACCAGAAGTTGTTGAAAGTTTTAAAAATAAAGATAATTTGGTGATTTCAACTGATTCCTCGTTTAAATCAACACCGTATATATTATTATGTAAAATTTGACGCCTATTTTCAACGCTATCAAACCATTGATCCAGTTTTCCAGCACTATTTGCATATCGTACACTATGGAAATATTCATGTATGTCTAATAATACATCAGTTGCTTTGTTTAAAAAAGCCCCACTTCCACAAGCCGGATCAACAATTTTAATATTCTTTAATTTTTCATCTAATTTATCTAATTCTGATGATGATAAGTTATATTCAGAAATTAGTTGTTCTACAGTGTTTGCTTCACCACTTTTACTTAAATAAGGGATAATTGTATTTCTACAAATATATTCTGTAATATATGGGGGTGTGTAAAATATTCCGTCATTTTGTCGTTGTTCTCTGTCATCATCTTTTAATTCTTCAATATCTCCTATACTATGCTCAAAAATATGCCCCAATATATTAACATCAACTTCGGAACCAAAATCAAAGGAAGATATAATTAATAAATTTTTATAGATGGGATTCACTGTATCTTTATAAACACCTAATTTTTCTTCTATCTCCTCATATTTCTCTTCAAATTTCCATTCTTTATAGCAATCATCATAAAAGTTCAAATCAAATATTTTATCTCTAATTTTTAAATTAGATAATTCTTCTTCAAATAAACCTCCGTTAAAATTGAGTATGTTTCTTTCTGGATTGCCTTCCTTTGCAAATATGAAAAGGTCATTTAAACTACGCCACATCATACTATGAGTTTCAGAAAGAGTTTTATTTATTAAAGGATTTGTTAATATATCTGTTGTGGTTTCTTCTTCAATTAAATGCAAATCTTCAGCAAAACAAAGAAATATATATCTATTTAAAATTAATTGAGACAATCGTATTGCTTCAATTCTATCAATATCTTCTGAAGTAAATTCTATTTCTTTAATGAGCATTGATCTAGTTTCACTATATAATTCATAAAATTCATCTTCTAAATCTCTTTCAATAAGATGAGTGTCATTTAACAATTTTTTTGGAATTTCTTTTTCAATTAATGAATATTTGCTGAATATTAATAAAAATTGTTTTAAAATATTTTCATCTTTTAATTGTCTAAATTTGAAAGAAATATATTTATCTCTTGCAAATGGGTTGAAAAATCTAAATTCGTCATAATTTGTAACTATTGCCCATTTAATTTCTCCTTTAGCACTAGCATAATTAGTAACTTGTTCTACTGGAGATTGAGAATTTCCATATCTTTTACTTAAGTCTTTGTAAGTGGTTCCTTTCACTTCGATAACAGCATAAGGTTTATCATCTTTTTTAAGAGTAAATTCTACTGGTCTCCCTTCTTTTCCATTATCTTCTTCAAATTCTACATCATCAGTTTCATATCCTAATAATTCTTTTAAAATTATATCATAAAATTTTAAATAATTCTTTTTTTCATCTCTTAACTCATCTTTCTCAAGTTTATCTATCCACTTATTTAAAGCCGTTTTATCAATTAAATCTTCAAATTTTTCATCATGCTCGTTTATACGACTTTCCATCTTTTTTTGATTGAAAATATTATTTATTATATTGGACATGTGATTCTGACCCTTATTTTAAATTATTTATTAAGTTCTATTTTAATAGCTAAATAATTATATGTTAATTTAATTTAAAATAATTTTTCTAAATATAGATTCAAATTTATGTAAATTACTTCTTATTTAATTATGTTAGTCGGATTAAATAATTTGAATAAAAAGAAAAAGTATTTATAGTTTATCGAACAAATTTCGACTGGAAAAAAGTCAAAATTACTTTTTTATAATTGTTTTATGTTTATAATTACATGAGATAATTTTTATCACATCTTTTAGTAAATAACATTTTTCTATTTTTTTCCATAATCAAAGATTAATAGTGTATATCTATCCTCTACAAATTCTTAAAAAAATAGCTATAATATATAAATATTTATATATTAAAAATAATAAATTATATAATAAATTAAGTGGAGGACATTTATGGCAGATTCAATTATATTACTTGAAGAAAGAAAAGAAGTCACAACCTTCCTTCTGGATGAAGGTACAATCACCGCAACCACAGTCACAACCCCTACAGGTGAAACTCCAGGTTACGAATATGCAGGAACAAAAATAAAAGTCGATGATGCTGTTACTTTATCAGCCAACTCAGACATCGGAAAACCAACAGTCAAGAAATTCACCGGAGCGGAAGGAGAAATCATTTTAGGCATTGCAGTTAACGATCCAGTTACAATGACCGGCGGTAAAAGAAAAACAGCTATTCTCGTATTAGGTCATTTGTTCAAATTAAAATTAGCTAGTGGAATATCAAACATTGCTGTTAACAACAGAATAGCTTTAACAAGCACCGGAGCCATCAAATCAGACGAAGGAGAATATATTGCAATGCATCCGGTAACCAGCTCAGACGATTACAAATACATCGAAGTGTTCAGACCATACGACATCGGAACCACAGGTTCAACTTAAGGTGATAATCAATGATTACAAAAGGAAATGATACCAAAGTTCAAAACGAGGTAATAGCTCAAACCATTACTGATGAAACCGCAAAAAGATTGAAGTTAGCCAGATTGTTTCCTAAACAAGAAATCAAAGAGAACTCCGATTACTACACATACTTCAGACAGAACATCAATCTCGATGAAGCTATCAAAAAAGGATTGCTTGGAGAAGCCAAAGACATCGCTCCAGGCGCATCCTTGCAAGAGTTAAACATCAGAAAACCGGTAACAGACACCATCAGCATTGATACTGTTGGTGGAGTCTTGAATGTCAATAAGGATGTTTTCGACTCAGATATCGTTTCATTTGAGGATTTATTAGGTGATGTAGCTACCGTTATTGCAAACCGTATTGAATACAACATCTACGATACTTTAATAAGCTCACCGAACGTTCCGCAATATAACACGACCCAAACTGATGATACTATGGAAGCATACGGCCAGTTCATCATCAAGGCACAGGAAGCTTTCAAAGGTAATGCTGGAGCGGGTGCTGATTTAACCATCATGGCTGAATCTTACAAAACATTAAGCTATGTAAAACAATTAGCTTACTCATCCAACAAGCTGGTTCAGCCTGTTGAAGACATTAAGGAATACTATGGCATTGACAACATTGATCTTTTAGGAACAACCCAAGCAGACGGAGGATCATTAGTAGGTGACAAACAATACATAGGTTTTGATCTTCGTAATGCTCCATTGACAGTACTGTATTCCAAATCTTCCGGAACTACCGTTGCACCAATTACTAGTGATGAAAACATTGCAGACTTCTATCCTATCATTGAAATCATGAGAAAGGACATCTATGATGAATTACCTCAATATACCAAATTGTTTATACAAAGTAAAGTAGGAATATTGTTGAATAAACCGGGACTTGCCTTAAAAGGTACATGCAGACCATAAAGGAGGTGATTGTTAATGTTAACCAAAGGAAATGATGCGAAAGTACAAAATGAAGTGATGGCACAGATTGTGGCTGATACTTCTGCAAAGTGGATGAAATTCACAAGATTATTGCCAAAGCAGGAAATTGAAGAGAACTCACAGTATTACACTTACATGTCTCAAAGGGTCAATATCGAGGAAGCTATTCAATCAGGCGTTCTTGGTGAAGCTAAAGACATTGCTCCTGGTGCTACCTTACAGGAACTGAATGTCAGAAAACCAATCAGTGAAACCATCTCCATTGACACTATCGGTGGAGTGTTAAACGTTTCCGCTCAAATGCTTGATTCCAATTTGATCTCCGTTAATGACATGCTGCAGGATGTAGGAATCCTCATAGGCAGAAGCATTGAAAAGGCAGCCATTGACATGATTATGAACTCCAGTAAAGTTGCTACATACAACTTCGAAAGTGGCGATGATACTGGTATGACCATCCTTAAAGCTCAGGAAAAGTTCAAGGAATCAGCCGGAAGCTATGCCAACTTAAACAGCATGGCTGTAAGCTACAAGTCACTCACAACCCTGAAATCAGATATCTTTTCAAGCAACCGTAAAGTCGAACCGGTTGAATTAATCCAAAGCTATTATGGTGTTGACAACATCGATATCTTAGGCACTGCTGTTTGTGACGGCGGTTCAGAGATGGGTGACAAGACATACATCGGTATGGACTACATCAATCCTGGAATGAAATTATTATACTCCAGAACTACTGGAACTACCGTTGCACCGTTAGGTCCAGATGGTGAGATGTATGATTTCTATCCATTGATTGAATTCATGCGTAAAGACATCAGAGATGAATTACCTATGTATACAAAGCTATTCGTACTTTCAAGTGTCGGTGTGCTGATGAATGCACCTAACAGAATCATCAAAGGTAATTTCAGAGCATAAAGCCATATTTTATCTCCTAAATATTAGTGAAGTTTCAAGCTTCACTAATTTCTTCTGCTCATATTTTTTATATGCAATAATCGCCATATTATATACGTGAGGCTATAAAATGAAATTAATATTAGATACTGAAAATTCACATCCAACAACAATAACAATCAAAGGAAAAGAAATAACATTGCTGTTGATTGAATCCAGTATACTGATTGATTCATCCCAAATAGCCAAGATTTTTGATAAAAAAGAAAAGACAGTAGCTACAAAAGTTCAAAAATCTAAATTAGAGAAATATGAAACTGAAAATATAAAGCTACTGAAAAATTATGGATTAATGAATCCTGATGCAGTCAAGCCAAGGCCATTTTATGACTTAAGGCAGATGCTTGAAGGACCGGCTTATTACTATTTCAAAAAGGAAGATGAAACTGATTTGATTGATGTTATTGTGAGAGTAGCTATCGGGAAGCATCGTGAATGGATTCATAATAAGGATATTGATAAATTTTAATCTATTTGATTAGTCGGTGTGATCATGTTGAATGAAATAATATGGGAAATAAAATTACCGTCATTTTCAGATAGTTCATCTCAAGAAATCGTAGAAGCAATTAATTCTATTTTAAGTTCAGATTTTAAAGAATTGGATGTTTGGTTAGATGAACAAATTGAAAAAAAGACTCTAAAAGGATTTAAAAAAGAAAAAGTTCCAAATGTTAATTTCAATGAAAGAAATGTTATTTCAATCTTAGATTTAAAATTTAATGAAAGATATTTTAAGACTCTTAATCTTATGAAATATAACGAAAAAACATTCTGGTGGGATGAAGTAGAATTTAATAATCAAATTTTCATAAGAGAGTTCAGATACACATTGAAGATTCCATTGGATGGCAATTTCAAAGGTTTAAATAAAGAAAATTTTAAAATACATGTTCCGGAACCTTGGTTTGTAGATATTAACAAATTTAATGTAAAACAATTGAAAACCCAGAAAAATGTAACAATATCTTTCATTATTGGTTTTAAATTTGATAAAGAAATAACAAATGATGAATTATATCCGAATGTCAAATGTGACCATGAATTTAGATTATTTTATAATGGAAATTGGAATTGGCATTTAATATGGGAATGTGAAAAATGTGGATTCATTTGTTTTTGTTCTTGTTTTAAAGATGCTATTGAAGGTTGTAAGCAAGGAAAGATTATTACAGAAAATAAATTTAAAAATTTGGAAGGTAAAGAAATTATATCAAAAACAACTCAAAGACTTTTCATAATTGAAAAAATGTTATTAAAAGAAAGAGGATTTACTTTAGATGATTTAAATCTAAATTTATATAATCTTCCTTATTATGATAATGCTTGTGAGGTTTGTCGTGGAAAAACTTCTTCACATAGGTTTTGTCATAAGATGTATTCCCGCAGTGAATTTGAAAGAAAATATGGAGCTTATGCCAAAAAGAAATTTTTTGAATATAAACTTTTAAATGAAGATGCCAATGATGAAGATTTGGAAAGAAGAACAAATAATATAACTCGCGAAGAGTTAGGATTCAGAAAGATAGGTGAAAGATTTGTTACAGAAACTGAATTATATAGAATAATCAAATCTATTTTCCCAGATAATAAAGTTATTCATCATTACAAGACAAAATGGCTTGGAAAACAAGAAATAGATATTTTCGTACCTCATTTAAATTTAGCAATTGAATATGATGGCATACAACATTTCAAGCCAATAAAAGCATGGGGTGGAGAAGAAGGTCTTAAAAAGAATATTGAAAGAGATAAAATTAAAGAAGAAAAATGCAAAGAAAATAACGTGACTTTAATTAGATTCACCTACAAAGAAAATGATTTATTATCTGAAGATTATGTTAAATTCAAATTAAAAGAAAATGGGATTCATGTTTAATTTTAATTTAATTGTATTCTAGTAAAAAATTAAATTTATAATGACTAAATTTAATCCAATTATATTGATCTCAACATATATATTTATTACAGCTCATTTCTTTTGTTACAACTTATTTAAAGGATTTAAATAACTTATTTTGACGATATCATAATGTTTATTTAATAAGAAATCCAAGTATTAACTAATATAACAAACAAAGATGATAAGTATGGATATTGAATATATTAAAGATAATTATATTTTTGAAAAATTAAATGAAAGCCATAACTTAGATGATTTTGAGTGTGAATCAGAGGATTTGACAAATTTTTTAAAAGAAGATGCATTGAATCAGCAAAATATGAATTTAAGCTTAACACATGTAGTTATTTGTGATGATACTGTTGTTGGATATGTATCAATTCTAACCGATGCAATGAAATTAAAAATCCTTGAGGATAAAGAAACTAAGGATAAAATACGCAGCAAGTTAAACATTAGTGAAAACAATGTGATACCTGCAATCAAAATAGGAAGGTTTGCAATAGATAAAAAATATGCTAATAAGGGATTAGGCAAGCATGTTTTTAGAAATGTCCTGTTAAGTATTTTAGATATATCTGAAAATATTGTTGGGTTAAGATTTATAACTGTAGATGCATATGCAACTGCATTCGGTTTCTATGTTGAAAAACACAAATTCAAATATCTGAAAAAAGATCAAAAAGATGTTGATGGTCTCGATAGGATTATAAAAGTGGATCCTGAAAGAAGTTTCAGTCTTTACAAAGATATAAAAAGTATATAAAAAAATAGAGTTTGCAAAAATATTATTTTGAGAATAAAACAATTCTCTGATTTCTGATTTCTTTTGCAAACTCTTTATCTTCCTGTGTAGGTGCTTCTTGCATTTCTTTTAAAACAGCAATTGCATCTTCACCTTCAAAAACAGGAGTTTTTGCGATAGGTTTTGCCATTTGAAATCACCTCTTAAATATTTAAGTTGTATTCTTACTTTTATTATTAATCATTTAAATATATTTTGTATATTAATAGATTATATCTTTAAAGTAAACTCATTTTCCTATATCCAAAAGTTAATTAAATTTATAAATCTTCATAGAAAATTATTTCATTAAATGATTTAAATTCTTTGATAAAATGAAAATCATTTTCTTCTTCCAATATTTTTTTAGCTGCAATCATTATCCAAACGAATGTTAAATTTTTATTAGATAAATAATCTTCAAATAAATCTTTACGTAAAAATGCAAAATTTTGTTGAACTTCAAAATTTTCAGTTTTATTTGTATTTTCCAAACTTATAAAAGCTTTTTGATTATTTTTGTCAAATAAATCAAAAGTTTGAGGTTGGTTAACCAAATCAAAGTAATCAGATAATTCTTTACTAAGAACATATGTGGATAAACCATCATTAACAGAGCTGTGATAATCTTCCCAACAATCTCTGTTAACTGGAGTTAAAATCCAAAATTCCTTATAACTACATTCTTCATCGTTATTTTCCTCATAATCCTTTAAAAATAACTTTTCATCTTCTTTTTCAAAGTCATCGCTCCAAGGAATTTCTCCAGAGTACATATAATAAAACGAATTAAGTTCAGGCAATCGATCATTATCTAAATAATCAATATTTTCGGATAATTTTCTAATTTCATTTTCATCATCTTTGTTAATAAAAAATCCTCTGAAAAACGTGTAAACAGATTGAAAATCCTCTTCAGCACTATAAAAACCATTCATTAATATCCATGATCCGGATTCATCTTTAATTTTATCAAATATTAAATAATTTTCAAAATTAAAATCATTTTCATCTAACCAATCACAGTCTTCTTTTTTAGGATTAATGAAAAGTTTAGGCAATAATTGGTAATCATTAATTTTAGGAAAACTAGGATCAATGTCAACAAAATGACCAAAATTACCATCTCTTTCTAAAACTAAATAACCTCTATTTACATTATAACCTGCACGCTCTAAAGCAGCAATTTTAGCATATTTTCGACCATAAGTATCATGTATTAAAAAATAATTGTTATAACTGGCACGATAATTATCTTCTTCTATTTTTTCATCGATCTCCTTAAATGTTTCATAGGAATATCCCATATTATAAAGTCGCCACAATACATGGCTTTTTTCTTTAATATATTCTGCATCATTATTATGATATCTACTAAGTTGTTTTCCTAATTTTTCAATATAATCATAATGAACAATAGATTCAAAAGGGTCAGCAGAGTTTCTGTATTTTCCTTTATCTTTATCCTCACTTTGGCCCCATTCAAAAGTTTTCATATTTTTATAAGGGTTTAAAAACTTTTTTGTTTGTTCTTTTGAGAATAAATTATTATCATGTAAAGAATCTATTTTAAGAATATTGCTAGCATAATAAACAATTAATAAATGGGTTGTAAAAATAGGGCGATTTTCATCAAAAAATAAACCATAAATCTTTTTAGCCCATATTGGTAGAATATTCTCCACAAAATCATTATTTTCAAAATTATTTTGCAAAGCCATGGTTATTCCATAAGCTACTGCAAACATTCTCTCAGATATGTATAAATCATTAATTTTAAAAGAGTATTCTAATAATTCAAAGAAATCTTCAGGATGATTACATCCGTAATTATACAAGGCTCTAGTGGATTTATCTCTAATTTCTCTACTTGTAGAAGTTAAAAACCACATTATATATCTAGCAAATAAATTTAACCTATTTAAATCGACATCATTAGAAACTAACGAATTCTCAAATGATTCTAAATCATTTTTCAATAAGTTTCTATACTGTTTTTTTAAAAATTCTGTCCAAGACAGATCTCTATTGACAATACTTTGAGAAAGTAAAATATCTGAGAAAAACAAACAATTTAAAGGATGATTGTCTTCTATAATATTTTCTCTAAATGCCATAATCCAAAAATTATCTAAAGGGTTTTCAATAAAAAAGGATTTAACAAATTCAATACAATTTTCATCAATCTTTTCAGAAGAAATACTAAACAAAGACATTATAGAAGATTTGATTATTTCAGTATTATTAGATAATTCATGTAAACATGTTCCATTTTCAGAATTAATTAAAATTGCTAAAGAAAATTTTATATCTTCGGATAATGGATGCAGTAATGTATAATCTTCACTGTATAACCAATCCAAAGTTTGATTTTCACTGAAGAATTCCATTAAATTATTTTTGTGCTTGTCAAATAAATAAACAGCTATTAAATAACCTATAAATAAATCATATGTAAAATAAACCTGCTCTTTATTTTCATATTCCTTTTTGATTAATAAACTTTCACTAATAATTTTATAGGCTTTAGATTTATCAAGAGTTTCGTTTGTTTTCTCATCAATTAGAGTGTAAAAATCGTTAATATCAATTTTTCTATCTTTAGTATCCCATAACTGTTTAGCAACTTTTAGAAGGGATTTTTTAACAATATCTCTTTTTGGAATATTTAAAGATTCACAAATGTGTTTATTACAAATCGCCATATATGTTTCAAATACATTATAAATGTCATCTTTTTTAATTTCAACATCCATAAAATCTTCTCTGTATGGATTATGTACCTCACAAAATAATTTTAGATAAATTGGTTTTTTAAAATAGTATTTATAAGAATTGGTACTATTTAAAACATTTATTTTATAATATTCAAAATATTTATCTACTAACTCATCCATATCCTCTATTTCATAATGTAAGTAACTTGAATTTTCAAGATAAATCTCATTATCCATATATTCAGCATATGACTTTCTACAAGTGGTTATCAATACCAAGTTCGGATATTTCTCTATTTGTTTGACTAGACTTTCAAAATTATTTTTCCAAACTTGAGAAAAAGAAAAATTATCCACCGATTCATTCAAAGCATCAATAATAATAGGCAATTTAACTTCCTTGATTTCTGCAAATACTTGCAAAGCATCTAAAAATTGATTAAAATTTAAATCATGAATATCTAAAATTTCTAAAAATTGTTTTCCAATGGGAGTATCATGAAATTTATTCCCTTTAATAATTAAACAAGGTTTATTATTATTTAGCAAATCATGTGCTAAATTAGATACTGTAAATGTTTTTCCTACGGCAGCATCACCAATAATGTTTAAATTATGGGATAATAAAGACTGAATATTGGAAATTGCCAATTTAATCCAAAAATTATGATTATCCATTTTATAAAAAGCAGAATATCCATTATCTTCAGATTCGTCATGAATATATTCATTCTCAAAATCTTTAAATTCAGATGTAATTTCATTTAATTTAATTAAATTATTTTTTGTATCTGAAACATCGATTTTATTTAAATCCATATTTCTAAAAAATTTTAAGATGTTTTTCAAATCTTCAATAATGATGTTATGTATGTTCATATATTCATTTAATAAATCTTCCATAATTTCCTTTTTAGAGTCATCTTTTAAGATAATTTTTTCAGAATCTATTGAAAATGAATCAAGTTCATTAATAAAATCATTAAAAAGATTTAATGAATCTTCTTGAATTAAAATAGTATTTATATCATCATTAACATTATTTTCTACATATAATTCTTTTAAAAATTCAATATCTGTAGTTTTAAATAAATCAAACTTGTCATTAAACCAATCCATGTTAATTTCAAATTCACCAAAAAAATAATTTAAAATTCCTTGATTTTCAGGTAATGAACAATAGTGGTTAAAATCACCTTCTCCCCAATGAATTAATTCTAAATTCTCTAAAACATTATCAACATGTTCTTTTTCAACATCTGGTAAATCTTTATATTTTTTTATTCTCCGAACATTGGATTTAATTTCATTTTCATACCAGTCTATTTCAGTATCGGTGAAATCAGAATTTGTACACAAAAACCATTTTTTCAATTTCGGATAATTTTTACAGGAAGATATCAAAGAGTTCATAATTTGATTTTTACGACCAGAACGATTTAATCGAGGAGGATTATCAAAAAATTTGGCCTGCCAACCCCAATAATCACCATTATTTAATTTTAAATAAAATTCGATTCCTCCATCTCCTCCACTACCGTCTATTGAGGTGAAATTTCCTTTTTCATCAAATTGTCTTTTTGCTATACAAAAACAGAAGTATTCAAAACTTTTAAATTTATAGTTATTATAATCATATAATTTATTCCAGTCAATCATTATTCTTCCACCTTAAAATCAAATTATAAATTCGGAATCAAATCAATTAGATAAAGATTAATATTAATAAGTTATTTTAACTTCATGTACTAATATTTCATGGGTTCCAATTGAATTGGTTAAATAATAATTTTTGATATGTCTTCCAAAGTCTTTATATAATCTTTTTGTAGTTTCATTTAAATATGATTTTTTAAAAGTTTATTATATCATAATAATTCAATTTTATTTAAAATTTTAACATGATTTTCCCCCATGAATTTTAAGGATTAAATTTTGTATTGCAGTAAATATATTAGCTATGATATATAAATAATATAATATGTCAGATAATAAAAATAGTAATATTAGTTGGACAAGCTTTTGTCAAGCTATGAATTCTATAGCATACTGGCTTATCCAAAACAAAAAGAAGTATAAGAAACGTGACTATTATCAAATATTAACATTGAAAGGTAATTGTAAAGACATAGAAAAGAAAGCCAAAAAATTTGGAAGCGATAAGCTAGTAGCAATGTATACAATGGCAGTCATCAAGGACAACAAGTCACTAGATTTCCTTCCAAACTATGTAACACTAAAAAATGGGACTCAAATTGATAAAGCTGAATATGTGGATATGGCCATAAGGACAGAGGCATATATTAAAGCAAACGGAAGGCTTCCTGTAATTGTATATAGGATGTCCAAACTTCCGGATTACAATGATTCAACAATGAAGCTATTTGTCAAAACATTCAACTTCAAAGGAAACACCATAGATGAGGCTTTAGCCATTATAGCAAAGAAGAAATTATACTCCAAATACTTTGATTCACAAAAAACAGACAAGAAAACAATCAATGATGCTAATCAGGGTAAAGGTTCCAACTGCGTGGACTGGGGACAAGTCTATTACAGAATAGCTAAATCTTTAGGTTATGATGTTCAGTTTGTCCATGTCAAATGCAGAGTATCAGGAACAGGTCACATCAGGTTGAAGTTGAAACATAAAAAGCATACTGGAGGTAACTGGATTAATCGTGATCCTGCTGCAGTGGCAGATACAACTTCAGGTAATGTCAGAGCACTTTGGTGTGAAGATGGTTATTTAATAGCTTATGATCCAAGCTGGATATTTACAGATTTGTATAGTAGTTAAGATAACTGTCCTTTTTTCTTTATTTTAGATTTATTTAGGGTTTAATTTTTGAAATTAGCTTGTAAAACATAGAATAATTACATTACTCAACAGATAATCTCTTTATAAATACTATCATATACAATCAATATTATTAATCCCTATTTTCAAGATAATAGAATTTATCTTTTAAACTATAAAAAATGCTTATTAAATTCCCAATATTCATCATATTTTTTAATTATCAACTTACAAAAGTCTTTAATATCATCAGAATAATCTTCATTTTTATAAATATCTTTAATTTGCTTAATTAATGTTTCTAAATCTTTCCATTTTTCTAATTCCTTAAAATCAAACTCGGATTCAACTTTAATTAGTTCACCCCATGAACTAGAATATGGTTTATTCTTATGGAATTTACTAATAAAATTTAATACTTCCATATCTTCATTAACATTTTCGTCAAGGTATTTTTTAACAACATCTGTTGATTCAAAGTTTTTCCAATAAGACAAAATGGTTTTTAATCGAGGATGATTTAATAGATTGCCATTTTCACAATATTGTTTAATAGTATTAATCATTATTTTTTCTAATTCGCTCATCTGTTTGAAAGTAATTATCATATCTTCTTCTATTTTGACTAGTTGATTTGAACTAATCTCCAAATCATTTTTTAATTTATTCATTTGCTTTGAACTAATTATTATATCTTTTTTTAATTCATTTTTTTGTTTAGAATCAATTTCCAAGTCTTTTTCTAATTTAGAAAATTCATTATTATATTTATAAAATACTGAATATACAAGTTCTAAAATCGTGAAAAAACTATTTTCAAAATCAGAGTTCATTAATATTTCAAATGTTTTATCATGATTGTTTATTCTAGTAAATAAATCATTTAAAATGTAATAAATATATTTGAAGTCATCTCTATAAAGATGAATTATTTCACCATTTTTAATTAAACTTTTTATAAATGTTTCAATATTTTCAAATGGAATATTATGCTTTGATAAACATAATTGACGCAGTAAAAAATGGTTATAATCATAGTTTTTGCTTTTAGTTAACATTTTAGAAATCTCATTTTCATCATTGCAGTTAATTAGGTTATCTAATAATGTTACACTAACGTCATTACTTTCAAGTGAAAATGAAAAATATTTATAAAAATGATGAGAACTACCAATTCTATTATTTTGAGTTAATTCATCAATACTAAAATTAGAACTTTTTAATTCTGGGAATAGATAATTTAAAACTTTATTCATACTCTCTAAATCAACATTAATGAGATTATTTTTCACATACTTATTGAAGTTTGCTGTTGTTTCCTTTTTTATACTATCAACCATGAATTTTCGTCTATGTGTTGTTAGAATATCTTTATATTTCGGAAGTATTGAAAAAATCTTTGATTCGAAAACTTGCAATGCAAGAAGAACAAAAAAATCATCAATATTTAGTTCATCATCAAAATTATTTATATAGAAATTCAACATATTTTTATATCTTTTTAAATCTCTTAAATCTTTAATAAAAACTGTTAAATAAGGTAAAATTTCCATTAAATCTTTATCTTTATTGATGAAATTATTTAAACGAGAATTATAAATTTCTGAAAGTTCATTGAAAATTATCCTGTCCATTCTAGATTGATTAACTTCTGGAACATTTATTGGAATCTGAACTATTTTATCTAAAAATTTATCTCCTTTATCTGATTGTAAAGTAGCTAGAGATTTTGCAACAATATCTTTATCAAATGAAAGAATATAAATAAAATTCTTAAAATCAGCTAAAGATTTAACTAGTGTAATCACTTTTTTTATTTCTTTATCATTTAACCGATCAATATCGTCAATGATTACAATAATTTTATATTTTGAATCCTCAAAGTATTCATCGCAGAATTCTTTATGGGCTAATAATGAATAATATGACTCTATTTGATTTGAATTCAACCCATAAGTCATAATGTTATCTGGAACTGTTTGATTTGATTGTAAAAAATTTACATATTCATCTAATGTTTCTATCTTTAATTTTTTAAATATTGATCTTCTGTGTGTTGTTGCTCTCTCAAAAAGAGAATATTTTTCATATCCATGAGTAGTAATTTTTTCAATAATTAATTTAAAAAATTGTAAGTATAAATTTTCTTGATTTGAAAAAAACCATGGATTAAAGTGTATGATAATATAATCTTTATCTAAAGGATTATTTTTGATTTCAAATTCAAGATAACATAATATTAAATTAATTAATGAAGATTTTCCAGAACCCCATTTTCCAATTATTCCAATTGTTAAAGGTTCAATATCTTTGTAAGATAAAATGTAGTCACTAATTTTTCTAGCTAATTTTTTGCGATTTAATAAATCATCTCTTTTGTGTTTTATTGCTACATCCTTTTTATCCATATCAATCACATGTTATATTAAAAAGTATCATATTGGTCAATTTCATTTTTTAGATTTGTTAATAGATTGCTTAATTCGTTGCATAATTCATTAAATTTAGTTTGTGTTAATTCTTTAGTGGTTTCTCCTTTAATATTTTCAATATATTTGTTTAGATTCTTTTTGTTAATTTCACAAGTTTTAAAACATATTTTTGAATCTTTGATGAATTGATAATCATATTCATCTTCAATTATTTTAGGGTTTATAAAAAAGAATTTAGAGTTACTCCCGGCCAATGCAATATCTATTATTTGAGTTTTCATAGCTTTGATGATATAATAACTATTTTTTTCGGGATAAGATTTTTCATTAGTATTTGATGGTTTGGAGTAGAAATTTAGAAACTGTTTGTAAAATTTAGGAGTTAATAATCTGAATGCTTTTTGATTGTCTTTCCAGCATTTTAAGATTTCAACAAAAAAATAAATAATATCCTCTTCACCATTCTGTTTTGCTATTTTATACTCATTAAATTGATATTCTAATTCTATTAATAAATTAACAGAATCTTCAGGAAGTGAAGATAATTTCGAAGCTTTAAAATTCATATCAATAGTATAAATTGTGCCCAAAAAAGCAGTAATTATTCCTATTAATGTAATAAGGGCACTATGATCTTTAAAAAATAATCCTATAAAATTGGTAAACATTGTCTCATTATATATTAAAGTAGGCTTGGTGGAATAGAAAAATAAGCTTGTAAAGAAAATAAGAATTAACCACACAATCAGATATTCCAAAATTCTTTTTAAGTTCATGATTTAAATTTAATTTATTTAGATATTTATAATTGGTGTTATCTTATAAAAATTAAATGGAAAATCCATAACATTTCTGTTTAAAATTTTCATCACAGGTTTGTCAAAACTCAGCTCATAACCGCATTTAGAAAAATATTGCCAAATGTTCTAATAATCATATTTTCCCAATAATTACATCATTATTAAATAATGATTATGTCTATGAAAAGATGGCAATGTAATCGCAAATTAGAAACATAAGTAATGATAATTTTATATAATTGAAATAATAAAATATTATATTAATTATTATATACAGGTTGTAATAGCTATGGCCAATATTAATAATACCTCATCCTACATGGATGAAGACAAAAAGCAAATTATCAAAGAGTCCAACTATACCTATAGAGATGCTCTTGAAGTTTCAGCTTATCTCATTGAAGCAGGCAAGTTCGAAAGATTCTACAAAGAAATGCAAATCCACGATCTTCAAAAGGAACTTGATGAAATGGATGATGAAGAATAACTTCAAAAAATATATCTCTCGTATATAACTCTTCAAAAGAAACTATTTTTCATAAGCAAAAGTAATATTTATTATTACTTTTATATTTTTTTTATAATAAAATTTTATATATAAAACATAATAAATATATGTATTATGTTATTAGAAAAAACCAACATCAGCGCAAGAGTGGACATTACACTCAAAAAGATTGTCGAAGATTCAACATTCACTCATAAGGACGCATATGAACTCGGAGCAAAACTGATAGCTATGGGAAATGCTGAAGAGACAATAATACTAATAAACACCAATCCTGATTTTGAAAGAATCATGAAACAAACTGAATACAGTTTAATCGAAGCAAGGAAGCTGGAACTTGAAAGAGAGTTAAGAGATTTATAGGAGGGAACCTATGGGTCGAGGAAATTCAGATATCATATATTTTTTAGAACAGCACCAACAGGAAATAATAAACTGCTGCAAAAAGGGAATGAGCAACAATGAAGTCATAGGGCTATTGAAAACAAAATATGACCGTGATGTAGCAGATATTACTTATAGAAAATTCAAGGCAGGTTTAAATCTGACAAAGAGTGATTTCCTGGAAACATTGCTTGATGAGATAATGGTCATGAAGACATCCGGTGCAACAGACGCAAATGTCAGACGATGGCTGGAAGAGGAACATGAAATCGAAGTAAGCCGGTCCACATTCTCAAGATTCAAAAAGAAATATCACATAACCGATAAAGAAAAAGACCCAAGAGCAAGAGATAAAGATTCATTAACAAATAGGGCAATCACTCAAGGCCAGATAATAGACAATGAAGTTCACACAGATAATATCGACTTAGCTATTGATACAATTCTTCAGCAGCAGGTCACAGACATCAAAACAGGTCTTGACAACCTTGACAAGATTACCAAAAATGCAGTTGGTATTGAAATCGACTTTGCAAAGCTCGACCAGGAAGTAAGATACAATGCCAACGAAAAAAGTCTGGCAAGATACCTGATTGATTTAACAGAATTAAAAATAAGATACTTGGAATTATCAGTTAAAGCATTTGAAGCTAAAAACAGACTGTTCAAGGATGAAATGGATAGGTTATTTAAAAATAGGGTTCTGGAATTGGAAGACAAAAAGATTGAAATCTCACAAAAAGACATTATGAATGAAATAGAAATCCTTGCAAAACAAATAGATGATAACAATGTACAATGAGAAAAATGAATTCTATTTGGATGCTAGGGATAAAGCTATTCTTCAAAAGTGCGTATATGAAAATCCATATATTCCTTTCAATCCATTTCCAAAGCAAGCAGAAATGATTTTAGCTAGAGAAAAGGAAGTGTTGATTGGTGGCGCTGCAGGAGGTTCCAAATCAACAAGTCTACTCATGAGGGCATTGTTCTATGTTCAGGATGATGCCAATGAATACCACGCACTAATCTTGAGACGTACTTTATCTGACTTGAAGCGTAAAGGAGCTTTAATTCACAAGGCAAGCCAATGGTTAAATCTAAAGGAGATTCAAAATAATGCAAGCATCAAACCAAAGTGGGATGGAACCGAACACTCATGGACATTTCCCAATGGAAATTCATTAACTTTCGGGTATTTGAGAAACATCAATGACCTTGATACATATCAGGGTTCGGAATATCAGTTCATAGGAATTGATGAGTTGACACAGCTTGAAAGATTCAAATACATTTACATGCGCTCCAGGGTAAGAAAAACCAAAGACAATAAGCTTCCAACACAGCTGATGGCATCAAGTAATCCTGGAAAGCGTGGAAACAAATGGGTACGTGAAAGATTCATAGAAAAAATAGATACTGACATTCAGGATAAATCACAAATAAGATTTATTTCATCCAGCTATTTGGACAACATCTATCTGGACAGAAACGACTATGAAGAATACCTTATGGGCTTGGATAGAGTTACAAGAGAACAGTTAATGAACGGTAACTGGTATGCTTCAGTTAAAGGTCAGCTATTCGATGAATCAGACTTCCACATAATCTCTCATGAGGAATACATGAAAATACCAATCATTAAGGTTATCAGATATTGGGATCTTGCAGCTACAGAAGTATTGAACGATGATAAATTGAGAGGAAGTGATCCGGATTATACTGCAGGTGTTCTATTAGCTAAAGATCTAAACGGTAATATCTACATTCTGGATTCATATGAATTTCAGCTTGAATCACGAAACTTGATTAATGAAATACTGAACACTGCAGCACGTGACAAGTCAGATGTACAGTATATTGAACTCGACGGAAGCACAGGTAAAAACTTCGGATTATTAATAATAGATGAGCTTAACAGAAGAGGATTCACTACAGGTACTGGTAACTCAAGAGAAAACAAAATCGATAGGGCAAGAAGAGTTTCAGCTGATATTCAGAAGAATGGAATATTCCTAGTTGGGAAGGATAGAACAGGGTTTACGAAAAAATGGGCCATGGAATTTTTAGAAAAAATCACAGCATATCCTAATGAAGCTATTCATGATGACTGTGTAGTTGCATTCACTGGAGCTTATGAAAAAATAGCTAGCGACAATCAAACTAAAAGAGTTGATGTGGACAGGTGGTATTCCACATAATTATAATTTAATTTGAAATATCTTTTTTATTAAAATATTTTATTCCACATATGGAAAATATGATAAAAAGAACTATGTCAATTATAATGCATCTTAACATGTTAAAACAGTTCATTGCTGTTAATTGTGCAATTTGCCCATAAGGGTTTAAATCATAAAGTAATCCAATATAAAAATTATTGTCCAACATTAACATTCCATTCATTATCATACCAATAATCAACAGTATAAATGCCAAACCCATATTCATAATAATAGCTTTTGATTTTTTGGCAACAATTATGGATATTAAATAGAAAATACCTAAGAATGCCAACATTATAAAGATTCCAAACATGAAATATAAAAGATAATCCCAGACAGTGATGTTAACAGAAAATAAGAAATATGAAACAATCAATGTAAATAAATTAGCTATTAAATAGACTATTAAGGATGCGATGAAATTTGACAATAATCCCATTAGATATATTTCGCTGCGATTGCCGTTAACAATTATTTTGTTTTTGATAAAACCGTCATCGAATTCTTCAGATACAAAAACACTAATTAATGTAGCTATTACAATCCCATACATTACCATTGGCAAAAAGACAACTCGATCTATTCCAACTGTATATGTCATTGCAGTCTTTTGCATGGCAATAAATCCAATGGAAAATATAATCATGCATGCTGAAGCTAATATCAGCCATTTCTCATGAGTTATCTTGTACAGTTCAGCCTTAAGAATTCTATTCATCATTTTCTCTCATCAACCCTATAAAAAAGTCTTCCAAAGTATTTTCAACATTAAAACATCTCCTGACAATACAACCATAGCTATTGAGTTTGATTATTAAATCAGTGATTGTATAATTAGTATAGATGTTCATTTTAGAATCATCAACTTCAACGAATGGAATTTTCAAATCTTCCATTGCTTTTTTTAACAAATCTATATCATTGACTTCCAATTGAATATATCCTTTATTCATTTCCAAGAATTCATCAATAGTCATTTTAGAGATGATTTCTCCATGATTAATAAAAATAAAATCAGTAGCAATCTTTTCAAGTTCATAAAGAAGATGACTTGAAATTAAAAATGTCACTCCATCATTATTCAGTTTCAGAATTAAGTTTCTGAGATTAATAATTCCTTGTGGGTCCAAACCGTTCATTGGTTCATCTAAAATAATTAATTCCGGATTCCCAACCAACATCATGGCAATAGCCAGTTTTTGTTTCATACCCAATGAAAAATTTTTCACTTTCTTCTTTTTAGTATCTTCAAGACCAACATACTTTAGGAAGTCCATTGGGTCGCATTCTTTTTCAAGCCCATATAAAATTAATTGTTGATTAATATTATCAACTGCATTTAATTCGTAAAATAAAGCAGGCTGTTCAATCAATGCACTGAAAACATCAGTATTGACATTAACTTGGCCAGAATTAGGTTTTTGAAGTGAGGCGATAATTCTTAACAATGTTGTTTTCCCAGCACCATTTGGACCAACAAGACCACAAATGGATCCTTTAGGAATATTAACTGTAATTCCATTTAAAACATTGTCTTTATCAAATTTTTTATAAATGTCATTTATAGAAACAATTGTATCCATAAAATTATCACCAATAATTTGTTTATTGAAATTTATTTTTATATATTCCTATTGGAAATCTATTCTACAGATTTAATGTGCTTCTCATAACTATTCATATTTATTAGCTCGTTTTTTCAATATCTTTAAGATATTGTTTTCTCTAATTCTTAATTCATGAATTATTGTTTCTGTGTCAGTTATCTCTTTAGATATGACATTAAAATTCAATCCAACCTGAACATTTTCCGGTTTCAATATAGATTCGCCTCTGACATTCTTTTTTGGTACTCTTTTTAATCTTCCGTCAATAGCTATTATTTCAGTATATCTTTCCTGTTGAATTTCAGATAGAATTCTGAAGTATTCTCTTTTTCTTTGATTTAGACTTTCTAATATTTTCAACTCATAAGATATTTGTTGATTTATTTGTTTGAGTTTTTGATTTAATGGTATCCAAAATTCGCATGTGTTTTTGTTTTTGCAGATTTCATGATTTGGATAACAGTCACATCTAAACATATTTATCAGCTCGCTTTCTAAAGTAACCCAGTAACCGGGTAACTTATCAAAATAAGGTAACTTGGTAACCTGGTAACTTGGCAAACACAAGTATTTTTCACTACTATAGGCCCCCTCCCCTGGAGGGTCAGGTTACCTCAGAATATGAAAAAATTAAATGAATTTAAATAGCTTTAATCTAAAAATAAAGAGCTAATAATCCTTTAAATTTTTTCGGTGAGGTAACTTGGGCCTCAGGTTACCTCAAGTTACCAAAAGTTACCTCGCAAGTTACTTTATTTATTGACCTCCTTTTCACTTAAATTCGGATATAGGAATGTTAAAAACTTATCAAACTTAACAACCATTACTTTTGTAGATTTGGGTATTTTAACAGATTTATATTCCCATCCTAACAATTCAGCAATTCCCTTCACATCATAGCATACTTCATTAGCGTTTTTCAATGCCTTTTTAAGACCGCTTGTAAAACAGACATAGTCAAGACCATCACGGCCATGATGCAGCACCATATAAGGTATCAGGCGCTCATTGATAATGTTAAAGACACGTTCATAGAAGTCATTTGAGTCTTTAACAGAATCTGTGAAATAGTCATGATATTTTATCGGATATCCATCTTCTGCTGAATAGACCTTAATGCTTTTGTTGTGCCTGTTGATCTCGTCAATGAAAAACATTCTCAGATATTCTATTTCTTCATCGTCCAGATCTTCAGGCGTTACTGATTCGGCAAATGTCAATAGCCAATCAGGACATTCACGTTCACATTGAGTATATGCTCTTTTAATCAGTTCATTGCTTAGTTCCTGCCAAGGCAGTCTCAACAATTCTATATCCTCATTAATTTCATTCACCACAAAGTCCGCAAGATACTTCAAATGATGAAACAGACAATCTTTGGGAGAGTCCATTTGGAAATGCTCCATAAATTCCCTTTTCTCATCATCTGTTTTTTTCTCACTGTGAGTATACATTAGCTGAACAAATCTTCTTGTCAAACCTTCGACATTAGGCAATGGACTGTTGGATGTAAAAGACAAGGTAGATAAGGCAAGGATAATAGCTAAGTTCCTTCCTTCATATCTGCGTCTTGCATTTGTCCTTTCTACACAAGTTTTCAATGTTTCTGTGCAGCTTTTGCAGTTGAACACGCCAACAGGTTCATTGATAATTAATCCAAATGTGGATTTGGATATTTGAGCACCAATTCTTGGAACGGTATCAAATTCAGACCCTCCAATATCTGTTTCACTGTCCGGTTCGCCGTAAAAGTAAGCTCCGATACGGGCAAGAGTAGTTTTACCACTTCCGCCTTTTCCAAAGTGAAATATGTATGGAATTAGGTTTTCCAACGGCAATCCCATCTGCTTTTTGGCAAATCCGAAAGGAACAATCATTGCATGCTTTAGAGTTGTTGCAAGCTTTCCTTCCTGACCGATGAAATAATTTCTCAAGTCCTCAATCAAATCCAATGCCATATTCATTTTGTTAATGTCAGCTTCTTTTAATTCAAATTCTATTATTGTCAGGCTTTTGGTTTCATCGTTATAGTAGAAACCGGGAGTTTCTATTTCGTTTTTGATTATTGCCAAATTGTTTTCAATAGCTATTTGAATTAAACCAGGAACAACATCTTTGGATTGGTAACGTGAGAGGACATAACCGTGTTCAATGAGATAATGTTCAATTTCAACGATGTTCATGTCTTTAGTATGGAATCGTCCTCCGTCTGTTGTTCTCCATTCGATGCTGAAGGTTCTTCCGGCTTCACTTATCGGATTGTCATGTATTGTAATCCGCATAGGATAGCAGAACAATACTCTTGTGTAATCGGCCACTTCATTTCCCTTTTTCCATTCGATAGTCTGTGTAGTGACTTCATTGTTCCTATAGTCCATGACAATGTATTTGTTAGAGCCAGTCTGGAGTTTGTAAATCTTGTTGGTATCATATGGTATGATTGCCCTATTCAATTCACGTCCCACCAAAACACTGGTCTTTTTATCATACTTGTCTGAAATGAATCTCTCAATGCCTTTTATCCCACTATTTGGATTTTCATCGCCCAAATAAATGTCTTCGAAGAGTTTAATGATTTCATCTAATGATTTCTCATGAGAAGGAAGTTGGTTGTATAATTCTCTAAGAATTTTTTCTACAACTTCTGGGTCTGTACCCTGCAGATAGAAAGCACTGATTATGTTTTTAAAATATGTTAGCTCATAATCCGGTTTATAGACATTGCCGATAGCTTTCTTGATTTGTATAGCTGAACTTCCTTCACTCATTTTAATTACCTATACCTGAACGTCCCTCACAATGAAACTATAGAATGTGTAGGTTCCGGATCTTTCTTTGACTTGAATTGTCATTTCACTTAATCTGTTTACGAATTCACGGTATTCGGAAAGATCAACATTTCTTAAAATATTGGATTTGCCGACTGAACCTGCATTTTCCAATTCAAGAATGCTGGTTAAGAAATCAAATAATACACTTCCTTTTCTTACGTTTTTGTGAATGTCTCCATCATTTTTAAGATTAACATTGATTTCAACATATATTTTGTCTGCATCCTGAAAGATGTATAATTTGAATCTGTTGACTGTTTTTTCTTCACCGTCGTCATCGAAAGTGAATGATGAGACGGAAGCCATTTCAGGCCTACCTCTGATTAGGGTTCCATCTTCAAAGTCTTTTAATTCTGCTTTTTCATATCCTTCCGGAATTTCTACAATTTCTTCATAATCTAATTGTGTACCTGTAAATATTGTCTGTTTAGTGTTTTCAAAGCTCATTTTAATTCTCTCCTAAAAATATTAAAGAGGATTTAGTTATCATCCTCTTTTAGAAATTTTGATTGTCCTGCAATCTTTTCAGCTGACATTTCTTCTGCTGACACTTCTCCTGCTCCAATGAGTTCAGCTATTGCACGGTTTGTAGCACGTGTCTTTGCAGTTGACATTATTGTGTGGTCTGAGACTTTGTCCTTTCCTTTCTCGGACCTTGAGCATAGTGCATCTGATTCAACGCTGCGGCCATTTGGAAGTGATGCTCTAACGCAGTAGTAGGCTTCTCTGACTCTTCCCATTTTTGTTCGCTCAATTTCACGATCCACTATTTCGGTATCGACATTGAATGCACGGGAGAGTTTCTGCCATGCTGACTTTTTCTTGAAGTGTCTTTTCACTTTAACGTAGTTTCCGTTTTCATCTTTTTCCTTAACAATTATTTCCTGATAGTCATTGTTATTCAATAATCCTTTGCATAGTCTCTGATATGCGTCCCATTGTTCAATTGCAACATCGACATCAGGGACAGTATCGACTTTGACTATTTCTGTTTCCTGTGGATTTTCTATTAGTTCGGCTTTTACCATTCTTATCACCTTTTATAATGTTCCAAAGCTTGAGATTGTTATTCCAAACCATCCGATAGCTATGGCAAATATTATGCTTCCAATCCAAATCACTTTTGGATTCAACTTCATTTCCTTTTTCGGATATAATCTTGCTGGTTTGCTCATCTGTATGACTTCCTTATGATGCGAATTTCACTGATGAAGTTCAGGTTGATTATTTGGATTGTTCCGTTTTTCCTGTGGATTGCTATTGTGTTTTCGTTCAGCAAATGGAATTCATCTGATTTTGATAGCAGAAAATGAATGCCTTCATTTGCATAGTGAAAACCGATGCAGTATCCATCAGTAAGTTTTTGTTGCATTTCAAGAAGTGTACTTTCCATTTCACTCACTCCTTTTTTTCCTGAATCCGACAATGAAAGCTTCTCCTCTTATGAACTTTATGAATCCGATATCTCCCGCTTTTGCATATTGGATTAGTGCCAATAGTTTGGTATGGATCAGTGTCTGATATGCCTTTTTGCCACCGTCCACCAATACGATACCGTCATCATCAATGTAGAGGATTTCCTGTTCAACATCACCTTTGGCAACTTTGATTTCACCGCTGTGGGTAAGGATGCCGTGGTAGTTGTCTTCGAACTGATTATGTTCGATTCCGCAATCTGGCAAATAGCTGTCCATTCTATTCACCTTTATTCAAATGTTCATTGAACATTGCCATTATGTCGTCCCATATGTCTTTTGGGACTAAGACATGTGTTTTCCCATTTACTTCTTGTTCTAACATGATTTTAGACTCCTGTTATATTTTTTAATTCATCGTCTCTTGTGTTAATCCAGTTTCATTATTTTGATTCTGTATGACTGGAAGAATTCCCTTTCATTGTGTATGTTTTCAGTTTCCTGAATTTCTGCAATGCATTCTTCAAGTGCCCTGAAATTATTGAAAATTATTATTTCATTGGGCAGGGGTTTTATTACTTCACACATTTTTTGTATCTCCTATTTTCCCATCTCGTGAATGGATGTAAATGATCAACGGTCTAAAATTCAATAGGAGTCAGAAGTCTTTGAAAAATAAAAATAGTACGTGGTTAAAAATAGTTTTCAATTCTTTACCGAATATTTAGTACAAGATAAACACTGCTTTTTTTAATTTACAAATGTTTATATATTCCTTAAAATAAACTAGAAACTGGGTTAAGTTTTGAAAAGTATTAATTTTTAACATTGTTTCGCGACGTGTCTAATTATTTTTATTTTTCTTACCTGACCCCTTAGGATTATAATGAAAAATAATATTTATTAGCTCGTTATTCAAATAAAATTATTTTTTTATAATCCTTTTTTAATAATCTTTTTTTCCTGTTATTTTCTTGATATTTTACCTCCAGATATTGATTTTCAGCCCTCACAAAAGAAAAGTTGTACGAGTGTGAAAAATTGTTCTCACTCATAAAAATTGTCCTCACTTCGTAATGGCTAATCATAGTCTGTTATTTTGTGTATATAAACATTTTGTTTTCTATTTTTGGCTTAATCGTTCATTTATTACAATGTTATACTTGAAGATAAGGCATGTATTTTTCCAAAATTCTCTAAACATTGAATCAAAATTTGAAGTCAGAAAATATCAAATGTATAATATCATAAGTGCAATTTATCTTGAAAATTTGATGATGGTTCCATTCAAATGCACAGATTTAAAATTATTTCTCACAATCACTTTAATATCATAAGCTATTGATAATGTGCTTTATATAATCAAAAATAGTTTTTCACTCTTCAGTTAATAATAAAAATAGCATAATAATGTTTTAATGCTATTTAGAAAAAAATAAGAAAAGATAGTGGAAAGTATAATTTCCACCAAATTCAACAAAGCTATTTTGCTTCCTCCTGGCCCAGACGTTCCATGATGTTAGCTATATTAGCTTCCATTCTTTCAACTTTTTGTTTATATTCATTATTTTCCTTTTCCATCTGCATATATTCCGGAGATTTGATGGACAGTTTTTCGACATCAGTATTTATTGTAATGGCTGGCAGATGCTTGATATATTCATATTTCAAATCTTCAGGATTGATCATGAAGTAAGCCTGGTCGGTCTTGTTTTTGGCCTTGCCCTGCAAATCGTTCACGTTATCCAAACTCATGCCGTCATTGTACAATGCTGAAGCATGGAATTTCCTGAGCATGTGGCTTCTGAATCTGCTGTAATGTCCGACTCTGCCGAGACCAAGTTCATCATTGATTCTCTGGAAATATCCAATAAAGTATGTTTCATACATCCTGAACAGTTGGCTTTCCGGAGTTACATTGTCTGTTCTTGTCAGAATATATGCATTGATGGCTTTAACCGCTTCAGGACTGCAGTAAGTAGTGTAATACTTGTTTGTTTTAATTCTCCTGAGGTTAAAGGTAGGTATCACATTGTCATTGTCATTCAGATAATCAATTATCTGATAGATGTTCATTCTTTTGTTCGGCAAATATTCAGATAAGGCATCGATATAGTCCTGAATTGTCAGGCTCAATGTTTCGGCTCTGGCACAACCGCTTGAGCAGGAAAACAATATTATAGCTTTCATTACTGGTGGGGAAATTGCTAAAGCTTCCCTTATGATTTCCTTATCAGGCAAATCTTTATAATAGATTGGTGTTGGTTTTTTCACAGCTTTCATGTTCAATCTTGGTAGAGGATTGATTTCGATGTCATAAAATCTGTAAAATTTTGAGACGACAGACATATGTATTCTAACTGTGTTTATAGAATATTTGTCTAAAAGGAATTGTCTGTATTTAAGCAGTTTATGTTTAACACGGCGGTGTTTCCATTTGACATTGTCTGCTTCATCTTTTTCCGCTTCATCAAGCAGTTCCTGAAGGTTCATACCATAGAATTCACAATACTTCTTCATTACTGACCTATTCACTTTTCGTGTTTCGTGTGAATAGTTGTTTGTTATAAATATATTTTCAAGTAGCTCGTTATCCATACTTAACACTTTTATAATTTGATATTATAAAAGGTAGAGTGAGAGAGCACTTGAAAAGTAATTGATATTTCAGATGGTATCATCATTGTTATCACTTTAAATATCAGTTACTTATACTGCTTCTCTTTCAATATTTATATAATATTCTTTAGCTAGGATGCTTAATTAAACTTGTGGATAATGTCTTAGATTCATGAAATTAAAAGTTGGTTAAACATTATTATAAACAGTTGCTTAGGTGTATATCGAAATTATAATTTCCATATAGAGTATATAAAGAATATTTATTTTTTATATCCTACATATTTAAAAAATAAGTTTAATTTAAACAAATTCTTGAAACATGGCTGTCAATTTTTAAATCCAATTTCAACAGAGGGTTATGAGTGTAGGGCTCCTTTTTATTATTTTATCGCAGAGTATTTTAGAAAAGAAGTAATCGACATTGGCGAGATTGATGAAAATGTTGTCCAAGATTTTTTATTAAAATTTATTCCAATAATTGAAGTTTATTATGGATCATATTCATTAGAAAAAACATTAAATGTTTTTAAATGTTTATGGGTGTATGCAACACCTGAAATTGAAAGTAAATTCATAAATAAATTAATTTTTTGGTATAAAACTAATGGCAGTAAGTATGTTATTTCTAATTTTATTGAAGATTTTAAAATAAATCTTTCTAGGGAAAATATACTATTATTAGAACATACGGGATAATTTGAACATATTTCTAAATAATTTTAATTAGATTTTTAACAAGATATGTTGATTTTTCATGATGAAATTTTGAAGAAAAAAAATACAATGACTATATTGTATAAATAATATAATACACTCTATAAACAAAGACAAATAACTGACATTAATGTTCATCAAGAAGTATAAATATAGCTATTGATACAATTCTTCAGCAACAGGTTACAGACATTAAAACAGGACTTGACAATCTTGACAAGATAACAAAAAATGCTTTTGACATTGAGATGCTAAAGATAAACTATTCTTCGAAATGTGTATGGAAATCGACATTTTCTAACGGCAATTCATTAATATTCGGATATTTATGAAATATCAATGATTTAGAAAAAATAACAGCATATCCAAATGAAGCTATTCACGATGACTGCGTAGTGGCATTCACTGGAGGCTATGAAAAAATAGCTAATGAAAAACAGCCTAAAAGAGTTGATGTGGATAAATGGTATTTCCACATAACACTTTAGATTATTATTTGTCTTTATTTTCGTTGCATGCTTTTAATACTTCTTGCCAGAAGTTATCACTATTTAAATATTTGTCCCTGGAATGTGTATACATCACAGCTTTCGTCTAAATAGCTGTCTGCACTAATTCCTGCTTTCATACAGGTATGTTCTAAAAAAGTTTCTACATCAAAGTTATTTTCAGTTGCTACTTGAGGAAGCAGCAATCCTTTTGAATATCCTTTTTTAATCATTAATCCGTCTTTGCCGATTTTGATATTGTTTAGATATTCACTTGGATGCGCAATTTCCATTAATTGGGGTTTTGTTAAAACTGTAACCTCAAATTCCAGATTATCGTATTCTTCAGGAATTACCTGCGGAAATCTTGGGTCTTCAGATGCCGCTGCAATTGCTACACTGATTGTTGCCTGAATTGCACTTTCAATAGGTTCGGGATATCCGATACATCCTCTTAACTGATTATTTTTGTTTAAAGTTACAAAAACACCTAATTTTTCTTTAAGTTCTTCAGGACAGTCTTCAGGAACAAGAATTTGTTCGCCGGTTTCAAGATAAGTTTTTACCGCTTTTTTAGCTATATTTAACAAATATTCTCCATGTTCTTGGCTTATCATTTTTATTACACCTCTTTATTAGCTACTTCCGCCAACTAAAGCATTTAAAATTCTTGTATGTGGTCCGCCGTCACCTACTGGTGCAGTCTGACCGTCTTTTCCACAGAATCCAACACTTAGTTCAAAGTCATTGCCGATAGCGTCAACATTTTTTAGGGTTTCTAATATATTTCCGGATAATGAAACATCTCTTAACGGAGTGGTTATTTCTCCGTTTTCTATTTTAAATCCTTCTGCAGCATTGAACTGGAATATTCCTTTTCCGGTATCAACTTGTCCGCCTCTTGAGCCTTTAAGATAAATTCCGTCAGGAATATCTTCTATCAGCTCTTCAAAAGACATCTCTCCAGGTTTTAAGTAAGTGTTACTCATTCTTACAATTGGTTTGTCAGCTATTATTGATCTTGCATTTCCTGAAGATTTCATATTTAATTTTGATGCGGTTTCTCTTGAATTTAAAAGAGATATTAATTTACCGTCTTTTACTAGATGATTAGGTTTGGTTTTAACTCCTTCCACATCATAAGGATAATATCCGAATCCGTCTTTTAAACTTGCATCATCGTAGATATTGACTATTTCTGAACCTATTTTGCTTCCTAATTTATCTTTAAGAATTGAATCATTTTGCAAAATCAGATCTCCTTCTACTGCATGACCTAATGCTTCATGAACAAATACTCCGGTTAAATTAGGGTCAGCAATAATTGGGAATCTTCCTGAAGGTGCACTTTCAGCTTTCAATAATCTTACAGCCTTTTCACCTATTTTTCTTCCAAAAGCTTCAATGTCTTCGTCACTTATAGCTTCAAAGCCTTTTACTCCACCAATACTGTTGTGTCCGATTTGCATCATGGTTCCATCACTTGCAGCAGCATTTAAAAACATTGCAACCCTATTTGTGTTCATTTCAATGCTTGTACCTTCACTGCTTAAGATAACTTCCTGGCTTTGTGAATCGGAATAGGAAACAGTAGTGCTGGTTACTTCTTTTAAACTGGCAGCTTTGCTGGCTTCAGACATTATTTCTTTTTTTTCTTCTATTGAAACATCACTGAAAGGTATTTTAACATCAGTAGATACTTTATCCTGAATTATATCTGCTTTAGACAATGATTCATCTCCTTTAAGGGAGTTTGATATCTTTATAGAAGTTTGTGCTATTTCATCTAATTTTGATAAATCATTTGTATAAGCAAATCCCCATGCACCATTATTTAAAACTCTTATTCTTATACCTAAAGAGTTTCCTGTGTTGATTTCCTGTACTTCTCCATCTTTCATGATTATGGAGGTGTTATTTCCGTTTCCGCCTCTGATATCCACATAATCTACTTTGGGAATGGTTTTGTTAATGACTTTTTCAAATAAATCAAGATTTTCATTCATTGTTTCATATCCATGATAATATATTATTATCTATTTTTAGAGTTTAAGTTTAATATATGTGTTGTAATAAAGGGAATTCTTTTTTTATTTCTTTTTCCAAATATATCCTTTGTGTTTAAATACAATAAAAAATATAACTCATGTTATAGATTTTTTTTAAAAGTTATAAGGTGATTAAATGGTAATAATTGTAGGTTCTGGAGCAGGAGGAGCAATATTAGCAATGGAATTGGCTAAATCTAATGTGCCAGTAACCATAATCGAAAAAGGAAAATATATTGACTCTAAAGATGCTTTTAATTATTATGATAAATACAATGGCAGTGTTGATTTGCTTACAGCTACATGTGTTGGAGGTTCAACAATGGTTTCAATGGCTAACATGGTTAGGGCATTAGATGAGGAGTTATATGATTATGGAATTGATCTTTCAGAAGAATATGATTATGTTGAAAATCTGATTAAGGTTCATGGTTTGGATGACACTCATATAGGCAAAGGAACACAATTATTTTTGGATGCAGCTGAAGAGCTGGGTTTAAATCCGATTAAAATGCCGAAAGCTATTTATGAAGAAAAATGTATTCAGTGCGGTCAGTGTGCATTTGGATGTCCTGTTGATGCAAAATGGACAGGAAAACACTTTGTTGACATAGCTATTGAAAATGGTGTAGAATTCATTGATGAAGCTGAAATCACTGGCTTGATAACTGAAGATAATCGGATAAAAGGAGTCAAATTTATTAAAAATGGAAAAGAGGAAATATTGCACTCTGATACAGTGGTATTGTCTGCCGGAGCTATTGGTTCTGCTTTAATTTTAAGAAAAATAGGGATTGATGCCGGAAGAGAACTGTTCTTTGATCCCTTTGTTTCAGTAGGAGGAGTTATAAAAGACATTAACTTCAACACTGAAGTTCAGATGGCAGGTCTTGTTGCTGGTAAAAACTTTGTTCTGTCACCTCATTACTCATCATTCATTCCGTCTAAAATAGGGGGGGATGCTGAACCTAAAGATATATTGAGTATCATGGTTAAAACATCTGATGAATGCAAAGGATACATAACTGATGACGGGGATGTTGTTAAAATAAACACTATTAATGATATCAGGTATTTGGCTGAAGGTGCAGCTGCTGCAGGTTTTATTCTGGAAAAAGCAGGTGTTAATCCAGCTACAATAGCTTCTACAGTTTACAGAGGAGCACATCCCGGCGGCAGTGCAGCTATTGGAAAATTTGTAGACAGCAACCTGGAAACTGAAATTAAAGGTTTGTTTGTTGATGATGCAAGTGTGTTACCAATTTCTCCGGGAAAACCTCCGATTTTAACTATCCTAGCATTATCTAAAAGATTGGCTGATTATTTAATTGGCTGATTTTTTTTATAAAAAAATAAGTGGAAGATTATTCGAATTGTTTTTCGATATCTTCTGTTTTAATTAATTTTTCACAGTAATGGCATCTGACAACTGGCGGATGGTTGTTTATAACATTAAATTTAGGAGCTATAGGTTCATTTGCATAATTGGTTATGCATTTTGAGTTGGTACATTTGATAATTCCAGTAATTGTATTAGGCAGTATAATTTTATCTTTTTTCACTGGTTTGTAGTCTCTGATAATGTTAACACTGGCTTTAGGTGCAATTAATGCAATTTGGTCAAGTTCTTCGTGGTTTAATTCTCTGTTTTCAATTTTAACTATGTCCTTTCTACCAATTTCTTTTGATGAAACATTCATAGCTACTGTAACATTTTTAGTTTCACTGTCTGGAAGTCCTAGTATTTTAAGGATATGTAATGACTTGTTTGCAGTAATATGGTCAATTACTGTACCATTTTCAATAGCTCTAATTTTTAATTCAGATTTTTTATCAACACTCATAATTTACCCACTGTACATTTTTAAGTCTAATATGTCAATAATTACTTCAGTATCATTGATTAAAGTTTCAATATCTTTATCCTTTGTGTTTAATGTAAATGTCTCAATAACTCTGGCTCCGCGTGCTTTTACTTTTTCAGCCATTCTGTCTACTGTAGCCTGTCCCCCTCTGCCGGTCATTGTTGCAAAGAGGTATAGGTCTTTTCCTCTTAAATTGCATCTGTCAATTAATGTTATAATTGCAGGTGTTGGTTTTCCTGCCCAAGTTGGAGTTCCTATGTAGATTGAATTATATTCTGTTAAATCCACTTCAGAAGGAGCTATTTCAGTTTTTGTTTCTTTAATTGAGTCAATACAGGAAGTTAGTTTATTTTTAAATCCACTTCTATTTTTTAAATCAGTAACCTCGAGTATATCAGTTTTTAACTCTTTTGCAAGTGTTCTAGCTACAACTTCTGTACTTCCGTGTTGGGAATAATAAATTATTAAAGTTTTCATATTATCTCCCTCTCTTTGATTTTATTTGTTTGTTTTAGGGTGTTATATATTTTATGGATTAAGTCCAAAATGGTTTAATCCTGTTGTTTCATCTAATCCAAGCATTATGTTCATATTTTGTATAGCTTGACCTGATGCACCTCTAACAAGATTATCGATACAGGACAGCATTACAATTCTTCCGGTATCATCAATTTCAAATCCTCCAATATGAACAAAATTGGATCCTCTAACAGAACTTAAATGAGGAATTTCTCCATCATCCATTAATTTAATGAAGTATTCTTTACCGTATGTTTTTTCATAGAATTTTCTTAATTCATCAGGAGTAATGTCTGAATGCTCTTCTCTTAAGAAGCTATGGCTTGTTGTTTGGATTCCTCGAATAACTGGAACTAAATGTGGGGTAAATGAAACTTTAACATCTTCAAACCCATGTAATTCCTGCTGAATTTCAGAAACATGTCTGTGTGAAGAAATTTTGTAGGGATTGACATTATCTGCAATATTTGGGTAATGTGTGGTACTTGAAGGATTTACTCCTGCTCCGCTAACTCCTGTTTTTGAATCAATGACTATTCTGTCAACCAAATCATTATCTACTAAAGGGTAAGAGGATAATATTGCTCCTGTTGGGAAACATCCAGGATTTCCTACCAAATCAGCTTTTTTAATTTCATCTCTGTAAATTTCCGGAAGACCATAAACACCTTTAATGTCACTGGTATGTTCCAATCCGTACCATTTTTCATAAACTTTGGTGTCACGGTATCTGTAATCTCCGCTTAAGTCAATAACTTTAGTTCCGGTTTCAAGCAAGTCCGGAACTATTTTCATTGATGCTCCGTGAGGGGTGGCTGTAAATATTATATCTGCATCCAATTCACTTGGCTGTTTATTTTTGAAAACTAATCCGGAATCTCTTATGTGCGGGTGTATTTTATGTGCAGGTGTTCCGTCATATTTTCTTGAAGTAATGTTATTTACTTCTACTTCTCTATGATTTAATAACATTCTGAGAAGTTCTCCACCAGTATATCCGCTTGCTCCTACTATTGCTACATTATACATATTTATTTACCTCACTAATCACAATTATCGTTTATTTTTCCTTTGAAATCCATTTTTTTTATTTTTTTAATAATTTTACAGCTGCTGTCTAATTCTGCATTGTGGTATGCTTTCACACGTTCCACTTTAGCTTTTAATCCTCTTTTGTTAATAGCTTTTTGTAATTTAGTAATGTCATGTCTTTGATCAGCACCAATAGCTATTATGTCAGGATTAATTTCTTCTACAATTTTAAGGAAGTCTCCATTTTCATTACCCAGATAAGCTCCATCCACTCCTTTTATCATCTTTATTAACTCTAAACGTTGTTGTTCTCCAACTATAGGGTATCTTTTTCTTTTTTCAACAGTTGAATCACGAGCAATTACTACATAAAGTTTAGCGTCTTCGCCTCCAAGTTTTTTAGCTTCGTTAAGGTAAATTCCATGTCCCGGATGCAATAAATCGAATGTACCTGTTGCCATTACTTTTTTCATAATTTCACTACCTGTTTTGGTATTTTAAAGCTTCTTTTAAATCGATTTTATCTTTGTAAAGTGCAGAACCAATTACAATACCTTCAACACCACTTTCATTTAATTGTTTAACATCGGAAATACTGGTTATTCCTCCTGAATAAACAATCGGCAAGTCAACAGAGTTTTTAAGCTCAATAACAGGCTCAGTATAAAAGCCTCCTAATAAACCTTCAACATCAACATTGGTAAAAAGAATACTTCCTGCTCCATGTTCTTTAAATTCATTTGAAAGTTCTGCCGGACTTTTATCAATCTTTTCCTGCCATCCTTTAATTACAACCCTGTTGTCTTTACTGTCAAGTGAAATCATTATTCGCTCTGATCCGTATTCATCTGACAGTTTGGTTATGGTTTCAGGATGTTCAATGCCCATAGTTCCGATAATTAATCTTTCTATGTCTAAATCGAGAAGTCTTTTGGCATAATCAATGCTTCTTATGCCTCCGCCTAATTGTATAGGTACACTAACTTCCTTTAATATTTTTTTAATTACATCGAGGCTGGTTTTTCCGTCAATCGTGCCGTCCAAATCAATAATATGTAAATTTTCAGCTCCCAAATCTTCCCAGTGTTTTGCAACATTTTCAGGGTTTTCAATAGCTATCATTTCACTTCCGGGTTGTCCCTGGACTAGCTGTACACATTTGCCATTTTTAATATCAACTGCCGGCATTATTAACATTTCATCTTTTTTAAATGACATTTATAACTCCATTACTAAATTTTTTGGTTTATAATATTTTTATAATTAATATGGTTTAATAGTTACTGTTAAATGCAAATCTTTTTTGGAAAAAATCTATATAATATTACCAATAATAAATTTAGGTATGACTAAATATTTATATAATATTTTTATATAATATTTTAATTAATAATCTTATTAAGTGATTTATTATGAGTGATATTGTAAAATTTGAAAATGTGGTCAAGGAGTATAAATCCGGAGAGCATATTTTAACAGCTATTGATCATATCGATTTTACTATTGAAGAAGGTGAATTTGTTGTTATTTTAGGTCCTTCGGGAGCTGGAAAATCAACTCTTTTAAACCTTTTAGGAGGTTTAGACACTGTCACCAGTGGTAAAATTATTGTAGATGGAAATAATATTGAAAGCTTCAATGACAATCAGCTGACTAAGTACCGAGCTAAAAACGTTGGTTTCATATTTCAATTTTATAACTTAATTCCCAATTTGACTGCTCTTGAAAATGTTGAACTTATGAAGGATATTGTAGATGTTGATATTGATGGAATGAAAGTTCTGGCATCTGTCGGATTGGACAGGCATGCTAATCAGTTTCCTTCACAGTTGTCAGGTGGAGAACAACAAAGAGTTTCAATAGCTAGGGCTGTTGCTAAAAAACCGTCTATGCTTTTATGTGATGAACCTACTGGAGCACTGGATTCTAAAACAGGTGTTTCAATTTTGAATTTACTTCAGAATATGAGTGTTAACAACAATTCCACTGTAGTTATTGTTACACATAATGCAATTCTTGCTGAAGCTGCAGACAAGGTTATAAGAATTAAAAATGGTAAAATTGAAAGCATAACAATTAATGAAAACCCTAAAAAAGTAACTGATTTGGAATGGTGATTTTATGTTGTCTAAAAAGATGATTAGGGATATTAAAAATCATAAATCTCAATTTCTTTCAATCTTTTTAATGGCTTTTTTAGGAGTATTTGTATTTGCAGGAATCGGTGGGGAATACACTGGTTTTGAGCAAAGTGTAAATGATTATTATGATGCTACAAATTTAGCGGATGGATGGATTTATAGCAGTCATCTGGATAATTCTACTGTAGATAAAGTTGATAATCTAAGTGCAACTACAGCCAGTGAAAGACAGCTGGTTATTAATTCGGTAGGTGATTTTGATAATGACCCTGATGTGACGCTGCACTTTGTAGAAAATAATGATATTTCTAAATTTTATCTTGTTGAAGGAAAAGATGTTGATATTGATGATGAAGATGGTGTGTGGTTAGATAAACGTTTTGCTGATGCTAAACATTTAAATGTTGGGGATAACATTTCATTTTCAGTTAACGGATTAACCATTAATAAAGAAATTAAAGGTCTTGGTTATTCTCCTGAAAATGTTTATACTCCTTCAGATACTTCAATTATTACAGATTTCAATAAAACAGGTTATGCTTACCTGTCTTATAAGGCATTTCCAGCACAAATACAGTATAATGTATTGCTTGTTGATTTTAATGGAAATCCGAATGATTATGTAGCTGATTTGGATTCAGTTATTGGTGGAAATTACAGTTCATTTGTAAAACAGGCAGATCATCAAAGTGTTTCTCAATTTAATGAGGAACTGGATCAGCATAAAATGATGGGTGATATTTTCCCGGTTGTTTTCATATTGATTGCTGTTTTAACTCTGTTAACTACAATGGCAAGGATAATTAATCATCAGAGAACTCAGATTGGTGTTTTAAAAGCGGTAGGTTTTAAAGACAGAACTATAATGCTCCACTATATTTCGTACGGTTTCTGGCTAGTTTTGGCAGGAAGTATTTTGGGATTAATATTGGGGCCATTGACTCTTCCAAAATTGTTTTTAGAATCAATGCAGGCTGTTTATACATTACCTGGATGGAGTGTTGGATACAGTATTAGTTTTGTCATAGTTGCAGCATTAATGGTTGGTGTATCATTAATAGCTTCTTACTGGGCAACAAGAAGTATTTCTAAAGAAAATCCTGCAAATTCAATCAGGCCAAAATCTCCTAAAGTTGCAGTTTCAGGATTGCTGGAAAAGTCAAAGATATGGAAAAAATTCAGCTTTAATGCACGCTGGAATTATAGGGATGCAAAAAGAAATAGAACAAGGTCACTAATGACAATTGTAGGTGTTGCAGGATGTACTGCACTGCTTGTTTCAGCATTTGGAATGTATGACGGAATGAATGACTTGTGTGACTGGGAATATGAAGACATTAATCATTATTCCTCTAAATTAATTGTTGATAATGATGCATCAATTAGTCAAATCAACAGCATAACTGATGAGGTTAACGGTACTCAATTAATGGAAGGCAGAATAGAATTTGATGTTAATGACCATAGGGATTCAGGTTCGCTGCTGGTTTTAAATAAAAGCAGTTTGGTAACTCCAACAGATAAACATAGAAATCCGACAGAAATTCCTGATGACGGTGTTTCCATTTCCATGAAGATGGCTGATAATTTGGGTGTTGAAAAAGGAGACACAATCAAATGGCATATTGTAGGAAATGACAAATGGGTATCTACCAAAGTAAGCTCTATTCATGCAGACCCTATATCTCAGGGATTAATAATGACTCCTGATTATTTTGAAGATTTGGGATTGAATTATACTCCAACAAGTATTGTTACATCTCAGAATGTAACTTCAGATTATAATGGAATCAAAGCAGTAAATACTTTAGATACAGCTGTTTCAAATTGGAATGAGATATCTGAATCAATGCTTTCAATGGTATCTATTTTAATATTCTTTGCAGCATTATTGGCTGTTATTGTCCTTTATAATTTGGGATTGTTGTCATTTACAGAAATTGAGCGGGAAATAGCTACCTTAAAAGTTATAGGATTTGAAACAAATAATTTGAGAAAGTTATTATTGACGCAAAATTTATGGTTTACTTCAATGGGTTTTGTTTTGGGAATTCCATTCGGTTATCTCTTAATGAAATCAATGACGGATTCTGCAGGACCTTCATTCCAATTTCCTATAACCTTAAGTCCTGGAAACTTAATGTTAAGTTTTATAATAACATTTTCATTATCCATAGTGGTTAACTTAATGTTTTCAGGAAAAATTAGAAAATTAAATATGGTTGAATCATTAAAAGGTGTTGAATAACCTTTTACTTTTTTTTATTTTTGCAAAATTTATTTTAATTAATATTTATAATAATATATTATTATGAAGAGGACAGCTTTAAAAATTGGCTATATCGGAACTAATTTTCATGGTTTTCAAAGACAACCTGATTTAAGAACTGTTGAAGAAGAGCTGATTTACCATTTACGTAAACTAGGTTATATTGATGATTTAAAAAAGTCCAGATTTAGAATAGCCGGCAGAACTGATGCAGGAGTTCATAGTTTAGGTAATGTAATCAGTTTCCAGTCTGAAAAAGAAGTTAGAGTTAATGAAATCAATAACAGTTTGCCTGATGATATTCAGATACTGGCTAAAGCTCCGGTAAGATTTGGTTTTAAACCGAGGTATGCTGAAATGAGACAGTATCGTTATGTTTTATTCAGGTCTGATTTGGATTTGTATAAACTGAATGAAGTAGCTGAAATTTTTAAAGGAACTCATAATTTTACTAATTTTACTAAACGATTCCAAAAAACAACAACCAGAACAATTGATGATATTAAAATCACCAAAGCAAATCTCAATGATTATCATAAAAAGGAATTTCCAAATTTGCATGACACACTTTCACCTGTTTTTGTAGATATTTATGGGGAAAGCTTCTTATGGAACATGGTTCGTAAAATGATGCGTGTTTTTGTTGATGTAGCTATTGGGAAGTTATCTTTGGAAAAAGTTGAAGAATTATTAAATCCTGCAGAGAATGACCCTAGAGCCAATATTAAAGTTTTGGATCCGGATTATCTGATTTTAATGGATATTAAATATGATGGGGTTAAATTTGTTTATGATGATTATGCCTGTGAACGCTTTAAAAGAAATTTAGTTGATTCACTAGGCGATTTGCAAAGAAAATATGCTATAAGGGAATCCATGATAAAAAGTTTGGAAGATCTGAACGGATAAACTAAAAAACAGGTAATTTTTATTGTTACTTGAGTTTATTATGAAAAAATTCTGCATTAAAAATAAGTTTTGATAAAAAAGAAGAATTCGGGAAATAAGATGTCCCAAATTCTATTTTTCCATTTCAAATGAAAATCTGTATTCTTGATTTACAAGAACCATGTCTTTGATTTTAGCATTCAAAATCCCTGAAATTTTGTATAAATCTTCCATGGTAACTAAATTACCTTCATTTATACTTAAAAAGAAGGTTACAATATCATCTGTAATAAGATAATTTAAATTGTAGTCTTCGTCTTTGTGATATTTTTTTAATATATCGTATATTTTTTCTTCAATTTCTTTATCAAGGTCGGTCATAATAATCACCCCAATGTGTATTAGTAGAAGTTTATACTATTTAAATAACCAACATTTATTATTCATGATTAACTAATTTTATATAGGTCGATAAAATGAAAATAGCTATTATACTTGGAACCAGGCCGGAAATTATTAAAATGGCTCCAATTATTGATGAAATTGAAAAGCGAGGTATAACTTCCTGTCTTATTCATACTGGCCAACATTATGATAAAGAAATGTCGGATAATTTCTTTAAAGACTTGGAAATCAAATCTCCAGATTATAATATTCACGTTGGTTCTGGTTCCCATGGAAAACAAACTGGTTTGATGATGCAGGGTATCGAAGAAGTTTTGCTTGATGAAAAACCGGATATAGTTCTTGTTCAGGGAGATACAAATGCAGTTCTTGCAGGAGCATTGGTGGCTTCTAAATTACATATTGCTGTTGGACATGTTGAAGCGGGACTCAGATCATTTGATATTACGATGCCTGAAGAATTAAATAGGATGGCTGCAGATGCCTGTTCTTTGATGTATTTTATTCCGACTGAAGAATCTGCAATTAATCTTTTAGCTGAAGGAATTTCAAGAAAAAAACTATTTATTACAGGAAATACTGTAGTTGATGCCTGTTTCAGGCATTTGGAAATAGCAAACAAAGCGGGAATTCAGGAAGAGTCTTTGGCTAACTTGGACATTGAAAATATGGATAATATTTTAACTTTGACTATGCATAGGGCAGAAAATGTTGATGATAAGGAAAGGTTAATAAATATTATTTCCTCTTTAAAAGAACTTAAAGACATGAATATTATTTTTCCGATTCATCCAAGAACTAAAAAGACTTTGGAGAACTTTAATTTATTTGATGAATTAAATGAATTGGACAATGTCCATATTATTAAACCGTTGGGATATTTGGACTTTTTAATTTTAACTTCACATTCTACTTTAATTTTAACAGATTCCGGAGGTCTTCAGGAAGAAGCAATTACTTTGGATGTTCCTGTTTTAACTTTAAGGTATAATACTGAAAGGCCTGAAACAGTCAGTGCAGGGGGAAATATTTTGGTGGGAGCTAATAAAAATAATATTTTAGAAAACGCTGAAAAGATTCTCAATGATGAAGAATTTGCAAATAAAATGAAAAATGCTAAAAATCCTTATGGAAAAGGGGATGCAGCTATTAAAACTATTGATGCAATCGAAGAAGCATATAATAATGGTTTATTGGATATTAAAGCCCCTGAAAATATAATGTCATCATTTGACCGTAAAATGATAAAAATTAATGAAGATGTTTCTGTTAAGGAATTTGAAGAAAATGAAAATGCATTAGTGCATATGGTTTTTGATGGTGAAAAAATGATTTTCCCATTGAATAATTTAAATTTAAAAGGTATGATGATTACTTATGATGTCTATCAATGATGATTCAATTTTACTGTTCGAATATTTTACAGCTTCCGGTGAAAAAGATAAATGTATTATTTCAGAAGCAGAAGCTTTAATATTTTCACTTTTAGATGATTTAAAAGATTATAATGTAACAGTTGTTCTTAATGAATCTTACAAGGAGATTATAGAGGATTATGATAATGTTACACCAATATTTATTAATGAAGATATAATTTCCTGGCTTGAAAAAAATGCAGCTAGTTTTAAAAAAGCTATTTTCATAGCTGCAGAAAATAATAATAGCCTATACAATATTACAAAAATTTTAGAAGAGAATAATGTAAAAATTTATAATTCATCTTCTGAAGCATGTTACAATTCCTCTGACAAATTTGTTTCTTATGAATTGTTATACAATATTGTTCCACAGCCTAGAACTTTTAAATTAAAAATAGACAAAGTGGGATATTGGAAAAGAGCATTGGAAAACCTTTATAAAAAATGGCATGCTGAAAAACCATTGGATGATTTAAAACTTATAATCAAACCTCTTGTTGGTGTGGATTGTGAAAATATTAAAATAATAAACGGCATTGATGATTTGGACTATAGTTTGGAAAAAATATTTCTTCCAGGTTCCAGAGTAATAGTTCAGGAATTTATCGAAGGAACTGATATTAGTGTTAGTTTGCTTTGTGACGGCAGTACAGCTATTCCAATAAGTTTAAATAAACAGATTATAGATTTAACTGGTGATAAGGGAACTTATTTAGGGGGACAAATCCCATTTGAAAGCAAATTTAAAGATTTGGCTTTTAAAACAGCCATTAAAGCAGTTGAATCAATTGATGGCTTAAAAGGATTTGTTGGTGTGGATTTGGTAATCAGCAATGATGAAAAAGACATTGAGGATGTTTATGTCCTTGAAATTAATTCCAGATTCACCACTCCTTACGCAGGTCTTAAAAAAATAGCCAATATTAATATTGGTTCATCTATCATTGATTTGATTGATAAAAATGTAGATATTAAAGATTTAAATGAAAAAATAGATTTAAATGGAAAAATTGAATTTAAAAAATCAGGGGATAATTTAGTAATTAGGAGTATTTAAGAATGAAAGTAGCAGGTTTTGATATTGGCGGTGCAAACACTGACTTGGCAGTTGTTGATTTTGAAAATAATGAAGTAAAAAATATTGAAGTGGATTTTGCTTATCTTCCGATGTGGAGCAATAATGAAGCATTACCTAAAGTTTTAACTGAATTGATTGAAAATATTTGTCCGATTGATGAAATTGATGCTGTAGGAATATCTATGACTGCAGAATTGGTGGATGCATATGATACAAAAAAAGACGGAGTTTTAGATGTTGTTAAAAAATGTGAGGAAACTTTTGAGTGTCCGACAGCTTATGTTGGAATTGATGGGATGTTATCAAAAGAAGAAATTGAAAAAACTCCTTTAAAGGCAGCAGCTGCTAACTGGATAGCTACTGCCCAAATAGCTACATTAATAAGTGATAATTGTATTTTCATAGATACCGGAAGTACAACGACGGATATTATCCCAATTAAAGATGGAAAAGAATGTGCAATTGGAAGATCCGATTTTGAAAGACTGACTACCGGCGAACTGGTATATACAGGAACATTAAGAACCAATTTGGCCAGCTTCTTGGATAAGGTTCAGTTACATGGAAAAGAATACAGGGTGGCTTCCGAGTTATTTGCACAAACTGCAGATGTTTATACTGTTTTGGATTTAATAACTTTAGATGATTATGTTTGCGATACTTTTGATGGTGAAAACAAGTCTAAAAAAAGTTGTATGAAAAGAATAGCAAGAGTATTGTGTGCTGATTTGGATTCATTAAGTGAAGATGATGTTGTTGAATTAGCTAAATTCACTCATCAAAAGCAGGTTGAACAAATTGCAGATGCTTTAAAACAGGTATCTGAAAAACAGAATTTGGATTTGATTGTAACTACTGGTCTTGGAAAAGATATTTTAGATAAAAAAGCTGCAGAATTCTTAGGTCTTGAAGTTAAATCTATGGATACCATTTTAACTGATGAAGAATGTGTTGTTGCACCGGCAGTTGGTACTGCAGTGATGATGAACAAATTTTTAAATTAAAAAAAGTTTAAATGTGTGGTTTAATACCATACATCTTTTATTCCTATTAAGTAAGCTCCGGTATTGGCCACTAAATGTATAATCAATGTTAATACAACAGCTATTGCAATAATTGTTATGGAAAAGCTTACCATTACTGAACTGAATATTAAAGCAACAATAAGAAAATCAATCTGGTCTAAAATGGGGGCAGGTTTTCCCTGTCCAATTCCCACTCTTCTTTTTAAAAAACTTCCTACTGCATCCCCAACCATTGCACCGAATCCAAGTAAAAATCCTACTATTATTCCTTCTACTAAATTTGTACAGATGGGAGTATAAATAAATTCTCCAAAGTTTTCAAGTATTATTGGCCCAAGCAATCCCTGAATTGCTCCCATAAGGGTTCCCATAATTGTCCCACCGATTAATCCTCTCCATGTAACTCCGTTACCTATCCATCGGTTGCCATTTTTGTCTGTTTTTTTGAAATCTAAAGGAAGGCCTCCTCCAAAGACTAATGCAGAACCGTTTGACACATAAGCAGGTAATATAAAGTATAGGATAGTAATACAAGCCATTATAAAAATTTGGGTATTATCAACCATGTATGTTCCTCATTTTTTTATTAAGTTTTATCTTTGTATGTGTTATCTTTTATATTTAATGTTAAAACATTAATTAACTTTAAATATTAAATTGAGTTAATATATTTATATTATGTAATGAATGGTTAATAGTTTATTAATTATTAGCAAAGGGTGATTTTGTGAGAATAAAAATGACAAAAAGTTTGTGTCCAATTTGTTTCAAACCACTTGATGCAGAGGTTTTTGATGAAGACGGTAAAATCTTGATTAAAAAAACCTGTGATGAACATGGTGAGTTTGTAAATACATATTGGAGTGATGATAAGCTTTATAATAGGGTTAAACAATTTGAACCTACAATAACTTCAGTTGAAAACCCTTCTGTAGAGAAATTCGGAGATTGTCCTAATAATTGTGGGCTTTGTGAAGACCATGAAACCTCCACTGTGTTAGGTTTAATTGATGTTACAAATAGATGTAATTTAAGATGTCCTGTTTGTTTTGCAAATGCGGCTGTTTCCGGACGTTTGTATGAACCTACACAGGATGAAATTAGGGAAATGTTAAGGAACCTGAGGAATTTAAAACCTCATCCAACTCCAGCTATTCAATATGCGGGTGGTGAACCGACTGTTAGGAAGGATTTGGTCGAACTTGTAGCTATGGCTAAAGAAGAAGGTTTTACTCATGTTCAAATAGCTACTAATGGTTTAAGATTAGCTAGAAAAGAAAATTTTGCAAAAGAATTAAAAGATGCTGGTTTAAACACAGTATACTTGGCTTTTGATGGTGTAACTCCTGAACCATATATCAATAACAGAGGTAAAAATTTACTTCCTCAAAAGATTCAGGCTATTGAAAATTGTAGAAAAGCAGGTCTTGGTGTAGTTCTTGTTCCAACATTAATTAAAGGTGTCAATGATCAGCAAATCGGTGAAATTATTAAATTTGCATTTGATCATAGGGAAAATGTTTATGGAGTCAATTTCCAGCCGGTTTCATTTTCAGGAAGAACTCCTGCAAGTCAGGTTGAAGAACAAAGGATAACTATTCCTGATTTTGTTAATGAGATTGCTAAACAAACTCATGGTGATGTAAATGTTGATGATTTTTATCCTCCATCTTCTGTAGAACCATTTGCACGTTTTATCGGTGCTCTTGAAGGCGAAAGTCCGGGTGTTACTTTAAACTGTAATCAGCACTGTGGAATAGCTACTTATGTGTTTATGGAAGAAACTGAAGGGAAAAATACATTAAACAATTTGATTCCTATTACTAAATTCATTGATGTTGAAGGGTTATTTGAATTATTGGACAAATATTCCGACAAACTTGAAAAAGGTGGATTTGGAATTAAGAAAAGGGTTGAAGCTAGTGCTGTGAAAAACCTTCCCAAATTGATTAATACTAATGAAGTACCTGAAGGTTTGGATATTAAGAAAATATTGTTAAATGTATTTACTAAAAGATCTTATGATGCTTTAGGAGAATTTTCAAAAGATGCTATGCTTATTTCCTGTATGCACTTTATGGATCCATTTAATTTTGATGAAGATAGAGTTAAAAAATGTATTATTCATTATGCAACTCCAGACGGTAGAATTATTCCGTTCTGTACTATGAATTCCATGTATCGTGAAAGTGTGGAAGAAGAATTCTCAACACCTTTAAAAGAAGATAAAAACTGAGGGTTTAAATACATGATTATTAAGTCACCTTCAAGACTTCATTTAACTTTAATTGATATGAATGGGTCTTATGGAAGGATAGATGGAGGAATAGGTCTTACAATTAAAGACCCTAACTTTGTCTTATACGGAGAACCGGCAGAAAAAGGAATCACTGTTGATTTCAAGGATAATACTCAATTTAACGATGTGATTCGTAATGAATGTGTATCTAAAATAACTTCTGCAGCACAAAAAGTAATTGACCATTTTGATATTGACGAAGGATTTTATTTTAGAGTGGATAAAGCTTATCTTCCTCATTCTGGTTTAGGTTCTGGAACTCAAATGGGTTTATCAACCGGAAAGCTTATTGCTGAACATATTGGTGCTTATTCAAACGGATATTCTTTAGGAGAAATTATCGGACGTGGAGGAACTTCCGGAATTGGTGTGTTTTCATTTGATTTTGGGGGATTTATTGTAGATGGTGGACATAGCTTAAAATCAAAATCATCATTTTTACCATCATCTGCTTCACAAGCTAAACCTCCTCAATTATTGGCTCACTATGATTTTCCTGATGATTGGGAGATTTTACTGGTTATTCTTGATTCCAAAAATACAGTAAACGGTCAAAAGGAAGTAAACATATTTCAGGATTACTGTCCTGTTCCTAAAAATGAAGTGGAACAAACTTCCCACATTATATTTATGAATATGATTCCTTTTTTACTTGAAAGGGATTTGCCAGCATTTGGCCATTCAATTGATGAAATTCAAAAAAGAGGATTTAAAAATGTGGAAGTTTCGCTTCAGTCTCAACAAATCAGGGATTTGACGGATAAATTAAGGGAAATTGGAGCTTATGGTGTAGGTATGAGCTCTTTTGGACCTACAGTTTATTCAGTATTTGATAAAAATAATAAACACATAGTTGAAGAGATTAAAGAGTATGTCGGAAACAGAGGCATAGTTCTTACAACTAAAGCACAAAATTATGGTCATGAAATCCAAAAATAAGTGGTATATATGGATATAATTAAAGGAAAAACATGGACTTTTGGTGAAAATATTGATACGGATGTTATTATTCCCGGAAGATATTTGAGAACCTTTAATCCTCAAGATTTGGCTGATCATGTACTTGAAGGAGAACGTCCAGATTTTACAAAGAATGTTAAAAAAGGAGACATAATAGTAGCTGATGAAAATTTTGGTTGCGGTTCATCAAGAGAGCAGGCTCCAGTAGCTATTAAAACTGCAGGTGTAGATGCTATTGTGGCTAAATCTTTCGCCAGAATTTTTTACAGAAATGCAATTAACATTGGATTGCCAGTAATTGTTTGTGATATTCAGGCAAAAGACGGAGATATTATAAACATTGATTTGTCAAAAGGAATATTAACTAATGAAACTACTGGTGAATCAGTTACTTTTGAACCTTTTAAAGAGTTTATGTTAGATATTTTAGAAGATAATGGTCTTGTTAATCATTATCTAAAAGAAAAACAATAATTTTTATTTTTTGGAGGCATTAATAATGGAGTGTCCAATTTGCGGTTCTGATGATTTTGATATTTTAAATTCAAAGCAGAAATCATCTAAAAAGAAGATTACGGAAGAATATTTATTAAAATGTGTAGATTGCGGTCATGTTTTTAAAAATGTTGTTTCATCTAAAAAACCTCAATTGTATAGGGTTATTATTTCAAAGCAGGGTGAATCTATAAAAACATTCATCGAATTATCCCCTAATGATGAATTGGCTGTTGGAGATAGTTTGCTTACTGAAGAAGGTCAGGTTGAAATAACAAGTATTGAAACTGAAAATAAACGTGTTAAAAAAGCTTTAGTTGAAGATATTGTTACAATATGGGCCAATTCAGTTGAAATTCCTGCACGTATAGGATTTTCTGTTGATTTGCATGGTGAAGTCGATTCATATAAATTGGATTTGGACAGGGATTTCCAGATATCTACAGAAGATATTGTTAAAATTGATAAGCACATTGTTAGAATACATGTTATTAAAACACAGGAACGTAAAATTACTTCCGGATTTGCAAGAGCTGAAGTAATTAAAAGAGTTTATGGAAAACCTGTTAAATTCAATAATTTCGATTATGATTTAACCAAATATATTGTTAAGAAAACATTAAGCGAGTAAGTTTCATGAAAGTATATATTGACACATATGGCTGTACATTCAATAAAGCCGACGCTCAGATAATGGGGGGAGTTTTAAAAGAAAATCATATTGATTTGGTTGATTCTCCTGAACTGGCAGATGTTATAATTGTAAATACATGTTATGTAAAGCTCCCGACTGAAAATAAGGTAGTTTATAAAATTCAGCAGTTGCAGGAAAAATTTCCAGATAAAAAAGTTATCGTAAGCGGGTGCATGGTTGAAATTGATCCTGAAAAATTAGAAAAAGTAGCTCCTGACTGCAGCTGGATAGGACCTCATCAACTTAATAAAACAGCAGATGTAGTTAACGGAACTTATTGTGGCAGGGTTATTCGTGAGTGCGGATTTTCAAAAGACAGTAAAGTTGGGGTTCCTAAAGTTTCTGATGGTTCTTTAATTCACATAATTCAAATAGCTGAGGGCTGTTTGGGAGCATGTACTTTTTGCTGTACTCGTTTTGCAAGAGGACCATTAAACAGTTATCCGATTAAGGATATAGTTGCCGAAGCTAAAAAAGCTATTGATGATGGTGCTGTTGAAATTCAGCTTACTGCTCAGGACACTGCCGCTTTCGGATATGATAGTGGCGAAAAACTGTCTGATTTAATTAAAGAAGTGGCTAATTTGGATGGAGAATTTCGTGTTCGTGTTGGAATGATGCATCCTAAAAACATTTTAAATAATGTTGATGAAATAATTGATGCAATTAAACATCCGAAGGTATATAATTTCATTCATTTGCCTGTACAAACAGGAAGCAATAAAGTTTTATCTGAAATGAGAAGAGGCCATACACTGGATCAGTATCTGGATATTGTTTCAAAATTTAAAAGTGAAATTCCGGATTTGACCTTGGCGGTAGATATTATTGTCGGATATCCAACTGAAAGTGATGAAGATTTCCAGTTAACTGTTGATTTACTTAGAAATATAAAACCAAGTTTGATTCATTTGTCAAAATATCAGCATAGGAAAGGTGCAGTTTCATCTTCTCTTAAGGAAATTCCCCATGAAGTCATGAAAAAAAGGTCTAGGAATTTGTCTAGAATCAAAACTGAAATTACTGAAGAAGAAAACAAAGAATTAGTTGGTTCTGTTCAAAATGCCGTTGTTGTGGAAGTAGGTTCTAAAGGTGGATTTATAGCTAAAACAGATTCTTATATTCCAGTAATTGTTGACGGTGTTAATTTAGGAGACTTTATTAAGGTTAAAATCACTGATGCAACAGCTACTTACCTTAAGGGTGATGTTGTGTCAAAATAATTTTTTATTTTTCTGTTATGGTTTATTTTTCTATCATTGCTTATTTTTGTTCTTCAATTATTAACTTTGTTTTTTAAATTTTCCAATTTGGAAAATGATATACTATTATGTTTATGGTTATTGTATAAAGGGTAAATAGCCATTATTGCCGATACATTTATATACTATATGGTACTATGTTTTAATTGGAGGTGTCATTATGAGTGAATTACCAATCGCACCAGTCGGTCGTATCTTAAAAAATGCTGGCGCACAAAGAATTAGTGATGATGCAAAAATTGCATTAGCTGAAGCATTAGAAGAAAAAGGTGACGCAATTGCACAAAAAGCTGTAAATTTCGCACGCCACGCTGGTAGAAAAACTGTAAAAGCTGAAGATATCAAATTAGCTATCAAATAGGCTTTTTAACAATTTATTAAATCTATTGGCCATTTTCTTGGTCAATTTTTTATATTTTTATTTTTCATCGGTTTTTATTGTAACAGATAACTTTATATACTATGTTAAATAAAATAAGTAATGTTGCATAGGACCGGTGGTCTAGGGGTATGATTCCTCCTTGACATGGAGGAGATCACGAGTTCGAATCTCGTTCGGTCCATATGCCATGGTAGTTCAGTTGGGAGAACGCCAGACTGAAGATCTGGATGTCGCTGGTTCAAGTCCGGCCCATGGCATTAACTACTTTTAAAATATTTATTATCTTTATTTGAACTGACTATTTTTTTAAAATATTGTTATTTATTAAAAAAAGTTATTTTTTATTTAAATTTAAAAAAAGTGATGGATTAAGATTCTAATCGAATCTTATTGGTTTTGGTGTTACTTGAGTGTTTTCTCTTAAAGTACGGTATTTATCTACAATTTCGTATCCGTTGTCACTGCCGATTAAATCAGCCCCACCTGTTAAAAGCTGATTAGCTAATTTATATGTATCTACGCCACCATAAATTTCAATTTTAAGTTGTGGTGCATATTTTTGGATTATGTTAATATCATTAACTTTTGAATAAATATTGTCTGGGGCAATGAATCCTGTGGATGTTTTGATGAAATCCACTTTATTTTCTTCCAGTACTTTTGCAATACTTGCTTTTTCACTGTCTTCTATTGCCTGCATTTCAACAATGACTTTTAAGGTTTTATCTCCTAAAAGTTCTCTTAACTGGCTGAGTTCTTCATGGATTAAGTTATATTTATGATCTTTTAGGTGGTTTAAATTGATTACTGCTTCAATTTCATCTGCTCCGTCTTCAAGAGCTTTAGCTGCTTGTGCTACTTTACCTTCTGTTGTTTCAAAACCTAAAGGAAATCCGACAACAGTACTTATTTTTGTAGTACTGTCAGCTAATTTTTCTTTAGCTAATGATACATATGTCGGACTTATTGTAATGGAATTAAAGTTTAGTTCTCCCACTTTATCTAAATATTCTTCCATTTCTTCTTCACTTATCATGTTATTTAAGTTTATACAATTGATAAGGCTTGCTAACTCTTTTGAGTTTTTTATTTTATACATTATATAACACTCCTATATAAGTAATTTAATTAGTAATATTACGAATAATCTATATAATACTTTTGTCTTGATTTTTTCAGATTAATTTTTTAGCCATATATGGACCTTTTCTTTCATATCCAAATTTACGATAATAATTTCTGGTTCCGATTCCGCTAATTATAGCTATTTCATCTTTTCCTTTCTTGATAGCTAATTTTTCAGCTTCTTTTAATAGTTTTTCTCCAAATCCTGTGTGTTGACCTATTTTTGGATTTTTACCACCTATTTTAATCATATTTCCATAGACGTGCAATTCACGTATAAGTGCAGTTTCATCGCTGATTTCAGGTCTGTAGTGATTTGGTGAAGGAATTCTGAATCTTAAAAATCCTGCGATACTTTCTTCGTTTTTATCTTCAATTGATAAAAAGGTTTCTTCACCGCCGCATGCATTGTATGATTCTTTAAATAATTTAAAATCATCTAAACTATATTCCTGACTTGTTTTTTTATGACCTATTTCGCGGCAGCGGATACATTGGCAGTTAATGTCATGTTCTTTTAATTTGTTGTAAACCAGTTCTCCAAGGTTGGATTTTTGAACTCCTGCTTCAATTAATGTTGATGGAATGTCTCTTTGAATTCTCATGGTTCTAACCCATTTTGGAAGAATCTGTTTAATTTTAACAATTAAATCAACAGCTTCTTCATCAGTATACGGATTATATTTTCCTTCTTTCCACAGGTCATATAACTCGCTGCCTTTGGTAACAAGACACGGGTAAATCTTAAGCATGTCCGGTTTAAAATTATCATCGCTAAATAGCTTTTTGAACATATTTAAATCTTCATCAGGACTTACAAACAATCCAGGCATCATATGCATTGCTACTTTTACGGCACTGTCACGAAGAAGTGTATTTGATTCTATTACATCAGCTATTGTATGGCCTCTTTTAATTTTAGTGTATAATTCGTCAGATAAAGTTTGAACACCTAATTCAACTCTTGTAACTCCAAAATCAAGCATTCTATTTATGTGTTCTTTTTTACAGTAGTCAGGACGTGTTTCAAATGTCATTCCGACACATCTTACTTTGGAATTTTCATTGGCTTTTTGAACATCATCAATAAGTACATAATTGCTTGGTTCATAGCTTTTAAGAATATCTTTTTCAAAGCATTTTATTTCTGCAGGATCTAAATTGTATTCGTTGTCTTCAGGTTTGTTTTTAAGTATCAATCCAAAATCAACCATTGCCTTTAGACATTGTGATACAAACCATTCCTGATAACATAAGTCTCTGGAAGGGAATGTTCCGCCCATTATGATGAGTTCCACTTTATCAATTGGGTGTCCTATTTTTTTAAGCTGTTTCAAACGGTTAAAACATTGTATATATGGATGAAATTCATACATTCTACCTCTTAGGGCTGCAGGTTCTTCACCGGTATAACTTGGTGGTGCATTGTTATTTTTTGGACAGTAAAAACACCTTCCGTGAGGGCATTCATGAGGATGGCACATTACAGCAACTATTGCAACACCGGACATTGTTCGGGTAGGTTTTTTCTTTAAGATGTTTGAAACAATTTCTTTTTCTTGGGGAGTTGCATATTCCAAAATATCTGCATTGCTCATAAATCTGGATAGCTTTAAGTCACGACATAACTGTCTTTTTTTGACTTCCAGCTCTTTTCTGGTGTTTATCTTGTTTTTTAAAATGTCCTCAATTATTATGCGACAAGCATTTTCCATATTATTCTAACCTTTTATAAATTTAATAGTTAATTATTTATATTGATATAATTATAATATTTACTGTTTTATAGAAGATATTTTCTTTAAAATATCTAAAAATAAGGTGATAACTATGAATATTAAAGAAGTTTTAAACTCTAAAGTTTTAGATAAAAACGCATATGAAGTTGGAACTGTAAGTGATTTTGATATTGATCAAAAAGAAGGAACTATCAATTCCATGATTGTTTCTTTAAAAAAAGGAGTATTTTCTAAAGAAGAACTTGAAGTACCTTTCGAAGACATTGAAACCATTGGTGGATATGTTATTTTAGCTAAAGAATTACCTAAACCTGAAGAAGCTGAAGAAGAAGTTGAAGCTCAAAAAGTTGAAGTAGAAAAAGAAGAATAAATAAGTATTCTTAAAAAGGGGTTTTTAAAAATGATTGTTGATGCAAGAAATAGGGAAATAGATCTTGGATCACATGTAAGATATGTAGATACTGGAACTGTTGGTGAGGTTACTGACAGTAAAGTGGAAAATGATGCTTCCTGGGTTAAAATCGATAAAACTAATTTATGGTATCTTGCAAATAAATTAGAATTATTAAATGATGAAGATTTTAAAACTAAAACTTATCATGATGATAAGGATATAGATATTGAAGCCATTAAAAACTCTGAAAAAATGTTTGAGGATGTTGAAATATCTTCCAGTGCAGCTAATGGTGGAGGATAGTTTCATCCTTTCTTTTTTTAATGATTCATAGTAAATATTTTAACTTTACCTGCAAGTTTTGGACCGATACCTTCTACTTTTTGTAAATCTTTTTCACTGGCTTCACTTAAATTATCGCCGAATGTTTTCATAAGAAGTCTTGCTCTTTTTCTTCCAAGTCTTTTAACTCCTACAACAAGGGGGATTATATCTTCTTTTACTCCGTAATATAATCTGGCAGATAAATAATCCATGTCTTTCAGGTTGGAATAATTGCCAAGAACTTCAAGTGTGTTTTTAGCAAATTTAACTAAACGGGAAGCTTCATAAGCTGATCTTCTGGTAGATGCTGAATAAACATTGTATGCATTTTCAATTTCATACTCATTTCGCTCATCAATCCATTCGATTAAAGAAACGGCAGTGGCTTCGGGGTTTCCTATATCAACTGCAAAAAGGCCGCATTCAGACAGTTTGTCACGAACAGGGTCTTTGCTTTTTCTTCCTTTAAATGAAATTAATGGTAAATCAGGAGTTTCAGCTAATGCATAAATCATTTCTGCAGGGTTTAATTTTTCCATAGTTGAAACATATTCCTTAATTTTTACAGCTGTTTCAACTGCATAGTTTGATTTAGCTATTAGATTACCGAAGTCTGTTGTTTTAAGTCCTTCTGGGGTGGCTCTTATTATTCCATTTTGAAGCAGGAATTCAAGAGCGCTTTCAAGCTCCCAGTTTAAACTGTCCTGAGCAAACATGGACATGGATGGATTGTTTTTCATTTGGAACCCGTATAATGTTTTTCCAAAGAAATCATTTAAATCATCAAGGTTTTTGGAAAGTGAAGATGCGATTTGTGCTATAATCTGTTTGTAGATGGCATCTTTGTTATCTATTAATTTTGAATTTGTTAATTCAATTTCACCGTTAACATAACGAGCTTCCAGGTCAAATGCCTCATCCATTGTTTTAGCTACCAAATAGGAATACCCTACATCATCATATTGCGGTCTTCCGGCTCTTCCGGACATCTGTTCATAATCAAAAACAGGTATTGATGCAGGACCGTTGCTTGTCCATCGGGTGTGGTCTCTGATTACCACATATTTTGATGGCAAATTAACACCATACATCAAACTTGGAGTTGCAGTAATCATCAGTATATTCCCGTTTCTGAATTCATCTTCAATTATTTCTTTCTGTTCATTGAAAAGTCCTGCATGATGGAATACAACTCCTTTTTCAGCAGCTTCAGCCAGTTTAAGACAGGTTGTAGTTGGAAGTGATCCTTTTTTCTTTGGAACTTCCAGTAATTTATCAGCTACCTGTTTAAATTTCTGTTTTTGTTCCTTTGTTGTTTTTTTATCTATTTTTTTAGCGACATAGGTAGCTAAGCTTTCTGTAAATCTTCTTGTTGACACAAAACTTAATGCTTGTGAATTGTCTTCAATAGCTTTTTCAACAATTTTTACAATAACATCGTTTTTATTTTTTGTATTGAACATTTCAGCATCCAAAACTTCTTTATTTAAAGGCACTGGTCTGTAATTATGTTCTACAGTTTTCCCGTCAAGCCACTGTTCAATTTCATCTATGTTTTTTAAAGTAGCTGAAAGAGCAATTATTCTTAAACTTGGATTGATAATTTTAGCTCTTGTAATAGCTGATTCTAATGTGGGTCCTCTTGAGTATTCTCCGATCATATGGAATTCGTCAATAATCAGTGTATCTACTTCACGAAGTACATTCCAGGAAAATCTTGTAAGCGCATCAAATGATTCAAAAACCATAACAGATAAATCGGAGTTGGATGGGTGTTTGCCTACTTTAATTCCATGTTCTTCAAAGGCTTTAAATTCTTTTACTTTTTCATTTTGAATTGAAAGAAGGGGTGCTGCATAAATGGCTTTTCCACCATTTAAAATAGTTTTCAGAGCAGGCAGAATTCCAAGTACTGTTTTACCACTGGCCGTTGGAATTGATATAATATAATTAGATTTATCTTCTAAGTATCCTGATTCGATTACTGCTTTTTGCGCGGGATTGAATTCCTTTATGTACGGATAAGCAGTATTTATTATTGTTTTTATATCATTTGACAAATTTTCCATAGTAATCATTTAAAATTTATTTTTTTCATATATAATAAATATTTGTAGTGTCCATTTGATGAATAATTTTTCTTAAAAACTTGTGCTAACAGTTATATATAAGTTTTCATAAATTATTCAATCAATTAATTTAATAGGAGATAAAAACCATGGTAGTGAAAGTAGAAGTATTTACATCTGATAGCTGTCCTCATTGTCCGGCTGCAGTTAATGTTGCTAATGAAGCAAAAGAAGTTTTAGGTGATGCTGCGGATATTATTGTTTGTAATATTGCTTCAGAAGAAAATAGGCAAAAAGCAATTGGCCTTGGAATTATGGCTGTTCCTACAATAGCTATTAATGATGAAGTGGCATTTGTTGGTGCACCTGCTTTAGATGAACTTGTTAATAAAGTTAAATCTTTGATTTAATTTTATCTTCTTTTTTTATAACTTGTAAACATGACAAATGAAAATTATACTGGAGTTACTACTGGAACTATAGCTACTGCCTGTTCTCTTGCAGCTTTGGAATCTATTTTGGATACTTCAGATATTGATTGTGTCAAAGTCAAAACACCTAAAAAAACTTTAGACATTATAATTGATGAATGCAAAAGGTTATCTCATTCTTCTGCCTGTGCTGTAGCTCATAAGAATCCTTATAATGATCCTGATGTTACTGTAGGTCTGGCTATTGTTGCTACTGTTGAATTATTGGATAAAACCAGTGATGGAGATAGTGTCATAATAACTGGTGGTGAGGGTGTTGGTAAAATAACAAAACCTGGCCTTCAAATTCCAGTGGGGGAATATGCAATAAATCCGGTTCCCCGCAGAATGATTAGGAAAAATTTGGAAAGGATTTTGCCGGAAGATAAAGTAGCTAAAGTAACAATTTCAATTCCTGAAGGTCGAAAGATAGCTAAAAAAACAATGAATCCTAAATTGGGTATTGTTGGAGGAATATCTGTCATTGGAACTACTGGAATAGCCAGATCCATGTCTAGTGAAGCTTATAAAAATTCCATTGTTACTCAAATAGATGTTGCATTGGCTTTAAATTTGGATAATCTGGTTTTTGTTCCGGGAAATATTGGTGAAAAATTGGCATTAAAGCAACTTGACATTACAAAGCAGCATATTATTCAGACTGGAAATTATGTGGGTTTTATGTTTGAGGAAGCCAAAAAAAGAGGAATTGATGAATTTACTTTCTTTGGTCACATTGGAAAGCTGATTAAAATAGCCGGTGGAATTTTTAACACCAAACATGCAATAGCAGACGGAAGACGGGAAATAATGATTACTCATGCAGGTATTTGCGGTGCTGATACAAAAACACTTCAGAAACTGTATGATTCTAAAACAACTGAAGACATGTTGGATATTTTAGATGAAGAAAATTTGCATTTGGATGTTTGTAATAGTATTGCATTGGCTATTAAAGAGAGATGTATGCAGAGATTTGATTTAGATTTAAATGTTATTTTGGTTGATATGGAAGGTAACTATTTAAATGATAATTTTGAAAGGTTTTTATTATGAAAATAGCAATGGTCGGTCAGTTTCCGCCTCATGTAGGTGGTGTAGGGGTTCATATTCATACTTTATCCAAGGAACTTGTAAAACAAGGTCATAAAGTTTATGTAATAACTTATCCTCATAAAGATATTGAAGATATTGAGGGTATTCATGTAATCGGAACCAAAGGAGTTAATATTCCTGGAATCCGTGGATTGATGTTTAAGATAAATGCAAAAAAAGCATTGGAAAACTTATTAAAAGAAGTTGATATTGATATTATCCATGGCCATTACCTGTTTCCTGCAGGGGCAGCAAGTGTTGAAGTTGGAAAAAAACATGGTATTAAAACATATATAACTGCACATGGTTCTGACATGTTTGAAATGTATAAAAAACAGTTTTTCATGAGGCCTATTATTAAAAAAGTATTAAAAAAGGCAGATGTTATTTTTGCAGTAAGCAATGCTTTGAAAGATGAAATATTAGCTACTAAAGTTCCTGGAATTGAAAATAAAACAAGGTTGTATTGGAATTCTGTGGATATTGATAAGTTTAATAATAATTCAAATACTCAGTTCAAATCACAATTTAAAAATGATAAGCCCATTGTTCTTTTTGTAGGCAATATTATCAAACGTAAAAATGTAAATTCTTTACTGGAAGCTAAAAAAATAGCTAAAACTGATTATAATCTTGTTGTTGTAGGAAATGGTCCTCTTTTAAAACAGCTTAAGGATAAAGCAGAAAAAGAAAATATTTCTGATGTTTATTTCACAGGGGCCAGAAATGATGTGGAAAATATTATGCCATGTGCAGATATGCTTGTGTTGCCGTCTTTTTCAGAAAGTTTCGGGCTGGTTTTAATTGAAGCTCTGGCCTGCGGAAAACCCGTTATCGGAAGTGATGTTGGGGGAATTAAAGAAATTATAACTCCTGGAGTGGGGCTGTTAATTGACCCGAACAGTCCTGAAACTATATCTGATGCTATTGATAAGATGATTTTGGATGATGAATTTAGAAGTAATTTAGCTTCAAATGCAAGAAACAGGGCTAAAATATTCAGTAAAGTTGAAATTCCTTATGATGAGGTAAAATAATGAAAAAATCAGTAAGGTCTCCAGGTTCAGCAACAGTAATTAATGCAATAGCTACAGGTTTCGGTGCTGCTTTTGGTATAGGTTTGGATATAAAATGCTGTGCCAATACTCAAAATAGTTCTATAACCTGCTCTAATGATGTTGGAGCACCAACTACATTGATGGAGATTTGTGCTAAAAAAACTTTTGAAAAATATGGAATTTCTTCAGATGATTTTGGAATGAATTTTAAGACAGAATCAGAACTGCCGATGGCATCAGGATTATCAAGCAGCAGTGCATTATCTAATGCTGTTGTAAGTATATCTTCCAAAATTATTGCAGAAGAATTTAATTTAATGCCTCTTGATGATTTGGAAATAATCAATTTAGCTATTGATGCATCTCTTGAGGCAAAAGTTACTATAACCGGATCATTTGATGATGCAACAGCTTCATATTTTGGAGGAGTTGTTGTTACAGATAACAAAAATAGAAAATTCATCATCAAAGAGAAAATGGAAGAATATCCTGTTTTGGTTTATATGCCTAATTTTGGTTCTAAATCCGGAAGTTCTGATGTTGGCCGTATGAAAGTGCTGTCACCACTTGTTGAAACAGCTTTCGGATTGGCCAGATCAGGAGATTATTTTAAAGCACTTAATTTAAATGGTTTAATTTATGCAAACACTTTAGGTTTTGATTCCAATATAGCTATTGATGCTTTGGAAGTTGGTGCAATAGCTTCAGGTTTATCTGGAACTGGATCATCATTTGTAGCTATATGTGAGGATGAAGCAATTGATGATATTAAGGAAACTTGGTCCAAATATGAAGGAAGGGTTATTGAAACAAAAGTTGATAACATCGGGTGTCAGTTTATAGGATAATAATTTTATGTATGACCAAAATAAATTTTTATTAGAAACGTCAAATAATCCATAGTATTAAATAGTATAATACTAATAAATTATATTATTATCATTATTATCAAAAGATGGTGATTTCTTGAAAAATAATTACAAGCTAAAATCTTTTAAAGATAAAAAAGATGCCGAGAAAGTGCTTTTAGACTCTAGAAAACGCATTGATGAAATTGATAATGAAATTTTTGATTTAATTTGTCAGAGAACTTCATTTGCTATGGATATAGCTCTTGCAAAGGACTATATTGGCATGCCTGTATATGATAAGAAAAGAGAGGATTCAATTCATAAAAAAATTGGGGAGTTGTCTGAAAAAAACCATATTGATGTTGATATTAGTAATCAAATCATGGATATGCTAACTACATTAAGTAAAAATGAGCAAAAAGAAATTTTAAGGAGGAATGTTAATGGGTAATATTAGAACTTCATTTGTTAAACGTTTAGCAAAAGAGCTTATAGAAACTCACAAAGGAGTCTTCACTACTGATTTTGACCAAAATAAAAAATTAGTTATGGAATATTCCACTGTAAGTACTAAACATTTAAGAAATAAAATCGCTGGATATGTTACAAGACTTGTGAGATTAGAACAAACTCAAGAATAAGTCTTTTTCATTTTTTTTAATTTTTTTTATTATTATCATTATTTTGTTCAATTTTATCATTCTACTTTTTTTAATTTTATTCTTTTGTAACCTATTTTAAAAGTTTATTAATGTGTTTATTCATATAAATAATTAGGTATTTTTGTTTAATCAAAAATCTAGTGAAATTTTTATGGAAATAGGTGAATATTAATGGATTTAATAGTAGCGAAATTCGGAGGTACATCGGTTGGAGATGGCTCCAGAATTAGAAAAGCAGCGCAATCTGTGGTAAATGAATATATGAAAGGTAATCAATTAGTTGTAGTTGTTTCTGCAGTTAATAATGCAACTGATGAGTTAATTGAATTGTCTAATGAAGCTATTGGTGGAGGTTTAACTGATAAGCAAAAGGCAGAAATAATGGCTATGGGTGAATTAACTAGCTCAAGATTATTTGCTGCAGCTATTGAATCTTTAGGTGTAAAGGCAGAATTTATCGATCCATACAATGATAAATGGCCGGTTATAACTGATTCCAATTCACTCAATGCCAAAATTGATTTTGCAACAACTGATAAAAAATGCGAAGGAATAAAAAATCTTATTAGCCAAGGTATTATCCCAGTTATTTGCGGATTTTTAGGAAAAGGTCCTAGTGGTGAAATTACGACTATTGGGAGGGGCGGCAGTGATGTAACTGCATTTTTACTTGGGCATTGTTTAAGTGCCAATAATGTAGTTATTGTCACTGATGTTGACGGAGTAATGTCAACTGACCCTAATAAAATAGAAGAAGCTGAATTATTAGATGAAATTTCTGTTGAAGAAATGAGGGACTTAGCTACTCATGGAGCACAGGTTTTACATCCTCATGCTCTAAAATATAAAGATCCGCTTATAAGTGCAAAAATTATCAACTTCAATAATGGTGATTTAAGTTCTGAAGGTACAAAAATAACTGGCCCTTTTGAAGGAGACATGTTAAAAACTGTATCTTTGTATAAAAATCCTATTTCTGTCATTGCTATTGTTGGAGAAGAAATGCTCAAAAAAGTGGGACTTTTAGCAGATTTAACTTCATGTCTTGCAGAAAATGAAATTAACATATTTGGCATTTCAGCAGGTCAGAATTCTATAACTGTATTTGTAGAAAAAAAGGATTCTGATAAAGCATATCATTTATTACACAGTTGGGTAATTGATGAAGATGTTTTAAGTTCATTGTCTCTTGGTGATGATACAGCTATGATTACTGTAGTCAGTCCTGAGTTTATCGATGAACCTGGCATTATTTCTAATATTACAAACCCGCTTAGAAAAAACGATATCAACATTGTTGAGATTTCTTCCTCTCAAACTGCTGTGGTATTATTTGTCGATTGGAAAGATGGTGAAAAAGCACTTGAATTAATTAAAGAGGTTTTAAAATGAATTTTGAAGGAACATATGTTGCAATGGTAACTCCATTTACTGATGATGGTAACATTGACGAAGAAGGATTTAGATCCAATATTAATTATTTAATTGATAAAGGTGTAACTGGTTTGCTTGGTGCCGGAACTTCTGGTGAATCAGCTACATTAACTCATGAGGAACACAGAAAAGTAGTGGAAATTTTAATTGATGAAGTTGGTGGCAGAGTCGAAACAGTAGCCGGATCTGGTAGTAATTCTACACATGAAGCTATTGAATTGACTAAATCTGCAGAAGAATTAGGTGCTGATGCCGCTTTAGTAATTACTCCTTATTACAATAAACCACAACAGCATGCATTAATTAAACATTATCAGGCTATTAGTGATGCAACTGATATTCCTATTATAGCATATAATGTTCCGTCACGTACTGGTGTAGACATGAGTGTTGAAACTATTGTGGAATTAGCTAAAATTGATGGTGTGGATGCAGTTAAAGAAGCTAGTGGGAGTGTAAATAAAGTATCTAAACTTTATAAAGCTTTAACAAAAGAAGGTCTTGAAGAAGATTTCAATATATTGTCTGGTGAAGACGGCTTGACTTTACCAATCATGGCTTTAGGAGGAACTGGTGTAATCAGTGCATCAGCTAATGTTGATCCTAAGAGGATGGTTTTAATGGTTGACAGTATATTAAATGATGATTATACAAGGGCTCAGGAGCTTCATTACGAAATGATTGATGTAATTGACGCTCTTTTCATTGAAAGCAATCCTGTACCTGCAAAAACAGCAATGAACATAATGGGTCTTCCTGCAGGACCTCTCAGGGCACCGTTAACAGATATGAAAGATGAAAATGTTGAAATTCTCAAAAATGCTTTAAAAGAAGCAGATTTAATTTAAGTTGGTAATATTATGATTAAAGTAGCAGTCACCGGAGCAGCTGGAAGAATGGGCTCCGGTATTATTAGAAAAATAACACAGCAAGATGATATGGAAGTAGTAGCAGCTATTGAAATTCCTAATTCTCCATTAGCTGGAGTGGATGCAGGTATTCAAGCAGGTGCTGGTGAACTTGGAGTTAAAATAGTCGGTGCTGAAAAATTAGAAGAAACATTAAAAGAATCTAAAGCAGATGTTTTAGTTGATTTCACCATAGCTCATGCAGCAGTTGAAACAGTTAAAAAAGCTACAGCATGTGGTGTTAATGTTGTAGTAGGTACTACTGGGTTTACTGATGAACAAATGGCTGAAAATATTAAAAATGTAAAAGACAATGATGTAAAAGCAGTTATTTCATCTAACATGTCTATTGGGGTAAATGTATTTTTCAATACTTTGAAAAAATTAACTCCTATCTTAAATGATTTTGACATTGAAATTATTGAAGCACATCACAATCAGAAAAAAGATGCTCCATCTGGAACTGCAATGACTGCATTTGAAGTAATAGCTAATGAACTTGACCGTGACCCTGAAGAAGTAGGAGTTTATGGAAGACAAGGAATGGTTGGTAAAAGAACCAAAGAGGAAATAGGTTTACATGCTATTCGTGGTGGAGACATTGTTGGAGACCACACTGTAATGTTTATCGGAGATGGTGAAAGAATAGAATTCACTCACCGTGCTCACACCAGGGAAGTTTTTATTGCAGGTGTAATTAGAGCTATTCGATACATTCCAGATGCGGAATCAGGTATTGTAAGTAGTATGAATGATGTTTTAGGATTAGAATAGGTGTTATCTATGGTGAATGTTGGTATACTTGGTGCAACTGGAATGGTTGGTCAAAGATTTATCCAATTACTTGATAACCATCCAGATTTTGAAATTACAGCATTAGCTGCATCTTCAAGATCTGCAGGTAAAAGATATGAGGATGCTACTACATGGTATCTTGATAATGAAATGCCTGATTCTGTTAAGGACATTATTGTAAAAGAAACTGATGCTGATGCAATGGATAATGATGTGGATATTGTATTTTCATCTCTTCCAACAGAATTTGCAGCTAAAGTTGAAAAAGATTTTGCTCGTGATTATGTTGTTGCAAGTAATGCTAGTGCTCACAGGATGAAAAAAAATATTCCTTTAGTTATCCCTGAAGTTAATCCGGAATATCTGGATATGATTGATGCTCAGCAAAAGGAAAATAATTGGGATGGATTCATCGTAACCAATCCTAACTGTTCAACTATTGCTTTAACTTTGTCATTAAAACCAATTGTTGATAATTTTAATGTAGATGCAATTAGAGTGTCAACAATGCAGGCAGTATCTGGTGCAGGTTATAATGGTGTGCCTTCTATGGCTATTGTTGATAATCTCGTTCCTTATATTGGCAGTGAAGAGGAAAAGATGGAAAGTGAAACATTACATCTTTTAGGTAACTATGACGGGGAAAAAGTTTCCAATGCTGATTTCAAATTAAGTGCTTCATGTCATAGGGTTCCTGTTATTGACGGCCATACTGAAGCAGTATTTGTTGAGTTGGATGATGACTTTGATATTAATGATGTTAAAGAAAAAATGGCTAATTTCAAAGCATTGCCTCAAAAATTAAATTTGTTCTCTGCACCTGAAAATCCAGTAATTGTCAAAGAAGAAATTGACAGGCCTCAACCAAGAATGGACAGAAATGCTGGTAATGGTATGTCTGTTTCTGTTGGAAGGTTAAGGAAAGACCAAGCATTTGATAACAGTTTCAAATATGTATTGGTTGGGCATAATACAATTCGTGGAGCTGCTGGAGCTTCTGTATTAAATGCTGAATTAATCAATGATAAAATACTCTAATTTTATCCTTTTTATTTTCTTATTTTTTCTAATATTTTTTTTATTTTTCATATAATTTCTGTTTAGTTTTAATTTCAATTTTTGGTGGTTTTTAGAGTTTAATTTAAATAGTATGAATTTCATAATACTTTAATAGTTATAATATTTGAATTTTTATTATTCAACTAGATATTGGGATAAAAATTTTTGAATTAAAGGGATAACATGGAATTAGGTGCTGGTATTGAAAACGAAACCTTACAAAATTTAATTCGTGATTGTTTATTGGAGCTAAACAGGCTTAAATTCGATTTAACTGAATTGGAAATAGCTAAAGCTAGAGATACCACTCCTCAGAAGATTCAGGAACTCGAAAATCATATTCTTAACAAAGAAAAAGAAGTTTCTCTTATTAAATTTAAAGCTGAGGATGAAATTAGTCTTTTGAAAAAACAGCTAGAGGAAAAGGATGCTTTAATTAAAAATCAGGAAGATAGAATTTATGAATTAGATTATGTAAACAATTCTCTTGATGAGATTAAAGAATATTTTGCAGAGCAATTAAGGGATTATAAGAAAAAAGAGCTTGCTGAAGTTAATGAAAGATTAAACGAATCTTTTAAAAGTATTGCTGAGAAAGATGCTCAAATTAATACACTTTCAAGAACTATTGATGATTATAAGATTCAGGTTATCAAATTAGAAAATAATGCAGAATTCAAAAGCAGGATTTCTGATCTTGAAAGGGAACTTGAATATAAAAATAATGAGTTGTCTGAAAAAAATAACATGATTACTGCTAAAGAAAATGAGGTATCTCTTTTAAGAGAGTCTACTATTCCTAAAGATAATTACATTAATCTTCAAAAAGAATTGTCTTTTTTAAGGGAGTCTACTATTCCTAAAGAAGATTACATCAGTCTTCAAAAAGAATTGTCTTCCAGAGATGATAAAATTAAACGTTTGGAAGAAATCAATAATTTCTTTAATGAGCTTCAGGAAGAACAGGAAGCTTATGAAACTATGGACAGAACTCCTCCATTTAGGTTGGAGAAAAAGCGATTTAATAAAAAATAATCTATTTTTAATCTTTTTTTAGAAATGCTCTGACTGGAGAAGCTTCTGCTTCAATATTTAACGGAATAAAGAATGAACTATAACTAGTTTTATTTAAATTATCACAGTTGGTTATATTTTCAACAATCCACACATTATTTTCAAGTAACTTTTTATGATTTGTATCTTTTCCATATTTATCTACTGAACATGTATCTATTGCAATTCCTTTAAAGTTCTTTTCTATGATTAACTCAGTTAATTCATCGGAGAGGTAAGGATTTTCATAGAAGTACTTATCACTACCAAAATATTTGCTCCATCCTGTGATTATTATGGCTATCTTTTCTTTTGAATTTTTTAAATTACAATTTTTAACTAAAATTTCTTTACTTTTGCTTTCCACATAATTTATACTAGCTTTACCAATAAAATTTTTAAGAGGCAATTGGGATATTTTTTTGCCGTTTATGATATAATGGAATGGGGAATCCATATGTGTGCCTGTATGGAGTCCAGTTTCTAATTTAAGCAATGTGGAACTGTCAGTTTCATCAGCTTTTTTAAAATAATTAAGTTTTGTTTTAGGATCTCCCGGGTATTCTGAAAGTTCATTTTTTATTTTGTGTGTAAGATCAATATATTCCATTTTTTACAACCGATAAGTATTTATATAACCTTAAACTCACTATATGGTAGAAGGGTTATTCAACAATATAATTATTTTTTATGTTGATATTTAAACTGTTCTATAAATAATAAATTAATTTTAAAAGGTGATTTTAATGGCACAAGGTGGACAACCAATTTTTATTTTACCTGAAGGAACAAACAGGTCTGTCGGAAGAGATGCTCAAAGAAACAATATTTTAGCAGGAAAAGTACTTGCTGAAACCGTAAGAACCACATTAGGTCCAAAAGGAATGGACAAAATGTTAGTGGACGGACTTGGAGATATCGTTGTAACCAATGACGGTGTTACAATCTTAAAAGAAATGGATATCGAACATCCTGCAGCTAAAATGTTAGTGGAAGTAGCTAAAACTCAAGAAGACGAAGTTGGAGATGGAACTACTACTGCAGTAATCATTGCTGGAGAATTATTGAAAAAATCCGAATCTTTATTAGATCAAGATATTCACCCAACAATCATTGCAATGGGATACAGACAAGCAGCTGAAAAAGCACAAGAAATCTTAGATGATATTGCAATCGATTCAGTTGATGAAGAAACTTTAATTAAAGTAGCTATGACTGCTATGACTGGTAAAGGAACTGAAGCAGCACGTGAACCATTAGCAAAATTAATCGTAGATGCAGTTCAAAAAGTAGCTGAAGACGGTGCAGTAGACACTGATAATATTAAAATTGAGAAAAAAGACGGTGCTGTTGTAGAAGACTCTACTTTAGTTGAAGGAGTAATTGTTGACAAAGAAAGAGTACACCCAGGTATGCCTTCTGAAGTTAAAGATGCAAAAATCGCATTAGTTAACTCTCCTCTTGAAGTAAAAGAAACTGAAGTTGATGCAGAAATCAGAATAACTGACCCTGCTCAAATGCAAGCTTTCATTGAACAAGAAGAAAAAATGGTTAAAGACATGGTAGATAAAGTAGCTGAATCCGGTGCTAATGTATTATTCGCACAAAAAGGTATTGACGATTTAGCACAACATTACTTATCTAAAGCAGGTATTTTAGCTGTAAGAAGGGTTAAAAAATCAGATATTGAAAAATTAGCTAGAGCTACTGGTGCTAATGTAGTAACTAACTTAGAAGACTTAACTGCTGACGATTTAGGTGAAGCAGGTATTGTAGAAGAAAGAAAAGTATCTGGCGAAGAAATGATCTTTGTAGAAGAATGCAGTGTAGCTAAATCTGTAACCTTATTCGTAAGAGGAAGTACCAAACACATTGTTGATGAAATCGTAAGAGCTATTGAAGACGCAATTGGTGTTGTAGCAGCTACTGTTGAAGATGACAAAGTTGTAGCTGGTGGAGGAGCTCCTGAAATTGCAATGGCTAAAAAACTCAAAGACTATGCTGATTCAATCAGTGGAAGAGAACAATTAGCTGTAAATGCATTTGCAGAAGCTTTAGAAATTGTTCCTAAAACCTTAGCTGAAAATGCAGGTTTAGACAGTATCGATTCATTAGTAGATTTAAGAGCTGCTCATGAAAACAGTGCTGTAATGGGATTAGATGTATTTACCGGTAAAGTAGCAGACATGAAAGAAGCTGGTGTAATTGAACCTAAACGTGTCAAAAAACAAGCTATCCAATCTGCTTCTGAAGCAGCTGAAATGATTTTAAGAATTGATGACGTAATCGCATCTAGCGGTAAAGGTGATGCTGACATGGGCGGTATGGATCCTGCTGCTATGGGCGGTATGCCTCCAATGATGTAAATCTAAAAGAAATTATTTAATTTCTTTTTTTCTTTTTATTTTTAAGGTATTATCTTGCAAGCTAAACGACTTATTTTTAAAAATTCAACTGGAGACAGAGCATATATCTGTGAAAACTCTATAGTGGTTGAGTTTGGAGTTTGCAGGAATGGAATTTCAACGTCTGATTTAAATGGCGGCTACAAAAAAGATTTTAAAACAGCTTTCAACCATTATTTATCTCAGGAAAACATTGATTTTTTAGAAAACCATAGCATAAATGATTATCTGCTTAGGCAAAGCGAAATTTTAGGAATTGATTCTGATTTTACAACAGGTCTTTTAACTTCCGCCCAGATGGAAAATGCATGTGTTGTTACAAAACATTATAAAAATCTTGAAGTCAGTGCAATAACTACTGCAGGTGTAAGAGTAAATGCCTCAAGAGCAGGAGACAGTGCAAGCTATTATGAGGAAAATGGAGAGTTTCACTTTGATGTTGGAACAATCAATATAATTGTTTTAACTAATGTTTCGTTAGAACCAGGAACATTAGCTAATGGATTAGTAACTGCTACTGAAGCAAAAACTGTAGCTTTAAACAATTTAAGAATTCCCAGTCAGTTTTCAAATGGATTTGCAACAGGAACAGGAACTGACGGAATAGCTATTTTTTCAAATATGGAATCCAAAAACAGATTATCCAATGCAGGAAAACATTCGAAACTTGGTGAATTGATAGCTAAATGTGTTATTGAATCAATAAGTGAAGCTATTAAAAGACAGGTATGGATTACAAAAGAATCTCAATGCAGTGTTTTAGCTCGTTTAAGAAGATATGATTTGGATATTAATGAGTTTTATAGTAATATTGGTGACGATAAGGAAGAATTTATAAAATCATTACAGGAAGCTGCAAGAAAACAGGAAAATGTAGCATTAACCACTTCAATTTTACATTTAATTGATGAAGTTGAAAATGATTTATTGGATAAAAAAGTAGCTTATAACTTAGCTGCTTCTATTTTAGAAAATAACTGCAAGGATTATTGTATTCAGAAGCTTTTAGAGTTTTGGATTAATAAATTTTTAAGTTAATTTTTTATAATACTAGCTAGTAATATATATTGCATGATAAGACTGGCAAGTATAAGAGACATCAGAAGAATTAATGAACTGCTGCTTCAGGTTCAGAAAGTTCATTCAGACATTCGTCCGGATTTATTTAAATATATCGGAACAAAATATAATGATTCTGAACTTGAGGGGATTATAAAAAATAGTGAAACTCCAGTATTTGTTTATGAATCAGATAATAAGGTAGTGGGGTATGTATTTTGTATTGTAACCAATTATCATAACGATACTTCTTTTTGCGACCATAAAACTATTTATATTGATGATTTGTGTGTTGATGAAAATGCAAGGCATGAAGGAATTGGAACTGCATTATACGAGTATGTTTTGGAATATGCAAAAAGTATCGGATGTCATAATGTCACATTAAATGTCTGGGAAGGCAATGACAGTGCCATAAAATTTTATGAAAATATTGGAATGAAAATTCAAAAGGTTTCCATGGAACAAATATTATAAAAATCTTCAATATTTTAATACTTCTTTGAACATATATATAACTGATGTTAAAATTTAGCTGAAAAATTGAATGTTCTTAGGAGTTTTTAATATGGTTGCTTTCGAAAGAATAAAATCCGGTATTCCGCAGCTAGACGAAACCTTAGATAATATTCGTTTAGGAGATAATGTAGTATGGCAAGTTTCTAATTTAGATGAATTTTTATATTTTGTGAAGCCTTTTGTTAAACAAGCTCAGGAAGATAATAAAAACCTGATTTACATAAATTTTGGTCAGCATGAGCCATTAATAGACATGACTGCTGATGATTTTTTAAAGTTGGAGGTTGAAAAGAATAATTCTGAAACTGACTTTGCAATGATTGAACGTGACGGAATTAAAATTTATCATGTGGACCCGAACAAGCAGTTTGAACCTTTTACTTTGGAAGTTCATAACATCATTACAAAAGAGGGTAGGGATGCTTTTTATGTATTTGACTGTTTGTCTGATTTACAGGCTGCATGGTCTACCGATTTGATGATGGGAAATTTCTTTAGAGTAACATGCCCTTATTTATTTTCTCTTGATACTGTAGCTTATTTCCCGATTATTAGAGGTAAGCATTCTTTTGAAGCGATAGCTAAAATTCGTGAAACAACACAGCTTTTTTTAGATTTGTACTCTCATAGGGATGATGTGTATGTGCATCCTCTGAAAGTATGGAACAGATATTCTCAGAATATGTTTTTAGGTCATAAATATGAAACTAAAAAAGGAATTTTAACAACATTGACTGACGGTTTGGAAGTAAGTAATTTTTATAAGGTTGTTAACAGGGTTGCTGATTATCATAATGAGCAAAACACAGATAGTTGGGAAAGATTCTTTGAATTGACCAAGTTACAGCATGAAAATAATGAGGATATTTCTGATAAATGCGATTTAATGTGCAGAATGCTCATGACTAAAGATAAAAACATGATTCAGAAAGTTAAAGAATATTTTGCACCTGAAGACTATTTTTCAGTTTATAATCGTGTTGTTGGAAGTGGTATGATTGGAGGTAAAGCCTGCGGTATGCTGCTTTCACGTAAAATCATAGAACATGACCGTCCGGATATCTATGCTGATTTTGAACCTGATGATTCATTTTACATATGTTCTGATTTGTTTTATACATATATTGTTTCAAATGATTTGTGGGATATTCGGGTAAAGCAAAGAACTAAAGAAGGTTATTACGAGGCTGGAAAAGAACTTGAGGAAGGTTTGAAAAACGGTACTTTTTCTGATGATATTCGTGAGAAGTTTAGAAGGCTTCTGGATTATTTCGGTCAAAGTCCGATTATTGTAAGATCAAGTAGTTTTTTAGAAGACGGTTTTGGGAATGCATTTGCCGGAAAATATGAGTCTGTTTTCTGTGTTAATAGAGGGTCTATTGAAGAACGGTTGGAAGCTTTTGAAGAAGCTGTTAAAACAGTATATGCAAGTACAATGAATATATCTGCTTTAGAGTATAGGAGCTTAAATGATTTGGATGATAACGATGAACAAATGTCTTTACTTGTTCAGAGAGTGTCAGGATCTTATTATCAGGATTATTTCTTCCCTTCTGCAGCAGGAGTTGGATTTTCGTATAGTCCATATTCTCCATTGCCTGATATGGGACATAATGGGGGAATGTTAAGATTAGTCATGGGTTTAGGTACAAAAGCGGTAGATAGGACTCAAAGAGATTATCCCCGTATTGTTAATTTGGATAAACCGAAAGCTATGGAAGTTCCAAGTGTTGTTGAGAGGCATAAACATTCTCAGCATTATTTGGATGTTTTGGATTTAAAAAATATTAAAGTAAGTGAAATTTCTGTTGATGAAGGTATTGAGGTAGTTCCAATTTATGCAAAAAGGGCAGTAGTTGAACATGACACTGATGCAGAGCGCAGATTTCGTGAAAGGGGTCAAAGAAGAGAGGTAACCTTTGTAAATTGTAACGGTTTAGTTAACAATGATAAATTTACATCATTGATGAAGGAATTGCTTCAAACTTTAGAGGCAGCTTATGACTATCCTGTTGACATTGAATATACTGTAAATGTAGGTCCTGAAGGTTCTTTTGTTATTAATCTGTTGCAGTGCAGGCCTCTGCAGGTTGCAACTACTAAAGAGGCTGTTGAAATTCCTAAAGGTAATGGGGAAGTATTTTTCCATATTAAGAATTCTTCAATGGGAAGGTCAAGAAAACAGAACTTTGATATTTTAGTTTATGTTGATCCTCATAAGTATTATGAATATCCATTTACTAAAAAAGCTTCATTAGCTAAATTAATCAGCGCTATTAATGCTTACTGTAGAAATCATGACAAAGAAGCTATGCTGATTGTTCCAGGCAGGTTAGGCACTTCTTCACCAGAACTTGGAATTCCAGTAGTATTTGCAGACATTAGTAAATTTTCCGCTATTCTGGAAGAGTCCTACAGTAAAGTTGGCTATGTTCCTGAATTGTCATTTGGAAGTCATATGTTCCAGGATTTAGTTGAAACGGATATATATTATGGAGCTATTTTTGAAAATAGCAACAGGTTAGAGTTTAATAAAAATTTATTTAAAGATTATCCAAATAAATTATGTGAATTTATTCCGGAATTTGATAAGGAATTGTATGATATGGTTAAAATTTTTGAATTCAATGAAAATAAGCTTGAATTTTATCATGACATGCAAAATGATGAAAGTATTTGTATTTTAGATAGCAAATAAAATTTGGAAAAATTTAATATATATCGAAGTTTATAATAAAACATATTAAAAAATTAAGGTGATTATTTATGAGGATTAAAGAAGATTTAATTAACAAAGAAGTCCTTGACGGTGGTGCTGAGTTAATTGGTAAAGTTGTTGATGTTGTAATGGATAAAGACACTTTTGAAGTAACTGATTTGGTTATTAAAAAAACCGGTATTGCAGACCAAATTAAAGCTGGAGGGGAAAATGTTGTTCCTAGTGAACTTGTAAAAGTTATTGGGGATAAAATTTTACTTAAAATTGATGATGATATTTAAATTTTGGTTATTTAGATGATTACTAAAGAATATTTAATTAATTTATTAAAAGAAAATGGTGTTTTCTTAAAAGGGGACTTTACATTATCTTCCGGTAAAAAAAGTGATTATTACATAAACATGAAAAAGGCTATTACTGATCCTGAAATCCTGTCAACAATAGCTAAACTAATCACAAAATCTATTAGTGAAGATAATATTGATAAAGTAGCAGGTCCTGCACTTGGGGCGGTTCCAATAGCTACTGCAGTTTCTCTCGAATCTGAAATTCCTTTGTTAATGATTAGAAAAGAGAAAAAAGGTTATGGGACTTCCAAACTTATTGAAGGTGAATTAAACGAAGGTGATGATGTCATTGTTGTAGAAGATGTTACAACTACTGGAGGATCATTACTTAAAGCTATTAAAGCTATTCAAGACAATGGAGGTAATGTAAAAAGAGCTTTTGTTGTTGTTGATAGGCAGGAAGGAGCTATTGAAGCTTTTGATAGTGAAGGTGTTAAATTAGAACCTTTAATAACTGTTGACGAATTTTTCTAATTAAAAAAAGATGATGAATGGTTAAGTTCATCATTTTAAAATTTTTATTTTTTTGCATGGAATACTAGATGAGGGAATTCATCTATTATGATGTTGGATGCTGTTTTAACTGCATTAGGTGAGCCAGGCATTGAAAAAATCACTGTTTTTTTATATACTCCTGCTGTTGCTCTTGAAATAAGCGCTCCTGAACCGATTTCTAAAAAAGACTGATGTCTGAAAATTTCACCGAAGCCTTCAATTTTTTTATCAAAAAGTTCTTCTACAGTTTCAACAGTTATATCTCTACTGTCTAGTCCTGTTCCTCCGGTTGTTAAGATAACATCAATATCTTCATCAACCATTTCTTTAATAGTCTTAATTAATGCTTCCCTGTCATCAGGTATTATTATTTTGGATTTTAAGGTGTATCTTTTTGATGTTTCATCTGCAAGATATTGTCCGGATAAATCATCTTCATTTGTAGTGATGCTGTCACTTAATGTTATTACACCACAGGTAATATCAGTAGATGATAATTTTTTATGTTTTTCGGTTGTTTCACTTTTCATAATTAAATCCCCTTATATTATGCAGTTATTGTCATCATCTCTTTTATTTTTTCGTATTCTTCATGATTTTTTAGCAGTAAATCTGTAGGATAGTATAATGAACCATAGCTGTCAGATTCACACATTACTAATTTGCTTTTGCATAAAATCTCTAAATGGTATTCAATAGTATTGTAATCCATTTCTATGATTCTTGCTATCTGACTTCCGTTATATGGGCGTATCAGCAGCAAATCTACAATTTTTGCAGAAGTTTTTCCTCCTTTTCTTTTTAAAAAGATTTGGTGAAGTAACTTTTTAATTGTCATTGGTTCCATCTCCACTCTTTTGTTTGATTATATAATAATGCTCCCCATTTCAATCCTTCATGGGTTTTATCAATTAGGATTTGTGAGTCATCGTAGTGCCCGTCTTTAAAAAATAATGTAAGTGACATAAATTCATCCCCCAATGTTAAAAAGGTTTTTAAAGGATTTTTTATGCAAATTATTTTTACATTTTCATTATTAATCAGCCATTTTTTAAATAATGGATTTCTATGAATTAATGGCAGTATGTCCTGGTGGGTGATTAATTCAAGTTTGTGCAGTGTTTTTTCTTGGATTAATTGAACAATTTGCCTTAAATGGTTTTCTGAAAAAATAGGTAATGTTATTTTTAATTCTTCGACATTTTCAATTAATTTGGTGTAGCTATTGTAAGCTTTTGATAAATTACTTGTTGTAGAAGATATACATTCTGCATTTTTTAAAAGATAAATGTTTTTAAGATTTTCTTGGGGGATGGCTGTTAAATCATGGGAATTCCAAAAATCTTCGTTTTTGTTAGTTGCATACCAGTTATCAATTAATTTGATCATGTTTGTGGTTAACAGATAACCGTTTGATGTTAATTGATAATATTTTTGAACTTTTTTAACAAAATTTAAATTTTCCAATTCTTTTAAACCATGCAGTATTGTTGCTGATGGCTTTTCTAATTCTATTCGTAAATCATCTAAGTTTTTTGATTCATTATAAATGCTTAATAATAATTTTGTTCGCATTGTTGATGTAAGTATATACTTGATACCTTGATATTCCTCTTTTAAATCATTTTTAATTTTTGTTGCCATAATAATCACCAATTCGCTTTTACGTTTTCAAAAAGATTATTAGCCCATTTTATGGCTTGCTGGTTTTCAGATGTTAGAAGTCTGTTCTGATCAAAGCTACCGTCACTTTTAAAAAGTCCCAAATTAGTATTTTTATCGGATATAATCAGATATAAGTTTAAATTCTCTTTTAACTTATGCACTTTCAAACATCCGTTTCTAATACTTTTCTTTTTAATTTCTGTTTCTATATTATCCATTAAACTTTCAAAAATTTCATCATTTATTATTAATTCAACGTTACCTCCTTTTTGTAGTACCTGTTCAATAATAACAGGATAATCAGGATGTAAATATGGGAATATTGCTTTAATGTTGTATGACATTAATAGCTGTCCTTTTATGGTATTATGAGTTTTATAAATGTCAATAGGGGTTGTTTTAATTAATTGGGAATCATGCAAACTGGTTATATTTTTCAGGGAATCTAAATTAATCTGTTTTACATCATGCTTATCCCAAAATTCATCAAATTGATTTATTAATTTTATTGCATTTTTAAACTCTAATATTATATTTAAGTACATTTTTGTTGTTTGGGTTAAATAATATTTGTTTTTTATTTTCTGAATATATTTTTCTTGCTGTAATTTGTGGAGATTACTTGATAGGGTACTATAAGTTATTTGTGTTGTATTGACCAATTCTTTTATATTTTGGGGATTTTTACTTAGTATGTTTAATATATGGAGTCGTATTCCAGACTTTGTTAAAAACTGTATTTTCTGATTTATATTTTCTACTTTTGTTGACATCATTTTTGCCTCATTTAATTTTTCAATATGTACTCCAATTTTCAATTTTTGTACAATAATTGTATAATATCAAGTTTCTTATACAGATTTAAATAGATTTTTCAAATTTTCATCAAATTTTCCTCCAATTTGTTCCCAATTTTCCTCCAATTCTTTAATAAAATTTTTGAACACTCATGTCTTTTTTAAGCTATTTTTAAGAATTTTTTGTACACTTTAATGTAAATTTTAATTATTTTGTTAATTAGTTGATAACTTGATTATAACTCTTTTTTAATGGGTTATGTGGATTTGACAATATTTATTAATTTTTAAAATCATAATAAAAATCATGGAAATTTATTTTGTTTTAGATGCATCTGCTTTTATCAACGGTTTTGGCTTGGAATCAAATAATAATTATACTGCTCCTGAGATTACTCATGAAGTTAAAGATTTTGAGTCAAAATTAACATTGGATATGGCTATTAGAGATGGAAAATTAATTATTCAGGATGTTGGTGAAAAATACATTAAAGAAGTTAATGAAATCATATCAAAATCAGGGGATGTTTTACGTTTATCTGTTCCTGATAAAAAATTAATAGCTTTAGCTTTAATGCTTAGAGATGAAGGCAAAAATATTAAAGTTATAAGTGATGATTATACTATTCAGAATACTTTAAAAATTATTAATATTCCTTATTCCGGAATCATGACTGATGGAATTAAAGGTGTTTACAATTGGAAAAAGGTTTGTGAAGGTTGTAAAAAAGAATTTGATGAAAATTATCCTTTTGATGATTGTGATGTTTGCGGATCTAAGGTTTTTAAAAAGAGAATAAAATTGTAATTCGGTGTTTTTATGGAAATTGGTGTAGTGGTTCACGGACCTAATATTATTGATTCTAACTGGGCTTTAAAGTTAATTAATTTATTATCTGGATATGGTGATGTTTCAGCCAGATTAGGTGGGACTATGGGAAGAACTGCGGTTATTGATGGGTCTTTAGAAGATATTATTGACATATCTAAAAAATTAGTTCCAAGCGACTCTTTAAAATTATTCAATGATGCAGATGTGGATGTTATATTTTTAATAAACTATGGAAAGTCTGATGTAACAGGTCAGGTTTTTGGCTATAAGGTTTATAATCATTATCTCTCAAAAATAAATAAAAATAACATTCCGGTAATTCAAATTGAAAGGCCCGGTGAAAGTGATGGAAGCATAATTTCATGGAATGGAAATAATAAAAATCTAGTCGATGATTTGTCTCAAAAATTAGATTTGAATATTGTCACTCCTGAAGAAATTTATGACAATCATTTTAAACAGGATAAAATAGATGATACTAAGATTCAAAGAATAGTGCATGGTGTTAGCCCTGATGAGAATATAATGGTTAACAGTATTGTTATTGGCAAATCAAATAGTGATAAAATCACTTTGATAGCCAAAGACGGTTACATTACAGAAATCATTGGCGGAACAATAAAAGAACACGGTGTTGAAAAATTAGGAAGAGTTGATTTGGCAAAGGCTATTGTAAAAACAGGGCTTTTAAGAAAATCTAAGGTAAAACCTAGAGTCCTGAAAAAAAATGAATCTGAAGATGTTTTTAAAATAGCTTTTCTAGACCATGCCGGAGAGGATGTTTATCAGTTTAAGGATGCAGATCTGGTAGTTACTGTTGGAGATGATACTACATTAATAGCTTCAGATATTTTATATAGATTCAATATTCCAATTGTCGGGATTACCGATGGTGATTTGGATAAAGTTGTTGAAGATGGTTTTAAAGCTAAAAATTCCATAATATTTGAATTTGAAATCGGAACTGATGATGTTGTTGGTAGAAAAATATTTGAATTGATTTTTAAAAAGGAAAAGATTTTAGTCAAATCCAGAAATTCTAAAAATATTGATGAAATTAGGGATGAAATCATTAAAATAACAAATCTTTTAAATTGCAAATATAATATTATAAATATCTAAAAAAATGATGGATGGTGTTTTTATTTCAGATTTTAAAAACCTTGTAAAAGCAGTTCAAGAATTTGAGGGAGTGACCCGTAAGTCTTCTATTGATACTGTAACATCTCTTTTGACTGAATCATATAATGTTTCAGGTGATGTTGTAATTGACATTGGTGATGATGCTTCAGCTATTGATATTGGAAATAATCAGGTAGTTTTAATAGCTGCAGATGGCATATGGGGTCAAATAATGAATGTTAACCCATATTGGGCGGGTTATTGTTCTGTTCTTGTTAATGTAAATGATATTGCAGCTATGGGTGGAAAACCCTTGGCTATGGTTAATATAATGTCAGTAAAACATGATGAAATTTATGAAAATTTACTGGCAGGTATTAAAGACGGCTGTTTGAAGTTTGGTGTGCCTATGGTTGGAGGTCATCTACATCCTGATGGTGAAGTTGATTCTTTGGGAGTAGCTATTGTAGGAATTGCAAAGAAAGATAAATTAATCACTAGCTTTGGAGCAGAAGTAGGTGATAAAATCATCGTTGCTATTGATTTAGACGGCAAACCTCATGAAATGTTTGAACTAAATTGGGACACTACTTATGATAAGGATAAACAACTGGTTCAGGACCAAATTACAGCGGTTCAGTATTTGGCTGAAAGAGATTATATTAAATCTGGAAAGGATATTAGTAATCCTGGTATTTTAGGAACTTTGGAAATGTTGCTTGAAACATCTGATAAAGGAGCAATTGTCAATTTGGAGGATATTCCGAAAAATGAAAATATCAGTTGGGAAAATTGGTTAAAATCATATCCTGGTTCTGGTTTTATATTTACAGCAAATGAGGAAAACTGTGAATTTATTAAAAAGTATTTGAAGGATTATTCTATTGAAGCAAATGTTGTCGGTGAAGTTACTGGGGAGTGTTCTTTATATTTGGTTAATGGCGATGGTGAAAAACTGGAAGTTTTCAATCAAAAAACCAATCCGGTTTTTAAATCTAAAAAGGAATAATTATTTTTATAAGCTTTAAAATTTATATATTAATTAAAATTCTTTGTGGGAGATTATATGTTAATAAAAATTAATGGAGAAGAAATGAATGTAGCAGAAGGTTCTACAATTCAAGATGTTATTGATGAATCTAATGCTCCATACACTCCCGGCAGTATTATCTGTTTAATTAAGGGTAAAAAAGAACTTGAAAAGAATGTCAGCAAATTTAAAATTAAAACAACGCAAGGATCAGTTATTTTGGAACTTCTTGATACTAAAGAAGCACAGCCTTTAGTTGATGTTTGGAAAAAACAGTATAAGGATTTTGAAAACTTGTCTATTAGGTGGTCAACTTCAAATGAAGTGGCTATTGGTCCTGTTGTTACTGATTTGGAACCTACTTCTGAAGAGTATAAATATTATGAAGGGGATGTTGTTTTAAGTTTATCCAGTTTTAGTAATGAGTCTACACATTTAATTCTTATTAAAGAAAACACTACTAATGTTTACAGTGTTCCTCCATTTAATAAAGGAATATTTGCACGAGTCATTGGTGGTAAAAAAACTTTAAACTTACTGACGGACGATGATGAAGTGAAAGCTATTGAACCTATTATTGAGAGAAGCACAACTACAGATTCTTCTGCAGTATCTGATTTGGACACTGTTTTGGAAGAAGGCAATGAGTTATTTACTTATGTTTCACTGGAAGTTGACAATGATTCTCCGGTTTCTGTTGAGCATCTGTTTTCAGTTATTAAAGACGGCAGAATTAAAGTTGATTTTGAATCAGAGTCATTTTTAGGATTTTATGAGTTGAAAGGAATAAATAAACCTAAAGAAAATGTTGTTTCCAGAACAAGAGGAACTGTGACTGTGAGAAACAGTGGTGTGGGTGTTGGAAAATTATATATTTACAGAGAAAATAGGGTTTTAAGTCCAAATCACACCAATGTAGGTAAAATCATAAAAGGAATGGAAATTGTTGATATAGCTAAAAAAGGAGATTTTATAACTATTAAATCTAATCAGGACAGATTAATGTTGCTTGGCCATAATCAAAATGAAATTGATGAAAAATTAGCTAGTTTAAACATTGAACATATTAAAGAGGGAGTAACTGGCGAGGATGCTTTAATTGTAGAGCAAACTCCAAAATATACTATTGATATTTTAAATGAGGGAAAAGTGACAACCAAATCCATCCATAAAGATGATTTATGTGAAATTAACTTTACTGATAATGCTCCAAGAACGGTCAAATACTTTAAATTAGTATCCGGTCTTTTGGAAGAGCCGATTGGTAAAATTAAAGTTCATTTTTCAGTACCTGGAATGCACATATTAATATTTGAAGGTGATTCAAATACTTCAAAAGGTCTTGTTCCGGAAAATACTCCTGAAAATATTGTAAAAGCATGCGAAATTGGTATAACTAATATGGCTGCAAAGAATGTTGGTTTAATCGGAGTAAGATTTGAAGATAATAAAGAATTCGGGCCGACTGCAGAATCATTTAGTTCAACAAACATTTTAGGTAAAGTTGTCTCTGATTATTCTAAACTTGAAAAATTTAAAGATGGAGAGATAGTTTATGTTAAGGAATCTAACGATTAGTCCGGAATTGGATAAGGAAGATTGGGACCCTGATGTAATTACCCGTATGATTATAATTGCTCCTGGAGCTCATGTTAGTGAAAGTGAAATTGTTAATGAGTTGCATATGCTTGATTTGCCTCTTACAATAAAAAATACCTGTTACGGTTCTATGGTAAGTGGAAAAACAAAGGATGTTTTTGAAGCGATTCGCGAAATAAGAAAATTGGATCCGAATCACATTTTCACAAAAGAAAGAGGTTTTGCTCCTGGAGATCCTAGAAGATGCAGAGGCCACAGATTTGGACCAAGAGAAGGTTTCCACCAAATGGAAGATGAATACAGATTACTTGGTGATGTGGCAGATGCTTTGGAAAATCCTCGTGATGTAGAAGTTGAGGTTGAAAAACCGATTGATGTTGATGAATTTAAAAAAATTATGAATGAATGTTTAGAAAATAATAATGATAGGTGAAAACATGGTGAAAGTAGCTATTTATCCTCCAAATTCATTAATCTTAGCAGATTTAATTGAAAGGAAAGGTCACACTCCTTTAGTTCTTCAAAAACAAATAAGGCAAAAAATTAAAGATCCGGAAATTGATTCTCCTCCAATGAATATTACTGAAGAAGACCCGATTAAAGGTCTTAAATACGCGGCTATTGAAGTTCCTTCAGGTGTTCGTGGAAGAATGTCCATTATAGGTCCTTTGATAGATGAAGCTGAAGCAGCTATTTTAGTTGATGGTGCTCCATTTGGTTTTGGTTGTGTAGGTTGTGCTAGAACAAATGAATTGTCAATATTCCTGCTTAGGCAAAGGAATATTCCTATACTTGAAATTACATATCCAAAAAATAGGGATGGAACATTTTTAATGGTAAATCAAATTAATGAGTTTTTAGACTCTCTTAAGGAGGAATAATAATGGTTAAAATTGCTTTAGTTTCATGCGGAACTGAATATAGTGGAATTCAAAAAGAAATTGAAAAAGCAGCTAATACTTTTGGTGCAGAAATTATTCTTCCGGAAATTGATTTGGATTATATTGATGAATCATATGCTAAATTTGGATTTTCTGCTCAAAGTTCAAGTTTAAAATTAATGATTGCAAGAGCAATGGCAATTGTTGAAGGAAGATGCAAACCTGATGCAGTATTTATTGCTTCCTGTTTCAGATGTGCAGAAGGAGCTCTTGTAAGAAATGCAGTACGTAAATTCCTGCAGGATAATACCCGTATTCCGGTAGTTACATATTCATTTACAGAAAGAACAAAAGCGGATGAATTGTTTATTCGTATGGAAGCACTAGCTACTACTGTAACACGTAGAAGTATTCTTGCCCGTGAAAAACAGGAAGGCCTTACTTTAGGTATTGATTCAGGTTCAACAACTACAAAAGTTGTAGCTATGGAAAATAATAAGGTTATTGGTACTGGCTGGACAGAAACAAAAGATATTATGGGTTCTGTTTACAAAGGTGTTGAAGAAGCTTTTGCAGATACTGAATACACCATTGATGATGTTGATGGAATTGGTACTACTGGTTATGGTCGTATAAATATTGGTAAACAGTTAAATGCTGAATTAATCCAAGAGGAATTATCTGTTAATGCAAAAGGTGCAGTATATTTGGCAGGTCATCAAAAAGGAGAAGCCACTGTATTGGATATTGGTGGTATGGACAATAAGGTAATTACTGTTAATGACGGTATTCCTGACAACTTTACTATGGGGGGAATTTGTGCTGGTGCATCTGGAAGATTTTTAGATTTGGCTTCCCGCCGTTTAGATGTTTCTATTGAAGAATTAGGTCCTCTTGCTTTACAGGGGGATTATAGAAATGCATTACTTAACAGTTATTGTATTGTTTTCGGTATTCAGGATTTAGTTACTACTCTTGCAGCTGGAGGTTCTAAAGCTGATGCAGCGGCTGCAACCTGTCATTCTGTAGCTGAACAAGTTTATGAACAACAACTTCAGGAAATTGATTTAAGAGAACCTCTTATACAGGTAGGGGGAACATCATTAATTTCCGGACTTGTTGAAGCTGTTAGTGAAATGTTAGGTGGTATTGATGTTATTGTACCTCCGTATTCTCAACACATTGGAGCAGTAGGTGCTGCTCTTTTAGTATCTGGAATGGGTCACAGGCAAGATAATAAATAGTCAAGAGTTGATTTGATGTTAGTAGAATGCTATGATGAAAAAGGCGCAGAAGTCTATGAAATGATTATTAAACAGATTTTTCAGGATTTGGTTCTTGGTCCTGCTGTTGAAGATTTAAAAGCTTTTGCTAACCCTGATGAAGCAGTTTTTATTTTAGCTATTAAAATGAAAAAGACTTCTGGAGTTATTAAATTTGGTGATGTGGCTAACTTCACTTATGATAAAAATAATAATGTTACTAAAATATTTATTGAAAATGAGAATTATCTTCCAAATATTTTAAAGTTATTGTGGAGAAGATATTCTAGAGATGAACTTTATCAGCCGACCAGATACAATATTGATCTTGACGGAAATCAGATGGAATTGGAAGATTTGGTTGTTGATGATCCTCATTCAAATCTTCAAAGAAGAATTTATGATGCAATCTTTAGAATTTTGCCTGAAGGATTTAAAATAATTAAAGATGTTTCTGTTGGAGATATTGTGGCAGTAATAGCTACTGATGAATTAATTAAGGATGATTGGATTGACAAAGCTAATGACTATATTGCAGAGTTGAATAGGGGTTTGTAGATAACTTTATAATATAGTTCGATTATATACAAACATAATTACAAGTAGGGGAGTGATGTTATATGAATGAACATAACGGTTCCAGGTTTGCACACATAACTAAAGCACATCCATGTTTTAATGAAAAAATGCATGATAAGGTAGGTAGAGCTCATGTGCCTGTAGCACCAAAATGTAATATTTACTGTAATTTCTGTACTAGGAATATAAATGATGAGGAAAATAGACCGGGGGTTACTAGCTGTATAATGAAACCAGATGATGCTATCAGCCATGTTGATGATGTAACTGCAGAAGGACCAATTTCTGTAGTTGGTGTAGCTGGACCTGGAGACTCATTAGCGAATGAGGAAACTTTTGAGTTTTTTGAAAAGCTAGGTAAAACTCATCCTGATTTAATAAAATGTATGAGTACTAACGGTCTTTTACTTCCTAAATATGCAGACAGATTGGCTGAACTTGGAGTAAATTCTGTTACTGTGACAATTAATGCAGTTGATCCTGATATAGCAATGGATATTTACTCATTTATTAAATATGAAGGGAAAGTTTACAAAGGATACGAAGCCGCTGAAATATTAATTAAAAATCAGTTGGATGGTGTTGAAAAAGCGGCTAAAAATGGTATGGTTGTTAAAGTTAATTCTGTTTTAATTCCAGGATTAAATGATGAACATATTGTTGAAATAGCTAAGGAAGTTAAAAAACGAGGAGCTTCTTTAATGAATGTTTTACCACTTATTCCATTAAATAAAATGAAAATTTATGAACGTCCGGGATGTTCCATGATGGAAAAGGTTCGTGAAGAAGTTGAAGAAATTATTCCTGTATTTAGAGCATGTACTCAATGTAGGGCAGATGCTTATGGTATTCCAGGTAAAAAAAGCGAAGACCATCATTTAGGAATGACTCCTCAAAGTCATTACTAATTTTTCTTTTTTTAATTAATTTTTTTCATTTTTTTTATTATTGCATCCATTCATTTTTTCAGCAATTAATAGTATAAAATAATAAATATTTAAAGAAATAAAACTTATTGTATAGCTTAGATTTTTTACTTAATTTAAGAATTTAAGATATGTTTAATAGATATTTTGGTGTTAAAATATGGATAAGAAAATTGGAATTATCGCTTGTATAATCGTCATAATAGCTTTAATTGTTGGTGTGGCGGCATATTCTGGCGTATTTGATGGGGAAAGTAAAGTAGTTAACGATGATAAGACATTAGTTGTTGGATTTGATGCAGAATTTCCTCCATATGGTTACAAAGATGACAATGGGGAGTATGTAGGTTTTGATTTAGATGTAGCACAGGAAGTTTGTGACAGAAACAATTGGACTTTAGTTAAACAACCTATTGACTGGGATGCTAAAGACAGTGAATTAAATTCCGGAAGTATTGATTGTATCTGGAATGGATTTACTATGAATGGCAGAGAAGACCAATACACCTGGTCTGATCCTTACTTTGATAACAAACAGGTTATTGTTGTTAAAAACGGTTCAGGTATTGATTCTTTAAGTGACTTAAAAGGTAAAAATGTAGAAACTCAAAAAGATTCCTCTGCATTAGCTGCACTTCAAGGTGATCAAAAAGCATTAGCAGATACATTTGGAAACTTAGTTGAAGTAGCTGATTATAATACTGCATTTATGGACTTAGAATCTGGAGCATGTGATGCTATTGCAGTTGATATTGGTGTTGCACATTACCAAATAAATTCAAAAGATAATGATGGCGATTTTGTAATATTAAATGACAATATATCATCAGAACAATATGCTATTGGATTTAAAAATGGTAACACTGAATTAAGAGACCAAGTACAATCCACTTTAGATGAAATGTTTAAAGACGGTACTATTGATAAAATTGCTGACAAATACAGTGATTATGATATTAAAGATTCTCTTATAAGGAAATAAATTAGGCGAATAATATATGTTATTAAGTACTGTAATAACAGAATTATGTGGAGGTATGATTACCTCCATAGAAATTTTTTTACTCACTTTATTATTTTCACTTCCTCTAGGTCTTGTAGTAGCTTGGGGAAGAATGAGTAAGTTCAAACCGTTAAGATGGTTAATGAAAGTGTATATCTCAATTATGAGAGGTACACCATTAATGTTACAATTAATTGTAGTGTTCTTTGCACCGTATTATGTTTTTGGTGCTTCATTATCTCCTGATTATAGGATGATATCTGTAATCATTGCTTTTTCAATTAATTATTCTGCGTACTTTGCTGAAATTTACAGAGGGGGAATTGAAGCTATTCCTAAAGGACAGTATGAAGCTGCACAGGTATTAGGTTATAACAAATTAGAAACATTTTTTATAATTATTTTGCCTCAGGTCATTAAAATAGTCCTTCCTTCAATAACAAACGAAGTAATTACTCTTGTAAAAGATACATCTTTGTCCTTTGTAATAGCTATTCCAGAAATGTTCACAGTAGCTAAGCAAATTGCTGCTGCAGAAGCTTCAATTATGGCATTACTTATAGCGGGTGTATTTTATTACATATTCAATGTAATTGTTGCATTTGTAATGGAATACATTGAAGAAAAATTGGATTATTATGATTAGGGGGAAATATCATGAGTTTATTAGAAATTAAAAATCTTAAAAAAAGTTTCGGTAAAAATGAAGTATTGAAGGATATTTCTCTTAAAGTGGATAAAGGTGAAGTTTTATGTATAATTGGACCGTCTGGTTCAGGTAAATCTACATTACTCAGATGCATAACTGGTTTAGAAACCAAAGATAGTGGAATCATTGATTTTGACGGAACATTTGGATTGGTTTTCCAGGATTTCAATTTATTCCCTCATCATTCAGTTATGAAAAACATTACTAATGCACCTATTAAAGTTCAAAAAAGAAATAAAGATGATGTTTACAGGGATGCCAGAAATTTACTTAAAAAGTTAGATTTAACTGATAAGGAAGATTCTTATCCATGTGAATTATCTGGTGGTCAACAGCAAAGGGTTTCTATTGCAAGAGCTTTAGCAATGAATCCTAATATTTTATTCTTTGATGAACCAACATCTGCCCTTGATCCGGAGCTAACTGGTGAAATTTTAAGGGTAATAAAGGATTTAGCAACTGAAAAGATGACTATGGTTATTGTTACACATGAGATGAGCTTTGCTAAAAAGGTTGCAGATACAGTTATATTTATGGATGACGGTTTTATAGTTGAAAATGGAAGTCCTGAAGAAGTATTTGCTTCTGATAATCCAAGAATGAAAGAATTCTTAGGAAAATTCTATGATTAATTGATATACAAGATTTTATCTTGTATCTTTTTTTTAATTTTTATAAAATTTAGGATTAATTAAATTAATTCACTAATATTTTTTGGTATTTTTTTATTTTTCTTCAATAAAATCTTAAAATATATATAATATTTCAAATATAAAATATAAGTAGATGTATTTTTACATCTCTAATCAATTTCCAATATAATGGATATTTCATTAGGAAGAAAAGCATAATTTTAAAATTAAAAAACTATTAATTATATTTTTAATTAATGGATTTAAATTAGAAACTAACGGGGAATTATGCTTTTCCTTTTTTTAAAGATTTATTATTTCTAATTAACAGAAGGTATTATTTATGAAAACACTTGAATGGGAAGATAATAAATTAAAGCTTATTGATCAAACAAAACTTCCAGATGAATTGACTTATGTTTATTGTAATGATTATAAGGAAGTTATTGTAGCTATTAAGGACATGATTGTTAGGGGAGCTCCAGCTATTGGAGTTGCAGCAGCTTTTGGAATGGCATTGGCTGATTTGCATGGTGAAGATTTAGATAATGCTGCAGATGAAATTAAAGCAGCAAGACCAACAGCTATCAATTTATTTTGGGCAGTTGACAGGGTTTTAAATAGTGATGACCCATTGGAAGAAGCTTTAACCATGTATAAAGAAGATATTGATACTAATTTAGCTATTGGGAGATATGGTGCCGAAATAATTGAGGATGGAGATACTGTTTTAACACATTGTAATGCTGGAGCACTGGCCTGTGTTGATTATGGTACTGCTTTAGGTGTTATTCGTTCTGCATTCCATCAGGGAAAAAATATTAATGTAATATGTGATGAAACACGTCCAAGAGGTCAAGGAGCCAGATTAAGTGTTTGGGAAATGCAGCAGGAAAACATTCCAGTCAAATTAATTCCTGATGTGGCTTCAGGTTATTTGATGTCTCAATACAAAATTAATAAAGTTGTAATTGGTGCAGATAGGATAGCTAAAGGTGGTGTTGTAAATAAAATAGGCTCTTTAATGGTTGCTTTAGCAGCTAAACATTTCCATGTTCCATTTTATGTAGCTGCTCCATTATCTACTTTTGACATGGATGCTTCTGTATTTGACACTGAAATTGAAGAAAGAGATGGCGATGAGGTAAGATATTATGGGGGATGTAGGATTTGTCCTAAAGGAACTGAAGTTATTAATCCTGCATTTGATATTGTGCCGAAGGAGCTTATTACTGGCATTATAACTGAAAATGGAATTATTAATCCAATTTAGGTGATTGATATTAATGAAAAATTTTCACAAAAGCATGTTATTTTGTTCAGCATACTTTTAGCATTGGCTTTTGTTGTAATTTTTGGATTTGGGGCAGTAACAATTGGTTTAATATTTATACTGCCTCCAGAAATACTTAGTTTGCCCGCAATGGATTATGTTTTATCTTCAATTAATAATCTTTTTGCTTTTGTTATTTTAATAATTATAGCTAAAAAAATAGGGTTATTTGAGGACATTCCATGGAATGTTAGGGGGATTTCTAAAGGATTGCTTTTGGGAATTCCGGTTTTATTGTTCTGTTTAGTTCAGCTATCTGGAATTTTAGAGGCAACCTATGATTACAGTATTGCAGTTAATGTATTTGGTGTGGTAGCTGCTTTAATTTACTGTGCGGCAATAGCTTTGTGGGAGGAATTTCTTTGCCGTGGAGTTATTCTTACAAATATGCTTAAAAAATGGGGTAACTCTAAAGGAGGTATTGTTAAGGCAGTGATATTATCTGCATTCATATTTGGATGTGCTCATATTATCACAGGTTTTGGCGGAGACTGGACTAATACAGCTATTCAAATAGTTTATGCATCATTTATGGGATTATTATTTGGTGTTATTTATATCAAAACAGAAAGTTTAGCTTCCACTATTGTTCTTCATTTCATATTGAATTTAACTGCCTATACAATGCCTTATGTGATGCCAAATTTCCAAGCTATGAATCCGGTAACATTTATATTGTCAATATTTGGATTTGTTTGTCTTTGGGTTATTGAAACTTATGTTTTGATTGATGATATAACTAAGAAATTACTTTAGCGTCAATTGCAACATGCCACATTCCGGGACTGCTGGATTTAACTTTGCGGGTATTTAAAATCTCGACTTTTTTATTTTCTTTTTTTGCAGCTTTTTGCAGGCGTTCTATTCCCTGTCCGTAGGAATCAGAAAACTCATAATAATTTATAATTCCGTTATTCGCTGTTAATGTCATGGCCAAATCCAAAAACTCATAAGCAAGCCCAGGCAGATTCATTATAATCCGGTCATATTTTTTATTTAGATTTTTACTAACTTCATTAATGTCGCCGCAGATAGCTTCAATATTATGTAGTTTGTTTAAGCGGATATTTTCATTTAAGTATTTTATTGCATTTTTATTAATGTCAACAGCAGTAATGTTTACATTATTGTTTTTAGCTATTACTACAGGAAAAGGGCCGATTCCACAGAACATATCCAGAATATTTTCATTTTCTTCTACACTGTCACTTACTCTTTTTCGTTCAGTAGCTAGTCTTGGTGAGAAATAAACTTCTTCAACATTTAGCTTTAAGCGTGTTCCATGTTCTTTATGGATGGTTACAGGATTGTTTTTACCTGCAATAAGTTCCAAATCCCTAATTCTTATTGTTCCGTGTATTGCGCTTTTTTTCATGTAAACTGATTTTCTTTTGGTAAATTCAAGGGTAGCTTTTCCGATTTTTGATTTTTTTTCTTCCAAATTCTCTGGAATTTCTACAATTACAATGTCTCCGATTATATCAAATGATGTTTTTAAATCTTCAATTTCTTTAGAAGTTAAATCATCTTTAAGCAGTTCACTTATGTTTTTAGGATATCTTTTCATGGCTTCTAATTCGACATCAACAATTTCATAATTGCACTTAAAATCAGCATCAGTATTTATTGGTATGAAACCGTATTCATCTTCTGTTTTTATTTTGTAATCCATATTCATTAACTGTTTTTCCATCAGCTTTTTTCTTGTGTTATTTAATTCTTTTAATGGAACTTTAACTGATTTCATACTAAATACCTCTAATACTAATCTTTGTTTTAGTTTTATTATAATATTTTCTAAAAAAACACTTTTATACTATGTTTTTAAAATCTTATACTATGTTTTATTTAGTTGGATTAGGATTATTTGATGCAGGCGATATCAGTCTTAAAGGTTTGAAATGTTTAAAAAGTGTCGATAAAATTTATGCGGAATTTTTCACTTCCAGATTATTTGGTTCTAGCTTTGATGAGATTGAATCTCAGATAGGTAAAAAAATTGAAGTTTTAGTTAGAAATGAAGTTGAAGAAGAAAGTAAATTTTTAGATGAAGCTATTGATTTGGATGTAGCTTTAATTACTGGAGGGGATCCTTTAATAGCTACTACCCACAGTGATTTTTTAGTTCAATGTTCTAAAAAAGGCATTGATTACGAAGTGATTCACGGATCATCTATTTTATCTTCTGCACCGGCTATTTCCGGACTTCAGGGTTATAAGTTCGGTAAGGTTACAACCATTCCTTTCCCTGATCATAATTTCTATCCAAAATCTCCATATACAGCTATTGAAGAGAACTTGGCTATGGAGTTACATACTTTAGTTTTACTTGATATTCAAGCTCATAAAGACAGTTACATGACTGTTAATCAGGGTTTGGAATATCTGATGAATATTAAAAATACTTTAGATTATGATGGGGCAGTTACTGAAGATACTCTTGCTGTTGGTATTGCAAGGGTAGGCTCTAAAGATGTTGTTGTAAAAGCCGGTAAAATTAGTCAGTTGATTGATTATGATTTTGGAGGACCTCTTCACTGTATTGTTATTCCTTCCAAACTTCATATTGTTGAAGCAGAATATCTGGTTGAGATAGCTGGAGCTGACAGTGAAATTCTTGATGAAATTTAAATTAAAATAAGGGGAGAGAAGTAGAACGTGTTTTTTGGATTTTCTACTTCTTAAATTCAATGAAACATATCCTAATATATTTTTGGAGATTATAAAATGGTTGACTGATGTTCATTGTCTGACATGAATTTTACTTCATATCGTATTATACTTTATTTTCATCACATATAAATGTTTTTATTTGTTTTTTTAGGAAAGTGATGTAATTTTTGTTTTTTGTTTAGTGAATTTATGTGAAAAAACACTTACTAATTTATGTATAATAAGTTACAGTACTATTATACATGACAAAAAACAAACGTGTAACCATTACTATCAATAATGATTTGGACTTGCATTTTCGTAAACTGGCTTCTTCCAAGATGCTTTTTGAAACGGGGTGGTATTCTAAAGCTGTTGAAGAAGCAATGGAGCTGTGGATTGAAAATGAAAGTCTTTAAATTTTTATTTTTTTATTTTTTTTTTGATCCGTTTGGCTGTGGCTAAAATATATGGTAGTAAGTTAAATGATTTGCAAATTGGAAACAAAATTGTAACTGCTTAAATGGATTTTAATTAATTTCTTACTTTTTTGGATAAACTATTTAAATTAATAAGTTGTATTTATTATTAATAGGTGTTCAAAATGGAAAATGATGATTATAGAACTGTCAGAGTCTATACTAAAAAGTACACTAGCAAAGACAAAGACGGTAATGCTATTGAAAAGGAATCAAAACAAAAACAGGTTAGTCTCAAAAAAGAAGACCCTTTTGAAGATAATGATCTTGTTCGTGTTCTTTCAAGTGAAGAATATGAGGAATTGGTTGGCAATCAGTTTTCTCAGGATAAATTAAACGAGTATGAAGAAATTATTAATAAAAAAGACAATCAGATTGCCGATTTAAATAATCAGATAAATATACTTAAAAATTCATTTTTTGATAATGTGGACGATTTAAAAGAACAGATTAATGATAAGGATGAACTGATTAAAGCTAAGGATGAAATTCAGGAACTTAATAAAAAACTTAATAAAGTAGATGAAGAAAGAGTAGCTATTTTTAAAGAGCTTGATTATAAAAATAAGATGATTTTAGCTTACAATGTGGAATTAAACAAGTCTATTCTTAATGCAATTAATGTTGTCATTGATGAAGCAAGAGACAATATTAATAAGAGAAATGCTCAGTTAGTTGAAGATTTAGAAAAATCCATATCTAAAGCTAAACATGATGTAAATGAGAAGAATAAAGCTATAGCATTTGAGATAAATAGTACTATTGATGACATGAATGAACAAATTCGTGAGACAAGCATGATTAAAATGCTATTAAATAAAAACAAGATTAATTTAAAAGTACCTACTGAGGATTTGCTTAAACCTTTTGAGTTTGATTTCAGTGTCGAACAGTTTTTGTCAGGTCAGGCATTAGAACTTGATGCGTCTGAAATTTTAAAGAAAGTAATGCCTAAACTTCCTGAACCATTTTCCAAATATATTGACACATTAGATGATGATGAAGATGAAACAGCACCTATTGATGTTAAACACAAAAAGGGAGATTAGATTATGGAATTTAGAAACGTCAATACTTCTAATTTAACATTCAAATATCCTGTAACCTGGGAAAAAGAAAAAGCAGACACTTATAATAATCCTGATTGTGTAGCTACATTGTCTAAAGGGGAAGAAAATTTACTTAATGTTGTAATGTTTCCAACAAGAACAAATATTGAAGATTATAAGTTATTTATGGAGGATGCTATCAGTGATGATGGTGGTGTTATTTTAGAATCCGATTTTGTTGAAATCGCCGGAAAACATGCTATTAAAACACATGCAAATATGGATACTCCAGATATCAACTTTGACATTCACAATTATGTGTTTATAGAAAATGGAAATATTTATATCTTTGAATTGAGAACTGTTGAAGCTTCTTTGGAACCAGTTACAGAATTTAAAGATATGATTAATACTTTAGTATTAAAATAATTGACTGTATTCTAAAAGATAATCTTTATGTTGTTTATCTAATATTTTTAAAGCAGAAACATTTTGAGGACTGGTAAGTGACCTTTCTTCAACTAAATTTCTCAATGAACTGTTTTTCATATGAGTTTGGATTTCTTTAATTACAAAATTAAGAGCTTCAATATTTTTTTCTTCAAGTTCTTCTCTTGTTATGTTTTCATAAATGGGGTAAGTTTCCAGGTCATATGTTTTAGTTGGAGTTAACAGAACATTTAAATAACTATAATAATTGCTGGAATCCGCTAAAAATCCATCAACACCCATGTAAGCTAAAAGAGGCATAAATGATGGTTCAGCAAATGAAAATATTAAATAGCTGGTCGGGTGCATATTTTTTCTTAAATTAACAATCATATTGCTTAGATCTTTCGGATGTAATAATAATTCATCACTGTTAGCTATTATAAATCCGTTATAACCTATTTCTTCTAACTGTTTTAGACAATCAATTCTTAAATCAATATATTTTGAACCTTGAATTACAGCTACATTGCATTTATCTACATTTTCTTTAGCTAGTTTTAAAGTTTCTTTAACATTGAATTGGGCAATTTCACGGTCAATATTATATGCAGACCCTTCAGAAGGTGCTATTTTAATGTCATTTTTAAAAAATAATTTGGGGGTAGCTGCATCGTTTATTTTTCCAACTCTTCCAGGTCCATCATGTGATTTTATTTCAAATTTTTCAATCAATTTAAACATTCCATTTATTTTCTTAACATTATATTGGTTTTACTTTCTATTTTAAGGTTATCCAAAATATAACTGGTAGTGTAATCTTTTAGCTTACACTTTTGAAAAATTTAGTAACCTTTATATATGGTTTTTTGACAGAATATTAGTATGGATTTGAGGAATATATTCCGATGATTATCCGAGGTGTGTTTTCAATGTCTATTATTGATAATCTAAAATCTTTATTTAAAAGAGGTAAAGATAATGAAGAAAAAGGTATTGATGATTTAAAATCTGAAGATACCAAAGTTACATCTTCCAACAATCTTGATGAAAGTGTTGTTTCAGGAACTAAAACTACTGAACCTATGGTTAAGATTAAAATTAGTTCAGATGACACTGAGGATATGACTTTTAAAAAAGACGTTAAGACTTCTGAAACTAGTGATGTTGAAGAAAACGAAGAAATTGCTCCGGAAATTGATGATGCAGAGGAAAAAACTGAAGTTCTTGACGAACTAGATATTTTAACTGATGATTCAAATGAGGATGATGAAGTTTCTGAAGATGAAAATAACACCACTGAAACTGAAGACGAGTCAATTGATGAGTCTGAAGAAGTAGTTAACGACGAAAAAGTTGAAAACGAAGTTTCAAAAGATAATGATAAAAAGAGAGATAATATGACTTTATTGACTGATAAAGAATTATTAACCGATGCAAATCGTGATAAAGAATTTACAGCAGAATTCATTGATGCTGGAATCGAAACAGTTAAACATTGTTTCCAATGTGGTACCTGTGGTGGAAGTTGTCCTTCTGGAAGAAGAACTCCTTATAAAGTAAGACAAATAGTAAGGAAATGTTTACTTGGTTTAAAAGAAGAAGTAATTTCCGATGATGCTTTATGGATGTGTACTACTTGTTACACCTGTCAAGAAAGATGTCCTAGAAGTGTTAAAATCGTTGAAATCATTAAAAAAGCACGTAACGTTGCTGCTCATGCTGGTTACATGGCTCTTGCTCACAAAAAAACTGGTTTATTTGTAATTAAAACCGGTCACGGAGTACCTATTAATGATGCAACTAAAGCTTTAAGATCCAAAATCGGTCTTTCAGAATTACCTGCAACCACTCATTCATTCCCAGAAGCTTTAGAAGAAGTACAAAAAATATGTGAAATCACTGCTTTTGATGAATTAATTGGTTATGATAAAGCAACCGGAGATTTAAAAGAATAATTTAATTGAGGAGAGTATTAATATGGAAATTGCATACTTCTTAGGTTGTATTATGAACAACCGTTACCCTGGTATTGAAAAAGCAACCAGACAATTATTTGACGCATTAGATATTGAATTAAAAGACATGGAAGGAGCATCTTGTTGTCCTGCTCCTGGTGTATTTGGTTCTTTTGATGAAAAAACATGGGCTTCCATTGCAGCTCGTAACTTATCCATTGCAGAAGATATGGGAATGGATATTATGACTGAATGTAATGGTTGTTTCGGTTCTTTAACTGAATGTAATCACATGTTAAAAGAAAGTGAAGACAAAAAAGCAGAAATTAATGAAGTTTTATCTGAAGTTGGTAAAGAATTCAAAGGAACTACTGAAGTAAAACACTTTGCACAAATCTTAAGAGACGATGTAGGATACGAAAAATTAGCATCCCTCATTGAAAAACCTTTAGACTTAAATGTTGCTGTTCACTACGGATGCCACTTCTTAAAACCAACTGCTGAAATCGGTATTGAAGAACAAGCAGAAGACCCATCTATCTTAGATGATTTAGTAGAAATCACTGGTGCTAAATCTGTACCTTACGAAGACAAAATGATGTGCTGTGGTGCAGGTGGAGGATTAAGATCCAGAGATTTAGATGTAACTTTAAGCTACACTAAAGAAAAACTCGAACACATGACTGAAGCTGGTGTAGATGCTATCGTTAATGTATGTCCGTTCTGTCACTTACAATTTGACCAAGGTCAAACTGAAGTAAATGATAAATACGGAACCGACTACGCATTACCTGTTTTCCACTTAGCTCAATTATATGGATTAGCTATGGGATTAACAGCTGATGATTTAACTTTAGATGCACAAGCTATTGATGCAGCTCCTGCTTTAGCTAAAGCATTAGGTGAAAACGCTAAATAATTGTAAGGATTAATTTCCTTTCAATTTTTTCATTTTTTTAGGCACTGAAAACACACTTTGGTTTTAATCATTGAATGAAATTATTTTTTCATTCATTTTTTACAGATTTTTTTTTAATTTTATTATTTTTTTATCCTGCATATTTGCGATTTTAAATTTTAGTTTTATATTTTACGAATAATTCGTAATTAACTTTATATATTATTAGTATAAAAGATATGATTGTTAAAATTCAATGATTTAAATTAAGTATATTTAAGGTGATAATATGTTTGTAGCAACATTAGATGGTATATTTAAATATCCAGATATTCCTGAAGAGTACGAACCATACGTACAATTCAAAGCAACTATTGAAAAAAGAGAAGTAAAAGATGGTGATGATTTAGCTATATTAAGTATTTCCGGTACTGATAGCCACCATGTATTATTTTTAGATTCTTATAATAACATTAGAGAAATTGAAAAAGAATTAAAAGATGCTGATGCTAAAATTAATCACACAACCTTAAAAATCATAGGTGGACATTTATGAGTTTACCTTCTGAGCAAAATTGGTTAATTGTTTTTAATCTTTTAACCGATTTAAATAAAAAAGGTTATGATATTCCTAAAGGAATTAATCCGGAATTAGGTTTAATCAGATCTTCAATAAGCTCATATAAAAAAGACCCATCTCATCCTGATTTAATTAATAGTTTAGCTAAAGCTGAAATGTCTTTAAACAGTATTCAAGAAACACTCTTGGAATTAGCTTCACAAGAAGGTGAAGAATATGTTGACAAATGGTTAGGTTTATTCAAAGATGCAATGCATGGTAAAGAAGTTTTTGAATTTCCTAAATCCCGTTCAACATTCATTGTTAACACTCCTCCGGGATTAACAACAGGGAGAATAACATTGAAAAAAGCATTGGCTGAAGAAAGAGTTCAAGAAATAGCTGAATGGAATGGTCTAATAATTGAATTTGAAGATGATGTTACTGTCGATCTTCATGGAGATAAAGAAGACCTTAAAACAGGTTTGAAAGAAATGGGATCTTTCTTTTTAGAATAAGTAAGTGATATTTATGAAAATTTTAGCAATAAGTGACGTTCACGGAGAAGACAACGAGAATTTATACAAATATCTTAATAATAATGACATTGATATTGTCATTATCACTGGAGATATTACTAATTTTGGCCCATTGGAGTTTGTTGATGAATTTATTGGCAAAATACTTGATTGTGACTGTGAAGTGATGGCTGTTCCAGGTAACTGTGATCCTGCAGGAATATGCAATGCAATTAGAGAATCAGATGCAATCTGTTTACACAATAACATTTTATCTTTTGATAATGTTGTTTTATTCGGATACGGTGGTTCCAATCCTACACCATTTGATACTCCTGGTGAGATTCAAGATAATAAAATCTATGGGGATGTTTATGAATTATTAGCTAATTATGATTTTGTAGCTAATGATGAAGTACCTAAAGTAAAAATATTGGTTACTCATGCTCCTCCTTATAATACTGGTGCCGATTTAACTGAAAGCGGAGATCACGTCGGCAGTCAGGGAATTTTAAAATCTATTCACGAGTTCCAGCCTCAAATTAATATCTGCGGTCATATTCATGAAGCAAAATCCATTAGTAAAATTGGAAATACTACAGATGTAGCTAATCCTGGAATGCTTAAGGATAATGGTGCAGTTTTAATTGATGTTGGTGAAGGTGCGGATTATACAATTAATATAATCTCTTTAGATGAGTAAATATCTTACTTATCTTTTTTATTATTTTTTTTTAGTGGCTAAAATCAAATCACAAATTTTATTTAATATTAATTTAAGATATCTATTTATATTTCTAAAATTAAATAATTAGTTTGTGATTATTATGATTATGATTAAGGGTGCTGTTGGTAAAAAGGAGTACAAAGAACCTTTTTCGAAAGGTATAATGGCTCGTTCTTTACACATCACTGATTTGGGACATGATGAAGCTTATGAAATAGCTTCATGTATTGAAAATAAACTTCTTGAAGAAAATATTTCTGAAATTTCTATTGAAGATTTGGCTATCTTTGTAACTAATTATTTGAAAAATTATGTGGACCCTGTTCTTGCAGAGAAATATATCAAGTGGAGAAATGTTAGAAAATCAAAAGAGCCCCTTATTATTTTAATTGGTGGAGCTTCAGGAGTTGGAACTTCATCTATGGCATTTGAATTGGCCAGTCGTTTAGGATTAAAAAACTTAATCAGTACAGATATGATACGTGAGGTTATGCGTAAAATAGTTTCTAAAGAATTAAGTCCTGTTATTCATAAATCTAGTTTTAATGCATATGAGAGTATTAGAACACCGCTTTTAGGTCCTGATCTTGTTGTTGAAGGTTTTATTAGTCATGTGGATGTTGTGAATGTAGGTGTGGAAGCTGTTATTGAAAGAGCATTAAAAGAAGGAATAAGTATCATTATTGAGGGAGTTCATATAGTACCGGGATTCATAAAAGAGGACCTTATCCGTAAAAGCAATGTGATTTTATTTACCTTGATTGTTAGGGATGAAGATACACACAAATCCCGGTTTTATTCAAGATGCAGACAGCCATGGGTTAAACGTTCACTTGATAATTATTTGAGTAATTTTCATTTAATCAGGAAAACCCAGTCTTTTATGATTGATCAGGCAATAAAACATAATTCAAAAATTATTGATAATGTTGATGTTAAATATACTATTGATATAATGGTTAATGACATTATTGAAAAATATGGAGGAAGTTATGATGTTAGACAAGAAAGTAAAGGAAATAATGACAACTGATGTAATTACTACACCTTCTAATGTAGATGTGGTTAATGCATTTGAAGAACTTATGGAACATAAAATAAGTGCAATGCCGGTTGTTGATGATGGTGAACTGGTAGGTATTATCACTGCAACTGATTTGGGTCATAATTTAATATTGGATAAATATGAATTAGGAACTGATGTTAAATCTATTATGATTAAAGATGTTGTAACTGTTTCACCTGAAAATACTATTCAGGAAGCTATTGAAATCATGCAGTCTCACGCTCCTGATTCAAACATATTAAATCAGTTGCCTGTTGTTGAAAATGGCAAATTAGTAGGAATTATTTCCGATGGAGACATAATTAAGTTAATATTATAAAATCATTTTATAATTTCTATTTTTTTCTTATTTTAATAAATTTTATTGGTTTACTGTAATAAGTTTTTTTTCCAGTATTTTATTTTCTAAGCTATATTTTTAAAAATAACGTGATTTTTTGATTTTGAAGTTTGTTTATTTAAAATATCTTTTATTTGGGGTTATTGAATTTTAAACTTCTGTTTTTATATATGTGGGATTTACATAGGTTCTTGTTGGATAAATTGGATTATATTTTAGTTTCAGTAATAAGTTTTTTTTCCAGAATTGAAATTTTTTACCTAACATTTATATAATATTAATTTCATATATGTATATGGCTAGACTGGAGGGTTAGGGGTCCTCTGTAAGCACACACCCCCTTTGGTGCAGTTGAAGTTCAAAAGGCGGCTTTTTAAGGAATTATGAGCCTAAGAAAAACGACATAGAAACTTCGTCCTACAGGATTGATGGTGATAGGACTTTTACTGGAGGGTAAAAGTTAATTATCTTAAATATGGGAATGTGTCAGGCCCGGAAGGGAGCAGCTCTACCATTAACAGTTGATGCTTGTAGAACCACGGGGTGGAGTTGGGTTTTTTAGATAACTTGTATTTTTGAGATTAGTCCACTTTTGAACATGCCATTTTTATAAAAAACAATTAACTTTATTAATAAGTTTAAACAGATTATATATTACTTTGTTTTTTTATGTATTGTCGGGATGGCCCAGCCTGGTACGGCGTCGGACTGCTAATCCGATGATCTTATGATCACACGGGTTCAAATCCCGTTCCCGGCGTTTTTTAATTTATTTATCTATTTCTTGTTTATGGTCATATTCTATTCCTGCTGGACAAGCATGTATTGTTACTGATTTTACTAATGGAACTTTTTTAAGCACATTATTTTGAGCTCTATGAACTATTTTATGTGATTCTTTTAAAGTCATGTTTTCATCAAGTTCAATATGCAGTGAAACAACGGAATAAGACCCCAAATATTCCACTTTAATATTATGTGCTCCCAGTACCTGAGGAGTTTTGGTAGCTGCTTTTTCAATATCTTTAATCAATTCTTTAGAAGGTATTTTTCCCATAATATTATCTATATTTTCTTTTCCAATAGTATATGCAGTTTTTAAAACAAATAATCCAATAATAAGACCTATGACAGGATCAATTATAGAGTATCCACTATTTGATGCAAAAACTCCAACCAATATAGCTACTGATGAGAAAATATCTACTTTCTGATGATTTCCGTCTGCTACAATAGCAGGACTTCTTATTTTTTTTCCAAGTGCAATAATATATCTGCTTATACAAAGATTAACGCCTATTCCAATTAATGCCATAACTGCAGCAAGATAACTTGGGGTTGTTATAAGTTCGGGATGGACTATTTTGTTTATAGCTCCAGTCATGATTTCATAAGCTACCATAGTTAAAAATAATACGATTATAAGTCCGGCAATAGCTTCAGCACGGCCATGTCCCAAAGGATGTTCTTCATCAGCAGGTTTTTGACCTATTCTAAATCCAAGATATGCAATTATGGAAGTTGCAACATCTGATAAAGTATGAGCTCCTTCAGAGATTAATGCATAACTTCCGGATATGATCCCAATTCCAATATTAAAAATAGTAAGGAAAGTATTTGAACCTATTCCAACAATTGCTGCTTTTGTTCCGCCTTTGGTTCTAAATTCATCCATATATTACTCACCTTTTTCTAGAATATCCATAGCTTTAGCTATATTTTCATAGGAGTTTGCATAAGACATTCTTACGTGATTTTTACCATTTTGTCCAAATGCAGCACCAGGAACGGTTATGACTCCCTCTTCAGCTGATTTTTTAACAAATTCTTCAGGATTTTCAATTTTTGGAAATACGTAAAAAGCACCCTGTGCATTTACGGTTTCATATCCCATTTCATTTAATCTTGATACAATCAGGTCTCTTCTCTTTTTAAATTCATTAACCATTTTGTTAACTGTATCTTGAGGCCCTGTTAATGCTTCATAAGCTCCTCTTTGGGCTGTTGAGTTAGCACATGCTATATTGTATTGATGGATTTTAAGCAGTTCTTCCAAATATTCCTCTTTGGCATTTAAATAACCTATTCTAAGGCCGGTCATTGCATATGTTTTTGAAAATCCGTTGATTGTTATTACATTGTCACTATATGCTGCAGGGGAGTAATGTTTTTTATCATAAATGATTTTTTCATATATTTCATCAGATATGATTAAGAAATCATGATCCATAGATAAATCTGCAATAGCTTTAATATCTTCTTTATCCATCACTGCTCCAGTTGGGTTTGACGGTGAATTTAAGATTACAGCTTTGGTATTTTTGTTTATTTTTTCCTGAACATCTTCTGCCTTTAATTTAAATTCATTTTCCATTTCACAGTTAACTCCAACAACTTTTCCGTCAGCTAACTTTATACATGCTTCATATGAAAGGAAACTTGGATCTGGTAAAATTACTTCATCATTTTTCTCAATAAATGCCTGTGCACACATATATAATGCTTCACTGGCTCCTGCAGTAACTATTATGTTTTCGGGATTTGTGTTTATATTGTTGTCCTTTTTGAATTTTTGAGTAATTGCTTCTCTTAATTCAATATAACCTTTGTTTGGTGTATAATGTGTTTCATTATTTTTTATTGATTGTTCCATAGCTAATTTAATGTTTTCAGGAACATCGAAGTCAGGTTCTCCAATTCCTAAGTTTATAGCATTAGGATTTGTAACTTCAAACATTTTTCTTATCTGGGATAATTCAATTGTACTGGTTCTTTTTGCAGGATTTATCATATTTTTTCCTCACTAAGTATTATTATTTATTATATTATTTTTAATTTAAAAATTTTTTCTAGTTGCATGGCCCACAGTTATAACATGGGGAATCTCCACACCAGGGAGTTTGCTTTTTTGTTTTTAATCTTCTGTTTTCTGTTTTTAAAAAATTAGATTTAATTCCAATATCAATTTTAGACCAAGGTAGTTCATCATTGATATTATAATTTGGCAAGTAACTCTGCCATTCTTTCAATGTTACCTCTTCTGTTAAAGATTTTTCAATAACTGCACCAACTTCCCTATTTCCACAAGATAATATATATTGAATCAACCCTTTTTTCGGACTTTCGAATTTAACATTATATTTCCTTAATTTCTTTTTCAAATATCTTGTTTTTGATTTAATCTCTTTAAAATTATAAACTTCCCATTGTAGGGGTGTTTGAGGTTTTGGGATAACTGGATTGATACTGAATTTTATATATTTTCTGTTTTTATGCATATTTGCTATTTTTTCAATATAGTTAGCTAACTCTTCTATGTCTTCTTTACTTTCATAGGGAATTCCAATTAAAAAGTATAATTTAATATTGAAATCAAGATCAACTGCATTTTTTATTACAGAAAATATTTTTTCATCGGGAATGCTTTTATTAATTCTTTCACGTAGTGTTGAAATAGACTCAGGAGCAATGGTAATGCTTTTCAAACCACTTTTTTTTAAGGTTTCTAAAGTTTCCCTGCTAAGTGAATCTATACGTAGAGAGGGGGTAGCTATTTGAAAACCTTCACTTTCAAGAGCTGTTGTAAGACCCTCCAAATCATAATAATCTCCAACAGCTGCTCCGATTAATGTTATTTTGTTTAAATTAGTATTTTCTCGTGTTTTAAGTGCTATGTCAACTAATTCTTTTATTGTAGTTTCTCTTAAAGGCCTGTAAAGATAGCTGGACATGCAGAATCTGCAACCTCTTGTACAGCCTCTTGAAACATTTAGCATAATTGAATCACTGAACACAGTTTTATAATCTTCCTCGTCAGTTTTGGTAATGATTGGCTGTGTTATATGGTATGCATTTTTCATATCATCTATGAGAGCTATTTTCGCAGTATTGCTGAATTCAGGAATGTATATTCCATCCATATCTAAAAAATTATCCAAATTTTTATTTTCAAGGTATCTGTCTAAAAATTTATTTATAGTAACTTCTCCTTCACCGATTACAAATACATCAATATAGTCAGATAATGGCATTGGGTTTGCAGTTGCACATGGTCCTCCAGCTATTATTAAAGGATCATTTTCACTTCTGTCTTTTCTTTTAAGGGGGATTCCTGATTGTTTAATCATTTTCAAAACATTAAAATAATCTTCTTCAAATTGTAGAGAAAAGCTGATTATATCAAAGTTTTTCATAGGATTATTTGACTCAATAGAATTGGTATGGGGATAAACGATTCGTTCACACCATGTGTCTTGCCTTTCATTAATTAAATTATATAATATATTATAACCTAATGATGACATAGCTGTTTTATAGATATTTGGATATGCAAGCCCAAATCTTAAATCTATATTTTTATGGTTTTTCTGGAAAATATTTTTCTCGTAAATCATGGAATCAACTATGAAATTTTTAGGTTTTTTTGAAAAATTTACTTGTTTTTAGAATATTTAACTTAAATTCATTATTTTCTAATTCTTGAGTTCTATCATGGTATTTTTTATTATAAAAATAAATTTTCAATGTATTTTGTATTTAAAACTTCATTATAATTAGATTTTAAATATGCTAATTGGTTATATGTAAGATTTATTTTTCATTGTGTGTTTAATTTTTGAATTTGAATTGAAGATAGTTTATCCTTTTTTTACCTATTTCAATGTTATTTGTTTTTAATTTAAATTTTATAAAAGTTTTAATCATTTTCTTACTGATTTAGCTAATTTAAATGGGTTTTTTTATCAATAAACTTGTAAAAACATTTATATAATAATAAATCCTAAATACTTAATTACTCATTATGAATACTATATGTTAGTATAATATAATATTTTTATTAAAATTTTCGTAATGAGAACTAAGAGGTGGAAAAATTTCAAAGATAAATAAAGCATTGTTCATTTCAATTATATGTGCATTCTTCCTAATGTTAGGGTCTGTATGTGCAGCGGATTTAAATAATGTTTCTGATATCGAAAATTCAAACTTGATACAAGATGATAATCAATTATCTTATCAAAATTTAGAAGTTTCTAGTAATGGATCTATCTCAGACAATTATTCTTATAATTTTAATGGTGAATATTCCGGCAGCGGAGTAATCAAATCTAATTATGAGAATAATAATGTTATAGGATCACAACAGATTTCAAACAATGATGTTATTTCTGAACCTCAAAGTTCTGTTTCAAACACTGTTTTAAGTGGTAATGATACAACTTTGTATTTTAAAAATGGCACTACTTATGATGTAAAATTAACTGATATTACTGGTAAAGCATTATCTAATCAAACTGTATCATTTTTAATAAATGGTAAACTTTATAATCGTACTACTGGTAGTGACGGTGTTGCATCTATGAATATTAACTTGGTTGTTGGAAAATATAAGATTACAGCAAGTTATGCAGGTTCTTCATTGTATGGAAGTTCTTCAGTTACAAATTTAGTTGAAGTATTGTCTACAATATCTGCAAATGATGTTGTGAAATTCTATAAAAACGGTACTCAATATTATGCAAAATTTGTTGATGGAAATGGAAACCCATTAGTTAATGCAGAAGTTAGATTCAATATTAATGGTGTTTTCTATACTCGCAATACTAATGGTAGTGGTATAGCTAAATTAAATATTGCTTTATATCCTGATAAGTATATATTGACTGCTTATCATCCTAATGGTGAAGCTAAGGGTTATAATATCACTGTTTTATCTACTATTAATAGTAGTGATATAATTAAATACTTCAGGAATGGTACTCAATATTATGCAACTTTTTATGATGGTATGGGTAATCCATTAATTAATGAAACTGTTAGGTTTAATATTAATGGTGTTATCTATGAAAAAAGAACAAATGATAAAGGTACTGCAAATTTAACTATTTCACTTTATCCTGGTAATTATATATTGACTGCTTATCATCCTAATGGTGAAGCTAAGGGTTATAATATTAGTGTATTAACTACATTAATAGATAATAAAGATATTGATATGTATTATAGGGACGGTACTGCATTTGCCATTACTGTTCTTGATGGTCAAGGTAAACCTTTAGCAAATGCTGCTGTTAGGTTTAATGTTAATGGTGTATTCTATGATAAGATTACTGATGAAAATGGTATTGCAAAGTTAGGTATTAGACTTTATCCAAATAACTATATTATTACAAGTAGTTATAATGGTCTTGAGGTATCTAATAGAATTAATGTTAGTAGTTCAAATACCACTATAATTGGTAAAGATGCATATGTTATTATGGGTAGTATTAATAGTAATTATACTGTAACATTAGTTGATGTGAAAGGAAATCCGATTGGGAATAAAACTGTTTACTTCAGATATGATAATAAACAGGTAACTGCAACTACTGATAAAAATGGTAATGCTACCATCACTATTTCTGGTTTGAAAAATGGTGACTATAATATAACTTATGGTTTTGATGGAGTTGAGGGTTATTGTTCTTCCAGTTCAAGCAGTATCTTGCATGTTGTAAATTCAACTACTATTTTGACAGGTAATGATTTAACCATGGTTTATAATGATGGTTCTGAATTTAAAGTTAAATTAACTGATTTATACGGTAAACCTTTAGCTAATAAGATTATTACTTTCGTGATTAATGGTATTGCTTATAATCGTACAACGGATTCCAATGGTGTAGCAAGTATAAATATTAGATTGTATCCTGGAACTTATTTAGTTTCATATTCTTATTCCAATAAAGGCTCTTTAGATTATAATAATGGATCAAACAATGTGGTCGTTGCTAAACAAACTTTAAATATTGAAGGAAAAGATTTAGTAATGTTGCCAAATGACGGTTCTGCTTTTGAAGTCACAGTTACTGATAAAGATAAGAAACCTGTTAGTGGCATTGCTGTTCTATTTACTGTCTCTGGAGTTACTTATACTAAATATACTGATCAGTCAGGTGTTGCTAAATTAAATATTCATCTTAATGTAGGTTATTATAATATTTCATATGCAATTAATGATACATTTTGTCAGGGTTCCGGATCAAATATGATTTTGGTTAATGGAACCATAATCACTGCAGAGGATATTAACATAAATGCAGGAACTAATGGAACTTTTTCAGTTAAATTAACTGATGCTAAAGGCAATCCAATTAGTGGAGCATCTATTAAGTTCTATTATGAGGGCATTACTAAAAATGCAATTACTAATGCTGAGGGTATAGCTACAATAACTGTTGATCCTTTAGGAAAAGGAGACTATCCGATAGCTTATTATTATTATCCTACAATTGGCGGTAATTACTCAAACAGCGGACAGTCATATATTCATGTATCTGGCACTATCTCAATTGCAAATATAATTGATGCATCTAAAGTTGTAAAATCATTTATTGAATCAGAGGGCAAATTGCCAGATTCCGTTTTAATAAATGGTGAAAGTTATACTTTAGCACAATTCTTATATCTTGCAGCTATAGCAACTATAAATATAAATAATGGTGATTTCAGCGATTTGGATTCTAAAGATGCTGCTAATCCTGATAACTACAATAAGTGTGGTAATTTAGGTAATCTGGCAGATTATATTGGTGTTGCACAATCTATTATAGATTATGTAAATGCTAATGGAAAAGCTCCAGGATCAGTACCCTCTAATGTAGGAACTATAACTTTTGACGGTTTGGTATATGCATTTGCTCGTGTTGTTGCATTTTATGGTAATAATCAACAGCTGCCTGCTTATGTTACTATTAAGTCAATAGATTCTGAATCTTCTCAATTTGTAATCAATAGGGTCAATGTAAAAGCTACTGAAAGTGAATTGGCTAATATTAACACATATTTGCAGCCTACTGCTAATTGTCAAGTTAATGACCCTACAATTGTTGCTTTAGCTCAGAGATTAACTGCGGGACTATCAACACCAACACAAAAAGCTAGTGCAATACTTGATTATGTTATTGATAATATAGCTTATGCTGGTTATTATGATACTACTCGGGGTGCTAAAAAAACTTTAACCGATAAAAGAGGTAACTGCTGTGACCAGGCTCATTTAGTTATAGCATTATTTAGAGCAGCAGATCTTCCAGCAAGATATGTTCATGGAACATGTACTTTTTCAAGCGGACCTATAGGTCATGTTTGGGCTCAGGTATTAATTGGTGATACATGGGTAGTTGCTGATCCAGTAAGTTCTAGAAACTCATTAGGTGTAATAAAGAATTGGAATATTAATACATTTACTTTTAAGAGTTATTATACATCTTTACCATTCTAATTTTTATTACTCTATTTTTATTTTTTTTAATTCTTTTTTATCCATAAAATGATTTTTTTAATCGCTAATATTTTATAATAGTTTATATAAATTTATATTAGCAAACTAATTATAGGACAATATTATGGATCATAAAAAATATAAGAAAATAGCTGTTGGGGGAACTTTTGATAAGTTCCATGATGGTCATAAAAAGTTACTTGCAACTGCTTTTGAATTAGGTGAAGAGGTTGAAATCGGAGTAACTTCTAATGCTTTTGGTGGTCTTAAGGGAGATATTGATTCCTGTGAATATAGGATGAGATGTCTTAAGGAATTTTTTAAGGACAGATTAAATTACACTGTTATGGTTTTAGATGATGCATATGGGACAACTGTATTCGATGATGAATTTGATGCAATTGTTGTTAGTGAAGAAACTGAACCTGTAGCAGTTGAAATTAATGAAATTAGAGATTCTAAAGGAATGTCTCCATTAGATATTGTTGTTGTTAGCTTTGTTTTAGCAGATGATGGTCATCCTATTTCGTCTACACGAATTAGGAGTGGTGAAATTAATAAAAAAGGAAATATTTTAAAATAGTATTTTATTATCGAATTAAATCGACATGTTTATATATGCAGTTCGACAATGTATTAATTGATATTAAAATATTATTTTTTCATAAAATAATTTTCATATCAAATTTGAGGTGGTTATATGGCAGTAAAAATAGATTCAGATCTTTGCGGTCACATTGAAAATTGTCCAGTACAAGGTTTATGTGTAAAGATTTGTGAACAAGGCGCTCTCATTGAAGAAGATGGCGATGTAACTATTGTCCCTGAAAAATGCGATGACTGTGACCTTTGTATTCAAAACTGTCCTAATCAAGCTATATCTAAAGCATGAGGGATTTTATGTTTAATGTTGAGAGGAGCGGGGAAGAAACCCGTAAGTTATCACATAACAATGATAGGTGTGTAGGTTGTGGAATTTGTACTGATGTATGTCCTACATCTTCTTTGAGATTAGGACCTATTGTACCGATTGCACGTGGTTTAATTGAAATGGATTTAGTTTCTGTAACTTCTAATACTTGTGTTTTATGCGGATTATGTTCTGTTGCATGTCCATTTGATGCTTTATCATTAACCATTAACGGTAATGATATTAAAGAAACAGGAAATTATCCAGTATGGGAAGTTGAATCAGAAATTAATGATGATGATTGTATATACTGTGGAAGATGTTATTCTGTTTGTCCTAGAGACACTATCTTATTTAAAAGAGAGTTACCGTCTAGAGAAGATTTGGTTATTGGTGAAATCAGTGTCGATGAGGATAAATGTGTTTACTGTAGTATCTGTTCAGAAATGTGTCCTGCAGGAGCTATTAGTTTAACTAATAATCCTGAGTTCTCTAATGACAATCTTAATAATACTATTGAAGTAGATACTTCCAAATGTATTTATTGTGGTGTTTGTAAGAGGGCTTGTCCTCAAGATGCAATTAAAGCAGTATGTTCAACATGTATGCTTCAAGATCAAATTAAAGCTCCTGAAATTAATGGTACTGCATCCATTCTTAAGGATGGCTGTGTAAACTGTTCTTGGTGTAAAGAAGTTTGTCCTGTTGATACAATTAATGTAACCAAACCGTTTGAAGGAACTTTAAAACTGGTTGAAACAGATGAATCAACATGTAAAGGGGACGCCTGCCACGCATGTCAAGATGTTTGTCCATGTGATGCAGTAGAAATTATTGACAATAAGGCAACTATTAATTTAGATTACTGTAATTTATGTGGTGCCTGTGTCAATGCATGTCCACAAAACATTAGGGAAGTCACAAGAACTTCAATGAAATTAAATAATATTAACTCCGAATCCTGGAGAGATATTTTAACTTCTAATCTTTTAAGTTAGAAAGAGAGATTTTATGCTCTTCTTTCTAAATTTTATTTATTAAAAAATTTCTTTCTTTTGTTATTACTGTTTTTAATTTGTTTTGAGTAGTGTCTGTTATGTTGGAGATATATGTTCCAATGAATAGAATTATTACAATTAGACCTCCAATTATTAAAATTAGTTCAGCACTGCTTTGTCCTTTGTTGTCTGTTTTCATTTTATCCTAATATGCTGTTGTTTTCACGAACAGTGGTTCTAACCTCTGATATATCATCTTTTACTTTTAAATTACTGTCGCTTGTTTGCATATATGATTTGTAGATGGTTAAAGCGAAAATGGCTATAACTATTACTCCTCCAAACAATAATATGTATTCTGCTGCGCCTTGTCCTGATTTGTCATTGCTGATTTTTTCTAAAATTTTCATATTATCACCGGTAGTAATAATTATTTTTCATATTATATTAATATTACTATTTTTATAAAATTTATTATCATGTCTTTTTTTCTAAATTTCTCTTGAAAAATAGCGTTTTTATCAACATATTTATTAAGTGTATTATACAAAATTTAATTAATAGAGTGATTATAATTATTAACAGGTGAGATAGTGGGAAACACATTGAAATTAATTTCAGGTTTTATTTTATTTGTAGTTGGGGTTCTCATAATATATGAGGCAAATGTTTATAATTTGATAGACCTTTTGCTGGTTGTTGGATTTATTATTGCAATAGTTGGTATAATTATGATTATCAGCTATTTTGTTGATGCTAATGCCGATAAAACATCTTCTATTTTTAAAGAATTTTTAGAATCTAATGATATTAAAGCTCCATCATTTAATAAACATTCTGATAATTCTAATGGTCCTTTAAAAATTAGAGATACTTTTGACAATTATTATGAAGATGATCTTCCAGAATATGTTGAAGAAGAGTATTATGAAACATCTCCAAGTGAATTTTTTGATTTTAATCAGGAAGATGATTCTAAATCAGTTTTAAGAGTTAGCAATGACAAATCTACAACCAATTTTGGAAATAATCTTAAGTTCACTCCAAATTACGACAAACCTTTAAAGATCACTAGAAAACCTAAAAAACGTTCCCACAGCTATGCTCAATCTGAATATGATAAATCTGAAGAAATTAAAAGGGCACTACGCCAAGATGAAGATTATATAAAAAATGATACCTTTGAACCGCCTAAACCTAGAAAAATAGGCGAACCAAGAGATATCCAAATAGATGTTAATCATCCTGAAAGTTTGCCTGTTCCTAAGTTGCTTAGAAGCTTTGTTGTTTATGATGGAGGTTTAATAACTTCCAGTGAAGCATTTGATAAACTGGCTAATGATGTACATAAAGAGATAATGCTGGAAATTCCATCATTAAATGATTTGTCTGACAGGTTTTTATCACATGTTCCGACAGTATATTCAAGGGTAATTATCAATGATTTTGATGTATCTGATATGTCTTACATGATTTTAGTTTCTTCACTTCTTAAACAGGGAGTACAAATTAAAACAGTTCCTCAAGTACATTCAATTAACTTAATCACAGATGATTCTAATGCTATGATTATTTCTAAAGGTAGCAATAACAGTGATGTGGAATATGGAGCTATTTATGAAGATAGGAAATCTATTTCTGAAATCAGAACTAGCTTTGAGAAAACTTGGGATATTGCAGCAAACTTGGATGAAAATTTAGTTGCAAATTATATACAGTAAAGGTGATTTAAATGGAAATTAGATGGTTAGGTCATTCAGCTTTTGAAATAATAACTGATGAGGGTTTAAATATTTTAATTGACCCTTTTATTAGCAATAATCCGGCTTGTCAAATTCCTGTTGAAGAATTTAATCCGGATATCATATTGGTTACTCACGGACATTCCGATCATTTGGGAGATGCAATGGAACTGTCCAATAAAAATAATGTTCCTGTAGCAGCAATTCATGAGATTTCTTTATTTTTATCAAAACAGGGAATTAACAATATTGGTGTAAATATCGGCGGCTCATTCATATACCGTGGAGTTAAATTTACAATGCTTGATGCTAAACATTCTTCAGTATTAGATATTGTTGAAGAGCCACTTCCTGCTGGAGATGCAGCCAGTTTTTTAATAACACTTGAAGACGGAACTAAACTGTTCCATGCTGGTGATACTGGATTATTTGGGGATATGAAAACAATTATTGGGGAAATATATAAACCGGATATTGCATTGCTTCCTATTGGAGATAAGTTTACAATGGGTCCTTTTGAAGCAGCACTGGCTACAAGGTGGATTGATTCAAAAGTAGCTATTCCAATGCATTACAATACATTTCCGCCAATTGAACAGGACCCTTCTATTTATGCTAACTTTGTCAGTCAGTTAAATCCGAATATTGATGTGGTTATTTTAAATCCCGGTGAATATTTTGAATATAATCCTGAAAATTATCAGGATTAATTCTTTTCATATTTTTTTCTTAAGTGATATTCTTCATCAACATCACATTTTCCAGATGGTAAAACTCTGATTATATCATCTAAAGTTATTAAGTCATCTTCATTTATTTCATGAAGTATTTTTTTAGCTATTGCTGTTTTTTTAGTATATCCGGGTTTCAACACAATAAAATTGTCACAATGTGTTTCTAAAGCATCAACAGGACCGGCCATTAACCTTTTTCCTTCATAATCAACAATTCCAATAGCAATTCTGACTTTTGCACTGCGGATGTAATTACGGTTACCTCTTATTACAAATGATCCTTTTGGCAGGAATTCTCCGGCTTCAGGTGTTTTTGTAACCTGCTCAGGGTTGACCCAAAATACATCCTGTGTTGTGAAACCTTTGGACCAAGCAGTTGAAAATGATGCTGCAAACTCTCCGGATTCTTTAAGGATACTATCATTTACTTTATTGCCTTCTAGTTTTATCACAGTTGATGTTGCTCCATGTATATCTGCATGTAAATAAATATCATTATTGTCCATATATTTTTTTACAACAGCTTCATTGGTACCGGCATCTCTTCCCCCAATTACTAAAACATTGTCTGAAGTTACAAACCATCTTAATTTCTCGTACCATTTAAGATTTTTCTTAACTCTCTTTTTAGGAACTGAAATGTGTTCCATAGCCACTTCTTTTTTAGCTTTGATTTTTTCAAGTTGCTTTTTAGTATTTTCAATAGCTATTGTAGCACCTTTTGTTTTCTTTTTAGCTTTTTTAGCTTTTTCATAGTAAATCTCAGCATTTTCAGGAATAGTCAATTTTGGATTAATGTTTATTGAAGTTTCATTTAGTTTAAGTGTTAAAACGCCCATTTTATCAATGGATTCAAAGATTTCAGCTTCTTTTAGACAGTTCTTTTTAGCTTCTTTCAGTGTTTTTCCAATTTCTTTGTAAGAATAATCTTTACTTATAGCGTTGTTTACTACTTTTACCAAATTTTCTATGGTGGTGTAATTAGAATAAATTACTTCTCCTTTATGTTGGCTAGTTTCAATTGTTTTATGAAAATTATCAAGTGTTTCTTCCTGTAGCTTTAATCTTTTTTCGAACTTGTTTACTTTTTTATTCCATGCAGCTTCTTTAATATTTTTAATGTCAGTGTTTACCTTTTTGGAATAAAATTCATCACAGGCCTCATTGAAGTTATCAAAATATGTTTTTTCAAATCCGCCATATTTTACTAAATCAAAAGCAACAACATCTTCTTTGTTGTCTTTTTTAACAATTTGAGGTTTGAAATGTTCTTCTTGCAGGTTATCAAACAGCAAATGGATAGCCTTATTTAGGTTAGCTATTTGACTTTCACTTAAATCAGCTGAAGGAGTATGTTTGTCAATTTCTTCAAATTCGTTAGCTCTTTTAATAATTTCTTCAGCATATAGGCTTCCCAAATTATTCATAGCCAATGTTCTAACCAAATCCTTATCTGAACTGGCAAACAGTTCTTTTAGTTCAGTTTCACTTATGCTGATAGGATCAATTCCCCTTTCTTCTGGAAACTGGTATTCTTTTTTAGAACTAATGTCCCTATCACTAAAACGTTTCCTTTTAAGAGGCAATATTATGTTGTTGTCTTCATCTAAAAGGATAATATTTCCTTTATCGAACAGTTCAACAACAATAGTGTAGTATTTGTCTTTTTTAACTTTAATTTCAATAATCCTATCAAAATTATGCTGGGTTATACTAACTACATTGGCACCTTTTATCCTTTTTCTTAAAAGCATTGGAAAAACAGGAGGATTAATAGGATTTTCAAGAGGATATTTGCTGGTGTGGATTCTTTTACCGCATTCCATTACTAAATCAATCCTTCCGGTTCCAGCTACATGAAATCTCATTACAACAATATCTTTTGTTGGTTGAAATGATTTGTCTACTCTTGCACCGGTTAATAAATTATTTAATTCATCAGTTATTGTAAAAATGTCTACATTAGACATAGGTTTCATTGTTTACACCTTTTTATTATAAATATCAATAGTTTAATATAGTATAATTAATAATAATTATATTTATTTAATTTTTTGGAGGAAATAAATGGACACTACAATTAAAATAACAAGTCTTCATTTAGTAGTTGGTATCATTACAGGTATTATTTCTACTGGATTCACATTAAGCTGGTTTGGAATTAAAAACGATGTTTTTGCAACCGCACTTGCATTTATTATACTATATTTTGTTGGGCAACTTGCTCAAAAACAATTTGGAGATGAAATCTCCGGATTTTCCCAATGGTTATGGGATGGAATAATGCCGTTCCTTGTTGGATGGGTTATGACATATACTTTATTGGTGGCATATTTATAAACCACCATAAAATATCCAAATAAATACAATTACTAATGCAGTAATTAATAAAACTGGAGCTATAATTTTACTAACTGCAACAATTGAACTGATTGTTGATATTAATTCTGTTGAGTTATTAGGACCGAATGTATGAAGGTTTTTAATTCTTTTTGTTCCAGTTCCAACTTCAACTTCTTCTAAATCTTTTATAGCTTCATTAATACTGATTTTAACATATTCAATAATTTCGCCTCTTTTTACAATTCCAATTGGGTTGTATCCTCTGGATATTGTGTTGACTGTATGGGTATCAGTTGTCATCACTTCTATTTCATCAATATCCAAATCTTTTGTAGCATCAATAATTTCTTGTCTAAATCCGATTTCCATATTGTTTGAATCAAACAGGACATATGCAGTTCTCTGATTAGCTACTTCTACAACCATGGTTTTAATACCGCTTTCACCGACACCTTCATTTTTATTTAAATCCTGCATTATGTTTTCATAACATCCTATTTTTAGAGTATCTCTTTGATGATTGCATTGGATTTTATCAATAACATCAATTAATTGGAATACCTCTTCATTTCCAGGTAAAACTTCTCCACTTTCAGGAGCAAATGAATTGTGACAGTCTACAATGACGGAGTCTTTAACATCACATTTACTTTTACTTTGAGTCATCATTGTAAGACCTACACCAAATTCAATGTCGTCACTGTCATTTGGTGCAAATGTACTTAAAATAACCATACCTTTATTAAAGAACTGCACTCCAATGTTTGCTTTTTCTGAATTGTATCTGGTAAAAATACTTGCATCTTTTGAGTATTCAATTTCTTCCAAACCTTCTTTTACGGCATTTTCTATTTTGTCAATTTCAGTTGTTCTGACAGGATTGAAGTCATGGGTTGAAGGTCCGTGAGCCACCATGGTAAAATGGTCAAACTTATTTGCAAGTATTGTCGGCATATTGGAACCGCCTAAATCCCCCAAAGGTCCCGGATGGACAAATGGTGAAATAAATAAAGATTTTATCCCATTTTTTCCTTTGAAACTAATAAATGTAACCATTGTTTCAACAGTTTCACTCATGTTTTCAAACAATGATTCGAGAGAATTGGATCCTTCATTCATATGAGCAATAAACAGACTGAGCAAATCAAGCATTCCGATACCAAGATTTTTCTTTAAAGGAGATCCTGCTATTGTAATAAAAGAGTAAATAGCTAATATGAAAATGATACTTGCTATTATTACTTTTATTGTCATTTGGATTAAATCAGAACCTAAAAAGCTTGTGTCAGTTACTAAAAAAGTAATCAGCACATACATGGCCAGCATGATTAATGGCTGGATTATTCCAACAGTTGCAGCTTTTGTAAAACTGATTTTGGAGGTTGTCCAAAATACCAGTGTATTGACTCCGTAAATTAAAACACATCCGAACAGTAAGGAATTCAAAAAGAAGTCTGTTTCAAAAAAGTGTGTAAGAATTCCGCCGATTATTAAAAGAATACAGACAATAGTCATTGAAAGTGCAGATAAAAACATGGAATGTTTGATTTTTAAGTTAATACCATGTAGACCACTTACGATCTGTTGATTGACTCCTCCACCAATTATTGAACTGATTCCAAGTATTATTAAGCTGAATAATCCTCCTAAAATAATATTTTCCACCATACCAAGTTCGGAGCTTGGATTAATTATAAAGTAGACTGCTCCTGATATGAAGCTTATAATAAACATGGCGGTTATTGATTTTTCAGTTTTGGGCAAGGTTGTAATATATTTAGATAGTCCTGCAACACTACTCATACTTGACATGGTATTTTATCCTAATTTTTTGTTTTATACTCATATAAAAGTTGGTCCTAACAGATATATTAAATTTGTCAAAATAGAAAACATTTTCCTAATTGACCAGAGCATACTTTATTTAATTAAAAATTTGGTCACAGAAGTATATTAAATTTAACATTGATTAGTTAATGCGGTGTATGTTGAAATGTTTTATATCAGAGTGGATATAATTAAAGGCATGAATGAAAATCTTTTTGAATTATTTGGGGAGGTGTTTGTCACTGACTTTTCCATAACTGGAGATGACTATAAAAAAATCATTGATTTGGGTGAATACGGTCAGTTTGAAACATATTCTCTATTCCCCGGAATAGTCTTAGCATTTATTGACATCAATTTGCAAAATCATGAAAATGTATATGTTGAAGAAAAACTTTCTTCAAGATTGCTTATGATAAATCATTGTTTGGACGGCAGGTATGCTTATAGTGTTGGTGATGATGAAATAATTTATTTTGGAAAAGGGGATTTGTGCATTAATATTTATGATATGACAAAAACATGTTCTGACTTTCCATTAGGATTTTATAATGGTTTAGAGATTTTCATTGATGTTGATATGGCTAATGATTATGTCAAGCAGTATATTCCTGATTTTGACTTGATTGAATTTTATGAACTTCTGAAAAAATCTCACGGATATGTATTGCTTCGTTCAAATAATAAAATTGACCATGTTATTGGTGAATTGTACCATGTTGACAATAGAATTAAATTATCTTATTTTAAATTAAAATGTCTTGAATTATTATTGTTTTTCTCGATTACAAACTTTGATGTTCATGAAAATATTTCCCTTACCAAACAGCAGGTTAAAATTGTTGATGATGTAAAAAATGAGCTGATTAATGACTTGGAAAGTAAAATTACTATAGATGAACTTGCAGATAATTATGGCATCAGCAAAACGACTTTAAAAAAGTGTTTTAAAAAAGTTCACGGCAAACCTATTTTTAAATGGAGAAAGGAATATAAATTGGAATATGCCTGCAAACTAATCGAAGGAGGTTCCTATACAATTTCTGAAATATCAAAAATGGTAGGTTATTCATCACCTTCAAAATTCACTCAGGCATTTAAAGAATATATCGGTTGCACTCCGTCGGAGTATAAAAAATAGATTTTGTCTTTTTGGTATATTTATTGTCTTTTTAGTTCAAAAATATTTATATATTTAATTAAATAATACTTTATAGTAAATATTAGGTTATCTAGTTATTTTTAATTAAAATACATTAAATTATTTCTTAATTGTTTTTTTAGAATATTTTTAGTGTTTTGTCCTTTTAGATTAATTTTAAATTTTTAGGTAAACCTAAATTATTATTTGAGGCGATAATAATGCCAGAAACTCAAAATAAAAATAAATTTATTAGATTATTGAATTACTCGGGTAATTATAAATATTTGACAATTGTAGGTATGTTTTTATCAGCTTTAAGTGCAATATGTTTATTGGTTCCATTTGTTTATATATGGGATGTGGTCAATGCCCTATTGGCGGTTGCCCCTGATTTTACAAAAGCCCAAAACTTGGATGTTTATGCGATAAATGCGTTTACATTTGCAGTACTGGGAATAATTTTAAACTTTTTTGGTCTGATGGGTACACATTTGTCCGCATTTAAAAATGAGAAAAACATGAAAGATGCAGCTATAAAGCATTTACTTAAGTTGCCTTTAGGTTATTTTTCAAACCATACAAGTGGGGGTCTTAGAAAGATAATTGATTACAGCACTGCAAAAACTGAAATATTCCTCGCTCATCAATTGTTTGATTTGACAGGAGCTATTGTGACTCCAATAATATTTTTAATTTTGTTATTTAGTTTTGATTGGCGTTTAGGGTTAATCTGTCTGATTCCAATCATATTATGTTTTGTATTTATGTATCCTATGTTTTCAAAAGAATCCAGAAATAGCATGGAGAAATATGAGAAATATTTGGAGGAAATGAATGGAGAAGCAGTAGAATATGTAAGAGGAATTCCAGTTACAAAAGCATTTCAACAAAGTATTTACTCATTTAAAAACTTTATCAATGCCATCAAAAACTACGGAAAATTTTCGGCTGAATATTCTATGTCAACTCACATTCCTATGACTGCATTTACAGTATCCATCAACGGATTTTTTGCATTGTTGATTCCAGCAGGAATACTTCTTGCAGGATCAGTTGTAGATGTAAAATTCTTTGCAAACTTCATGTTTTACATTATTTTCACACCAATCTGTGCTGTAATGATGATGAAAATAATGACAGTTTCACAAGATTGGATGTTGGCAAGTTGTGCTTTAGACAGTATAGAAGCTATTCTAAATGAAAACCCTTTAGTTGACCCAATCAATCCTCAAAAACCTAAAAATCATTCAATAGAGTTTGAAGGAGTTTATTTTGATTATGAAAATGCCGATGGTGATGAACATATTTTAAATGATGTGAATTTAAAAATTAATGAAAATGAAACTGTTGCATTAGTTGGCCCTTCTGGAGGGGGCAAAACCACAATTGCATCATTGATTCCAAGATTTTGGGATGTTAATCAGGGTTCAATTAAAGTTGGGGATGTTGATGTAAGAGATATTTCAACAAAGGAATTGATGAAAAATATTTCTTTCGTATTCCAGAATACGACATTATTTAAAGATTCAATTTACAATAATGTTGCAATTGGTCGTAAGGGTGCATCAAGAGATGATGTTAAAAAAGCATTGAGTTTAACCCAATGTGACGATATTATTGATGAGCTTCCGGACGGAATAAATACTGTAATAGGAAGTGAAGGAACCTATCTTTCAGGAGGTCAACAGCAAAGGATTGCACTTGCAAGAGCGGTTCTTAAGGATGCTCCAATAATTATTTTGGATGAAGCAACTGCACTTGCAGACCCGGAAAATGAATATCTGATTCAAAAAGCAATTTCAGAAATTACTAAAGACAAAACAGTCATTATGATTGCGCACAGGTTGTCCTCAGTTAAAAATGTAGACAAAATTTATGTGGTTGAAAATGGACGAATTGTTGAAGAAGGCAACCACCATACTCTGATTGATAGTGGGGGCATTTACTCTAGAATGTGGGATGAATTTAACCAATCAATCCAGTGGAAAGTTAAAAGCGAGGTGATATGATGTTATCTAAGTTTTTTACTAAAAGATTTGGACTTACAAAAGAGGGTTCTGACAACTTGATTAAAGGAATTTTCTATACTGCACTTTTGAACATATCATTTATGTTTCCCGTTGGTTTATATGCATTACTTATTTATCTGTGGGTGGAGCAATTAACAGTGGGTGAAATAATTGATCCAAATCTTGGAATATTTATTTTATTGATACTGATTATTTTAGGAATTATTTTTGCCTTTGCATGGAAGCAGTATCACTTTGTATTCAATACAACATATGTTGAAAGTGGAAACAGAAGAATCAACCTTGGTGAGAATTTAAGGAAACTTCCATTATCCTTTTTTGAAAATAGGGATTTGGCTGATCTGACTGCAACAATAATGAATGATTGTACTGATTTGGAGCATGTTTTCTCACATGCGGTTCCGCAATTGATGGGTTCAATCATTTCACTATGTATTGTTTCAGTGGGAATGTTTCTATTTGACTGGAGATTGGCTATTGCGCTTTTATGGGTAGTCCCTGTTGCATTTATATTCTTATTTATCTCCAAAAGACTTATTTATATTGGTGGGGATAGAATAATGGCTGATTTGCTTAATTGTGGAGATGCTGTGCAAGAATGCATTGAATCAATTGGGGATTTGAAATCCTACAATTGTGAAGAGGAATATTATGGAAAAATTGGCAGTTTAACTTCAACAATTGAAAAATCAAGAATTAATGCTGAATTAATGGCTACTTCGGGAGTAATAGTTGGAAAAGTTGTATTAAATTTAGGAATTGTATCTGTAATCCTTTTAGGTTCATATCTAATAATAAATTCGCAAATATCAATTTTTACCTTTTTAATATTCTTGATAGCATCTGCAACAGTTTATTCTCCACTGGAAAACGGATTGATATTTTTGGCAGAAATATTTATGATGGACAATAAAATTACAAGGGCTCAGGAAATTGAAAGTCTTGTAGTTGAAGGAGGTTTGGCTGATTATTCTTTGGACAGTTATGATGTCGAATTTGAAAATGTCAGTTTTAATTACGATGATTTGAAGGATGTTTTAACTGATATTTCATTTACTGCAAAGCAGGGTGAAGTTACAGCTCTTGTAGGGCCGTCTGGCGGAGGTAAAAGTACAGTTTCAAAGCTTGCCGCAAGATTTTGGGATCCTGTATCGGGTACAGTATCACTTGGAGGTCAGGATTTATCAAAATTGGACTCAGAAAAGCTTCTGGAAAACTTTTCAATTGTTTTTCAGGATGTAATATTGTTCAACAATTCAATTTTGGAAAATATTCGTGTTGGAAGAAAAGATGCAACTGATGAAGAAGTGATTGAAGCTGCCCGTCTTGCAGAATGTGAAGAGTTTGTCTTTAAACTTCCAAATGGATATGATACTGTAATTGGTGAAAATGGTGAGTTGCTCTCAGGCGGTCAAAGACAAAGAATTTCAATTGCAAGGGCACTTCTAAAAGATGCAAATGTAATTTTATTGGATGAAGCAACTTCATTTTTAGATGTTGAAAATGAATCTAAAATCCAAAAGGCATTGTCTGAGTTGATTAAAAACAAGACAGTCATCATCATTGCTCATAGGATGAGAACAATAGCTAATGCTGATAGAATTGTTGTTTTAGATGACGGCAAAATTGTGGAGCAGGGAATGCCTGAAGAACTAATTGCAGATAATGGTTTGTTTAAAAAGATGGTTGATTTACAGAGCTTAAGTGGAGAATGGCAAATTTAGATTCTCCGGATTATTTTCATTAGTATAATATAAAATAGGAGGTAATATTAATGAGTAAAATGTTAAATGTAAAAGATTTAATCACTGTAGGTATTTTTGCAGTGATACTGACAGTTTCAATTTTTATTTTTGGAATGCTGGGATATATCCCAATACTGATGATTGCATTGCCGGTCATTGTAGCATTAATTGCAGGAATTCCATATATGCTGTTTTTAACAAGAGTTGATAAATTTGGAATGACTTCATTGTTGGGTTTGGTTTTGGGAATTGTAATGTTTTTAAGCGGTCACACATGGATTCCAATTGTAGTCTATACGCTTTGTGGATTGATGGCTGATGTAGTTTTAAAAATTGGAGATTATTCCTCTATTAAAAATTCAATTATCAGTTATGGATTTTTCTCATTGGGAATATTTGGTAATATGCTACCGTTTTACATTTTAAGAGATTATTTTGTTGAATCAATTCGTGCGTCAATGGGAACTGACTATGTAAATGTAATTTTACCGTTTTTAACAAATGAAATGCTGATTATTTTGATAATTGCTACATTTGTTGTTGCTTTAATCGGTGCATATATTGGAAAAATTGTTTTGAAAAAACATTTTGAAAAAGCAGGTATTGCCTAAGGTGATATTATGGGATTAAAACTAAATTTTAAATTGGATCCAAGAACTAAAATTATAATTTTGGTTTTGATAAGTTTCATGGTTTTTAATGAAGTGCCGTTATACATTAGTGGAATTTTAGTTTTAATTCCATTTATTTGTTTATTTTTTTCAAATCGTATTGGTATTGCTTTAAGTTATATTTTAATGTATATTGTTGCAAAATATATTCAGATTTATCTTCTTCCAACTGCAACAGGCATAATTGCAATATTGATGATAATGTTTAGTTATACGACCACTAGAATGTTGCCTGTTTTGATGATGGGGTATTATACAGTCACAACAACAAAAGTGAGTGAATTTATAGTGTCCATGGAAAAAAGTAATATTCCAAAAGAGGTTACTATTCCGCTTTCAGTTATCTTTAGGTATATTCCGTCAGTTTATGAAGAAATTAAATCAATAACTAATGCAATGAAAATGAGAGGTTTTGGTTTGAATGTTAAATCATTGAAAAATCCTTTAAAACTGGTGGAATTTTATATGATTCCTATTCTGGTCAGCGCTATTAAAACAGCAGATGAACTTTCTGCAGCTTCTTTAACAAGGGGATTAAGTAATCCTGAACCCAGAACTCATTTTATGGAAGTTAAATTAAATAAAATAGATTATACATTACTGACAGTTTCATTAATCGGTTTGGGAGTTTATGTATATTATTTTTTAGGTGGTGTCTTTTTTGCTTAAAATAGATAATGTTTCATTTTCATATGACAACAGTAAGAATAACTGTAATCTGGCAGATATTAATCAGAATATTGAAAAAGGTGAAGTCATTCTGCTTTGTGGTGAATCCGGTTGCGGAAAAACAACATTAACGCGTATGATAAATGGAATTATTCCCAACTTTTTCGATGGAACAAGACAGGGAAATGTATATTTGGATGGTAATTTAATAAGTGAAATGCCAATTTATGAAATATCAAGATAGGTAGGTTCTGTTTTTCAAAATCCAAAAACACAATTCTTCAATGTGGATACAACAAGTGAAATAGTTTTCGGGTGCGAAAATCTTGCAATGAATACTGATGAAATAAAAAATAGATTGAATTATGTTGTAAACGACTTTAAATTACAGCATCTTCTTGATAAAAACATTTTTAAACTGTCTGGTGGCGAAAAACAAAAAATTGCCGGAGCATCAGTATCTGCAGTTTTTCCCGACATATTTGTTCTTGATGAACCTTCATCAAATTTAGATTCGGAATCTAGTTGGGATTTGGAAGATATTATTAAGAAATGGAAAGAATCCGGAAAAACGGTTATTGTAGCTGAACATAAACTGTTCTTTTTAAGTAATGTTGTTGATAGAGTTATATTTATGGAAAAAGGGCAAATTACTAATGAATGGTCTATGGACCAGTTCAGACATATTGACCATAGGGATTACGGTTTAAGACAATTAAATTTGAAAAAATTGGTTGTTAATCATAGTGAGTATTATTCAAATAATCATGAAATGATTGAACTTAAAAATTTTAATTTTAAATATGGCAAAAATCAGGTATTAAATATTGATGAAGTTAAAATCCCAAAAAATGAAATAATTGCAGTCATTGGAAAAAATGGTGCTGGAAAATCTACTTTTGCAAATTGTCTATGTGGACTTAAAAAGTCCTGCAAAGGGGAAATTATTTGGGGAGATAATCATTTGAAAAGAAAGGACCTGCTTAAAAAGACATATATGGTGATGCAGGATGTTAATCATCAATTATTCACTGAAAGTGTACTGGATGAAGTATTGCTGAGTATGGATGATGAAAATATCTGTGTTGCTGAGGAAATTTTAACAAACTTAAATCTGATTCATCTAAAAGAAATGCACCCTATGGCATTGTCCGGCGGTGAAAAGCAAAGAGTTGCCATTGCATCTGCTATTGCTTCAGGTAAGGAATTTCTGATTTTTGATGAACCGACAAGTGGGCTTGATTTGAAGAATATGATGAAAGTTAGCGAAAATTTAGTTTATCTTCAAAAATTAGGTGTTACTTCATTTATCATCACCCATGATTTTGAATTAATAATGGAAGTGTGTTCCCATATTTTGCATATGGAAGATGGAAAAATTATTGATAATTATAAAATAAATGAAGAAAAACTAGAAAATTTTTTCTTAAAAAACTGATTCGAAACATAATAAGTCATTAATTCCGATTATTTTAAGTTTTTTAAACAGGATTAAAAATTTTAAACTAATTTTTATCAGAAAATTTTAAATCACCAAAGTTTTGAAAAGAGCATTGGTGTCTACCCATTAAATTTATAAAAGCTAAAAATTTTATATATTTATAATAATTTACAAGGTGACCAAATGGAAAAAAATATTAAAGTGCCGGTTAAAAACGAAGATTTAACTGACTTAAAAATTGGAGATGTAATTACATTAACTGGAAATATTATCACTGCAAGAGACCAAGCACATAAAAGAATTCTGGAACAGGGTGCTCCGTTGGATATTGAAGGTGCAGCAATATTTCATGCAGGACCAATTATATCTGAAGATGAAAACGGATATAAAATGGTAGCTGTAGGTCCAACCACTTCCATGAGAATGAATCCTTATCAAAGTGATGTTATTGATATGGGGCCTAAAATAGTAATAGGTAAGGGAGGAATGGATGATACAGTAAGGAAAGCTTTAGTTAAAAACAATGCATTGTATGTTGTAGCTACTGGTGGATGTGCAGCACTTTATGTTGATGCAGTTGAAGAAATTGAAAGTGTTGACTGGCTGGATTTAGGAATGCCGGAAGCTATGTGGAATTTGAAAGTTAAAGATTTTGGACCGCTTATAGTAGCTATGGATAGTGAAGGCAACAGTTTATATGACTGATTTTTAAATCAAATAAGAATGCTTATATAATATGTGAATTTTAACTATAATTTAGATTATATATAAATAAAGTTTCAGGATGTGTTATAAATGCCAGATATAAATGAACTTGCTGAAAAAAAATTGAAATCAAGAGTAAGAAAAATCAAAAAAGTAAATAAAAGTGATGAAGAAAAAGAAAAGTTTTTTGTACAGTTAGGAGCTTCTGTAGAAATATTTTTCCCTAACAAAAAACCTGAAGAATTAAGTGACAGCTTAATTTTGTGGACAACACCTGAAGGTAAAATTACTGATGCGGAATATTCCTATGAGGAACCTGAAAACGAACAGTTTGTTCAAATGCCAGTACCTGAAAAAGATTTAAAAGCATTTGTTGAAGCTTTCAAAGACTTTACATTAGAATTCGACTCTGATTAGATGATAGTTAACAATTCTTTAGATGAAGTTAAAAAAAGAGAAAATGCTTTATCTATTATAAAAAACATCATTGAAACTAAAGGTCGTAATGAATTATATGATTTAACAGGTTTATCTGGAGGATTTATTGCTTCATCATCCCAATTAAGCTTACTTGAAACTTATGTCGGACCGGCTATTTTTGAGGATGAAATTCAGGAAGTTGGAAAAAAACATTTAGGTGGAGAAAAAATTCTTCCACTTAACAGAACTTCTTCAGGTATATTGGCCACTATTCTTTCATTAGTTGATGAAGGTTCCAATGTAGTTCACTACCTTGCCCAATTGCCGGCTCATCCGTCTATTCCAAGAAGTTGTGAATTAGTTAAAGCTAATTATTTTGAAACTGATGATTTTGATAAATTTGAAATACCTGAAAATACTTCTTTAGTTGTTGTAACAGGCTCAACAATGGACCATAAAGTAATTGATGAAGATATTTTCAAAAAAGTCATTGAAATGGCTCACGAACAAAATATTCCGGTCATGGTCGATGATGCATCAGGAGCCAGACTTAGAACTGTTGTATTTAACCAGAAAAAAGCCTGTGATTTAGGTGCAGATATTACAATTACAAGTACTGATAAATTAATGCCAGGTCCTAGAGGAGGATTGATGGCTGGTCGTAAAGATTTAGTTGATAAAATTAAAGTTAAAGCTAACCAGTTTGGTCTTGAAGCACAACCGCCAGCTATTTTAGCTATGGTTAATGGTATTAAAAATTTCAATGGTGAAAATTTAATTAGAGGATTTTCAAGAAAAGAAGAGCTGTTTAAATTATTAAATAAGAATTTTAATGCTTTTAGTGAAACTCCGACAGGGGTCATGATTTCATCTCATGATTTAGCTAATGAAATCAAAGTTTCACATAATTTATCTGATGATGATTTGGCATTTATTTTTGCATTTATATTATTAAAAGAGCATGGAATTATTACAATTCCCCCAGTTTCAATGCCTGGTGCATCTACAACAATAAGATTTGATTTGTCTACAAAAGATGCATTTAATTTAGATTTAAATGATTTAAATAAAAAAATAGAATCTTCATTTAATAAGCTACAGGAAGTAGTTACAAATGAAGATAAATGCAGGGAGATTGTATTTACTTCTTAATTATACATTCTCCAGATATTACTTTTTCTAAAGTTCCGTCAATTTTTTCCACAACTAATGATCCGTCTCTGCTGATGCCTAAAACATAACCGTCATAAGGTTTGCTAAATGGTTCATGCACTTCTACGATTTTTCCGATGGTATAGGAGTTTTTTCTCCATTCTTTTAAGATAGTTTCGTATTCTTCATTTATGAACTGTTCGCTGATTTTTTCAAATTCTTCTAAGAATAACCTAATTAGAAGGTTTTCATCAACTTTTTCACCTATTTCCTCATTTAATGTTGTCATGTTTTCCTGCAATTCCTGAGGGAAGTTTTCAGTATTTATGTTTGCATCAATTCCAACACCAATGATGACACTTTCAATAGTGTTAAAGCTGGTTATAGCTTCGGTTAGTATTCCGCACACTTTTTTATCCTGAATTAAAATGTCATTAGGCCATTTTATTTCAGCATTTTCAATGCCTATTCTTTTTAATGTATTTTCAACAGCTACACCAGTTGCAAGGGTAATTAATGGGATTTTTGAGTGGGTTACATTTGGATTCAATATAATTGACAACCAAACACCACCAAGAGGAGATTCCCAATTTTTACCTGATCGTCCTCTAGCTTTTGTTTGCTTTTCAGAAATTACAACTGCCCCGTTTCCAACGCCGTTCATTGATAAAAATTTAGCTATTGTGTTTGTGGACATTACTTCATTAAATATATACATATCTTTACCAATGTATTTGGTATTTAGATTTTTTGAGATTTTGTCCCTTTTAATATACTTAGTTTCTTCTTTTCCAAGTTCTCTAACTAAATCGGAAAAATCACTAATTTCAATATTGCTTAATTCATCAATAGTTTTTTCAGATAATTTTCCCTCTTTTTTTAATAGCTTTACTATTTCATTTTGCATTTGTAAATCCCCAAATTTATTTTTTATTCATTTGTTGGTTTTTAGCAGTATTTAAGTAAGATCCAACAGCAGCAGAAATTGCAGCTATTTTTTTACTTGGCATGAAAGTGGATTTCATTTTATTTACATTTTCCAAATCTTCTGCAATTACATTAACCATTTCACTTTCAATACCGTTTTTGTATTGGTCAATAAAGTGAGTGTTTAAGTCACCGCTGATAAAGTTAGGATTTCTTAAGATAGCTTTATGGAATGGAATTGTAGTTTTAACTCCTAAAATAATGTATTCGCTTAATGCTCTTTTCATTCTGGCTATGGAGTCGTCTCTGGTTCTTCCCCAGGTTACTAATTTTGAAATCATTGAATCATAGAAAGTAGGAATGGTATAATTCATATAAACTCCACTGTCTAAACGTACACCAGGTCCTCCAGGAGACCTGTAACCGGTAATTTTACCAGGGTTAGGTGCAAAGTCATTTAACGGGTCTTCTGCATTAATACGACATTCTATTGCATGACCTGATACTTGTATGTCCTTTTGTTCGTAACTGAGTTCATCACCATTAGCTATTTTTATTTGTTCTTTAATCAAATCAGTATTGGTAACAAGTTCTGTAATTGGGTGTTCTACCTGAATACGTGTGTTCATTTCAAGGAAGTAATATTGGCCGTTGTCGTACAGGAATTCAACAGTACCTGCACTGGTATAGCCGATATATTCTGCAGCTTTTACTGCACTTGCTCCCATTTCAGCCCTAAGCTCTTCAGTCATAATTGGAGAAGGAGCTTCTTCAAGTAACTTTTGATGTCTTCTTTGGATGGAACATTCCCTGTCTGCTACATGAATAACATTTCCATGTTCATCAGCCAATAACTGAAATTCGATGTGTCTAGGTTTTTCAAGGTATTTTTCAATAAATACAGTTGAGTCTCCAAAGTTTGTAGAAGCAACAGACTGGGTAGATTCAATTGCACGTACTAATTCATCTTCTTCATAAACAGCACGCATACCAATTCCCCCACCACCTGCAGAAGCTTTTACAATTACAGGATATCCAATTTGTCTGGCTATTTCTTTAGCTTCCTCAATGTCACTAACTCCTTCAGGAGTACCTTCAATAACAGGAACTCCAGCTTTTTTCATAAGAGCTTTTGAAGTTATTTTATCTCCCATTTGATGGATTACATCACCTGTAGGTCCTATAAGTTTAATTCCATTTTTTTCACATGCTTCACCAAATTTAGGGTTTTCAGCTAAAAATCCATATCCTGGGTGAATAGCATCTGATCCGGATTCAAGTGCAATATCTATGATTTTTTCTATATTTAAATAAGACTTGGCTGGAGAAGGGTTACCTAAAGGATAGCTTTCATCAGCATAGTTTGTATAAAGAGATGTTGTATCTGCATCAGAGTATATAGCTACGCTTTGGATATCAAGCTCACGACAGGCACGCATAACTCTTATTGCAATTTCTCCTCTATTTGCAATTAATATCTTTTCAAACATTCGAAACCTCTTTTTAATTTTTATTAATAATATAATTATATAAGAAATAATAATTAAATATGTTGTTTAGATGAAGAAAATTACTAAAAAGAAACATTTGGAAATGGCCATACAAAAGGTTCCAAAGCATCCAAATCCGAAAGTAGACCTGGAACAGTATTCTACACCTGCCATTATTGCAGCAGATTTGCTGTGGAATGCATATTCTTTAGGGGATATCGCAGATAAAAAAGTAATGGATTTAGGCTGCGGAACAGGAATATTTGCAATTGCATCTAAATTATTAGGTGCAGCTTCAGCTATTGGTGTGGATATTGATAAGGATTCAACTGATCTGGCCAGCAGTTATTGCGGGGATGTTAATTTTATATGCAGTGATATTTGTGATTTGGAAAATGACTTTGATGTTGATACTATTTTTCAAAATCCTCCATTCGGATCACAAAAAAATGCAAAAAAAGGTGCTGATTTAAAATTTATCAGTAAGGCTATTGAACTGTCTCCAAAAGTTTTGTATTCATTTCACATGGCGTCAACTGAAGAGTTTTTAATTAGCTATTTTGAAAAAAATGATTTGGAAATTACTCATATTTTCAGATATAATTTTCCTATTCCTAAAATTTATGAATTTCATACAAGGGAATCTGCAAATGTTGAAGTAATAGTAATTCGAGCTTTTCTTTAAATTTTACTTATTTTAAATAGAAAAACAATACCTTTATATACTACATAATCTATATATTATATTAATATATTCCTTATGAGTATAAAAGTTGGTAGCATAATAAGATGGCTACGGATATTATAATTGATATAATATTTATAAAATGTATAAGTCTATTAGTGATAGCTATGTAAATGTAGGGAAATCTTTATATACTTTATTTTACTAATATTAAAATAATGTATAAAGATGAGCTATCTGTATTTATTCCGAATTCTTTTCTGTCTGAATCTAAAGATCTTAAAGTTCGTACTTTTAAAGTGGGAATTTTAGGCAGAGCTTTAGCAGTATTTCAGATTGATAATGTTGTTATTTATAATGATGACCATATTAAAAATGAAAATGGGGAAGAAGATGGAGAATTCATTGCTGAAGTTTTAAATTATATGAACACTCCTCAGTATTTGAGGAAAAGTGCATTTCCTATAAGGCCTGAACTTAAGCATGTAGGTATTCTTCCACCACTTAGAGCTCCTCATCATCCAGTAAATAGTCAACCAGACGTGGGCGACTATAGACAGGGATTTACTGTTAAAAGAAATAAGAAAGGAACTTTTGTGGATATAGGTATGGATAAACTTGCATTCTGCAAAGAGCAACTTACTGTTAAGAAAATTTTTAACTTTAAGATTACAAAAATTGCTAAGAAAGAAGTAATAGTCACACCTGATAAACCAGATGACATTTACTGGGGATATAATGTAATATCTTCTAATAAGAGTCTTAAAAATAGCTTAAAATTAATTAAACCAGATTTTATTGTTGAAACTACAAGATATGGGGATTATATTGATTCTATTTTTGATGAATTAAAACTTAAAGTAGATGAATTTAAAAATATTGCTATTTTGTTTGGTGGCCCATATTCTTCAATTCCGGAAGATGTTTCTAGTGGTAATTGGGAACATATTAAATTAAATACTGTACCTAACCAAGGAACTGAAACTGTCAGAACTGAAGAGGCAGTTGTCGCTACACTTTCTTTATTCAACATTTTGAGATTTTAATTCTCTTTATATATTATTAGTTTTTATACATGGCTAATAGATAATTTGCTCAACTTTTTATACATTGATGTTTTTAGGACTCTCCTAAAAATTACTTAGCGCAGAATAGTTTATACATTAAACGAGCGCTTAATTATGTTTCAATTAATTTCGCTCAAAAGAATATATTAAACTTTAATGTTTATTTAACTGTGATATTATTGCGGTTATTTATTACTCGGATAATATTATACTTGGTGTAATATTGTCCAAATCTGAAAATAGCTATTTATAGCTATTGTTTAAAAATTTGAATATAATAAAATAAAGGAAAATATTAGTTAAGGAGGTAAAATAAATGGTAAGACATCACCAGCCAAGAAAAGGGTCTGTTGCTTTTAGTCCAAGGAAAAGAGCAGCTAAAGAAACCCCTAGGATAAAATCTTGGCCACAAAATGACGAACCAAAATTACTCGGCCTCGCAGGTTATAAAGTCGGTATGACTCACGCTTTAGTGACTGATTCTGACAAAAACTCTCCAACTAATGGTATGGATGTTTTCACTCCAGTAACCGTATTGGAAGTACCTCCAGTCGTAGTAATGGGAATTAGAGCATACGAAAAAACTTCTCGTGGATTAAAAGTGATCACCGAAGTACTTGCAGATAATTTAGATGAAGAACTCTCAAGGAAAATTTCTCTTCCTAAAGAATACAATAAATCTGAAGCTATTGCAAAAATACAAGGTGTATTAGACAAAACTGAAGATATTAAAGTTTTAGTCCATACTAATCCAAAAGTAACTAGCGTACCTAAGAAAAAACCAGACATATTTGAATGTGGTATTGGAGGAGCAAATCCTGAAGAAAAATTAAATACTGCATTAGAATTATTAGGTAATGAAGTAAAAGCTAGTGACATCTTAAACGAAGGTCAATTTGTAGATGCAATTGCAACTACTAAAGGAAAAGGATTCCAAGGTGTAGTTAAAAGATGGGGAATCAGAATTCAATATGGTAAAGCTGTAAGAGCAGGTAAAGGAAGACACGTAGGTTCTATTGGACCTTGGACTCCATCAAGAACCATGTGGACCGTAGCACAAGCAGGTCAAATGGGATACCATAAAAGAACTGAGTTCAATAAAAAAATCTTAAAAATCGCATCTGCTGATGAAGTTGATCAAATTAATCCGGACGGTGGATTTGTAAAATATGGTCTTGTTAAAAACGACTATGTTTTAGTAAAAGGTTCATTACCAGGTCCATCTAAAAGATTGGTTATTTTAAGACAACCTATTAGGCCTAATAACAAATCTGAGGACATGCCTCAAATAAACTACATAAGTACAAAATCTAAACAAGGGGTCTAATCATGAAAGCAAATGTTTATTCAATGGAAGGGGAAGTTAAAGAAGAAATTGAACTTCCAGCTATTTTTAATGAAGAATACAGGCCTGATTTAATAAAAAGGGCTGTTATTTCAGCACAAACCGCTAGAGTACAACCATGGGGTAATGACCCTGAAGCAGGTAAAAGAACTTCTGCAAAAGGTTGGGGATCTGGTAGAGGTACAGCTAGAGTACCTAGGATCAAAAACGGTTCCAAAGCAGCATTCGTACCAATGGCTGTTGGTGGTAGACGTGCACATCCTACAAGAGCTGAAAAAAATCATCACGAAAAAATCAACATAAAAGAAAGAAGATTTGCAATCAGGTCTGCTGTAGCAGCTACTGCAAATAAAGAACTTGTTGAAAACAGAGGTCACAGATTAGGAGACCTTGAACAAGTACCTATTATTGTTGAAGATGATATTTGTTCTGTAAAAACTACTAAACAAACTCGTGAAATTTTCCAAAACTTAGGAGTTTACGACGACATTACCCGTGCTAAAGAAGGTAAAAGAATAAGAGCGGGTAGGGGTAAAACTAGAGGAAGAAAATACAAAAAAGTAAAAGGACCTCTTTTAGTAGTCGGTGAAGATAACGGTATCAAATTAGGTGCAAGAAACCATGCTGGTGTAGATGTAGTAACTGTTGAAAACTTAAATGCAGAATTATTAGCACCAGGTACTCACCCAGGAAGACTCACTATTTTCACTAAATCAGCTGTTGAAAAATTAGGAGGTTTATTCCAATAATTTTGGATAAATAAGGTGATTATTATGGATTCATACTCAATTATTATTAAACCTCATGTTACTGAAAAAACCATGAATTTAATCGATAAAAACAATGAGATTACTTTTGTTGTAAAACGTGACGCTAACAAAGGTCAAATTAAAAGGGCTTTTGAAGAGTTATACGAAGAAAAAGTAGCTAGAGTAACTACTCATATCACTCCTCGTGGTAATAAAGTAGCATTTATTAAACTTGTTGAAGAAGAAATGGCAGAAGAACTTGCTGTCAAAATAGGAGTATTCTAAGGAGGAATTATAATGGGAAAACGATTAATAATTCAAAGAAGAGGAAGAGGAACTCCTGCTCACCGTGTTGCTTCTCATCGTTTTAAAGATAAAATCAGATACAGATCTTACGATGCATTAGAAAAAGAAGGTAGTATTAAAGGAATCGTTACTGATATTGTACATGACCCAGCAAGAACTGCTCCAATTGCAGAAGTGAAATTTGAAAATGGTGAAAAGAAATTTATCTTAGCACCTGAAAGCATTCAAATCGATGATGAAATTGAATGTGGTATTTCTGCTCCTATTAAATTTGGTAATACTTTACCTCTTGCTGAAATTCCAGAAGGAACTCCTATTTATGATATTGAAAATACTCCTGGAGACGGAGGTCGTTTTGTAAGATCATCTGGAACTTATGCTTCTTTAATTACTCATGATGCTAATCAATCTGTTGTAGAATTACCATCTGGTGAATTAAAATACCTCAACCCAAGATGCCGTGCAAGTATCGGTGTTGTAGCTGGAGGAGGAAGAAAAGAAAAACCATTCCTTAAAGCTGGTAACAGATGGCATGCTTACAAAGCTAAAGGTAAGAAGTTCATGACCGTAAGAGGAGTAGCTATGAACGCTGTTGATCACCCTCACGGGGGAGGTAACAGGCAACATCCTGGTCGTCCAACTACTGTTTCAAGACATGCACCACCAGGAAGAAAAGTTGGTTCAATTGCAGCTAAAAGAACAGGATTAAAAAGATAGATAGAGGGTGTTTCATTGGCAAGAAAAATATTTAAATATAAAGGTTATACTCTTGAAGAATTACAAGACATGTCTTTAGAGGAAGTAATGGAATTATTCCCTGCAAGACAAAGAAGGTCTTTAAAAAGAGGATTTTTACCAAGACAACAAATTGTTTTGGATAAAATGAGAAAGTTAAATAAAGAAGGCAGCAAAGATGGCAGGCCTGTTGTAATCAGGACCCATTGTAGAGATATGATTGTTTTACCTGAAATGGTCGGAACAACTTTCGGAATTTACAATGGTCAAAACTTTGTTGAAGTTACAATCGAACCGGAAATGATCGGTTGTTACTTTGGTGAATTTGCACCAACAAGACAAAAAGTTCAACATGGAGACCCAGGTATGGGAGCTACAAGATCATCTATGTTTGTACCACTTAAATAGGGAGATTAGATCATGGCTAATAAATATGCTTATAATAAAGAAACTAATGAAGCAAAAACTGCACGTGCTATGGCAAAATCTCTTAAGATTTCTCCAAAACACTGTGTTGAAATTTGCAATGCAATAAGAGGAATGGAAGTAACTAAAGCTAAAAATTATTTGGAAGATGTTATTGATATGAAAAAATCTGTTCCTTTCAAAAGACACAACAGACAAGTTGGTCACAGAAAAGGACAAGAAGGATGGGCAGCAGGTAGATACCCTGTAAAAGCAGCAGAACAAGTATTAAAAGTTTTAGAAAATGCTGAAGCTAATGCTGAATACAAAGGTATGGACACTGAAAACTTATTCATTGAACATATCTCCAGTCACAGAGGAGTTGTACTTCCTGGAGTTATTCCAAGAGCATTCGGTAGGATGACCCCATTCAACACTCCAACTACTCATATCCAAATAGTATTACAGGAGGCTAACTAATGATAGAAAAAGATTTCGTCACTGAGGGCCTTAAAAGAACCAGAATTGATGAATACTTAGAAAAAGAACTTGAAAGAGCAGGATACGGTGGTATGGATGTTCAAATTACACCTTTAGGTACTATGGTTGTTGTTTATGCAGAAAGGCCTGGTATGGTAATTGGTAGAGGTGGAAAAAACGTAAGGGCTATTACCAACACTCTTAAAAATGACTTCGGTTTAGACAATCCTCAAATTGAAGTTAAAGAAGTAAGTGTTCCTGAACTCAACCCAAAAATCATGGCTTATAAAATAGCTAACATGTTACAAAGAGGTATGCATTTCAGAAGAGTTGCTTACTCTACCATTCGTAGAATCATGGGCGCTGGAGCTCAAGGTGTAGAAGTTACTATTTCTGGTAAAATCAGAGGTTCAAGATCTGCTGTAGCTAAATTTGTTGAAGGTTACATCAAAAAATGTGGTGAACCATCAATCAGATTAGTTGAAGAAGGATTTGCTACAGTTCAATTAAAACCAGGTGTACTTGGTATATATGTAAGAATCATGCCTCCAGAAACTGTATTACCTGATTCAGTTGAGATTCTTCCTCCAAAAATGGAAATTATTGAAGACGATGAAGTAGTTGAAGTTGAAGAACTTGACGACAGCGAAGAAATCGTGGAAGAAGAAATTGTGGAAGAAGTAGAAGACCTCGATGAATTAGAAGAGATTGTTGAAGAGGAATCTGCTGAAGAAGCAAAAGAGGATAGTTAAATTATTAAAAATTTAATTATTTCAAAAGAGTTGGAACAATGGCGATTTTAAGAAGTAAAGAAATTTGGGACATGGAAGTTGATGAGATTCAAGATAAATTAGTTGAACTCAGAGCTGAATTATCCAAAAATGTTTCTAAAAGTGCAGCTGCTGGGGTAATTGAAAACCCAGGAAAAATTAGAGAATTGAAAAGAACAATTGCTCGTGTTCTTACAATATTGAATGAAAAACAGAAGGAGAATTAAATGTCAAAAATCTGTGATGTCTGTGGGCTTCCGGAAGAACTTTGTGTGTGTGAAGAAATTGCACGTGAAGTTCAAACTGTTAAAGTATTTACAGTAAGGAGAAGATTCGGAAAACTCATGACTATTATCGAAGGTATAGATGAACACGATATTGATATTAAAGAACTTACAAAAACTCTCAAGGCAAAATGTGCTTGTGGAGGTACTTCTAAAAACGGTCAAATAGAACTTCAAGGGGATCATAAAGTAAGAGTCAAAGAAGTTTTATCTGACATGGGTTTTTCATCAGATACAATAGAAATTCGTGAATCTAAAAAAAATAATAAAAAAAGAAGAAGGTAATTCATCTCTTCGATACATTTCAATAAAAATTTTATAATTTTTTGCTGATTACAGTTTTTTAAGAGATGCAAATATGATTACGGTAAATAATTTAGTCCATCATGAGTTTATAGGATTAAGTGTAAGTGTTACTAGTGTATCTAACGAGTCTCTTAGATTAAAAGGAACTGTTATTGATGAGACAAAGAATACCATTAAAATTGAAGTTGACGATAATGTTGAAAAAATAATTCCAAAAAAAGGTTCAATATTTGTATTCGAACTTCCAACTGGAGAGAAAGTTGAAATTAATGGTAATATTTTGTCAATTCGTCCTGAAGATAGAATAAAAAAAAGATTTAAAAAAATATAAATACGGTGATAATATGGTTGGGCTTAATGTTCAAGAACCAGAAACTACATGCGATGATCCTAACTGCCCATTTCATGGAACTTTACCTTTAAGAGGTCAAGTTCTTGAAGGAATTGTAGTGAGTAACAAAGCAGAAAGGACCATTAGTGTCGAACGTAGTTACTATAAATTCATAAAAAAATATGAAAGATATGAAAAAAGGAAATCCAAAATTAACGTTCACAAACCAGATTGCTTAAGTGTGAATGTTGGAGATTCTGTAAAAGTTGCAGAATGCAGACCATTAAGTAAAACTAAACATTTTGTTTTAGTTGAAGTAAAAGGAGAGTAATTGTTATGAAAGCATTAACATCAAATGTATCTAAAGCATTACCAATTGGAGCTACTCTCCAATGTGTAGACAATACCGGTGCACGTGAAATCCAAATTATATCTGTAAAAGGTTTCAAAGGTGTAAGAAGGAGATTAGATGTTGCTGGTGTTGGAGATTTAGTTGTTGCTTCTGTTAAAAAAGGAACTGCTGACATGAGAAGAGAAGTTGTAAACGCTGTTGTAATCAGACAAAAAAAGGAATACATGCGTGCTGACGGACTTCGTGTTAAATTTGAAGATAATGCAGCAGTTATCATCACTCCGGAAGGAATCTTAAAAGGATCTGAAGTAAGAGGTCCTGTTGCTAAAGAAGCAGCTGATAGATGGCCTAGTGTAGGTAGTGCAGCAAGTATTTTAGTATAGGTGAAAAAATGTCAAAACAACCAAGAAAACAAAGAAAAGCTCTTTACAATGCTCCTGCTCATGCACGTGGAAAACACATGAGCGCTACTTTAAGTAAAGACTTAAGAGCAGACATTGGTAAAAGGTCTTTACCTATTAGGAAAGGAGACAAAGTTCAAGTTCTCCGTGGAGATTTTAAAGGACATGAAGGTGCGGTTTTAGGTGTGGACTATGGTTCATACAAAATAACTATTGAAGAAGTAACTTTATCAAAACCTGACGGAACTGCAGTTTTCCTTCCAGTAGATCCATCTAACGTAATGATTATTGATGCAGATATGGATGACGATAGAAGAATTAAAAATGTAACAGGAGACAATTAAAATGGCTAAAATGGGATCTAGAAAACATTTAAAAACATACAAAGCACCAAAAACTTGGCCTATTCATCCTAAAGAAGATACCTGGACTGTCAAACCTTCAGCAGGTTCACATTCTATTGAGAATTCTTTATCTTTAACTTTAGTTATTAGAGATATTTTAAAATTAGCTGATAATTCTAGGGAAGCTAAAAGAATCATCAACTCAGGTAATGTTCTTGTAGATGGAAGAGTAATTAAAGATTATAAATTCCCAGTTGGTTTCATGGATATTATTGAAATCCCAAAAACTGGTGAAGTTTATAGAGTGCTTTTAGATAAAAAAGGAAGATTACAATTAAATAAAATTGAAGAAAACGATTCTAAATTATGTAAAATAGTTAATAAATCTACTATTAAAGGTGGAAAAATCCAAGTAAACCTTCATGATGGTAAAAACGTAATTATTGATGAAAATGATTACAATGTAGGAGATGTTATTGACTTAAAAGTACCTGATCACGAAATCAATGAAGTTTTCGAATTAAAAGAAGGTGCTTGTGTACTCATTACTGGTGGTAAACACACTGGTGAATTAGGTACAGTTTCTGAAATTATTGTAAACGAATCTTCTAATCCGAACACTATTATTATTGAAAATAGTGCTAAAGATGAATTTTTAACTTTAAAAGATTATGCATTTGTAGTTGGTGAAGATGCACCAGCAATATCTTTATTGGAGGTTAATAAATGAACCCAATGAACGAAGTACAAATTTCTAAAGCTACTGTCAGCATTGGTGTCGGTGAAGCAGGTGAAAAATTATCCCGTGCTATTACCCTTTTAGAACAAATGTTCGATCAAACTCCAGTTAAAACATTTTCTAAAGTTACCAACCCTGAATTTGGTATTAGAAAACGTCAACCAATCGCATGTAAATTAACTTTACGTGGGGAAAAAGCTGATAAAGCTATTGAAATGGTTTTAGAAGGAATTAATAAAAATATCAAACCTACTCAATTTGATGCTCAAGGAAATCTTTCCTTCGGTATTAAAGAACATATTGATATTCCAGGTATGAAATATAATCCTGATATTGGTATTTTTGGTATGAATGTATCTGTTACTTTTGAAAAACCAGGTTACAGGATTGCTAAAAGAAGAATCCAACAAAAGAAAGTTCCAGCAAAACATAGAATTTCTAAAGAAGAAACTATGAAATACATGGAAGATAATTTTAATGTCAATTACGTGACTGAATAAATGTTAAGGTGATATTTTGCCAAGAAAATATGGAAAAGCTGCAAAAAAATGTACTCGTTGTGGAGACCACTCTGCTATGATTAGCAGGTACGGTCTTAGCTTATGCAGACAATGTTTTAGGGAAATAGCTCCTAAAATAGGTTTTAAAAAATATAATTAGAGGTGTTTTAATATGAGTCTCATGGATCCACTTGCTGATGCTTTAACTAATATTAGAAATAACGAATTACAAGTAAAAGACTCTTGTGTTATTTCACCTGCATCCAAATTAATTGGAGAAGTTTTAAGCACAATGCAAAAAGAAAATTACATTGGTAATTTTGAATATATTGATGATAACAGAGCAGGTCAATTCAAAGTAGAATTAGAAGGTAACATTAACAAGTGTGGTGTTATCAAACCTCGTCACGCTGTTAAAAAAGATGAATTTGAGAAATTTGAAAAAAGATATTTGCCAGCAAAAAACTTTGGTATTTTAATCGTTACAACTCCTGAAGGAATTATGACTCATTATGAGGCAAAAGAAAGAGGAATTGGCGGACGTTTGTTGGCTTACATGTATTAGGTGATAAAATGGTAGTAGCTGCAGCTATAAGGGAAGAAATTGAAATCCCTGAAGGCGTTGAAGTTATAATTAATAATAATGAGGTCACTGTAAAAGGACCTAATGGAGAAGACTCCAGAAAATTTACATATCCTAACGTGGATATTACTGAAGTTGAAAACAATGTTGTTTTAGAAACTTCATTCCCAAGAAAAAAAGATAAAGCAATGATTGGAACCACAAAAGCTCACATTAGTAATATGATTACTGGTGTTACTGACGGTTTTGAATATCATATGAAAATCGTATTTGCTCACTTTCCAATGACTGTGAAAGTAAACAAAGATGTTGTAGTAATTGACAATTTCCTCGGGGAAAGACATCCAAGAACTGCTAAAGTAGTAGGTAGTGCTAAAGTAGTAGTTAAAGGTGATGAGGTAACAATTACTGGTATCAATAAGGAACATGTTGGTCAAACCATGGCTAACTTGGAACAAGCAACTAAAATTAAAGGAAGAGATCCTAGAGTATTCCAAGATGGAATATATTTAATTAGCAAAGAATAGGGAATTGGTGATTAAATGGCTAATAAAAGATTTAAAAGACAAGAATATGCTCGTTATAAAAAACTTGGAATCAAATGGAGACGTCCTAGGGGTAAAACCAGTAAAATGAGAAGATACGAAGCAGGAAAACCTGATATGCCTGCTATCGGTTATAGAACTCCTAGAGCTGTTAGGGACTTACATCCTTCAGGTTATAATGATGTTCTTGTTCATAATATGGCGGAATTAGAAGACTTAAACCCAGCTACTGACGCTGCAAGAATAAGCGCTTCTATCGGTAAAAGGAAAAAAGACTTGATGTTAGAAAAAGCATCAGAATTAGGTATTAAAGTTTTAAATAAATAAATATTATATTCACATTTATTCAAGTTGAATCAATTCCGGGTTTTTTGAATTGATTTTTCTGATTTAAAGGGAATTTAGATTTTTATCTAAATTTATCAGCTATGCTGAAAATGGAGGATTATATATATGAATCTTACAACTCAAAAAAGATTAGCTGCTAGTATACTTAAAGTAGGACTCAATCGTGTATGGATTGATCCTGAAAGAATGGAAGAAGTATCCATGGCAATTACTAGGGAAGGTGTAAAGCAGTTAATAAATAATGGAGCTATTAAAGCTAAACCTCAAAAAGGTATTAGTAGCTACAGGTCTAAAAAATTAGCAGAACAAAAGAAAAAAGGAAAAAGGAAAGGTAGAGGTAGTGTAAAAGGAGCTAAAAAAGCTCGTAATCCTAAAAAACAAGAATGGATGACTACAATTAGAGCTTTAAGAAAAGACCTTAAAGAAATGCGTGATGCAAACGAAATTGATGCTACTACATACCGTAAATTATATAAAATGGCTAAGGGTGGTGCTTTCAGAAGTAAATCTTACATGAAAACATATGCTCGTGACCATGATTTAATTAAATAGGAGGAATAAACGTGGCTCAAGGATCAAATTATAAAGTACCATTTAGAAGGAGAAGAGAAGGAAAAACTGATTACGCAGCTAGGATGAAATTAGTCGATTATGACAAATCTCGTTTAGTTGTAAGACTTTCTAATGCTCATGCAACTGTTCAAGTTATTGATTATGCTCCTGAAGGAGATATTACCTTAGCATCTGCAGTAAGTAAACAATTAGCTAATTACGGTTACTTAGGTGGGGCAAGTAATACTTCTGCAGTATATTTAACTGGTTACCTTTGTGCTAAAAGAGCATTAGCTAAAGGTGTTGACTCTGCAATTTTAGACATTGGTTTAAAATCTGCTATTAAAGGATCTAAAGTATTTGCAGCTCTTAAAGGTGCTGTAGATGCAGGTTTAGATATCCCTTATGGTGAAGCTGTTTTACCAGATGAATCCCGTATTAATGGAGAACATGTAGCAAACTATGCTGAGTCTTTAGATGATGATGAAATTGCAAAATTATTCTCAAAGTATTTAGAAAGAGGTCTTCAACCAGCAGATTTACCTAAAAACTTTGAAGAAACCAAAAAGAATATCGATGAGGCAGAGGAATAACTATGAGTTTTAATATAGATGAATGGGAACCTAAAACTAAAATGGGTAAATTAGTTAAAGAAGGAACCATTACAGATATTGATGAAATCTTTGAAAAAGGTCTTCCTATAATGGAATTAGAAATTGTAGATGCTTTAGTTCCAGATTTAGAAGAAGAAGTAATGGATGTTAACTTAGTTCAAAGAATGCACAAATCTGGTAGGAAAGTTAACTTCAGAGTAATTGTTGCTGTAGGTAACAAAAACGGTTATGTTGGATTAGGTCAAGGAAAAGCTAAAGAGGTAGGTCCAGCTATCAGAAAAGCTGTTGACAATGCTAAATACAACCTTATTAAAGTAAGAAGAGGTTGTGGAGATTGGGGTTGTGTTTGTGGTAAAGAACACACTGTACCTTTCAAAGTACAAGGTAAAGCAAGTAGTGTAAGTGTTTCCCTTATGCCTGCACCTGCTGGAGTAGGTTTAGTAGTTGGAGACGTCGGTAAAACTATCTTAAATCTTGCTGGTATTAAAGATGTATGGTCTCAATCTTTCGGTCAAACCCAAACTACTGTAAACTTTGCTAATGCTATATTCGATGCTTTAAAAACTTTAAGTGCTGTTAAAGCTAGTGAAGCTGACCTTAAGAAAATGGGAGTTAAATATTAGACGGTGATTAAATATGTTTTTAGTTATAAGAGTTAGAGGAACTACTGGTGTTATTAAAAACATCGCTGATACTTTAGACATGTTAAGACTTAACAGAATTAGCCATGCAGTTTTAGTTGAAGATACTCCAAGTTACAACGGTATGCTTCAAAAAGCTAAGGATTACATCACTTGGGGTGAAATTGATGCAGATCTTTTAGCTGAAATTATTGCTAAAAGAGGTAAATTCACTGGTAACAACAAAGTTACTGATGAATATGTAGCTGAAAATTCCGATTACAAAAATATTGATGAATTAGCTAAAGCTGTAATTGCTGGCGAAGTTAAATTAATGGACTTAGATATTAAACCTGTATTCCGTTTACACCCTCCAAGAAAAGGATACGAAGACATCCGTCTTTCTGTTAAAGAAGGAGGATCCTTAGGTTACAGGGGAGAAAATATTAAAGATCTTGCAGAAAGAATGCTTTAGGTGTATAAGATGATTAGATCAAAACGTAAAATTAATAAACTCAGAGGTTCTAGATCCAACGGTGGAGGCTGTACCAAAAAACGTAGAGGTGCAGGTAACAAAGGTGGTAGAGGTAATGCAGGAGCTTCCAAACAACATTGGACTTGGACTGCAAAATTTGACCCAGACCATTATGGTAAACATGGATTCAAAAGACCTCAAAAAATGATTAAAAAAGTAAATCCAGTTAATTTAAGTTACTTGGAAGAACAAGCTGATAATTTAATTGAAAGCGGTAAAGCATCTAAAGATGGAGATTCCATTGTTATTGATGTTACCGAATTAGGTTATGATAAAGTTTTAGCTAAAGGTAAAATAACTAAATCTTTCATTATTTCAGCACCTCAATTTTCTGCTTCAGCTATTGAAAAAATTGAAGAAATGGGAGGAGAAGCTATCGAATTATAGTTTCTTTTTTTCTTTTCTTTTTTATTAGAGGAATAAAATGTCATCATTAAAAGTTTTAGAGCCATTATTTAGGTTTTTACCAGAAGTAAAATCTCCTGTTCATCATGAAGATTTTAATGAAAAACTTAAATGGACTGCTCTTATTTTGGTATTATACTTTATATTAACTGAAATACCATTATATGGTTTGAGTTCTGCAGCAGTGGACCAGTTTGCTCAGTTAAGAGCAGTTATGGCGGGAAGTTTCGGTTCAATTTTAACATTAGGAATTGGACCTATTGTAACTGCTTCAATTGTATTGCAATTATTAGTTGGTTCCAAGTTGTTAGATTTGGATTTGTCTTCTCCTGAGGATAAGTCACAGTATCAGGCCACACAAAAAATATTATCCATCGTCTTCACAATGTTTGAAGCTGGTGTATTGGTATTGACAGGTAGTTTAGTACCAATTGATAATTCATATCTTGGTGTATTATTCCTTCAACTTGTTATTGGAGCAATATTGATAATTTATCTTGATGAAGTTATCTCCAAATGGGGATTTGGTAGTGGTATTGGTTTATTTATTGCAGCTGGTGTTTGTGAAGCCATTATTGTAGGTACATTCAGTTTCATACCTGGACCTGGCGGTGTTTATGGTGGAGCAATTCCTGCATTTATCCAATCCTTCTGGTCAAGTTCTATTGACTTTTCAGTATTAATTCCATTAATTGCAACAGCAGCTGTATTCTTTGTTGTTGTATATGGTGAATCTATGAGAGTGGAAATTCCTATTTCTCATGGTTCAGTAAGGGGACATGGAAGAATTAGAGGTTCTGTTGGTAAATATCCATTAAAATTTGTATATGCAAGTAACATGCCTGTTATTTTAACCAGTGCATTGCTTGTAAACGTTTCACTTCTTGCAAGTGTCTTCCAAAAAATTGGTTTCCCAATTTTGGGTGAAATTGTTAACGGTAAGGCTGTAAGCGGTATTGCATTATATTTATCTACACCGAATGATGTTAGTTTATTGGTAACTGATCCTGTTCGTGTAATTGTCTATGCAATTTTCTTCTTACTTTGTGCAGTTTTATTCTCATATCTTTGGGTTGAAATTAGTGGATTAAATGCTAAGAAAATTTCAGAACAACTTTACAAGTCTGGTATTCAGATACCAGGTTTCAGAAGCAGTAAACGTCAATTATATAAAATATTGAAAAAATACATTCCGGCACTTACCATTATAAGTGGTCTTTATGTTGGTATAATTGCATTTTGTGCAGACTTAACTGGAGCATTAGGTGGAGGTACTGGTGTATTGCTTACTGTTGGTATTATACATAAAATATATGAGGAAATGGCTGAAGAACAACTCATGTCAGCAAATCCAGTACTTAGGAAATTTTTAGGAGGAGAATAATTATTCTTCTTCATTAATCTTTTTAAAATGGGGGATTAAATTGAAATTGGTAGTATTAACAGGTATTCCAGGTTCTGGAAGTACCACTTTGCTTAATAAAGCACTTGAAGAAGTAGATTATGTTCATTTAAATTATGGAGATATAATGACTGAAATCGCAATTGAAGAAAAAATTGTTGATGATAGGGATGCTTTAAGAAAATTATCTCCAGATGTTCAAAAAGAAATTCAAGAAAAAGCAGCAAAAAGAATTAAAGAAAGATCTGAAAGTGAAAATGTTATTGTAGATACTCATTGTACTATTAATACTCCATCCGGATTTTTACCAGGTCTTCCAATTTGGGTTTTAAATGAATTGCAACCTAATCTTTTTGTTATGATTGAAGCTAATCCTGATGAAATTATTTACAGAAGATTAAATGATGATACTCGTTCTAGAGATATTGAAAGAGCAAAAGATATTCAATTACATCAAGAAATGAACAGGGCAGCATCTATGGCTTATGCTACATTAACTGGTGCTACTGTAAAAATTATTGAAAATCACGATAATCATTTACCTTCTACAGTTTCAAAATTAGTGGATGTTTTAAATAAATAGAGGAATTTCATGATTGACATATTTAACATGGTATTTGAGGCACTAAATGCAATATTCAGTCCGTTGCTTGCTTTAGATCCAAATCCTCAAAATCCAGCATTGACTGTTTTAGTTATTGCATTCATTGTTTCATTAATAACTACAATAGCTAATAAATTATTAGTTGACCAAGACGAAATGAATGAAATACAACAGAAAATGAAAGACTACCAAAAAGAAGTTAGGGAAGCTCAAAAATCTGGTGATGGAAAGAAATTAGCTAAACTTCAAGCTCAACAAGCTGAAATTATGCAAAATCAAAGTAAGATGATGACTAATTCTTTCAAACCGATGATTGTTACTTTTATCCCAATTATTTTAATATTCTTTTGGATGAGAGCTTCTCCAATTAGTGGTTTAGTTATCTCTATGCCACCGGGTGCATTTTATGTATCATTAGCTCCGATTTGGCATTTTATTGGTAGTTTTATGTATGGAGGACATTCTGTCGGATATAATATTGGATGGTTATTCTGGTATTTCATATGTACCTTTGGTATGAGTCAAATATTAAGGAAATTTTTAGGTTTCAAACAAGGATTTTAATTAATCCTTAACCTATGTATTTATTAATAATGAAAACAATATAGTATAATATTCTATTTTGAATACGCTATTACACAATTATTAAATTTATTATTTAAAATTAATTTAGGTGATTAAATGCCTGCAAACAGATATAGATCAAGATCATATAAAAGAGTTTATAAAAACACTCCTGGCGGAGAAAATGTTTTAAGATACAAAAAGAAAAAACCATCTAAGCATGTTTGTGCTGAATGTGGTAAATTATTACATGGAGTTCCACGTGGACGTCCATATGAAATTAATAAATTAGCAAAATCCCATAAAAGACCTAACCGTCCATATGGTGGGTATTTATGCTCAAGCTGTGCTCGTAAACATTTCAAAAACGAGGCTAGAAAATAATGATAATTACTGTTGGTGGACTGGCTGGAACTGGAACCACAACAACTGCAGAGCTGTTGTCTGAGAAATTAGGTATTCCTTTTGTTTCTTCAGGCTCTATTTTTAGGGCTATGGCTGAAGAAAAAGGCATGTCTGTTCTTGAATTCAGTGAGTTTGCTGAAAGTAATGATAATATCGATAAAGAAATTGATAAAAGACAAGCTGAACTTGCTAAATCTTCAGAGAATTTAATATTGGAAGGAAGACTATCAGCTTATTTTGTTGAAGCTGATTTAAAACTTTGGTTAATGGCACCTCTTGATGTTCGTGCTCAAAGGATTAGTCAAAGAGAATCTAAATCTGTTGATGTGGCTAAAGAAGAAATTAAAATTCGTGAAGAAAGTGAAGCTTTAAGATATTTAGATATTCATAACATAGATATTAGTAATTTAGATATTTATGACTTAATGATTAATACTGACAGTTTTGACCCTGAAAGTATAACAAAAATTATTCTAACAACATTAAAGGTGATATAATGGCAGCAATTGAAGTAGGAAGAGTTTGTGTTAAAACCGCTGGTAGAGAAGCTGGCGAAAAATGTGCAATCGTAGAAATCATCGACGAAAACTTCGTTGAAGTAATCGGTGAATCTGTTAAAAATAGAAGATGTAACATTGCTCATTTAGAACCAACTGCAGATTCTGTAGATGTTTCTGGTGATGCTGACTCTATTAAAGCAGCTTTAGCTGATTTATAAATGGATAATTAATTAAATTATTCATTACTTATTTTTATTTACTTATTTTTTTTATTTATTGATTTTTAGTGATTTTTCATGAAAGACTTTCTTACAAAATCCAAAAGTTTTACAAATCCTGAATATGGATGTGCTCCTGAAGAACGTGAAATTTCAGATTATATTTCTCATGGTGTTATTAATTTAGATAAACCGTCAGGACCAACTTCTCATGAAATTGATTCATGGGTAAAACGTATTTTAAATTTGGAGAAATCAGGACACGGCGGAACTTTGGATCCAAAAGTTACAGGTGTTTTGCCTGTAGGACTTGGAGATGCAACAAGAGCTATTCAACTTCTTTTAACAGCTCCTAAAGAATATGTTTGTGTAATGACTTTTCATCATGAAGTTGATGAGGATAAAATTCGTGAAGTGTTTAATGAGTTTACAGGTAAAATTTTCCAACTTCCTCCGGTTAAATCAGCAGTTAAACGTGAATTAAGATCACGTAATGTTTATTATTCCACTATCTATGAAATTAATGGTAGGGATGTCTTATTTAGAATAGGCTGTGAAGCTGGAACTTACGTTAGAACTTACTGCCATAATATAGGTGAAGCAATTGGTGTTGGTGCACACATGGCAGAGCTTAGAAGAACACAGGTAGGTTCATTTACAGAGGATAACCATTTATCCACTCTTCAGGATGTTACTGATGCATATCATTTCTACAAAGAAGATGGTGACGAGTCATTTTTAAGAAAAGCTATTATGCCGATGGAGCGAGCTGCAGATTACCTGCCAAAAGTAGTTATTAAAGATTCTGCAGTTGATGCAATATGTCACGGTGCCAACTTGGCCAGTGGGGGAATAGCTTATCTGTCTGACAATATTCAAAAAAATTCCATAGTAGCTATTGAAACACTTAAAGGTGAACTGGTTGCTTCAGGTAATTCTTTATTTAGCAGTGATGAGATTTTAGATTTGGAATCAGGATTTGCTGTTAATGTTTCTAAAGTTTTTATGAAAACAGATATTTATCCTAAAATGTGGAAATAAATTATTAAAAACTTTATTTTTTTATTTTTAATTAGATTTACTTTTTTTTGTAAGAAATATATTAATAACTTTCAAATTACTTATATACATTAAATAAGAAAAATAAATGTAATTGAATACATATATTTTGATTATTTGATATTGAGGGATAATAAATGGTTGTAGAGTGTCCAATATGTTCTAAAGTTTTAAATAATGAAGAAATTTGTTCATATTGTGGAACTAATATTAATGAGGATATTTTTACTGATTTTACATCATTTCAAAAATTTAAAAATTCATTTTCAGGAACTTTCGGTAAAGGGTTGTCTAAAAATGATAAAAAAGATTTAAATGAATTTTTATTAAATAATGAAAGTAAAATAGCTGGTTTTATAAGTAAATATCAGAGTTCTTTTGAAAATTTGGTTTTGGATATTTCAGCTATTAAAAAAGAAAATAAACCTATTTATGAAATGATTTGTAAATTAACTGATTATTTTGAAGAAAAAAAGTTTAATTTGCCCATCAATCAAAGAAAGTCTTGTTATACATTTAAAAGAATTTATGATGAATTAGATGATATTATCCCTAAAAAGAATAATGAATATTGTATTGATACATTTAACAGTATTAAATTTAATTTAGAAAAGTTAAATGATTTTTTTTCAGTTTCAATTCCTAATGAACGTATTTCTAAAGATAAATTATCTTATAAAAACCAGTTTAAAGATAGTTATGATTTAATTAAACCAATTAAAGATTATGCTTTAAATAATTCAGATGTTTTTAATGAGTCCCAAGAGGAAGTTATATCTAATTTTATTTCAAATTTCGATAACTTTAACCAGAATGTAGATGATTTAAACAATAATTATGATATGGACCAAAAGTTAAATTTAATAATAAAATTATCTTCTGAAATTTCAAGGTCCAATAATCTTGATGAGCTTCTAAAAGAAAAAGAAAATCATAAAGAGCTTTATAATTTAGCTATTGAAATGCTTGAAGATAATGAGTCATTTTATTATTTAAAAAATAAGATTGAACTTAACAGAAATAATTTAAACAATTTCAAAAAGGCTTATAAAAAATTAAACAGTAAAATAAAATTGGTTCAATCTGAAAATTGGATTAAAGATAATTTTAGCAGGTTGGAATCTATAAAAAATTATGAAACTAAATTTCCTAAAGAGTTTATAGATAATTTTAAATTTAAAGAATTATGCTTTAATTTTAAAAGGTTACTTGTTAATGTAAACTGTATTTTGGATAATGGTATTGATATTAGCAACCAATATAGAAATCTGTTAAAGGATTTTATAAAATATTATACGAAATTTCCATATATTGTTGAAGAATCTAATTGTTATTTTAAAATTAACAGTAAAACCGCTAATTTTAACAATATTGAACATTTCAAATCAGAAATTTTGCATAAATTTGAAAATAATTTATCATTTAAGTATGATTGTATAAAAAATGATTATGAATTATTGGATAATAAACTTGATGATGCCATATATGTTGATGATAATTGGAATAATTTAGTTTATTTTAATAGTTTAAAAAACTCTACCAGTATAAAAATAGACGATAAAAAGAGTTTTGAGAAAAAATATGCTGATTTGAATGAAAAAGTTATTAATGTTCGGGAGTTTATAACTGATGATAATAAAATAGATCTTGATGATTTTATTTTTAATTTTTCACATATTGCAGTGTATATTGATGAAATTAATTTTCATTATAAGTTAAATTCATATTTGATTAAAATTAATAAAATTGAGCAGGTTTGTGAGTTAGATGATTTTGTAAATCAGCAATTGAAATTTAAAAAAGCTTATATTTATTCAAAAGATGCAATTGCCAATTTTTCAAAATGGTTATCTAAAAAGAATGAAGAAATATTAATTGATTTTATAGATTATTATGATTCTTTAGATGGTAAAATTCAGCAGATTAAGAGGAAACAGCTTAAGAAGTGGTTGAATGATAATAAAAGTGATTTTGTTAGGTTTAATTCTTTGAGGGAGTCTGAGATTACTGGTCATCTTGATGTGGATGTGATTAGGGATGATTATAGGCATTTGTATGAGGATTGTCTTGATTTGGATTGGGATTTGTTGGATATTTGTGATTGGGAGTTGGTTGATGAATTTAGGTCTAATTATGAGTGTATTGGGGCTATTGTTTCTTATTTGAATAATCGTTTTGATATTAAAGATTTTTTAGGTTCTGTTTCTGGTTTTGTTTTAGGTGATTCTGTTGGTGTTTTGGAAAAGCAGAAGGAAGATTTTAAAGTTTTCTTTGATAAATGCGATTCTTTTGTTTCACGTGTTAGTGATGATTTGTTAGAATCTGAAAAGGTTAAGATTAATGAGTTTAAGGATGTTTATTCTTCTATTGATAGTAAAATTTATAAAATCAAAGTTCATAACTGGTTGGATTCTAATAAGAATAAATTAGCAGATTTTAATAATGGAATGGGTGAAGAAATTTCTGCTTTTATTTTGGATGATAATGTTGAGGAGTTAAAAAAGCAAACTGAATGTTTGTATAATAAAATTGTTGAATTTCAAAAGTATTGTCCTTTTTTATCTCAGGATGATGTTGTGTCTTCTTTTGTTTATAATTTTGAAAATTTAGAGGATATAATTGCTGATAAGAATTGTAAATTTAAGATTAAACAAATTTTAAATGAAATAAATGCGAGGAATTTTGAAAGTAATTCTTCTGAGTATTTAGAAAAACAAAAAGATTTGTTTTCTAATTATTGTGTTATTTCTAAAAGGATTATTGATTCATTTGATGATAAAATTACTGATTCTCAAAAAAATGAATTTTTAAATTTCATTGAAGAATATAACAGTTTAGATGGTAAAATTCAGCAGCTTAAGAGGAAGCAGCTTAAGAAGTGGTTGGATGAGAACAAAGATGATTTTGTTAGGTTTAATGCTTTAAGGGAGTCTGAGATTACTGATCATATTGATGTTGAGTTAATTAAGGATGATTATAGGCATTTGTATGAGGATTGTCTTGATTTGGATTTGGATTTGTTGGATATTTGTGATTTGGAGTTAGTTGATGAATTTAGGTCTAATTATGAGGGTATTGGGGCTATTGTTTCTTATTTGAATAATCGTTTTGATATTAAAGATTTTTTAGGTTCTGTTTCTGGTTTTGTTTTAGGTGATTCTGTTGGTGTTTTGGAAAAGCAGAAGGAAGATTTTAAAGTTTTCTTTGATAAATGCGATTCTTTTGTTTCACGTGTTAGTGATGATTTGTTAGAATCTGAAAAGGTTAAGATTAATGAGTTTAAGGATGTTTATTCTTCTATTGATAGTAAAATTTATAAACTTAAGGTTAATAGTTGGTTAGATTCTAATAGAAATAACTTAATTGATTTTAATAATGAAATATCTGGGGAAATTTCTAATCTTGTTTTGGATGATGATGTTGAGGAGTTAAAAAGGAAAACTGAGGGTTTTTATAATAAAATTGTTGAATTTCAAAAGTATTGTCCTTTTTTACTTCAGAATGGGGTTGTGTCTTCTTTTGTTTATAATTTTGAAAATTTAGAGGATATAATTGCTGATAAGAATTGTAAATTTAAGATTAAACAAATTTTAAATGAAATAAATGCGAGGAATTTTGAAAGTAATTCTTCTGAGTATTTAGAAAAACAAAAAGATTTGTTTTCTAATTATTGTGTTATTTCTAAAAGGATTATTGATTCATTTGATGATAAAATTACTGATTCTCAAAAAAATGAATTTTTAAATTTCATTGAAGAATATGACAATTTAGATAATGAAATTTGTAATTTGAGAATAGCTTCTTTTTTTAATAAACATTTAAAAGAAATTAATGAATTTATTCTGTTTACAAAAGGAACTAAAAAACATGAAATTTCTGATAAGAACAGGGATAATTGTAAAAAAGAGGTTAATTATATTTATGATATTCTTTTAAAGATTAGGGATGTTTTTAATCAAAATCCAAATATTAAACAATATAGGAAAAATTTAACATTGGAATTCATTGAAATATATGAAAATTTCGAGAATATAGTTCAAAGAATTAATTATCAGACATGGTTTTCTAATAATTTAAATGATATTAATAATTTCATAAGTATAAAATCTAAAACTATTACTTCTTATATATCTGAGGAAGAAAAAGACACTTTAAAAGCATCTGAAGACTGTTATAATAAATTAAATGAAATAGTTGATTTTCATAATAATGTATTTCCATCAAATCTTGATTTAGATATTATCTGTGAATTTATTGAGGATTATAATAATTATGATGATATAATTACTAAATTGAATGTTGAGTTTTTCTTTAAAGATAATTATGAAATTATTTTATGGGGAGCATCTTTGAATAAGGTTAACCCATTTTATTTTATAAAAAATGAGGAAAAGGAAAAGTATAAAACAGGTATTCAGAAAATTTATTCTAATTTAACTAAAGTTAACCAGTACTGTGTTAAAAAACATATTTTCAGCGAGGATAAATTTGAGTTAATGGATGGTGCTATCAGAAACTATGATAATATTGATGATTTGGTAATTAAATGGAATGTAAGTTATTATTTAAATTCTGTTGTTAAAAAATTTGCTAAAATTGGGGATTATGCTCCTGATAATTATTTTTCCCATAATTGGAAACAGAAATTGTTGCTTTGGCATAAAAATGCAATCTCTAAAGTTAAAAAATTTAAAGAAGATTATGCAGAATACATTTCTTCAGAAGATGAAAAATTTTTTGAAAAATTTTATAATAAACCTGAAACTTTTGAAACGGACACTAAACAAGCTAATGAACGGTATATAAATCAGGAATTAAAGGATAACTCTGATTTATTTGATGATTTGGATGGAAAATCATTAGATTCTCAACAAAGAGAAGCTATTGTCGTTGATGAAGATGCAGTAAAAGTTATTGCAGGTGCTGGAAGTGGTAAAACTTTTACAATTCAAGGTAAAGTTAAATATTTAACTGAAAAAAGAGATGTTGATCCTAGTGAAATTTTAGCAATTTCCTTTTCCAATGCATCTGTTGATGATTTGAAAGAAAGAATTGCGGAACCTATTGATATTAAAACATTTCATAAAGTTGGAAAAGATATTTTAACGCAGTATAATCAATATTCTAGACCTGATACTTCTGCTCTTAAACGTATTATTAAAAGATATCTAACTAAAAAAGCATTGAAAAATGAGGATATAAGTAAAAAGTTAATTGAATTTTTCAGTTTTTATATAAATGTCCCTCCATCTGAGGATGATATTAAATATGAAGGGGATTTGTTAGATTGGCAGGAAGGAGTAGATTTTTCAACATTAAAAAGACGGTTTAAAAATAAACAGAGGGAAACACTAAATAATGAAATTGTAAGAAGTTATGAAGAGTTATATATAGCTAATTTTCTGTTTATTTATGGAATTAAGTATACCTATGAAAAGATTTATTCATATCCTAATAAAAACTTTGAAAGAGAATTTAATAAATTTAAAGAATTTTTATTTTCTTTTAATGAAGAGATTCCTGATGAATTAAAAAATGACATTACTAAGGACTTGCTTAATTTAACAGATATCTTTGAAGAATATGAAATTAAAGATTATCTTCCTGATTTTTACTTAGATGATTATAATATCTATATAGAACATTTTGGATTAAACCGTAACTGTGAAAATCATTTAATTGGTGGAAAATCATCTGAGGAATATGTTAAAGAAATGGAATGGAAAAGGAAAGTACATAAAAAATATGGAACTACTTTAATTGAAACTTTTTCATATTATCAATCAGAAAACAGATTATTAACACGTTTGGCAGAAAAATTACAAGCTCAGGGTGTTGAATTTAATGAAATTGAATATAGGGAAGTTTATAGAATATTGTTGGAAAATAAAACTATAAAAGAATGGGAAGATTTCATTGTATTGTTAAAAACATTTATTGAGTTATTTAAAGGAAATAATTATGATGAAACTAAATTTAAAGAATTTTATGATTATGTTGGTGGATTAAAAGATAGTTTTTCAAAAGATAGGACAATAGCATTTTTAAAAATTGTTGAAGAGATTTACAATGACTATGAAGCATATTTATTAAAAATTAAAAAAATTGATTTTAATGATATGATTAATAAAGCCAGTGATTGTATTGTGAAAAATGGATTAGATTTGCCTTACAAATATATAATTGTTGATGAATATCAGGACACTTCATTTACCAGATATAACTTGTTAAGAAATATCTGTGATAGTATTGGTGCCAAGATAATGGTTGTAGGTGATGACTGGCAGTCTATTTACAGTTTCAGTGGATGTGATGTAAATATTTTTACCAAATTTGATAATTTCTTTGATGTTTGTGAAACCAGATATATTGAAAAAACATACAGGAATTCTCAACAGTTAATTGATGCTTCAAGTAATTTTGTAATGAAAAATCCCGATCAAACCAGAAAGGAATTAAAATCTTCTAAATCATTGAAATATCCAATTAAACTGGTTAATTTTGATAATGATTTTGATGAAATATTAAAATTTGAATTAATAATAAAAAATATCATAAACCAATCAACATTTAAAAACAAAAAGATTCTGATTTTAGGTAGAAATAATAAGGACATATTTAATTTACTAAAGAATTTCAATGTAGAAAATGAATATGGAAAAAGAAAATTTGAGATTTTAGGAGATGAAGATAAATTAAGAAGAAATAAATTTGTAAAAATTGTTTATAGGGAGAGTCCGGATGTTAACATTGAATATCGTACTGTTCATCAGTCTAAAGGTTTAGAATGTGATAATGTAATTTTAATAAATTTGAAAAATTGGAAGGCGGGTTTTCCAAATAAAATGGTTGATGATCCTGTTTTAAATTTTGTTAAAAGGAATGGAGATTCTTTTAGTTATGCTGAGGAAAGAAGATTGTTTTATGTTGCTTTAACTAGAACAAAAAATAATGTTTATTTATTAGCACCTTATTTTAAAAGTTCGGTGTTCGTTCAGGAGCTGAAAACTGATGCAAATGTTGAATTGCTTAACCTGGAACATAATAGGCTGGAAACTCTTAAAAATATTGAAAAAAATGGAGAACGTTATGTAATTCCAACTAAATTAAAATGTCCTGTTTGTAAAACAGGTGTGGTTTTGCTGGAATCTTTTTGGAATAAGGGTAAACTTAATAGGGTTCTTAAATGTTCTCATAATATGGCGCCTCCATTTAATCGCTGTAATTGGGAAGGAGGTTATTATGGAAGTGAACTTGAGGATTTGGATGATATAGAATATTGTCCAAGCTGCGATGGGATACTTATAAAACGTTACCGACATAGTGACGGGCATCCATTTTTAGGTTGTACGAATTTTAGAAAAACAGGATGTAGGGGAAAAGGTAAAAAATTGGAGTATATTGGTAAAACCTGTCCGAAGTGTGGTAAACCTCTTGTAAAAAGGGTTAATGGTGAGGATAATAGTTTATTTGTAGGATGCAGTGGTTTTCCTAAATGTAGACACACTGAACCATTTAAAAAAGAGATGGGAATCTAGAATGCTCCTCCACCTCCTCCGCCGGAACCTCCACCAACGCCACCAAAGCCGGAGCTGTCTGAATTTGCATTTGCTGTTTGTATTCCGGTATCTATTGCATTATGCATCATGTAATATCCTGTTCCATAATAGTAGTATGAATCAAGATAATCGTCATCAATGTTTCCTTCACCAACATGCAGTTTCATGGATTCGTAAACCTTATCAGCTACTCCAAGAGCTGTTGCATATACGAGATATTGATTCCATATAACTATTGATTCAGGAGGGTGTTCTTTCATTAAACTGTTGTCACTTAAAAACTTCTTAAAGTTTTTCCACTTTAGCATATATAGTCTGCCTTCTTTTGTCCATTGTCCGAAGATATCTTCGGGCAACATGTAAATCACAAATCCTGAAATAAATAAAAATACTGATCCTATAAGTCCAATTGTTCCTCCAGTTGTATTTAAACCATTTTCCAGATAGAATAATGAACCAAACAGAACTCCAATAATTATACAAGCTATTGAATAGTAAGTAGCTATTTTATTTCCTTCGTTATTAAAGAATTGTTTCAATCTGGATTTTGATAAATGTTCGTAGGCAACATCATTTTTCCATGATTTGATTCTGTTGTTGAACCATTCCGCATTATGTTCATCGGATAAATAATCTTTAACATTACTTAAATCCAAGAGATTGTCTTTAGCTATTGTTTTGAAGATATCGAAAACATCTTTTTCATCTAATGTTAAACTGTCGTAGTTTGTTTCATCTAATTCTATAATTAAATGTTTTTCTTCATTTGATTTAATTTTAAATATTTTACGATTAATCAAATCCATTATTGTAGCTTCAAATCCTTTTAAATCAGGAGTTCCAATATTGTATCTTTTTTGGATTAATGCATTAACTACAGCTGGGGGGTCGTTACTTGGAAGATCCCTTTCATAAATTCCTTCATAATTAACTTTAGGTTCTACACCATATTTGCGGTAAATAAAAAATGGAATTACTGGACTTATAATAAACAGTATTCCTATAAGTGATCCGATATTGTCCCACATTTTTTCATTTGCCTGATAATCATTGTAACGTTGTTCTATTTCTTTTTTAGCTGCTTTATCAATATGGATTGCATTTGGTGAGTTTGCAAAGTCACTTTCAGGCATTAAAACTTCAATCTCGTAAAAGTTTCCAGAATCTATGTAATTGCTGGTTGAAGTTATTGTATTTCCGTCTAATGAGCTGGTTTTGGTATATTTTGTAGGATTTAACCAGTATTCATTACCATTATCATTAGGTAAATGTATTGTTGTTATTAATTCATCAACTCCTACTGCCCACTGGTCTCCCCAAAGCTGATACTGTAGAGATGCAGTGTCCTGATAAACAGTCACTACATTTTTCATATCGTAGCTGATATGGACTTTAACATTTGTATCACTTATTGGTTGGGTTTTGGCAGCATCTGAATATAAATAAATTTTTATATGCTGAGTTCCATCTTCCTGATGTTGCTCTACTTTTGTATATGCACCTTCTGCTGATACATGAATATTTGAAATACTTTCTCCCTCTTTCAGGGGTATGTCTCTGTAAACTCCATTAAATGTTCCGTCAAATGAATAGTCAAAGGTTTCATTTATATGGAGCATTCCGTTTGTATCAACTATGATGTCTACAAGTGCCTGTGTAATGGAATAGCTTCTGTCATCGTCATCTGCATAAACACAAGAGATTGTTGATGTTATTAAAAAAAGTAGAAGGAAGATGGTTACTATCTTTTTATTAACCATATATTTAATCTCCCTTAAAATTGCACTTTAGGTGCTTCCCTTTCACCACTGGCTATTTCAAAAAAGTCAGCTTCTTTAAAATTAAACATTCCTGCAATAATATTGCTTGGGAATTGTTCGCATTTATTATTGTACATTAAAACAGCATCATTATAGAATTGTCTTGAGTAAGAAATTTTATCTTCGGTTTCTGTTAATTCGGATTGTAATTCTTTGAAATTTTGGTCTGCTTTCAGTTCAGGGTAATTTTCAGCAATAGCAAACAGTGATGTTAATGCACCAGTTAAAGCATTGTTGGCTTCACTAACTTCTTTAACGCTGCCTGCATTCATCAAACCGCTTCTTGCTTTGGTTACATTTTCAAATACATCTTTTTCATGACCTGCATAACCTTTAACAGTTTCAACAAGATTTGGTATTAAGTCATTTCTCCTTTTGAGCTGAACATCAATTTGAGAATAACTGTTTTTAACTCTGTTTCTTGCATTAACAAGGCCATTATATCCGCTAATGAGATATAATACAATAGCAAGTATGATTATTATAATTACTGCTAAAATAATCATGGTTGTATCCATATTTTTTACTCCTTTTTATTATTAATTTATATATTGATTGAAGTTTTATTAATATGTTGTTAATGGATTGTATTATTTTTTAAAAAATATTTGGAGTGGTTGGGAGATATTTAAAAATTGATAATTTTGAGTATTTATAGTAGTTTTTATATAAATATTAAGTAATAGATAGTGAAACTAAAATTGTGAGAAGGTATTAGTTTCAAATAAATAAATTAGAATGATAAAAATGTTATATGGAATTGTAGATATTGGTTCAAATACCATCAGATTAAAAATATATGAATATAAAAATAATAAAATCAAATCTGTTTTTTCTAAAAAGAAAACAGCAGGGCTTATTGCTTATCGTGATGACGGTAAATTAAACGATGAAGGAATAAATATTTTATCATCAATATTAAATAAATTTAATAAAATTATGAATTTATTGAATGTTGCCAGAAGATATTTCTTTGCAACAGCCAGTTTGAGAAATATTTCAAATACTTATGAGATAATTGCTTTTATAAAAGAAAAGATTGGTGTGGATATTCATATTCTTGATGATGAAACCGAAGCACAGCTAAGTTTCAATTCAGTTAAAAGCACAGGACTGAGCAGTGACGAGGGGATTCTTATTGATGTTGGTGGAGGCAGCTCTGAAATAATTGTTTTTGAAAATAAAACTCCTGTTGATAAAGGAAGTTTGCCTGTGGGATCTCTATCATGCTATGAAGATTATGTTGGAATCATGTTTCCAAATAAAAAGGAATCCGAAAATATTGAAAAAAGAGTAATTAAAGAAATTGAAGATTTGGGTTTGGTTAAAACTCATAAAAAATATTTGTTTGGTGTAGGTGGAACTGTAAGAAATCTTAAAAAATTATTGGTTCATCTCAATTTCATTAATGAAAAAAAAGATGCATTTCCAGTTTATTTGTTGGATGAAGTGTTGGATGAACTCAAATATAACAATAAAGAAGACTTTAATAAAATATTGAAAGTTAAGGCTGAAAGAATTCATACACTTGTGCCAGGAATTATAATTATTAAAACAATTGCAAAGTATTTTCATGTGGAGAAAATATGTGTTTGTAAAAATTCCATAAGGGAAGGAGTTTTATATTCACTTTTGGATGCTGAGGGATTATAATGAAAAAAAGGGATTATTCATACACTCAAAACAGGGAGCTGTCCTGGCTTAAATTTGATGACAGGGTTTTAAAAGAGGCAAAAGACAATACTGTTCCGCTGCTGGAAAGACTAAATTTCATATCTATTTTCACAAGCAATTTAGATGAGTTTTATATGGTCAGATGTGGAAGTCTTTTTGATTTAACTCTTATTGATGAAGATGACTGGGATAATAAGACTGGCTGGAGCCCTCAGGAGCAATTAGATGCCATATTTAAAGCTACTAAACCGTTATATGAAGAAAGAGATTTGATTTTTGATGAAATAGCTAAAGATTTAAGAAAATATGGTATTGTTAAACATAATTTCAATGAGTTAAATAGTAAGTTCAGACAGTATGCAACCCAGTATTTCTATGAAAATGTAGCTCCATTATTATCTCCTCAAATAATTGATTCTTATCATCCTTTCCCTCATATGGCAAATAAAAAGTTATATATTTATTGCATTTTGGAAAGGGGGGCCAGCAAGAAAAAAAATTCAAAAGAATACATTGGATTAATTCCAATTCCATATTCTCTGCCTGATTATGTTAAATTTCCGGATACAAATGAATTTATTTTAATGGAAGATTTGATTTATGCATTTGCTGAAGGTATTTTTACAAATTATAGGGTTAAATACCGGACTGTAGCTGCAGTAACAAGAAATGCAGATATAAACCTTCAAGATACTCCTATTGATGAGGATGAGGATTACAGACATTTCATGAAAAACATTCTTAAAAAAAGAAAAAGGTTGTCACCGATAAGATTGGAGTTTTACAAAAGCAATGATTCCACATACACCAAATATCTTAGAAAAGAATTGGGATTACATAAAAACCAGGTTTTCCTTACACAATCTCCAATAAATCTTGATTTTATTCATGATTTTATAAAAGAACTTCCTGGTGATGTAACTGATGATTTAACTTTTTTAGAGTTTACTCCTCAAAGGACAAGTCAAATTGACCCAAACAAATCATTGTTTAAGCAATTGGACAAGAAAGATATTTTGTTATTTTATCCATATCAAACAATGGACCATTTCCTTGATTTTTTAAAGGAGGCAGCGAATGATCCTGAAGTTTTATCAATTAAAATAACTTTATATCGTGTTGCAAGAACATCACGAGTTATTAAATATTTGATTGAAGCTTTAGATAATGATAAAGAAGTAACAGTTTTAATTGAGCTTCGTGCAAGATTTGATGAGAAAAACAATATTCATTATGCAGAATTGCTTGAAGAGGCAGGATGTCAAATATTGTATGGTTTTGTAGATTATAAAGTGCACTCTAAAATATGTACTGTAACTAAAAAACATAATGGAACTATAAAGCAGTACACACAAATTGGTACTGGTAATTATAATGAAAAAACAGCAAGGTTATATGTTGATTATTGTTATTTAACATCCAATCAGGAAATTGGAGATGATGCTACTGAATTCTTTAAAAATTTAGCATTGGCTAATTTACAGGGTCATTATAATAAGTTTCTTGTAGCTCCTACTTCTTTAAGGTCAGGAATCATGAATTTGATTGATAAGGAAATAGCTAAAGCTAAAAATAATCAGCCTGCTGAAATTTTGATGAAAATGAATTCATTTACAGACAGGAGAATCATTGATAAAATAGCTAAAGCTTCAAAAGCAGGTGTTACAGTAAAAATGATTATTCGTGGAATTTGCTGTATTATTCCGGGGCTTAAAGATAAAACAGACAATATTGAAATTCGTGGAATCGTTGGCAGGTATTTGGAACACTCCAGAGTCTATGCTTTTGGTGTTGGTGAAGACAGGATTTTATATATTTCAAGTGCAGATATGATGACAAGAAACACTGCAAAAAGAGTTGAAATTGCATGTCCTATTGAAGACAAAGCTATAAAAGCAAGAATTCTTGAAGATTTGGATATTATGTTAAAAGATGACATCAAAGGCCGTAGAATAAATTCCGACGGGGATTATGAATGCATACAGCAGGCACGTCATATCAATTCACAGGAATTTTTCCAGCAAAGAGCTATTGATGAAATGAAGGATGTTAAAGTTAAAAAAGATAATCCTAATTTTTTAAATTCTATTGTTGATAAAATTAAAAGTATTTTTAATTAAATAGTTTATAATGAAATTTTTATAAAAATTTCATTTTGATTCCATTTTCTAACAACTTTTAAATTTTAGAAGTTAGATATGCTATTATTAATCTTATTTTAACTTAAAAAAATCAATACCTTTATATAGGTAGAAAATTAAATATATTGTTATCATGTTAATTAGTGTTTAACATGATAGGCTAAGTATTTTTTATTATACTTGGAGCTATTTTAAGCAATAATGCCGAGATAGTCTAGCCTGGTAAGGCGCGAGACTGGAAATCTCGTGGGAGCTTTTCCCTCCTGGGTTCAAATCCCAGTCTCGGCGTTTATTAGTTTTTAACATACGATTTTTTAATTATTTTTTTCACGATTATTAAATTATTTGTTAAACTGATATTTTGCACTCTTAGTTGTAAATACTAAGTTTTAAATTGTTGAAAGAACTGTGTTTTGAAATCAAAACATTCGAATCTATTACTTTTGCGTCTCGTAGATTCGCTCTATAAATGGAGGTTATTTAATGGAAGACGACTTTAAGCACTTGGTGCGTATTTCTAGAAAGGATGTAGATGGTAATAAAACCATTGAACAAGCTTTAACCGAAATCAAAGGTGTTGGAATATCTTTATCCACAACTATGTGCCGTACTTTAGATTTAGATTCTGAAGCTCAAATCGGTTATATCGCTGATGAAGATGTTTTAAAAATTGAAGAAATTTTAGAAAACCCACAGAAATTTAATATTCCTAATTGGATGTTAAACCGTAGGGAAGACTATGAAACTGGTGAAAATATTCATTTAATTGAATCAGATCTTGACATGACTTTAAGAGATGATTTAAACAGAATGAAGAAAACCAGAAGTTACAAAGGTAGAAGACACGAAGCAGGTTTACCTGTTAGAGGTCAAAGAACTAAATCTACTTTCAGGAACAGTTCTTCAGTTGGTGTAAAACGTTCATAAGCATGAGAACTTTTTTTATAATTAATATTACTCAATAATTTTTTTACAATGATAGTATTAATTTAATTATTTTTATAAAGGAGATGTTTTAATGGGACAACCTAGAAAATCAAGGAAAAAGTATAATACACCGCCACATCCTTGGAATGCAGAAAGAATCAAAAATGAAAATAAATTGATGACTAAATACGGCTTAAAAAACAAAAAAGAAATTTGGAAAGCTGATACTTTAGTTAGAAGATACAGTAGGGAAGCAAGATACCTACTCGGGTTCGATATGGACCAAATGCAAGATGAAAAATTAGAATTATTAGGACACTTAGCTAGAACCGGTGTTTTGCCTGAAGGTGCAGCACTTGAAGAAGTCTTAAACTTAACTGTTGAAGATATCTTAAGAAGAAGATTACAAACTATTGTTTACAAAAAAGGTTTAGCTCGTACTCCTAAAGAAGCTAGAATGTTTGTTGTACATGGTCACATAACTTTAAACGGTAAAAAAATCAATTCACCAAGTTATGTTGTATTAAAAGGCCAAGAAGATGAAATTGGATTTTATCCATCATCACCTGTAGCTAAACAGATTGAAGAGTACAATAAAAACAAAAATGAAAAAGCTACTGAGGAATAAAGGGTGTAATTATGGCAAAAGATGAAAAATGGGGTATAGCTAATATTTACTCATCATACAATAACACTATTATTACTGTAACAGATATTACTGGTGCTGAAACCATTTCCCAATGGTCAGGTGGTAAAGTTGTTCGTGCAGATAGACAACAAGCTTCACCTTTCGCAGCTATGGCTGCAGCAACTAGAATAGCTGATGATGCTAAAGAAAAAGGATTTGTTGGCTTACATATTAGAGTAAGAGCTCCTGGTGGAAACGGACACAGAAGTCCAGGACCTGGTGCACAAGCTACTATTCGTGCTTTAGCAAGAGCTGGAATTAAAATTGGTAAAATAGAAGATATCACTCCTATTCCTCACGACGGTACTGGAAGACCTGGTGGTAAAAGAGGAAGAAGAGTCTAAGAAGGGTTTAATATGGAGATAGAAGTTAAAAGTCAAACAGATGATGAAATTGTTTTCATTGTCCGTGATGCAGAAGTACCTTTTATTAATGCTATTAGAAGGTGTGCAATGGTAAATGTACCTAAAATAGCTATTGAAGATGTAAATATCATGAGAAATGATTCAGCTATGTTTAATGAGGTACTTGCTCATAGGCTTGGTTTAACTCCTTTAGTTTCTAACATGGATGCAATTGAAGGTTTACCTTTACCTGGTGATGATGATTACGAGGAAAACAATAGTGTCATGTTTTCTTTAAAAGAAGAAGGACCTAAAGTTGTTTATTCTAAGGATTTAATATCTTCAGACTCAAAAATTAAACCAGTATATGATACCATTCCTTTAGTAAAACTTAAAGAAGGCGAAAAACTCAATATTGAAGCAGTTGCAAAAGTTGGATATGGAAAAGAACATGCTAAATGGATGCCAACTACTGTATGTGTTTATAAACAATATCCTGAAATCACTTTTAATGAGGATGTGGGAATTGATTATGAATGTGCTGATGCATGCCCAAGAGGTGTTTTAAAATCTGATAAAAGATCCAAAGAGATTAAGATTTTAGACATTGAAGACTGTGCTATGTGTAAAAGCTGTGTAAGAGCTTCAATTAGAAATGCACAATCTGAAGGAAAAGATGAAAGCTACATCAATGTAGGGTATCATGAAAATGATTTTATATTTAGAATAGAAACTGATGGATCAATGCCTCCTAAAGAAGTTTTATTGCAAGCTTGCGATGAATTAGGTGAAAAAGCAGATAAGTTTATCAGATTTAGTGAAGGAGGAAGTAAATAATGGTTAAGAAAATTATCAAAACAAATCCTAACCTTATTGAACTTATTAATAAACTTAATAAAAAATCAAAAACAGAAAATGCAGCTATTTGGAAAGATGTTGCTAATAGACTTGGAAGGTCTAACAGAAGAACTGCAGAAGTTAATTTATCAGATATTGCAAGGTATGCAAATGCTGATGAAACTGTTTTAGTACCTGGAAAAGTATTATCTAACGGTGATTTAACAGAAAAAGTAAATGTTGCAGCATTTAAATTCTCACAAAAAGCACAAGAAAAAATTGAAAGTGCTGGTGGAGAATGTGTCTCAATTGATGATATAATGGAATCTAATCCAAAAGGAAGCAACATTAGAATCATGGAATAAGATGGATGTGTTGTTATTATGATTATTGACGGAGAAGGATGCGTTTTAGGAAGATTAGCTAGTGTAACTAGTAAAAATCTCTTAGAAGGCGAAGAAGTAGTAATTCTTAATGCTGAAAAGATTATGATTACTGGTAATAAGGATTGGGCTTATGCAAAATACAAACAAAGAGTAGACAGAGCAAGTATCTCTAACCCTCGTGATTTAGGTCCTAAATATCCTAGAAGACCAGACGATATATTCAGAAGAACTGTAAGAGGAATGTTACCTTATAAAAAATCTAAAGGTAGAGTTGCTTTCAAAGGTTTAAAAGCATATGTTGGTGTACCTGAAGAATATGCTGATGCTGATCTTGTTGCAGTTCCTGAAGCAGAGTACAACAACCTTAAAAAAGGTATTGAATTAGGTGAAGTTTCTAAACTTTTAGGAGCTACCTTTTAGATAAGTGGGTGTGTGATTATGGTTAAAGTTATTCATACAAGTGGAAAACGTAAAACAGCTATCGCAAGAGGTACTGTTCAAGAAGGTACTGGTAAAGTAAGAATAAACAGAGTTCCTTTAGAACTTTACTCCCCAGAACTCGCTAACTTAAAATTACAAGAACCATTAACCTTAGCTGGAGATTTAGCTAATGAAGTGGATATTAACATCCATGTTGTTGGTGGAGGAGTAATGGGTCAAGCTGAAGCTGCACGTATGGTAATTGCTAAAGGACTTGTACAATGGTCTCAAGATATGAATTTAAAAGATAAATTCATACACTACGACAGAACTATGTTAGTAGGTGACCCAAGACGTTCAGAACCTAAAAAATATGGTGGTCCTGGAGCAAGAGCACGTAAACAAAAAAGTTACAGATAATTTTTCTGTAATTTTATAATTTTTATTTAAAAAATTAAAAAGATGATATAAATGATTCCTATAAGATGCTTAAGTTGTGGAAAACCAGTATCAGCTTACTTTGATGAATATAATAAAAGATTAGCTGCCGGTGAAAAATCAAAAGATATCTTAGATGACTTAGGCTTAAACAGATATTGTTGTAGAAGAATGTTAATTTCTCATGTTGAAACATGGGAATAGGTTTTTACAAGTTGTAGGGATATATTTTTACTTATAAAATTAATCTTGGTAAACGGTAATACCTAAAAAATGGAAGTAATATTCATGACTACAGAAAATTTAACAAGGTTTGAAAGAGCTAGACTTCTTGGAGCTAGAGCAATTCAGATTTCAATGGGTGCTAAACCATTAGTGGAGATTGGTGACTCATTGGATCCTATTGATATAGCTTATGAAGAACTCAAAGCTGGAGTTTTACCATTAGATGTAATAAGATATGATGAATAAATAGTTTATTCTATTTATTTCATTATTAAATTATTTAAAAAAAATAAAAAATACCAACATAACTCTATAAAGAAATTTACTAATTTTTTATGAGTATAGGTTATATGGTAATAAATTAATTGACACTGAGGTGTTTTTTTTGGATAGTATAATAGAAGATGTCCAGGTTCGTAAGATTTTGGACAGCAGAGGAAACCCAACTGTTGAAGTAGATGTAATTACTTGGAACGGGTTTGGTAGAGCTGCTGCACCAAGTGGGGCAAGTACTGGTTCAAGAGAAGTAGTATCATTCCCTGAAGGTGGAGTGGACGTAATTGTAAGTGAAATTGAAGACATTATCGCTTCTGAACTTATTGGAATGGATGCTGAAGATATAGCTACTATTGATGAAGTTTTAAGAGAAGTCGATGGAACTGACAATCTTTCAGCTATTGGTGGTAACACTACTGTAGCTGTTTCCATGGCTGTAGCTAAAGCAGCTGCTGCATCATATAACATGCCGTTATACAAATTTTTAGGAGGAAACTTAGTAAATGAATTACCTTTCCCTCTCGGAAATATGATGAATGGTGGAGCACATGCAGGAGTTAATGCACCAGATATTCAGGAATTTTTAGTAGTTCCTGTCGGTGCAAAAAATATGGTTGAAGCAGTATTTGCAAATTCAAGTGTTCACAAAAGATTAAAAGAATTAATCCAAACCAAAGACTCCAATTTCACTGGTGGAAAAGGAGACGAAGGTGGATGGGTACCTAACATTACTAATGATGCTGCTTTGGAAATTCAAGCTCAGGCATGTGAAGAAGTTGGTGATGAACTTGGTATTGAAATCAGACCTTCCTTAGATATGGCTGCTTCTGAATTATGGAATGCAGATGAACAGAAATATATTTATGCTCAAGATGGTATCAAAAGAGATACTGGAGATCAAATTGACTTTGTAAAAGACATTATTGAAACTTACAACATGTTTTATGTAGAAGACCCATTTGACGAGTCTGATTTTGACGGATTTGCTCAATTAACTTCTAAAGTTGGAGACAAATGTCTTATTTGTGGTGACGATTTATTCGTAACTAACAAAGAAATTTTAGCTAAAGGTATTGAAATGAATGCGGCTAATGCAATCATTATTAAACCAAATCAAATAGGTTCTTTATCTGAAACTTATGCTACTGTAAAATTAGCTAAAGAAAATGATATTGTACCTGTTGTTTCCCACAGGTCTGGTGAAACTACTGATGCAACTATTGCTCATTTGGCTGTTGGTTTCGGTTCTCCTATGATTAAAACCGGAGCTATCGGTGGAGAAAGAATAGCTAAATTAAACGAGCTCATCCGTATTGAAGAAGAACTTCCTAATCCAAAAATGGGTGAATTTTAGACAAGCTTATTGGAGATTTGGATATGCCTATTGTAACTATTAATTATGATAAGTGTAAAGGTATTGATTGTGCAGAATGTGTTGACGTTTGCCCAATGGAAGTTTTAGTTCTTGAAGGGGACAAAGTTGAAATTGTAGATCCTGAAGACTGCAGTTTCTGTGAAGTTTGTATGGATGTCTGTCCTGAAGAATGTGTCAATGTTGAAGATGATGATTAAATTTATTTAAAAAAAATTATTAAAATATATTATTAAATTAAGGTGATTAATTATGTCCGAACTTTTAATTGAATTAGATAACTACTTAGCAGCAGGTTTACATATCGGAACCCAACAAAAAACCAGCGATATGGAAAAATACATATTCAGAGTAAGATCTGATGGTTTATATGTATTAGATATTCAAAAAACTGATGAAAGAATTAGACAAATTGCTAAACTCTTAGCAAGATACGACCCAGAAGATATTTTAGTAGTAGCTACCAGACAATACGGTCAAGCTCCTGTTAAAAAATTCGGTGAAGTTACCGGTGCAAAAACCATTCCTGGCAGATTCATTCCTGGAACCTTAACTAATCCAACTTATGCAAAATTCATTGAACCAAAAATTATTGTAGTAACTGACCCAAGGTCCGATGCACAAGCAGTTCTTGAATCTAAACAAAACGGAATTCCTGTAATTGCATTATGTGATACTGAAAACTTACTCAGTTTTGTTGATATTGCTATTCCTGTAAACAACAAAGGTAGAAAAGCTATTGCTTTAGTTTACTGGTTACTTGCTAGACAAATCTTAAGGGAAAGAGGTACCATTCCTGAAGATGGTGACTTAGATATTGAAGCTACTGACTTTGAACTTAAATTTTAAGTGAGTTTTATGTTAAGAAAACCTGCAGTTGCTGGAATGTTTTATCCGGATGATTCCGAAGAGCTTGTAAAAACTATTGAAGATTGTTTTTTACACTCTTTCGGCCCAGGTAAAATCCCAGACATTGAATCTTTTGAGGGTAATGATTATCCAGTTAATGTTATGGTTCCGCATGCAGGTTTTCAATATTCTGGAACAATAGCTGCTCATAGCTATTGTGAATTAGCTAAAAATGGTTTTCCTGAAGTTTTTATAATAATTGGTCCGAACCATACTGGTCTGGGCAGTGAAGTTTCAGTTTTCAACAAAGGAGAATGGATAACTCCTCTTGGAAACATTCAGGTTGATGAAGAATTTGCAGATACTTTAATTTCTTTTTCAGATTTTGCATCAGCTGATTTTGCAGCCCATATGAGAGAACATAGTATAGAGGTTCAGCTTCCGTTTTTACAGTATTTTTCCAATGATTTCAAAATAGTTCCTGTTGTACTGGGTTCACAAACAATTTCAGCAGCAAATGATTTGGCGGCAGCTATTTTAAAAGCTGGTGAAAAATTAGATAAATCCTACTGTGTTATAGCTAGCAGTGATTTATCCCATTTCAATACTCAGGAGAGAGCTAATAAAGTTGATGGGTTTGTTTTGGAAGATATTGAAAATATGGATGAATTTAAACTTTTAGAAGAAATTATTCAGTATAACATTACTATGTGCGGTTATGGTCCGGTTATGACTACAATGATACTTTCAAAGATGTGTGGGAAAAACACATCTGAAATACTGGCTTATAAAACCAGTGGAGATATATCTGGTGATTTAAGTTCCGTTGTAGGTTATGCTTCAGGTATTTTTAAATAAGGTGTGTTTATATGAGGGCTTTAGCTTCTGCTCCAGCAAAAACTATTTTGTTTGGTGAACATTCTGTTGTTTATGATGAACCTGCGATTGCAGGAGCAGTTAATAAAAGGGCATATGTTGAAATTACTGAATCAAAGACGGATAAATCTATTTTAAAGTCTTATGATTTGAATTTTGAAGCTGAGTTAGATACTAAACATAAAAAATATAATTTAAAAAGAGGAAAGCCAGGTATTATTCGATATATTTTAGAAGCTCTTAATAAAGTTCACGATCACAGTCCAATTGTGATGAAATTATCTTCAAATATTCCTATTGGCTCTGGGCTTGGTTCATCTGCTGCAGTTACAGTAGCTACACTTGCTGCACTGTACAGATTTCACAATATAAGATTCAACAAGAAATCTTTAGCTCATGATGCACATATGGTTGAACAGGCAGTTCAGGGAATAGCCAGTCCGTTGGATACATTGGTTTCCACTTATGGTGGGCTTGTTTATTTGTCCAGAAATAAGAAAGTGGAGCATTTCAAGGTTAACTTCAATGCGCCGTTTGTTGTAGGATATACAAATAAACATGGCAATACTGGCAAAATGGTTAAGGATGTCAGACTCTTAAAAAACAGAAATCCGAAAATTATCAATCCTGTTATTAGTGCAATGGGACAGTTAACTAACTATGCCAAACAAGCTATATTGAAACGTGATTTTGATAAAATAGGGGAGTTAATGAACCTGAATCATGGATTTTTGGATGTTTTAGGAGTAAATACTTTAGAATTGTCCCGTATGGTTTATACTGCTAGGGAATGTGGTGCTATTGGTTCTAAAATCACAGGAGCTGGTGGTGGAGGAAGTATTATAGCACTTTGTCCAAATAGTGTAGATGAAGTTGCCCGCGGAATTGCTGCAGAAGATAATGTTTTAAAAATAAGATTTACCAGAAAAGGTGTTTCTTCAAGGGTTTACAAGTGATTTATATGATTATTTTAAAAATTGGAGGAAGTATCTTAACAAATAAGGATGCTGCTGAAAGCGAAATTGATGAGAAAAACTTGTCAAGGATTGCAAAGGAAATTAAATCCTCACTTGATAATGATTCTAAGGAAATAATAATTGTTCATGGTGCAGGATCATTTGGCCACCCTCCAGCTAAAGAATATAAAATTGGAGAACCTTTTGACAAAGATGAATATCCTCAAAAAAGAATAGGATTTTCTAAAACACAAAATGCAGTTAAAAGATTAAACATGCTTATTTGTGATGAATTTATAAAAGAAGATTTGCCTGTTGTAGCTGTTCCGGCTTCAAGTTTTATGGTAGCTACTAATAAAAGAATAACTGAAGGCGATTTAGATAGCTTTAAAAGATATTTAAATAAAGGATTTATTCCAGTTATTTATGGGGATGTTGTTTTAGATAATGATTTGGAAATCTGTGTTATTTCTGGTGATCAGATTATTCAATATTTAGCTAAAAATCTTAATCCGGATAAGGTTATTTTAGGAACTGATGTTGACGGAGTTTATAATAAAAATCCTAAAACCCATGATGATGCGGTTTTCTTTGATAAATTTTCTTCACTTGAAGATTTGGATACCTTAGAAGGAACTACCAATATTGATGTTACTGGCGGAATGGTTGGTAAGATTAAAGAGCTTTTATATTTGGCAGATTTGGGAATAGAATCTAAAATAATAAATGCTGAAATTGAAAATAATATTTTCAAAGCTTTAAATAATGATCAAGTAAAGGGAACTGTTATTTCAAGGGGGTAATAAAAACATGATTTCAGATAGAAAATTAGAGCATCTATTAATTTGTAAAAATTATGATGTTGAATTTAAAAATAAAAAAACTGGTTTCGAAGATGTTGAATTAATCCACAAAGCACTTCCGGAAATTGATAAAAACGAAATTGATTTATCAACTTCTGTTTTTGGTAAAAAATTAGATTCTCCTTTATTTATAACTGCTATTACTGGAGGACATCCTGCTGCAAAAGCCATTAACAAACAATTGGCTATTGCCGCAGAAAGTAAAAATATTGCTTTAGGTGTTGGCAGTCAGAGAGCTGCTATTGAACATCCTGAACTTGCAGATACATATACTGTTGTTAGAAAAAATGCTCCTGATTGTTTGCTTGTTGGTAATATTGGAGCACCTCAATTGGATTTGGCTGATAAAGCTGTTGAAATTTTAGATGCAGATATTTTAGCTATTCATTTAAATCCTCTTCAGGAATCAATACAGCCTGAAGGAGATTTGGATGCAAGAGGTTATCTTGATTCAATAAATCAGATAACTAAAAGAGTTGATATTCCTGTTATGGCTAAAGAAACCGGCTGCGGAATATCTGCTGAAATGGCAAAACAATTGGTTGATGCCGGCGTTAGTTATATTGATATTGAAGGTGCAGGAGGAACAAGCTGGGCTGCTGTTGAGACTTACAGAGCTGAAGACAGGTATTTAGGTGAAACATTTTGGGACTGGGGAATTCCAACAGCTATCAGTACAGTAGAAGTTGCTGATGCGGTAGATGTTCCGGTTGTTTCATCAGGAGGTATCAGATCAGGTCTTGAAGCTGCAAAAGCTATTGCTCTTGGAGCTGATAGTGTAGGTATGGCATTACCATTTTTAAAACACTCTGTTTCTGAAGAACAATTAACTACATTCATTGACAGATTCAATGATTCTCTAAGAATAGCTATGTTTTTAGTTGGCGCAAATAATATCGAAGAACTCAAAAATTCAAACTTGGTTATAAGTGGAAAAACAAGAGAATGGCTTAATGAAAGAGGAATTAACACAAAGAAATATTCAAGGAGATAAAAACATATGAGTGTTGAAGTAATCGCAATTGGCGGATATGAAGAAGTCGGGAAGAACATGACTGCTGTCAAGATTGGCGAAGATGTTATCATTTTTGATATGGGAATACACTTGGACAGGATCAATATTCACGAAGATACTGATATTGATAGGATGCACAGTCTAGATTTAATTGAAAGGGGAATTATTCCGGATGACACTTTAATGAAAGATGTTGACGGTAAAGTAAAAGGAATAATCTTCTCTCACGGTCACTTGGACCATATTGGTGCAGTAGCTAAATTGGCTCACAGATATGATGCTCCATTAATTGGAACTCCATATACAACTGCACTTGTTGAAAAACAAATTAAAGGGGAACGTAAATTTAAAGTAAATAATCCAATCAGACCTTTAAACCCCGGAAGTAAAATGAAGCTGTCTAAAAATATTACTTTGGAATTTGTTCAATCAACACACAGTATTCCGCAAGCAGTTTTTCCGGTTTTACATACTCCTGAAGGAATTATTGTTTATGCACTTGATTTTAAATTTGATAATCATCAAAAAGTATCTCCACCACCTGATTATAAAAGATTAAGGGAATTAGGTAGGAAAGGAGTTCTTACTCTTATTGTAGAAACTACTAATGCAAAAAATACAGAGGAAGTTAAAACTTATTCTGAAAGAATTGCAAGAAATATTTTGGAAGATGTAATGCACGGACCGTTATATGAGAAAAAAGGTATGATTGTTACTACTTTTGCTTCTCATATTGAAAGGGTTCAGGCTATTGCAGACATTGCTAAAAAAAGCCACAGGGAAATTTATTTCCTTGGAAGATCCATGGAAAGGTTCTGTGGCATTGCACAAAAACAGGGTATTTTAAAATTACCTAAAAATGCAAGTATTTATGGAAGCCCAAAAGCAGTTAATAAAGCTTTAATGAGAGCTGATGAAGACAGAGAAAAATATTTGCTTGTAACTACTGGACACCAAGGGGAACCAGATGCATTGCTTCCTAGAATAGCCAGTAACAGAACTCCATTCAATATTAAAGAGGGAGATAATGTTATTATTTCTGCACCGATTATTCCAAATCCAACAAATGCTGCTAACAGGCATATTATGGAAAGTAAATTAAGGTCAAAAGGTGCAAGAATTTATTCAAATGCCCATGTTTCAGGGCATGCTGGAAGAGAAGACCACAGGGAATTCTTACGTATGTTAAAACCACAGCATATTATTCCGGCTCACGGAGATTTATCAATGCTTGCTGCTTACGGAGAATTAGCTGAAGAGGAAGGTTACAGAATTGGTTATAATGTTCATATATTAAGAAATTCACAAGCACAAGTTTTTGAAAATGAACGTGCACATGGAGGAAATTAGCATGGATGTAATAGAAGAATTGGGAAATTATTCCGTTGATATTAGTAAAACAATAGAAGAAGAATTATCTTGCATAGTTCCAAACAATCTTCAAGAAGCTTCAATTTATTTAACTAAAGCTGGAGGTAAAATGCTTAGACCAGCTTTAACTTTAATTACTTCTGAAGCAGTTGGCGGATCTAGGGATAATTCATTGAAATCTGCTGCAGCTATTGAACTTATCCATACATTTTCACTTATTCATGATGATATCATGGATGACGATGATATGAGAAGAGGAAAACCTGCAGTACATAAAGTTTGGGATGAAAATGTAGCTATTTTAGCTGGAGATACTTTATTTTCAAAAGCTTTTGAAATAATTATGAATTCAGACCCTGAAAAAAATACACCGACTCAGTTAAGCCAGACATTAGCTACTGTAGCTGATGCTTGTGTTAAAATTTGTGAAGGTCAGGCTTCCGATATGAGTTTTGAAGATAGGTATGATGTATCTGAAGAAGAATATTTGGACATGATCTTTAAAAAGACCGGTGCATTAATAGCTGCTGCTTCCAAAGCTGGAGCCATTATGGGTGGAGCCAATCAGGAAGTAATCGATGCAATGTATGATTACGGAAGATTAATTGGTCTTGCTTTCCAAATTCAGGATGATTATTTAGATTTAGCTAGTGATGAAGAAACATTAGGTAAACCTATTGGAAGTGACATAGCTAAAGGTAAAATGACCATTATAGCTATTAAGGCTTTAGCTGCTTCTGAGGGTGAAGACAATAAAAAATTATTAGAAATCTTAAAAGATGATAATAATTCACAGGAAGATATAGATGTGGCTCTTGATTTATTCAATAAATATGGGGCTATTGAATATGCTAAAAATGTTGCATTAGAAAATGTAACTTCTGCTAAAAAACTACTCGAAATATTGCCTGATTCTGAAAGTAAACAGATGCTTTTTGACCTTGCAGATTTTGTACTTGAAAGGCATTCTTAAATTCATTTGGGATTTCAAATCCTATTTCTTTCTTTTTTTGATTAACTGATTTATTTTATATATTTAAATATTTTATGCTGTTTTTTTTTTAAATAAAACAATTTTAAAATAGTTTTAATTCTTTTTATATTCAATAAACATTTAAACAGATATTCTTAAATCTCTGATGGGACTTGGGTGGTATTTCTCTTGACTTTTAGTAAAGTTTGATTAATTACCATTAAACTAACAATATTTATACTACATCATATTAATATTAATATATGAACTTTAATTCTGCACGAGACATTATTTCAGAGTATAAACAAACCCTCACAACCAATAAAAAATTTATTTTAATTTATTTGGCGGGGATTTTGTTTTTTGTATTTTCAATGTTTTGCCGGGATAACTTCATTTACTTTAAAGGGGAGTTAATAGGTTTAGCTATTCTTTTGGTTTTTGGAAGTTTTGGCATATTGTATGGTATTAAACATAAAAAAGAACCTCATAAAGTTGCTTTTGTAATTATTATTCTTTTTGGGTTGCTGATGGTATTTTTTGCACCTCCAATGTCATTTCCAGATGAAGCTATTCATTTTGCACGTGCAGAATCTATAACTGAAGGTGTTTTATACCCTGTAAAAACCCCTAACGGTTATTATATTCAGGATTATTTTTTTGAAATGAATCAGGCAAAAGCAGGAACAACAGTTATTATGTATGATTTTAATAAGCCTATAAATGATTCATGGGGTTATTGGCCGGCATCTACAAACACTCCATTTTATTCTTATTTATTTTCGGCTTTGGGAATTTTAATAGCTAAATGTCTGGATTTGTCTGTTATATGGACATTATGGTTAGGAAGACTGGCTAATTTATTATTGTATGGAGGTTTTGTTTATTTTGCAATTAAAAAAGCTCCTGTTTATAAGATGCCATTGCTGTTTATGGCTTGTTTGCCGATTGCAGTTTCCCAAGCTTCATCATTTAGTTATGATGCATTTATATTTGGCTGTGCTATAGTGATGTTTGCTTATTTTGTCTACATGTATAAAAATAAGTTTGAAACTAAAGATTTGGCCATATTTTTCATAGCATGTTTGCTGATGAGTTTAATAAAGCCACCTTATGTCTTTTTAGCTTTGAGTATATTTGCTGTTCCTAAGGAGAATTTTCCATCTGCAAAACTTCAGAAATATTCTGCAATTGTCACATTTGCAGTTTTTGTAATTGTAATAATGTATTTTGGAAATTTTTTTAATCAGTTTATTGGTGCTAGTCAACACACTACAGATTATGTATTGAATAGCCGTAATGCATCATTTACCGCCCAGATGGAATATATTATGGGTAATCCTACAGCTATTGGTACTTTGATGTTGTTTGCAGTCAAATCTGTATTTGATGTATTTGTTGTCAATTCAACATTTTATCATTTTGCAGATTTTAAAGGGTTGATTTTATTTAATGCAATTTATCTGGTCTTTTTTGCTGTATTTTCTGTTGGATATCAGTATGAATTAAATCTGTCCAGAAAAAGAAGGCTAATATTAACTGCTATTGTTTTACTTGTGTACTTTTCAATATTCGGTATTTTATACTGTACATGGACTCCTGTTGGTGCAAGTTACATTGTCGGAATTCAAACAAGATATTTTGTTCCAATGCTTCCGTTAATTCCTTTAATAGTAAATATAAAACATGAGAAATTTGAAAATAGGGATGATTTATTTTTAACTTTAATAATAGTGTTTTTAGCAGGTTTATTTTTACTTACTGTTTCACATTATTATTAGCTATTTTTTTTAGCTGATTTTCAAATCGTTCATTATAGTTGTTTGCTATTTCTTCGTACTGGTTCCAGATTCCGATAGCAGTATTTGGAAGTATTTCACCATTTTCCTTTGAAAATTTTGAATATATATGCATCATTTCTTTTGAATCAGATATTAACAGTTTAACATAAGGAATATCCGTTGTATAGACATTTACATTTTTCTGATTAACTAATTTGGAAATATTAAATTCTTTGTAGGATATCCGGCAGTAAGGTGAAACCATAAGGTTTATTTTAACATTTTCAGATTTTAAAAGAAGTTCATAAACTAATTTGGATCCTTCGTCCTGAAGTAAAAATCCTATTCTCATATTTATTGTTTTTTTAGACTGTCTGATGATTTCCAGTTCTTTATCGATTATATTGTCCAGGCCACTTATTCTCCAAATTGGAGCTTCAACTTCAGATATTTTCTTTTCATATAATGTATTCAGATTTTCGCCGGTTTTATTAATTCTTCTGATAAATTTTTCTTTTTCCCTTTTCAATACATTAATCGGAGGATTTACATGATATGTTAAGGGCCGTCCACTTTCTATTTTGATGTAGTCTTTTGAATTTAATCTTTTTAAGACATCATATATTTTGGATCTTGGTATATCTGATTTGTCACTTATTTCATCAGCTGTGGCCTGAATTAGTGAACTTAATGTAATATATGCTTTAGCTTCGTATGTGGTTAGCCCCAATTGTTTTAATAAGTTGATGTCTTCCTGTTTCATAGTAATTATTTTGTTTTATCCATTAATATAACTTACTTTTCACCCTTAACAAGTTACAAAATCTTTATAATGGATTAAATCAACTGTTATTATAATAAATAATGAGGTGGTTATTATGGTAGATATGTTTTGTTATCAATGTTCACAAACTGCAAAAGGTACCGGATGCACTGTACGTGGAGTTTGTGGCAAAGAACCAACTGTAGCTAGATTACAGGATAATTTGATTTTTGCTTTAAAAGGAATGAGTGCATACAATTATAATGCAAACGTTTTGGGAGTTAAAGACTCTGATGTTGATGAATTCTTAACTAAAGGATTGTATTCCACATTAACTAATGTTAATTTTGATGCTGAAGACTTGATTAATTTGGGACTGGAAGCTGGTGAAGCCAATGTTAAAGTAATGAAAATGCTTAAACAAGCACATATTGACCATTATGGTGAGCCGGAACCTGCAGAAGTAAAAGTAGGTGCACAGGAAGGTCCAGCAATAATTGTTACAGGTCATGATTTGAAAGCATTAGATGAATTGTTAAAACAGACTGAAGGAACTGATGTAAAAGTTTATACTCACTCTGAAATGTTGCCTGCACATGGTTATCCTGAACTTAGAAAATATGAAAATTTAGCAGGTCAGCTTGGAGGAGCATGGTTTGACCAAAAAGACATATTCTCTAAATATAATGCAGCTATTGTAGCAACAAGCAACTGTGTACTGCTTCCAAAAGATGAATATGCAGACAGAATTTTCACTATGGATGTAGCTAAATTACCGGATACTCCAGTAGTAGAAAATTACGACTTCAAACCAGTTATTGACAAGGCTATTGAATTAGGTGGTTTAGATGCTGAAGAATTAACAACAATCACTACAGGATTTGGAGCATCTACAGTGCTTTCACTTGCTGATAAGATTAAAGAATTGGTTGAAGCAGGTAAAATCAAAAGATTCTTCTTAGTAGGAGGATGTGATGGACCATTCCCTAAATCTAACTACTACAGAGAATTTGTACAAAACTTACCTGAAGATGTTGTTGTACTGACATTAGCCTGTGGTAAATTCAAATTCAATGATTTGGATTTGGGAGATATTGAAGGAGTACCAAGACTTATAGATTTAGGTCAATGTAATGATGCAATTGTTGCAGTAGATATTGCACTTGCATTATGTGACTTATTTGGAGTTGGATTAAATGAATTACCACTTACTATTGTTTTAAGTTGGATGGAACAAAAAGCAGCAGCTATTTTATGGAGTTTATTATATCTGGGCAAAACAGATATGCTTATTGGACCTGTGTTACCTGCATGGGCAAATGAAGACATACTTAATTACCTAGTAAATACATATAATCTAACACCAATTGGTGATCCGATTGAAGATATTAAAAAAATAATGGGCGAATAAAATGAGCGAAGATATTAAAGCTAAATCTTTAAACATTGAAAATTTGGTTGATTATCAAAAAGATACGGTAGTTAGTAGGGAAGTAATCAAAAAAGAGCTTGGAACAGTAACATTTTTTGCATTTGACAAAGGTCAAGGCTTAAGTGAACACTCTGCACCATTTGATGCTATGGTTCAAGTAATTGATGGTGAAGCAGAAATAACTATTTCAGGTAATAAAAATATTGTAAAAAAAGGTGAAATGATTATTATGCCAGCTAATGAGCCTCATGCTCTTCAAGCTGTTAATATGCCATATAAAATGATTTTAACTATGATTAAATCTGATTAAAATCATTTATTTTACTTTTTTGATTGCTGAAAAGATTTGTGTAATTAGGGTTATTTATAATGTGAAAATTATAAATAACTACTTTTTCCACCAAATTAAAATCCAGTCAGCTTTATCTTTTTTATTGTATAATTTTCCTGTTTCAGAATCTTTTTTAAGAATTTCATTAAGGTATTTTCTCAATTGTGCTTTTTCATCATCATTAAGTAAATCCAGCCTAAATTTACCGTTGTCCATAGCTTCTTCAATGCTGCTGTATTCTCTATATGCTTTAATGTCCAGGCGTTCTATATTGGCATAAATCCCCATGTTGTAGAGTATATTAAACATATAATTATACTCTGGAAACGGCTTATTTTCTTTTCCGATGTATTCATTGAATTCTTTTTCTATTTTCCAATTTTCAGGACCAAATAAAGTGATAAAAACATATTTGTTAGCTATTTCATTTATTGTTTTAAGAGTTTCTTCAATTGGGATTATTCCATTTAATGACCTTGAAGCAAGTACGACATCATAATCTCCAATTTCTTCATAACTAATATCCTCTAAGGATTTTAAAATAGTGTCCACGTTTTTGATATTTTGTTCTTGAGCTCTTTGGTTTAATAGTTCCAACATTTTAGTTGATGAATCAACACCTGTTACTTTTCTAACTTGTTTAGCTATAGGTAGGGTAATTGACCCTTCACCACAGCCTAAATCTAAAAGACTGTCATTTTCATTTAAAATAAGCTTTGAGAATAATAAATCATGATAATCATCTTTTTTAGCTCTTTTATGAAAATGGGGAGCTGCTTTATCCCAGTCTTTGTTTTTGTCTGTCTTTTGTTTGAGTGCTTCCTGCCAATATTTAAGCCAGTCAACTTCGTTCGGATTGGTTATAGTCTGTTTCATTGCATTTACTTCCTTTTTTTAATTTACCTAAAAACGTGATTCATAAATCTGTTTAGCTAGTGAAGCTACAGCAGTAATTAAAAATATTATATTTGCAGCTAATTTAACTGTGCCATTAACAGGCAGAAAATTAACTAAAATAGCCAGAGCTAAAAAAATATAAACTAATTTGCTTAAATTAATTGTGTGTTTGCTATATTTAAGATCAGCTATGCCCATATTAAGTAGTTCCTGCTTTTCTTTTTCACAATCTTTCAATAATTTTATTCCCTCTTCATTTAAATCGGCACGAATTTCTATAGCAAGGATTATGTCCATTGTTTTATTTAAACATTTCATTGCCTCTTCGTATTTCTGCAATTGAATTAATGATAGAGCTTTTTTGTGATACCATTCAATACTTAGGTATTCTTTACTTCCACTTAATGATTTTATTCCAATATCGAAGCATTTAATAGCTTTTTCGTGTTGGTTTAAATTAATGTAAATGTCTCCTTTTATAAGAACCCCTTCAATAACCCTTTCTTTTTTCAGGCATTTGTTAACTAGTTTCAAAGCTTCTTGATTTTCATTATTTTTACATAATAATTTGGCTTTTATTAGCATGGCTAAAATGCTGTCGGGATATTCGCCAAGCAGTTTATTTGCATAATTCAGGCAATTTTCGTCTGATTCCTTTTCGAAAGTGTAAATTAGTTTAAGTTCGCAAAGCTTTTCTTTTGACTCACAGGTGATTAGTTCATCACTGTATGGACTTTCATGATAATTCTCAATAAGATTGTCAATAATTTGTTTGGATTCTTCTTCATTTCCTTTTGCAGATGATGCAATAGCTTTTTGAAAACGAATGGATGTTGAGTCTGGCCGTTCTTCCAAATATTTATTGAAGTATTTTTCACCATAATCATTGTTGTCATGATATGCGTCTTCAATTAGGTGGTAATAACCTCTTAGAGGAAGTGCAGGTATGTAATTTTTTTCCAGAAGCAAATTATTGATTTCTAAAAATTCTTTCATGTTCTTTTTTTGAAATAATATAAATGAAAGCTGGTTTGCCTTTTCATATTCTTCGTTGTTTATTAGTTTAATCGCTTTTTTATTTACCATATTTAATTTCACCTATCAATCTACGATGGTTTTTCCGTTTAAGATATTTTCATAATCCTGAATATTTTCTTTAAGTAATTGAGGGATATTTAAACTGTAGGGACATTTTTTAATACATTCTCTACATTCATCACATTTTTTGGCCTGTTTCATTTTAGATTGGAAATCTTCACTTAAACTAGGCTGTGTAGGCATTCTTCTAATCCATAAAGACATTCTGGCACATGTATTAATCTCAATATCATTTGGACAGGGCATACAATAGCCGCATCCTCGACAGAAGTCGTCTCCCAGTTCCTGTTTGTCTTTTTTTATAGCGGTTTTTAATTTATCATCTAAAACCGGAGGATTTTCCTGATAGGATATAAATTCATCCAATTCTGACTCTCTTTGAATTCCCCAGATAGGCAATACATTATCATAATTTGCCATAAATGCATATGCTGCTTTTGAGTTTGTGATTAATCCTCCGCCCATAGCTTTCATGGCCAAAAATCCGACATCTAATTTTTTACATTTTTCAACCAGATTTAGTTCCTGAGCATCGGTTAAATATGAAAACGGAAATTGCAGTGTTTCATAAAGTCCGCTTGAAAGAGCTTGTTTGGCTATTGTAAATTTATGTGAAGTAATTCCGATATGTTTTATTTTCCCTTCGTCTTTAGCTTCCAGCATTGCTTCATAAAGTCCTGATCCGTCATTAGGTTTTGGACAAAATGGAAGATTATGGAACTGGTAAATTTCCACATAATCTGTTTGAAGATTTTTAAGGGAAGTTTCTAAATCCTTCCAGAAATCCTCTGCATTTTCAGCTCCGGTTTTTGTTGCAATAATTACATTTTCCCGTACTTCATTAAGACTGGCACCTAATTTTTCCTCACTGTCTGTATAAAAACGGGCAGTATCATAGAAATTGATTCCATTATTATATGCCTTTTGTATGATTTCGATGGAATCCTTTTTATTTCTTCTTTGTATTGGAAGTGCTCCGAATCCATTTTTGTTAACTTTATAATTTGTTTTCCCAAGTCTAATCATTTTCATTTAGTATCACTAGTATCCAATAATTTTTAAGATAATATAAGCTATTATAATAATTATAAGGGCAATTATTGATGTTTTTGTAGATAGGAATTTAAAATTACTGAAGCGTTTGTCTTCCACATTATTTTTATACATTAATCTGTCTTTTTCAAAGGAACATTTTTGATAAATATCTTCAAGGTTTTTATCTAATCTGCCCTTTTCATTCAACATGTCAATGGTTTTGTTTAAATGCTTGACCGCTTCATCATAGTTTCCAAGTTCAACATTACAAAATGCAGCCTTATAATTGAAATTAGTAACTAACTCCAAGTCATCTTTAACATCTTTTTCATGAGTAATGCATGAATTATAGGAATCCAAAGCTTTTTTATATTCTCCCAATTCATATAATGCATTTCCTTTTGAATTTAAAGCTATTATTGTGTGGTCTTCATCTAAACTTTTATCCAGATATTCCAGTGCCTTTTCATATTCGCCGGTTTTTTCAAGAAGCTGGCCTTTGTAGAAAATTTCTTTTTATTTTGACCGAATTTCTTTTCATATTTGTTTATTTCATTTAATGCTTTTTTATTTTGATTGTCCTGCATTAAAAGCTCAATTTTACCCATTCTAACTTCTTCATGGCTAATTCTAGGCTCTTCTTTTTGAGAATATGCATCATAATTTTTAAAAGCCTTATCCATATATCCAATAGCTTCTGTTAATTTATTTTTATTGGATAAAGACATTGCTTTATCACATAATCCGTTAATTGACTGGGGCTCTATTTCCAAGTACATATCAAAATATTTTTCACCGTAATCTCCATTGTCATGATTTGGGTCGTAATATTGGTGATAGTGACCCCTTTCTTCAATTGCAGGCAAATATTTTTCTTGAATTAATAAGTCTAAAATAATCAAGTATTCATTTATTTTATCGTTTCCATGTCTTTTTTTAGCTATATCGAGAGCTTTTTTATATTCTTCATTTTTTATTAACTCTTTTGCTTGTTCAAGCTTACTGCTCATTATATCATACCTAAGTTTTTATTCAACTCCGTAAAAATAAATAACTACTCTTAGTGAATATTTATATATTTTCAAGTAAATAAATTATATTATTAATTACTATTTTTATATAAATTGTGATGATGATTTTATGAATGATTTAGAAGAAATTGTCTATAAACATGCTTTATTAAATGCTGCTAAGCATAAAGGAAGTGCAAATCCGGGGGCAGTTATTGGTTCAATTATGAGTCAGGAACCGGATTTAAGAAGTAGAGCAAAAGAAATTGGTCCAATTGCAGGAAAAATTGTAGCTCAGGTTAACAAATTAAGTGAAGATGAACAGTCAGCTCAAATGGCTAAATATCATGTGGAAGTAAAAGAAAATAAACAGAAAAAAGAAGAAGGTCTTCAGGAGCTTCCAGGTTCTCATGATAATGTAGTAATGAGATTTGCTCCAAACCCAAGCGGACCTCTACACATTGGCCATGCCCGTGCAGCAGTTCCAAATGCAGAATATGTTAAAAGATATGGCGGTAAACTTATTTTAAGAATAGAAGATACTGACCCTAAAAGAGTTTTCGAACCTGCATATGATTTGATTCCTCAGGATTTGGAATGGCTGGGAATAAAAGCAGATGAAGTTTACTATCAAAGTGACAGATTTGAGATTTATTATGATTATGCTCGCCAATTGATAGAAAAAGGTGCTGCTTACATGTGTACATGTGACGGTGCTACATTTAAGGAGCTTAAAGATAACTGTAAACCTTGCCCATGTAGGGACAACAGTGTTGAGAAAAACCTTGAATTATGGGATAAATTTGATCAGATGCATGCTGGAGAAGCTGTTTTAAGAGTAAAAACAGATATCAATCATAAAAATCCGGCTATTCGTGACTGGGTAGCTATGCGTATTGTAGAAGAAACCCACCCACGTTTAGGGAATAAATACAGAGTTTACCCTATGATGAACTTTTCAGTAGCTGTGGACGATCATCTAATGGGTATGAGTCATGTACTTAGAGGAAAAGACCATTTGGCAAACAGTGAAAAACAGAAATACCTTTATGACCATATGGGATGGGATGTTCCTGAATTTATCCATTATGGTAGGTTAAAAATGGAAGACATTGCATTAAGTACTTCTAAAGCTCTGGAAGGAATCAGCTCAGGTAAATACTCAGGATGGGATGATCCGAGATTAGGTACCTTAAAAGCAATAGCCAGAAGGGGAATCCAGCCTCAGACAATATACAATTTAATTACTGAAATCGGAGTTAAAATGTCTGATTCAGCTATTAGCTGGAAAAAGATTTACGGATTGAATCGTAATTTCTTAGAACCAATAGCTAACCGTTATTTCTTTGTAGAAAATCCGGTTGAAATAACTGTTGACGGATATGAAGATGGAGCTGTTGATATCGAAAGGCCATTACATGCAGACCATGAAGACAGGGGAAACAGAATATTGCCCTTTGCAGGAAAAGCATATTTGGCTAGTGAAGACGTTAAAGATGGAATATCCCGGTTGATGGATGCAGTAAATGTTGATATTGACGGAGATAAAATTACTTATAATTCAACTTCTTTTGAACAGGCAAGAGATTTGAAAGCTAAAATCATTCAATGGGTTCCGGTTGAAGACAATGTTAATGTAAGTATTGTTATGGATGATGCATCTACAAAAACAGGTCTTGGTGAAGGAGCACTAAAAGATTTAAAAGTTGGGGATGTAGTGCAATTTGAAAGAGTTGGATTTGCCCGTTTGGATGAAATTAAAGATAATGAGTTAGTATTTTATTATGCTCATAAATAGGTAGAAATCATGACACTGTTTACTAACGGATATATCACTCTCCCAATTCCTAAAGGATTTCAAAGCATAAACAGCACAGAGGAATTTGTTGAGTTAGTTTTAGTTGATCCAACAAAACCTATGACTATTAAGGTATCAGTTACTCCTACACTGGCTGGATTGGTTGATATCAAAGAAAGTATTGAAAAAAACTTTGAAAATGGTAATGGAGAATTGATTTTCTCTGATTTTCTCCCTATTAATGAAGATATTTATTACTCAGCTATTTCTTCTATAGATGATGGTGAAGTATCTGCCCGTTGCAATGAATTCCTATTTGTTAAAGACAATAATCTGTATTCTTTTGAATTTGTATATCCTTATGCGGATGCAGAATTGGATGATTTTTATTTAAATATGATTCGTTCATTAAAAATAGGAAAAGCAAAATATATAGTAGAAAAAGAAAGTTACAGGTTAAATGAATAAAAAAATAAGAAAAATTTTTTCTTATTTTAATATATTTTTTTAATGTCTTTTGAATTGATGGTAATTTTTTTACCTCTGTATTTTACAGATATGTCATTACCTCTGATTCCATAGACTTTACTTGAATATGATTCACCGTCATGTTTAAAGATGATTTCAGCACCTTTACGAAGAATTACTTCATCATTGTTTATTTTTATTTTAAGATTATTTTTTTCCGGTTTTTCTTTTATTTTAATGTCGCTTGCACCTGAAGATTCATTCATTCTAAGTGTGTTTTCTGTTTCGGAATTTTTAGCCATGTTAAATACTTTACGGGTATTTTCCTGTCTTAGTAATTGTTCCGGACTTTGTTCCTGATAATCATAGTCACTAGGATAGTCTTCATGTCTTTCATTTACAATAGGTTCATATTCCGGAAATGCAGGTTCTTCATTGTATGCGCCAACATTTCTTAAATACATTTCATCTGCAATGTGTTTTTCTTCAGTTATTGGGGTTTCCGGAGCAAGTTTTTCTTTTACTTCATTAAATATTTTGGAATTTTTAATGGAGTTTGTTATTTTAGCCAAATCTTTTCTGTAATCTAAATCACCTAATTCATTTTCTTCTGTTTCTTCTTCATCTTTAAATAATTCAGATTCTTCTAATGGAGCTCCAAATTCATAATCTTCTTCAACAGCTGGAAGAACACTTAATTCGTTTTCTTTTGAATTGATTTTAGTTGGAGATTTTAAACTTGGTGTTTTTATTTCATCATTGTTAGCTAAAACGTCTGCAACATTTTCTTCATCAGGTGTTTTGTCTTCTTTATCTTCAGTTAAAAGATCTTTAACATTGTCTTCTTTTGAAACGTCAGCACTTTCTTCTTTTTTACCTTTGCCTAAAACTTCTGCAACACTTTCATCTTTTGGTGTTTTGTCCTCTTTTTCATCAGCTTTGATTGCATTAGCTATATCTTCAGCACTTGGTTTTTCTTCAGTCTTATCTTTAGATGCATCATTAATAACATCATAAAGATTAGTTTCTTTACTTTCAGCAGGTGTTTCAGTAATGGACTCACTTTTGATTTCAGTTATAGGATCGTCTTCTTTTTTGCCTGCTTTTCTTTGTTTGATACTTTCTTTAATTTCTGTAGTATCTTCTTTTTCTTTTTTAATGGTTTTAGATTCTTTTTCCCTTTCACTATCTTTTCTTTTTGATTCTTTAATCAATTCGTCGATACTGAATAAATCTTTTAATTCATGTTTTGGTTTTTCTTCCAATGAAATATTATTTTCATTTATTTCTTTTTTGGTGTTTTTGTTATTTTTACTCATAATATCCATCTGGGTTTCGTTTATTGGTTCTTGAAACTTTTGAACTTTGGTTTCATAATTAAAATTTATATGTTTCGCAGGATCTTCTTCATTTTCTGATTTATCGGAAAATAGATGTTCGTTGGTTTCAGGAACAATATAACTATTGAAGTTATCTTCCGGTATTTGGCCTTGTTTTCTTAAGGAAGTACCTTTAGGCTGGTCTTGTTTAGAGAAGTATGTTGAAACAAAAGATTTATTGGGTGCGGTTTTTGATAAATTATTTTCACTGGATTGACTTAATTTGTTTAAACTGTCCTTTGACAATAAAGGAGAGTCGTCTTTTTCTAATTCATCTTTTCTAAAATACAGTTTTACGATAATTATGGCAATTATACCGACTATCGCAATATTAATCCACACTAATATGGTAGTTTCATTCATTTTTTCTCCACTTCCTTATTAAAATTTTATAACTTATAATTATATATCAGTTATTTATAATTATATAGTTTTATATTTTTTAAAATTTTGGCTCTTTCAAAAACTTGTGTGATTTTTTTCTTTTTCATTGTTTAAATTCCA